>Ga0302325_10000024_pt1 | contig 413099 bp, 352 predicted proteins | sample Palsa_T0_2_FD_201948 | JGI IMG/M metagenome (GOLD analysis project Ga0302325, IMG submission 201948) | Peat permafrost microbial communities from Stordalen Mire near Abisko, Sweden - Palsa_T0_2 | ecosystem: Environmental > Terrestrial > Soil > Palsa > Peat permafrost | place: Sweden: Abisko...
AACTTCAGTGGAGATGAGGCGCGAGTGCGCCGAAGGGGGCCATCGGGGGGGCTACCCGCCCCGATCTTAAAGGAGACAGTATTTCTGGCGCAACGGATCGCTATCTCGAACATAACAAGCAGTATGTAGCCAATCGAGGGCCAGGCGCGTTACCGCTGCGGCCCTCGCAGCATATGGCCGTGGTGGCCTGCATGGATTCGCGGATCGACGTCTTCGCAATCCTCGGCCTCAAAGAAGGCGAGGCGCACATCATTCGCAACGCCGGCGGGGTCGTCACAGAAGATACGATCCGGTCGCTGCTCATCTCGCAACGCCGGCTCGCGACGACGGAAATCGTGCTGATCCACCACACCGATTGCGGCATGCTGACCTTCACCGACGCGGAGATGCGCGAAGAACTGGCCGCGGAAGCCGGATATCCGCCGCTCTTCTCGCTGCAAGCCTTCTCCGACGTCGAAGAAGACGTGCGTGCGGGGATGCGTCAAATTATTGCGAGCCCGTTTATTCCGCACAAAGACAAGATGCGCGGATTCGTCTTCGACGTCGCGACCGGAAACTTAAGCGAAGTTAAACTCTAAGGCTCGCTAGATCAGTAGCGCCGCTTTCGCAGCTCGATGGGTTTTCCCGCGCCCCGCTGGGCGATCAAAGCTCGCTCTTGCGCGACGCGCTCGGCATGGACGCGCTGCATCGCGGCCACACGATCGCGGACGCTGCGCACGCGCGTCGTAAATTCTCCGGCAGCGATCGGGCGGTCGAGCGGATCTGCCACAGGCCGGCTTCCGCCGAAGGTCATCGGCATCCGCACGACCGAGGGGGCGGGTAAGCCTTGAGGGTTCGCACCAAAGGTCTGGGCCGAAGCTGGCGCCGCGAGGGCGAGCGCCGCGGTCGTCAAGAACGAGATGGCGGGGAGCAGGTGCCGCCTCATCAGATGAACCCCAGCTTCGGATAGGTTTGGCCGACGATCAGCGATGGGTCCGCGCCGATGGCCTGGCAGACGTCCGAGATTTGATTACGGAAATCGACGGGCACCGCCACGTTGCCGTTGCCGTCGAGAGCGGTGAGACTAGGATACGAACCGTAAAGACCGCCGACGACGTTGGCCCCGAGCACGAAGCTCACGGTAGACGTGCCGTGATCGGTACCGGCCGTCGAATTCGAATTCGGACGACGTCCGAAATCCGAGATCGTCATGATCACGATATTTTGCGCGATGGCCGGATTCGCTTGTTGCATGTACTGATAGAATTGGGAGACGCCTTCGGACATCTCTCCGAGCAGCGGGCCCTGATTCGAAATTTGATCGCTGTGCGTGTCGTAGCCCCCCTGACTCACCCAGAATGCGCGCGACGTCGCGCCGGAGAGCAGAACCCGAGCGACCTGCTGGAGCTGCGTCTTCACCGTGCTGTACGATGTCGTCGTGCTGGGCGGGTCGAAGGCGTACGTCGTCGGATAGTTCGAAAGCGATTCTTTCGAGAGGATCGATTGCACCGTACCGACGTACTCTTCGGTCTCGCTTGCGGTCGCGCGCGCGAACTCTGCCGGCATCGATGCGAGGGCGTACGCGTCGTTCGAATTGAGGCCGCCGATACGCGCCTTTCCATCGCTCGAACTGAGCGACGACCCGACGTTGGTGCTAAACCCGCCGATATTCTGGTTGATGACCAGCGGCGAACCCGTCGTGGCGAGCATGATCGTGGGTGAGTCGTTATCGAGCGCGATCATCGCGGGCAACGTCCCCGTCTGCCCGATCTGATCGAAGGCGGCTCCGACCCAACCCGTCGGTGAGAGATCGAACGAGTCGATCGTCCCCGTCGACCACGCGTAGCGGGCCTGTTCGTGGTCCGTGTTTCCGTACGCGGTCGGCGGCAATCCAACACCCGCAAGCACCGCGAGTTTTCCGGCACTCCAGAGCGATCGAAACGCAGTCATAGTCGGATGGAAGGCATATTCCGACGCCTGATTCGCCGGCGTCGAAATGTTCGGGTCGAACATCGTGGCCGCGAGTTGGCTTTGCGTGAGCGCGATGTTGGAGCGCAGATCGTTGTAGGGTCCGTATTGCGTCATCGGAACGATGGTATTAAAAAAATCGTTGCCGCCGTTGAGTTCGACGACCACGAGGATCGTGTTGGTCGCAGCAGCCTGCGCTTCGAGTGCGCGCATGAAGAGAGGCATCGAGAGGCCCATTGCGGTCGCACCGCAAAGGAACCGGCGCCGAGAGAACACCATGTTAGTTGACCTCGTATTCGGGTGACGAGAGCACGAGCCAAATCGCCCCCGAATAGCCCTTGGGATTTCCGGTGAGATAATTTTGTACCAACGATTGCAGCTCGGGCGACCCGCCGTCGACCAGCGCATCGAGCAAATATTGCGTCACACCGCTCGGCGTCATGGGAGCGAGATTTGCGAGGCTCAGGTTGATGCCGCACGTGGAACACGTACTCGTTACCTGCGCGGCGTTGGAAACGTTCACGTTGTCGCTCCAGCGCGAGAGCAGCTCGGAATTCGTAATGAGCGATTCTTTCTGGCCGGGGCGATAGAACGAGAACACCGAGGGCGGGAAGTAATGACTTTCCGCCATCGAGCCGTCGTCGCTCAGAATTTGGTCGAGCGGATTGGGAACGCTCGACGTGACGGGATTTGCGGTCGCCCCGCCGAGGGCTCGGATCGAATCGGCCGCGATCTCGATCGGTTCTTTGACCATCGAATGCTGGCTCGTATAGAATTCGGGATCCGTCGCCATCGCTGCAATGACGTTGCCGATTTGATTGGGACTATCTTCATTTGCGGTCCACACGGCCGACATCCGCGAGATGTAGCCGGGCGACGGATCTTCAGTTACGAATCGCTGCAACAGTTCGGTTACTTGGAACGGGGCCGTCGTCGGCAAGTGGGCGAGCATGCTCACGCACTTGTCCACGATCGTTGCGTCGCCGGGATCGATGATTTGCGTATTGACGATCGTAAAGGGTCCGGTCGCATGCGCATTCGGGTTGAAGCTGACGACGTCGGTGCTTCTAGGGTCGACACCCGTCGGCTCGGGATCGGGCGTATAGACTTGAAAGCCGGTCAGCGCCAGCGCCATTGCATCTACGTCGGGCTGGCCGTAGTTGGGAATGGGGTTGCCGTTCGCGTCGGTCGCGACCGAACCGTCCTGGTTAAGCTGCGTCTCGCCGATCGTGTAGATTTGCATCAGTTCGCGCCCGAAATTTTGGTTCGGGGGCGTGCCCGACGGATTCGAACCGTTATTGTAGTTGTTGTCGAGCCAATAGAGCATCGCGGGCTCTTTCGAAACGTCGGTGACCAGTTGGGCGAAGTTACCGAGGGCATCGGCGCGCACCGTATCCTCGTAGTGCGCCATCGCTCCGATGTCGTTCACCTTGTCTTCGCTTACGGAAAAATGCTCCAGCCAATGGAGCGTCACTTTTTCGAGCAACTGCCGATTCGACGAGATTTCTCGCTGAACGATGCGCCGCTCGACCGTGGTTGGGACATTGTCGTCGCTTGGCGTACCCGTGTATTCCGGCATCGCCTGCTCGTAGTTTGAGAGTGCGGAATCTTCGATCGACGCCGGGTTCAGTTGGGCCGCGAGCCATACGGACGGCCCCTGGAGATACACGCTGCTGACATTTGCCGGAGTGTCGGAAAAGCCGAAGCGACGGAGCAGGTGCTGGGCGGCGGCTCTGGTGAACGCGGCGCTCGTTGCGACTTGACGCTGCGAGACGAAGCGGTGCACGCCGGCCGCGCTAACCCCGACGCCGGTTGAGTTCGTCGCAGCCATCACCGCGTCGGCGGCAACGCGAAAGCGGCCGTGCTCCCGTCCGGTCGCACCGTTGATGCGCAGGATCATGCGGGTTGCCCGCGCGGGGATAACGACGAACGCCGCATCACCCACCATCGCCCAAGAAGTGACTTGGTGTTTCGAAGCATCGACGAAGGCCACGACGAGCGCTCCGGCCGGCGCATTCGGCGCTTCCCGTCCGAAGGCGATGGCCGCGGCGCAACCGTTAGGTCCGACGCTATGCGGACAGACGCCGTAGGCGGCGAGAGCGATCGCGCCGCTCGCCGTCATCCGAACGTAGCGGCCGCCGGCAACATCGATTCCCGCGTCCTGGCCGAGTGTCCCGCGAGGAGCCTTTGCCGTAACGAGCGACGTCGCAAACGTGCGGGCTGAAGCGGAAGCACTGCAGCCGAAAAACGCGACGATGCATACGAAGATGCACGAACGTCGGAGCATAGGATCTCCTATTTAGTTGACTCTTGTCTAGCGATGGTAACAGGCTCGCCTACACGCGTCCCGTGATATGCGCCACACCCTTACGGACAGGCCGCTCAGTGGAAGGAATTATTTGTGCGTCGCCGTTGTGCCGCGTTCGCCGAGACGATGATGACGTCGCGCATGCTGGTCGAGTCATAGAAATCGACGTCGCCGAAATAGTACGTTCCCGATGCGGGAATCGTGAAGGTTTGCGAGTAGCAGAGCACGTTTGCTTCCGCGGGTATTTCGCCCGTCGACCAAAGCGCCGTGTTCGATAACGTCGCGCCGATCGGCAGGTCGGCTTGCGACGGAAACGTATAGGTTGCGGGAAAGCTCGCGCTCCCAAAGCCCGCCGCAGAATGCGACGTGCCGTTCGCTCCCGATGCTGCCGCGGGATCGACGTTGACGAACTGAATCGTGTCGCCGGGACGCAGATCGATCGGAGCCGATTGCAGCGGATAATCTCCCGACGAATCCGTCAGCGCGTAGCCGTAGATCGTTCCGTAGGTAGCATTGGCCGGCGTTTGTGGTTCGATATACGAGCCGATCGCGAGGTAGACGGAATTCGGAAACGGCGTTCCGCATGCCGCCGGAACCGCCGGCGCGCTCGAGACGGGCGACGCCGTAGGGCTGGCGCTCCCGGCGGCTGAGGGAGACGAACTGGCCGAGGCCGAGGCCGCCGGCACCGTCAGCGGCGAGTAATCGGCGTGCGAACATCCCGCAACCATCACCCCGCAAACGACGACCGCAAGCAATGCGAGCCGTGCCGATACGGCGCGCATCGTCACGGTCCGCCGAGCGGAATCACGACGCTCGCAGGCGAGGATAGATCGGAACGCATGGCGCTCAACGTGACCGACGGCTGACTCGCGAGCGCCGCTGCGGCGGCGGGCGGGAACGGAAACACCGCCTGCCAGTGCCCCGCGGTTTGCGGCGACAGTTGCACGCTGAAGCCGCCGCCATACATCATCGATAACCGCTGGACGTTGTCGGAGACGACCGCGTTGACGGTGATGACTTTTCCCAACCACGGCAGCGAGGGCGCGATCGACGCGTAGTAAATCTTCAACGCATCCGAAGCGTTGGCGGCCGTTGAGGCCGGCAACGTCCCGAAGGTGTAACCGTCAAATGCCGGGCCCGTTGGAGTCACCGCCGGGCTCGGCGTCGCTACCGGCGAAGCGAGCGGTCGCGGCCCGCTCGAAGGAGCGATCGTCGGGCCGGTCTTTGCGGAGCGCACGTAGTCCGGACGCTCTGCGGGAAGGACTGCCGTCGGCGGCAGCGTCGGAAGCGGTTGCGGATTATCCGCTGCGGGCAGACCGCGTTGCGAAAACGCTTGCGGCGCCCCCGGCTCGATGATGTGCGGCGTAACCGTTATCACGAGCTCGTTGCGTTCGTTATCGACTTGGGCGTTCCGAAAAGCGGGACCGACCAGCGGCAGATCGCCGAGCAACGGAATCTTCGTTTCGGTGCGCGTGTTGTTTTCTTGGATCAGGCCGCCGATGATCAGCGTCTCGTCCGCGCGCAGCGCAACGGTGGTCTGCGTGTCGCGCGTCGAGATCTGCGGAATGCCGTTGAGCAGGCCCGTCTCGCTGTTGACGGTCGGATGCAGCAGCACGCTGATGAAGTTCCCCGCATTGACGATGGGCGTGATGTCGAGCGTTACGCCGGTTTGAAACGTTTGGAGCTGCGTCGTTGCGACCGTGCCTGCGCCGCCTCCGGCCGTCGTCTGAATCGAGATCGTGTCGCCCGCACGGATGCTGGCCGTCCTTCCGGAAATCGTCGTGATCCGCGGGTTCGCGAGCACGCGTCCGTGGCCGCTCGCGATCGCGAGATTCAACGTCAATCCAAGGGAGAGCGGCGTTCTCGTTAGCGGCGCGAGTCCGAGCAATCGCTGCGCATTGCCCGCAGCGTCGTTCGGCGGTGTTACTTCGGAGTAGTTCGTCGAGATGACCGGCTCGGTAAAGGAAAGGCCTAAGTTTTTCGAGACGCTCTCGTCGAGTTCGAGCACCTGCGTATCGAGCACGACGAGCTTTTGTGCGACGTCGAGTTGATCGATCAGTTGGCGCGCGACCTGCGTGCTCGAAGGGCTTCCCGATATGATCAGTTGATTGGCGTTTGGAACGACCGTGATCCGGAGATCGGGCGCCGCAACTGCGAGTGCCTGCGTGACGGTGGAAGCGATGTCGACGGCGCTCGTAGAGGCGGCACCGTTGACGCCCGGCAGCGCGGCTCGAAGCGTGTACACTTCGAAGGCGTTGTTGCCGACACCGAACGTATCGCTCAATGCGCCCGGCTGCGAAACGGGATACGGCGCGGCCCCCGCAGCGGGGCTCGTGTTGAGTTGATCGACGGCATCGGCTATTCGGCGCTGCTCCGCCGCGTCGGCGAACACGGTTACGGAATTGAGTTCGCGATCGATCGTGAGCGCGATGGCCGGGAAGGAGCGCTTAATCAGATCGCCCACCGAATTCGCATCGTAGAACTGCACGCGATAGAGCCGTGTATAGCGCACGCGCGGAGCGGGCTCGTCGAGTCCGGCGGCGAGTTCTTTCGCGCGTCGCACGGCCTCCGGATCTCCGGAGATGATGAGGCTTCCGCCGGAAACGGCTACGCGAACGCCGCGCACCGCTTGCGCCACGGCGCGAGCGAGCGCTGGAGCCGAAGCCTGCGTGATCCGCAGCGATTCGCTCGCTTCCGGAGCGTGCACGGCGGCGACAGGCGGTGGCGGCGGCGCATCGAGCGCGGAAATGAGCGCACCGATTTGCTGCATGTCGCTCGGGCCCGCGCTCACCACGATCGCGTGGCCGCCGGGGCCGGGAACCAGGCGTGCCGCGGGAAAGAGCGTGCGCACCTCGCCCTCGGCATCCCGCGCAGTGATTTGATGCAGCGGAAAAACTTGCGCGCTGCGCGCGAACGGGCTCTTTACGTCCAAACCCGCGAGCACCCCGCGCATGGCATTCTCGTCGCCGGCAGAACCTTCCACGATAACGGAATTCGCATTCTCATCGACGCTGATGCGATCGTGTGGAAAGAGCTCGCGCAAGACGTGTGCGGCTCGCGGCGCCGGTATCTGTGCGAGCGCTATGACGATCGGCTCGGAAGCGCTCGATGCGGAAGCAACGATCGGCGAAGAGAGGAGCACCGCAAGCAGCGCTCCTAAGAAGGTGCGGGTAGAGATCGTGGACCTCCCTTCCTTGGTCCTATCGGCCGATAATCCGCCCTAGTGAATGCGATCGCGCGAACGCGCCGTACTCGCGGGTGTGCTGCTCGGGCGCAGCCGGTACACGACCCCGGCAAAATCGTCTGCGACGAAGAGACTGCCCTCGGCGCCCACGGTAATTCCCGAGGGCTGTCCATAGCGATTTCCCTGCGGGTCTTGATAGCCGCTAAGAAAGGCCGACCACTGCGACGTGAGGTCGGGCGAGTTCCAGTTCATTGCCGTCGCCGGAGCATCGCCACTCATCGGCACGTACACGAGGTTGGGCACCGAAACCGGGATGCCGTCGCTCGCCTCGTGCCACGAACCGTGAAACGTCATGAAGATTCCGCCTGCGTATGATGCGGGGAAGGCGAATGCGCCGGCTTCGTTCGGCGGATAAAACGTCGCGCCGATGATGGTCGAGTACGCCGGCGACTCGATCGAAGGCACGACCGTTGCCGAGCAGTCGGCGCCGGTGGTATAGGCGTGCCGATCCTCTTCGCAATCGGGCCAGCCGTAATCGACGGTGCCGCTTCCGTGTAACGTCGCCGGGTCCAAGTACTCGTACGGATGGCCTTCGGTGAGGTACGCATTGTTTTGGCCGCCGCACGTCGTCAGCACCGTCGGGACCAGGCAATCTTGTCCGGCGCCGCCGACCCACAGGGTGCCGCTGGCCGGATTGACCGCGAGGGCGATGGCATTGCGAATGCGCGTCGCTACCGTGTATTGCCCGTTCCCCGAAAGATCGGTGCGCAATACGACGGCGCGCGTCGGATCGGTTTCCGTGCATCTATTGCACGACGATCCTACCGAGGTAAACAGTTGGGCGCCCGATACGGCAACCGATGTCGTCGTGTGAACGTCCCCATCGGAATTAGGCGCTACGGGTCCCGTGCGCACTTTGAGGATCTCGACCGGCGCTGACGATGCAGACTGGTCGCCCACGTGATACGGAATCTTCCAAACGCCGTTGGTCGTCGCAACGAAGATCGCCGCCGCGCTGTTCGAAAACGCGACGCCTTGTGCTTCGGTATCGGGCAGCGTCGCGAACGGAACCGGGGCACCCGCACCCTGCATGCCGTCGGCGTTGGGAACGAGATACACGGTACTCGATCCGTTCTGCGACGTTTTCGAGCCGACCAGCAGGTCGCCGTTTGGTAGTGCAACGAGTTGACGCGGCTGCGAGATCGTCGCGATCGTGTTGCCGTAGAAGCCGCTTGCGAGATACAGCCGATCGTTCAGCCCGGCAAGCGCGGTGGCCGATGGCGCGGGCGACGGCGTTGCGACGGGCGTTGCGACCGGCGTTGCCGTCGCGACGGCCGTCGCTGCGGCGGTTGCCGTCGGGGGCGCTGCCGTGTGCGTTGCCGTTGCGATGGCCGTCGCTATGGGCGTCGCACTCGCGAGCGGTGCCGGCGGAGCAGGCGCGGCAACACCCCCGCCACCACCCGAGCACGCGGCCGTCAGAGAAAGCGCGCAGAGCGCGCTCGCGCGCGCGACGACGTTGCGCCGGTTCACGGAAGCACGAATCCCGCTGCGACGCCGCTTACCGCGATCGCGTTTGCGCCCTTACACGCACCGGAGGACGCACAAACGGCGCTGACGACCCCAAACGAATCCCCGGCATCGATCACGCCGTCGCCGTTGGTGTCGGCCCAAACCGCGATCTTGTACGTCCCGACGGCCGACACGGGAATGTCCGCGATCCGGAACGTTCCGGCCGATGCCACGGGAACGCCGTTCGGATAGGTGACGTCGAGGATCTGGGGAGTGGTACCGCCCGAGTTCGCGTAGGCGAAGGCAACAAAGTGCTGATATGACGGCAGCGGAACGGCGGGCATCGGAGACGGGTCGCCCACGAGCGCGACCAAGGCCGCATGCGCGTCGAGCCGGCCGTGCCCCTGGCCCGGATCCGAGATGTTGTCGGCCGTTTGATACAGCAGCGCGGCGATCTGCGGTGGCCCGAGATTCCCATTTTCTTGCGATAGGAGGAGCGCGGCGGTGCCCGCCACTTGCGCGGCCGCGGGCGACGTCCCCGACGAGAGCAGGGCGCACGCTGCGGGGACCGTCCCCGCGGCACACGCCGGGCCGCCTGCGAATGGCTGCGTCGTGTAAGAATTCGCGATCCAATGGATCCCGTCGGTGTCGGAGGCACTCGAGGGATCGCCGCCGGGAGCGACCAATCCGAGTGCGCTGCTGACGTTCGAATAGGCCGGAACGTATTCGTAATTTCCGCTGCCGATATACGAGCCGGGCGTCGAGGTATCGTTCACGGCCGACGCGCCGACGGAGATGACTCCGTCGTACGCCGCCGGATAATCGAGCGTGTCGTTCCCTTCGTCTCCCGAACCCGCGACGACGGTAACGCCGTTCGCAAGCGCGTAGGCGACCGCGTCGCGTTCGAGCGGATCGGGGCCGGCATCCGCTTCGCCGCCGAGAGCGGCGAGAATAACCTTGGCGCCATTGGCGACGGCTTGGCGTATCGCTTCGGCAACGTCCGAGGAGTCCGCGGCTGCCGTGGAGCCGTCCGGATACACTTTATATTCTTGCAGCGGCGAGCCGTACGAGACCCCCGCAAAGCCTGCTCCGTTATTCGTTTGTGCGGACGCGATGCCGGAGACGAAGGTGCCGTGCCCGTCGGTATCGGTTGCGGCGCCCGGCCCCGAGTCGATCGTGCCGCCGACGATGCGCTCGGAGAAGGTCACGCCCGAGGCGACTTCAGGTTGCTGCGGATCGTAACCGGTATCGATGATTGCGATGGCGACGCCCGAGTTTCCAAGCCCGTAGCCCCACGCGTCGCTTGCGTCGATCGCATCGAGATACCACTGCACACCGGAAACGTAATACGGATCGTCCGGATAGACGGGCCCGGTACTCGTCGCGCCGAGCGGATAGCGCAGGCGTACGCGATCGACTGCCGTCACGCCGTCTTCGGCTGCAAACGAGCGCAGCGCAGCATCCGCGCCGGCACCACGCGCGAGCGTGACGATGCGCGTGACGTCGCGTCCGGATTGCGCGTACGTTGCGGCAGCTACGGCGCCGTGCGCGCGTTCGACCGAAGCCAAGCTGCGATTTGCAGAAAAACGCGAAGGATCGTAGTGGACGACGATACGCGCGTCGTCGTAGCGAGGGCGATGGGCGAAGGTCGCTGCCGGGCGCCGCACGCCGAAGGCGCGGACGAACGGATGCGCGCGCCGACTCGTCGTGCTCGCGGAGATGGAAGCGATCTTGCCCGCCGTATCGATCGTTTGGTTATAAAATATCGTGTGCGCACCGTTTGCCGTTTGCGTGAGCGTAACGAGAAACGGATTTGGCGAGGCCGTCCCCGAAACGGCCGGCACGATCGCGATCGTGTGCGGCGTCTTCGCATAGGCGGGCGCCGCGGTCGCCGGCGTTACGCCCGAGGCGCTGCCGTCGATCATCAGTGCTAAACCGTGCGGCGAAGAATCGATCGAATAGACGCTCAAACTCGCCTGGGCCGCGCTCGGCAATACGTACGTCGGTATCGGCGACGGGCTAGCAGTCGGCGCTGCCGTCGGCACCGGAGAGGGCGTCACATGCGCCGCAGCCGTCGGCGTCGCCGTCCCGCCGCTCGAGGGCGAAACCACCGGCGTAGGGGCGCCGCCCCCGCCTCCACCTCCGCTGCACGCGACGATAGCGAAGGCGCTCGATAGCACCGCGAACAGCGAGGACGTGCGTACGGTCATGCCCGCCTATCGGCAAATGCGCGCGCTTCCCGAGCAGTCCGCGCCACATCTGCGGGAATGTGCCGTATCGCACTTGCATGCTGACACTTTGGTATTCACCAACCTTGCACGCGAGCCCACGTGCACGGCGGCGGGGAATACAGCCTGACAGAGTGAAAGCGGGGGTCGCAATGCGTTTCACGCGACCCCAACATCGCGGAGGTCTTCTTCACGCCCTTTCCGCGCAGGCCGCCATGCTCGCAGCCGTATCCGCGTCTCCCTCCATTGCGGCGCCGCTCGCATCGCCCGCACCGCAAACCGTCGCTTCTCCGATTGCGAGTCCGAGCCCACCAAGTCCGGTGCCGTCTGCGAGCGAACAGCCGGCCTCGCCCGCTCCGTCGCCGCTCGGATTTTCGCTTACCGGCAGCGGCTCGGAAGCGTTCATCAACCGCGCAACAAACGGCCCCGGCCAAACGCCGCCCGAGGGCCCCGGGTTTGCGGCCGGTTTACCGCTCTCACCGATTTCACCTTACGACTGGTTCAGTTCGGCGCCCGTTTTGCCCGGGAGCGCCGGACAAGTGCAGTATCAGTTCACGGGAACGTACCGCACCCCCACGATCGCCGCCGACGCTTCGTTCGTGGTCTCCGGCGTCACCGGCGATGTCACGAACGCGGTCTTTTGGGGAGAGCCGCTCGTCGGGCAGATCGATCCGCACGAAGGCCATTCCTACTTACCGTACGGCGTGATCTTTCCGACGCATGCCGGTACGAACGATGCGACCGCCGGCGAAATCGTAACGCCCTACTTTCTATCGTTGTACGATCCCAATAATCGCTGGCGCGTGACCGAAGGCGACGTCACGCCGGCGCACTACGACACCTTCGTGTTCGCGCCGCCTGCCCTTACGAGCGTTTCGGCTTCGATGAACGAGCAAACGTTCGAATCCACCGGCCCGGCGATCCCGGATCTCGATTCCTGGAATCATATTACGTCAACGCTTCCGCTCCGGGGTATCGATGCCGCGGGCCAAATCGGGAGCATCGCGCTCGAAGCGACCGACGCGCTCTTGCCGTCGCCCGGTGACGTGAGCGCGCGAATGACCGGCGGGTCCGCAGTGCTCGATCGGGGCGATGGAGGCCGGTTCTCGCTCGGTATCGTTACGATCGCCACGCATGGGGATGCCATCGACGCACCGCTTCTTTTCGGCGCAGATCCCACGCTCCATCCGGGTCCCCAAGGCGTTCTCGTCACCAGTTCGCTTGCCGAGCAGCGCCAGACGATTGCGGGCTTGCGCGCGTTCGTGCATCCTCTGCGCGGGTACGACGCGCTCCTCGAGCTTGGGCGCTCTTGGTACGGCGCGGCCACCGTCGCGCGACCGGGAACGGCGCAGCCCGGGAACTTCGAACATGCCGCCCTCACGCGCAACTTCAGCGATAGCGCCGCACTCGGTGCAGAATATTACCGAATGGATCCGCAGTATGCTACGACCGCATTGCCCTACGGCGTCACCGAGAATATCTGGGGCAATCCTTGGCAATACCCCGCGCCCTGGCTCAAGGGCAGCTATCAACTCGTGAACGACAACTTCAACGGCGTCAATCGCGCCGGCTACCGCGTGCATGGCGACTTCAAGCGCGGGCGCCTCGAAACGCACGCCGCCGTCTATGCCTACCGTCAGCTCTTCCCATCAACATACGATAACCTCACGCAAACGGGCTTCGTGGAAGTCGATTATCTCCTGCTCGCGCCGGGTGATTCGAGCATCGGACATACGCATGGCCTCGACGCATACGCGGCCTGGCATTTCGATCGCGACACGCTATCCATCGACTACGCTCACGATCTTCAACATCGCGATTACAACGGTAATGCTTCGAGCGATCTCGTAGCGATACGGTATCCGCAACTCGTCGCAGCGGAGGAGCATCACTTCTCGAAACGGCTCATCGCCGAAGCGGGGTACGGTCGTTACGAGGCTCAGGGAACGTGGACGACGACGCCGGTCGATGCCTTCTACGGGCTCGGTTTCGTAGGCAGTGAGTGGGATTTTGGAAACGGTCAGCAACTCTTCATCCAACTTAGGGCCTACGGTCTGAACGGGGCGCCCTCCGAACCGGGTGGTCCTGCGCCGACGTTGCGCGGCACCGCGATCGTGATCGACCACCACATCAATTTCTGAGCGCAGCCGCGTTTCTCGGCGTTAGATCGCGACCTCGACGCCGAGTTCGACGAGGCGGGCCGGTTTGATTCCCAGATCGTCCGACAGCGGATGGGCGTTGCGCGCGATCACGCGAAAGTAGCGACGTTGCCAGGTGGGCAGGGGATGGTCGGCCGCGCGGACGAGGGTCGGATCCGCATAAAAGAACGACGTCGTGTCGGTATCCATTTGCAGGCCGCCCACAGAACAGGCGGACAGAATGGCCTCCATGCGCGGCCGCTCCATGTAGCCGAACTGTGCCGTTACGAGCGCGAGCCGATCCGAGCGGCGTTCGATCTTCACGCGCTCGGCATCGTCCACGTACGGTGCAGCCGCGCGGATCAGCGTCAGCAGCACGACACGTTCCTCATCGGCGCGCTCCCGGACCCAGCGATGTTCGCCGCTCATAAACGGAACACCGTGCTGATCGCCCGTGAGGAGGACCATCGTTCCTCTTGCTTCGCCCTCGCTCGGCTTCGCTTCGCGAACGTACTGCTCGAGCGGGATCTGTGTTGCCAGTAACGCTTTGGCGACGCACGCACGGCCCTGCAGCCACGTGATCGACGTCGTGACGAAGACGACGGCGATCACCAGCGGCACCCAGGCACCGTCCGGAATCTTGGGTAAGCCGGAGAGAAAGAACGTGCCGTCCACGAGAACGAAGGCCGTCACGAGCGGAATCACGACGGCCTTGTTCCATTTCTTGATCTCGGTGACGACGACGTAGAATGCGATCGACGTCGCGAGCATCGTTGCCGACACCGCAAGTCCGAAGGCAGCCGCGAGATGGGCGCTGCTGCGAAAGGTGACGACGAGACCGATGCAGGCGATGCCGAGCGCGGCGTTCACGGCCGGAACGTAGACTTGCCCGCGCTCTTGCGTCGACGTATGCACGACCGTCATGCGCGGCCAAAGATTGAGATTGATCGCCTGTTCCGTAAGTGTGAACGCTCCCGAGATCAGCGCCTGAGAGGCGATCACGGTCGCGAGCGTCGCGAGGATCACCATCGGAATCAGAAACATTCCCGGCGTCAGCGCGAAGAACGGATTGTCGAACGCGCTCCGGTCCGCGAGCAGGATCGCGCCTTGGCCGAGATAGTTCAGCACGAGCGCCGGAAAGACGAGCGCGAACCAAGCAAAGGCAATCGGCGCCCGGCCGAAATGAGACATGTCGGCGTAGAGCGCCTCCACGCCGGTCATTGCGAGCACGACGGCGCCGAAAATCAAAAAACCGAAAACACCGTGGTGGGTGATAAAGAACAGTGCGTGCCGCGGGTCGAGCGCGAAGAGCACCTGCGGTGCGCGAAGGATCGGGAGCAGCCCCGTCACGCCGATCGCGACGAACCACACGATCATGACCGGCCCGAACATGCGCCCGACCTTTTCCGTACCGCGCGACTGAATTAAAAACAGCGCGACGAGAATTGCTACCGATGCTGGGACGATGAAGGGTTCGGCAGCTTTGGTCGCCACGCCGAGTCCTTCCACTGCCGAGATCACGGAGATTGCCGGCGTGATGATGCCGTCCCCGAAGAGCATCGCGGCGCCGGCGATGACGACGATGGTCAGCCATCCGACCTTCAGCGGGATGCCGAACGAACGCGGCGGGGAAGCGAGCGCCAAGAGCGCGAGAATGCCGCCTTCTCCATCGTGATCGACGCGCATCATATTGAGCACGTATTTGACGCACACGACGAACGCTAAGAGCCATAGCAGCAGCGAGAGTATTCCGAGCACGTTATCGAGCGTCGCGGTCACGTGAGCGGTGGTAAAGCAGGTATTGATCGTATATAGCGGGCTCGTCCCGATGTCGCCGAAGACGACGCCGAGGGCGGCAACCGCGAGCCCCGGCTTGAGCCGCTTCACAGCGGGCCGATGAGGTACGACGCTCCGAAACCCGCCGACGCTTGGTGGGCGGTGTGGATGCTACCGGGATAGTCGAAGAGTTCGGCATCCAGCTGCAGTCGCGTGCCCACATCGTACGTAACGCCGCCGTCGATGCCGTAGCGCCCACCGCTGCCCGCGCCGTCGGATGTTTGTCCGGAACCTTCGACGTAGAGGGCGAACGCCTTGGGCAGCGCGAGCGTGAGGCCGAGCGCGGGAGCAAAGGCCCGATAGCGCATGGGGAGGCTGACGCTCCCCGAACTCTGGTCTTCATATCCGAAGGTTCCGAACGCGGAGAGTGCCGGCGAAACCGCCGCGGCACCATTGAGATTCACGAGGATACCGTCCCCATTCGCGCTCAGACGCGGTGACCCGGTATTGGTCGTGTAGACAGCGTTCGCCCCATAGGTGAGCGTCCGCGTATACCCAAATTCGTAATGCAGCCCGAAGCCGCCATCCGAAAGCCCCGTGGTTAGCGGTACCGTCGATTCCCGCTCGTAAGAAGGTGGTATGACATCGAGTTCGAGAGCGTCGTCCAAGCCTATTCGTATTTCCGAATTCGGATAGGAGACCGTACTCGTCGCACCGTTTCCGCTCGTGGTAACGTTCGAATAGCCGGTCTCGATCAACACCTCGTATGGTTTCACGGAACACGGCGAGGTGGCGACGGTCGGACGCGAGACGACGTTCGAAAGCGACGCGCACGGATCGGCAGGGGCGCCGGAAGTGCCGGGCGCGGTAGCCGGCGCCGAGGGGCTCGACGATGGCAAAGGCGATGGCGATTCGAGCGGCGAGGCCGCCGGCGACGGCGTAACGGGCGGCTGCACGAACGCGGCGACCGACGGCGTCGGAAGGAGAGCCGCCACAAGCGCAGCGAGCAAGATCGGTACCGATTCCAAGCGACGAAACGAGATCGATGGGAACCTGCAGCGTCGCATTCCGATTTCTTTCCGGAGGTCCTCGACGCGTCCCCCCGGTTGCCCTCGGAGTTAGGGTCCGAACAGGTACGACGCTCCGAACCCGACGGACGCTTGGCGGGTTCCGTTCTGATAGCCCGGATAATCGTAATACTCCGCATCGAGCTGCAGGCGCGAACCCACATCTTTCAAGATCCCGGTATCGAATGCATATCTGCCGCCGAGCCCCGGACCGGTTGACGACATGCCGAAGCCCTCGGCGAAAATGCTGAAGCTCTGCGGGAGGGAGACCGAAACGCCAAGCGATGGGTCGAAGCCGTGATAGCGCTGCTGAGCGAGCGCCGTTCCCGCGCTTTGGGCGTTGTAGCCGAACGATCCGAAGAGACCGACCGCGGGAGATAAGGTGAGTGCCCCGTTCACGTTAGCGAGAATGCCGTTACCGTTACCGCTAAAGCCCGCCGACCCGGTATCGAGCGTGTAGAGCGCGTTGACCCCGTAGGTGACTTTGCTCGTGTATCCGATTTCGTATTTGAGACCCAAGCCCGAATCGGACGTTCCGGAGATCTTCGGTGAGGACGACTGCCGCTCGTAGGACGGAGTCGCCACGTCGACTTCGAAATCGTGCGCGAGACCTAGGCGCAGCGTCGCTTGCGGAAAAGAGATCGTGCTCGTCGCGCCGGTTCCTTGAGCCGTCGTGTTCGAGTAACCGCTTTCGATCAGGAGATCGTTCGGCTTGACGGCGCACGCCGAGGTCGAAAACGAGGGCCGCGAGACGAGGTTCGATAGCGAGGTACATGGGTCGCTCACAGGGCCGGGCGTCGGCGAAGGAGACGCAGAGACTGAGGGCGATGCCGAAGGCGCGGCCGTGGCGCCCGCACGCACGGGGACGGGCGCGAGCAGTGCTATGAAGCCCGCCGCGAAACATGCAGCGGCCAGGCATAGACGCAAGGATGAATTCAAGAGCTCCTACTTTATGCCGTCGAGGGCCAGATTGAGGTCGAGCACGTTCACGTGCGGTTCACCCAGAAAGCCGAGCGCACGACCCGCGGTGAAACGATCGACGAGCGCCTGTACCGTGGCAGGCGAGAGTCCGCGGGCTTTTGCGACGCGCGGGACTTGATAGGCCGCAGCTTCCGGCGAGATATCCGGATCGATGCCGCTCCCGCTCGAGGTGACGAGATCCATTGGGATCGGCAGCGTGGCATCCGGGTTCTGCTGCTTGAGCGCCGCGATCGCAGCGCGGGTCGCATCGATCAGTTTTTTTGAGGTCGGTCCGAGATTCGTACCCCCGGTCGCCGTCGGATCGTAGCCTTTGCCCGCCGCCGAAGGGCGGCCCGCAAAGTACTTCGGCTTGGTCCACAATTGACCGATGATCTCGGACCCGACGACCTTGCCGCCCACCGTCACGAGCGATCCGTTTGCTTGGCTCGGGAATACCACGCGAGCGATCCCCGTCATGACGATCGGATACACGATGCCGAGCAGAATGACGGTTACGAGGGTGAATAGCCCGGCCGTTACCATGTGCTGGAGGATGCCGTCTTTTGCGGCCGGTGTCGTTGCCATACGTGAGCTCCCTTAAACCAAATGCAGGGCGGTGAGGATGAGATCGACGAGCTTGATGCCGACGAACGGCACGACGATACCGCCTAAGCCGTAAATCAGCACGTTGTCGAACAACACTCCGTTCGCGCCGCGCGGCCGGTACGCGACGCCCCGCAGCGCCAACGGAATCAGCGCGATGATGATGATCGCATTGAAGATCACGGCCGATAGAATGGCGCTCTGCGGCGTCGACAAGCGCATGACGTTCAGCTCTTGCATGGCGGGATACGTCGACACGAACATGGCGGGTAAGATCGCGAAATATTTCGCGACGTCGTTGGCGATCGAAAAGGTCGTCAGCGCACCGCGCGTCATCAAGAGCTGCTTCCCGATCTCGACAACTTCGATGAGCTTGGTCGGATCCGAATCGAGATCGACCATGTTGGCGGCCTCTTTGGCGGCCTGCGTTCCCGAGTTCATGGCGACGCCGACATCGGCTTGCGCCAGCGCCGGTGCGTCGTTCGTGCCGTCACCCGTCATGGCAACGAGGCGTCCCGACGCTTGCTCGCGTTTGATAAGTCCCATCTTCGTTTCGGGCGTCGCTTCCGCGAGAAAATCGTCGACGCCGGCTTCGCGCGCGATGGCGCTCGCTGTGAGCGGGTTATCGCCCGTGATCATGATCGTGCGAATGCCCATCGCGCGCAGGCGATCGAAACGCTCTTTCATGTTCGGCTTGAGGATGTCTTTGAGATAGATGACGCCGAGGATCTTCCTATCGGCCGCAAGCAACAGCGGCGTGCCGCCGGCGCGTGCGATCCGCTCGACATCCGCCACCAGGACCTGCGCACCGTCGCCGCCGCGTTCGCGCACCCAAGCGCGAACGGCATCGGGCGCACCTTTGCGAATCGAAGTACCGTCCGCGAGATCGAGGCCGCTCATGCGCGTGTAGGCCGAGAACGGCACGAAGGTCGCGTCGCCCGGCGCGGCGCCGTTCTTTGCCACGGCAGGGTCGCTTTGCGCCAGCGTGACGATCGAACGGCCTTCCGGCGTCTCATCGGCCAGCGACGAATAATACGCGGCCATCGACGCTTCGGCCATCGTCACGCCGTCGGCCAAAATGATTTCGGTCGCCTGGCGGTTGCCGAGCGTGATCGTCCCGGTCTTATCGAGCAGCAGCGTATCGACGTCTCCGGCCGCTTCTACGGCGCGCCCGCTCATCGCAAGCACGTTTCTCTGGAGCACACGGTCCATACCCGCGATGCCGATGGCCGAGAGCAAACCGCCGATCGTGGTGGGTATCAAACACACGAGCAGGGCGATAAGTACGGTGACGCTCTGCACGGTGCCCGCATAAATGGAGAAGGGCCCGAGTGTGGCGACCGCGATCACGAAGATGATCGTGAGGCCCGAAAGCAGGATGGACAGCGCGATTTCGTTTGGTGTCTTCTGCCGCGACGCGCCTTCGACGAGCGAGATCATGCGATCCAGGAACGTCTCGCCCGGATTGGACGAAATGCGCACGACGATGTAATCCGAGAGCACGCGCGTGCCGCCCGTTACGGCGCTGCGATCGCCGCCCGATTCGCGGATTACCGGCGCAGATTCGCCGGTAATCGCCGATTCGTCGACCGAAGCCGCGCCTTCGACCACGTCTCCGTCGCCCGCGATCAGTTCGTTCGGTTCGACGCGAATCAAGTCGCCTTTGCGTAGTTGGTTCGCGCCGACCATCACCGCTTTGCCGTCGACGATCTTGCGCGCTTGCGTATCGGTCTTGGTGCGGCGCAGAAACTCGGCCTGCGCCTTGCCGCGACCCTCCGCGACGGCCTCGGCAAAGTTGGCGAACACGACCGTAAACCAGAGCCAGAGCGAGATCGCGAGGTCGAAGCCCGCATCCTTCCCGCCGCGCATGAAGACATCGCGGAAGTACAGCACGGAGACGACGAGCGCGCCTACCTCCACGATGAACATGACCGGATTGCGCGCCTGCCAGCGCGGATCGAGTTTCTTGAACGAATCGCCAATGGCGCGCGTGACGATCGCGCGGTCGAAGAGCGAACGCTCTCCGGGACGGCGCTCTTTGCGAGCGGACGATATCATGTTAGAACGTCTTTCCTTGTTGTAGCAGGAGTTGCTCGACTATCGGGCCGAGAGCATCGGCGGGAACGAACGTCAGCGCACCAACGATGACGACGACGCCCAGCAGCAGCGCCACGAAGATCGGCGAGTACGTGGTAAACGTACCGACCGTCTCGGGAACGCTCTTCTTGCCGGCAAGCGATCCTGCGAGCGCTACTGCCGGAATGATGAAGAGATACCGGCCGCAGATCATCACGATACCGGTCGCGATGTTGAGATACGTATTGCCGCTCACGCCGCCGAAGGCGCTGCCGTTGTTTTCCGTGGTGGACGTAAACATGTACAGCATCTCGGAGAATCCGTGAGCGCCGTTATTTCCGAGCTGGCCGAGCGCGACCGGCAAGAGGATCGAAATCGCCGTGGGAATCAGCGCGAACGCCGGCAGAATGAGGATCGCGAGGATCGACAGCTGCACTTCGCGCCGTTCGATCTTCTTTCCGAGAAATTCCGGCGTGCGGCCCACCATCAAGCCCGCGATGAACACCGTGAGCACGACGAAGACGATCATTCCGTAGAGTCCCGTTCCGATGCCGCCGAAGACGATCTCGCCCAGTTGCATGTTGACGAGCGGCACGAGTCCGCCGAGCGGCGTCCACGAATCGTGCGTCGAGTTCACGGCGCCGGTCGACGTATCGGTCGCGATCGTTCCGAAAAGCGTCGAGCCGGACGTTCCGAAGCGAACTTCTTTCCCTTCCATATTTCCGCCGGCCGCGCCGAGCGCGTGCACGAGCGGATTGCCGGCCGCTTCAGCCGAGTAGGCGGCCGTGAATCCGACGAGAAACAGCACGCTCATCGTGGCGAATAGCGCCCAGCCTTGGCGCTGATCTTTCGCAAAGCGCCCGTACGTATACGTGAGCGCGGCCGACAGCGCGAACATCATCAACATCTCGATGAAATTGGTGAGGCCCGTCGGGTTTTCGTTCGGCGAGGCTGAGTTCGCGTTGACGAAACCGCCGCCGTTCGTGCCGAGTTCCTTGATGACTTCCTGCGAAGCCATCGGGCCCTGCGTGATCGCCTGTTTGAAGCCCTCGACCGAGGTTGCGTTCGTGTACTCGTGAAAATTTTGCGGGATGCCCTGTGCGACCAAGAACAAGCCGATCACGACGGAGGCAGGTAAGAGCACGTAGAAGATCGCGCGCGTCATATCGACCCAGAAGTTGCCGACGGCCTTGCGATCGGTCCGGGTTACGCCGCGAATCACGGCAATCGCAACGGCGAGACCTGCCGCGGCCGAGACGAAGTTGTGCCACGCGAGCCCGGCCATCTGCGAGAAATAGCTCATCGTGCTCTCGCCGGAATAGAACTGCCAATTCGTGTTCGTCAAAAAGCTGACGGCCGCGTTCCAGGCGTTATCGGGCGAGAGATTATCGAAGCCTTGGGGATTGAGCGGCAAGAATTTTTGCGTGCGCAGCACGATGTACAGCCAGGCGAGGCCGACGGCACTGAAGGCGAGCAGGGCGATGATGTACGTGGTGGCCGACATCTCCCGCTCGGGATCGATGCGGCAGACGCGGTAGATCGTTTTCTCGATCGGCCCGATGAGCGGCGTAGCGAACGTCTTTTCGCCGGAGAAGACGCGCGCGAGATACAGTCCGACCGGTTTTGTCAAGGCGATGAGAACGGCAAAGTAAACGGCAACCTGCAGCCACCCGTAGATCGTCAACGCAATCCTCCTTAAAACTTTTCCGGACGCAGCATCGCGTACGTGAGATACGCGAGTGCGAGTGCGGCGAGTACGAGGCCTAAGACGTTATCGAACATCGCTTAGATCCGGTCGCAAGCCCGGGCGTAGAGGTCGAACAGCGCGAACGCCGCGACCGAAAGCACGATCAGCGAAATCTCAAGGACAATCATGCTGCCAGTATACCAATCTGCCGCGGAGCCGGTCAGACGTCGAACGGATCATCCAAACGGATAAGCGGGCGCCCCGAGACGCAGCCGGCGCAGCAGCGGCGCGAGGGTCCAACCTTGCACCACGAGCGTCAAAAAGACGACGGCAAAGACCGCGTCGATCAGTTCGGCGCGGTCGGGAAAATCGTAGGGGAGTCCGAGCGCGAGCGCAAGCGACAGCCCTCCGCGAATCCCGGAGAGCGCGACGGCGTGGCGCCAGGCGTTGCGCGGCCCCGTCGCGTGGCGGATGGGAACCAGTGCGTAGGCGAGGAGCAGCCGCGAGACGACGACCGCCGCCACCGTGGCCGCAAGCAGCCGCGGTTCGGCAAAGATTCGTTCCAGCCGCAGGCTCAAGCCGACCAGGAGAAACACGATGGCGTTGGCCACGAAGGCGATGCGGTCCCAAAACCGTTCGACCGTCAGAACTTCGTTCGAATCGGGCGCTCGCTGCGGCAGGGCGATGCCGGCGGCGGCGCTTGCGAAGATGCCCGACCCACCCGCCAACGTCGCAAGCCCGTAGGAGCCGTACGCGATCGCGACGGTGGCGACGATCCCGGCGGACGGCCCCGGAAAGCGGCGCCCGATCGGTCCGAGCACCCGGGCGAAGGCGACGCCGATTGCAATGCCGGCCAGCGGCGAGTACAACCCCGGCAGCCACATAGCGCCCACGCCGTGAAGGCCGCCGAGCGCCGCGAGAAGCGACATCTGCACGAGGATGGCCGCCACGCCGTCGTTAGCGATCGATTCGCCTTCGACGATCGTCAGGAGCGCAGTCGGCACGTGCAGCGCGCGGAAAAGCGCCAGGACGGCAATCGGGTCGGTCGCCGACAGTGTGGCCCCAAGCGCAAAGGCAGCCGGCAGCGCCATGCCGCCGATCGCGACACCAGCGCACGCGATGATCGCGCACGTCACGAGCACCCCGGGCACCGCCAGTACCGCGATCGAGAGGGCCGCGCCGCGCAATGCAACCACGTCGATGCTCCAGGCACCCTCAAAGATCAGCGCGGGAAGGAAGAGCGCGAGCGTCGCCGGCGTCAGTTCGATGCGAATGTCCCGCGGCAGCATGCCGTTCGCGGCGATGCCGACCAGCACGATGGCGGCAGCCGACGGCATCCCGGCGTGATACGCGATTTGCGCAAAGAGAAACGCCGCGGCGAGCAGCACGAGGATCACGACGACCTGCGAAAGGACGGGCACGCGCTGCCGATTCCCCGGCGGGGGACGCGATGCCCTTAACGCAAGCAGAGCCCAGGATGAGTGACGACCTCGAAGAACGCGCCAAACGCGTCGTCGGCCGCAAGGCGGTCGATGCCTACGTGCGCCCGGGCACGTGCCTGGGCCTCGGCACCGGAACGACGGCGCTCTACGCAATCGAGCGAACGGGCGAACTCGTGCGTGAAGGCTTGGAAATCGGCGCGGTCGCGACGTCGGTTCGAACCGAAGAATTATGCCGCGAGCACGGCATCCCGCTCGTCGCGTTCGGCACCGTTCCGATCGATCTAGCGATCGACGGCGCGGATGAAGTGGCCGCCGATTGGTCCCTGATCAAGGGCGGCGGCGGGGCGCTCTTTCGCGAGAAGGCGATCGCGCTTGCTGCCCGCACCTTCGTCGTCATCGTGACCGCGCGCAAACTCGTTGCGAGACTCGGCGCCTTTCCGCTTCCAATTGAGGTCGTGCCGTTCTCTGCGACGTTCGTGGCAAAGGAACTCGAAGCGATGGGGGCGCGCGTGACGGCGCGCTCGCGGAACGGCGAACGGTTCGCTACGGACAACGGTAACGCTATCTTAGATTGCAGCTTCGGAGAAATCGCGCAGCCGCGCGAACTCGATACCGCGATCTCACGGCTGCACGGAGTTGTATGCACCGGGCTTTTCATCGACTTGACGTCACGCGTGCTCGTCGCGCACGAAAATGGAAGCGTCGAGGAACTGCAGAGCCCCGCGGCCGGCGCGATCGGCACGTAGCACGCCGGCCGGCGCCTTTCGCAACGGCCTACATGGCACTCATCGATTCGTTCCGACGCCGGCCTGGCTCGAGTTCGTTTAGCTCGCAGCTACATGGCTACCGGGCGATTCGCCTTCGTAACAATCCTAGTGTGCGTGCGTGAAGTTACCGACGCGAACGCCGTGGCTCGCGATTCGGCGCAGCGCTTCGCGCATCCCGAGCGGCGGCAACGACGGACGGCCGACGGCAGCGAAATAACGCTCGGGGTCGATGTTGAGCGTACGCGTCTGCACCATAGCGACCGGGACGTCCGTCAAGAACGCGTCGCTTGCCGCGAGTTCTTCAACGCAATCGGTCACCCCGGGATGCGTTAGCAGGTTCAGCGACACACGCAATCCCGCTCGCAGGCTCGCGCGCACGCTTTCGAACACGTCGTCGAGATCGTAGCCGATCGGCCGGTAATACTTCGCGTAGGTTTCCGGCCGGAACGAATTGAGGCTCACGCGCACGGCATCGAGGCCCGCATCGAAGAGCATCGCGAGCGACTTCGGAAGGCTGCCGTTGGTATTGATGTTGATGGTCCCGGCGGACGTCGACGCTCGGATGCGCTCGATCGCGCGCGCGATCGTCGTCGCGCGCAGCAGCGGCTCGCCTTCGCAGCCCTGGCCGAACGAGACGATTCCCTCGGGAACGCGTGCGAGGTGCTCGAGGGCGATGCGCGCGAGCGCCCCTTCGAGCGCTTCGTCGCGCACGCGAACTTGCGGCGACGGAATGCCCGCATCGGGTTCTTGCTCCGAGATGCAGCCGATGCAGCGCGCGTTGCACTTCGGGGAAACCGGCAGCGCCGCTTCGCCGCGTTCCAAGAACACGTTTTGGGCCGTGAAGCAGCCGTACTCGAGCGAACACGTCGCCAGTTGTGCCAAAACGCCGTTCTGCGGATCGCGCGCGCGCCGCGCGGCCACGATCGATTCGAGTTCGTTCTCTGCAAAGGTGCGCGGCGTCCAGTCGTCGCTTGCGTCGGTCTTCATCGCCGCCACGTGCAACTCGTCATCGATCACGCACGCATACGTGTATCCGAAGAGCGGCAGCGTCGGCGCACCGGGCCGCGGCCGGGAAGCGGGCAGTAAGAGCCGCGTATAGCCCGCGGGCAGCAGAACCGAAAGCGCGGTACGGCGCGCGGCGGAGTTCGCACCGCGCGCAACGAGCGGCGAGCGCCCGGGAAGCATCGTGGGAACGATGCCGGGAGGTGCTGGGATGAGTTCGTCCGGCCGCGGCTCGCGAACGTCGCCCCCATCCGCAAGCGGCGTCGAGGTCTCGTCGAAGTAGATCCGGCCGCGCGCATCGGCGTACGCGAGCCCGATCGCGTTCACAGAACGATCGTGCGCTCGAACATCGTTTCGGCGGGGCCCGTCAAGCGCGCGGTTTCCCCCGGCGCCCATTCCACGCGCAACGTTCCGCCCGGCACGTTCACCGTAACCGGCGATTTCGCGCCGCGGATCTCGATGGCAGCCGCCGCACACGCGACGGCGCCCGTACCGCACGCTTCCGTCAAACCGACGCCGCGTTCGTAATGGCGAACGTTGAGGGTCGATTCATCGGCCACGTGCACGACGTGCACGTTCGTTCCGTTCGGAAACCGCTCGAGCCAATTCAACGTCACGCCCAGCGTCGCGAGATCTACGGGCGCTACGTTGTCCACGAACAGCACCGCGTGGGGATTGCCGACCGACACATCGTAGAATTTCCAAGGGCCGCCGGGAGCAGCTGCGGTCTCTTCGAGTGCATTTCCCGGAAAACTCACGAGACCCATATCGACGCGCGCTTCGAAGGGGTCGCGCGAAACGATCGTCACGCCGATCGGGCCGGCGGCGGTCGCAAGCGTGAACGTGTCCGGCGCCCCGCGCTCGGCAAGATACAGTGCCGCACAACGCACGCCGTTGCCGCACATCTCGGCTTCGCTGCCGTCGGCGTTAAAGATGCGCATCTCTGCGGCGTAGCCGGGCGCGTCGCGCAGCACCAGCAGGCCGTCGGCTCCGTTGAGACGGCCCTCGAAGCCGCAGACGTTCTTCGCGATGTCGCCGTATGCGCTAAGCCGTGCCGGCCGCTCGTCGATGAGGATGAAGGCGTTGCGCGCGCCGTGCATTTTCACGACGGGCACCTCAACGCCGACCGTCACGATTCGGGCACCGAAAGCGGCTCTTGCGGTGAGATCGTGGAGACCGCGTGTTTGTAGACGAGATGCGAGCGGTGTTCGTAATCGAGCACGATCGTGAAAGCGTCGTAACCGCGCACGGTGCCGCGCAACTGAAAGCCGTTGACGAGATAGACGGTGACCGCGACGCCCTGCTTCTTGACCTCGGCGAGATAGGTGTCTTGAAGTTGTGCGCGGCTCGCGGGATGAGGGGTACCGAGGTTCGTGGGCATCTCGATGCGCTTCAGGTCCCTCTGCGGTGCATCCTGCGCCTTACCAGCCCAGCGCCTCCGAAGCCGCAGCAGCCGCGTCGCGCGCCCCCAGAAAGCGCACTCCCGGTTCGCTTCGCAACCACGTGCGCTGCCGTTTTGCATAGCGCCGGGTCACCCGTACGAGCATGCGGCGCAGTTCGCCGTGCGTGGACTGCCCGGCGAGGTACGCGAGCGCTTGCGGATAGCCGACCGCATCCGAGGCGATCGCGCTCGCACCGATCCGCTCCGCTTCATCCAAGAACCCGTCGCGCAGCATCGCATCGACGCGGGCGCCGATCCGCTCGTCGAGTTCGGCAGAATCGACCACGAGGGCCAATTTCACAAACGGAATGGCCGCCTCGCGCAACGAGCGCTGCTCGGGCGCGCTCGCGCCGCGTTCTCCTGCGAGGGCGATTTCGAGCGCGCGCACGACGCGATACCGGTCTCCCGCTGCGAGTTGCGCGGCCCGTCCCGGATCGCGAACGGAGAGCCACGCGTGCAACGTCTCCGGCGGGTGCAGCCGTGCTTCCCGCGCCAGCCGCTCTCGGATCGCCGGATCCCCAGCGGCGGAAAGCGCGACGTCACCCGCCAGGGCGCGCAGATAGAACCCCGTTCCTCCCACGACGATCGAGCGCTTTCCGCGCACCGCCGCCCCTGCGATTGCGTCCATTGCATCGCGCGTGAAACGCGCCGCGTTATAGCGCTCGTGTGGATCCAGGAACGCGATCAGATGATGGCGCACGCGAGCGAGCTGCGCTGCGCTCGGCGCCGCGGTTCCGACCGGCATGCCGCGGTAGATCTGGCGCGAATCCGCGCCGACGATCTCCGCATCGAATCGCTCGGCAAGCTCGATCGCGAGCGTCGATTTCCCGGAGCAGGTCGGGCCCGTAAGTATTAGGACGCCGTCGGCTGCGGCCAATACCGTTCCAATAAGCCGGCCGCGGCTCGATACGACTCCGCGGCCGAGGGCAATACGCCCGCTTGCAGTTGAAAATCGTGCCAGAGACCCTCGTAACGCCGATAGTCGACTGCGACTCCGGCCGCGCGCGCGCGGACCTGGAGCCGCGCGGCGTCGTCGAGCAGAATCTCGCGCGTACCGACGTGAATGCCCAGGGGCGGCAAACCTTCGAGCGATGCGAAGAGCGGCGACACACGCGGGTCCTGCGGCGCGAGCGGCCCGCGGTAGAGTGTGGTGCAGTGGGCGAGCCAGTCCCGCGAAAGCAGCGGATCGTCCTTCGCCTTGACGCGCATCGTCGCGCCCGACAAACTCACATCGACCAGGGGCGAGAACAGGATCGCTGCTGCCGGAAGCGGCGTACCGCGCTCGCGCAGCGCAACGAGCGCGGCGAGTACGAGACCCGCGCCCGCGGAATCTCCGGTGAACGCGATGCTGCCGCTCGCGAACCCGCGCGCGCGCACCGCGTCGTACGCGGCGAGCACGTCCTCGAGCGCCGCAGGATATGGATGCTCGGGTGCGAGCCGGTATTTCGGAACGTACACGGGGGCCCGCGCGGCCAGCGCTAAGCGTGCGCCGATCGTGCGGTTCGCCCGCGGCGAACCGATGCAGAACGCACCGCCGTGAACGTAGAGCAGCGCAGCGTCCGCGCGGGCACAGGGCGGCAGCCAGCGTTCGGCATCGATGCGGCCCAAACGTTCCGCCGTGAGCGCCGCTTCGCGCGGCACGCGCGTCGCGGCGCGTGCGACTGCAGCCGTCCAGGCGCGCTGGAATGCAAAGGGTACGCGCGGATCGAGCACCGGCTTTACCGTCAAACGCAGTCCCGTTGCGAGAACGGGACGCAGCGCAGCATCGAGCGCAGCGGCTCCGGACGAGAGCGTGCTAGGCATGGAGCGGCAGGTAATCGTCGAGATCGACCGCCCGGGTACGAGCGCGATACACGAACGTAAAATCCGGCCAGTTGACCGTGTTCTTGCCGGAGCGGTCGAAATACCAACTTCCGCAGCCCGACGCCCAGACGGTTTTCGCGAGCCGTTGCTGCAGGCCGTCGTTGAAACGGGTTTCGCGCTCGGCCTTGACTTCGAGCCGCGCGCCCGGACGTTCCGAAAGCTTCTCGACTGCGTCCAGCACGTACCGGATCTGCGCTTCGAGCATATAGATGATCGAATTGTGGCCGAGGTTCGTGTTGGGACCGTATAGCAGGAACAAATTCGGAAAACCAGCGACCGCGATTCCGAGATACGCGTGCGCCCCACCTTTCCACGCGGTCTGCAAATCGAGGCCGTTACGCCCCGTTACGCGCATCGGCGCCAAAAATTCCGACGCGGTAAATCCGGTGCCGTAGACGATCGCATCGAATGGCCGCTCGCGACCGTCCTCCGTGATGATGCCAGTCGGCGTGACTCGTTCGATCGACTCCGTCACCACCTCGACGTTCGGCCGCGCCAGGGCTGGATAGTAATCGTTTGCGAGCAAGATGCGCTTGCAGCCCATCACGTAGTCGGGCATAAGCTTGCGGCGTAGCTCGGGATCCGCGATGTGCGCCTCCAACTGCCGCAAAAAGGTTCGTCGCGGCAGCGCGATCAGCACCTGCGCAAAGGAAAACGCCGCAAAATTGCTCTCCTGAGCCAGGTACTTGAAGATACGGTTGAGCCGCTGCACGAACGGGAAGCGCCGAAAGAGGCGCAGCGCGGCGCGCGCATAGGGGCGGTCCGGCTTCGGGATCACGTATGGCGCGCTGCGCTGAAAGAGGGCGAGCGACGCAGCACTCTGCGCGAGTTGCGGCACGAATTGAATGGCGCTGGCACCAGTGCCGATCACGGCAATGCGCTTGCCTTCCAGCTCGGCATCGTGCCGCCACTGCGCGGAATGAAAGGCAGTCCCGGCAAACGAGTCGCGGCCTGCGATGGCCGGTATTGCAGGGCGATTGAGCTGCCCGCACGCCGAGATCATCACCCGCGCGCGAAAGGTGCTGCCGTCGCCTAATCCGAGTTCCCAGAGGCTAGCGGCTTCATCGTAGGTCGCGCTGCGCACCTCGGTGCCGAAGCGGATGTGGTCGCGCAGGCCGTACTTGGCGGCGCAATCGCGCAGGTAGTCCAGGATCTCGTCCTGCGCGGAATACGTGCGCGTCCAATCCGCTTTCGGTTCGAACGAGAATGAGTATAGGTGCGACGGGATATCGCAGGCCGCACCCGGATAGGTATTTTCGCGCCAGGTTCCGCCCACGTCGCTCCCGCGTTCGAAGATCGTGAAGTCGCGGATGCCGGCGCGCACGAGCTGCAGGGCCATCCCGAGACCGCCGAAGCCGGCTCCAACGATCGCAATCACTACGGGCCTTCGTAGATGCGCACGAAATGACCCGGCGCGAGGTACTTCATGAACGCGTTCTGAATCGCGTGCGCGTCCGTCGCAACGTAGCCGTTCGCATCGATGCGATCCTGATCCAGGGGGTAGCCGTTCTGCGCGTCGCTCAACAGGGCCGAACCGATCGCCTCGACCGATCCTCCCGCGACGACCGTGCGCCGCACGAGCGACGCCTTCACGAGCGCAAGCTCGAAATCGTCGACGGGCTGCGTCTGCATCTTCGTGACTTCGCCGTCGATCGCGTTTGAGATGCGTTCGGCGTTCGAGGGCAGCGACGCATACTCAATGGTGAATTGTCCGCGCGAACGGTTCGCCCCGAGCTCCGAAACGATGCTGTAGACGAGGCCTGAGTTCTGACGGAGATCGCGAAAGAGACGGCTTTGCTCGGGGCTGGCCGAGCCGCCGCCGAGGATCGCATTTCCAACGAAGAGCGGGATGTAATCCGGTTCGGAGCGCGAGATCGCGACCGTCTGTTCGAGCGTCACGTTGGCCTGCGCCTGGGTGGGTAGCGTCATCTTCACGGTGCCCGGGGGATTGACCGGCACCGCCGGTAACTCGAGCGGCGGCGGCGGCCCCGGAACGGGTTTCCACGAGCCGAATGCGTGCTCGACGATCTCGCGCGCCCCATCGGGGGTCACGTCGCCGGCGATCACGATCGTCGTAAGATCCGGTCGAAACGTTCGCGCATAATACGCTTCGACATCGTCGAGCGTCACCGCGTGCATCGTAGCGAGCGTCGGCTCGCGCAGTTCGGGATCGCCCTGCGGCAAGAGCTTCGCTGCGGCTCGCTGCATCGCAATCGTATGGGAGCCGTCGAGCGCGGTCTGCAACTCTTGCATCGAACGCCGCTGCGCGCTTTCGAAGGTCGTCTCGTCGAAGCGCGGCTCGAGTTCGTTTTGTGCCAGCAGATCGACCGCTTGACCGAAGGTCGCCGTCGAACTCCGCAGGCCGAAATCGGCGCCCCCGCCTATCGACGCATCGATCTGATCTTGCGCTTTTTGAAGCGCCATGCGATCGGCGGTTTTGGTGCCGAACGCAAACATCGATTCGAGAATGTTGGCGACGCCTTCTTTTCCAGGCGGCTCTTGCAGACTCGGCTGCGTGCGAACGTTTCCGTAGAGGAACACGGAATCCGAAATCGTTTCCGGCTGGACGATCAGCGTAATGCCGTTGGAGAGTTTGCTTTGCACGGGCGTAAGCGAAGAGGGCGGCACGGCGACGTGCATCACGAGATCGCTCGCCCAATCGGGCAGACGCGATACGGGCGCCTGCGTGTCGAGCTGTTTCTCAGGACCCGAGGGCGGCGGCGCCGGCGCCACGGCCTGCGACGCAGAGGCCGACGGCGTCAGCGAACCGACGATCGCGTGACGCGGATCGAGATACTCGCGAGCGGTACGATTCACTTGGTCGAGCGTCACCGCCGCGATCAACTCCTGTTCGCGGGCAATCGACGGTTCGTTGTCGTCCGCGATCGTGGTGGCCCAGTCGGAAGCGAGGGCTTCGATCGTGTTGCGGCTCAGCTCTTGATCCGTGATGAGGCGGCGCTTCGTAGTTGCGAACAGATCCTCCGGCACGCCCTTGCGCGCAAACGCGGCCAAGATGGTTTCCAGATGCGCGCTCATCGCGGCGGGATCGCCATTCGGCGAGAGCGCCGCCGTCGCGATGGCGAATTGCCCTTCGGGCACGTACGGCTCTGAATTCCATTCCGCATCGAGGGCTTCGCCGCTATCGATGAGCGCGCGCACCGGGCCGCTCGCCGAATCCAAAATCGCCTGCAAAACGTACGACGGCAAGAAATCCGGGCTGAGAACGCCGGGCAAACGGTAGGCGACGGCGGCGAGCGGATACACGAGCGAACTCTTCTTGCGAATCACTGCGCGCGAGATCTGCTCCAAATGCGCTTTGGGATGTTCGGGCACGGCGCGCGCGGGAATCGATTCGAAGCGTTCGCGAATGCGAGCGAGCGTCGCTTGCGGATCCACGTTGCCGGCGATCACGAGCACCGCATTGTTGGGCGCATACCAGGTCTCCCAAAACTTCTTGAGTTCGGGCCCGGTCAGGCGGTCGAAGGCTTCCCGCGTTCCCACGCCGTCGTGCTCGTAGGCGCTGCCCGCGAACGCTAGGGCTCGAGCGCTATCGAAGAATTCGTGGCCCGGCGTCGTCTCGTCGCCTAGCACTTCCTGTTCGATCGCGCCGCGTTCGTTCGCCCATTCGCTTTGCAGGTCGAGAATGTCGCGCATGCGGTCCGATTCCACGTGCAGCACCGCATCGAGATCGGCCGCGGGGATCGTAAATTGGAATTGCGTGATCGTTTCGCTCGTCGACGCGTTGAAATTGCCGCCGAGCGCGGTCGCGAGCGTGCCGAGTTCGCTCGTCGAAAGATTCTTCGTGCCGCGGAACATCATGTGTTCTTGAGCGTGCGCCATGCCGGGGAAATTCGGCGGGTCGTCGCGCGAGCCCACGAGATACGTGAGGTCGCTGGCCGCAACCGGTGCCAAGGCATTGGGGACGATCACGACGCGCAGCCCGTTTTTCAACGTCGCCTTGAGCACGGGCTCCTCCGCCTGCGGAGCACTCGCGGCTACGGTAGCGAGGGTCGCGCCGAGCAGCAGCACGAGGGCAGCGTGCGACGCAAGTCGTGAAAAACGAAACGGCATGGTTTTCCCTTTGAGGTCCGGGCGGCGCGGCCCCCCGTTCAGAGGCGTTTGAACATCTTGGCGACGGCTTCGGGTTCGATCCGTACCATCGTCGGGCGGCCGTGGGGGCAGTGCATGGGGTTCTCACAGCGGACGAGACGGTCGAGGAGCGCCGCCATTTCCGAGGGGTCGAGGGGGTCGCCTGCGCGCACCACCGAGTGACAGGCAAGCGATGCCCAGACGCGTTCGCGCGCCCCGAGCCCGGCGATCTCGTCGCCGAGCGCATCGATGAAGGCGCGCACATCGAAGCGCCGCGCGCCGTACCCCGCCGGCGTAGCCACGACGCGATAGGTGCGCTCGCCGAACGGTTCTGCCTCCAGGCCGGCGGCCGCGAGATCCCCGCGCGACTGCTCGAAACGGGCGGCTTCGGCCGCATCGAGTTCGATCGTATACGGAATCAGGAGCGGTTCGCGCGAAAACGCCGCGCCGGTCGCTTGACGCGCGATCGATTCATAGGCGATCCGTTCGTGCGCAGCATGCTGGTCGACGAGGACCAGCGAGTTCCCGTCGGTTGCGAGGATGTACGTGGCGTCGAGTTGCGCGAGAATCCGCAGCCCGCTCGCCGCGCGCTCGGACCCGTTGCCGTCGACCTGCGCCGACCAGTCGAACGGCTCCGATCGATAGGCGGGCACCGTGGGCCCGGCGGGCGGCGCGGGCGGCGCGAACGAAAGCGTCTCGCGCATGCGGGCCGCAGCGTTGCGCGCGAGCGTCGCACTCATCGCGCGGCGCGCGGCGTCGTGCACGGCTTCGGGATGGCGCAGGCGCACGTCGCTCTTGGTGGGATGGACGTTGGGATCCACATGATCGGGCGGCACGTCGAGAAAGACAACTCCGAACGGTTGGCGACCGACGAGTGCGTACGTCGAATACGCGGAACTCCAGGTGCCCGCGAGCAGCGTCGAGCGCAATAGCCGTCCGTTGATAAAGAGCAATTGCATGCGGCGATCGACGCGATCGATGCCCGGCGTGCTGACGTATCCGCGCACGCGCAGCGGAGAATCGCCGGCATCGCCGCCTTCGAGCGGCAGCAGCGCCTTGGCCGGTGCCGGTCCGAAGACGTGCGCGAGGCGCTGCTCGAGCCGCTCGGCGGCGGAAAATGCAAAGGCCGTGCGGCCGTCGTGCGCGAGAGTGAAGGCGACCTCGGGATATCCGAGCGCCAGGGTAGCGAGGAACGTCGAGATACGCGCAAATTCGGCGGCGGGAGCGCGCAGATATTCGCGCCGGGCGGGCACGTTCGCGAAGAGTGCGCGCACGTTGACGCGCGTGCCCTGCGGGGCTGCAATCGGGTCGGGTTGCGAGACGTTGTTGCCGTGTGCCTCGACCATCCAACCGACGTCGCTCGCCGCGGTGCGCGAGATCAGGCGAACCTGCGCGACGGCTGCGATACTCGCCAGCCCTTCGCCGCGAAAACCGAGTGAGACGATACGTTCGAGATCGCCCGCGTGCGCGAGTTTGCTCGTCGCGTGCCGTGCGAAGGCCAGATGCAGCTCGGCGGCATCGATGCCGGCGCCGTCGTCGCTGACTTCGATCGCTTCGAGGCCCCCGCGCGTGACGGAAACGACGATGCGCGTCGCTCCCGCATCGAGCGCGTTTTCCACGAGTTCTTTTACGACCGAGAGCGGACGCTCGACGACTTCGCCGGCAGCGATCGCACCCACCGTCGTCTCATCGAGGAGACGGATCACCCTCCGTTATACGGCGACGGAGATGCTCTCCCCGCGCGTCGCGCGCGGAATGCACATACTGAACCGGCTTCCGTAGCCGGGCTCGCTCCAGAGCGTTAAGGTTCCTCCGGCGCGCTCGACCGCGCGGCGCGCGATTGCGAGACCGAGACCGAAGCCCTCCGCATCGGCGCGGTCCCGGCCGCGATAGAAGCGCGAAAAGACCTGCGTTTGTTCTTCGAGGGGAATTCCAGGACCGCGATCGGTCACATCGACGTTCACCGTTTCCTTGTCACCGTAGACGCGCACGCCGACGGGCGATTCCGGCGCATATTTCAAAGCGTTCTCGACCAGATTGGAGACGGCATCGTGAAGTTCGGTTTCGTAGCCGCGCACGAGCGCGTCGCTCTCGGCTCTCAGTTCTACACGCGGCCCCGACCCTAAAGCCTGGAATGCCGTTGCGACGTTGCCCGCGACTTGCGCCAGGTCGACCGTCTCCAATTCGCGCTGCTGCGGATTCTCCAAACGTGCCAAAATGATGAGCTTATCGATCAGCGCCTTCATGCGCCGGCTCTCGGCCAGCATCGTATCGTAGATCTTCGACGACGAGGCAGGCTCGTTCAGCGCGCGGCGCCGCAACACGTCGACGAACCCCATGATCACGGTCAGCGGCGTGCGCAGTTCGTGACCGGCATCGGCGATGAATTGGCGCATCTCGAGTTCCGCCGCGCGGCGCTCTTCGAACGCGGCGCTCACCTGCGCGGCAGCGGCGTTGTAGGCGCGTACCAACTCCCCGATCTCATCGCGCGATGTCGACTCCACAGGCCGCGGGGTAAAATCACCGGCTCCGAAGCGGTTGAGGGACGACGTGGTCTCCACGAGCGGACGCAGGGCTTGCCCCGTGATATACCGGCCCAGTATCCAAGCGGCGACGACGACAAACAACCCGATCGGCACCATCGCAAACCAAAACGCGTTGATCGCGCGAATCAGTTCGGCCGGATCCGGCGAGAGCGTGACGCGCCCGTTCGGGAAGTACACGTCTTTCGGCTCGAGGTGCAAGACGAAGTTTAAAGAGAACGGATACGGCTCCATCCGGTCGTAGCGATGCGAGCCGCCCGGATCGGGGGGACCGGCACCTCCGGGACCTCCCGGTCCGCCGGGACCGCCAGGTGCGCCGGGACCGCCCGGGCCGCCCAAATCCCCCGGCCCGCCCAGCAGTCCGCCGGGCGCGTTCCCGAGGGGCGAACGGCCCGCGGTAATCACCGTCGTCCCCGCGCCTTCGATGCGTTCCGGAAGGGATGCGGCCAAGAACCGGTGGCGCAGTCCGACCCGCTCGAAGACGGCCACACGCAAGCCCGGCCGGGCGAGATGGCGGGCGATATCGACCGCTGCGGCCGACAGATTCCCGGAGCGCAGCACTTCGAGGCGCACTTCTTCGGGAACCTGACGCGCGACCTCGGCCTGCGTCTCGCGGGCGGAAATCCCAAACATCGAGAGCGTGAACGCGGTCACGGCGGCGATCACGATCACCACCAACACGATCGCCGCGAACACGTAGGTCGCGGTCAGGCGCGTCGCGAGCGATCGAAACATGGGGCCTATTCTTCGCGCAGCGAGTAACCAACCCCGCGATGCGTGTGGATCAACCGCTTCGGAAAGCCGTGATCGATCTTCGCACGCAGATAGGAGATATACGTTTCAACGGCGCCGGGCCCGACGAAGCGTTCCGTTCCCCACACTTGGTCGAGCAGTTGATCGCGACTAAAGACCCGGTTGGGATTGCGCATCAGTGCGACCAGCAGATCGTACTCCCGAGCGGAAAGCGAGATGCGCCGCGTGCCGCGCATAGCCAGCCGGGTCTCGAGATTGATCTCGAGATCTGCAAACCGCAGGGCCTGCGGCTGCGCGAGTTTGGGCCGGCGCAGCGCCGTTTCGAGCCGCGCCGTGAGTTCGGCCAGTTCGAAGGGTTTAGCCACGTAGTCGTCGGCACCGCCGTGCAGGCCGGCGATTTTGTCTCCGGTTTCCGCCTTTGCGGACAGCATGAGAATCGGAGCTTCGGTCAGTTTTCGGAACATCGGAAGCAATGCGATCCCGTCGATCTTCGGCAGCATCACGTCGAGGACGATCGCATCGGGCGGCCAATCGCGAGCGATCTGGAGCCCGACTTGCCCATCCGGCGCGGTACGGACGTCGTAACCTTCGTCGCCGAGCCCGATCTCCAGAAGTTCGCGAATGTTTCGCTCATCGTCAACGACGAGGATTCTCGCGTGTTCTTGCATCGTAGGGTCGATGCTACGGATACGGGCTGTGAGAAGCCTGGGAACGGTGGGTAACTGCAAACCCTAACGCCTTTCTCAGGCGTGACACAGAACGAGGCGAGATACTTCCAGCATGTTTTCGACTGAAGAGGTCGCCTCACGTGCGCCGGGCAGCATCGCAGTTTTCGTCGATTTGATCGGCGATCTCGATGCTACCCTGGGCGATCAATTTGCCGATACCCTCGCGAACCTGACGGCTCGCGGGGCCACGGCGGTCTACCTTACCACCAAACACGTTAATGTCAGCTCGTCCGACGGGCTTGCGGCAATCGACGCGGCGCTCTCAACCGCACGCGCGCAGGGGTGCTCGGTCGAGATCGATCCCGGCAACCGCAAGATGCGATCGGCGTTTGCTTCCGCTCGCATCATGTGTGCCGACGATGGACCTACGCGGCCGCATCGCGCCCGGCATCTGATGATCGCGCGCCACTCTACACCACCGAAGTTGCCCGCTCCACGCTAGCTTCGGCTTACCGAGCGCCCTTGTCGCGAGCAGATCGTTCAGCGTGTTGAAAGCTCCACGGAATAGCGCCGTCCAGGCAGCGGGTAACCAAAAATAGGTGCGGCATATTCGTTGCCGAGATTGTAGCCGCGCAGCGTGAGGATCGCGCCCGAAGCGAGCTTGTAGCGCAGGAAGGCATCGAGCGAATCGTAGGCGTCGTAGGTCGATACGGGAGCGGGCGAGACGTTGCCGCGGTCGTCGCCGTCCGATCCATTGACGTTCCAGCGTAAACCGTAATCGAGACGCGTCTGCGCGAAGGGATGTTCGAGAGAAAGGTTCACGCTGCCCGATGGATAGCTCGGCAACCGTCCGCCGGTGTCGAAATCGAACGCACGGTAGAGGTCCGTATATCCGGCCGCCGCTACGAATCCGGCGCGCGGTTTCGTCGCTGCGGTAAGCTGAACGCCGGCGACGGCGGCGTGCTGGGCGTTGAACGGGATGTACGTGGGCGCCTGCGAGATGATGAAGTTCGAACCGTTGCGATCGAACCAGCCGCCGGAAAGCGTGGCTTGGCGCGCATCGTAGCTGACCGTTGCATCGGCGGTCTGTGCCTTTTCCGGCTGCAAATTCGGGTTCGAGAAACCCGGATAGTAGAGATCTTCCAGCGTCGGCACGCGGAACGACTCGCCCACGTCGCCCGCGAAACGCACGACGCCGCTGCGGATCGTTCCGCCGAATGACGGAGCGAGCACCGTGCCGTGCGGCGCGTCATTTTCGGCCCGCAGCCCCGCCGTTAGGCGCGTTCCTTGCAGCGGAGAAACGCCGCCCTGCACGTAGGCCGCCGCTTGCGATTCTGCCTGACCGAACGCAAATGCCGGTGCCGGCGTCGAAGTGGACGTTGCGTAATTCGGCGTCACCGGAAAGCTGAACACGCCCGATTCGCGCGAGAGGTCGACGCCCGCCACGGCGTCGAGCTTTCCCGTCGTAAATGCATCGCGCACCGAAACCTGCGAACGTCCGGTGTAGACATCGTCCTGGCCGTAGGTACCGTCGTTCGGGTTTGGATCGACGTATGCGAGCGTCGTTTGCGAACCTGCGAGATCGATCGTCAGCGTCGAATGCGCCGACCGGCGTTCGAGCTCGAGCAGCGCGGAGCCGGCGATCGTCGCTTGCGAGGCGGTCGGCGTGAAGAAATCGAGGCCGCCGGGCACGCCGACCTGCGTCGCCGATGCGTCGACTCGCGCGCGCACCACGAAGCCAAACGCGTTCGGGAGATCGAGCGATAGGCGCCCCGCGCTTTGATCGCCATAGGCCGGCGCTCGAACGCCGCCCGGGAAATCGCAGGGCGTCACGAACTCGCACGTCGTTCGCACTCCGTAATCGAACGCGGGAAAGGGATAGTCGCCGCTGGAGACGTGACGCTCGAGCGTGAAGCCGGCGACGCCGTTACCGGCGCCGACGCGAACGTCGCGATCGCCGAACGATGCATCCGAGGCTTCGAGGTAGACGCCGCGCGGGACGCGCGTGATGATGTTGATGACGCCGCCCGACGCACTGTTGCCATAGAGCGTCGAAGAACCGCTCTCGACGATTTCGATGCGATCGATGCCGATCGTAGATAGCTGGCCGAGTTGCACGGCGCCGGACGTGGGATCCGTGATGGGAATGCCGTCGACGAGCACCAGCGTCTGCGCGGAGCTTGCACCACGAAGACCGTAGTTCACTTCCGCGCCGAACGGTCCGTACGAGAAAAGATCGACGCCGGGAACGCCCTGCAAGGCGTCGGCGACGGTGCGTGCGCCGTAGTCGTCGATCTGCTCGCGATCGACGACATAGGTGGGACGGGAGCTTTGATCGGCGGATTCAGAGCGGCGATCGCTCGTCACGACGCGGCCGATCTGCTTGAGCGCGATCGAACCGGCGGGCGAAGCGCTCGGCGACGGCGACGGCGCCGGTGTCTGTGCGGCAGCGGCCGTGAAAGCCGGAACGCACGCGGCCGTCAGCGCACACAGCGCGACGAAGAAACGATTCACGTAAGACCTACCTTTTTCGCGAGGTTGGTTGATACGCGTCCGGCTCAGTCTCCTGACTTGCGGATCCGTGCCCTCGTGCTCGAAGCCTTCCCGCCGTTTTCGTTGAGATCGGGGCGGTGTACACCCCGATTTCCCCCCAGCAGTGACATCGAGCGGCTCCCCGCTTACAGTGGCGCGACCGTCCCGGATTCTCACCGGGTTCCTGGTGCGCGAACGCTCGCCGGTAAGTGGCTCGCCCGGCGCCGGAAATCCTTCAGGCCGCCGCAGTAGGCGCCGCTCGTTCTGCGCCGCGCTAGCGGCTCAGAAAGTCGAGCACGTCTTCGTTGAACTGCACCGGAGCTTGGATGAACGAAAAATGGCTGACGCCCGGTTGGATGAGCAACCCCGCTCCCGGGATGAGGGCGGCCAGCTCTTCGGTTTGGCTTCGTTTGATCGCCTCGTCGTGATCGCCGTCGGCGATCTCCGTCGTGACGCGAATCGAACGCAGTTGCGCCGCCGTCCAATTCGGCTGCGTCGCCCACATTTTTGAAATCTGATTCAGGAAGGCGTTATATTGTGCGGGCGTCGGCGAGAGCCGCCGGTACTCGATGCCGGCGCGCGCGATGAAGGCTCCGAAAACGGGATCGGATTCGAGATTCGGTTTGACGCCGCTTGGATTGTAATTCGCAGCAAACGCGAAGATCTTCGTGAGGCGCTCCGGGTGCGCGATCGCGAGATCGAGCGCGATGATGCCGCCGTCGCTCCAACCAACGACCGCCGCCTTTTTTACGTGCAAATAATCCATCAGCGCGAGCACGTCGGAGGCCATCAAATCGTAACTGTAGGGCGCGGCGTTGCGCGAGCTGCGCCCGTGGCCGCGGCTGTCCATCACGATGACTTCGTACCGGCCCTCGAGCCCGCGGATCTGATTTCCCCAATAGTTCGCATTCGCCAGGCCGCCGTGCAGCAAAATCACGGGCGCTCCGTGGCCGTAGATTGCGTAGAAGAGGCGAACGCCGTTGACCGGGGCGTAGCCGCTGCGGCCGCCCTCCGGAAGCGATGGTGTCGGCGGCAGCTGCTGCCACCGCTCGGCGGCTCGAGCCGCGCCCGGCAGCGCCGCGAACAGTGAGAGAAGGATCGGGATGGCGGCTCGTACCAACATCCCGCGGCCTTCGGAGCGCTAGGAAAGCATTCCGGCCGCGTTACTCCAGCGAGTTCGACCAGCTAGTCTTCGACGATTTCGACGCTCGTCACGTCGCCTTGCGCAGGAAACACGTACAGGAACGGAACGTCTGCGGGGGTGGTGATTTCCTTACCATCGCGCGAGGCTGCTTCGAAGAGGTCCGCTGCGTAGCGAGCCTCGGCATAACTGCGATAAGGCGTCTTCTGGACGTCGCCCGACCGCAGATGCAGGCACAGGGTGAAGCGTTCCGCTTGGTCGAGTTTGCGAGCATCCATATGCCCTGAACATCGGCTCCGCAAATGGCCAAATGGAGCGGGGATCGCTTGCTGGGGACGCTTGTGACCCACGCCCCTGCGGCACCATAGGGACTACCTCTCCAAAGTGACCCCCGTCGCAGGCCCTCGCCTAAGAATCGCGCCTTACCAGCCTAAGCTCAATTGAATTTCTTCGCGGTGGTCCGGGGCGACGAGCCGCGTGCGTAACGGTATTTGCGCTTCGAGCGACGGCCTCTCGTCGAGAACGGTCGCGATTTCGCGAGCTCGCGCGATCACGCCGGCGGGTAAACCCGCCATCTTCGCAACTTCAATACCAAACGATCGCGAGGTGCTGCCGGGCAATACGCGGTGCGAGAACACCGGTGCGCCCGCGCGCGCGCTCGTTTCGACCGCCGTGACATGATAATTTGCGACGCGCTTCCAGCGCTCGGCGAGTTCGGTGAGCTCGTGAAAGTGCGTCGCGAAGAGCGTCATCGGCGCCTGCGTTTCGAGCTCGAGCAAATACTCGCAGATCGCTTGCGCGATGGCCAAGCCGTCGATCGTCCCGGTGCCGCGGCCTACCTCGTCGATCAACAGCAGACTGCGAGAGGTGCAGCGGCGCAAGATGTTCGACGCCTCTGACATCTCGACGTAAAACGTCGATTGACCCGAGGCGAGATCGTCGCCCGCGCCGATACGCGTGAAGATCCGGTCCACGAGCCCGGCCGACATCGAGCGCGCCGGTACGAAGGCTCCGATCTGCGCGAGGATCACGAGCAACGCCGTCTGGCGCAGATAGGTCGACTTCCCTCCCATATTCGGGCCGGTGAGCAAGATAAAACGCGAGGCTGCTTCGGCGATGTGGGCGTCGTTGGGTACGAAGGTGTCGCCCGCGATGATCTCGATCACGGGATGACGGCCATCGACGATATCGAGGGTACTCGTTTCCACGAACGACGGCCGCACGTATCCGCGCTCTGCGGCCACGTGCGCCAGGCCGCACGCGACGTCGAGTTCCGCGATCGCATCGGCCGAAGCGAGAAGCGCTTCGACCTCGCTCGCGACCGATTCCACGAGGTTCGCGTACAACGCTTCTTCGAGCCGCAACTGACGCGACTGCGCGCTCGCGATCGCGATCTCGAGCTCCTTGAGTTCGGGAATGATGAAGCGCTCGCCGCTCGTAAGCGTTTGCTTGCGCACGTAATCTTGCGGAACGTGCGCCAAATTCGATTTTGAAATTTCGATCGCGTACCCAAAGGCGCTCGCGTACTTGACCTTGAGCCCCTTGATGCCGGTGCGAGCCCGTTCTCGTTCTTCGAGGGCCGCGATCCGTTCGCGCGCCTCGCCGCGCATCTCGACGCACTCGCGCACGTCGCTCGAAGCATCGGGACGGATGACTCCGCCGTCCGCCAAGTTAGCGGGCAGATCGTCGCACAGCGTGCGCTCGAGCTCTGCCAGCAGTCCGGCATGCTCGCCGATGCGCCCGCCGAGCGGTTCGAGTGCGAGCGGCAATGCGGCGCGCAGCGGGCCGAGGAGCGCGAGCGTGCGTCGCAGCGATCCCAGGTCGCGCGGCAAGACTCGCCGGAAGCGCACCTTCTGCGCGATGCGCTCGATGTCGAAAGCCCCGGCGAGCAATTCCGCAACGGCCGAGCGCGACGGGAAATCGGCCGCCAGGACCTGCACGCGATCGGCGCGCTCACCGAGCGCTTTGCGATCGATCAACGGGGCGAGTATCCAGCGCGAAAGAAGGCGCGAGCCCATCGCGGTCTTACAGCGATCGATCGTCGCGAGCAGGGTGGCCTTAGGATTTTGGCTCTGCGATTTCGTGAGATCCAAGTGCTTGCGCGTGTTCGCATCGAGCGCGAGAAACATCCGCGCGCGGTAGAATTCCGGTTCGCGCAAGAGCCCGGCCGGCGCACTGAAGCCGACACGCCGCACGAAAGCACCGAGGCCATCGAGCGAACGGCGCATCGCGAGCGACTCGTCGAGCGAAAACCCGTCGACGGCTGCCAGTTCCCGGCGCTCGACCGCGGAGAGCGGCGGCGCCGTGATGCGCACCGCAGGCAACTGCGCGGCGATCGCGGCGCGAATCTCGGGAGGCACGTCGGCCACGATTTCGGCCGGACCGAGACGCACGAGTTCTGCCAGCGTTTCATCCAGACCGCCGTCGCCGCTGTAGGCCGTCGCGGCGGCGCGACCCGTCGAGATATCGGCATAGGCGATGCCGATCGCATCCCCCGCCAGCGTGAGCGCGGCGAGATAATTGTTGCTGCCGCGCTCGAGAAGATGTTCCTCGATCAGCGTTCCCGGCGTAACGACGCGCGTGACGTCGCGTCGCACGAGTTTGTTGGGAATGGGGACTTCGAGCTGATCGGCCAGCGCCACGATGCGCTGCTGCGCGACGAGATCGGTAAGATACTTATCGAGAGCGTGGTGCGGGACGCCGGCCATGGCGACGCGCTGGCCGCCGCCCGCTTCCTTCGAGGTGAGGGCGATTTGCAGCGCTGCGGCGATGGTCGTCGCGTCGTCCCCATAGGCTTCGTAAAAGTCGCCGACGCGCGACAGCAAAATCGCATCGGGGTAGCGCGCCTTCATCGCGAAGTACTGTTCGAGCAGCGGCGAGTACTTTGCGTCGCTCACCTATGGGCCTTCCACGCCCGGTAGCTTCGGAGGCGGCGCACGCGGACCCCGCGGGCGGAGGGTCGTTCCGGCCCACCCGAAATAGCGTGCAGATGAATCTGTCCGCTCTCGTTCGCCTCGGCTGGGCGCTCGCGCTGATGGCCGCGGCGACACCCGTTGCAGCAAACACGAGTCCGCCGGCCCTCGAGGGACTGCACAGCTTTAAGGTGCGATTGACCGATACGACGCCTCAAGGTTCGACGAGCCGCGACGTCACCTACGTCGCGCCCGACAAACTGCGCGTGGAGATCGTCGGGTCGCCGATGGTCGTCGTCGCGATCGCACACAACGTGTGGCTGCGCGGCCAAAACGGCCAGTGGCAGAAAGCTCAATACGCGCCGGGCGTCGACCCGCTGACCGAGGTGCGCGCGACATTCGACATCGCGCGCCAAATGAAGGGGCCGGGCGTGCATCTCGAGGGGATCGCGCGATTGAACGGTCGCGCCGTTAAAGTATACGATATCGATCCGCCGGCCAAGCGCGGTTACGAAGGGCGCACGACGCGCTTTTGGATCGGCGCGGACGACGGATATCCGCATCGCATCGAGCAGCGCAAAGGCCCATACGTCTTCACCGCGGTCTATTCGGCTTGGAATCAGCCGCTCAGCGTCAGCGGGCCGTAATCAAGTCGATCGTCGGTCGCGCGTCGACCGGCGACGCTTGCGCATCGTAGCGTTCCGCGATTCCCACGATGCGCCCCGCGACGCCCCACGTAAAGGCGTCGTCGATCGCGATATCGAGCCACGGCGCGGCCGCGAGTTCCCGTTCGGCGAGCGGGCCGAAGGGAGCGATCACCGTGACGTTGTCCGGCGTCTTTGCAGCAACTTTCGTAGCATCTTTGCGCGAAGGGCCGACGACGAGCGCCCGAACGGTCGAACCGCGCTTCGCTTCGTGATACGCGCGCACACCTCGATCGATCGTCGCAGCTAGGCGCTTGTGGCGCGCGCCGCCGGTTTCCGCGGGAATCTGCTCCCAGAGCGCCGCGGGCGTGCCGCGCCGCGGAGAGTAGACGAACATGAAGGCTTGCGCGAACTGCATCTCGTCGCAGAGCTCGAGCGTCTTCGCGAAATCGTCTTCGCTCTCAGCGGGGAAGGCAACGATGAGATCGGTCGTGAGCGCCCACTGCGGACACATCTCGCGAAAGAGCGCGATCTTCTCGCGATACTGCGCGACCGTATACTTACGATTCATCCGCCGCAGGATCGGATCGGAACCCGATTGCACGGGCAGATGGAATCGCGCGTTAAGGTTCGGCAGCGAGCCCATCGTCTCGGCCAGCTTCGCCGTGTAATCCTTGGGATGCGAAGTAAGAAACGTGAAGCGGTCGAGACCGTCGAGCTTTGCAACCGTTCCCAGCAGATCGGCGAAATCGGCGCCGGTCGCGGGATCGCGGAACGCGTTGACCGTTTGCCCGACGAGCGTCACCTCGCGCGCTCCGGCCGCGATGGCCGCACGCACTTCGCGCAATATATCGTCGAGTGGACGGTTGTCGAATCTGCCGCGCACGTGCGGAACGATACAATAGGTGCAGTAGTACGAACAGCCGCGCTGCACGTTGACGTACGCGCGCAGATGCGCGTAGGCGCCCCCGGTGCAATCGGCGTGTCCGCCCAGCGGCTCCACGAGCGCGCGTTCGTCGGCGAGGGCGAGATCGTCCTCAAAACCCGGCCGCCACTCTGCGAGGGCGTCGCCGAGGCGCGCGAGATCGCGCGTCCCGAACACGCCGTCGAGATACGGCGCACCGGCTCGCATCGTCGCTTTGTCCTGTTCGGCGAGGCATCCGCACACCACAAGCTTGAGGCTCGGGTCCGCGTTTTTGAGAGATTTGAACTGAGCCATCCGCCCGTAGGCCCGGCGTTCGGCGTTGTCGCGGACCGTACACGTGTTGAGCACCACGACGCTGGCGTCGGCGGCGTTCGCCGTAACGGCATAGCCCGAGGCCACGGCGCGATCCGCGATGTACTGCGAATCGGCTTCATTCATCTGGCAGCCGAAGGTTTCGATATAAATGCTGGGCATCGGTCAGTGGCCGTTCGACGAATCGTCGGCTAACTTTTCCAGAAGCGCCAGCGGCAGGTACAATTTGCCGTCGATCGTCTGCGGCGCGCCATCGTACGAGGTCGTGGTCCCGTCGACGCGCACTTGCCGCGCGCCTAAGTATCCGACCACCAGGTGGCCTCCGTAGCGCACCACGACCTTGTTGCCTTCGACGGAAAAGTTGTTGGTCGGGAGATAGTCCTCGGCCGGTGCGACGATGGCAGAACGCGTATCGCCCTCTCTCGGTTCGCTCATGACGACCTCGGTGGAAGTATCGGGCAGAATCGTGACGGAGCGGGTGACTTTTCCCCGCGCAGTCGTCGCGGTCAAGCGATGCCGCCCCGCCGGAATCGTCATGCCTTGGGGTATCGGGCCGCTCAGCGAGACGCCGTCGAGTTCGAGTTCCGCACCCGGGGGCAGGCTGCGCAGTACGAGCGTTCCGGCGGCGTCGCCCGCAAGCGCGCGCGGGCCGGCGACGAGGTGCGTGCTCGACATCTCCGTGGCTCCGGAGGCTACCCGAACGTCGACTTCTTGCACGACCCAACCGGTTTTTGTAATCGTCAGCGAGTGGTGTCCCACGGGTAGCGCGTCGACCAAGACCGGCGCTCGGCCGACATAGGTGCCGTCGACCCAGACGTCGGCGCCGCTCGGTAGGGTTGTCACGTAGAGGGCGCCGGACGGCGCTTCGGCACCTGCCCGCTGCGGGCAGACCGTGACGGAGGCCATCACGAGGAGAACCGAAGTCAAGCCGGCGCGAATTCGGCCCATCATCGTCGTTTGGAGTTCGCTCACACGGTTCGCCGACCCCGCACGGCGAAGGCTCGGTGATGGCCCTAGAGATTTCCGCCAAGGTGCGGCCGGCAACCGTCGCCATCGTGGGACGGCCAAACGTCGGCAAAAGCGCGCTCTTCAACCGCCTCATCGGCAAGCGCATGGCGATCGTCGACGATACGCCCGGGGTCACCCGCGACAGGCTCTACGCCCTGTGCGATTGGAACGGCCGCACGTTCAGCGTGATCGATACCGCCGGCATCGATCCCGATGCCCTCGCGAGCGACGATATGGCGCGTCAAACCCGCGCGCAAGCGGAAATCGCGGCCAACGACGCCGACGTGATCGTTTTCGTGGTCGATGCGGCCGCCGGGCTCTCGCCGCTCGATGACGACGTGGTCCACATCATGCGCCGCACGCGGCGTCCCGTCATCCTCGCCGCGAACAAGGCCGAATCCGAACGCGTGAAGCACCAGATTCCCGGCGAGTTCGCGCGGCTGGGCTTCGGGGAACCGATCGTCGTTTCGGCGCTGCACGGTGAAGGCACGGGCGATCTGCTCGATGCGATCGTCGAGCGCCTGCCTCCGGTGACGCTCGAAGAGGATGAGACGGAGCTGGCCCTCGCCATCGTGGGCCGACCTAACGTCGGCAAATCGTCGCTCCTCAATTCGTTGCTCGGCGAAGAGCGCTCGATCGTCTCCGAGGTCGCAGGTACCACGCGCGACGCGATCGATACGATGTTCGAGTACCAGGCTCACAAGATCCGGCTCATCGATACGGCCGGCGTCTGGCGCAAAACCAAGCATCACGGGTCGATCGAATACTACGCGTCGCTGCGCTCGCTCGGCGCGATCGCGCGCTGCGACATCGCGATCCTTGTGATCGATTCGATGGTCGGCGTGCTCGATCAGGACCGGCGTCTCGCGGGAATGGTGCTTGAAGAGCGTAAAGGCTTGATCATCGTCTGCAATAAGTGGGACCTCGCGCTCCAGCAAGACGGCGAGTTCAAGCAGAACGAACTGGTCGACGTCATTCACGAAAACATTCCGTTTGCGTCGTTCGCGCCGGTGACGTTCTTATCGGCGATGACCAAACGTCGGCTCAATAGCCTGATGCCGCTGGTGATGAAGGTAGCGGAGAATCTGGATAGGCGCATTACGACGTCGCAGTTGAACTCCGTGATCCGGGACGCAACCTACGCGCATCAACCGCCGAATAACAGCGGACGACCGCTGCGGATCTACTACTGCTCGCAGGTCGCCACGCATCCGCCGCTCTTCATCTTCCACTGCAACGATCAGGATCTGCTCACGAACAGCTACAAGCGGTTCTTGGAGAATACGCTGCGATCGAATTTCGAGTTCGAAGGCGTGCCGCTCAATCTCGAGTTCCGCGCGCGCCGCGAAGACGACGCCGAGAAGAACTGAGCCGTTGAAAGACGGGGCCGCCCACTTGATGCTGCCTGCCATTGGATTCTGGCTCGTTCACGGTTGGGCATTTCTCGTAGTGGCGTTCTTGATCGGTTCGATTCCGTTCGGACTTTTGGTAGGTCGCGTCTTTTTTAAGACGGACATCCGATCGGCCGGTTCCGGGAATATCGGAGCTGCGAACGCGCTGCGCACGATGGGCCGGGGAGCAGGCATCTCGGTGCTCTTGCTCGACGCGTTCAAAGGAGCGCTCGCGACGTCGCTGCCGACGTTGAGCCTCCAATGCCACTGCATCCCGCTCGTCGAAATTTTTCGCGGGTGGACGAACGCGCCGCCGGCAATTCTGAGCGGTCTATTGGCGGTTGCCGCGGTCCTCGGGCACTGCTACTCACCTTGGCTCGGCTTCAAGGGCGGGAAAGGCGTTGCCACGTTCCTCGGCGTGTTGATCGTTGTTTGGTGGCCGAGCGCGATTACTTTCATCATCGTGTGGCTTGCGATCGTCCTGGCGACGGGCTTCGCTTCGGCCGGATCGATCTTAGGTACAATAGCCGGAATTGCGGCGATCTGGTACGCCTACGGCTCGTTCACGCTATACTTCAGCGTGCCCGCTGCAGGGGTCATCATTTGGCAGCACCGTACCAACATCGCCAGGCTGCTAGCCGGCAACGAAAATCGCCTCAATCTGCTCAAGAGCGGCGCCAAACCGAGCGCTCCGCAAAGTGGCCCGTCGGGCGGTTAACCGCCTCTTAAAAGACTTTCCACCCCCCTGCCGTACCAAAAACTGCGATGATTTCTTCGAACGATTTTCGTAACGGCGTTACCATTCTGATCGAAGGTCAGCTTTGGACCGTTATCGAGTTTCTGCACGTCAAGCCGGGAAAAGGGTCCGCCTTCGTGCGGACCCGGCTCAAGAACGTCAAAACCGGATCCACGGTCGAACGCACGTTCCGCGCCGGTGAAAAGCTCGAGCGCGCGACCGTCGATAACCGCGAACTCCAGATGCTCTACAACGACGCCGACGGCTACCACTTCATGGACAACGAGACGTTCGAAAGCTACACGCTCGAGCGCGATATCATCGGCGATCCCGCCGACTTTCTCAAAGACGGCATGAAGATCGACGTCCAGTTTCACGAGGGCACGCCGATCGGCGTCAACCTCCCCGCGCACGTCGAGCTGCGCGTCGAAGAAACGGATCCCGGCTTCAAGGGCGACACCGCGACCGGCACGACGAAGCCCGCGAAACTCGAAACGGGTGCCTCAGTTCAGGTTCCGCTTTTCGTAAACCCAGGCGACGTGATCCGCATCGATACCCGTGACCGCCGCTACATCGGCCGCGTGCAATAACCTTTAAGCAAACGTGAGCGGCCATGTCTGGGCGCTCGTGCTGCACGCCCTTCTCATGTTCTCGTTCGGCATCGTCGCAGCGACGATCGGGTCGCTTGCAGGCTTGGGCGGCGGCTTCATCGCGGCGCCGGTCTTACGCATCTTCTTCAAGCTTCCACCGCGGGAAGCTGCGGCGACCTCGCTCGTGCTCGTGCTCGCGAACGTCGCGAGCGCGTCGGTTGCATTTTTACGGCAAGGCCGCGTCGACGTGCGGTTGGCGGTGACGATGGGGCTGCTCGCGATTCCGGGCAGCATCGTCGGAGTGTTCCTCGTAAAGATCGCGCCGGCATCGTGGTTCGACTTATTGTATGCGGGATTGCTCGGCTTCTTCGCGATCGATCTGCTGCGGCGCAGGCATGCGGTCGCGGAGGGAGCGGTAGCGAAGATTCCGTTCGGGCAGCGGCGCGTCTTCCACGATCGCATCTCGGGCAACGACTTCGCTTATACGGAGAGCCCGCCGCTCGCCGCGGCCGCCGGCATCAGCACGGGTTTTCTTTCGAGCTTTTTCGGCCTTGGGGGCGGCATCATCGTGGTTCCGCTGCTGCTGCGCGTCTTCGCGATGCCGGCCCATGTCGTTTCGGCTACGTCGCACATGGTCATCCTGATTTCGGCGCCCTTCGGCGTGGTAGCGCACGCCATGCAGGGCGACATCGACTGGGCTTACGCGCTGCCCCTCGCCGCCGGGGGCATCCTCGGCGGTCAACTCGGAGCGAGCGTCTCGCGCAGACTCTCGGGCATCGTCCTCGTGCGATTTCTCGCGGCGATTCTCACGGCCGCTGCGGCCAGCCTCGTGATCGAGCATCTCGACGTTTTCGCATCCGCGCGGCACTAATTCCGAAGATATTTTAGGGCGTTTTACCCGCGTGCGCGGCCCGGCGCTCGTCGCTCACGTCGCGCATATCAAGAATTTCCAGAATCCGCAATTGGTAGCGCGGATCGTAGCGCCGCCGGCTGCAGCGCCCGCACGAAATCGGAGCGGGCGGGCGTCTTTTCCGCAGCAGTTCCATCGTACAGGCATCGCAGCGCAAAATGAAGCGCCTGGTGCTTTCGCGGCGGGGAACCGCGCTTCCGAGGTCGTGATAGATCGAGCGCAATCCGAGTTCGCGCATCTTGCGTTTGAACGTCGCCGTATGGCCGGGATTCTCGCCCCGGGCGAACAGCCACGCGTGGATCATCTCGTGCAGCAGCGTTTCCTGCAATGCCTCCGGGTGACGTTCGAAATGCTTGGGCGAAAGTTCGATGAGCGGCGGCTTGTAGGTGATGCGACCCGCGAGGTTCGCAAAGCGCGCATTGTAGGCGATGCGATGGGTCGGGATCTCGCCGCCGAAATGTTGGTTGTTCAGCTGCGCGAAAAGCAATTGAAGTTCGCTGACGTCGGGCAACACGTTCGCTAGGCTTTGCACGCAGGCAGCAGAACTTCCCTGCCGTGGCTGGTGGTCCCGCGCGCGGTCTTCCCCCGCGCATCTACGTTCCGATCCTGTTGGTTACGATGCTCGCGTTTCTCGGCGTCGTCGGCTATTTTCTAAGGATCGGGCTCGGCGTAACCGGCGCCGCGTTCGGGCCTTCCGTGGGCGCGGATTCTTCGACGCAGGAAAACGAAACCAACGGCGTCGCCGTCGGCGGCGGCACGCCCGTGCAGGCGGGCGCCGCCGGGCCGCCGCCGGGGGTTGCGCGGCTGCTCGTCGAGTTGCGCGGCCGCGTTGCGCGCAACCCGCGCGACTCGGCAGCCCTCGCAAGCCTCTCGAGCTTGTATATCGACGCAGCCAAGTATGCGCCGGCCACCGGGTACTACGAGCGCGCGCTTGCCGTCGATCCGAAGAACGCGGAGGCGCTCTTCGATAAGGCAACGGTCGAAGACGCAACCGGTCACCGTACGGCAGCCATCGCCGCCTATCGCACGTTCCTGCGGATCGCACCCTCGAACGAACGCGCGGGCGACGCGCGTCAGGCACTCGAACGGCTCGGCGGATAGCATGAAACTTTACATCAGCGCGGATATGGAAGGCACGGCTGCGGTCGCCTCCTGGACGCAAGTCGATCCTAAGAACACGACGGAATATCCGTATTACCGGCAGTTGATGTCGCGCGAAGTACGCGCCGCTATCGACGGTGCGCGCAGCGCCGGCGTTACGGACGTCCTGGTCAACGATTCGCACTCGTCGATGCGCAACGTGATGTGGGACGAGCTTCCACCGGACGTTCGGATGATCTACGGCAATCGCAAGCCCTTTTCGATGAACGAGGGAATCGACGGAACTTTTCGCGCGGCGTTCTTCACGGGCTATCACGCCGGCATCGGCGAGGCGGACGGCACGCTCGACCACACCTATTCACCCGATACGATCTATGCGGTGCGCGTCAACGGCGTCAGCTGCAGCGAAGGTCTGCTCAATGCCGCGCTCGTCGGCACGTACGGCGTGCCCGTCGTGCTGATCACGGGCGACCGCACGACCGTCGATGGGCTCAAGGCGCATCTGCCGTGGATAGCGACCGCCGCGACGAAGGATTCGATCGGCCGCTTCGCCGTCAACTCGCTCTCGCCGGAGAGCGCGCGCCTGCGCATCGCCGATGCCGCGCGCGAGGCCATCGCAAATCTCGCCGGCGCGCGACCCTTCGTCTTCGAAGCGCCGATCGCACTGGAAATCGACTTCGCCGGAACGCAGAATGCCGATTTCGCGGAACTGATTCCAGGCGTCGATCGCATCGGCGGCCGCACCGTGAGATACGTGCACGACGATTTTCGCGTCATCTTCCGAACCTTCGTCGCGGCGATGCGCCTCGGCGCATCCGCTAACGCTCCCGCCTGAATGCCGCGCATCGCGTACCAGGGCGAGCCCGGCGCCTTCAGCGACGATGCCGCACGGCAACTCGTAAGCGACGCCGAGACGATCGGATTCGGAACATTCGACGATGCCGCGGCGGCAGTCCAGGACGGCAGCGTGGATCTCGCGCTGCTGCCCGTCGAGAACTCGATTTCCGGCTCCGTTCCTCGCGTGTACGATCTCTTGTGGGCCGACGCGCGCCTCGGCATCATCGACGAAACGACGTACCGGGTGGTACAGAACCTCATTGGGCTCGAAGGAGCGGCGCTCGAATCGCTGCGCGAAGTGCGCTCGCACCCGGTCGCGCTCGAGCAATGCCGCGCGTTTCTCGGCGTTCATCCTTCCATGCACGCCACGATCGTCGCAGATACTGCCGGCGCCGTCCGCGACATCGTGAATCTCGGCGATCCGGCGGTCGGTGCGATTGCTTCGAGCCTCGCAGCGCAACGCTACGGCGCGCGCATCTTGCGCGAAGCGATTCAGGACGTCGAAGATAACTTCACGCGATTTTTTCTCTTGCAGCGGGATCCAAAGCCGATCCAGGACGCAACGCGGGCGTGCGTTGCGCTCTCGCTTGCAAATCGCCCGGGATCGCTGCGCGATGCGCTGGCCGCATTCGCGGATGCAAACCTCGACCTGCGCACCCTCGTCTCGCGCCCGTCGCTCGAGCGTCCCTTCACCTACCGCTTCTACTGCGAGATCGCACCGCTCGACCGGACGACGCTACTGCGCGCCCTATCCAACATCGACGGGGACGCCCGGCTTCTCGGCGTGTACTGAACGCTCCGGCGCCATCATCTGCACGTCGTCGCGCCGCGCGTACACGCGCAACTCCGCGATATCGCGCGGAAAGATTAGCCCGAGCGTCCAATCGATCGTAACCCGAAGGCGCCGGTCGATGCCGGGCAAACGAGCCAAATAGTAGGTGCGCCAAATCACCCACGCAATGAAGCCCGTGATGAGATATTTCCCGAACAGGCCCGCGACGCCGCGCCGTGCACCGAGCGACGCCATCATCCCCATCGTCTTATAGCGAAAGGGCTGCGTCGCTTGCGAACGCAGCGTCGCCGCGATATTTTTTGCAAGCAGCGGTCCCTCACGTAACGCATGCTGCGCGGTCGCGGGAACGCGCGAGCCGTCGGGCATCGGGATCGACGCGCAATCTCCGATCGCCCAGAGACCGGGCGTCCCTTCAACGCTGAAATCCTCGCGCACGGCGATCGAACCGCCGCGCCCCGTCGCGATGCCGGCTTCCTCGACAGTCGGCGACGGACGCACGCCCGCGCTCCAAACGATCGTATCGGTTTCGATCGTCGTGCCGTCTTTGAGCTGCAAACCACGCCGGTCGGCACCCGCCACCATTGCCCCGAGCCGCACGTCGATGCCCCGCCGCGTGAGCGCCTTCGCGCTATATTCGCCCATGCCGGCCTGCAGATCGGGAAGCAGTTTCTTTCCGCCTTCAACGAGGATGATGCGCACTTCGGAAGCCGCGATCGTGGGATAATAGCGCAACGAGCTGCGAAAAAAATCGGCCATTTCGCCCGCAGCTTCCACACCCGTGAAACCGCCGCCGACGAAGACGAACGTCAACAACCGCCCACGCTCGGCCGCATCGTTCGTCACGGCGGCTACTTCGAGCGTAGCGATCACGTGGTTGCGTAAACGATCGGCATCTTCGAGCGTCTTGTACGGAAGCGAGCGCTCCGCAATGCCCGGCAAACCGAAGGTCGAGGTTACGGCACCAAGTGCGAGCACCAGATGATCGTATGCGAGCTGCACGCGCCGGCCGGTTAGCGGATGCTCCACCTCGACACTCTTGGCCGCGATATCGATCGAGCGGACGTCGCCGAGGACGAACGCAGCCCGGTGGAGTTGCGCGCGCACCGGCGTGACGACGTGGCGCGTCTCGAGGTTCCCGGATCCTACTTCCGGCAGCATGGGCGTGAAGACCGAAAAATTCTCCCGGCTCACGACGATGATCGTCGCTTCCTCCGGTTTGAGAATCCGTTCGAGTTTGCGAGCCGTGCCGAGACCCGCGAAGCCGCCTCCCAGAATCAATATGCGAGATGCCATACGGGCATCATACCGCAACGGACGCGAATTAATTGTAATCTAGCGCGGCTACCGTGAATCGGCGCCACGGCTCGATGCGAGCCGCACTCTGCGGCGCAGTTCCTCACCGGTACGCCGTGCATCCTCGGGCTGGAGCGGCTCGTTCGACGGAGTCAAACGCGCGATGTCCCAGCGTTCGTCCTATCCGCTACCGAAGTATCCGTCTTCGAGGGCCGCTTCCGCATGTGTATAGACGTGGCGCTCGTCGATGGGAATGCCGTAGTACGAACACAGTTCGGCGGCGGTCGCGCACGCCACGTCGATGAAATCCTCGCGTAGCGGATATCGACCAAAGTCGCGCGGCGTTGCGTCCTCCATCGCGCAGATCGAAAGGCCGATCGCGTACGAGTTTCGTCCGCGCGTGTGCGCGGCATACGGAGCGCCCTCGAGGCGCACGTCGCGCATATTCGCGCGCAGGTCGGTGCACGCAATGGCGAGCGGACCTTCCTCGCCGCGCAACCCGATGCAGAAGTGGTACGAGGCAAAAACGGAACGATAGTCGTGCGCCGTCCAATGCAGGACGATGCTGCGCAAGACGCCGGGGGGAAAGAGCGAAGGGCTAAACATGAACCCGAGCGGAGACGATCACACCAAGCCCGAGCCCGTAGAAGGGGAATACCTGGCACCCGATCCCCATCCGGCATCGGGACGGAATTGGGGAAAGACCGCGGGCGGAGGAATCCTCGGGCTTGGGCTGCTCGCCGCCAAATTCAAGGGCCTGCTCCTGGTTCTCCTCAATCTCAAATACGCGCTCTTCTTCGGCAAGTTTGCGCTCAGCGGCTTTTCGTTCCTCGCTTCGATTTGGCTCTACGTTGCGTGGTTCGGCTGGAAATTCGGTGTCGCGTTCGCGCTGCTGATCCTGCTGCACGAAGCGGGCCACGCGGTGTTCGTGCGCGGCTACGGGCTTTCGGTACCGAACATTTACTTTTTGCCGGGGCTCGGTGCGTTCACGAGTTTTACGGGCACGTACACGCCCTATCAAGAGGCGACGATTGCCTTCGGCGGCCCGCTCTTCGGCACGATCGGCGGACTCGTGTGCCTGGCATACGGCGCCGCGACGAACGAACCGTTTTGGTTCGCCGTGGCCTACACGACGTTTTTTCTCAATGCCTTCAACATGATTCCGCTCGGATTTTTCGACGGCGGCCGCATCACGGGCGCGATCTCGCCCAAACTCTGGATCGGCGGACTCGTCGTCGTTGCGGCAGCCGCCATCGGCTTTCACTGGTGGAACCCGATCGTGCTGCTCGTGCTCGCCCTCAGCATTCCGCGCACGATCTCGGCGTGGCGCGGCAATCTCGACGCACGCTATGCGAGCGTAACGGCGCAAGAAAAAACGAAGATCGGCCTCGCCTATTTCGGGCTGCTCGCGGTCGCTCTGGGCGGCCTCGCGCTCTCGCACGTCGTCGTTCCGAATCACACGCTGTTCGCGTCGTGAGCGCTCGCAGCGTGTTCCTCGCCCTCGCCATCCTTCTGCTCGGCGCCGGCTTCTTTGCGCGAACGCCCGATACGGGCGGCGTAGCGTTGCGCGATTTCGAGGCATATTATGCGGCCGGGGGGACCTGGCACTACCACGGCGATCCGTACGGCCGCGAAATATGGCGCGTCGAGCGGCAGATTCCGGGCGTCCAGGCCAAACGCGACGAGCTGTTGCCTTTCGTGGGACCGCCGTTTAGTCTGCCGCTGTGGGAGGCGCTCTCGCAACTGCCGTGGGCTTGGGCCTGCGCGCTGTGGCGTGCGGTTATGATCGCGGCGTTTTGTGCCATCGTGCTCGGAAGTCTGCGCCTCGCCGCTGCGCGCATCGACCGCTTCGACGTCGTCGCCGCACTCGCGCTCGGAGGGACGTTCGCGCCGCTGACGAGCGGCGTAGCACTGGGACAGGTGGCGGTGCCGGCGGTCGCGGCGATCGTCACGATCCCGCTCTTATTGCGGGTGAGGTTTGCCTACGCCGCAACTCTCGGCGCGATCGTCGCAGCCTTGCAGCCGAACCTCGCGATCGTGCTGGCAGCACGCTTGCGCGAACCGCGGACGTGGATCGCGTTCTCCGGCGCGTGCGCCGTCGTCGCCGGCGGCTCTGCCGTCGCGATGGCGGGCCTTGGCGGAATAGGTCACTATTTTTCGGTGTTGCGCGATCACGCCGAGGCCGAGCGTTTCATCGCGATTCAAACCACGGTAAGCGGCGTAGCGCGCGGACTCGGCGCGGACGGCCGCCTGGCCGGCACGATCGCGTTCGCCGTCGCCATCGCCGTGCTGGCAGGTATCTGCGTCCAACTCGCATCGCGGCGGTATAGTGCGACCGACCTCTTCGCAATTGCGTGCGCGGCGCTGCCGCTCGCGCTTCCGTTCGCCCACGAACACGATTTCGTCATCGCGGTCCTTCCGGCGGTGCTCGTCTTACGGCGGGCGCGGGGTACGGCGTGGCTGCTCGCAGCTATCGCCGCGATTGCCCTCTCCGTCGATTGGCTGGGTCTCGCACAACGGGAAGGCAGCACGCCGGAGGCAGCAGCCTTCGCCGCCGCGTGCGCGTGCTCGCTCTTCGTGCTGGCCTCACACCATTCGAAGGCGATGATGGCTCTGCCGCTCGGCGCCGCCCTGTGCGTCGTTGCGATCGCCGTTCCCGCGGCGCACCACCCGTTGCCGACGTGGCCCGACCGGCTCCCCCTGGCCTTCCACGTCGAGCGCACGCTACCGGCGGCCGCGGTGTGGCAGGCAGAACAACGGGTGGCGGGCATTGCCGGCCTCGACCCGTACTGGGCGCTCTTGCGGCTCGCACCGTTGGCAGGTTGCGCGCTGCTTTGGAGCGTCGCTAGCGTCGTCTTTAGTGCGTCTGCGAGCTCCGAACCGCTTTCCAGTGCGCTTGGACGGCCTGCGGCAAGCTATCCATCCGCTTGAGAAACATCGCGATCTTCCACGCATCGTCCGTTGAGAGCGTCTTTTCAAAGGCCGGCATCCCGGAGAACCGGATTCCGTGCTCGATCTTCCAGAACGTCTCACTCTCGTCGTCGTCTTCTACGCCGTCCTTCGCGAGTAGCGGGGCTCGGATGTAGAGACCCTTCGCGAGGTTCGACGGCTGCGCATCGGTGGCACCGTGACATACGGCGCAATTCGAGGCATACGAGTGGACCCCGTCGGCGAGATTCGCGTCCGTCGGCTGCAGAGGGTTCGAGAGGCTCTTCTTCTCGCGATCGATCGTCGCATCGAGCGACGTGTGCGCCGCCCAGCGCTCGAGCCCCGACGCCTTCACGTCGGCGCCGGCCGGGATCAACCCTTGACGCACGGCGACGTATCCCGCAGCTGCAAGGAGGGCGATCGTGAAAACGATGCCGTTGATGAAGGGCAGTATTGCGCGCACGTACCCCTTAGATATCTACGTTCATCATGTCGTCGAACGGGCCCATCGAGCTTGGATGCCAGTTCTTGAGATCGTCGTTATAGGCTGAGATATCTTTGCGCGCATCGAGCATGACGATAGGGGCGTCGTTCGCGATGCCCTCTTGAATGACGTTCATCAGGTGCGTTCGCTTTCCAGCATCGTATTCGAGCCGAGCCGCGTCCATAGCCGCGGTCACGCTACGATTGCAATAGCGTGAGTCGTTCTGTCCGGCCGGCGGGATATACGCGCAGCCGTAAATGTTAGCTTGATCTTGCGCCGGCGTGCCGCCCCACGCGAAGACGACGGCATCGAATTTACCACCGAAGATGATGCCGCCGTCCGCCGCGATGGCAAAGAACAGCGACGAAAGATAGTGCTTGATCTGAATATCCACTCCCAGTTGTTTCCACCAGCTGCGAATCAATTCGATCTGCTGGTCGGCGTCGGGCGTACCCGAAGCCGTTGCAAAATCGAGACTCAGGCGAATTCCGTTCTTCGCTCGAATCCCGTCGGGGCCGCGTACCCAGCCGTCGCGATCGAGCAATTTATTGGCGCCCGCGATATCGAAGGGCACGAGCGGAATATTTTCGTGAAATCGGCTGACGGGCGGTACTACGGATTCCGTCAGATCGTACACGCCGAAGCGAATCTTCTGTAGGAGCAACGGACGATCGATCGCCATGCGAAGCGCTCGGCGCACCACGGGATCGGCGACGGCCGGGTGTGTGGTATTGAAATCGAGATGGTCGTAGAAAAACGATTTGACCAGATTGACGTGGACGTCCGGGATCGAGCGGACATCGTTGATGTAGTGTGGCGCGACCGGAATCCAGAGATCGAGCTCGTGGGTGCGCAATTCCTCGGCCACGACGTTGCGATCTTGGATCTCCTCGTACACGACCTCGTGCAGCTTGGGCGTCCCGCGCCAATAGCGCGGGTTCGGGACGAGTTCGACGGAGTCTCCGCGCTTCCACGCCTTGTATTTGAATGGCCCGATCCCAACGGGCAGCGCGTTGTAGGGATCCGTGTTGACGTCTTTGCCCAGCAGGAGATGTTTGGGAAGAATGGCCGGATTGGCTCCGATAGTGGAAAAGTAGGTCGAGGTGTATGCGGCGTACGGCTCGCGCAAGTGATAGACGACCGTGTACTTGTCGGGCTCGTCCATCGAGACGATGTGATCCCAACCGTCGCGCCCGATGATATTGGTTTTCGGATCCAAGATCACTTTCGTCGTGAAGATGACGTCGTCGGCGTTGAACGGAACGCCGTCCGACCATACCACCCCGTGCCGGAGGTGGAACGTCATCGTTTTCCCATCGGCACTGATGCCGCCGTTGGCTTTGGTCGGAATCTCCGTGACGAGCTCCGGCACTACGGGCTCGCTGTGGATGTCTCCGCGGAAGAAATAGGCCATCGTCATCTCGGAAAGAAAGCCGAGCGTCGCCTGCGAGTTTGTCAGCGGGTTGAGGCCGACGAGATCTTCTGCAGCCGCAAGGCGCAACGTATGCGCCTTCGTAAAGCTATGGCGGCCGCCCGGAACGTTGGCCGTCAACTTGGTACACGCCGTCGCGACGAAACCGAGCAGCAGGAGCGCGGCGAGCCGCCGCGCGATCGATAGCGAATTCATCAGATATCAACATCCATCATGTCGTCGAAGGGCGATACGGGATTGGGGTGCCAATTCTTGAGGTCCTCGTTGTAGGCCGAAAGGATATTGCGCGTATCGAGGACGACCGTCGGAACCTGGTCGACGATTGCGCTCTGGAGCGCGTCGATATCCTTGCCGCGCGTCTGCACGTTATAGTTTTCCTTGGCGCGATCCATCGCGGCCGTGGCCGCCCGGTCGCACCATCTCGGCACGTTCTGTCCGTCGGGTGGAAATCGGTAACATGCGTAGAGATTCGAGAGATCTTCATTCGGATCGGTCGTCCACCCAAACCGTGCCACGTCGAACTTGGCGCTATAGAGGATGCCGCCGTTCGCGATCGTCGCGAACATTTGCGATGCGAGGTAGTGTTTCACGGTCAGCTCTACGCCGAGCTGCTTCCAAGAGCTGCGGATGATCTCGGCTTCCGTATCGAAATCCGGCTGACCGATCGTCACCACGTATGAGAACGCTAGCCGCTGACCGCCGCGCGTCCGAATCCCGTCGGCGCCCCGTTTCCAGCCCGCGGCATCCAGGATGGCGTTCGCCTTCGCGAGGTCGTACGGCACGAGCGGAACCTTCAGATGATATCGGCTCGCGGGCGTCACCGGCGACTCGCCGAGGAAGTACAGCCCCCGATCGATCTTGTGCACCATCAGCGCCCGATCGACCCCATAGCGCAGCGCCTGCCGCACCGGAAGTTCGTCGAGCGGGGGATGCGAGAGATTGAAATCGAGATGATCGAACGTGTAGCCCGGCACGGTACTTCCGCGGATGCCCTGAATGGAAAGTGCCTGAGGATAGAAGGGCGGCGTAACATTGAGCCAGAGGTCGAGCTCGTGCGTGCGCAGCTGTTCGAGCGTCGTGTTCTTGTCGGGCAAAATCTTGAATACGATGCGGTCGAGTTTGGCGAGGCCGCGGAAATAGTTCGGATCGCGGACCATCACGACGGAATCGCCGCGATTCCAAGATGCGAATTTGAAAGGACCGATGCCGACCGGCAGGCTGTTGTACGGCGCCGTGTTGAGATCGCGCAGCCCGCGCAGAAGATGCTGCGGCAGCACCGCCGGGTTCGCACCGCCGGTGCTGAAGAACGTGGCGGCGAACGACGAGTAGCGCTTCTTGAGGTGGTAAGCGACCGTATATTTATCGGGCTCGTCGATCTTCTCGATCAGGTCCCAACCGTCGAGGCTCGAGACGTTGTTGGCGGGGTTGAGAACCTGTTTCGTCGTGAAGACGACGTCGTCGGCATCGAAGGGTGCACCGTCGGACCACTTGACGCCGTGGCGGAGATGGTAGGTGATCGTCTTGCCGTCTTTGGAGATCCCGCCGTTAGCCTGCGAGGGAATCTCCGTGATCAGTTCGGGCAGCGCGGCATTGCCGCCGGCATCGGTCTTGATGAGATACGCCATGCACAGCGACGCCAAGTACATCTCGTACAGCGAGGCGCTGGTGAGCGGATTGAGGTGTTCGATATCGGTGGCGACGGCATAGCGCAGTTCGTGCGCGTGCGTGTAGGGATGCCTCGATCCCCCATCCGCATTACCCGTTCCGACTCTCGTGCATCCGGATGCGATGAGCAGCATCGTCGTTAGGAGCGCGCCGATCCGATTCATATCGAGTACTCCTGCGGATTCCAGAACGGCGAGTCGACGGGGGACGCCGTGAATCCGTGCAGGTCGCTATTATAGACCTCGGGTTCGCGCCGGTATCCGAGGATGATCGAGGGCACGTCGCTTGCGAACTGCTTCTGTTCGATCTGGAAATCGCGCAGCCGGCGCGCGCGATCGACGGTGGACAGTTCGTCCTTCATTGCGCGCGAGACGACCGGATCGCCCCAAAAGAGCGCGTTCTGGCCGCGCGGCGGGAAGTTCCAAGCGGCATAGATCGAACTGTCGTCGGGATCCGCGGCGCCGCCCCATGCGAAGATCGCCGCATCGTAATGGCCGCCTTGCAGCGTCCCGATGGTCGTGTTATCGAAGAACTGCGCCGTCGAATCGTTCTTGATCGTTACGTCCGCGCCGATCGCGTGCCACTCGCTCTGCACGATGGTCTCGTTGGCCTTCCCCGTCGCGCTTTCAGTTTGGGTTGAAAGGTTGAAAGCGAAGCGCTGCCCGGCGCGTTCCCGAATGCCGTCGGACCCCATCTTCCAACCGGCCGCATCGAGCAGGCGCGCGGCTTGCACCGCATCGTAATCGTAGTGCGCCGTGTCCTTGGTCCAAGCCCACGATATCCGCGGGGAGAGGGCCGTATCGGTTTGATCGGAGAGCCCGTGCGCGACATCCTTGGAGATCAACACCCGGTTGAGCGCCATCGAAAGCGCGCGCCGCACGTTGACGTCGGCGAAGATCGGCCGGCGAAGATTGAAATCGACGTGATCGAAGGTGTACACGGGCGGTGCGAGGGCCACCGTTCCCGGGATGCCCTGCACGAGCGGCCACTCGCTCAGCGTAATATGCACGCCCATGTCGATTTCATGCGTGCGCACCTGATCGATCATCGTGTTCTCATCGGGGATATATTTGAAGACGACCTCGCTCAGCTTCGGGCGTCCCAAGAAGTACCGGTCGAACGCTTTCATCACGACCTGTTGGCCTCGGTCCCAGCGCACGACGGAGAACGGCCCACTCCCGATCGGCAACGATTGGAACGGCGCCGTATTGAACGATCCCTTCGCATCGTTGTACTTTGCAAGCACGTGCTCGGGCAAGATCGGCGCATTTCCGTTGACGCCCCACAACTGTTGGAGGAACGGTGCGTACACGCGCTTCATGTGCACGACTGCGACCAGCGGATCGCTGCAGTCGATGCTCTGGATATCGCGATAGCCGTCTTGGGTGATGTCGTTGTTGGCCGGATTCATTACCGCGCGCCACGTGAACGCGAGATCGCGGCACGTCAGCTGCACCCCATCGTGAAAATAGATGTTCGGGCGCAGCTTGTAGCGCAGCGTCAAGCCATCCTGGCTGACGTCGCCGTTCGCGAGCGTCGGAATTTCACGCAACGTGTCGGGTACGGGGCGCGCCTTATCGTCGTACCGTACTGCGTATGAAAAGACGAAGTAGGAGAGATCGATCACGGGTAGGCTCGTAGAGAGCATCGGGTTAAGGGTTTTGGCGTCCTGCGACTCCGCGTAGATCAAGCGTCCGTGATGCGTCCACGAGTGCCCGCCGGAGGCGGTATCGGCAGTGGAAACTTTCGTGCAACCCGAGAACGCAAGCGCGCACGCAACCAAAACCAACGCGCGGACGCGCCCGAGGGGGCTAGCCACGCAGGCTGTCGGGATCGTTCCCTCGCGCGCGATGAAAAGCCGCGAACGCAACCGGTGAGATTTCGGAGGGTTTGATCTCGCTGCGGCCGCCCCAAAACACGTTGCTGTAAGCGATCTCGATGCCGGCTTCGCGCAGGTGTTCGTCGATTGCGGCCTTGTGCGCGAGCAGCACGTCCTTATCGAGACCATGCGCTACCCCCATCACATTGACGTTACGAAACTCCGGGCCACCTTCGCGCCAGTACGCGTGGGTCATGATGTGGTGCCGGCCGATCTCGCGGCCGGCATCGATCTCGCGGCCTTCGGGAACGCGCCAATGAAAGAGGGCGTTATAGCGCGTCACGCGTTCTCCGCCCGTTCTGGCTTTGACGTGTTCGAGGAACGTCGAGAAGCGCCCGATGACGCCGCGCGCGGCGAGCGATTCCGCTACGCCGTAGAACGTTTCGAGATCGACGCCCGCTTCTATGGCGCGCGGCGCCCACAGATCCGGCACGATCTCGTCGATCTCAAATTCGCGCTTGAGCGCAACCAGGATCTGCCAATCGAGTGCAGAGAGTTCGACGAGCACCGTATCGCGCACGTCCGCGTAGACCTCCGCGCGCGAACCCGGTTCCATGCCGCGGCGCCGGATATGACCCACACCGAGCGCAAAGAGCCGCTTCGCCGGCATCAACCGGAAGGCGTCTGCGCCCACGGCCTGCCGCAGATATTCGGCGTGCTTTTCGATCGCATACCCCTGCGGAACTTTCAGCGTCGTCCACAATCGGTACTTCGCGCCCGGCGTCGCGGGATCGGCGGTGCGTACCACGACGTGACCGGAAAACGGATCTTCGTTGGACATGAAATCGAAGGCTGCGTCGAGACGATCGGCGGGTATCTGCCACGCGACGAGGGCGCCGTGCGCGAGATTGGTTGCGAGCAGCGTCTGGCGAACGCGCCGGATCGTTCCCGATGCGAGCATCGCGCGAATGCGAGCGATCACCGTGCCGAGCTCGACGCCGGATTGCCGCGCGATCTCCCCGAGCGGATCGCGCAGAAACCCTGCGACGCGATCCTCCGAAACGCGCAGGATCGCCGCGTTTACGGGATCTTCGACGCTGACCGGTGGTTCGAGCAAAGCCATACCCGGCTTTACGTCAGCGAGCGAAAACCGTCCCGCCACGGACGGCCTTTTCGCCCGATCGAACTCGCGTCAGGGTCCGAACGCGTCGAGGAGGTAGTGCCATTTCTTTCCGGCGAGCGCCGAATCTCCGTCCGATGCGGCCTCGTCCTGGTCGGCGAGAAGTTGCTGCATCAGCGCATGCCATTCTTTTGCGGAGCTCGTCGCTACGCCGTTCGCCCGAGGAGGCGATCCCGAAGCGCCGACCGTCTTCTTCGAGGGCCGTGCCGCAACGCTGCCGCCCTGAGAACTCGCGCTCGGGGTCGGCGTGATCGTCGGTTTGCCATTGTTCGCGGAGGTATCGTAGTTCGACCCGACGTTGTAAAGATAGGTCTGCTCGGTTTGCCGTAAGGTGTAGACCGCCGTCACTTGGCTCGTTAGCGCCTGGGTGAGACCGACCTCTGCATTGAGCAGCAGCGGCAGCGTGGTGACGCCCGCGCGATATTGCGCATCGGTCGCCCGCAGATTGATGAGCGCCGTCGAATACGCGACCTGGGTCTCATCGAGTGCGGCCCGCGCGGCCACGAGATTCGCCAGCGCCTGCTTGATGTTGAGCTGAACCGTCAACGTTTCGGCCTGGAGCGCTGCGTACGCGTTGTTGAGGTTCGCGCGTGCCGACGCAACGTTCGCCGCGGTCACGCCTTGATCGAAGATCGGAATGGAGAGCGAGAGCCCGATCGTCTGCGAGTTGCGAAAGGCGGTCGAATTCGTCCCGCTGGAATCGTCGGACACCGTTCCGGCGGCCGAGAGCGTCGGGAACAAGCCGAGCTTTGCAGCCCTCACGAGGTACACGTTCTGCTTGACGGTCTGGAGCGCTGCATCGTAGTCGGGCCGCAGCGAAATCGCACGCTGTAAGGCAACGTCGTACGTCGGCACCGGAATCGACGAGACTTGCGTCGCGGTGAAAATCGGTGCGTCGTCGATCGGCTGGACCTTCGAATTCGCATCGAGCCCCATCGAGTTCACGAAGGCCGCTTCGGCGGAAAGCTCCGCGCCTTGGGCCTGCACGACGGCGAGCCGCGCCTCGGCGACGGGCAGCTCGACCGTGGCGATATCCGACTGAGCCGCGGTACCCGCCCGCACTTGCGCGCGAACGAGCTCCAACTGCACGACGTCCTCGCGGACGATTTCGAGATCGACCTGCGTCGTGCGTTCGTCGGCGAGATAGGTATAGTATCCGGATGCGACGTTGAACGCGACGGTCTGCAATTCGCGCCGATACGTATCGGCCGTCGAGACTTCGGCGGCGCGCGCCGCGCGCACGCCGGCCGCGACCTTGCCGCCGTCGTAGATCAACTGGCTGAGGGAAAGGTTGAAACCGGCACTGGTGGATGAATTGCTCGTTGAAAAGCCGGAGCCGGACCCGCCTGCCGCCGCCGCCGCTGCCTCGCCGGACGTAACGGATCCAGGCTGAGAGTGATTGTAATCGTACGAAGCGGCGCCGCTCAGCAGCGGCAGCAGTCCCGCCTGTTCCAAGCGAACTTCCGCCTCTTCCACATACACGTCGTTACGGGCGGTCGCGAGAGCCGGAGAACGCGCGAACGCAACCATCTGCGCTTGCTGCAGCGTGACCGTCGCCGAGATGCCGGGCGCCGGCGTACCCGAATTCACGCCCGGAACGGGCGTACCATAGGCGGGGAACGGCAGCGAGGTTTCGCCGGTCAGCGGCGCGAGCGTCGTCAAGGGAAACGGCGTCGGCTGATTGCCGCCCAGAGACTTCTCGCTAGGCGCCATCGTTCCCGGAACCACGAGCGTCGTCGGCGCGCTCGTCGGCCCGGTCGTGCCCTGCGCCGAGCCGGGTTGCGGCGCAAAGATCGATCCGGTCGCGACCGCGACGAAGAGCAAGGCACCCAGTCCGAGTCGAACTCGGCGTGTAGTCATCAGTTACTTTCTTTGAAATCGGGGCGGCGTGCCCCCCGATGGCCCCCGGGCCCGCACTCGCGGGCCCATTGGCGATCGCTAAAGTTGGTTTTCAGAAGGTTTGTGTGGCTCGGGGCGGCGTGCCCCCCGATGGCCCCCGGGCCCGCACTCGCGGGCCCATTGGCGATCGCTAAAGTTGGTTTTCAGAAAGCTTGATGGGATTGCGGCTGTGTTGCGAGATGGAAGCGGAGTACCCCTCGGAGCCGCGACCGCGAGGCAATTTGGTGGCAATTAGTGGGGTGCTTTTGCGTTTGCGGTGGCTGGCGCTCCGCTCACGGCTACAACGCTGCCGTCTTGCAGTGCGTCCGGGCGCGTCGTAATGACCTCCATACCCGCACGAACGCCGGTTCCCGAGACCTCCGCGAGCGTATCGGTTGCGAGCCCAACGTGAACGGGTACCGTCTTGGCCTTGCCGTCGACGACCGTGAAAACGTTGGACCCCGAATCGCCGTTGAAGACGGCCCCGAGCGGCACGACGATCACGTCGTCACGGCGCTCCTTCTGCGCGATCATGCTCACGAGCATGCCGCCGCGCAGAAGGTTTCCGGGATTGGGCTGATTGATGCGGGCCCGATAGGATAACGTGCCGGTCGTCGGCGTCGCATTGACGTCGCCGATCGTGCCCGCGAACGTACGGCCGGGGATACTCGGCGACGTGAACTGCACCTTCGTGCCCGCGCGCACGTAGGCGAGGTCCTCATCCGGCACGTTCGCGTTGACGTAGACGTGATCCAATTCCGAGACTTGCACGATCGGTGCGTTGGGGCCGGCGAAGGCGCCGGGATCGAGCAATCGCTGCGTCACCATGCCGTCGAAGGGAGCGTAGATCGCGGACTGCGCGATCTGCGTCTGCAACAGCGTGACGTCGGCTTGCGCCTGTTCGAGCGAAGCGCGATTCTGCGCGATCGTCGACTGGTCGATCTTGGTCTGCCCGGTATTCGTCTGCGCCGTTCGCAGAGCGGCTTGTGCCGCGGGCAGAACTTGACGCGCGCTGTTGAGCGACTGCACGGCGGCAACGTACGTCGAACGAGCTTGTTCCGCAGTTGTCTGGGAAACGTAGCCCTGCTTCACCAACTGCTGATCGCTCTTATTGACGAGTTCCGCATTGCGAAGCGCCGCTTCATTCGTTTGGACCGAATTTTCCGCTGCCAGCAAATTTTGCTGTGCCGAACTCACGGCCGACGAATATTGCTGCGACGAAATAGGCGCCTGCACGCTCGAGCCCTGCAGCTTTGCCTCGGACTGAGCGACCGTCGCTTCGTTTGCGGCGAGCTGCGCGCGCAGCTGCGAATCGTCCAGCTTCGCCAGGAGCTCCCCCTTGGTCACGCGGTCGCCCTCGTTCACGAGGACCTCCGTGACCGTGCCGGACTGCGTCGAACTCAAGGTCGATTGCTGCAGGGGCGTGATCTGCCCGTCGAGCACGATCGTCGTTGCAATATCCTGCCGCTTCGCCGTAGCCACATCCACGGCCAACGGCGGCGGTCCCTTTTGGGCCGTCTTCCCTCCGCCGCCGCAACCCGCTACGGTTATCCCGAGCGCAAACGCGGCGATCGCGCGAACCTTCATACGTCTCCTCATCCGAAAATGCGGCGGCCGCTGTTGGCAGCGCCCCGACATCCGGACTTATTACTCGCACGGCGGCCAAATTGATTCACGCTCCTGCGGGAGCGCCCAGGCTTACGGACTAACATAGGGCGCTCATGGCCGCGAAAGTGGAAGTCGGGCGCACCTATCAGAGCCAAACGCGCGTCGAGGAATGGATGACCGCCGAGAAAGCCGGCAACAAAGGTGTCGACGTATTGTCGACGCCGATGCTGCTGCAGCTTATCGAGGAGGCGGCGGTGCAGTGTCTCGTACCGGTCCTTTCGGCAGATCAAGTGACGCTTGGATCCTACGTAGAGCTGACGCACATCGCCCCGACGCCGGTCGGATTCATCGTCCGCACCGAAGTCGAAGTCATCGGCGTCGACGGCCGCCGCATCAACTTTGCGGTAACGGCATTCGACGAACGGGAAAAAGTCGCAGAGGGCACACACGAGCGCTACATCATCGAGCGTTCGCGCTTCCTCAAGTCGCTGGAAGAGAAGCAGTCGTAGGTTAGGACCGCTTCTTGGGGTGGTCCCGGGCTCTCGCAATTCCGCGGGGCGTGTCGATGCCGAGGCGGAGCCCCCTGGCCCGCACTCGCGGGACGTCTCCAAGAACTCCCGGGTACCCGAAACGGGCCTCTTATGAGGGCTTCGAAGCGCCGATAACAGGGCTATCCTCTCGGGAGTGTGTTCGTGGCGATCGACGATGCAGAGATTGAGCAGCAGCTTCTTGCCGGCAAGACCATTCAAGCGATGAAGCGATATCGCGAGATGACCGGGGCAACGCTTTCCGAGGCGCGCTCCGCCGTCGTGGAAAAGCAGCGTCAACTGCGACTGTCGGGGGCGCTGCCGCCGCCGCGCCCCGTGAGACTGCAGGATGTTCTGGCCCTGTGCATCGTCATTGCCGCCTTCACCGTCATCGGATTCGTCGCGGTTGCCCTGAAGCACGCCGCCTGGTAGGCAGCGGCACTGCTGTGTCGCGCCCGACACGACCGTGCTCGTCGTTGCCCTCGCGCGGGCCGGCACCGCTCAACGATGCGCCGACGGTGCTCTGCCCTAGGAAGGTAGTGTCGCCGCAGTGGTAGAGGCCCGCGAAGGTTGTGCCGTGCGTGACGGCGCCCAGAACGGCAGTTGAGGGGGCTGGGTAGCCGCCGACGAGGCCGCGGTGGCGGGCGGTGTCGGAGGCGAAGGTGGGGAGCGTTGCTGTTTCGAGCACAGTAGCGCGCTCCGAGGCGCCGGGGATGAGGCGGTCGAGGGCGGCGGTCGGACGGGTGCGGTAGGCGGCGCGCAGGCCCGGCTCCGTGCCATCCCGTTAGGCGCGTTTCCCAGCGGGCGATGTCGGTATGCGTAGAGAGGGTGAGTGCGCGCCCCCCGCTCCGGGCGCGTTGCGGGGAGCCGGGCTCAGAGAATGAGGCGAAGACCGTAGCGCCCTAGCCCATGGGGGCGCCGTAGGCTACGGACTTCTATCGAGACGGCGCGGCGCCTATAAAGGATGGTCGAGCCGGATCTGCGCGCGGCGCGCGCGAGCGGGGTTGAAATCGTCGAAACTCCATTGGTTAAGTGAAACGTTCCTTCGCGAGCGATATCCAAGGCCGTTGCGCCGTTATGCGAGATCGGCGTGTGCGGCATCCGTTTGCGCGGTGATCGGGAGCTACGCATCGACGAACGCAGCGCGGGCGAGGCGTCGCGCGCAGAATTGAGGCCACGGTCGCGCCCAGGGTGCCGAGCAAACCCAGATGGCGCGGGCGAAAGGCGCGCACGAGTGCAAGAGCACAAGGCAGGTCCCAGGGAAGGTCCGGGAAGCGCGAAAAGAAGTCCCGGATCAAATCTGCAATCCGTTCTTGCGATTCGAAAAAAGGCTCTTGCGTTAGGACCAAAGTCCCTATTTCTTTCAGGTTTCCAGCACCGATCGCCAAATCTCACGATATTTTCATGCGGAAAATGCACGATCGTTGCAGGTTCGAGGGGCTTCGACGAAACATCGAGACCGTAACGAGCGTTGAGAATGCGGTGAATGCCGCGCGCTGCGAAACCCGAGACCTGGGTTGCGCCGACATCGAAGCGGTATCCGTCGCGCTGGTAGAACGACGCACATCCGCCCGGTACGTAATGGCGTTCAATCACGAGGACCTCTTGTGTTGCGGAACGATAGTTCGGCTGCCGCCGTTAACCCGGCGACCCCGCACCAATCACCACCGCATCATAGCGCTCGGACTCAGTCACATAGCTCTTAGAATCCGTTCGCGGCGGTTTCGCTCCAAAACGGAACGGGTAGAGCAAAAAGTGAGTTACGGGTCAAGTCCCAGCAATACTCCAAACAACCAATTCTAGGAGGCATATAGTGAAACGAATCGTTTCGCGTCTCGCCGTGATTATGGCGATGTTCGCGTTTGCGATCGTGACCTTTGCAGTAACGGCTTTGACGCCGGCACTCGCACAGGGCGCACCGGCGCCGGATTTTGGAACCCCGCCATCAGGTGAAGTTCCGATCCTGTTCAACGATCAGCACGTCTACTCAAAACCCGACCGCCTGAAAAAGGGTCGTGTCCTGGCCGCACTAGTACGCGGGAAGACGATCCTTGTTCCGCTGCGTTCGATGTTCGAACAGATGGGCGCAACCGTATCGTACAACGCATCGACGAAGACCGTCGATGTATCCAAGCCCGGCGCCGACGTTCAAGTCGCCGTCGGTAAGCCCGAAGTCGTCATCAACGGCGAAACGCGCCCGCTCGACGTCCCGCCCGAAATCTATAAGGGCTCGCTCGTCGTTCCCGTTCGCGTTATCTCCGAAGGCATGGGCGCCTACGTTCAGTGGGTTCCCGACAAGCGTCTCGTCGTAGTCCGCTACCTCTCGTCGCCGCCGCCGACGCCGACTCCGCCGTCGCCGCCGCCGACCACCCCGCCGACTCCGGTTCCGACCGCAGCTCCGACGGCGTCACCCACACCCACGCCGAAGAAGGCCGCCGTGCAGTTCTACCTTGCGGGCGACGCACTCTTCGATCCGAAGGTGTACAACGAGTTCAGCCCCGGTAACAAGGGCGGAGTTTCCGAAGCGGGCCGCGTTGGTGTGAGCTTCGACTTCGACAACCTCTCGTTCTTGGCCGAAGCAAACTTCGATCAGTTCCGGTACGCGCATAATTCGAGCACGGGCTCACCGGCCGGACCGTTCTACTCGGCAGGCCTTCCCTGCGGACTCACGTCCCCCTTGACCGGAACCCTCGTTCCGGGATCGGCACCCGTGGGCGACTCGGGCTGCGTATCGACGCTCGGACCCATCAGCGGTTCCGCGTACGTTCCGTCGTTCGTGGCTCGCGATACGGACGTGAACGGCAACCTCGGTATCGGCGTCGCCAATCCGAAGATCTACCTCGTCGGTAGCTACCTCGACCGCTTCACGAACTACGGCTATCCGCGCCTCACGGGCATCGGCGGCGGCCTCGAGAAGCTCTCGAACTTCGAACAGCCGATCGATATCTACGGCAGCATCCTGTACTATCCGCAGATCAGCGGCGACTACACCGACATCTTCGGAAACCCGCAGAAGCTGCAGTACCGTTTGCTCAAATACCAGGCCGGCGTCACGCTCAACATTCCCAAGACGCCGCTGTTCCTCGACTTTGGTTACCTCGGTGACCATGGCATCGAGAAGCAGAACGCTCCCTCGAACTTCTCCGAAAATAGCCTCTACGGCGGACTCGGTCTCCACTTCTAACCCAAGCGGAACCTGGTCCAGCGCACGCTGGATTCTCAAGAACACCTCCCGCCTCGGCGGGGGGTGTTTTTGTTTTTAGGCAGGCTTGCGGGAAAGGGCCGTCACATTTTCTTTACACGCGCGTCAAGAGCCACGGGTGTATCGGGCTGCGCGCGCTCAAAAGTGCACGTTAACGAGGGGGATCCACTGAAACGATTGCCTTTAGTCGCGTTTTCAATCGTGGCGCTATCGGCGTCTGCGATGGTTGCTGCAATCGCGCAGGCGCCGCCCGCACCGCAATTCGGTACACCGCCGTCCGGCGAGATTCCGCTCCTCTATAACGACCAGCACGTCTATTCGAAACCAGATCGAATCAGGCAGGCTCGCGTCTTATCGGCACTGGTTCGCGGCAAGACGATCCTGGTTCCATTGCGTTCGATGTTCGAACAGATGGGCGGAACCGTCACCTACACATCCGCCACGCAAATGGTCGAAGTTTCTAAGCCCGGTGTGGACGTTCAAATTACCGTTGGAAAACTTTCCGTTCTGATCAACGGTGAACCGCGCCCGCTCGACGTCCCGGCCGAAATCTACAAAGGCGACGTCCTGGTTCCGGTTCGCGTCATTTCGGAAGCACTGGGCGCCTACGTCCTATGGGTTCCCGATAAACGGCTCGTCGTGGTTCGCTACGTCACCGCTACTCCGCCGCCTCCTCCGCCGCCCCCGAGCCCTGCGCCGACGGTGCAGGCGACTCCGATGCCGACGACCGCCCCGACTCCATCGCCGTCGCCGATTCCGCCGGCGAAAGAAAAAGCTCAAGCATTTATCGCCGCAGACGACCTTTTCGATCCGAAGGTCTATAACGAATTCAGCCCGGGGAACAAGGGCAACGCGGGATCGCTCGCAGGCCGAGTCGGATTGATGTTTCCGATCAACAATGTCGGATTCTTAGCCGAAGCGACCGTGGCAATTTTTCGCTATCCACATAACGCGGCTCCGGGTTTCGATCCGAGCCTCCCCTGCGGCGTGGCCGGTCAGCCGAATGCCGGAGATCCGAGTTGCGTTTCGGTTCTGGGCCCGGCGAGCGGTTCGGCCTACGTGCCGGCTTTCGAAGCTCGCGATACCGATGTCGACGGACGCCTCGGCGTGCGCGTCGCCAAGCCCGACGTCTACCTCGTGGCCGCCTACGAAACCCGCTACGAGAACTTCGGTTACCCGCGCCTGGCGGGCCTAGGCGGCGGTCTCGAAAAGACCTCCGATTTCAGCAAGACGGTCGATCTATACGGAAGCATTCTCTACTTCCCACAGATCACGGGCAACTACGACGATATCTTCGGCGCCGGGGAGCAGCTCATCTATGCTTACCTGAAATATCAAGCCGGTCTCACGCTCTCGTCTTCGAGGTTCCCGCTGTTCCTCGATCTCGGTTTCCTTGGAAACCACTCGATCATGCGGCGCAACGCACCCGCCAACCAGTCCGAAAGCGCGTTTTATGCGGGTTTGGGTATTCATTTGTAATCGCGCCCGCCCCTCACCCGTCGTACCAATCACATCAGGCACAATGTCGCATCGCCAACCAACATCGACATAGGCGAAAGGTTCTGTACCGTCGTAGTTTTGCAAGACATGACCCGTAGCTCTGTGGGGAGAGCCTTGAGAAGCGATCCACGGTATCTATGGGCGATTGTTCTATCCTTATCAGTGGAGGGAATATTGAAACGATTCAGCACGGGCGTGCTCGCGACGTTTTGCGTTGCGTGCCTCGGGCTGACGACGATCATCGCGACCTCCGGCCCGGCATCAGCGCAAGGCAACACTAGACCCTCCGCGCAAACTGCCGGCTCCGGCGCGACGATCGTCGCCCAGGCCTCTGCCCCCCCGGCTTCGAGCACGATGCCGCCAGCCCCATCCGTCGAACCGGGAGCTACCGGAGCTCCGCCGCCCCTGCCCGGAACTCCGGAACCCGCAGCGCCCGCAGCGGCACCAGCCGCAGCCCCGGCGGCGATACCGGCGCCGGATTTCGGCACTCCGCCTTCGAGCGAAGTACCGATTCTGTTCAACGATCACCATGTGTACACGAAGCCCGACCGCCTCCACAACAGCCGCGTCCTCGCGGCGCTCGTGCGTAACGGCGCAGTGCTCGTCCCGTTGCGCTCGATGTTCGAGCAGATGGGCGCCACGGTCAATTACGATCCCGCCACCAAGACCGTCGACGTTCAAAAGCCCGGGTCCGACGTAAAGGTCGCGCTCGGCAAACCTGAGGTCATCGTCAACGGCGAGAGCCGTCCGCTCGATGTCCCGCCTGAAATGTACAAGGGCGTCTTGCTCGTGCCGCTTCGCGTCCTTTCGGAAGGCATGGGCGCGTACGTGCAGTGGGTGTCCGATAAGCACACCGTCGTCGTGCGCTATATCGTAGCGGTGCCACCGTCCCCGCCGCCGACGCCGGAACCTCCGACGCCCGCGCCGCCGGCCGCATCTCCGGCGCCTCCGGCGCCTCCCGCGGTGAAGGTCAAGTCCAAATACGAGCGATTCGTGGTCGGCGATTATATCTTCACGCCGAGAGTCTACAACGCGCTCAGCCCAGGCAACGGCTCGAATTCGTTCGGCGCGAAGGTCGCAATCGAGTTCCCGCTCCTGGGCCTGCCCTGGATGCTGGAAGGCGACTTCCGCAGCTGGCGCTATCCGCACCCTACCAACGGAAATCCGGCGCAGACGTGCCCGAGCTTCGATCAAAGCTGCGTCAATGCGATCGGAAATCAAGGCGAAGTCTACGTGCCGACGTTCAACGCACGCGACGACGACTTCGACGGCCGTTTCGCCCTCAAGATCGCGGATCCGCGCATCTATATCGGCGTCGGCTACATCTTCCGCAACACCAATTACGAAGGCGGCGCGTTTGCAACGCAGGCGCACGGAATCGGCTTTGGAGCGGAAAAACTGCCCGATCTCGACGAACCGTTCTCGCTCTACGGTTCCGTGTACTACTATCCGTTCGTAACCACGAACGGCGCCCAGTATCTCGGCGGCGGCCTCTTCGGTTCCGTGCAGTACCGGATCCTCAAGTACGATGTCGGCGGAACGTTCAACTTCGGGCATAGCCCGGTGTTCCTCGACTTCGGCTACGACGGCGACCGGGTCGACAACAAGCAGAACGCCCCGGTCGACGAATCGCACAACGGTCCATACGCCGGCCTCGGAATTCACTTCTAGCAAAGGCGGATTCAAAAAAAGCCCCTCGCATTGCGCGAGGGGCTTTTTTGTTATCGATTATCGCGAAGCGGGCTTTGCGCTCGCGGAGCCGGCCGGCCCGGCAGTTTGGGTTGGGACCGGAGTCGATTCGAACTGCGAGGGATAGGACGGCCCGAAGATCGATTGATACGACGGCACCGCGCTCGGAACGGGCGTCGGCGGCGGGATCGGCGCCAAATGTTCCAGAGCGAGCGTCTTCTTCAGCTGCCTTGCCTGCGGAGACGTGCCGTAATTTTTGAAGATCCAATTGGCGACAAATTTTGCGTGCGAGCGCGCCGTGTACGTGAGGACCTTGGTGTAAAGTCGCTGCAGCAGAAACAGCGATCTGGGCAACTGGTCATCCTTAGGATATTTCTTTTGCCAGTCGAGGATCGCTCGCTCCGTCAATCCGGCGCTCGCAAAGGTTTGATCGCCGATATCGTGATTGACATCGTAGTTCCAGCCAAGTGTGCGGATGGTGTTGTTGATGCCGATGACGCTTTGCTTGAGCGGGCCGAAATATTCGTCCGCAGGAGCAAGCGTCAAAATTCTTGCTTGTGCCTCGGCGGCTCTGTTCACGGCGCGCCTCGCCAGCGTTTGCTTAGCGGCCGGCGCGGAAACAGGGGTGTGCTGCTGTGTCTCGGCGGATGCGCAAAGACAGGAAGCGGCGCCACATAAAACAACAAGCCCAAAGACTCGCTTCATGAATTCATACCTCGATAGCCATGCGTGATAGCCACGTCGTTGGAGCAATGCGTTCCGTGCAGCGTCGCAAAATACCCGTCGCAGCGATACAAACCCCCGCCCACGATCGAAGCGCGTTCGCGAGCGCGTGGCCGCGCATTCTCGCTAGCGTCGAAGCGGCGGGCGCGCGCGGCGCTCGCTTGATCGTTCTTCCGGAAGCGACGGTGCCCGGGTACGTGCTCGGAACCGAGGCCGTCGCCGAAGAATTGCTCGCAGCCGCCGCGCGCGATCTCGGCGCGCTCGCCCGGCGTCACGGCGCGACGATCGTGTACGGGACCGCGAAGATTCTGGACGGGGCCACCTACAACGCTGCGGTCGCAATCGGACCGGACGGCCGGGAAATCGGTTTCGCAGCAAAGCAATTCCTTTGGCATTTCGACCGCCTCTGGTTCGCCCCCGGAACCGCGCTGCAGCCGGTCGAAACGCCGGTTGGAAAGCTCGGTCTGCTGGTATGTGCTGACGGACGCATTCCTTCCATCGCGGCGACCCTGGTCGACCGCGGCGCCGAAGCGCTCGTCATGCCGACCGCCTGGGTTACGAGCGGTCGCGATCCGCAAGCTCTCGAAAACCTGCAGGCCGATCTCATGGTGAGCGTGCGCGCGAGAGAGAACGGTGTGCCCTTCGTTGCCGCTAACAAATGGGGCGTCGAACTCGGAAGCGTCGCCTACTGCGGAAAGAGTATGCTCGTCGACGCGGGCGGACGAACGATCGCACGCGCAGCGCAAGATCGCGATGAGATCGTTTTCGGCGAAGTCGAGATCGGGGCGAGCGATGTAACGCGGGCACCCGACGACGATCCGGGTGCGGAGGGTGCGAGGCCTACGCCTCCCGATCGCGCGCGGATCGCATTTACTTCAGCCGTCGATCCGCACGAAACCGAAACCCTTCGCGGGCTCGCGCGGCAAGCCGACGCATCCGGTCCGTTCGGCCGCGCGGAGCTGGCCTCCGGCGGCATCTTCGAGGTGGGCGGCGTTCGCATCGCAGCGATCGTGCCGGAGGCGTTCTGGTCGCCCCGCGGCCTCGTTGCCGCGCGCCTGGGCGGGATCGACGCATTCGCATGTATTCCGGGCGGCGATGCCGCATGGCACGTGCCCTACGCCCGCACCCGCGCCGCCGAATTGCGCGCGTACGTTATCGTCTTCAGCGACGAGCTCAGGGCCTTTGCGGTGGACCCGGACGGCGCGGTCGTAGCTGGAACCTTCGACGATTACCGGATGGCGACGTTCGCGTACGAACGCGCGCGCTCCGCCGCAACGGACGTCGCGCCTTCAACCAACGTCTTGAAAGGCACTCGAACGGCCGAGGCGATCCGCCGGCGCGGAGTTCCTTAGCTCGCTCCGCGTACGGCGCGAAGCGCGCGCGTAACGCCTTGCGGCTGAACGATATCCAGCATCGCTTCGACGACGACGGAATCCCATTGCGTGCCGATTCCCGAGCGCAGCTCCGCCAGCGCGAGCGCGACCGGAAGGGCCTGCCGGTAGGGACGCTTGCTGATCATTGCGTGGAACGAATCGGCAACTGAAACGATACGCGCTACGATCGGAATGCTGCTCCCCTCGAGATTATCCGGATACCCGGCGCCATCGACGCGTTCGTGATGGGCACGAACGGCCGGCGCGAGATCGCGCAGCGAGGGAATGCGTTCGAGCATCTTTGCGCCGACGCGCGAATGAGCCCGCATCGTTTCCCATTCTTCCGAATCGAGCGGCCCAGCTTTGAGCAGTACCTCGGCCGGTGTGGCGATCTTGCCGACATCGTGAAGCGTTCCGGCAAGCGCCGCGGACATCTGCTGCTCGGCAGTCATGCCGATCATTTTCGCGATGCGGCCGCACCACATGCCCACGGCGCGGGAATGTTCGCAGGTCGCGGGGTCGCGGGCTTCGATGGCCGAGAGCAGCGAGGCGACGACTTCGTCGCGGCTCACGAGCTTCGCAGTTTCGATGGGACTCTTGCGCTGCAAACGATCGTTGCGGAAGCGCTTCTCGAGTTCGCTCGAGCGGACGGCAAGATAGGAGATCACTTCGTCGGATTGGCCGCAATCGGCCACGTACGCCGCGGAGATCAGGGCGCAACCGATCATGATGATGCGCGCACGTTCGAAGGCTTCGTCCGGTTCTGCCTCGGCGTCGGCCCAAATCGCGACGATGTCGCGATCTTCGACTTCGAGTTCTTGGCAAAGGCGATCGAGGAACGAATTGGCAAAGCTATTCGCGCCGATCGAGCCCGGGTGCGGCAACACCGACGAGCGCACGACCGATGCAACGATATCGCGACGCCGATCCTCAATATACGAGGCGAGGCGCGCTGCCGCATCTCGGGATATTGTTGCTCCGGTCATCTCGGTGTTACCAACGATTCCTCTAAAAGAAAAAGGAAAGACTGAAGAGCCTCTAGGGGGGACTATCGGACTTTCCACAAGCAAACTAAATACGCCCTCTGCCGGCACTTTTACAAGTCCGGGACTTAGTACCCAAAGTATACGCACAAAAATGAAAGTAATCCACAGTATCCACTAGGAAAATGCCTCGACGCACGTTTGTCTTTTTTAGGACTTTCGTACGATGTGACGCCTATCACTTTTGGCCCATGCAAGCCCCACACCGGCGGCGATGAAAACTCCGCCGATGAAGAGGGCCGGTCCGTACGGCACCGCACAAACGACGAGGGCCGGATAGGTCCCGATCGTTCCGCCGAGTCTCACGCCGCCCAGCATTGCGGAGCTGCCGCTGCGAACGAAACCGATGCCGCCCGGAGCCAGATGCCCGGTATCGTCATCGACGGCGAAGAGCAGGGAGGCGACGCCCGCCATGCCGTGCATGCGCGCAGCTTCCGAATCATCCCGCGAAAAATAGAAGGCCTTGATTTGTCGCTGGACGGCCGGGGTCGCGAAGCTATCGGCAGGCAGCAGCTTTCCGGCAACTTCGACCTTCTGGGCGAACAGGACGACGGGCGATAAGAACGCCGGATTCGTAGGCTGCGTAATCGTCAGATGGCGTCCGCCCGCATCGTGCGCTTCGATATAGGCTGCCAGGCGAGGTTCGAGCGAGAGTTCCGAGGCCGCGAGGTAGCGCCGCTCGCCGGGTCCGAGCTCGAAGCTCCCACCGTCGCGGCGGCGCACGATGATCCGCGCGTCGCCTCGGGCAATGTCTGCCGCGGCGACATCGGGGAAAAACGCCGCAGCACCGGCGTCCGGCAGCGGCGCGACCGTGCCCGGAGCGCTCGTTACCGTCTCGGTATCCGGTCCGAGCAATCCGGAGCCCGCACCGGCAGCCAATATGATGAGCGCCCCAAGCAACGCGATTGCATGGCCCGGCGAGGCCGCGCGAAAGCCGCCCAGGACGACGGCCGCTACGAGTGCGAGCGCGGCCGCATAGGGCCATGCGTGGTAGCCGGGCCACTGCGGATAGGCGTCCTGAGCGAGCACCATGGCGACGCCTGCCGCTGCGAGGGCGATCGTAAAATCGCGGGCTTTCATCGGTCGCGATTCACTGCGCGTCGTGCAATACGGGAGCCACGGCATCGCGCATCTGCGCGAGCGACAATTCGCCGTCGATGCCGCGAACGATCCGCCCGTCCCGGCCCACGACGATCGAAGTGGGCAAGCCGATCGCAGCATACGCGCGGCCGTAGGCTTGGCCCTCATCGAGCAAAATGGGATACCGGAGCTTCATTTCCGAGGCGAACGCCGCGGCCGCACTGCGCGATTCGCCTTGATCGATGCCCAGAACGACGAGCCCCTTCGACCGCTGCTCCTCGTAGAGCTGTTCGAGGGCGGGCGTCTCGCTGCGGCAGGGAGCGCACCACGATGCCCACAGGTTCACCAAAACGACGTGCCCGCGGTAATGCTGAAGCGAATCGGTTTTACCGTCCAACCCGGTCACGGGATAACTCTGTGCCGGGGCGCCGGCGAGAAACGCCGGTCCGCCGCCGAGTGCCGCGCCGGCGGAGCCTCCCGTCTGTGAGAAATAGTACCGGAAGGTGAATACGACGGCGGCGAGTGCAATGACGACGACGATGATACGCAGGGCACGAGGCATTTCTCCAGCTTCGCAGACCTCATTAGGCGCCCCCGCGAAGACCGATGCGAACGCGGCGGCAGCAGCGTGGCGTGCCGGTACGCTGCACCTTGCCGATGGAACCGGCGTGCGCACGTTCGAAATGGGGCTCCGGAGCGGCGACGCGCCTGCCGTCGTGATGCTCCACGGCATGGGCCACTGGACGCAGGCCGCATGGAGCGGCTTGGCTGACTACTTCGCGAGCACTCATCGCGTCGTGGCTTTCGACCTTCCCGGCTTCGGAGCGTCGGACAAGCCCGACGTGGGCTACACGCTCGCATACTTCACGAGCGCCCTACGCGCGGTGGTTGGGGCGGCCGGCGTGCATGATTTCGCGCTCGTGGGACATTCGCTCGGCGGCCTCATTGCGGCGAACTACGCGGCCTATCACCCGGGCCGGGTCCGGGCGCTCGGCCTGCTCGATCCGGCCGGCTTCCTGCGGACGCCGCATCTGGCCGCGCGCATCGCGGGCAGCCGGCTCGCGCTGCATCTGCGCTTACGACTGCGTCCGCCGCAGGCGTTCGTCCGCGCGACCCTGCGCAAGGCGGTCTACGACGACGGTGCGATCGGCGCGGGCGAGCGGGAACGCGCCTACGCGCTCGCAAGCGATCCGGCCACGGTTCGCACGTTCCTGCGCGTGTATGCCGGCGCCGCCGACGAGTGGCTCGGCATGCGCGCACTGCACGCGCGTTTTGCCGCATACGGGGGCCCGACGACGCTCATCTGGGGACGCGAGGACCGTTACATTCCGGCCCGCGGTTTACGCACGGCACGCCGCGTTTATCCGCACGCCGACGCGCTCGTGATCCCGCGGTGCGGACATTGTCCCGCCATCGAATACCCGGCGCTGGTTGCGGAGCGGCTTCTCGCAAACGGCTTTTAGACCGTTACCAATCGCCCATGCGAACGTCGTCCACTTCGCCTTCAAAGACGATCGTGCCGGGAGCTAAGACCGCTGCGACGATCGCGATTCCTAAGTAGTGGAGCCGCAGCGAATGTGCGTGCGGCAGAGCACCCTTGGGTTCGTAGAGTTCGCAAAAATGCGCGAGCACGTCGGGCGCGCACGCCGCACGCACCGGAACGACGTTGTAGAGCGCCCTGAAGCCCTCGAAGCCGCGCTCGAACTCCTCGCGTGAAAACCCGGAGCCGAGCAGGACTTCACGCCGCACCATCACTGCCAAGGGATTCGCCGCCGTCGCGCACCATCCGTCCGCAATGCCAGCACGGATCCTCGACGGGCGCGCTCTCGCGGCCGAGTTACGCGCAGACCTCCAAGCCGAGGCAACGGCGCTGCGCGAAATCGGCATCGCGCCGCGCCTGCTGGTAGCGATGGTCGGTGAAGACGACTCGAGTCTCGCGTACGTCCGCGGAATGAAGGCGCTGGGCGCAAAGGTCGGCATCGAGGTCGAGGTCGATGTTTTGCGCGAGGACGTTACCGACGCGGAGGTGCGCGACGCTCTCAAACGCTACGGCGCGGATCCTGCCGTGCACGGAATCATCCTGCAACAGCCGCTGCCCAAGCATCTCTCGATCCGCGCGATTGCAAGCGCGATGCCGGAAGAAAAAGACGTCGACGGCGCGAGCCCGGTCAACCAGGGCAGGCTCGCCTTCGCAACCGGAGCCCGCTTCATCCCCGCCACCCCGGCGGCCGTGATGCTGCTGCTCGAACGCAGTGCGGCCTGGCCGCTGGCGGGACGCGACGTGACCGTGATCGGACGCTCGAACGTGGTCGGCCTACCGGTGAGCTTGCTCTTGATGGCGCAAAACGCAACCGTCACCGTTACGCACAAAGACACGATCGATATCAAGCATCACGTGCGCGATGCCGAGATCGTCGTGGTTGCAGCCGGCGCGCCGCATCTCGTCGATGCTTCGTGGCTACGGCCCGGCGCCGTGGTGATCGACGTCGGCACGACGGTCGTCGATGGAAAACTTTTGGGCGACGTCGACTTCGAAAGCGCAGCTACCGTCGCAAGCGAAATCACGCCCGTTCCCGGCGGCGTCGGACCGGTAACGAACGTTGCGCTGATGCGAAACGTTCTCGCGGCGGCTCGCGCCACTGCGGCGCCGGAGTTCAGTTCAAGCTAAAATGCTTGCCGAAAAACTTCTCTTGCGCGCTGCGGAACGTGCCGCCAGGCGCGGCGGCAGGTTGCGTTTGGGGCGTTTCTCGTTTGCGTTCCAGCAGCGAGCGCAGTTGCGGTAAGAGGCGCCGTAGAAAACCGAGTTCGACCGTGAGACGCTGCTCCGTGCTCGAGAGTTCGAGCAGCCGTTGTTTCATCGAATCGGCAACCTGCAGAGCGTCTCCGATGAGGAACGAGGCGTCGACCGGATCTTCCGGCAGATCGATATCCGCGTGCATTCCGGAGAATTCCACGACGAGCCGCAAGTATTCGCGGAACACGGCGCGGATCTCGCGCAGGAGCGTATCGATTGCGCTTTCGTCTTCGGGTGAATCCTCGGGCAGATACGCTACTTCCACCGTCAGAAACGGCTCGCGCGCGACGACGCGTTCGACGCGAAAGCGGCGCCGGCCGACGCTGCTGATGTAGTAGCGCCCGTTTTCCAGCGGCGTCACGTCGCCGATTTCGGCCGTGGTCCCGACGTCGTAGGGCATAACGTCCGGATCGCCCGCTTCGTCACCCTCGCGAATGAGGCACACGCCGAACGGTTCGCCGCCTTGCAGACATTCGGAGACCATCTGCTTGTAGCGCGGCTCGAAGATATGGAGATTGAGGACCGCCCCCGGAAAGAGCACGGTATTGAGTGGAAACAACCGGAGGCGGTCGAGCGACGGCACGCGCTTAGCTAGGCGTGACCAAACGCGATTCGGCGACGCTCCAATCGACGTTAGCGAAAAACGATTCGATGTACTTCGAGCGTTCGGCCGGTTTGTAATCGAGTAAGAACGCGTGCTCCCAAACGTCCATCACGAGGATCGGTTTGAAGCCTGCGACGTTGCCGTCTTCGTGCAGCGTCACCCAGTGGTTGGAGATGCGCCCATTCTTGGGATTCTGATAGGCGATCGCCCAGCCGACGCCGCGCATGCCGCCGACGGCCGCGAAGTCTTTCTTCCACGTATCGAAATCGCCGAAGCTCTGGCCGATCGCGTCGTTCAGTTTGCCGGGCGCGGACGAGCCGTTGCCGCTGGCGGTCATGTTGTCGAAATAGTACTCGTGCAGCACCATGCCGTTGTATTCGAAACCGAGGCGCCGCGTGAGTTCCGCGAAGCCGGGATCGGCGCCGGAGGGGCCGGCTTTGATCTTCTCCGCGATCTGCTCGTTGAGCAAATTCGTGTTCTTTACGTAGCCCTCGTAGAGCCCGAAGTGTACCGTGAGCGTGAGGTCGGAAATGCCTTGCAGGCCCGACAGATTCCACTTCTTAGGGGCATACGATTCCTGGGTTAGGGTCGCCATTTTAGCTCGTCTCCTCAATTCCGAGGCCGCCGGCAGGGTGGCCGCCTCGGCCAGCTTTTCTTCGGTATGCGTGCAGGTCTCGCAGCGTTCGACGGCCGGGCAGTATCCCTTGTCCCCGGACCCGGTTCTGCCCTCAAGAGGTTCCCCGGCGCGGTAGGGGACAAACGTATGGCGTGAGCGACTTGGATTACCTGACGCGGCTGCACCGCAATCCTTCGCCCCTGCTCCTCGAACTCGAGCAGCACGGGCGTGCCGACGGAATTCCCATCGTCGACCGCGAGACCGGGCGCCTGCTCTCGACGCTCGTCCACGCGATGCAGGCCAACCGCATTCTGGAGATCGGCACGGCGTACGGCTATTCGACGCTGTGGATGGCGCTGGCGATGCCGCCCGCCGGACGGATTTGGACGATCGATCCCGATACGGAGCGCACCGCGATCGCCTTGGAGTTCCTGCGCCGAGCCGATCTCGCCGATCAGGTAAACGTGATGAATCAGCCCGCCCTCGAGATTCTTCCGACCTTTCCGGTTCGCAATCTCGACATCGTGTTCATCGACGCCGTGAAGACCGAGTACGAAGAATATTTGGAATGGACGGTTCCGCTGCTCAAGCGCTCGGGGTTGGTCATCGTCGATAATCTCCTGTGGAGCGGCGAGAGCGCGGCGGAACCCGGGGCCGGCGATTCGGATTCGACCAAGGCGATCCGCGCGTTCAATAAGGCATTCCTCAATCATCCGCAGCTCGACGCTACGATCGTGCCCGTCGGCGACGGCATCGGTATCGGTGCGCGGATCGAGTGAACGATTTCCGCGCGGTGATGCGGCGCTTCCCCACCGGCGTCACCGTCGTGACGACGATCTTCGACGGCGTCCCTAAAGGCTTCACCGCAAACGCGTTCTCGAGCGTCTCGGCGCAGCCGCCGATGGTGCTGATCTGCGTCAACCGCCAAGCCCGCAGCCATCCACTCATCTCGCGTGCGGGCCACTTTTGCGTGAACTTGCTGCGCCTCGATCAGCAATCGATCGCCGAACGCTTCGCCTCTCACGAACCCGTGAATCCGTTCGAATCGATTCCGTATACCACCGCTACGACGGGTTCGCCCATCCTCGAAAACACGCTCGCATACCTCGATTGCGAGCTTGCGGAGGAACACACGGCGGGCACCCATACGGTCTTCATCGGAACCGTACTCGGCAGCGGCGTGCGCGACGGCGCTCCGCTCGGCTACTTCAACGCTTCCTATAGAGATTTCGGATGCCTGATTCCATAGTTATCGAACATCTCACGGTCGGTGCGCTCGAATGTACGTGCACGATCGTCGCGGATACGGCCGCCGGCGAAGCGATCGTCGTCGACGGCGGCGACGAAGTCGAGCGCATCGTGGCGCGCCTCGAGGCGCTCGGCGTGCGCGCCACGCATCTCGTGCACACGCACGCCCACTTCGATCACATCGGCGCGCTCGCCGATCTCAAAGAACGCACGGGCGGAAGCGGGTTGCTGCACGCGGGCGATCTGCCGCTCTTCAACGCACTCGCGCTGCAAGCTAGGATGTTCGGCGTACCCGTGCCGCGCGTGGTGGCGCTCGACGGATACCTCGAAGACGGCGACACGATCCGCGCCGGCGCAGCGCGGCTCGACGTGCTGCACACGCCGGGCCACACGCCCGGCAGCGTTTCGTTCGCGCTCGAACGCGGCGCGTCGACAATGCTGCTGACGGGGGATACGCTCTTTCGCGGCGCCGTGGGACGCTGGGATCTGGGCGGCACGTCGCTCGAGGACATCGTCGCGAGCATCCGCACGAAGCTCTTCGATTTCCCCGATGCGACGGTGGTCGTGCCGGGTCACGGCCCCGCAACGACGATCGGGATCGAAAAGCGCGAAAATCCTTACGTAGCGACGGGATCCTAGCGCTCGGCGGGCAGAGGGTTTCTTGCAGTGCAGGCGTGAACGCGGCTGCATGAGAGGGCTGCGTTTTCTCTTGTTCGTCGGCGCTTCGGCGATGCTGTTCGCACCCACGGGAGCTTCCGCCGCACAGGACGAGAACTTTCAAACGTGGTCGGGATACATCGCGAAGGGCGCTACGTTTACGAGCATCTCCGCACGCTGGGTCGAGCCCGCCGTAACGTGTCCCGTCAAGGATGCGCGAGCATCGTTCTGGGTCGGCTTCGACGGCGACGGAAACGGGACGGTCGAGCAAGTCGGGACGATTGCGATGTGCGGGAAGGCCGGAGCGACGCCAACCTACCGCGCCTGGTGGGAGATGTTCTCGGTAAAAGGCAGTCGCGGAAAAACGAACGTGCCGATATCACCCGGCGACACGATCTCAGCCTCGGTCCGCTATCGACACGGCAAGTACGATCTCGAAGTGCGCGACGAAACGAACGGTCACCACATTTCCACGACGAAGACCTGCGCGAGTACCTGCGCGCGCGATTCGGCCGAGTGGATCGTCGAGCGCGCCGGCAACGGCAAATACTCGCTCGCGCAGTACGGCTCGGTTCAATTTACTGCAACGAGCGTAGCTGCGAGCCCGGACGCGGGCCAGGCCGGTCCACACCATCGCGGCATGGGAAACCTCACGGGCCCCGGCGACGCCGCGTATACCGTCGTTCATGCAACGATGGTGCACGCGGGAACGGTATTGTCATCGTGCAGTACCTTCGATCCACGCACGCCTGCCGCACCGCTGACCTGCACCTGGCAGGCGGCTCAGTAAGCGTCTAACGAGTGCTTCGAGCCTCGGCGAGTCCGTATAACGCTAAATCGAGCCGGTCGGGCGTCTTGCGCGCGGCGTTGTTGCTATGGCGCAGCCGGTCGAGCGCAGGATCGGGACGCATTTCGAAGGTGCTTTCGACCGGCACGCGGGCGATCTCCGGCAATACCACCACGTGACTCGCTTCTTCGGACGTCAAGACGGCATAAGGATGCGGGGCGCTGCGCAGCGCCGCCTCATCGAGCTGCCGGTGGAGATCGAAGCTGATGTTACCGCCGCTCAGCGGCTCGAGCAATAAGAGTTCGTCGTTGTTTTCGAAATAGACAACGGTCGGGCCCGGCAGTGCCTGGAGCCGATCGGTAATCGCCGGAAACGCGCGAAGTTGCGGCGCGCCGCTGATCCACCAAAAACGTGCGTTCGACGCGACGGCGCACGACACGATACCGCAAGCCAAGAGTCCACCGAGGGCCGCGTTCCAGGCGGATTTTTTTATACCGTGCGCGCTGCGCAGAGCCATCCAGGCACCTCCGGCTACTCCGGCTTCGATCGCAACCCACAGCGACAACAGATACCGGCTTTGCGTTGCGCGCGTTTCGTGCTTGATGAGGTCCGGCGCGATCAAGACGCAAACCGTGATAACGCCGAGCGTGACCGGAAGAAACCAGACGCGGGGGCCTGCGCGACGCAGAAATACCCAACTCGTGCAAGCGGCGATTACGATGCAGAGCCCGGCGACCGGCGCGAAGAGCAAGCTCAAGTAGTCCAGATCGAAGAACACCGTCCCGAGGTTGAATACGAGCTTTGCGAGGTACAGCGGCGCGGTGAGCGAGGTCGTTTGCCACGCGGTGTCTTCGGCAGCGACGCCCGCGCGCTGCATCAGGTTCAGAAGCCACGGGAGAAAGCTGAGCGCACCTGCCGTTAGCGCACCGAGCCCGAACAGCCGGCGACGCAGATCGGCTCCCGATACGGGCAACGCGAGATATGCGGCGTGCGACGCGGCTACGAATGCAAAGAGCGTAAAGCTCCAGAGGCCCAGCGCAACGCTCGCGGCGTACGCGGCGAACGCTATGGGCCGTCCGCTGCGCAGCGCGGCAAGTAGCGACGCACTCGATAGACACAGCAGCAACAAGAAGAGGCTGTACTCGCGAGCTTCTTGAGCGAAGGCAACATGAAAGGGCGAGACGGCAACTAAGGCCGCGAGGCACCAGGCGGGCCACGGCGCTCCGAAGAGTTCCCGGCCGAACCACCACGCGGCAGCGATCGCAAGGATGCCGAACACGATCGAAGGGAAACGCCGCCAAAAAATCGAGTCTCCGGTCGCTCGCTCCGACGCGAACATCGCAAGGAAGTACAGCGGCGGGTGCTGAGGATCTTCGTGTGCGAGCGAGCGCACGATGGCGGCCGGCTGCGTCTGCGGCGTCGGCGCTCCAAACACGCGGAGGTCGCGAATGCTGTGCACTTTCCCGTCGTTTTCGAACGTGCCGAGGTCGTGGTTCGTGTGTCCGGAGATTCGCAGCGACGTGTTGGCTTCATCGGGGTTGTATAATTTGAGATCCGCGTGCCAAAGCCGAAAGAAGACGCCGACGACGATCGCGATGATGAAGATCGTGCGCCAGCGCACATCTTCTTGAGGGACGGAAGTCAACGAGCCGTAGTCTCCTGTGGTGAATGCAGCGGCGATGCAGCGCTGGCTTTCAGCGCTGCACGCCGCATCACCCACCCGCTATTCGAAGCGCAACGCGACGATCGGATCGAGTTGCGCCGCCTTGGACGCCGGGTAGTATCCGAAGAACACGCCGACGACGGCGGAGAACGCGACCGCAAGCCCGACGGTTGCAAGGGACACGCTCGCAGGCCAGCCGGCGAAGGCAGCGACGAGCAGCGCACCGATGCCGCCCGCGACGACGCCGATCGCTCCGCCCAGCGTCGAGAGCAGGACGGCTTCTACCAGGAACTGCCACAAGATGACCTTGCGCCGCGCTCCCACGGCGACGCGCAGCCCGATCTCACGAGTCCGTTCGCTCACCGAGACGAGCATGATGTTCATGATGCCGATGCCGCCCACCAAGAGCGAGACGCCGGCTACCCCGGCGAGCAGCAGCTGCATGACGGAAGCCGTAGCCGAGGCCGCGTTTGCGATGTCTTGCAGATTACGAATCGAAAAATCATCGGGAGTTCCCGCCGCGATGTGATGGCGCCCTTCGAGCAAGGACGTCACTTCGGTTTGGGCGGTTGCGATGTTGGCCGGATCGTCGGCGGAGACGAGCATCGAGGCGAGCGTCGTCTGTCCCGTCAAGCGTTCCAGAGCCGACGAGAACGGTATGACGATCGTATCGTCTTGATCTTGGCCGACGCCGCTCTGGCCTTTTGCCGAGAGCGTTCCCGTGACGATGAAGGGCACGTTGCGAATCAAGATCGTTTGACCGATCGGGTTCGCGCCGCCGGGAAAGAGGTTCGCGACGACCGTCTGCCCGAGCACGGCGACCTTCGCGGACGACGTGACGTCGCTCTGCGAAAAGAACGTTCCGCTCGCCATCGGCCAATTCCGAATAAACGTGTAGCTCGGCGCGGCGCCGGTGATCGTGGTTTGCCAATTGTTCTCCCCGGCGACGACCTGCGTTCGCAGCGTAACGGTCGGAGAGACGGCCGCTACGTGCGGCAGCTTCGCGATCGCGAGTCCGTCGTCCGTGCTTAGCGTCGAGGCACCGCCCGTGCCCGTATGGGAGCCCGCCGCGTTAATGCTGCCCGGCAGCACGATGAGCATGTTGCTGCCGAGGCCGTCGATCTGGCTTGCGACCGACGTTCGAGCGCCGGCGCCGATGGCGACCGTGATGATGACCGCCGCTACGCCGATGACGACGCCGAGCATCGTGAGCAGCGAGCGCGAGCGGTTGCGAGCGAGGGCGCCGAGCGCGATGCGCAGCGTTGCGAAGATATTCATAGCCGTACTTTCTGGGGTGCGACGGCCGCGTCGGAGACGACGTTGCCGTCGCGAAACGTAACGATGCGCCCCGCGTGGGCGGCGACGTCGGGCTCGTGCGTCACGAGCATGATCGTGATGCCGCGTTCGCGGTTAAGGCGTTCGAAGAGCGCCATCACGTCTTGCGAAGAGCGCGTGTCGAGGGCGCCCGTCGGTTCGTCGGCGAGGATGAGGCTCGGTGCGTTCACGAGGGAGCGCGCGATTGCGACGCGCTGCTGCTGGCCGCCGGAGAGTTGGTTCGGACGGTGCGCCGCGTAGCGCGCGAGCCCGACTTCGTCGAGCGCGGCAAGCGCCGCGCGGCGCCGCTCTTGTTCGGAAATTCCGGCGTAGAGCATCGGCAACTCCACGTTCTCGAGTGCCGTCGTGCGTGGCAGCAGGTTATAGGCTTGGAAGACGAAGCCGAGGCGCCGGCTGCGGATATCGGCGAGATCGTTTTCCGAAAGCTCCGTCACGTCGCGGCCGTCGAAGCGGTACGTTCCGGCCGTCGGCCGGTCGAGGAATCCGACGATGTGCATGAAGGTGGACTTGCCGGAGCCCGAAGGGCCCATCACGGCGACGAATTCGCCGCTTTCGATCGTGAGATCGACGCCCGCGAGGGCGATGACGGGCTCTTCGGCGAGGGGGTAGACGCGGCGCAGACCGCAGACCTCGACGACGGGCGTACCCATTAGTGGATACCCCGCGTCGAGCCGCCGCCGAAGGCGCCTGCGAGCGGATTACCGCCCGAAGCGTTCGCCGCGTGCGTCGCACCGGAGCTTGCAGTCGCATCGCCGGTCACCACGGCATCGCCCGCTGCAAGCGTCCCCGACGTCGCACGTACTGCGGCTTCGGTGCCGCTGGTCAGCGTCACCGTTACCGGTATGCGCACGAGCTTGCCGGCGCGCAGGACGAAGATGCGTGCCGCGCCGCTCGCGCTTCCGGCCGCCGTCGCGTTACCGGTTGTTGCGCCCCAAGGAGAGGTGCCCGTAGCGACGTTCGAGGACGCGTTGTGCGCGCGGTGTCCGGCCGCGCCGAAGGCCGGCTGGTACGAGAGCGCGGCGAGCGGCACGACGAGCGCATCGTTTGCTTTTGCGATGTCGATCGTGGCGTTTGCCGTCATGCCGGGGAGGAGCGCGCCGGCCTTGTTGTCGACGAGCACGACCGTGTCGTAGGTGACGACGTTGTTCGTGGTCGTCGGATCGATCCGTACCTGCGACACGACCCCATGGAACGTCGTTGTCGGGAACGCGAGGACGCTGAAATCTACCGTATCGCCGGTGCGGACGTTGCCGATGTCGGGTTCGCCGACGGCAAGATCGACTTCCATCTTGTCGAGGTTCTGCGCGATGCTAAAGAGCGTCGGCGTTTGCAGGCTCGCAGCCACCGTCGTTCCCACGGAGACGCTGCGCGCGATCACCGTGCCGTCGACCGGCGAGGTAATGACGGTCTTATCGAGGTTGAGCTGCGCCGCACGTACGGCCGCCTGCGCGCTCGAGACCGCCGCCTCCATGGCATCAGCGGTTGCGGCCTGTGTCTGCGCCGTCGACTGGGCTTCTCGTTCGGAATAGTTCTGTGCGGAGCTCTGCGCTTGACTCGCGACGGCTTGGCTCGTGCTCGCCTGCGCGACGAGCTGCGCCTGCTGCACCGCCGCCTTTGCGGCATCTAGCGTCGATTGCGCGGCGACTTCCGCCGATTGATCGGCATCGGCCTGACTCTGCGCGATGTATCCCTGCGCCAGCAGCGCGCGATCGCGCGCGAGCGTCTGTTGCGCGAGCACGAGCGCACTCTGCGACTTTGTAACGTTCGACTCGGCCGATTCGACCGCAGCCGCATTGGAATGAGCGGTCGCCACGGCGGCCTGCGCCGTTGCAACCGCCGAGGCTTCGGTAGCCGTCGCATTTCCGATGCCGGACTCCGCTCCGACCGCGGTCGCCTGGGCGGATTGCGCCTGCGCTACGGCCACAGCGAGTTGCGCTTGCGCTTGTTCGAGCGCGGCTTGGAACGTGGTCGGGTCGAGTTTCGCGAGCACTTGTCCTTTCTTCACGTGTGAATTGAAGTCGGCGTCGATCTCGCTGACGGTGCCCGAATCCTGCGTTCCGACTGCGATCGTGTTCTGCGGATTCACCGTGCCGGTCGCGGTGACCGACTGCACGAGCGTCTGCGCCGCCACGGGAACCGTCGTAAACGAAACCGCGGCGCTCGTGCGTGCCCGCACGATGACGAGCCCGCTAACGACCATCGCAACAAGGAGGAGGACGGCCGCCATTGCGACGCGCCGCCGCGGCGTGCCGTGCTTGGGAAGGACGAAGCTCTCGATCCGAGTGCCGGAGCCGTTGACTGAGTTGCGATGTAGGAGTTCCACGATGCTCACCTTTGGTGTGCGATATATCTTGGAAACTCGCAGACGACCGAGCTCGGTCTTAACGCAAGCTAAGACCTCGTTGTGCCAGGGCTGTGAAATGGCCGCGCAGCCTTGATGCGGCGGCGTGGTCGCGACGCCTGGACATGTATCAGGGTTATCTGGGGCGTGGTTTTGCGGCGGAGGCCAACGACATGGAGATCACTACGGCCCTCCTGGGCCATGCGCCCCGCACATACGAAGCGTTTGCGCGCGAAATCGCGGACAGATGGAGAACATAACGCTGTCCCACGACGAACACGGGTGGCCGGCTCGCCGCTCAGGGGTGAAGCTTTTTCAAGGGAGGACCCACATGACGCGTGTACTTTTTGTCGGCCAGGCTCCGGACACGGTGGATTATTCCGATCCGGCCCTGCCCTCAGGCCTGAGCGCGGAGAAGATTCGGGCCGGCATCGATCTCGCGGCAGCCAAGATCGCGGAGCGCGGTTGGATCGCGGACCTTTGCATGATTCCGCCCGACGCCGCCGGGTTAGCCATGCTAGAGAAACAACTGGCCGGCGCAACGTACGACTGCGTCGTGATCGGCGGAGGTATGCGGTTGCCGCCCAAGAGCCTTTTGCTGTTCGAGAAAGTCGTGAACGCCGTCCACAAGGCCGCGCCGCGCTCCGCCATCGCCTTTAACACCGACCCCACGGACACGGCCGAAGCAGCAGCCCGCTGGCTGAAATCCGATTGATCTCCCGATAATTCGGCGGCCCCGTACGGGCGCTCACTTTCCGAACTGACCTCCCACACAACGAGCTGACAGATTGGTAGGAACGGTGCGATCGCCACTTCCCTATCACTGCGGCCAGCAATATTCGCGGCAAGCTTGCGTGGCTTGCGTGTAGGAGGGTGTACGATCGCGGCCGGTGAGACGGTCCGCCGTGCGACCGTAGCGTCACTCGGGTCGCGAAGTCGAAGTTGCGCTAAACGTTAGGGGATTTCGTAGACGGCGATTTCCTCGTTCATGCCGCGGATGGAGCGGCGTTGCGGGCGCGCGGTGAGGCCGCGGTTCGCCAGCAGCGCTGTGGCGCGGGGATCTTCCACGATCGAGCTGCTCGCGAAGATCGCTTGTGAATCGGTCAGACCTTGCACGCGCGCGGCGACGTTGACGGTTTGGCCGAAGTAGTCTTGCTGCTCGTTGAGCGTCACCACCAAGCACGGGCCCTCGTGCAGACCGATCTTCAGCAAAAGGTCGTCGCTCCCGCGCTGCTCGTTGAGCGTTTGCATCGCCGAGCGCATGCGCAGCGCGGCCGCCAAGCCGCGGTCCGGGGTTGGGAAGGTGGCCATCACGGCATCGCCGATCGTCTTCACGACCGCGCCCGTTTCCGAGGCTACGATCTCGTAGAGCGCCTTGAAATGCTCGCGAACGAGGTCGTAGGCGACCAGATCGCCGACCCGCTCGTACAGCGCCGTCGAGCCTTTGAGATCCGTGAACAAAAACGTCATGCTGAGGATCTTCAGCCGTTGATCGATCTCGAGCGTATCGGTATGGAAGATGTCGCGGAAGGTCTGATTCGTCAGCAGCCGCTTGGCGGTGAGGAACGGCTTGCGGCCGCCCAGCAGGCGATGCAGTTCATCGCCGGCGACCCACACGCTCGGAAGCACGCGCCGCTTCGTACGATTCTCGAACGACAAGCGCAATGGTCCGGGTGCGACCACCGTCGTTCCGGTCGGCGCAACGACGGTGTTGTAGATGATCGAGAGGTTCTGGCGCTCGCGTGTGGGCTCACCCTGCACGTCGAGAAAATGGGTCGCATGCGTAACCGGCTCCATAACGATCACAAAGTTCGCGGGGAGCTGAAGCGAAAGCGACGCTTTTTCGCCGGGTTGCAGCTCGATCGAATCGAGCATAACCTCCCGCATCGTGTTTGCGAGGTCGGTGTCGGTGACGTCGAAGCCCGAACCCCAGAACACCTGGCGGAAGTATTCCTCGAGCGGCAACTCGTCGGGCTCGTGAGCCGCGATCTTGCGCACGCGCCGACTCACGGTAAAGGTCACCTCCACCATCTCATCGAGCGTCGGCTCGTACCCGGCAGCGCACAGGCTGCAATTGTACTCGACCTGCTGCACCGTCTTGAGCGTCGCGTTCGAATTGAGAACGCCGTTGCAGCCCGGACACAGCACGTTCCAGGACATCTCGAACAGGCCCAGGCGCGAAGCATGGAGGAAGCCGGCGATCGCGCGCTCTTCGTCGAGTGCGTATTGTTTGGCAAAATCGAGCACGTTGATACGGCAGAGCGAGCGGTCCGGTGCTTCGCGGATCGCTTGCTCGATCGCGGCGACGACATCTTCGCCCGTTGACTGGCGTAAGACGCCGAACAGGGCGTCGACCTCGCTCATGAGATCCGTCGGATCATGGGGGCACCCTCCCGCCTCGCTCGTTCGCTAAGCCGCCGGCTGAGCCCCGTTGCTGTTAGACCGAGCCCGAGTCCGCAAGGTGCGTATGCGCGAGAACCAGTGGCTGCAAGATCACGCCGCGATGCTAACCTGATTTGAAGGTAACGTAACTTAGCTCTTCTTCGCGTAGTTGCTTGCGCCGAACCAGTCGATAACGACCGCCGCCTCGTCGCCGATCACCCAGGCATCGTGACCCTTGGGTAGCGACGTGATGTCTCCAGGCCCGGCAACGATCTCGGTGCCGTCATCCATCCGAATGCCGAGTTTGCCGGACACGTGATATTGAAAGTGGGGCGCCTCGCAGCTGGACGTCTGCGCAATCGGCTTGACGTCTGTCGACCATCGCCAGCCGGGGCTAAACACAAGGCGGCCGATCTCGGCGCCGCCGACGGCGAGAATTTCGGCCTTTCCGTTGGGGAACTCGCGGACCTCATCGGGTTTCGAAAACGTCTTGTGTTCGGTTCTCTGCTCGGTGTTGTGCAACGCATGCTCCTTCGCGCATCGTCGCTAAACGATGCCGGTAAAACCTTGGCGAGCGGGAGTCGTCGAGCGCCGGTCCGTGCACGCTTGCCGCGCGATGCAGCAGAACAACAACAGACGGGGGATCGGGACGTGGCGCCGAATTCTCCCTACTGGTAGAGTAAATCTACTAGTAGGTTAAGTCAAGCATGGCGGGTTAATGGCACGGACGAATGGGAATGGGAAACCCTCGCAGGTGCAAACATCGGCGAAGCAGCGGATCCTCGACGTCGCGGAACGGCTCGTTCAAACGCGAGGGTTCAACGGCTTCAGCTACGCTGACATCGCGGAGGAGCTCCAGGTCACGAAGGCCGGCCTCCACTACCATTTCCCGGCGAAGGGCGAACTCGGTCGCGCGTTGATCGAACGCTACCAACTCGTGTTCGGTCAGGCACTCGAAACGATCGATCGGCAAGGGCGCGGAGCGCGCGAGAAGCTCCGGCGCTACGTCGGTTTGTACGACTCGGTCATGCGCAACAACCGGATGTGCTTGTGCGGTATGCTCGCTGCCGAATATGCGACGCTCCCGGCCCCGATGCAGCACGAGCTGCGGCGATTCTTCGATGCGAACGAGGTTTGGCTCGCCGCAGCACTCGAAGAGGGCCGCCGCGCCGGCGAGTTCGCCTTTCGCGGGCCGGCGAAACAACGGGCTCGCAGCGTTCTCGGCGCGTTAGAGGGCGCCATGCTGGTCGCCCGCACGTATGACGACGGCCCGCGCTTTCTCAATGCGGCGAAGCACGTACTAGCCGACCTCTGCGTCGAGCGAGCCACCCAAGCTGCGCAACGGGCGCGGCCCTCCAGGGACGTCGCCGACACGCGGCCTACCTAGAAGCACCGACACACGTACGATACTCTTTCGCTAGCGATGCGCCGAACGAGCGGTTGTCGCGGTCGCGGCTACCAACAGAACTCCTATGGCGCGCCGGGCACCGATTCAGTGTAGCCTGATCAGTAGTTTACCTTGTTCGGCTTCGACTTTCGCGTCCTGCGCTACATCTTGTGATGTGAGTCCGTTTCCGGGCTGCGTTGCTGCGCGGTTCGCAGCGGCCTCCGCATGCGCGCGCTCCAGCATCTCGTCGGTAATCGTCCCCGCCGCGCGTTTCGCGCGGAAGTCGTCGATCGCCGTGCGCAATGCTGCAATCGAACGGCTCGGATAGTCCCGTTTCTTTTCGGGGTAGCCGTCGAGTTGCGCCTCGATCTCAGCATCGTCGATGGCATACGCGCGATCGAGCGTCCGGCCGAGCGCGAGATCGACGAGCAAACTGCACGTCGCCGTACCGAAGCCGCAGCCGGTCGTGAAATACGACACGTCCTCGATCACCTCGCCGGGGCCTACTTTTAGATAATAGGTGTACATGTCGCCGCACGAATCGCTAAAGTATTCGCCCGTCGCCATCGGGTTCTCCATCGTCCGGAAACCCGTGCGCTTTTCGACGAGCTCTTGAAACTTCGCAAAATTCATGTGGTCCTTTAGTAGTGAGCCCTTCGGCTCGGTTTTATTACTGGGGTGGGACGGTTTCGCGGGGGGTGGATTTTGGGGCGCTGTCGATTTCGAACCGGCATGCGGTGCCGCCGGTTGCGATCGATTCTATTTGTTTGGGCGGGGCGTCGACGACGTCACGCAGGACGGTGTGGATGATCGAACAGACCTCGGGGTGTTCGCCGACGGTCTGGCCGTAGGGGCAATTGTGCTCGCGCAGTTCGAGCGCGCCCCCATCGGTTTCGACGACATCGGCTACGACGCCGTTCTCGCGAAGCAGCGCGGCTAGTTCGTAGACGCGACCCTTTACGTCTTCCGAGGAAAGCTTTGCACGATATTTCTCGGAGGCGCGCTTTCCGAGCTTCGCTAAGACGACGTCGAGGCCGTCGTTGCCGAACGATTCTTTGACCTCGCGAAGCACGGCGTTGAGCATCTTATCGTAGCGCTGCGGGAAGAGCGTTTCGGCGCTCTGGGTCAGCGAATATTCGTGCGTCGGCTTGGTCGGGCCGCGCCGCACCGAGCGCTCGACCACGTAGCCGTCGCGGGCCAGCTGCTCCAACTGCTGGCGCACAGCATTCGCTGAGAGCCCGAATTCTTCGGCAAGATCCACGGCGGATGCCACGTGGCGACGCCGGAGCGCCGTCACGATCTTGCCCCGGGTCGATTGAAAAAATCGGGATTCGTGCATCGCGTTGAGCCAAAGCTACCACGAAACGGGGAGATAGTCCATACTTTCCTTGACTTTCTCGAATGGGCAACGTACGATAGCGCCGATATGAGCGAGCGCGGACTGGTTATTGCGGGCCTGCGGGCCGGCGTTAAGAACGGGGCGGACGGCCCCAAAGAAGGCACGGAAATCCTTAAAGGCATCGATCTCCGCGTGGAACCCGGGAGCGTTCACGCCCTAATGGGCCCGAACGGCAGCGGCAAGTCCACGCTTGCCTTCTCCGTCGCCGGACACCCGAGCTACGAGGTGAGCGCCGGCTCCGTGACGCTCGACGGCGAAGATCTGCTCGGCCTCGCGCCCGATAAACGTGCCAAGGCCGGCCTCTTTCTCTCGTTCCAGTATCCGGCCGCGATTCCAGGCGTGTCGGTCGCAAACTTCATTCGCACGGCGCGCCAATCGGTGCGCCCGGACGACCTTCCGCCCGCGAAATTCCGCGCCATGATTTTTGAAAAACTCGATGCGCTCGATATGGATGCCGCGTTCCTTTCCCGCTACGTGAACGACGGGTTTTCCGGCGGCGAGAAAAAGCGCTTAGAGATGCTGCAGCTCGCGATGCTGGCACCCAAGTATGCGATCCTCGACGAAACGGATTCGGGTCTCGACGTCGATGCGCTGCGCGCGGTTGGTGACTCGCTGCGCGCCCTGCGCGAGAGCGATGCGGGCAAAGATGCCGGCTACTTGATCATCACCCACTACCCGCGCATCCTCCAGCACATTACGGCCGACCACGTGCACGTCATGCTCGATGGGCGCATCGTGAAATCGGGCGGACCCGAACTCGCCAACGAGATCGAGCGCGACGGATACGACAAGATTCGCGAGCAGGTCGCTGCGAGTGTCGGCTAAGCCCGTAACGATTCTTCGCGGCCTCAACCGCGCCGCACTCGACGCCTACCTCGGCCACTACGGCCCCGGTTCGATCGATGCGCCGGCGCGGTACGACGCGCTCGCGCGTTTCGAGGAGCTGCCCGCGCGGATGAGCCTGCGCGGCGGCCGCGGCTGGAAACACGACCTCTCCAAGCTCGACTTCAGTGACGTTCCGGCGTTTGCCGCCGAAGCCGTGGAAATTTCGCTCGAATCGCTTTCAGTCGAAGCCCGCCACAAGGGCGTGACGATCGACCACTTTTCGCACGCGCGCGATCGCCATCGAGTTGCGTTCGAGCGCGCGTTCGGTAAGGCCGTCGATACGCGCGACGACAAATTCGCGTCGCTCGCGCTCGCCTTCGCCAATCAAGGCGTGTTCATCGACGTGCCCGCCGGAGTAACGCTAAACGAGCCGTTACTGATCGGGTACGAGGCGCGCGAAGAGGCGCTGTTTCCTTATACGCTAGTGTCCCTTGGTGACGCGGCGTCGGCGACGGTCATCGAACGCATTGCGGCGGCCGACGGGGCCCCGCTGATCTGCGGCATCGTGGAGCTGGTCGTCGGCGATAACGCAACCCTGGCCTACGCCGTCGATCAGCGCGCGAGCGAAAGTACGCGGCTCATCCTGACGCGCCGGGCGCGGTTAGGGAAGGATGCCAAGCTCGCGATCGCCTGCGCGGAACTGGGCGGCATGCACGCAGTTTCGCGCTTCCGGGCCGTGGAAGCGGCTGCGGGCGGGCGCGTCGAGACCGTCGCCTTCTTCTTCTCCGACGGCTCCCAGCACGTCGATATCGAAACCGAGACGATTCACGCCGCGCCGAACACGCAATCCGAAACGATCGTGCGCAGCGCCGGAACCGGTCACGGCCAAGGCCGCTATTTCGGCAACATCAAGATCCTCGCCGACGCGCACGGCGCCGACGCGTCCCTGCGCGACGATGCGCTCTTGCTCTCCGCGGGCGCGCACATCGATTCGGTACCGGCACTCGAGATCGCCGCGAACGACGTGAAGGCCTTCCACGGCGCCACGGTCGGTGCGATTTCCGAAGACGAACTCTTCTACGCGGAATCCCGCGGTATCGCGCGTGCCGACGCCGAGCGCATGATTGCGCTTGGGTTCTTCGAACCTGCGATCTCCCGTTTTCCGACGGATGCGCTGCGTGCGGAGCTGCGCTCCGCGCTCGGACTCAAACTTCGCTCGAGGCCCGTCTAGGTTTCCCGCATGCTCGCCGAACTCGATCTTCGCGCCACCCAAATCGCCCGGGATTTCCCGATCCTCGCGCAGCTTACGTCGCGCGGTAAGCGGCTCGCGTACCTCGATTCGGCTGCGAGTTCGCAGAAGCCGCAAGCCGTGATCGATGCCCTCGTGCATTACTATACGCACGACAATGCGAACATCCATCGCGGCGTGTACGAGTTAGCCGAACGTGCGACGGCCGCATTCGAAGGCGCGCGCGAAAAGGTCGCGCGCTTCGTCAATGCGGCGGAACCGGCCGAGATCATTTGGACGCGTAACACGACCGAGGCGATCAACCTCGTCGGCTTTACCTGGGGGCTTACGAATGTCGGGCCGGGCGACGTGATCCTCACGTCGCAACTCGAGCATCATTCCAACCTCGTGCCCTGGCAATTACTCGCGGCAAAAACCGGCGCGAAGCTGCAATTCATCGAAGTCGATGCCGAAGGGCTCTACAAACTCGACGATCTCGACGACCTCTTGCGCGGCGTCAAGCTGGTCGCCGTTTCGCACGTCTCGAACACGCTCGGCACGATCCTGCCGCTCGAGACGATCGTCGCAAAGGCGCATGCGGCCGGGGCCGTGGTGCTGGTCGACGGCGCGCAGTCCGCACCCCATTTTCCGGTCGACGTGCGCGCCCTCGACGTCGATTTTTTCGCCGCCAGCGGCCATAAAATGTGCGGTCCGACCGGCATCGGTTTCCTCTACGGTAAACGGGCGCTCCTCGAAGCGATGCCACCGTTCCTCACCGGCGGCGATATGATCAAAGAAGTCGGCTACGAGAAGACGACCTTCAACGAGTTGCCGTGGAAATTTGAAGCGGGCACGAGCAACATCGCCGATGCCGTCGCGCTCGGCGCCGCCGTCGACTATCTCCAGAAGATCGGTATGGCTTCGATCGCCGAACACGAACGCGCCCTCACTTCCTACGCTTTAGACCGCCTCGCCGCATTCGAACCGCGCGGCCTCACGATCTACGGCCCGAAGGATCGCGCCCAGCGTTCCAGCGTCATCTCATTCAACTTCGCAGATATTCACGCGCACGATTTGGCCTCGATCCTCGATACCGAAGGCGTGTGCGTACGCGCCGGCCACCACTGCACGATGCCCCTCATGGAAAAAATGGGCTGGCCCGCCACCGCCCGCGCCTCGTTCTACTTATACAACACGGAACAAGACGTCGACCAACTGATCTTCGCCCTCGAAAAAGCCGCCACCGTCTTCGAGCTGCCATGACAACCACAACCAAAATCGTCCAACCCGCCCAACGCGACCGCGCGACGCAACGCGTCGCGCACGCGCGTGGGCGCGGGGTCAAGCGCCCTAACGCGCGCGGCGCTCGCCCCATGGACAGCCGTGCGAGTGCACGGCGGGGGTTTGGGGGGTTCCCCCCCATTTAAATGGACGACTTCTACAAGGAATATATTCTCGACCACTACAGGAACCCGCGGAATTTTGGGCATCTCGATGCGCCCACCGCGGTTGCCGAGGATCTGAACCCCCTTTGCGGAGACAGGATTCGGTTCGAACTGCTCGTCGAAGACGGGCGCGTGACCGACGTACGCTTTTCGGGGCGTGGCTGCGCCATCAGTCAGGCTTCGGCTTCGATGCTCTCCGAGACGCTCAAGGGAGAGAAACTCGAAGACGTGGCACGCTGGACGAAGGAAGCGGTTCTCGAGAACGTGGGCATCGGGATCAGTCCGGCGCGCATGAAGTGCGCGACGCTTGGCCTCAAAGTCGTGAAGACGGCCGCCATGGGCGAGATCGCACGTTGGCCCGACGAAGAAGCATCCGGGGGAGTGCCATCGACCTAGCGGTGATCGGCGACGCGTTTCTGCGCTTGACCGGAGCCATCGTGCTCGAGACGCTCTCGTTCATCGTATGGAACATCGGTACTCGCTCCCCGATTGCCGTGGTCAGAGATATCGCCGCAGCCATTGGAAATGCTCGTAAGATCGTAACCGGTTTCGTCCGCGCGATCATCGGCTTCATCTTCGTCAGCGCCGCCGTCGTGCTGCTGCTGCCGGCACTCGTCGATCCCGTCGTCGATTTTCTCCCGGCCGAACTCTTCACGCTGCTCGTGGCGCTTGCGATCGAACATCTCGTCGGCAACGACGTGCGCGCGCTCGTAGGCGGCCGCGAGTAAATCTACGGTTGCGCTGAAAGCGCGGGCACAGGCGCTGAAGGCGCGAGCGCCGATGGAGACGGCGCGGGCGTTTGCTGACCCAGGCCCGCCCGGCACTGATCGACCGACACGACGACCGATGCCGTTAGGATCTCTTCGCTCAGCGCTATGCCGCGCTGTTTGAGTTCCAAGTACGCCAGGATCACGTCATAGATCGTGTGACCTCGAAGCGTCGACATCGATGACGCAAGCGTCGGCACACCTTGTAAAGCACGATCCGGCAAACCGCTCGAACCGAGGTACGAGGCCGGACTATCCGTCGCAAAGGAGGCGGGGCCGCCGGTGGGACTGGTGGCACTTTGCATCGCACCGCTCAGTTCGCTCTGCATTTTTCCGAGCGATTCTGTCTCTAAGATGCCCGATACCAGGTCGAGCACCTTGCGCTGCGCATCCGCGACTACCCGCAGTTGGCTCTGCACCTCGTTCACGGAACTCGGGGCGCTCGTGTCGCGCTGGTCGGGTGAGGCCGGTGTATCGTCGGGAAACTGCTGCTTATCGTCGAGGGAGGCGGTCAAGGCTTTGAGATTGGCGACCAAATGCGACTGCACTTGCTGCAGATACCGCTTGTCGGTTTCCATGGCGCCGGACGAGTTATCGGAGAGATCGTGGGCCAACTTCGCAAACCCGCGGTGATCCGCGGCGATGAGCTCGTCGTTCGCCCGCAAGTTGACGACGGCCGGAGCGATACTGCGGCGCAACACGTCGCACGCGGCGTTCGCACGCACGTGCCCGATCTCGCGCAACTCGGGAGTTGGCGAGGGTGAGGGCGTTGCCGCGGCTATCACGGGCGCTAACGCCGCGAGGAGGAAGCGTGCGATCATCTGGGGCGCCCGTCCTTCACATGCCGGCCGGAAACCTTTTTACACGTCTCGATGTCCCTCGACGCATACGTCCTGCGCGTCGTATGCCGTAAGCGCCACCCAGCGCTTGCGGTTGCCGTCGCGAACCAGAAGGTAGAGCCGGCGCGTGGTCGCGAGATCGAGCGTGGGGGGCACGCCCGCGGCATACACGCGAACGTACCCGTCGCTCTCTCCGATTTGCTTGGAAACGCGGGGCAGCAACAGCGGCTGTGCGTTCCAATAGGCAATGACGCCGTCACCACTTGCGACGGCGCGCAATACTTCCGGGAACGTGGGACGTTCGTCGAGCAGCGAATCGTTCGTCGACGTGATCACGCTCGCAATCCCGGTCAGCCGCGCCTCGCGCGTCCCGCAGAACGACCGTACGCTGACCGGATGCGCGATGCGCGGGGCCGAAGGCGCACAGCCGCACACGAAAACGAGCGCGCCGAGCGCGATACGCAGCGCAGCGCGCTCGATCACGGCTTTGCGGTGGCCGCCGGAATCGGAGTCGCGCCCGGCGCGGCCGGACGGGGCGCCGCAAGCGGCGCATCGGTTGACGTCGGTGCCGCGGGGCCCGGCGGCGGCGCGATCTGCGGCAATGCCGACGGAACCGCCAGCGGCGGCGAGTACGGCGTCACTCCCGGCGCTGCGACGATGTGCGGCGTCACGACGACGTACAGATTGGTCTGCGTATGCGAGGTGTTCACGTAGGTAAAAAACTGCCCGATGAACGGCAGGTCGCCGATGAAGGGCAACTTCGTTAAATTCCGGATTTCGTTATCTTGGAGCAATCCGCCGATGACGAACGCCTCACCGTCGCGCACGGTCGCGATCGTGCTCGCCGTGCGCTGACTGATCTGCGGAATGCCGTTGACGTATTGCGTGACGCTCGAGACCTCCGAATAGATATGTGAGGTCACGTACCCGTCGGAACTGACGCGCGGCTGGATCTGCAGGTTCACGCCGACGTTGACGTAGTTGACCTGCTGCGAACTAATCGAGCCGGCGCCCGCGACGACGACGTTGGTCACGATCGGGATGGCATCGCCGGTGAGGATCGACGCCTGCTGGCCGCTCTGCGCGAGGATGCGCGGCTTGGCGATGATCTTCGCGTTGCCTTCCTGCACTTGCGCGTAGAGATTGGCCCCGATGTTGGCGCCCGAAACCGCCATCGCACCACTGCGCAGATTGACGCCCGTGGTCGAAGAGTTCGGTGCCTCGATAACGGCGCCGGTACCGTCGGGTGAGAGATCGAGCCCGATGTTGCGGGCCGCCGTATCGTCCAGCTCGACGATTTGCGTTTCGAGAATCACGCTCTGTACGGGAATATCGATTTTTGCGATCGTGGCCTTGATCGGATCGAGCACGTCGGGCGTGCCCGTCAGGATGATGGCGTTGAGCCGCCGATCGATCGCGATGTTCGCGTTGAGCCGTTGCGCGAGGCCGGTCGATTGACCGAAGGCGCCCGCTCCGAATGCCTGCGGCTGCGCCGGTTGAGAGAAATTGCCGCCGCTGACGCCGCCGAAACTTCCGCTCAGGGAATTGGTGCCGAGGCTCGTGGATTGCGGCGTAAACGTATCGTTCGACGCGACGTTCGAACCCTCGACGAGCACCCCCGCAATTTCGCTCACATCGGCGTACTTGAGGGGCACGACTTCCGTGATCTGCCCGGGCTCCGGCGCGGGCGTCAGAGGATTGGCCGGGGGCCCAAAAGCGTTCGTCGCGCTTCGCAGCGGCGCCACGCTGATGAACACGAGACTTCCGCCGGGCCGTACCGAGACGTTCGCGGGTGTGGAGAGATGCAGTGCCAAGCTCGACGAAGCCCCGGCCTGCTGCGCCGAGACCGTGGTGATCGGTCCCGCGCCCGCAATCGAAGGCGGCAGCTGCGGCCCAAGCGACGTCCCATCGAACAGCACCGATGTTTCGGTCGTGCCGTTGCCCACTACGTGGAAGAGCGGCGCGCCGCCCGCGAACGTCACCGTAACGAGCGCTCCCCCGGTCGGCAACGCATCGACCCGTATGCCGCTCATCACGGACGCGGCAAAAACGGGGAGAGCGGCCGTCCCAAAGATGATGACCGCGAAGCACGAAGCAAAAAATGCTCGTGCGGAGGAGAACCGGCGCATACGGGTTCGTTTATCGCCCCTCGTAACGAGGAGACCTCTAGGCGAAGCCCCAGAGTCCAGGATGGTGCGGCAATCCTTGAGATCGGGGCGCTGACACCCGCGATGGCCCCCTTACTCTTCGAGGGTCGTCGTGTCGCCGAGATCGAGGCCCGCTTCCTGCGCTTTGAGCAGGCGCCGCATGATCTTGCCGCTACGCGTTTTGGGCAATTTAGGAACGAACTCGATCTCGGCCGGGGTGCCGATGGGCCCCAGATGATAGCGCACGTGCTCGACGAGGGTACGCTTCAATCCCTCGTCCGCCTTGAAGCCGTCGCGCAACACAACGAAGGCTTTAATTGCCTCGCCCTTGATCTCGTCCGCCTTGCCGATGACGCCCGCCTCACCGCACGAAGGATGCGATACGAGAGCGCTCTCGACATCGGCCGTCGCGATGCGATGGCCCGCAACGTTGAGCACGTCGTCGGCCCGGCCGAGCACGGTCAGGTAGCCGTCCTTATCGATCGTCGCAACGTCCCCGGCAGTATAGACGCCCGGAATCGTCGTGAAATACTGCGCGTAGCGTTCGGGGTCGCCCCAGATCCCCATAAACATCATGGGCCACGCATTTCGAATAACGAGCAGACCGCCGAGCCCGCGCGGGACGGGCAGCCCGTCGGGCGCGACCACGTCGAAGACGATCGGACCGAAGGCGAAACCGCTGCGATCGGGCCGCACTTCGGTCGCCGGCAAAAAGCCCAGCATCATGGCGCCCGTCTCGGTTTGCCACCACTGATTGCAGACCGCGGCGCGCTTATTGCCGACATGGTCGAAGAGAAAGTGCCATGCTTCGGGATTGAGCGGTTCGCCCGCACAGTAGATCGCATCGAGCGACGACAGATCGTAGCGCGCGGCGAGTTCGGGACCGAGGCGCATCAGCATGCGTGCGAGCGTCGGCGCCGTGTAGAGTTTCGTTACGCGCTGCGTTTGGATCGTCTCGTAGACGGCCGACGTGCTCGGATAATCCGGCGAACCCTCGCGCAAGATCGAAGCGTACCCGTTGGCGAGCGCACCGTACACGATGAGCGAGTGCCCGACGATCCAGCCGATATCGCTCGTGCACCAATAGGCGTCGCTCGGCGTGATGCCGGTCGTGGCGGCAAGCATCGCAGCGGCTCCGGCCAGATAACCGCCGTGCGACATCACGACGCCCTTGGGCTTCCCCGTCGTACCGCTCGTGTACAAGATGAAGAGTGGATCGTTCGCCTCCACGACCTGCGGCTCGCACGTTTCGGAATGGCCGGCTACGTAGGCTTCGAGATCGCGCTCGTGCCCGGCAAGCTGGGCCGGCTCTTCGGCGCGCCGCCAGACGATCACCCTGCGCACGAGCGGCGCGTTCGCTACGGCATCGTCGAGAATCGTCTTGAGATCGACGCGTTTGCCGCGCCGAAACGTGACGTCCGCGCCGATCACGATGCGGGCGCCCGCATCCTCGATACGATCGCGCAACGCGGTGGCGCCGAGGCCCGCATAAATGACGCTGTGGATCGCGCCGATGCGCGCGCAGGCGAGCATCGCGACGATGCCTTCGAGCGAGAGCGGCATGTAGATGCAGATGCGATCGCCTGCAGTTGCGCCGTCGGCGCGCAGCGCGTTCGCTAGGCGGTTCGTCGCTGCGAGCAGCTCGCCGTAGGTCATCGTGCGCTCGTAGCCGTCTTCACGCAGATACCGGTAAGCAATGGCCTCCGGACTCGATGCGGCGTGAACGTCCAAACACGAAACGGTCGCGTTCAGGCGGCCGCCCGCAAACCAGCGGCAATGGCCCAGTTCACCTTCGAAGGTCGTTTGCGGTGCGGTCTCCCATGCCAGCCGTTCGCCGCACGCGCGCCAAAAGGCGTTCGGATCTTGCGCGGCTTCGGCATTCCAGGCGGTTTGATCCGGGATGTTGGCCCAGGTCCGAACGGCTGCGGGCGGCGCGATGCGTTCGCCCGTCGAGAGCAGCGTTTCGATCGAGACCTGGTCTGAAATCGGGGCGGTGACGCCCCCCGATCCCACCCTTCGGCGCACTTGCGCCTCATCGCCAGGTTTGTCGTTTTCCAAATTTACGGCTTTCCGAAGGTGTGCGCGACGATGACGGCGGCGCCGGTTGCGCTCTTGTGGACCGTGTACTGGCCGGAATACGCGCCGCTTGCCGTCGTCAGTTCGACGTTGACGGTCGCGGAAGTATCGGAACCGACCGCAGTGATGCGCCCGATATGCATCGTCGCATCGAGCGCGGCTGCTTCGGGCACCGAAGCCGGATGGGATCCCGGGCTATTGCCGAGCGCGGCGTACGCGGAATCCGTGTCGCCGCGTGCCAGAGCGAGCAAGTATTGCCGCACCACGTTGCCGGCGAGCCGCGAAAAATCGTTATTCGCGTCGAGCACGGTACCTGGCGTCGAGATGGCTGTGGGCACGACGCTCGCGGGCGCGGCGGCCGGCGCAAGCGTAGCTTCGGGTTCCGCCGTCGCGGCGGCGGTGCGATGGATCGGCGGGCCGGCAGTCGGCTCGTCTGAAGCTGCGGGCGGCGGCGTCGCTTGCGGTGCGGGCGTGGCAGACGGAGACGCTTGTTCGTTCGTAACGAGCGCGATCTTCGTCCGTTGCGGCTGGGGAGCGTGCGATGCCTCGGCGCTCGCATTTGGACTGGGCCGAGGAGAGGCGGTAGACGTTTCCGTCGGCTCGGCGCGCGCCGTTGCAAACGCGACGGGCCCGCGCCGCGATGCGGGAATCGGCGTCGGCAGCGGTGAGTTCCGGCGCGCGTTCGATGGTCCAAACGGCGACGACGTCGCGAGCGCGACCGTATCTCCTTCGCCGTGACGCTGTGCAACCGAGAGTCCCGCACCGATGATGAAGCCCAGCACGATGACGCCTATGATAATCGGCACGAACGGAAGCGGCGAGCCTCCCTTCGGCGGCTTCGGGCGCGAACGTCGTCGCGGCGGAGTATCCTGCATCAAACATGCGCCTTCGCGACAAGAGGATGCGATGCTTGCCGCGAAGCGTGCGCGCGTGATCCGAATCCCGATCCCGATCGACGTCGGCATGGTCTCCGCTACGGAGAGCTGCGCGTTCGCGCTTGCCACGCCGATCCGCGTCGATCAGTTGCTCGCGCTCGCGGTGCTGGAAGCCCTTGGAAGCCGGGCCCCGGGCGACAAGCGCGAGCGCGGAATACGCGCCACGCTTTCCGGATTCGCAGAAGGCAAATTCGTCGTCGATATCGACGGCCGAATCTTCGATCGTCCCGAAGCCGTGGTGATGTGCTCGGGCGTTGCAACGCTGCGCTTCTTCTCGGCCGAGGCGCAGTGGCGTTCGTTGCCGACACGCTAGGCGGCACCGCGCGAGCGAGCTAGGGGGCTAGCGCTTCTCGCGTTGGCGCTGAATCAGTTCGCCATACAGCGCGTTGGGCCACGCAAAATCGTCGCGCGTGAACGCTTCGGGCCAATCCGCATCGAAGGATTCGTGCAGCCGGTGATCGCCGACATCGGAAGCACCGATGTATCCCATCACGCGGTTGATCTCGTTATGATCGGACGAAGTTAACGCCTGAACGATGAGCGAGAGCGGCCACACGTACCCATGGGGCGTATGGGGACTGCCCACCCCCGTGGCATACTTGCCGCGATAGAAGAACGGGTTGTCGTTCGAGAGCACGAAGCGCCGCGTGTTTTTGTAGATGGGATCGTTCGCCGTGAGATAGGTGAAGTACGGGATGGAAAGCAGCGACGGAATGTTCGCATCGTCCATGAAGTTCGCATGGCCGTAGCCGTCCACTTCATAGGCGTAGATCTTGCCGTAACCCGGGTGGGAGAGCTTGCCGTATTGTTCGATGCCGGCCTGTGCTTCGAGCGCCAAACCCCACGCGTTCGCTGCCGCGTGTTGATTGTGATACACGTGGTTTTCGATCGCGGCCAGCCGCTCCAGTACGACCACGGCAAACATGTTATCGGGAATGTTGTACTGGTAGCGCGCCGGATCGTCCGAGGGCCGGAAGCCCGTCCAGATCATGCCGGTGTAGCGAACCCAGCTGCCTCTTCCGGTATTGGCGAGGTCGGGATGGCGATAGCTGGAGCGCCGATCGTGGTGCTGCTCGGTGCGCAGGGTCGCGAGAACCCGCACGAACGCGCGCTGCACTTCCGGCGTAAAGATCGACGCATCGTGCGTCTGCTGCCAATACTTGTCGGCGAACCAAATAGGGTAGAGCAGCGAATCGACTTCGAACTTCCGTTCGACCACTTTGTAATCGCTCGAAAAAGCGTTCGCGTAGGGGTCGATCAGGATGTACCGGGCCTCGCGCGCGATGACGCCGCGCAGCGCATCGCGAACGCGCTGGTCGGCCGATGCCTCACCAATATACGGCTCCATCACCGCGCTCGCATCGCGCAGCCATTCCGCTTCGATATCGCCCGTGGAAACGTACGTCGTTCCGTCCCGCTGACGGCTCGCGTGCCGGTTGAGGGCTTCGTCGAACGCCGTGAGGTAAATCTTCTCCAGTTTGGGAGAGAGTGCCGGCGGTTGGTCTGCGCGGGCAGCAAACGGCAGGCAGCAGAAAGCCGCTGCAAGGGTAAGAGTAGCGAGTAGACGCGCAGACATGGGACCTACGGTACATCGGCAGTTTTGAGAGCAAACCCTTGCTCCCGCCCGAAGCCATTGCGGAATCTTGATGGAAACGCCTAACCTCTAAGAATATATGAAACCGGTGCCCGTCATTGCGGTCTGGCTGATTCTGGCGTGCACCTGGGAAACGCGACTTTGCGCGCGCGCCGCGGACGGGCCGATCGCGTATGTGGTAAGCGGAAAAGACAGCTTCTCCATCGGTGCCGGTGATATTCAAAGCGAGATTTCATACGCCGGCACCGAGTCGCTGCGCGTCACGCATCGCGGCCGGGTCACCCGAATGCGCGCGAAAGTGACGTACGTCCGCAGCGACGGTGCCGCCTCGACGCCGGCCACGGGAGAGTTCGTGGCGGACTTGCTCCCAAGCGGCGAGACCCTGGATTCCTCGGACCGGGATCCGGATTATCTCACGGTTCTCAATCAACCGTTCGCGGCACAGCTCGATCGCTCGACGCTTGCCGACCTGCGAACCTTGCGCGGCGCCCTGCCCTTCGACGTCCCGTCCCCCTTCACGGGCTCTTCGCTGCACGGGTATCTCCAGCACATTCCGAGCGGCGCCATCGGCAGCCGCCGCTCGATCGGGGTGCGCTTCGAAGCCGCCGGGCCCATGAAAGGGCAGCTCCCCGACCGCCCGGGGCTGACGCTGGCCGGCACCATAGCGATGCGCGGTACCGCCTATTACGACGCGAATTCGGCCCTGTTGCTCGCCCTCGATACCACCGTCACGATTACGGGCAACGTCTCCAATCGTTCCAACAACGACCCCGTTACGATCGTCTACTCCCGAATCATCCGCACCGTCAGCGGGAAGAAACCGTAAGGGGTATCGTACCGAGGGCCGCGAAGCGCGACCTCTCTTGCTTTCGGGAGTTGTGCGTGGTCAAAGCGGGCAAGGTCGCTGCGCGTAAGGCGGCAGCCCCTGCCGGAGGTGCGCCGAGGTCCGCGGATGAGATACCGTCGGTCGAGCGTTTCGAACGTATCGTCGATGAATTCCAACGGCGGCTTTACGGCTTCGCTCTGCGCATGACCGGCAACCGGGAGGACGCCGAGGAGATCGTCCAGGACGCTTTCGTCCGGGCTTTCCGCGCGCTCGGCAAGATGACGCCGGAACAACGGGCCGAGCTGCGGCTGCAACCGTGGCTATATACGATTACGTTAAACGTAACGAGGAACAGACTACGTTCCAAACGCCCGACGAACGTGGCGCTCGATTCGCTCGCCGACCCCGATGCGCTGTTAAATCACACGCAAGAGGGCCCCGAGCAACCCGAGCAGATCGTCGAGCGCGGAACCGATCTGGAACTCGTCGAGCGTGCGCTGCTGCAGTTGCCTATGCATCTGCGCGCTGCTGCGACGCTCCGATTCATCGAAGGCCGCAGTCATCCCGAGATTGCGGAGATTCTGGACCAGCCGATCGGGACGGTAAAATCGCACGTCCATCGGGCGGTGCGCATACTTCGGCGAATTCTGGGTCCGCAAGTCGGCCGAATCGCACACGAAGATCGGGGCACGGCGCCCGGCGCCCAAGAGGAACCAATCAATGCGGTGTAGCGATGTCGAGGCTCTCTGGGACGAAGATGCGAAAAGCGAGCGCGCCCTGGCGCATCTTCGCCACTGCCGCGATTGCCAATGCTCCTATAAAGAGTACGAAGGCGTCGCCTACTGTCTCAACTGCTTACCGGTCGTCGAGCCCCCGCAGAATCTGCTCCCGCGAATCCTCGAGCACATCAGGCTCTTGCGTCAGCACTTTCGGTCGGCCGTTCCTGACAGCTTCACGCGCATGGATTCCCCGCTCGGCAACCTGCTGCTAGCTTGGCGTGAGACGGGCATTACGTTCGTCGGCATCGAGCGCGGCGACGATGAGGAGACGGCCAAATCCGTGGTCGAACGGCGCCTGCGCCGGCCCCTTCTGAAGGCCGAGCCGCCGGCGTGGGTCCGCGGTGCGGTCGATAAATTCTTTGCGACGTGGCGAGTGGACGTGGATCGGATCGACCTCTCGGGTCTGAGCCCCTTCGAGCGGCTCGCCTTGCTCAAAGCCGCGCAAATCCCGCCGGGAGAAGTCCGTTCCTACGGCTGGATCGCACGCGAGATCGGCAACCCTCAAGCCGCGCGCGCGGTCGGCCAAGTGATGGCGCGCAACCCCGTGGCACTTTTCTTTCCCTGCCATCGCGTGGTCGACGCCTCGGGCGCTCTGCACAATTACGGATACGGCATCGATATTAAAGCCCGCATCCTGCGCATGGAGGGCTACCACGCGGCGGAGCCGAGCGCCCGGAAAGTCCATTAGGACGATCGATAATAATAACGTTTCCTGAAAAGAGGCGGCCCGGGCTTCGCGGCGAAGCCTCGACTCATAACACGTCCGCGGTCCTTCAGAGAGATACCAATGAAGGTTAACAGACGGGCAATGGGAGGTGATCATCGTTAGTTCCGAAGGTAATCAACGACTTATACATACGATGGTTGGAGGTGCGCAGACCTAGTCTGCGCCGTTTTATCACCTACGTCCGCCGGCCGCGAGCCGGCTTTTTTTTTGGGGTCGAAGCCGCGCACTTTGCGGCAAACTGGGATGGCGGCGAGAGGTTCCTCGCGAAACGCCCTCTCAAGCGACGCGTGCTGCGGCCTCTCGGTAATGGCCGTCGCGTAACGGTTGCGCACGAGGGTTCTGCGCTGAAGGGTCCATCAATGTTTTCCGGTCAATCTCACGCCCGCTCTTCCACGTCACGCCCGTGACGGAAGATCCGCGCATCGCCGCCTTGCCCGATATCCACGGGCATGCCAAAGGCGAGCACAAGCCGTTCGCCGAGGAGCGGCCCATCCCGTACACGGCGCGCATGCTTTTCCTGTGGTTTTTCCACGCGTGCCGGCGCGGCTCGCCGCGGTTTTTGATGGTCGCCGACCACATGAACTATCTCACGTTCGAAGATCCGGCGGCCGTGAATCTCGTGCGCCGTGCGCTCAAGCTCGCGCAGGCGGGCGACCTCTACGGCGCGGCCGAAACGGCCGGCGTCGAAATCGGGCATGCGGCCGTCGTCTCCGAAGGCTTGCGCAAGGGGATGCGCTACTCGATCGGCGCCGAGGTCGATAACGATCCGCGCAGCCGCCCCGACGCGCAAAACATCGTCGACGCGATGAAACCCGACGGCACGGTACGCTCGGTCCACTTCATTCCGATCGTGCATCCGCAGCACGGCGAAAACTGGATGTGGGCGTTCGATAACTCCGAGTTCAAAGATCTCTACGACGTCGTGGGCACCGAAGCCGTGTGGGAAATCTACATGGCCACCCTGCTCGATGCGATCGATAAGTTGCCGGGAAACATCGTCGGGCATTTTTACGTGCCGGCGAAGTTCGGCCATTGGCCCGACGATACGGTGCTCGAAGGCTATGAAGATCGCTTAGTGGATGCGTGCGCGGAGCGCGGAATGGCGATCGAGGTCAACTCGCGCTACCTCTACAAATATTTCGTCGACGACGCAGCCAACCTCGAAAGGTACCGGGCGGTTCATCTGCGTTTGCTGCGCAAGGCAAAAGCAAAGAACGTTGCGATCGCCGTGGGCTCGGACGCCCACAGCCCCAAAGATCAGGGCGGCGCGTTCGAAGCGGTGCTCGCGCTCTTGGACGAAGCCGACGTTAACGAGATCGCATTCCCGATCGGCGGGCGTCTCGCGCGCGTCGCGCTGCGCGCGACCGAAGAGATTTTGCGCCAACATACGGCCGCGCTCGCTCCGCCTTCGCCGCCGCTCCTAGAGACGCACGCAGAGCCGGCCGAGGTCGAAGTCCAACCCGTTGCGGTTGGCGTGGCCGCGCCTCCGAAACGCAAACGCGCCGCCGCCGAACCCGCGCACGCGGATACGCCGGCCGATGCTGCGATCGATGCGGACTCGGCATCCGCGCCGGCAAAAGCGAAGCCGAAGAAACAGAAAACTGCGGCAGCGTCGATCGTCGATGCGATCGTCGAGAACGTCTCGAACGCCATACCCGCGGCCGTGGAGGCCGTCGTGGTGGCCGTCAAAGAGGTCGCGCGCAAGAAGCCGAGCCCCACCCGGCCGGCCTCGCCGGCCGCGAGCGACGGGCAGGCCACCAGGGGCGTGCCGGTCGCCGTCGACGGGCGCGCCACGGTCGCAGCAAAGACCGGCGCGCCGAAAATCGCCGCGCAGAAAATCGCCGCGCCGGAAAAGCCCGAACCGAAGAAGGCCGTCGCGAAATCTGCGCCGCCGAAGAAGGCCGCGCCAAAGGTCGTTGCGGCGAAAGTTCCGGCAAAAAAGACCGTTGCCAAAAAGGCTGCCGCCAAAAAAACGCCGGCGAAGGCGCTCGCAAAAAAAGCGAGCGGCAAGAAACCTGCCGCGGCGGTCAAGAAATCAGCGAAGAAAACCGGCGCGAAGAAAGTCGCTTCGAAAAAGGCCGCCGCCAAGAAACCGGTTGCGAAAAAACCCGCGCACAAAAAAGCCGTCGCAAAAAAACCGGTAGCCAAGAAGGCGCAGCCCAAACGGCAAGTGCCGGCTCGCAAACCCATGGCGAAGAAGGCCGCCAAAAAATCGCCGAAACGTTCGCGCCGTTAGCACGGCGATGTCATTGCTTCGCATCACCGCGCGGGTTCTCGCGTGCACCATCCTCGCCGGTTGTACCCGGGTCGGCACCGCGGGCGATACGGGCGCCGGCGGAGGCCGCCAATCCGGAACGAGGCCGCACGTGCTGCGGGTGGGTTTTCAGGTCGAACCGAACACGCTCGATCCGCTGCTTGGCGCGAACACGACCGAAGACAACATCAATCACTTCATGTTCGACAACTTGGTATCGGTCGACGGCAAAGGCAACGAGGTCCCGATGCTCGCGGCGGTCGTTCCCACGCTGCAGAACGGCGGTATCAGCAAAGACGGCCTGACGATCACGTACCATTTGCGGCCCGGCATTCTGTGGAGCGACGGAGTTCCGCTTACGAGCAAGGACGTGAAGTTCAGCTGGAGCGCCGTCCTCAACCCCAATAACAACGTCATCTCGCAAACCGGCTATTCGCTCGTCGCATCCGTCGACACGCCGAACCCGGCGACCGTCGTCTTCCACATGAAGCAGCGGTTCTCGCCCGCGGTCAATACGATCTTTGGGGAGAGCGACACGCCCTACGAAGTGGTTCCCGAGCACGTGCTCGGCAAAGCGCACGACATCAACAACGTCCCATTCAACTCGGATCCCGTGGGTTCGGGCCCGTTCCGGCTCAAAGAGTGGGTTCGCGGCGACCACATCACCCTGATTCCGAACGATCGTTACTTTCTGGGTAAACCGAAACTCACGTCGATCGTCCTGCGCTTTATCCCCGACGAAAATACCGAAATCAACGCGCTTCGAACGCACGATATCGATTGGCAATTCGAAGCCTCGCCCCAAGAATACAATGAGCTCAAATCGATCGCGGGTATTTCGCTCGTTCTGCAGCCGCGCAATCAGTACGAGCGCATTCAGATGAACACCGAGCACTGGCCGCTCGGGGACGTTCGCGTGCGGCAAGCGATCGCATACGCCCTCGATCGGCCGAAGCTCGTGCAGAACCTCACCGGCGGCTCCGCCGTGGCGGCGGATCAGGATCACCCGCCCTTCATGTGGGCCCATTCGAGCGACGTGACGAGGTACGCCTACGACCCGGCCGGAGCCAAGGCACTGTTGCGGGCCGCCGGGTTCACCCCGGGAGCGGGGGGCGTGCTCGAGAAAAACGGTCAAAAGCTCGTTCTTTCGATCGCGTACAACACATCGAATAAGACCCGTCGCGACGCCGTGATTCAGGTACAGTCGATGCTCGCCGCCGTGGGCATCGAGGTGCAGCCCAAGGGCTATCAAGGAGCGCTGCTCTTCGCCGCGATGGGGCAAGGCGGAATCCTCATGAGCGGACGCTTCGATCTCGCCTGGAACGGTTGGGTCGCCGGAGCGGATCCCGATCAGTCGTCGATTTTCCTGTGCAGCGCTCAGCCGCCGCACGGTAATAATCAGACTCATTACTGCAATTCGGAGGTCGATGCCGCCGAAAAAACCGCTCTCGATAACTTCGATACCCCCACGCGCAAGAAAGCGTACGCTAAACTCGAAGCCATTTTGACGCGAGACGTTCCGGAGCTGCCGGAATGGTGGCCTCGGCAGATTCAGCCGGTCAATCCGGATTTCAAAAATTTCTCGCCCAATCCGGTGACGGAGACTTGGAACTCATACACATGGGACATTTAGAGCCCGAAGGTTCGCGCCTGGGCCGCATACCGGAGATTAAGTGGCTGGTCGCAACCATCATGGAGAAAGCGCTCACGCGCGGCGAATATCTCATGGCGGGCGGTGTCCGCAGCGATTATTACATCGATAAATTCCGCTTGTTCTCCGATCCCGGCATCCTGCGCCGGATCGCGCGCCTCTTCGCCCCGATCGTTGCCGACATCAATCCGGACCTGATCGCCGGTACTGAACTCGGCGGCGTCATCTTGGCAACGGCAGTGTCGCAGATGTCGAACATCCCGATGATCGTCGTGCGCAAAGCGCCCAAAGCCTACGGTGCCTTTTCCGATGAATACGTCGAAGGTCCGTACCGTGAGGGCCAGCGCGTGCTGCTGCTCGAGGACGTCGTCAGCAACGGGCGCGAGGTCATGGCCGCTCGCGCCCGGCTCGAGGAACTCAATCTGCAAGTCACCGTCTACGCCGTGATCAACCGCGGCCTCGCGCCGGTCAAATCGCTCGTGCAATTCTCGCTGCCGCGCGGCGAAGCAAAAACCGACAACTAGCCGCCTAGAATTCGAGAGAAAAGCCGTCGTCCGCGATCGTGAGGGGCCCGGAAAATCCGGTCTCCGCATCGTGCGCCATGGCGGCAAGGTCGATCGTCGCGGGATAGTGACTGAGCACGAGATGCCCGACCCCCGCACTCTGCGCCATCGCCGCGGCCTGCCGTGCCGAGAGATGACCGCGCGGCCATTCGATCTCACCGGCGCGCGAGAGCGTGGCTTCGCACACGAACACGTTCGCGCCCTGCGCCAGGGCGTTCACGCGGTCATCGGGTGCGGTGTCCGCGCTATACACGACGCACTTGCCGGCCGAATCGAAGCGCATGGCGAAGGTGGGGATGTAGTGCGAGGTGGCCGCGAAGCGCACGTCGACGTCACCGAAACGTAAGCCCCGCTCCGGATCGAACGGCTGCACCTCGAAGACGCTGCCCAGAAAATCGTCATCGGTCTCGCGGTGGAACGCAGCGGTCATCCGCTGCAGCATCTCTTGGCCTCCCGGAGGCAGATAGAGCGGCAATTTCTTCTCGCGCGGCCGATCGCCATATTTGAGCGCGTACCGCAACGGGACGACGTCGATGAAATGGTCGGCATGCATGTGGCTAATGACGACCGCATCGATATCGGCAAGCGAGCGGTGCCGGATCAAGTTCGCGAACGCCCCGCTGCCCAGATCGGCCACGATCGCGGTACCCGGAAATTCGATCAGATACGAACTGCACGCGCGCCCCGGCCGCGGTATCGAACAACTCGATCCCAGGACCGTTACCTTCGGCAAACCGCCGGGCGCCGCTAAATGTTCGACAGCACGTCCTCGGCGTGCCCGTCGACGCTGACCTTCGGCCAAACCTTGACGAGCTTACCTTTAGGGTCGAACAAGAACGTGGAGCGCTGCACACCCATGCTCTTTTTCCCGTACATGTTCTTTTCGACGATCACCCCGAACGCATCGCAAACTTTCGATTCCACGTCGGCGAGCAGCTTGAACGGCAGCTCGTATTTCTTTTTGAACTTTTGATGCGAGGCCACCGAATCGCGGCTCACACCCACGACCACGGCGCCCTTTTTCTCGAAATCGTCCGCCAGATCGCGAAATTGCGTTGCCTCGTTCGTGCAGCCCGGCGTATCATCTTTTGGATAGAAATACACGACGAGCGGCTTTCCCAAGAGAGCCCTCGTCGAAATTTCCTCTCCGGTGTCGTCGGCGAGCGTCAGCGCCGGCAACTTCGCGCCGGTTTCGAGCATACGAGTGAACCCCTTGTCGGATAATGGAGCCGTGAACGATACCGATACTCCAATCGAGCCATCCGCGCCTTCGCCGCATCCGCTGGCGCGGGATTTCGCACGCGCGATTGCGTCGTCGAACGCCGGGCGCGTCCTCCTGCTCGGATTCGGCAGCGGCCGGAACGTGCCGCCCGTTTTGGCGGCGGCGCCGCGCGTCGTGATCCTCGAGGACGATGCGGAGCGCGCGCGAGCGGCCTCCGCGCGATTCGCGGGCGACGGGCGCATCGAGATCGTGCACGCGCCGTACGGCGCGACCGGTGCGCTTGCAGGCTCCTTCGCAGGCGCCCTAACCACGCACGCGCTCCTGCATGGCAACCCCGCGTCGGTCGGCGCCGCCGTCGCTAACGTGCGCGAGCGATTGGAATCGCAAGCGCCCTTCTTTATGACCCTGGCTAGTAAAAGCGATCCGCGGTACGGCCAAGGCGACCGCCTCGATGCCGACACGTATGCGGCCCCTAGCGGCTCGGAAGCCGGAGTCCCGCACGTCTTCTTCGACTTGGCCGGCGTGCGGGCGCTGCTGGACGGGTTCCAGTTCGATGCGCTCGAGGAGCGGGACGCCTCCGAAACCGCCGGCGCTTGGGCGCACGCGCCGCACGACGCCGCGACGCTGCGGCATTGGTTCGTTTGGGCCCGCCGGCCCTGAATCTCGGCCGCACTGACGGCGCAGCCGGCGCCATCCCGGCGCTAGTAGCGGGGGACCCCGGGATCGATCTCTTCCGACCAGGCGTCGATGCCGCCGGCGAGATTCGCGACGCTCGTAAACCCATTCTCACGCAGATACTTCGCGACGCGGCTGCTGCGGCCGCCGCCGTGACACATCACGACGATGTTGCCGTCCTTCGACAGTTCGCCGAGCCGTTCGGGCACGCTCGCCATGGGAATGTGCTTCGCGAAATCGACGCTCGCGGTTGCCACCTCATCATCTTCGCGAACGTCGAGCAGCACGAAGGGCTCCGCATCGTCATGCATCCGCTTCAGCTCTTCTACCGAGATTTCGGCGGGCAGACTCACTTCGTACTCCCGATTAAGTCCGTCATCGGACTCGACGCACTTGCATAGAGCTTCTTTCCCATTCTGCCTGCCAAATACGCCATCCGCCCACCCTGCACGGCCAGACGCATCGCGTGTGCCATCATCACCGGATCCTGCGCTGCCGCGATGCCCGTATTCATCAACACGGCGTCGACGCCGAGTTCCATCGCGATCGCCGCATCGGAAGCCGTTCCGACCCCGGCATCCACGACCACGGGAATGCTCGCCCGCTCCTTGATGATCGCGATCGAATAAGGGTTACAGATGCCGAGGCCGCTGCCGATGGGGGCGCCGAGCGGCATGACGGCGGCACAGCCGATCTCTTCGAGTTGCCGGCAGGCGGTCGGATCGTCGACGATATACGGCAGGACGGTAAAGCCGTCACGCACCAGTTCGCGCGCGGCGGCCAGCGTTTCGACGGTATCGGGATAGAGCGTCTCCGCATCGCCGATCACTTCGAGTTTGATGAGGTCGGTCTCGAGGAGTTCGCGCGCGAGTTGCGCCGTCAGGACGGCCTCTTTGGCAGTGCGGCACCCGGCCGTGTTCGGCAAGATCGTGTACTTCGTGCGGTCGAGGTAATCGAGCAACGTCTTGCCGCTCGGATCGTCGAGCGAGATGCGCCGGATGGCGACCGTGACCATGCTCGTGCCCGAGGCCTCGTGCGCCCGCTGCATCACCTCGTGTGAGGGGTACTTTCCGGTTCCGACGATCAGGCGCGAAGGGAGCTCGTAGCTGCCGATGCGCAGCGGCGTATCGTTCATCACAGAGGTGCTTTCGAAATCAGCCGCCGGCGACGGCGCGGATGATCTCCACGGCATCGCCATCGGCAAGGGTATGGGAAGAAAAGCTGGCCCGGCGCACCACCTGCTCGTTCACGGCAATTGCGATGCCGGTAGGGGGAAGGTCGAGGGCGCGGAGCAGCTCGTGCAGCGTCGTTCCTTCGGGCAGCGTCCTGCGCTCGCCGTTGACCGTAGCGTTCACATTGGCCTCACAATCGAGCCTTCGCGACTTGCGCGCGGGCACCATGTACGCGACGCGGCGAAAACGCCGCAATGCCGGGCTTCCCCTCGAGCACGTCTGCGACGAGCACCGCTGTGGCGGGAGCGAGCAAGATGCCGTTGCGGAAATGGCCGGCAGCCACATAGTAGCCGCCGAGCGTAGTTTCGCCGATGTAGGGCAATCCGTCGGGCGTTCCCGGGCGCAAGCCGGCCCACGTTTCGGCAACCGTGAGATCGCGCAGCGCGGGCAGCGCCCCGAGCGCAGCATCGAGCAGTGCGCGCAGACCGTGAGCCGTGACGCGCGTATCGTACCCCGCTGCTTCGACGGTTGCACCGACCAGCAAACGGCCATCGTCCCGCGGAACGAGATACGCGCCCGGCACCCAGAGCGTGTGCCGCACCAAACCCTTGGGCATCGCGAGGGCGAGCATCTGACCCTTGACCGGCACGACCTCGACGCGGGCATGCTCCGGGACCCCGTCAAGTTCGGCGGCCCAGGCGCCGGCCGCATTGACGACGGCGGCGGCGGGGACGAAGCCTTCGGCGCCGCGCACACCGAGAATGCGGCGCTCGTCGGCCTCGAGCGCGACCTGGCCCGCGCCCGCATCGATGCGGACCCCAAGCGCACGGCAGGCGGCGACGAGCGCCCGGCCCAAGCGCCGGTTATCGATCCGTCCTTCCTGCTCGCAGAATGCCGCACCGCGGGTCGCGGCACCGAGCACGGGCTCGAGCGAACGGACTTCGTCGCGCTCGAGAAAGCGCGCAGAGATCCCGCGTGCGCGCCGCAGTACGACCCCTGCGCGCAATCGTTCTTCCGTCGCGCGATCGAAGGCAAGTTCGAGAATGCCCTCGAGCCGCAAGTGCGGATCGACGCCGCCTCGCTCGAGGAGGCGGGCGGCAAATGCGGGGTAGCGCGCGAGCGAATCCGCACAGAACGCATCGAACTCGGGCGAGGTCGATGCCTCCGTGTAGGGCGCGAGCATGCCCGCACCCGCCCAGGATGCGGCTCGCGCGGGCTCGCGCGCTTCGATCACACGCACGGTCGCGCCACGCTCGGCGAGTTCCGCCGCGATGGCAAGGCCGATGAGTCCGGCGCCGACGACGACGATCGTTTCGCCCGGTTCGTGCTTCACCGGACAACGTTTCGCCGCCGGTACGGCTAGTGCATACCGAGCGCGGCGACGATGCGCAAACCGAACGCAAAGAGCAGCGAACCCAAGAAGACGCACACGGGCAGCGTCAGCACCCACGCGAGCAGGATGTTGCGCAGCGTGGCTGCCTGCAAGCCCGAGTGGTTCGCGGCCATCGTGCCCGCGACGCCCGATGAGAGGATGTGCGTCGTGCTGACCGGCAGCCCGAAGATATCGGCGGCTTGAATCGTCCCATACGCGACGATTTCGGCGGACGCCCCCTGGCCGTACGTAAGATGAGATTTGCCGATGCGTTCGCCGACCGTCACCACGATGCGCTTCCAGCCGATCATCGTGCCGAGGCCGAGCGCGAGCGCTACGGCAAACTTGACCCAGATCGGGATGAAATTCGTGGCCTTATCGAGGGCCTTCTTGTAGCCTGCGAGCGTCTTGGCGGCATCCGCATCCGCGATCGCGTGCCCCTTCAGCAGTTTTCCGATCGACGCGGAGACCAAATAGATATTGCTGCGCAGCGCCGTGCGTCGGCTCTTCGGAACATCCGCAAGACCGGCTTTCCCTTTGAGGGCCGCCGCGATCTCGCCGTTCTTTTCGTCGATGGCCGGAAACGTTGCCGGCGAGACTTTGCCGCTGTTCTTGAGGTACGCGTTGATCGTATCGGCGGCTTCCTGCGACGAAACCGGATCCGTGCCGGCCAGTTTGTGAATGACGCTTCCTGCGGCGGCATTTTGCGTAACGATCGCCTGATAGTCCTTCGAATTCAAACCGAGATCGAGCGCGAACGCGGTCGGTACGACGCCGATGAGGATGAGCAAGATGAGGCCCATACCTTTCTGTCCGTCGTTCGAGCCATGCGCGAAGCTGACACCGGTACAGGTAAGGATCAAGAGCGCGCGCACCCACGGGTGCGGCGGATGACCCTTTTCCGGCTCCGCGAATAATTCCGGACGCTTGACGAGTGCCTTCATCGCGAGCAGCAAGAGCGCCGAAACGACGAAGCCGATGACGGGCGAAAGAAGCAGCGCGACGATCGTATCCTGCAGCTTGCCCCAATTGACGCCGTCCCCGAACGTATGTCCGGCCGTGATCACGGAGTTCGCAAGCCCCACGCCGACGATCGATCCGATCAACGTGTGCGAGCTCGAAGCGGGCAACCCGAAGTACCACGTGCCCACGTTCCAGATGATGGCCGAGATCAACAGCGAGAACACCATCGCGAACCCGGCGCCGCTGCCGACGTTGATCACGAGCTCGACCGGCAGCAGCGCGAGAATGCCGAACGCGACCGTACCCGCCGAAAGCAGCACGCCGATCAAGTTCCAGCAGCCGGACCACACCACTGCGTAGGTCGGCTTGAGGGAATTCGTATAAATAACGGTCGCTACGGCGTTCGCGGTGTCGTGAAAACCGTTCACGAATTCGAAGCTCAGAGCGAGAACGAGCGCTAGAATAAGGAAAACTAGGCTCGTTATACCGAGCGATTCATCGAACAGCTGCACGCAAACCCTCTTCCGACATTGCCAAATAAACCGAGCCCCCCGATGATGGAGGCCTGGGATTAAGGCTTTCTTAGACGGAGATTAAGACGCCGCCGGCACGTCCCAATCTGAAATCATGTCGGACGCAGGCGCGTTAAGGGGATGGTCGGGGGAAGCCGCCAATCGGTAGCTCGCCCCAGATCTTCGGAGGTCGGTCATGTTATTTTTCCAACGATTCGCTCGCAGCGCGGTGATCCTCACTGCGATGCTCGGATTCTCTTTCGCCGGCATGCTCGCGGCCGACGCACAACAAACCGTCGGGATCGTCGTGAACGGGAGCCAAATCAATCTGTATCCGGCGCCGATCGAGCAGGGCGGCCGTGTATTCGTGCCCCTACGCGGCGTTTTCGAGCGCCTCGGCGCGACGGTCGTGTATTCCAACGGCCAAATCGATGCGACGGGCGCGAACGGCCAGGAAATTCAGTTGTCGATCGGCTCGACCCAAGCCACGGTCAACGGGCAAACGGAAACGGTCGACGTCGCACCGTTCTTGATCGGTGCCAGAACGTACGTGCCGCTGCGCTTCGTATCTGAAGCACTCGGCGCCAGCGTGAACTGGGATCCCTCGGATCAGGTCGTGTCGATCTCGACGGGCAGCGCTCCCCAAGCGTATAACGGCCAGCAAAACAACGATCAGTACGCGCAATATGCGGACCAGGCCCCGCCGCCGCTGCCCGTCTATCAACAGCCATACGTTCCGGAACCAAACTATATCTGGCAGCCCGGCTATTGGGCCTTAGGCGAATACGGCTACTATTGGGTTCCCGGCACCTGGGTGCCGGCGCCGCAGCCCGGCTACCTCTGGACGCCTCCTTATTGGGCCTTCCAGAGCGGCGGATTCCATTTCATCTCGGGCTTCTGGGCCACGGCCGTCGGCTTCTACGGTGGTATCAATTATGGCGGCGGCTATAACGGGAACGGATACTACGGCGGACATTGGTCCGGAGATCAGTTCGCATACAACCGGGCCGTGACCAACGTCAACACGACGACCATCAACAACACCTACATCGATAAGACGGTCGTCAACAACTATTACACCACGCCGCAAACGAGCTACGTGGGCGGCACGGGCGGCCTACAAGCTCACCCGAACGCGCAGCAGCTCGTGGTCGCACGTGCCTCGCACCTCGGGCTCACCCAGGTCCAGCAGCAGCACATCGCCGCTGCGGCTTCGAACCGGCTGTTGCTCGCGACGGTCAACCACAACACGCCTCCGGTCGTGACCGTGCAAAAGCCGCTGTCGCCGAGCGCACCACAGGAGAAGTTCGCTCCGATCACCCCGAGCGATCGTGCGGCACTCAAAGCGCCGGCCCCAGCGGCCATCCATCCGGGACCGGCATTCAACGCGGGCCCGGCTGCCGCACCCGTCCATACGGCCGCGCCCTATCACGCGCCGGTGAATCCGGCTCCGGAGTATCGCGCACCGGTCCATACCGCAGCACCAGTTCCGCTCGAACGCCCGGTTCCGGCGTATCACGCACCGATCCATACGGCGGCGCCCGCTCCGCTCGTACGCCCGGCTCCGCTGTATCACGCACCCGTCCACACACCGATACCCTACCATCCGCAGATCGTGCATCCGGCCCCGGCTTACCATCCGCAACCGGTTCACACGCCGGCGCCACAGGTCCACGCACCGCCGAAGCCGCCGCACGCGACCCCGCATCCGCATCCTACGGATAACCCGGACGATAAGCCACACGGCTAAGCGGTTAAGCGGTTAAGCGCCTAAGCATAGGGCCCCGGCTAAGCTAGCCGGGGCCCTGCCTTTCCGGCGCCTATAGGGCGCGAGTGCGCCCTTGGGGGCCATCGGGGGGCACGCCGCCCCGATCTTAAAGTTAAGGCACGCCGCCCCGATCTTATCTTACTAAACGGCTACATGCCGGTGTAGACCGGGCCTTCGCCGCCCTGTGGGGGGACCCACGTGATGATTTGATAGGGGTCCATGATGTCGCAGGTCTTGCAGTGCACGCAATTCGTGAAGTTGATCTGCAAGCGGCCTTCGATCTTGGTGGTACCGTTTTCGCCGGTTTTTTCGAAAAGCGGTTCGTAGACTTGGGCAGGACAGAAGTATTGACAGGGGTTGCCGTATTCGACCGTACAGCGGTCGGCGCAAATCGACATGTCGGCGACGTGCAGGTGCGCGACCTGATCCTCGTCGTGCATCGTGCCGCTGTTGTAGACGTCGGTCAACTTGTCGAAGGTCAGCACGTTATCGATCTTCGCGCGATGGTTGATCGCTTTTGGCACGCGTTCGCTTAACTTCTTCATCTGCGCGTAGCCGGGTTCGCCGTGCAGCTTGTCGATGATTCCGAAGGCCCGGCCGCCGGTGTACATCGCCATGCCCGCGTTCATCATTCCCGCGATCAGCCCGTTCTTGAAGCCTTGATGAAAATTGCGCGCGACCCGGAGTTCGTCGTACGCCCATGAATTTTGAAAGCGCGTCGTAAACGCCGCGAGCGTCTCCGCATCGTACTTGCCCGCGACCACCGCGTCGAAGGCGGTTTCCGCCGCCAAGATGCCCGACTTGATGGCGAGATGAATGCCTTTGAGACGCATGCCGTTGAGAAAGCCGCCGGAGTCTCCGATCAACAGCAATCCGTCGGCGTACAGACGCGGCATCGCATAGATGCCGCCCTCGGGAATCGCTTTAGCACCGTAGCGAACGAGCTTTCCGCCCTCGATCATGGCGGCGACGGCCGGATGTTCTTTATATTTCTGGAGGTTGTCTTGCGGGTCGGTCGTCGGATCGGCGTAATCGAGGCCGGTCACCATTCCGATATCGAGAATGTCGTCGGCCATTCCGTAGATGAAGCCGCCGCCGAAGGTTTCGTTCGGGAGCGGATGGCCGAAGGTGTGGATGACGCTGCCGGGCTGCACCGTGCCGGGCTTGCATTTCCAAAGCTCTTTGATGCCCGCCGCATATACTTGCGGATCGCTGTCCTTGGCGAGATCGAGTTTTTCGATCGCTTGCTTGGCGAGCGTGCCGCGTACGCCTTCGGCGATGATCACGACCTTCGCCAAAAGATCCGGACCGGGTTCGTAGTTGGCCTTGGGATTGCCGTGGTGATCGACGCCTTTGTCGCCGACGCGAACGCCGATCACCCGATCCGGGCCCGCGCCGTTTTCAGCCGGAGCCCAGAGGAGCTCTTGTCCCGGGAACTCTGCGAACACGTCGGCGCCGGCCTCTTCAGCTACGGTGCCGAGCCACTTCGTAAGCTTCTGCAGACTCGCGACGTACTTTCCGAAATTCTTCATCATCGGCGGCATCGCGAATCCCGGAACGGCCATCTTCCCGCCGCCTGACGAGAGATACCACATCTGATCGCTCGAAACCGCGGCCTCGATCGGCGCGCGATCGCGCCAATCGGGAATCAACTCGTCGAGGCCCTTCGGATCCACGACGGCGCCGGAGATGCCGTGCGCGCCGATCTCACCGCCTTTGTCGATCAGCATGACGGAAAAGTCGTCTTTGCCGGCCTCCTTCGCCAAATGTCGCAGCTTGATCGCCGCCGCTAACCCCGCTGGGCCGCCGCCGACGATAAGGACGTCTACTTCTAGTGAATCGCGTTCTGCCATAAGAGAGTCACGGTTCTTCGCGAGCGCACTTTTCTCCGCGCGCCTTATGCGCCCAAGAGCGCCGCCTGTCGTTCGAGGGCGGCAACGACCGCGATGCGATGGATGGCAATGCGCGCATTCCACGCGAGAGGGCGCGGGGATTCGAGCGTCAACGCGCGCTTCGTCGAATGCCGCAGCATGTGCAAGCTATAGGGCGTTCCGGGAAAGAACGCGCGCTCGGCGACGGGATCGGGAAGGACGCGGCCTCGTTCCAGGACGCGCAAGTGGGCGGCCGCGTGCGGGTAGCCGAGTTCGAAAAGATCGTCGAGGTCTTGAACGGGGTAGCCCTCGTCGTCCAGCGCACGAACGACGGCCGTGCCGAGCGGCGCGGTGCCGTCCATGAGCGGTTCGTAACAATAGAAACCGGCGGCTTCGAAATCTTCGTGAAGATCGAGCGCGAGGACGAAGCGGCGATCGCGATTCGAGGTGAGGATGGCGCGCGATTCGGGCGTCGTGCCGCCGCGACCGAAGCTCCGGTTGATGTCATGGCCCTCGGCATTCTCGCGCGTACCGCGTTCGTAGCCGCTCGGGTTCGTGCAGCACCAAACGCGATAGTTGAAACGGCGGTCGAGCAGACCGTCGCGTACGATCGAGAGGAGTGCCCATGGAGCGGCCGGCTCGTCGCCGTGCACGCCCGCGGATAATGCGACGAGCGGCGCGCCGCTGCGCGAGATCGATTCCGCCACGAGCAGCGTCCGCTCGACTCCCACGCACGCAACTTCGCGGACGCTCAGATCGCGCGTTGCGCGCAGCGACTTCCAGACGGCAACGAGTTCGCGGTACGGAGGCGGCGTCACACCGTCCAGGCGCGGACCATGCGCTCGAGCGCCTCGATCGGCATCGGCATCGCGAAATAAAAGCCCTGAAGTTCGTCGCAGCCTAAACGCCGCACGAACGCAGCCTGCTCGCTCGTTTCGACGCCCTCTGCAACGACGACGAGGCCCATCGCGTGACCGAGCGCAACCACGGCGGAAACGATCGCGGCGTCGCCGCGATCGTGCGGCAGGTCGCGCACGAAGGTGCGGTCGATCTTGAGCGCATCCACGCTGAATTGCTTCAGGTAGGAGAGCGTGCTGTATCCGGTCCCGAAATCGTCGAGCGAGATCCGCACGCCGAGCGCCTTGAGTTCGCCGATTGCGCGGCGCACGCCGGGAACGTCGACCATCAGGACGCTTTCGGTGATTTCGAGATCGACGCTGCCGGCGGCGATGCCGAATTCGGCCAGCGCCTCCCGCACGTCGCTCACCAGGCGTGGATCGAGCATTTGCCGGGCAGAAATATTCAATGCTAAACGAACCGGCGGTAAGCCGCTCGCGAGCCACGCGGCGAGTTGTTCTAAGGCGCGGCGAATGACCCACCGTCCCAGGGGAACGATTAGACCCGTTTCTTCGCACAGGGGGATGAACTGATCTGGGCCGATAATGCCGACGCCGGGGCGTTCCCAGCGCACCAGCGCTTCGATTGCGACGGGCCGCTCGAAGCGGTCGACGATCGCTTGATAGTGCAGCACGAATTCCGAGCGCTCGTACGCGCCGCGCAGATCGCTTTCCAGCTCGAGGCGATCGACTGCGCGCGAATGCGTCGCGGCCGCGTAGAAACGAAACGATCCGCGACCGCCCTCTTTGGCGCGGCAGAGCGCGGCATCGGCAGCTCGAATCAGTTCTTCGGGCGTGGTTCCGTCGTCGGGATAGATGCTGATGCCGACGCTGACTGAGGAGTAGAGTTCCCGTCCCTCTATCTCGATCGGCTGGGCGAAGCTCGCGACGATGTGCTCGGCGATGCGCCCCGCTTCGCCGATCGAGGCAATTTCGGGAAGCACGACGATAAATTCATCTCCTCCGGACCGAGCGACGGTGTCCGTCGGACGCACGGCGTCCGCCAGCCGCGGCGCAACGCTGCGCAGGAAGCGATCGCCCATATCGTGCCCGAGCGTATCGTTGATCGATTTGAAGCGGTCGAGATCGAGGTAGAGTACGGCCAACTGCGCGCCCGAGTGATTGACGTGAAGCATCGAGCGCTGCAGGCGATCGGCCAGGAGTTTGCGGTTCGGCAGGCCGGTGAGTTCGTCGTAGTTTGCCAGGTATTCGGTCTTCGCTTCGGCGCGTTTGCGCAAACTGATGTCGAGGACCGTTCCGATCATGCGCCCGCGTTCGGCGACGTCGGTTACGTACCGGCCCCGGTGCTGCACCCAGCGTTCGGCGCCGTCGGCACAGATCAAGCGGGTATCGAGCACGAAGGCCCCGAGCTCTTCACGCGCGATGTCGATCGCGGTTTCGAGCGCGATCCGGTCGTCTGGGTGGACGAAGCGCCAGAAGAGCCCAAGCGACGGCTCCTCGGAATACGGCCTCAGCCCGCACAGCGCGAAGAGTTCGTCCGACCAGCTGACGAGGCCGTTCTCGAGATCGAAGGTCCAACTGCCCAATCGGGCCGCAGACTGAGCGAGCGCGAGCGTCTCTTCGGACTGGCGCAAGGATTGCCACATGAGGTGCTCGGTTGTCGTATCGAGCGCGAATCCGCGAACCCCAACGATCTTTCCCTCGCGGTCGCGGCGCGGATGCACGAAACATTTGAAAAAATGATCTCCGTGCTTGAGATCGTAGGACGTGGCCTCGCCGAGCAGAGCGGCGCGATGCGCTGCGATCGCGACGTGCTCCCGATCGCTCGTCGAGAAAAATTCGAAGAGCGTCTTGCCTTGCGCCACGTTGCGGGGAGAACGCAATCCGGAAAGCCCGACGCCCGAGATCGACTCGAGCACGAGGTCGCAATCGACCGACCACAGCGTCGCCGGCATGGCGTCAACGATGAGTTCTAGAAGGCCGTCGCTCTCGAACTCCGTTTCTTGCAGCAAAAAGCCCCTTAAATTATGCCGAGCGAGGAAATGTGATCTTTCGACAATCGAAAGCACGGGCCGTGCCGAATGCAGTCCTTTACAGACTCTTATCGGTAAAATCGAAATGGCAAAGAGCCTGCGGCGGCAATAATTTTAGCGAACGTACGTTCGCAGGGACCCGAGGAAGCTCGCCTCGCCGAAGCTAACTCGCAGGCGTGATCACGCGAGCGGTCCTCTTTGAGGATTTTGCAGGGCGATCGGAAGAGCTGTCGTTCCTCCTCGATCTTCGCGTGCGTTCCGCTCGCGAATCACGCGGCGGCACCGTCATCATTTCCGGGGAATCGGGCGTCGGGAAGACCCGGCTGCTGCGCGAATTCCGCGCGGCGGCCGCAGGCGAGCGTGGCGGCGTCGCGTTCGTGCGCTGCCAAGAAGAGTCGGCGCACCCGTACGGGCCCCTCGTGGAAGCCCTGCAAAGCATTCGCCAGGCGCGCGAATTACGCGCTACGAGCTCGCTCGACGAGGCCCTCATTGCCCTTACGACGGCCGGCGCGATCATCGTCGAGGACCCGGCCGAACAGCGCCTGCAGCGCTTCACGGCGCTGCGCCGCGCGATCGAAGATGCCGCGAAACGGCTCGCGCACCTGACCCTCATCGTCGACGACGCTCACGCCAGCGACCTCGCATCGCTCGATGCGTTGCGCGGCCTCACGGCACTCGCGAAGCGGCTGCCGCTCACGATCGTGCTCGCCTACCGCACCGAAAGTATCGAGACCGATCTCGGGCGCTCGAGAAGCCTGACGGCAATCGAGCGTGAGGGAGCGGATCGCATCTCACTGCCCCCCTTGCCGCGACACGCACTCGCCCGATCGCTGCGCTCGCTGCTTCCCAACGCCGCGCCGGCCACGCTGCAGCGTATTTGCGACCTCGCCGAAGGCAAGCCGTACGTTGCCGAAGAGTTAGCGAGAAGCGTCGTCGAGCACGGCGACGACGCGCGATTCGTGCGGGCGCCGCTCTCACTGAGAAGCGCAGTGCTCGAGCGCGTGGGAGCGCTCGATCCGGCCTCGCGCGAGATCGTTCGCCGGGCCGCGGTCCTCGGCAAGATCGTTCGCATCGACGATCTCATTGCGGGCGGAACGGAACCGGGCGACGTGATCGTTGCCATTCGCGCCGCGCGCGATCTGCAGCTCATCGATGAACGAGAGCTGGCAGGCGAAGCGGCGTTCGCGTTCCGCCACGCAATTACTCGCGAGATCTTGTACGGCGACATGCCGGCGTTCGAACGCCGGGCGATGCATCTGAGGATTGCGGATCGCTTAGAACGGTCGGACCCCGCGCGGCTCGCGGAGATCGCCTACCATCTCGACGCCGCGGGATCGACCGGGCGCGCACTCGAGGCCGGCGAACGTGCGGGCGATCGCGCGATCGAACTTGCGGCCTTCGCCGATGCCGTCGCGCTCTATGCGCGTGCACTCGAAACCATCGAAACGACCGGCACGATTGGGCCGGACGATCTGGTTCGGCTTGCCGGCAAGTTCCTCGTTGCCCTCGATGGGGCGGGTGAACTCAGCGAGCGGTATCTTCTCTTCGAGGAAATTTGCGATCGGATCGAGCGAACCGGACGGCACGTCGATGCCTTTGCACTGCGCGCGCAAGCGCTCATGATGTTCGCATCGTACCAGTCGCCGCGCGCGACGTCGATGCTCCCGGCGGTCAGCGGCCGCATTCCGGAAGGAACGCCGCCCGGCGTGCGCTTCGATGCCGCGATCGCAATCATGCACGCGCTGACCCTCGAATACCGTTTCGCCGACGCCTCGGCGGCGCTGGACGAAGCGATCTCTGCCGTTCCCGACCCGGATCCCGTACAGGCCGGAAAAATTTTGATCGGGAAATCGATCCTGGCCTACCATTGGCACGGCGATCACGCCGCGGCCGAAGCATACATCCTCGAAACGCACGTTCTGGCCGAGCGAACCGGCAATCACAAGCGCGTTGCAAACTGCACGAAAAATCTTAGCGTCATCGCCGCTGCGCGCGGCCAATTTCGCGAAGCGCTGCGCCTCGTCCGTGAAGCGAGCGCGGCATACGCGAGAGCCGGCTTCGTGCGCTGGGCATCGAAGGCAGACGGTCTAGCGGCGATGTACTCCGCACAGCTCGCAGATTTTGCAGCGGCGCAGCGGGCCCTGGCTTCGGCAGATAGCGATTTACTGGGAGATCGCGAGTGGATCGTTGCGCGGGCACATCTTACGCGAGCGGTCGGAGGCACTCGGGCGGAGTTTGAAGCCGCATTCGGTGACGCGGTCGCGCGCCACGACACGCTCCTGGTACGCTACCTGATGCCTGAACTCGCGTGGTCTGCGCCGGCGAAGGAGATCGCTCGAGCCCTCGTTCGCGCCGCAATCGACGTCTCGCCCGACTTCGACAACGACATGGACGTCGCCGATGCGATCGCCGCCTTCGGCGACCCGGACGACGTCGCGAAGATCGCGCGCCACGTCGCGGCGTTGGAGCTTCGCGACGATCAGACCTTCGCTCGAGCCGGACGTCATCTCTTCGAAGCCCGTCTCGCGGCGCGCGAGCACCGCACGCTCGCAGCGCTCGGGAGCGCCCGGCAAGCAGAAGCCCTCTTTCGCGATATGGGTCTCTGGGCACAGCGCGCGCACGCAATGCGCCTGGCCGGCGATGTGGCGGCCGCACGCGCCTTCTTGCGCGAGATCGGCGCGACCGGTGAACTAGCGCGCTTCGGGGAACCGTCCTCACCGGCAAACGGCGCGCCGATGTTCACCCAACGTGAAGAACAGGTAGCCCGCTTGGCCGCGCGCGGCCACTCCAATCGCGACATCGCCGAGCGGCTCGCCATCTCACCCCGCACCGTCGAAGCGCACATCGCGAACGTATACGAGAAGCTTGGAATTCGGTCGCGCAGCGAACTGGCCGTGCGCTTCGGCTAAGATTGCCTCGGCGGCATTCCGAGCGCCATCTCGCGGCGCTTCCCAAAGCGCAGAACGACCGTCCATCTCGGCGGCGCAGCGGCGATCGCGTCGCCGCGCAACACCGACCTTGCGAGATCGGGAACGAAGTAACGGTAAAAAGCGATTCCCGCGCTCCGCCGCGACTCGTAGGCGAGCAAGGCACGCTGCGCCGCACCAATCCCGCTCGAGTCACGAGACCGCCGAATGTGTGCTGCGAAGGCCGATGCGTCGTCGCGATAGCGGTGCGGCCCGTCGCCGAGCGGAGCACCTCGCGCGAAGCGCACGAATTCCGCGCGAAAGCGCGGACCGATGCCTCGAGCGGAGAGCGGCAGCAAGCCGGCACACGCATTCGCTCGCTTGCGATCGAGCGAATCCGTATACGCACGCAGCGACGCGCCGCCCATCGACGCCACTTGCGCGAGCTCGACGGGATCGAGCCCGAACGCCGTTGCAAAGGCCGCCGGATCGGAACCAAAGAGATCGCGCGTAGTTTGGTCGGTGTAGAGATGCGCGAGTGCGCGCTGAAGTTGGGCTAGCGGCAAGGGGCCACCGCCAGAGCGATCGCTCGCGCGCGCTCGATTTCCGCGAGGAGGTCGTCGAACGGCGGCAGCGCTTCGTCTCGTTCCACCACGATCGCACGCACCGGAAAGCGCGCGCAGATGCGTTCGGTGAGTTGCCATACGTCCTCTGCGACGGGGCGAGCGTGCGAATCGACGTACGTTGCACCGTTCCATTCGCCTCCCGCGACGTGCAGCGCAACGACGGCTTCTACCGGCAGGACCTCGAGATAGCGATCGATATCGAAACCAAAGTTTAACGCATTGGCGTGAAGGTTCTCAACGTCTAACAGCAGCCCGCAGCCGGTGCGCTCCACGAGGGCCGCGAGGAAGTGCGGTTCGTCCATCTCGGCGCCGGCGAGCACCGCAGGTGCGGCGATGTTTTCGAGCAGGCAGGGAATATCGCCGAGCACCTCGCGCGCTCGTGCGAGGTTCCGCGCTATCACGCTCAGCGCTTCGTGCGTGAACGGTAGCGGCGCCAAGTGCCCGATCGAGATGCCGCCGGCGCGCGTGAAGGCAACGTGCTCGCTCCACCAGGGCGCTCTGGCGGCTCGCACGACCTCGGCAAAACGGCGGAGATACGCTTCGTTCAAACCCTCGGCACTGCCGAGCGAGAGATCGAGCCCGTGCGGCAAGAGCGTAAAATGTTCGGCGAGCAACGCGAGTTCGCGCGCGCACGACGCTGAAAAGAAATGATCGGCGACGATCTCGAGCACGTCGATTCGCTGCCGCGCGGCATACGTCTGCGCGGCATAGGCGCGCCGGTAGCTGTAACCGGCAGCAGCGGTGATTTCAGCCGCCGCAGCCACTTCCGCCGCCGCAACTGCTGCCGCCGTCGCCGCCGGAGCCGCCGCTGCTCGTTGAGCCGCCACAACCACCCGAACAGCTCACATAACCCTGCGAACCCGCCGGCGACTTCGGAAACAGATTGCCCATCGGGCCAAACTCCGTGCCCGCGAGCGCGCCGAAGCCCGTGGTCGCTACGAGGATGGGCAGGATGCCGGCACCGGCAGCAAGCGGCGCGACGGGCGTTGGGCGCACGGCCGTTGCCAGACGGTCGAGATACGATCGGCCGTACCGGCTCAAACGCGGCGGATTCGTCGCGTACGTCAACACCACGAGCGCGACCACGGCCTCGACGATCAGCAGGACGACGTTGTTATGGTGCTTGACGAATGCGTTCGCCAAGCGATAGAGCGCAAGTGCGATGAGGGCAAACGACCCGTAGAGTCGAACGCGCGCCGCGGCCGCGCGCACCTCCGGGCCTGCCAAGAGGCGCTCGTTGCCCAACCTCGCATCGAACGCGGCGCCGGAAACCTTCGCGGCCGCGGGCAGCGGCGAAGCGAATAGTTCGTTACCGGTATGCGGGATTTGGTAAAACGCGACGACTTGCTGCCCGAGGGTGGAGAGCGCGCCGCTCGCAAGCCCGGTCGCCGCGAGTTGGTTCGGCGGTTTGTTCGGCTTAGGCGGGTCGCCGATGCGCAAAATTCCGGCGCGGACGAGATCGAAGACCGTAAAACGCAAGAGTTCGTTGCCCCCACCGCGCAGATAGGCGACTTCGTACGGATCGCGCTCCACGCTCACGGCGGGCGGGGGCCCTTTCCCGCTCGTATCGGCAGCCGCGATTTGCATGCGCGACGCGACGACGATACCGATCGCGATCAGAGCGTACACGAGCAGAAAGGCCGGTCCCGAGAGATCGGCAACCGGATTCGCAAATAGCCAGTCCATAGGTTCTCCCTCGAGCCTGTCGTCCGTCGGCGCCCTTCTGCCTCGCAGCGGCCGGATACTCTCACCCGATGGCCGGCGGAGCGCACTATCTCAGTCGGCGGTCCAATCCAACAATTTCTCCCAATCGCTCGGGGAGAATTCCGTCTTCGCCTTGATCGCGTCGAGGTACTTGCGTTTGCCGGCGCGATTGCCTTTGCCGATCAAGACGGCGCCGGCTAAGCGGTTGCGCCAAAAAAAGAGCGCGCGGTAATGCTTCTTCTCGCGATCGATCTTGCGAACGGTCTCGAGATCGCTGCGATATTCGGGCGAAATGCCGAACTGCGTGATCGTCTGGCCGGTGAAAAGCTTCGACGAATATTCGGGAACGTCGTGATAGCGGGAATCGCCGCCGGCCATGTTGATCGCCACGACTTTGCCGTGCGCTCCCGCATTATTCCACGTGCCCAACCGGTAGTTCATCTCCGCAATCGGGTCGTAGAATTCTGCGACGTCGCCCGCGGCGTAGATGCCCTTCACGCACGTCTCCAGACGATCGTCGCACACGATCCCGGTCTTCGTTTCGACGCCCGTCCCGGAGACGATCTCCGTGTTCATCGTGAGCCCGAGGCCTATGCCGACGCAATCCGTCTCGATCTCGAGGCCGGATTTCGTGACGACCTTCGTCACGCTGCCGTTCGAACGCACGAGTTCGCGCAACTCTTCATCGTAGTGCACGTGGACGCCGTCCTCGCGGGCGGCTTCGTCGATCATTTCTCCCGAGATCTCGTCGAGCATGCGGCGCAGAAAGCGCGGCCCACGCATGAGCCAATGCGTCTCGACGCCGCGCGATGCGAACGCTTCGGCGAGTTCGTAGGCGATAAACGATCCGCCGACGGCCACCGCAGATTTGGCCGTTTCGAGCCGCTGCGAGATCGCGAGCGTGTCGTCCATGTATTGGAAATTGTACACGTTGTCCGCTCCGTCGGCTCCCGGGGCGTCGCTCGGGTTGGGCCGGCCTCCCGTCGCCACGAGCAACGCATCGTAGGGGTACGTGGTACCACCTGCGTCGACCGTTTTCGCGGTCGGATCGATGAGGTCGACGCGCGTTTGAAGGTGCAGTTCGATGCCGTGCTTCTCGTGCCACGCGAGGTCGCGCATGATGACCTTTTGCTGCGTGACCTGCTTGCGCAGCAGCGGCGGCAGCGCGATCCGGTTGTACAGCGGGTAAGGCTCGTCGGCGAACATGACGATGGATGAAGTAGGATCGAGCTTGCGCAGGTGCTCCGCACACGTCGTCCCAGCGAAGCCGTTTCCGACGATCACATATTTACGCAGGTCGCTGGTACTCATGTCCTCTTTCGACGAATTTCGCCTTCCAAAAACAACGGCCGCCGCCGGCGCTTGCCCGGCCGGACTGTGACGGCTTCTTGGAATCGGCGGTGGGGATGCGGAGCCCTAGAATGGAATTGAGATTCTAGCTATGGAAGTCCGCCTCGTGCAACTCTTAGGGTCGTTCATCACGACGACGAGTGCTTATAGCCTCGCCCGCCTCGAGTACGCCATGCGACACCCGGAAGCCGCTGCCCCGCCGCTGATCGATCGCCTTTCGGACGCCTCCGAAGGGACGCTGCGCTCCGAGTGGGAGCGGGTGGAGCGCCAGCTGGAGATGGCGCGCCGCTACGTGAAGGAGCACGACGATTCGCGCGGCAAGCGCGCCGTGTACGACAGTACCTTCGGCTGGCTGCAGCGTACCACGCGCGAACTAGAGCAGTACGCCCGGGCCGTTCGCTGGGTCATGACGGTCGACGAAGGCCGATAACGCCTCGAGGGCTCGTCACCGCATTCTCTTTTTGGTGCGGCGACGGCACCTAAGCGCGGACTCGGTGCAAGGAGCGTCTCTGCGTGGCGTTGTAACCGCCCATAAGGTATACCGCTGCGTCGTCTTTCGACATCGGGTTCTGTGGCGCGTTTATAGAAGCGCTCGCTTGCAGTCGCCGCTGTCTTCGCATCTTTCCCGAACAGGAGGCCCTGTTGAAGACGGTCAGTGCGAGGCACTCGATTCCAGCCACGCCGGTCCTCCGGCGCGCGCTCGCGATCGTTGCTCTCTGTGCCCTGACGGCGTGCGGCGGCGGCTCGGCAGCGCCCGGATCCCAGCCCGGATCGGGACTCGCGCGCGGAAGACTCATCATCGCCATTCCGGCGAAGAGCGTATCCGAACGCCGCGGCGGCCGGCTGTTCGTCTCCCCGGCTGCCGAATCGGTATCGATTACGGTGACCGGAATCGCGCAGCCGCTCGTCGCCGACGTCTCAGCGACATCGCCGCAGTGCACGACCAGCGGCGGCACGCGGACGTGCTCGATCGTCCTGCAGGCTCCGCCCGGCAACGATACGTTTACGGCCATACTGTATGCCGGCCCGAATGCCACCGGAAGCGTACTCGGCACGGGCACCGTCGTAGAGCAAGTCGCGCCGGGCGTCGCCTTCTCGATATCGATCGGGCTTAACGGCGAAGCGGTTGCGATCACCTTGTCTGCGGCTCGAACGCAATTCACCGCGGGCACACCCGCCACGACCACGCTCACGGTCACCGCTTTCGACGCAGGCAACGATGCGATCGCCGGAACCTACGAATACCCCATTACCATCACGAACTCGGACACGACCGGCACGTTTACGGTAAACCCGTCGACCGTGCCGAATTCGGCCACGGTCGTCACGCTCTCGTATTCGGGAGGCACCGGGGCCGCGGCTGCAACGATTTCGGCGAATAGCACGAACGTTCCAGGCGCGAGCGTCGCGGCGCAAACCGTCACGGTGTCCGGAGCAACGGGCGTCCCGTCGCCGTCGCCGACAACCGCGCCGACGCCGGTCCCGACCCCGGTCCCGACGCCGACGCAAACGCCCGTCCCGACGCCGACGCCGACCCTCCCGCCGGGCGCTACGCCGAAACCCACCGGAACGCCGAGCTCACGACCGACCGCGTCGCCGATTCCAACGGTGGTCGCATCGCCGAACGCGCTGACGTTCGAGAATACCACCACACCACAAACGTTTTCGGCGAGCGAAGCGGGCTATAGCGGCACGTTTACCGCTGCGGTCACCGCAACGTCGGTTCCGAACGTCGCGACGGTAAGCACGACGGACGGCCTCACCTTTACGGTAACGCCGGAGAACGCGGGAACTGCAACCATTACGGTCTCCGATTCGAACGCGCACTCGACGACCGTCTCGGTAACCGTTACCACGACGACCGTCATAGGGCAGTAAACGATGCAGAACATACGTCACGCAGCCATCGGCTTTGCGACCCTCGTCATCGCGCTTGCGGCGTGCAGCGGTAACTCCGGAAGTGTCGGTCCGAGCCGCGTCGTTCCCGCCACGGATTCCTCACCCGCGAGCGGGTCCGGGACGGATGCCAAGCTCAAGGTGCTCGTCAAACTGAAAATTCCGCCGCGACCCGTGCCGAAGGTGCGCCGCACACGCAAGTACGTGTCGCCCGCAACTACTAGCGTTACCGTGCTCGTGAACGGCACGGTCGCAACCTCGTTTTCAACCTCGCCGACGTCTCCGAATTGCGCGCCGGCGCCGTCTGCCGGAGGCAGCGTTTGCACGGCAACGGTGAGTGCACCCGCGACGAGCGGCACCGGCACGGATTCGTTTACGATGAATACGTACGATTCGGACGGCAATCTTCTCTCGAGCGGAACGGACGCTCAGGCGGTCACGACCGCGACCGCCAACACGGTGAACCTCACGCTCTTGGGCGTCGTCAGCTCACTAACGATCTCGATACCGTCACCCGTGCCGGCCGGGACGGCTACGACCGAGCCGATCACCGTTTCGGCGCTGGACGCCGATGGAGATACCATCGTCGGTCCCGGCGGCTACATCGATGCGAATGGAAATCCGTTGACGCTGTACGTCTGCGACTTCGATGGCTCCGGCAGCACGTCGGCAGGCACGACCTCGATTTCAACGCCGAATCCGTCGCAGACCGCCTCCCCGGTCAACTTGACGTTAACGTATAACGGCAGCCCTCCGTACGGCGTCGTGCCGTTCCTCGCAGCAAGCATCACGCAGGGTTGTAACTCTACGAATAATGCGCCGCCGTACAACGCGTATGCGAACTTCGTCATCTTTCCGGTGCTGCAGGCCGTCCCCAACACGAATCTCGTCAACAACCCGCTATCGATGAGCCTCGGCGGCGACGGCAACCTGTACGTTCTCGAGAACGACACGAGCGAGGAGGATGAAGGAGTGGGCGCGGATCCCGTCGTCGAGCAGGTGCCACCGGGCGGCGGCTACACCGATTTCTTTTACAATCCATGCGGGGAGTACTCAGGCCCGATCGCGGCAGCGTTATCGAACGGCATCTCAACCGGACCGGACGGCGGCGTCTACTTCACGGATTTCGATGAATGCGGCGGCACGAACAATACCGGGAATCTGGTCGAGTTGACGACCGCCGGAACGCCCGAGTTCGGGTCGACGAACACGATCGCGTTCGGCGACACGAGCGCGTATTTCCAGTCCGGTTTGCAGTTTCTCTTCGCCCCCGACGGAAATGCCGTATTCAACGCGTTGGTCGGCGGTATCGGAGAAGAAACGGAAATCCGCGCTAGGCACCATAGAACGAACGCCAAGGCGAAGCCCGCGGCGAAAGGCGCGCACACGACCATTGTGTCGCAAAACGCGGTGACCGGGCACGTCGATGGTGGACGGCGGCCCGAAGCCACAGCGGAGCCGAGCCCAACGCCCGTGCCGGGAATGCCGGCATTCGTGACCTCCGCCACCAACGGTGCGGCGAATTACGTGACCTTTGCTTCCGGGCTCGGCGCCGCGCAGAGCTATGGCGAAGACGCCGGACCCGCGGCGATTACGCTCGACGGATCGGGGAACGCATGGTTCCCGCTTACGGCAAGCGGCGGATCGGGAACCAATTACGAAATCGTTCGGGCCAACGGATCGACCGCGACCGCATTTACCCTCCCGCAACCAGCCGGCGAACAAGAAGAGATCTACGGTCTCACAGAGGCGAGCGACGGCAACGTTTGGTACGTGACGGAGCAAACCGGAAACTGTACGCAGCCGGCCTTCGGCATGATTACGCCGGGCGGAACGTTTTCAAATCCGGATTTCCCCATGGGCATCAACTGCGGAGACGAGTACAATTCGGCCATCGTCGACGACGGCACCGGCTCGCTCTACACGCTGACGAACTCGGCGATCGCGAACATCAGCTACGAAAATCCCGGCGCGTTGACGCTGACACCCCTCCCGGCGGAATTTACGACCGGAACGGCCGGTTCGGGGGTCCGTATCCCCATCGGAACCAACGGCAGCGGTCAGGAAGTCTACAACATCTACTATCTGCTGCCCGCGACCGACACCATCTACCAACTGATCTATTAAGATCGGGGCGGCGTGCCTTTTGTTAAGATCGGGGCGGCGTGCCTTTTGTTGAAATCGGGGCGGCGTGCCTTTTGTTGAAATCGGGGCGGCGTGCCCCCCGATGGCCCCCAAGGGCGCACTCGCGCCCTGTGTAGCCGCGCCCTGTTGAAAGGGCGGCGTGCCTTTTGTTAAGATCGGGGCGGCGTGCCCCCCGATGCCCCCCAAGGGCGCACTCGCGCCCTGTTGAAAGGGCGGCGTGCCCCACGATGGCCCCCAAGGGCGCACTTGCCTCTTTAAGATCGGGGCGGCGTGCCCCCCGGATGGCCCCCAAGGGCGCACTTGCGCCCTGTTGAAAGGGGGCGGCGTGCGCCGCAATGGGCGGGCTGTTGAAAGGAATGCCATGTTTAACGAGGCTATGCAGAAGGCGCTCGCGCAGGCACGCGAGATGCAGAGGCACATTACCGCAGCGGCGACCGAAGCGGCCGATCAGATGAAGCCGCACCTGGCGCAGTCGATCGAGAACGCAAAGGCGCTGCAAGCAACGCTCGCCGCGCACGCGGCGCAGCAGAGCACGATCGCTTCCAAAAACGCCGACGGGGCGCTCTCGAACCTGAGCGACTACATCAAGATGGGCAGCGAAGCTATGAAAGAATCCATCGACGTGACGCGAGCGACGACGCTGAAAATGGTCGATCAGTCAAAGAAGATCGTCGAGGCCGCAACCTCGGCCCTTTCGAAGGATCGCGAGTAGCGTCTACTTCTCGCCCCGGTCGATCACGTTTCGCGGCTGCTCTGCATCTGGCTCGAGGGCACCTCGTTCGTGACGACCCAGTACATCCCTAACTGCTCGATCAGCGACGTGAAATCGACGAACGCCACGGGCTTGCGAACGTAGCTGTTGGCCCCATGCTCGTAACTCGCAATCAAATCCCGCTCCTCGTTCGAGGAGGTAAGCATGACCACGGGAACGCAGCGCAGGTGCGGCATTTTTCGGATGGATTCGAGCACCTCGATGCCGCTCATGCGAGGCATGCTCACGTCGAGGAGAATCAAGGTCGGTGGCTGCCGCGCCATCGTGCCGTCGCCGGCGAGACCTTCAAGAAAGGTGATCGCCTCGAGACCGTCGCGCTTGACGACGATCTCGTTGCCCAAATGCGCTTTCTTGAACGCGCGCAGCGTGAGCTCGATATCCTCTTCCCGGTCCTCGACCAGCAAAATATAGCCTATGCTCACCGGCCCTCCGCCATCAGCGCGTTTCGCTCGAGATTTCGCGCGCCATCCGCGCGCTTCATTTTAGGGCGAAGCGCGCCATCCGCGCGCTTCATTTTAGGGCGAAGCGCGCCATCCGCGCGCTTCATTGGGGAATTTAAACCCGGCTTGTTTGAGCATCTGGATCGCGAACACATGCGCCATTCCGACTTCGTCCTCTTCGCCGAGCGCCCGAATCTCGCCGCCCGAGATCAAAGCGTCGATCATCGCCGCTACGATGGGTTCCGTGGCAACCTTCCCCTTCACCCCGTCCGCGATCTCGCAGGCCTCGTTCAGTTCGCTCCAATTATCGAGGATGAAGCGCATGGCCCGCTCGGGTTCGACGAACGTGAGGCCGCCCTCCTCGAGGGCCCAGAGGGCGCAAGCGTCGGCAAAACGCTGGCCGAGGGTCATCGCTTGGCACCGCAGAGGGGATTGGCGGAGGCCCGCACGTGCGGCAGGTTCATTGGTAGTCTTCTCCCAGCGTGAAGTACATCGTCGTTCCCGATCCGAGTTCGGAATGCGCCCAAACTCGTCCACCATGGCGGTGCACGATACGGGCCACGGTTGCTAGGCCGATGCCGGTACCCTCGAAGCTCTGGCCATGGAGGCGCTTAAACGGCGCGAATAGCTCTTCCGGGTGTTCGGTGAAAAAGCCAACGCCATTATCACCAACCGAATATGCGGTCTCGCCGTCGACCGTCTGCGCCTCGAAGCGGATAAGGGCGGGATCGCGTCCCCGCGTGAACTTCCACGCGTTGCCCAAAAGATTCGCCAAGACGTTTCGCAGCAATGCCGGGTCACCGGATACCATCAACCCGGGGGCGATTGTTGCGATCACGTTGCGTTCGGGATTCGCGAGTTGCAAGTCCGTCACGATGGAAGCGGCGATTACGCTTAGATTTATCGCGGTCCGCGTAATCTCTTGCCGGGAAACCCGCGCGAGACTGAGCAGGGCGTCGATCAGCCCCCCCATTTGTGCGGCGCCGCCGACGATCAGCGCGATGAAACGTTTGGCTTCCTCGTCAAGAACTGGGCCGTAGTCCTCATCGAGGGCGCTCGCAAAACCGGCCACCGAGCGAAGCGGCGCGCGCAGATCGTGAGCGACCGAATAGCTGAACGTTTCGAGCTCGTCGTACTGATGCTGCAGTTCGACGTTCAAGTGGCTGATGCGCTGCTCGCGCCGATGGCGGTCGATCGCCATGCCGAGAATCGTTCCGATTCCCACGAGAAAGGAAACGTCGTCTTGGGAAAAGCGCCGCGCCTCGCGCAACCCGACGTGAAGCACTCCCACGATCCCGTCTTTTCCGCGAATCGGGACGGTGGCGGAGGCTACGATACCGAGAGCGCGCGCCTCCTGCGACGGTGTCAGCGGGTTCGCGTTGTCGAGGCGCTCGAGAAAAATCGAACGCCCGGATCGAATGCTTTCGGCGGCTTGCGGACTCGCAGAGAGATTGAGTGAATAGTTCTGGATGTAGCGGTCCGGCCATCCGATCCCGGCGCGGAACAGCAGCACGGCGCCGCCGGCGTCCAGTTCGGCGATGCGGACGAACGGTGCGCTGATGGCACTCCCGACGAGCTCGACCGCCTCTTGTTGGAGTTGGGTAATGTCCGCGGTGGCGAGGGCGTGTTGGCCGAAGTCGGCATTGAGCACGCGCAGCTTTTCGCCGCGCTTGCGCTCGGTGATATCGATGATCGCCGCGAGCACGAAATGCCCGTGCGGCAATTGCAGCGGATTGAGGCCGATCTCGATCGGTATTTCGCGGCCGTCTTTGCAGAGGCCGAAAAGGTCGCGGCCGGCGCCCATGAAGCGCGTCGTCGGGGCTTTCAAGAAGCCGTTGCGCTGGGTGACGTGGATATTGCGAAAGCGGCGCGGCACGAGCTGCTCGACGGACTGTCCGAACAATTCCTCACGCCGGTAGCCGAAGAGCTTCTCCGCCTGCGTGCTGACCAGCGTGATCTTGCCCGCGCCGTCGACCAGCACGAGGGCGTTTGGCGAGGCGTCGATGACCGCGCGCAGCCGCAATTCGGAGCGGCGATGTTCTCCGACATTGACGATCGTGGCAAGCACGAAGGTTCCTTCGCGCAAGACGACGGGGCTCAAGCCGACCTCGACCGGGATCTCGGTTCCGTCCTTGCATCGACCCATGATGCTTCGTGGAGCGCCCATCGTTCGGGACGTCGGCTCGCGCAAATAGCCGGCAACGAGGCCGCCGTGTGCCGCGCGCGAGGGCTCCGGTATGAGCGAATCCAGCCTCTGCCCGAGTAATTCTGCGCGGGCGTACCCAAAGAGCTGTTCGGCAACGTTGTTCACGATGGCGATGCGGCCCGACCCGTCGACGCCGATGATCGCGATCGGCGCGGCATCAACGACAAGGCCCAGCCGCTCGCGGTCACTTTCGAGGCCGACGCCGAACCCTGAAGCCAAATCGCTCATCCAGCCGCCCCTCGAACACGCAGTACAGCTTTCGGGACCTTTGGGCAACGCACTTGCTTATGCCCGCACGAGCCGCTGGGTGGGGCGCCCGCGCATTATCAAGAGAAGCACACATTTCCGGCTACTTTCTTCATTAGAACCGGCGCCTCGGGAGCTATAATTGACAGCGGTGACGCGCCCATTATCGGTTCTTATGATCGAGGACGATCCCAATGACGCGGAACTGGCGGCACGCACTTTGGGCCGCGACGGGTTCAGCGTGTCCTGGGAGCGCGTGGAGCAGCTCTCGCAGATCCGGCTCGCTCTCGAAAGCCGGCAGTGGGACGTGATTCTCAGCGATCACTCGATTCCGGGGTTCAAGTCGGCCGACGTTATCGAGCTGCTGGGTTCGCTCGGAAGCCAAGTCCCCCTCATCATCGTTTCGGGCGCAATCGGGGAAGAGGAGGTCGTCGACCTGCTGCACCGCGGCGCCGCGAGCTACGTCGACAAGAAGAGCCTTTCACGCTTGGCACCGATGGTCGACCGCGTCCTCGCGCAAACGCGGCTGCGCCGGGAGAACCTGGCGGCGCACCGCGAACTCGAACTGGTCCGAGCCGCCGTCGATTGCGCCAACGACCTGATCTGCGTTCTGGAAATGAGAGCAAACGCCGCGCCTGCGATCGTTTACGTGAACGATGCGGGCGAACGGCTCACCGGCTATACCCCCGAGGAACTCATGGAACGGGGGCTCGAGGGGTTACAAGGCCCGGACACCGATCGAGCGGCCCTCGAACAGCTCACGAGCAGCATGGCCCGTGGCGAGGCTGCGACCGTTGAGTTGCTCCTGTACCACAAGAGCGGGACGAAGCACTGGGTCGAGACCGTCATCCGGCCACTCGGCGGGAGTGCGAACCGGTTCGTTTCGGTAAGTCGCGATATTACGGAACGGAAATATATTCAGGAACACATGGCGTTCTTGGCGCTGCACGACCCGCTCACGCGGCTCGCGAACCGGGCCCTGCTCGAGGAACGGCTCGAGGCCGAATTAGCGCACGCACGCCGCTACAACGAGCACGTTGCGCTCTTGGTGATCGATCTCGACGGCTTCAAACGGATCAACGATACGCTCGGACATGCCTTTGGCGACGCTGTCTTGCGCGAACTCGCCCAGCGCCTGCGTGCCTCCGTTCGGGAGATCGATACGGTGGCGCGTATCGGCGGCGATGAGTTCGTGGTAGTGATCGGCAGTGCGAGGGCCGCGGCTCGCGTGGAGCGCGCGGCGCAACGCATCGTCGCTGCAGCTCGCGAACCCATCCAAGGTCCGGACGGCACATGTAACATTTCAGTCAGTATCGGAATCAGCCGATACCCGGATGACGGGGAAAATCTCGAGGCGCTCTTCAGCCGCGCGGACGCCGCCCTCTACAGCATGAAGGCGGCGGGCAAAAACGGCTTCCGGTTCTACGATCCATCCAGCCTCGATCGGTAAAGTCTTCGTTAAGCAAAAAAAGTGAAATTGAGCACAGTTGCGCGCTTGCCCGCGGACGTGCGTCCGTGCGCTCCGATTAATTCCTTATCAATGATGAAGCGACCATTGCGGGTTCTCTTGGTGGAGGACGACCCTAACGACGCCGAACTGTTGATTCGCAAACTGCGATCCAGCGGCTTCGTTCCCGAAAGCGAACGCGTCGAACGGCTCGACGACGTCAGTGCAGCGCTCGAACGTGGCGACTGGGACCTCGTCTTGAGCGATCACTCGATGCCGGGCTTCCGTTCGGCCGACGTGCTCGCGCTCATGAAAGAGCGCAAGATCACGACGCCGCTGATCATCGTCTCGGGCGCGATCGGCGAGCAAGAAGTCGTCGAAGCCCTCTACCTCGGCGCCGCCAGCTACGTCGATAAGAGCAGCCTTTCACGCCTGGTGCCCACGATCGAGCGCGTGCTCTCGGAAGCCGCGCTGCGGCAAGAACACCAGGCAGCCCTGCGAAACTTGGAACTCGTTCGCGCCGCCGTGGAAAGCGCCCACGATCTGATCTTCATCCTGCAGACGCAGCCCCAGGGCGATCCGAGCGTCATTTACGTCAACGGCGCCGTGGAGCGCATGACCGGATATTCCGCCGAGGAAGCGATCGAGCACGGGTTTGCCCGCATTCACGGTCACGGTGCCGAAAGCGGCGTCGTCGATTTGCTCTTCACCGCTATGTCGCGCAACGAGCCGGCGACGGCCGAGCTGCTCCTGCATCATCGCGACGGGTCGACGCGCTGGGTCGAAACCAGCATCAGACCGATTGCCGCGGGCTCCAACCGCTTCGTCTCCGTAAGCCGCGACATCACCGACCGCAAGAACGTCGAAGCCCAGATGGCGCACCTCGCCATGCACGATCCGTTAACGGGTTTAGCAAACCGCACGCTGCTCGAAGAACGGCTCGAGATGGAATTCGCGAAGGCGCGGCGCTCGGGGCTGCTGGTGGCCGTGCTGCTGATCGATTTCGATAACTTCAAGCGCGTCAACGATACCTACGGTCACGCCTGCGGCGACGAACTACTGCGCGAGCTCGGGCGCCGTTTGCGCTCGTGCGTGCGCGAGGTCGATACGGTCGCGCGACTCGGTGGCGACGAATTCGTGGTCGTCCTCACCGAACTCGCATCGGCTCGCGGCGCCGAAGAGACGGCAGAGCGCCTTCTCGCCGACGTGCGCCGGCCGATTCTCGCCGATGGCCGCTCGCATGAGATCTCGGTCAGCATCGGCATCGCCATCTATCGCGGCGATGCGGTCGATGTCAAAGGCCTCCTCAAAGACGCGGACGTAGCGCTCTATCGGGTGAAGGCCTCCGGCAGAAACGGCTTTGCGTACGAACCGGTTATTTTGATACCAGGCTAACGCTGGTCTCGCTCGCCGGCGCCGGAAGGACCGGCGGCGCGGCAAGCTTTGCAAAGCGCTCGAGTGCGCGGGGCCAATCCGCCAGCAGCCGCGCGGCGCGGGGCGAGCCGGTCGCCTCGGCATGACGTTCCAGAAGCCCCCGCAGTGCGAGTACGTCGGGATCGCTTTCCACGCAGGCCGAGAGATGCAGCGCGGTCGGTCCGAGCGCTAGGCCATGGCTCTGCGCGTGGAACGGTTCGTCGAGCGCGACGAACGCAATGCCGCCGGACATGCCGCTCGCGAAATTCTTGCCGACGTTGCCTAAGATTGCAACCATGCCTGCCGTCATGTACTCGCAGGCGTGATCGCCCGCGCCTTCGACCACGAGGTCGGCGCCGCTATTGCGGACGCCGAAGCGCTCGCCCGCACCGCCCCGGATGAAGCCCTCACCGCCGCGCGCTCCGTAAAAGCACGTATTGCCGACAACAGGCTCGCCCGGGGCACTGCCGTCGAAGCCGCGCACGACGATGCGGCCCCCTTCGGCACTCTTGCCCACGTAGTCGTTCGCGTCCCCAGCGAGATCGAGCGTGATATCCGAGGTGAGGAACGCCCCGAAACTCTGGCCGGCCGAGCCGTGATACCGCACCGAAAGCGCGGAGGTCTCTCCGCCCTTCGCGCGGCGATGCGCGAAATCGTGCGCGAGCCGCGCGCCGACCGCTCGATCCGAGGGCGTAATTGCGAGTTCGGGGGTGGTATGCCAGGGCTTGCGCGGCCCGATCCACGGCCGGGGCACCAGATCGTCGAGATGCGTCGGTTCCAAAACCGTTCGCTTGGGCTCTTGCTGGCGTTCCGGAAGCCGGAGAATCTCGGAGAGATCGACGTCGAACAGGCGCGCGTCTTCGAGTTCGCGGCGGCGCAGCAGATCGCTGCGGCCGCGGATTTCTTCGAGCGAGCGCGCGCCGAGTTTTGCCAGTCGCCGCCGCACGTCGTTCGCCACGAACTCGAGGAACGCGATCGCCTCTTCTTCCGTTCCGGCAAACTTCTTACGCAGCTCGGGATCCTGCGTCGCGATCCCGACGGGACAGGTATTCTTGTGGCATTGCCGCGCGTAGATGCAGCCGAGCGCTACGAGCAGCGCGCTGCCGAAGCCGTATTCATCGGCGCCGAGCAGCGTTGCGAGCACCACGTCGCGGCCGCTCTTGAAGCCGCCGTCGACGCGCAGCTTCACGCGCGAGCGCAGGCCGTTAGCGAGCAGTGCGTGATGCGTTTCGACCAGACCCATTTCCCAGGGCAAGCCCGCGTGTTTAATCGAGGACAGCGGCGAAGCACCCGTTCCACCGTCGTGCCCACTGATGTGAATCGCGTCGGCGTCGGCTTTCGCCACGCCGCTTGCGACGTAGCCGATGCCCGACTGTGCGACGAGTTTCACGGCAACGCGCGCGTGCGGCGCGGCGCGGCGTAGGTCGTAGATCAACTGCGCGAGATCCTCGATCGAATAGATATCGTGGTGCGGGGGCGGCGAGATCAGGCCTTGGCCCGGCTGCGCGCCCCGCAACGCCGCAATCTCGGCGGTCACCTTATGGGCCGGAATCTGGCCGCCCTCGCCCGGCTTCGATCCCTGCGCCATCTTGATCTCGATCTCGTCGGCGCTCTCGAGATACGTAACGCCGAGCCCGAACCGGCCCGAAGCAACTTGCTTGATCTTGCTGCGTCCACGATCGATGGTACGATCGTAGCGCTCCGGCTGCTCGCCGCCTTCACCGGAATTACTCTTTGCCCCGATGCGGTTGGTCGCGCGAGCGATCGTCGAATGGACTTCGGTAGCGAGCGCGCCGAGCGACATGGCGGCGGTCGTAAAATGCGTCACGATCGATGCGACCGATTCTACCTCGTCGATCTCGATGGGTTCGCGCAAAGGCACGGCCGTGAGCAAGTCGCGCAGCGCGACGGGCTCGCGTACTTCCATCGCGTCGGAGAGCGTTTCGAATGCAGCGTAGTCGCCGCGCATCGCACTCGCGCGCAAGTTCTTGATGACGTTCGGATCGAAGGCGTGCCGCACGCCGTCGCGCCGGAAGCGAAACGTGCCGCGATCGGGCAGCGGGCGCGAGCCATCCCGCGAGGCTTCGAACCACGTTCGCACGTCGCTCTCGATATCTTCGAAGCGGACGGCAGGCACGTGCGCCTTGATGCCCGGAAAGCAGAGTTCGATGATCTCTCCGTGCAGACCCAGAGATTCGAAGGTTTGCGCACCGATATACGAGCGAAGCGTACAGATGCCGAGCTTCGCCATGATCTTGAGCATGCCGGCGCGCAGCCCCGTGAGATACGCAAGGCCCTGGCCCGCATCGCCCGCTGCGCGCAGACCGAGCCAGGGCGTAACGACGTTCGCGCCCACGCCGATGAGCGCGGCCACCGCGTGCGCATCGCGCGCGTAACCGTCGGCCGCGGCGATCGAGGCCTGCATGCGCAAACCGCTCTGCACGAGCCGCTGGTGAATCGCCCCGGCCGCAAGCAGCGCGGGCACGCCCGGTTCGTCCGCGCGATCGTCGAGCACGATCAAGGACGCACCCATCCGCACCGCCTTTTCGGACTCTTCGCAAATCGCGAACAGCCGCTTGCGCAGCGAGAACGCTCCGAAGCCGAGCGGGATCGAAACTTGAATGAGACGCGCGTCGAACCTCAGCGCGTCGAAATCCCGTTCGGAAAGGATCGCGCTTTCGAGTGCGACGATGGAACCCGCGGCCGGAATATCCCCGTTGATATCGCCGGAACCGACCCACGCGCGCAGATCGAAGACGAGCTTTTCGCGCAGCGGATCGATCGGCGGATTCGTAACTTGCGCGAACCGTTCGCGCAGATATTCCGCTACCGGCGTACGGCGCTCGAAGAACGCGAGCGCGGCATCGTCGCCCATCGATAGCGTCGGTTCGTTTGCGTCAGCCAAGACCCCGATGACGTCTTTGAGTTCCTCGCGCGTGCATCCGAAGCGATGCAGTGCGGCGTTCGTATCGGCGCCGGCGATCGGCTCCACGCGATCGTGCAGCGGAAAGCCCCAGCTGCGAACCACTTCGCGGAAATCCGCGCGGTCACGCCGTTCGCTGCGAAACTGCTCCGTCGTCACCACCTCACCCGAAGCGAAGCGCACGATGAGGCGTCCGCCCGGCCCGAGGCGCCCGCGTTCCACGACCGCATCGTCCCCGAAATCCACGATACCCGCTTCGGAAGCGCACAGCACTTTGTTGCTTGCGGTACGGCACCAGCGCAGCGGACGCAATCCCGTGCGATCGAGGGCGGCGCCCACCGTGTCGCCGTCGGCAAAAACCATGGCGGCCGGACCGTCCCACGGTTCGACCGTGGGCACGTGCGCGTCGTAGTACGCGCGCAGCCGCGAATCGCTCGCCTCGATCGCCGGCGCGAGCAGCATGTCGACCGCTTCGTCGACACGGTACCCGGCGCCGACCATCGCATCGATGTTCGTATTGAAATCGTAGGAGTCGCTCGCGCCCGGCATCGTGCGAATGCCGCGCGCCTCGAGCCACGCGCGATTTCCCGTGATCGTGTTGATCTCGCCATTGTGGGCGATGTGGCGGAACGGCTGCACGAGGCGCCATGCCGGAGAGGAATTCGTCGAGAAGCGCTGATGGAAGAGCGCGAAGCGCGAAGCGAACATCTCGTCGCGCAGATCGTCGAAATAGGCGCCCAATTCGTCGGACGAGAGCAGCGCCTTGTACACGACCGACGTAGCCGAACAGGAGAGCAGGGATGCGGACCGGCCGAACTCCACGAGCGCTTTTTCGATCGCGCGCGCGGCGCCGCGCATCCGCTCGCGCACGTTGCCCGGACCCATGTCGACGACGAGTTGCTCGAAGATCGGACGCGTGGTGAGCGCCTGCGCCCCCAGCACCTCCTCGTGCGTCGCGGGCGTCCGCCAGCGCAGGGGCGTGATCTCGACCGACCGGACCCGAGCTTCGATCGCGGCGCGCGCGGCAGCTGCCGCGTCCGGCTCGCGGGGCAAAAAGAGGCAGATGGCGGCCACGTGGTTCGAGGTGGCAGCCAGATCGACGCGAGCGAGTTCGCGCGCCAATAGCTTCCGGGGCGTTTCGCACAGGATCCCGGCGCCGTCCCCCGTGCGGCCGTCGGCGCCGCGCGCTCCCCGGTGCATCATGGCGCCCGCGGCCGCGAGCGCGAGGCGCACGACCTCATGGCTCGGCCGGCCGGCGAGATCCGCGAGAAATCCGACCCCGCACGCATCGTGCTCTTCGATCTCGAGGGGCGGCTGCACCGAGGCGGCGCGGGGTTCGGACGGCGAACCGTGCTTGGAAACCATAGAGCCTTATACTTTATGGCCTACTCGAGGCCGCGTCATTCGCCATTTGTCGAGACACCGGGCTCGCGCGTTCGCCGCCCCAACATTTTTCGCGATCCGAAAGCGCGCAGGAGGAGCATCGCTCGAAATCTGCCGATACAAACCGACGATGATGCGGCGCCTGTTCTCTGTCTTCGCCCTTACCCTGACCCTCTGCTTCGGCAGCGGAGCCGCCGGGGCCGCCGGCACCGTGCCGTCGGATGCGCTCGTGAAGCTGTTCGCGCAGAGTTCGGTCGACGCGAGCTTGTTTGCGGGCAGCTTTCCGATTCCAATTTCCGACGTCGATACGTTCGTGAAATCGTACGTCGCGCGGATCGGCGCCCCGACGACGGTCGCCGCGGACGGTGCGAGCTACGATCTGACCTCGCCCAAAGGTTCGATCAAAGCCGACATCGCGCTCGACCCGCAGGGAAAGATTTCGAGTTTGCTCTTTCACGACGAACTCTCGCAGGACAATTATGCCGCGCTGCTGCGCGTGCTCTCCGCCGATACGATCGTCCCGGATTGGTTCGAGCCATCCTACCTGCACGACGTCCCGACGCAGAAGCTCGTCTCGCTGCTTGCCGACATGCACGCGAAGCTCGGAAAGCTCGTTCGCATCGAAACGCGCAAGGGCAAATACTTTGCCGTCTTCGAGCACGGCGAGTCGCACGCGCAAATCTCTGCGGATATCGACGACCGCATCGACTATCTCGCGTTCTCGAAAACCTAACTCAGCCGCGTAGGCCGAGCGCCACCATCATCTCGTAGCCGACGCCGAGCGCGCGCTCGTCGATATCGAAGCGGGCGTTGTGATGCGCGAACGAGGTCGATTCACCGCCGCGCGCGCCCACGATGAAGTACGCACCCGGTCGCTGCTCCTGCATGAACGACATGTCTTCGGCCCACATGACGATATCGTGCTCGATCACGTGCTCGGGTCCGAGGGTCGCGCGGCCCACTTCGCGCACCAGGTCGTTCATCTCGCGATCGTTCACGGTCGGCGGATACGACCAATGATAATCGAGCTCGTAATCGACGCGCATCGCCTCTCCGAGCCCTTTGATGATGCGTTCCAAACGCTGCGGCATCGACTTGCGAACTTCGGGATCGAAACAGCGCACCGTGCCCATCAGGGTCGCTTCATCCGGTATGACGTTGAAGGTCGTTCCAGCGGTGAATTTTCCGACCGTAAACACGGCGGGATCCTTCGGTGCGATTTCGCGGCTTACGATCGTCTGCAGCATCGTTACGAAGTACGCGCCGGCAACCACGGGGTCGACGGCGAGTTGCGGCATCGCGCCGTGGCCGCCCTTACCTTTGATGACGAGCTTATATTCGTCGGCCGATGCGAAAAACGCGCCGTCGCGGACGCCGATGTTGCCGACGTCGAGGCCGCTATAGAGGTGTAGTGCGAACGTGCGGTCCACGTGCGGGTTTTCGAGTGCGCCGTCCTCGATCATCAAGCGGTTTCCGGCGAACCCTTCTTCGCCCGGTTGGAAGCAGAAGACGAGCGTGCCCGGGACCTCGGCACGCCGCTGCGCGAGCGTGCGCGCCGCCGCAAGCAGGATCGATACGTGTCCGTCGTGCCCGCAGGCATGCATGATGCCGTCGCGCTCCGAGCGGTACTCGTTCTGCGGAATCTCCAGAATCGGCAACGCGTCCATGTCCGCGCGCAGCAGCGTCACGGGGCCCGGTTTGCCGCCGCGCAGGGTACCGAGCACGCCCGTCTTACCGATGCCCGCGCGAATCTCATCGAGCTCGAGTTTGCCGAGTTCTTCCGCGACGAAGGCCGCGGTTTCGTGTTCGACCATCGAGAGTTCGGGCCGCCGATGGAGCGCCCGGCGGACACGAACGAGGTCGACGGCCACGGTTTCCTCGATGGTTTCCATAGAACTTGGATTCACGCGCCGGGATGAAAGCCTTTCCAAATCCTCGAAACCGAGCCGATATGAAGGTCGTGATCGAGCGGAACACTCGACAGAAACAGGCGATCCGAAACGCCTTCGCACACATCGGGCGGCCCCTTTCGACGGAGGAAGTGTACGATGAGGCGCGGCGTGCGAGCAGCGGCCTCGGGATGGCGACCGTCTACCGGTCGATCCGGGCGTTACTCGATGAGGGCTGGCTCTCGGTCGTTGAAGTACCGGGCCGAAATCCGCTCTACGAAATTGCCGGCAAGGAACATCACCATCACTTCTCCTGTACCGCGTGCGGACGCGTGTACGAACTCGAAGGGTGCGTCAGTGTGGATGCCACGTTACCGCCCGGTTTCAAGACGACGGGACACGACCTCACGTTCTACGGGACGTGCGATCGTTGCACGCCCAAAGGCAAGAGCATCAAGCGGCCGCAAAGCGCGGGTCGGTAAAGCAACCGGTCTTCAACGCTTCGCCTATACCCTCGGTCAGTTCGGCCTTTGTCGCTAACTTCGAAAGCAGGCAATTTGCGCCGGCAAGATGACACGCTAGCGCCCAAGCTGCGGTCGAGACGCCGGTGTAGATCGCGATAATGCACCCCGGAAGTACGAAGCGCAGCTGACGCAGCACCTCGAGCGCATCGACCGCTAGGCCGTCGATGTCGCACACGATGAATGTGGGACCCAACTGGCCGAGGTCGGTCACGTTAAGCCGCGCGTCGGCGTTACCGAGCGGCGGTGCGCCGGCTTTGCGCAGGGCCGAGCTAAGCGTTGCGACCGCGCCCTTGTCGATGCCCGCTAAGCAGCTGATGACCTTCATGAGATTGGACGCCTTAGCAGCGACTCTCGTATAAAAAGGCGCGGATTGAACTTGAGGTGCGGGACGCGCTGCTCGGACGGCATAAGGTCCACGCCGCCAGCATAGCAGTGGGAGCTTCGCCACGCCATCGGTGAAAATGGTGATAGCCCCGGCTCGAGCCGCTCTAGCGCGGACGTTTCGAAAGGTCGGACGCCACGTCGCGATAGAGCGCGCGCGTAGCATGCGAAAGCAGCTCCAGGACGCGGAACAGCCCGTCGCCTGAAATCGTGATCGCCTGCCATTCGACCGAAGCATGACGATGAACGAGTGCATAGGTGTCGTTGCCGGTCGCGTAGATCGCGAGTTCGTTGGATTCGGCGACGAGCTTCGCGTTCTCGAGCGTCTCGGCATCGATAGTGGTAACTAATTTCACGGGCGATCTCCAGACGACCGGGATCCGCGGAGGCAGGGGTAAGCCTCTCCGCCGCGTCCAATCATCCAACCATACCATAAACGCGCGCGCGCAGGCGCGCACGGTTTCAATCAAAGGGCGCCAACCGTGGACAAACCCGATGGCAAGAAGCGCCCCTCCGGCGGTGCCGGATCGCAGCCGAATGCAATGCGCGGCCTGCCGGAATCGGATGCGGCCTATCCGATCGTCTCCGGGATTCTCGCGGTCGTACCGGCGTCCCGCTGGACGTTCGCGCGCGTCGAGCCGAGCGGCGAACTCGCCTCGCTCTTCGGGTCGGTTGCCGGAAGCGAAATCCTGGGGATTGCGGACGAGTTCAAGCGGCAGCGCCTGAAAGTTCCGTCGGGCTCCCGGATCTCAGCGACCCTCGGCCCGCTCGACGACTACGCGAGCGGCATAACGCTGCTCTTCGCAGATGCGCGCGCGAACTACGGCATTCTGACGCTCTTGCGCACGCGAGAACTCGGACCGTTCACCTCGAGCGAAATCAGTATGCTCACCTTTGCGCTCGACGCCGTCTCCGATTATCTCTCGGCGCTGCGGCTGCAACCGCCGCCAAAAGACGCCGACGTGACGCGCGAAGCTGCTTCGCTCGCCCCCGAACCTCGCGAAGACGCCTTCTACGTTCTCGACAGGGATCTCCAAATTATCTTGGCCTGGAGCGCCGAGGAAGAGCGGCGGGTGGCTCTCACCGGCCTCCACACGAAGATTGCGGAGCGGCTTCCCCTCGTTCTCGAAGACACCGTGCGCGAGTTGACCGCCGCCTGGTCGAACGATGCGGCCAACACCCCCGGCGTCGCGCGCCCGGTATCGTTTCTCGTGGTCCGCACGCAGCCGCTGTCGGGCCCCGCGGGGCTGTTCATCGGCGTGCGCGTCGAGCGGTTCGTACCCGCGAATTCGTTGACCGGCGTCGCTTCGAAATTCCACATCTCGCCGCGCGAGGTGCAGGTGCTGGCGCTGTTGCTCGACGGTAACCATCTCGACCAGATCGCCAAGCAACTCTTTATTACGTCTTCGACCGTGCAAGATCACATCAAGAGCATGCTCGACAAGACCGGAAGCAGCAATCGCAGCGAGCTGATCGCGCGCATCCTTGGTTGGGAATACACGCCCGCGCCGCCGCCCGGATAGCCCACGCCGCCAAGACGACTATCCCCTCATTTCACGATGGCGTGTTCGCTACCGGCGAGATAAGCTGGAGGGGCTACGGCGCGCAGACGCCGGTCCAGGGCAGACGAGGATTTTCCGATGAACGCCGGAGCGGAGCGTCTCACGATACCTGCGGAGCGGCCGAAGCGGCTCCTAGAACAGTTGCTCGTCGCGACGGACGGCTCGGAAAACGGTGACCGGGCGGTCGCCTTCGCGGCGATGCTCGCACTGCAGCATGGCAGTAGCCTCGAGATCTGTTATGCCCTCGATCGCAGCGCCGCCATCGCGGAATGTTGCACTCCCTACAGCAACACGAACGAAATCGAGCCGCTCGTGAACTCGCTCTACGAGACGGCACGTGCGATCCTCGCAAAAGCGAAGGACCTCGCAGAAGCGGCAGGTTTGGCTGCGACTACCTGCGTGATCGACGGCAGCCCCGTCAGCGCGATCGTCAAGCGCGAGAAATTGAACGGCTGCGACGCAATCGTGATCGGCACCCAAGGGAAGCGCGGAATGACGCGAGCATTCCTCGGGAGCACGGCCGACGGTGTGTTGCGGCGAGCCGAAGTTCCTGTGTTTGTGATTCCGCCGAGTAACGGTGAGCCGGTCGCGCCGCTTGCGAGCCTTTTCGTCGCGGTCGACGATTCCGATCCGAGCGATGCTGCCGTAGAGTTTGCGCTCGAGCTCGCGCGGGCCGAAAAGGCGCAGCTCATCTTCTGCGGTGTGGCAGATACGGCGTATCTTACGGGAAACGCAGCCGCCTACGCGTTCGAGCCCGGACCCATGTTGGCAGAAATGCACGAAGCGGTGATGGCGACCGTCACCGCGGCAGCGGATCGTGCCCGGGAGAGTGGGCTACGCTGCGAAGCGATCGTCGTCGACGGCTCGCCGGCAAGCGTGATTCCGAAGGTCGCCCAGTCCCATCACGCCAGAGCGATCGTCATCGGTACGCACGGCAGGCGCGGATTGCGCCGGTGGCTCGTCGGAAGCGTCGCGGAAAGCGTCGTCCAAAATAGCCCGATCCCGGTCGTCGTCATTCGCGGACCCTCCGACGAGCGCGTGCGAACGTTACCTAGCCGATAAGCGTGTGCTTGTTGCCGCCGTGCAACTCGGCGTGAATCTTCGCGGCGTCGGACATGAATTGGCCGGCGTGCTGCATGTGCGCGTGTGCGAGGAGCGCATAGTGCGCCGCTTCTTCGTGAGCGCCGTGAGAGTAGTGTTCGGCAGCGCGCGTGCTATAATCGGCCGCCGCGTGCAGATGCGTCGCGGCGTGTGTATGATGTTCGACGTTTTTTGAAACGGCCATTTGAGCGAAGTTATGGTTCCATCCATGCGTCCCTTGGTAACAAACAAACATATGCCAGCTAGCGGTTGAGACGAGTATCGGGCGGGCATAGGGCTGGGTGCGATACGATTGTCGCATCCGGTGCGGATATCTCCGCCCGAATAGCCTCTTGGGGAAATTACTTGTTTATTTCCAATATCGACCTGCACAAGGATCTCATCGAAGAACTCGCGTTCGACCCGAGCATCGACGAACGCAACATCGCCGTCGCGGTCAACAACGACGGCGTGGTTACGCTGACGGGAACCGTTCCCAATTACGCGCAAAAGCTCGCCGCGGAACGGGCAACAAAACGAGTTCGCGGAGTCAAGGGCATCGCGGAGCAACTGACGATCGACCTGCCGGCGTTTCACGAACGAAACGACGCCGATCTCGTCTTTTCCGCGATGCAAGCGCTGCGGTGGAACGCTAACATTCCAAACGACGCCGTATTCGTCACAGCCGAAAACGGCCGGCTGACGCTGACGGGAACGATCGAGTGGCAATATCAGCGCGAGGCGGCCGCCCTGGCGGTGGCGTCGATCCCGGGCGTTCGCCATGTCAAGAACGACGTCGCACTCCGAAAGCACGTCGCCGTGAGCGACGTAAAGGCGAAAATTCAAGATTCCTTCCGGCGTAGTGCCGAGATCGACGCTACGCGCATCGTCGTCGAAGCCGCCGGCGGAACGGTAACGCTGCGCGGCTCCGTTCACTCGTGGGCCGAGAGAGCGGATGCGTCGGTCGCCGCCTATTCGATCGCCGGTGTATCGGACGTCAAAAACCTGACAACTCTCTCCTAGGCATACGCACGGGGATGGGGCGGTCGCACAATCGTCGCGGCCGCCCCATCTTGTGCGCGAGGCGCTCGCGGCACGCATGAGCGAAGCAACAAAAGCAGGTACGATTGTGAAGAGCGAGACGATGTCGAAGACGAACGCGACTCGGTTCCTGGGGCGGCTATTGGTTGCTACCGATGGAATGGAGGATGGGCATCGCGCGGTCACGTTCGCGATCGCGCTCGCGCGTCGCCATGGAAGCACGATCGTGCTCTGCTACTCCGTCGACCGTATAGCGGCACTTGGCGAAGCGTATGTCGGTTACGGAGGAGACGGCGGCGCGGTTCTGCCGATGCTGCGAAACATCGATGATTCGGCGCGGTCGATCCTTTTGGAGGCCCTCGACCGGGTCAAGGCCGCGGGCATCGTCGCGAGCGCCGAGGAGCTGCAAGGCAGCCCGGCAGAGGCGATTCTCGTTCGCGAGAAAGATCGCTCGTTCGATGCGCTCGTCGTCGGCACGCGCGGCGAACGGGGCCTGCAGCGCGCACTCAACGGCAGTACGGCCGACGTCGTCCTGCGCTACAACGAAATCCCGGCGTTCGTCGTATCTGCCGGCGCGGGCGAGGCGGATCCCAGCTTCGCGCGGATTCTCGTTGCGGTCGACGATTCGGATCCAAGCGATGCTGCGATCTGCTTCGCTCTCGAATTCGCCGGCGCGGACGAAGCCTCGCTCGTTTTCTGCGGCGTCGCGCAAACGGATGACCTACTCGATAAGGCCGCGACCTACGGCTACGACCCGGCGCCGTTGCTCAAGGACATCCGTAGCGCTGCGCGCGCGCCGCTCGACGCCGCGGGTGCTCTCGCGAAGACGAAGCAGCTCGCCTTTGAAAGCGTCGTCGCCGAGGGGGATCCAACGAACGCGATCCTGCGAGCCGCCGCCGACCATCGCGCCGGCTGCATCATCATGGGGACGCATGGGCGACGCGGAGTGCGCCGCTGGATATTCGGAAGCGTCGCCGAAAGCGTTGCTCGCCTAAGCCCCGTTCCGGTCGCCGTCGTGAGGGGACCCGCACGGCGATAGGCACACACTGTGCCTTCAACTTCGCGAGAGGAAACAACGTGACGACCAGGACTGATGCATCGACGGCAGCTGCGGCGTGGGCCGAACTCGAAGCGCACTACCAACAGATTCACTCGTTACATCTCCGCGATCTCTTTGCGCAGGATTCGCACCGATCCGAGCACTTCTCGCTCGACGCAACGGGCCTCTACCTCGACTATTCAAAGAATCGGATCACGAACGAGACGATCCGCCTGCTCCTGGGGCTTGCGGAGGCTGCCGGGCTCCGCAAGCGGATCGACGCGATGTTTGCCGGCGAGAAGATCAACGTTTCGGAGAATCGCGCGGTGCTGCACGTAGCCTTGCGCGCGCCGAAAGGGACGCAGATCTTCGTCGACGGCAAAGACGTCGTTCCGGAGGTCCACGCCGTTCTCGACAAATTGTCGGCGTTTGCCGATCGGATCCGCAGCGGAGCCTGGAAAGGGCATACCGGCAAGCGCATCAGAAACGTGCTCAACATCGGGATCGGCGGTTCGGATTTGGGCCCGGTGATGGCGTACGAGGCGCTGCGTTACTATAGCCAGCGCGACCTTACGTTTCGCTTCATCTCCAATGTCGACGGGACGGATTTTGCCGAGGCGGTGCGCGATCTCGATCCCGCGGAAACGCTGTTCATCGTCTCTTCGAAAACGTTCACCACGCTCGAGACGATGACGAACGCGAACTCCGCTCGCGCCTGGACGCTCGCAGGCCTCGGCGGCGATGAATCGTCAATCGCAAAGCACTTCGTTGCGGTTTCGACGAACGCAACGGAAGTCGCGAAGTTCGGAATCGACACCGCGAACATGTTCGAGTTTTGGGATTGGGTCGGCGGCCGCTATTCGATGGATTCGGCGATCGGGCTCTCGACCATGATCGCGATCGGACCCGAGCAGTTTCGCGAGATGCTTGCCGGCTTTCACGAGATGGACGAGCACTTTCAGACGGCGCCCTTTGAGGCGAATCTCCCCGTGATCATGGGCCTTCTCGCGCTCTGGTACAACGATTTTTTCGGCGCGCAAACGGCCGGGGTGATGCCCTACGAACAGTATCTCAAACGCTTCCCGGCCTACTTGCAGCAGCTTACGATGGAGAGCAACGGCAAACACGTCACGCTCGCAGGGACGCCGGTCGAACGCGATACGGGACCCATCTATTGGGGCGAACCGGGCACGAACGGCCAACACTCGTTTTACCAACTGATCCATCAAGGAACGCGGCTCATTCCGCTCGACTTCATTGCGTTCATCGAAACCCTCAACCCGGTGGGCGACCATCACGATCTGTTGATGGCAAACGTCTTCGCGCAAGCCGAAGCGCTCGCGTTCGGCAAGACCGCGGACGAAGTGAAAGCCGAGGGATCACCCGACTGGCTCGTACCGCATCGCACCTTCGAAGGTAACCGCCCCTCGAATACGATCCTCGTCCAGAAGCTCACGCCTGCGACCCTCGGCAAACTGATCGCGCTCTACGAGCACAACGTGTTTACCCAAGGGGCGATCTGGAACATAGACTCTTTCGATCAGTGGGGCGTCGAACTGGGCAAGAAACTCGCCGTGCGCATTATCCCGGAACTCCAGAGCGCGGGCGAGCCAACTCTCGGCCACGATAGTTCGACGAACGGGCTCATTCGCCGCTACCGCAAGGTAAAAGGGCGCGCCTAAGAGCGCGTCGCCCCGGCGACCATCCGTCCGATTCACGATACCGGAGCCGAGTCGACTACGCTAAAATGCTTTCGGGGAGATTTTCGTGGGCGATTTGGTAGTTCAACGGCTTCGGACCGAACTCGCTGAAAAACAAGCAACGGTCGACGCCCTTATGGAGGGTTTCCAGATCCCTGATTTTCCGGTCGTCGGGGGTCTGGCGTTCGACGTGCTCTATCGTCCGGCAGCGACGCTCGAGCGCCTCGGCGGCGACTGGTACGACATCTTCACGTTGCCCGATGGGCGGGTAGCGTTTACGATCGGCGACGTGTGCGGCCGGGGGATCGCCGCTGCCGTGAAAATGGGGCAGGCCAAGCAAGCAATTAAGGTTGCGGCGTCGCTGCAAGCCAACGACCCGATGCCCCGGGCCGTCCTCGATCAAACGAACAAGGTAATTTTTCTCAACGGCCACCACGTCGAATTCACCACGGCGATCTACGGCCTTATTGACACGACAAATCGCACAGTAACGTACGCGTCCGCCGGCCATCATCCGCCGATCCTCGCGAAGCGTGGAGTTCCGCCGAGCGTCATGCCGAACCACGGCTTTCCGCTCGGGGTCGAGCTCGACTTACCCGACCTCATTCGCGAGCACGAATTCAGCTACGAATCGAGGACTCTGCTGGTCTTATACACGGACGGACTCATCGAGTTCAACCACGACGCCGATGAAGGCGAAGCGAGGCTCCTCGAGGCGGCCCGCGCCGCCGTTGAGTCGGAGACATCGAACCCGGCCAGATTTATCGTCGAGAGCGTTCTCGTTAACGAACCGCAGCATCCCGACGATGTCGCGGTCATGACGATATTCTTCGAGTAGCAAACGCGTGGGCGCTGTCCGCCCCATCCGCTGCGGGGGCAGTACGTCGGGGCTACGTTGCGCTAGACTTCAGGTGCTCCCAATGCCTCGTAAACCGATTGAAACACCCGATCCGAACCTATCGCTGCAACGAGGCCCGTCCGCACGGCAGCGCTGCGCGCACGTTCACCTTGGAGCCGTGCGACGGCGACGGTGATGCCGCGCGCACGCAGCGCGGCGATCTCGGCGCAAACGACGGTGGCGCCGGTATAGTCGACATCGATGATCCCGCCGCCCTCGAGAACTACGAGCCGGACCGGTTGCGGAGCCGCCGCGATCAGCTCACGCAGGCGGCTTACGATGTACTGCCCGTTCGTAAACGTAATCGGAGCTGCCGGTGCGAAGACAAGAACGCCGTCAACGCGTTCTCCCCGTTCGCCTTCCGGCGGCCACCAAATCGTCGTACCCGGTATGCGAACGAGTTCGGTGCTCGGCGGCCGTGCGACGATGTAGATACCGCGAACGAGGGAGAGCGCGATCGCAAGCAGCGTTCCGATTTCGACGGGGAAAACGATGACGAGCAGCGCGGCCGCCACGACGAGCCAGATTTCGCTGCCGCCGAGGCGTGCGATGCGCAGCATTTCGCCGACGCGAGAGATGCGCATCGCGATGAAGATCAGCACGCCGCCGAGCGCAGCGAGCGGAAGACACGCCGCCAGGCGCGCGCCAAAAATTGCGAGCAAAACTACGGCGGCAACCGCGAAGATACCGGCGAGTTGCGAGCGGGCGCCCGACGACGCCGCGACGGCCGTGCGCGGCGGGCTCGCGTTCACGGCGAATGCACCGAGGAAGGCGGCGGCGATCGATCCGATGCCGACGGCCACGAAATCGCGGCTAGGATCTTCGGGCAAATCGGGGTGCGACGGATACGAGCGCATGACGACCGCAGTCTGAACCATACACACGAGCGCCACGATGAGCGCGACCGGAGCGAGTTGCAGCGCGTCGTGCGCGTTGACGAGCGGAAGCGTGAGATGCGGCATTGCCGAGGACAGCGATCCGAGGACTGCGACGCCCCGCTGCTGCAGGTGGAAGACCGCCACCGCACTCCCCGCTGCTACGAGCCCGAGTAATGCACCCGGCAAGCGCGGGTTGATCCGCTCCGCAGCAAGCGCAAGCAGAATGACGCAGCTGCCGATGAGCACCGTTGCGCCGTTGGCGTGCGGTGCGTCGTGCACGAGTGCGGCGAGCGCGAGCAGAAGCGGCCGCGAGCCGGCAGGAACGCCGAGGACCAGCGGCAGCTGGCCGACGACGATGTGAACTGCTATTCCGGCGAGGAACCCCGTCGTGACCGGAATCGAGAGAAGGTCGGCGATCCAGCCCGCGCGCAGCACGCCGGCAACGAGCAGCACGATGCCGGTAAGCAATGCCAGGGCCGCGACGAGCGTGGGATACGAAGCCGAACTCCCGGCTGCGATGGCCGCGATAGCGCCCGCGAAGATCGGCGCGATGGTCGAATCGGCGCCCGTGGAGAGGTATCGATTCGCACCGAATATCGCGAATGCGAGCGATCCGGCCGCAAAAGCATACAGTCCCGTCTGCGCGGGCATGCCCGCAAGCCGCGCGATCGCGAGTTGCTCGGGGATCGCGATGGCGGCAAGCAAGAGACCTGCGATCAGGTCGTTCGGCACCGACGCGAGCCTGAAGCCCTGCAGCGAAGCGAAGAACGCGCGGTCTCGTGCGGGCCGCATGGTCATGTCCGCCCGCACTGCTGAGGCCCGGCGCGGCGACCTTGGTCATGGGCAGGGTTGTGGGAAAACCCCCATATATGGTAATATACCTTAACGCCAGTTCTGGGTAAGGACATGTTTTCGCAGGCTACACCGAGGGCGCCGGAAGGCGCCAGGATCGTTACCCCCGTCGTTTGCCGAGTCCACCGGGCCGGCGCGTTGCACCGTGAGTGTGGGAATCTCATTTCGCAATGAGTTGGTTCGATCAGCTCGGTGAGATCGTTGCGCGGAATCGCGAGTTGCTCTGCAGGCACGAGACCAGTTTCAGCGCGGGACACGGCGGGTCATGGACGCGTTGGTGCCCATCGTGCAGATACGTGTTCATCCTCTTTCAACTGCCGCCGTAGCCCGGAGCGCCGCGCGAACGATCCCTTGATTCCAGGATACCGGGAAGATGCCGGCTGCGATACGATGGGGCTTCCCGCTTTCGCAAAGGCACTTTCTTGATTCTCCTACCGGTCTCGGCCGTTTCCGAGCAGCGGCGATTCGTGTTGCATAAGCCTGTCGTCGCCGAATCTCTCGCGGAGCTCCGCGCAGGCATCGCCCAAGCCGTGGCGGCGGGAATCCGGGAGATCGTCATCGATATCGACGATGTCGCGGTCCTCGATTCACCGATCCTCGCCGCCCTGGTCTCGATGCTGAGCGAATCGCGCAAAGGCGGCGCCGCAGTTACGCTCCGCGCTACGCGCAAGAGCATTCTCGACACGCTGCGCATTACTGCGCTCACGAAAGTTTTTACGATCGTTTCGGAAGACGCGGCTCCGGCATTACCTGCGCCACCCGCCCGCGTTGGCGGAATGCCGAAGGCGCGCCTGCGGTAGCCGGCCCCGGCCGCCGGAACCGGCCGCGACGCGAATTCCCCTGTTTTCACGATTCCGTCGCGGGCGCACGCCGACTATACTTGATGGTAACCGCTCCGAAAGGCTATAGGGCGATCAGCTCCCCACAGCACTGCATCCTGGCTGTTGCAGCCCAACAGGTCCCGCAGGGCATCGCCCCGCAGGGCAGCCTGGGCTTGGCTGTGTCGTGAGCACGCAGCCAAGGCCGCTTTCGGAAATTCTCGATCATTCCGAAGACCCTCCGCTCCCTGTCGCCGAGCCGCTCGATCAATACCGTCGCCTCATCGAAAGCCTTACGGACTACGCGATCTTTTCGCTTTCCGAAGACGGTTGCATTACGAGTTGGAACTCGGGTGCAACACTTACGTTCGGGTATGACTCGGGCGAAGTCTTAGGCCGCCATTATTCGCTTATTTTCACCGAAGAAGACATTGCGAACCGACGCCCCGAACTCGAGTTGTTCGCAGCGGTCGCCGCCGGAAAAGCATCGTGCGATGGCTGGCACATTCGAAAAGACAAGAGCCGGCTCTGGTGCACGGATACGGTACAACCGCTGCTTGACGAAAGCGGCACGGTAACCGGCTTCACGAAAATCGTGCGAGATTCGACGGAGAACTACGTCGCAAATGAGTTGTTGCGTCAAAGTGAGGAACGTCTTCATCTGCTGATCGAAGGCGTCACCGATTATGCGATCTTCTCAATCGACCCACTTGGGAACATCCTGCTCTGGAACTCGGGCGCCGAGAAACTGTTTGGTTACCCCGCTGCCGAGGTCATCGGGAAACACTTCGGGCTGCTCTATACGGATGAGGCCCTCATTCTCGATATTCCCACCATCGAGCTTGCGAAGGCCGCGAGCGACGGGAGTGCCACCGACGAGAGCTGGCACGTACGTCGAGGCGGCGAACGTTTTTTTGCGAGTGGCCACCTAAAACGGCTCGAGCCGGATGTCGACGGAAAACCCCGAGGATTCGTGAAGATCGCTCACGACATCACCGAACGAATGAGACTCGATGAAGCGATGAAACAGCGCGCTTTCAGCGACGAGCTCACCCAGCTGGCGAACCGTGCGTCCTTTGGCGATCACCTGCGACGAACGATCGCTCATGCTAAGCGGCATCCGGAAGGACGATTCGCCGTAATTTTCCTCGACCTAGATCGATTTAAAATCATCAACGACAGCCTAGGACACGAGGCCGGGGATCGCTTGCTCGTTCACGTCGCGCGAGTACTGGAGCGTTGCGTACGACCCGACGACATCGTTGCGCGTTTGGGCGGCGACGAGTTTACCATTTTGCTCCCCAACTTACATCACGAAGCCGAAGCGATACGCGTCGCGGAACGCATCCACGCCGCGCTATCGCATCCGGTCACCCTCGGCGATGCCGAGATTGTTACCACGGCAAGCATGGGAATCGCGATCGGCCTTCGTGCTTACGAGACTGCGGAACAGGTACTACGGGATGCCGACACCGCGATGTACGAAGCAAAGGAGCGGGGACGCGCTCGTCACGTACTTTTTGACCATGAACTGCATGCGAGCGCCCTACGCCTCCTGAACTTTCAAACGGAGTTGCGGCAGGCGCTCAAAGCGGAGCAATTCACGATCGGCTACCAGCCGATCGTTTCGCTCGAACGAGGGAACGTGTGCGGATTCGAAGCGCTCGTCCGCTGGGACCATCCGGTCCACGGCACTTTGGGTCCGAGCGACTTCCTCGCCGAAGCGGATAGCATGGGCCTGATCGTGGATATCGACCGCTGGGTCCTCGAACATGCGTGCCGGCAACTGCGAACGTGGCAAACGCAAGGTGATGCGGGCGACTTGACGATGAGCGTCAACATTTCGCGCAAGCTCTTCGCACACGAACACTTGATCGACGACATCCGCACAGCTCTCGATCGCAGCGATCTCTCGCCGCGATGCCTCAAGCTTGGAATTGCGGAGAGCGCACTCATGGCGGACGTCGAAATCGCCGCGGCCAACGTCACGCTCCTGGCAGAATTGGGCGTCGCGCTGTCGATCGACGATTTCGGCAGCGGCTATTCTTCCTTAAGCCACTTAACGCACTTTCCGCTCGAGACGCTTAGAGTAGACCGGTTGTTCGTAGAGAGTATTTCGTCGGTACCGCGTATCGGCGAAATCGCCAAAACGATTGTCACGCTCGCACACAACATGGGTATCGAAGCCGTGGCAGAGGGAATCGAAACCTCCGAGCAGGCGGCGAAGCTACGTGCGATCGGCTGTGCCTTCGGTCAAGGCTCCTGGTTCTCGCCGGCAGTAGACCCCGAGGTCGCGCAAAGTCTCATCGGCTGCTCTCTCCCGAGCGGCGGTCGATGACGCATCGTCACGACCCCATGGTTGCGAACATCCCGATCGCAGCAGCCGCCATGGCGGCAGTCGCGAGCCAACCGAGCACCAGCAGCGGCCTCGAAAGAACGAACTCACCCATGCAGTCTTTCCGGCTTCCGATCAGCATGATGACCAGCATGATCGGGGCGGCGGCCACGCCATTGACGACCGCACTCCAGAACAGCGCTTTTATCGGATCGAGGTGGACGAAATTGAGGAGCGCTCCGATACCGGTTGCTACCGCGATCGCGGCATAGAACGCCTTCGCTCGTAGAGGCCGCCGCGCGAGGCCGACGGGCCATAACGATGCCTCGCCAAGCGCATACGCGGCAGAGCCTGCGAGAACGGGTATCGTGAGCAATCCCGTCCCGATGATCCCGAGCGAGAAGATCGCGAAGGCAAACTGACCGGCGATCGGGCGAAGCGCCTCCGCAGCCTGCGAAGAGGTCGCGATATCGGTTCGCCCATGTGCGTTGAGCGTTGCCGCGGCGGTGATCACGATGCAGAGGGCAATGACGTTCGAGAACGCCATGCCGATATACGTGTCGAGCCGGATGCGCTCGAGTTCGGGCGGTGCTTGGTCCGGCGCCAGCGTGAGCGCTTCGGCACCCGGGCGCTCGAGGACGTCCTCCACTTCTTCCTGCGATTGCCAGAAAAACAGATACGGACTGATCGTCGTACCGAAGACCGCGACGATTGCGACGAGATAGCCTTTGGAAAGCGAAAGGTGCGGAAGCAGCACCTCGCGTGCCACGTGAGCCCACGGAATGCGAACGACGAACAACGTAGCGACGTAGGCGAAAAGCGACAGCGTCAGCCATTTGAGTACGGAAACGTAGCGCTTGTAACTGACGAACGTTTCGAGCAACACGATCGCAAGAGCGAAGGCAACGACGTACAGCAGCATTGGTCCTCCGATCAACAATCCGAGTGCCGCGGCGATCGCGCCGAGATCTGCAGCGATGTTGATCACGTTCGCGATTAGGAGCACGCCGACAATTCCATACAGCAAAGCTGCGGAGTAGTGGCGTCGAATGTTGCCCGCGATGCCGCAGCAGGTGACCCGGCCGATGTCGGCGCTGATCTGCTGAATTGCGCACATGAGCGGATAGGTGAAAAGTAAGGTCCAGCCTAGCCCATATCCGAATTGCGCTCCGACTTGCGAATATGTGGCGATCCCGCTCGGGTCGTCGTCCGAGGCTCCCGTGATGAGACCGGGGCCCATAATCTCGCGCAGCTTAGGTGCGGGGCGCCGTTTGAGCGCGGCGTTCCGCGAAACGTCAGCCCTCGGTTCGAGCGTCTTCAAGTTGCGGTGTGGCTCATCCCAACACTTCTCGCAACGTCCGAGCCCGTTCGAGCTCGTGCTTTTCACCCTTCACGTACACACTCATCGCATCGCCTTCTTCGAGGGTCGCTTCGAGGAGCTTTTTCCTGCGATCGATGTTGATTGCGATGTGCCGGCCGCGCCACCGCACGCGAAAAGCCAACCTATCGAAGCGATCGGGCAGGTGCGGGTCGATCGCTAGACCATCCTCTCGCAAGTGCAAGCCGGCGAAGCCGAACACTGCGGTCATCCATATCCCGCCCTGCGCTGCGATATGCACGCCCCCGGCGATCGCCGCCTGCCCGTCTGCCAAATCGATCGCCGCCGTTTCCTCGAAATACCGAAGCGCCATATCGCGATCGCCGAGGCGCGCGGCAACGAGCGCGTGCATGGCGCGGCTCAGCGAACTTCCGTGTCCGCAGCGCGGCTCGTAGTATCGAAAGTTCGCCATGGCCGACGCACCGGCAAACTCTTCGGGCAACAGCGCGAGCAGTGCGACGACATCGGCCTGTTTGACCACCTGTGATTGCTGCGTACGCTCGCGCCCGAGCACGACGTCCATCGGCACGGACCGGCCGGCGTATTGCATAAGATCGATTTGCTCGAGGTTGAAATACCCGGCAAATTGCTCGTAGATTCCGCTCTTGAGATCGACGCACACCGCCATCGTCTCGGCGGCATCGCGCCACCCTTCGAGTTCCGCCGCATCGAGCTTCAAGCTTTGCGAGATTTGGGCCCAACGCTCGGGCCAGCGTTCGTGCAGCAATCCCGCGACATCGAGCGCGCGACGAATATTCCAGCGCGCCATGACGTTCGTGAACGCATTGTCGTCGATGTGTTCGTGGTACTCGTCGGGCCCGATGACGCCGCGAATGTGACGCAAGCCGTCCGGTTCGGCCATCGCACGGCTAGCCCAGAAACGACCCGTTTCGAGAAGAATTTCCGCACCGGCCTCGAGCAAGAATCCCGTGTCCTGCGTAACGTCCCAATACTGCCACACCGCGTATGCGACGTCCGCGCTGATATGCTGCTCTTGCCGGCCGGAGAGAATCGCAACGACCGCTTGATCGGCTCCGATGATTTGCTCCGGCGCCGTCTCCTCGCCCGTGTCCGCGGATTCCCACGCGTAGAGTGCGCCACGCCAACCCATTCCCCGGGCTTTCGACCGCGCACCGTCGAGCGTATGAAAGCGATACATCAGGAGCGCGCGGGCCGCTTCCGGCCACGTCAGCACGTAGAAAGGAACGAGGTAGATCTCCGTGTCCCAAAATACGTGACCGTGATAATCTTCGCCGGTGAGGCCCCTCGCGCCGATCGAGACACGGTCGTCGGTGGGATCTGCGGCCCCGATCAGATGATAGACGGCAAATCGCAACGCTTGCTGTGCCGCTGCGTCTCCCTCGACGACGACGTCGCTGCACTCCCACCGTTGTTTCCAGGCCGCTTCGTGTTCCGCGAGTACGCCGCGCCAGCCGATACCGTTTGCAGCGTCGAGCTCGCTTAGCGCCTCCTCGCCGGCATCGGAACTCGAAGTGTCGCCGCGCGTAATGGCAACGGTGCGCTCGAAGGTCACGACATGCCCCGCGCGCGACTTCCAATTCCACGACCAGGTTAATTCGCCGTTTTCCGCAGGTGCGACGACCTCGCCGTCGATCGTCAGCGTCGCGGCGACCGCCATGCCGAGTCGCTTGCCGGATTGTTTCGTGTGCCAGACGGCGACGTTCTGTTCCATCCGCTCCGAAACCAGCGCCGTCGCGTCCTCCTCGATGCACGCCTCGAGCGTAAGCTCGGATTCGCCGCTGTCGATGCGGATTTCGACCAGCTGGAGCCCGAGCGCCCGCGAGCGTCGTGACACCAGATGCAGCGTGCGAGCGCGAAAGCCGAGCGCGTCTTCTTCGTGCCGGTGGCTTTCCGTCAGCACCATTCCGCGCCGCATATCGAGCACCAAACGCAGCGGCGACACGTCACCGTCGTGTTCGCGCAAAGCTCCGTCCACGGTCGCCCGAAGTTGAAGCCAATCCGCAGCCGGAACCAGGGCCGAGACGGGGCCGTCGGGGGACGCCGTATCGAACAATCCCGCTACATAGGTGCGCGGCGGCAACACCAACCGCCCGGATTGGTTGATCGTCCTCGAGCAACGCACGCCGAGAAAGCCGTTGCTGACGGTAAAGCGCGCTTCGCGGCTGCTCTCTCGCAACGAGTCGGACGCAGAATCTTCGATGATCCAGGCGAGGTCGGCCGTCGGATCTAGGATGTCCGCAGGCGCGACCGCCGTCATGCGGCGCGGCCGGCGAGCCGCCCGTCAGCCAAAGCGTCGAGCGCAACGTTGTCGAGGCTGGTTACCACGAGGCTCGCACCGGCTGCCCGCAGCGACGCTGCATCCCGAAGGCGCGCGACCCCAAGACCGGTCATGTGACCCGCAATCGCCGCCTCGATCCCGGCGGGCGCATCCTCGATAACGAGGCAGTGCGATGCCGCTACGCGCAATTCCGCCGCGGCGAGCAAGAAGAGTTCCGGATCGGGTTTGCCATGCGCGAGATCCCGGCCACAGACGTTGACGGTAAAAACGTCGAGCAAGCTGCGCCCCGAAGGTAGATGCAGCGGACGCATCATGTCGTTTGCGTTCTTCGACGACGAGGCCACCGCCATCGGCCAACCCAAGACGGCGACCGCATCCACGAACCGCAGCGCGTCCGCGAAAGCCCGGACCCCTCCGGCCCGAACCAGCTCTTCGAGCACCACCTGTTTGCGAGCGGCATAGACGCCGGCTTTTCCGGCCGCATCCGGTACCCCGAGCGATTCCAGCGCCGCAACGGCGCCCGCCTGCCTCGGTTTTCCGGCGACGTGCGCCTGATACAACGCCGTTGTAAAGCGAATCGGATTCGCGAAGCCGCGCAATGCTTCACGCCATGCCTGTTCGTGCGGCGACGCCAGCAACACGCCATCGACATCGAAGATACAGGCCGTCAACGCGATCGCCGCCGGTGGTTCGGGTGTGAGACTTTTCATCGGTGTACCCGTGACGGAGACCCCCAAGCGCAGAAAACGACGTGGCACCCCCGATCCGAAAGACCGCGAGGCACCGCGACGGCGGGACATTCCCGGTCGGAGCGTACCATCGCGGCGCTCGCCGCACTATCGTTAAAAAGGGTGATCGTTGGCAGCCGCGCGCGTCAGCTGTCCGTGAACAAGGCAGCGCGCGGATGTCCCTTTGCCGGCGCCGGCGGCGAACAGCGTTCTTGAAAATCGGTGCTCCATTGCCAATTCCGGATCTCCGGCATATCTTCGAGGTGTTCGCGGATGTACGCGTGATGTTCGTAGAGTTTTCGATTGAAGAGGTCGATAGCGCCGTCGCTTTGCGCGCGGAGCCGCGGCACGTGCGTGAGGGCGTCGATCGCGAGATGAAAGCGGCTCATCTCGTTGAGAACGACCATATCGAACGGCGTCGTCGTCGTTCCTTGATCCATGTAGCCGCGCACATGGAAGCGACTTTCGCTCGACCGGCCGTGGACCATCGTATGGATCAGCCAACGATTGTTGTGAAAGGCGAAGACGACGGGTGCCTCACTCGTGAAGAGCGCATCGAAGGACATGTTGTCCATTCCGTGCGGATGATCGTCCGGCATCATGAGTGCGGTGAGATCGACGACGTTAACGACGCGCACCTTGATCCCGGGAACGTACTTTTGCAGCAGCCAGGACGTCGCGCAGATCTCGATCGTAGGAACGTCCCCGGCGCAAGCTAGCACGACGTCCGGTTCGTAACCGCCATCGTTGGTCGCGAATTTCCAAATCGACGCGCCTTGCGAGCAGTGCACGCGGGCTTCGTCCATCGTCAACCATTGTAACTGCGGCTGCTTGCCGCAGGTAACGATGTTGACGTAGTTTCGGCTCCGCAGGCAATGGTCGAAGACGTTTAAGAGACAGTTGCTGTCGGGCGGATAGTAGACGCGGATCGTTTCCTTGCGGCGTGCCAGAGCGTTGTCGACGAAGCCGGTCGCCTGGTGGCTGAACCCGTTGTGATCGTTCCTCCACGCGTGACTCGTCAGCAGGACGCTCAGCGATGCGAGCGGTTTGCGCCACGCGAAATCACGACACTGCTCGAGCCACTTTGCATGCTGAGTCAACATCGAATCGACGACCTGCGCGAAGGCCTCGTACGACGACCACATTCCATGGCGACCGGTCAAGAGATATCCCTCGAGCCATCCCTGGCAGAGATGCTCGCTCAGCACCTCCATCACGCGGCCGTCGGGGCTCAAATCATCGTCGATCGAAACGATCTCGCCCATGAAGCGGCGCTTCGTCGCTTCGAAGACGGCGTTCAAACGATTCGAGTTGGTCTCGTCCGGACAGAACATCAAGAAGTTCGACGGATTGCGCTTGAAGATGTCGCGAAAAAACTGGCCGAGCTTCTGCGGAGCCTCGGCGACGACTTGGCCCGGGCCCGGAATCTCGAGAGCGTAGTCCGTAAAATCGGGCAGATCGAGTGCGGACAGCAGCCGCCCGCCGTTGACGTGCGGGTTGCCGCCCATCCGGCGATTCCCGCGCGGCGCCAATTCCGAGAGCTCATCGATAAACGTTCCGTACTCGTCGAAGAGTTGCTCCGGCCCGTAACTCCTCATCCACGATTCGAGAATTTTGAGATGCTCGGGATTCTCGCGGACCGTTGCGAGTGGAACCTGATGCGCCCGGAACGTGCCCTCGATCGGAATTCCGTCCACTTCCTTGGGACACGTCCAACCCTTCGGCGTGCGCAGCACGATCATCGGCCAAACCGGCCGTTTTTCGAAGCCGTTCTTGCGCGCGAGATGTTGGATCGCTCGAATTTTGGCGTAGCAGGCGTCCAGCGCACCGGCAAGCAGCTGATGCACGGCGTGCGGGTCGTCGCCTTCAACAAAATACGGATGGTAACCACGGCCCGCGTACAGCGCTCTAAGATCTTCGTCGCTCGTGCGTCCCTGCACCGTGGGTCCCGATATCTTGTATCCGTTGAGGTGCAGGATGGGCAGCACGGCGCCGTCGCGCACGGGACTGAGATAGTCGACGGACTTCCAGCTTCCTTCGAGCGGACACGTCTCCGACTCTCCGTCGCCGATCACGCAGGCGACGATGAGATCCGGGTTGTCGAATGCGGCGCCGAACGCGTGCACCAGCGAATAGCCGAGTTCGCCTCCTTCGTGCATGGAGCTGGGCACGTGCGGCCCGCAATGGCTCGGAACGCCGCCCGGCGTTGAGAACTTCCGGAACAGCAACCGCATGCCGTTCTCGTCACGCGTTATCTCCGGATGGACTTCGGTATAGCTTCCTTCGAGATACGAGTTTGCGTTGAGCGAAGGACCGCCGTGCCCCGGACCCGAGATATAGATGATGTCCGCGTCGTGTTGTTTGATCAGGCGATTAAGATGGATGTAGATGAGGTTTTGCCCGGGCGACGTGCCCCAATGGCCGAGCAATCGCGGCTTGATCTGTTTCGCGGTGAGAGGTTCGCGCAGCAAAGGATTCTCGAAGAGATAGATTTGCCCGATGCACAGATAGTTCGCGGCGCGCCAGTAGCGATGCATCCGCTCCAGCATCGCCGGCGCGAGCGGACCGCTTGCCGCAGCGAGTTGTGCTGGAGGTTCTGCGGGCGCGGCGATCGCCGTCGAAAGAGCGACGTCGAAAGCAAACTCCGCCCGTTCCGCAGCGCCCGGCAAAATGGTCGTTGACATCTCGAACGAACGTCTCTTTCTAGGCCGCGCGCGGCGCTTGAACTCTGCAGCATCGGACCGGAGATGCTCGATTAGTTGGGGGCGCCGGCCGGGGGCGGCGACATGTTGACGTTCTACGGCAGCATCGGCAAAATCGTAGGTGGCGAACACCGCGACGGCCGTGGTATCGGTGCGGTGCTGTCAGACTCTCGTTGTCATCGCTCGACCCTAGCATCATTGCCGGTCGCGGACCATCGTGAAATAGGCGGATATGATCGGCGTCTGGGTTGCGCGACGACGGATTTTGCGGAACCGCTTTTCGCGTTCGTGTCTCGCCTATCCAGACGGAAGAATTATGCCACGGATCCTTTCGCGCTCACCAAAATCGCAATAATGCGCGACAGGGAGGGGCGACATTTTTCTACCAACATCTGTCGAATCAATGACTTCCCAACATACGATCGCGTTTCTGTCTTTATCCAGAACAACTTTACACATATATTCCGAAAGACTAGGCGCAGCAGCAGTCGTAAAATGATAACAGTACGCATAAAGAGCAGGCAAAGATTTCTCGACAGGGAGAGTTGCTTGCATTTTAAGGTCCTTCCGCCTGAGAGCCATTCATACACGGAGTCCATTTAAGGCCCATAGATGTAGACTCGAATGTCAGTCGATAAGCCCGGCGTTCGGTCTCGCACCGCTGAGTCGGCACCTCAATCCTAGCACAGCTGCGTCTCGCGCGCATTCCGAATATCGGCGGCTAGGGATGGCTTCCTCGGGAAGCGGTTTGGCCGTGAACCAGAAAGCGCGATCCGAGCGTCGTTGAAAGGAGCGCAACGATCGCGAGTACGGCGAGTCCCACGACCAATTTATGCCAGGTTTTTATGCGCGGCGCCGGCCGGCGAAGGCTTCGACGAACAGAAAGATGCCCAAAGCGACGACGAGCAGGGTCATAATCCAATGCTTGTCGCCGGGTACCAAGGCGTCGACGGCCACGAGCGCAGCAAAGGCCGCCATCGAGATCGCTAGCCGGTTTCGGAGTCGCACGCTCCCCAGACTCGGATCGGCTGCGATGCCGAGCAAAGTCTCTGCCGGGTCGTGGGCGATCTTCGCCCGTACGCCCGCGCGTCGCGCCGCCTCCAAAAGCGACGACTCCGCCACGCCGGCGTCGTGCGCGACGACGACACGCGCAGTGCCGGCGGTGCTCTCGGCTAGCAAAACGCCGGGAACGCTTTGCAGGGTTCGAATGAGGTTCGCAACGGAGGCCGCCGGCGTAGCGCGATCCATCTCTAGCGTCGTACGCGTCAGCAGGTCGACGCCGCCGGTACGGGATCCCGTGAAACTCACAGCACGGGAAGTTTCAGGCCATTGCTTACCGGCGGAGCCGCCGCGTCCTTGGCCAAGATATCCAAGAACGGCTTGACGATATCGAGCGGCATCGGAAACACGACCGTCGTGTTGTGCTCCCCGCCGATTTCCGTAAGCGTTTGCAGGTAGCGGAGTTGCATGGCCGCCGGGATGGATGCGAGAATAGTCGCGGCATTAACCAGTGTCTGGGCGGCTTGGAATTCGGCCTCGGCATGAATCACCTTTGCTCGCCGATCGCGCTCGGCCTCGGCCTGCTTCGCGATCGCTTTTACCATATTGTCGGTCAGTTGCACGTCGCGAATCTCGACGGCGGTGACTTCGATACCCCAGGCCTTCGTGCGAGCGTCGAGGATGTCTTGAATGTCCGTGTTGAGCTTGGTGCGTTCCGAAAGCATTTCGTCGAGTTCGTGCTGCCCGAGAACGGAGCGAAGCGTCGTCTGGGCGAGCATGTTCGTCGCGGGGACGAATTGCTCGACCGCGATGACGGATTTCGCGGGATCGGTAACGTGAAAATAGAGCACGGCGTCGACCTTCACGGACACATTGTCGCGAGAGATGAGGTCCTGGCTCGGAATCTCCATCACGACCGTCCGCAAATCGACGCGTACCATCTGCTGCACGATCGGAAACAAGAAGATCAGGCCGGGACCCCCCGTGTGCGTAAAGCGTCCCAGCGTGAAGATCACCGCTCGCTCGTATTCTCGCAGCACCTTGATGGACGCGCTGGCGATGAAACCGAGCAGCATGATGGCGAAGGCAAATGGGAGCAGTTCGGAAGGCGAGAGCACTAGAACCTCAGTCCATAACGCTCAGCATTCGGTCGTGCACCGCTGAGACGGCCCCTTATCGTAGCGCAGCCGTGACTCGCGCGGTATCGTGAATTACGCGGTACGCGGCGTAAGCGAACGAAGGACGGACGCTCCATGATACCGCGAACTGCTCCGCGCCGCCATCGTGATAAACACGGTATACATCTCCGCCGCAATAAGCGAGCATAGGTTCCGCGGAGGGACGTGTACCTTATATTTCCGAGCTTTTTGACGAGAGGCGTTTTTCATTTTCAGCGTTAGTGAGCACGGCGACGTGAGAATCATCAATGTGGAGCGCGACCTCGATATCTGCTCGTCGGGCTCGCTCGCCTCGGCAATCCGCCTCGCGAGCGCGGTGGCGGATCGTCACCTCATCGTGTCCCTCGAAGACTGTAACTTCTGCGACGCGAGCGCGCTGACCGTGCTGCTTGGTGCAAAAGCATCCCTAGGAGCGCGGCTCAGCATCGTCGTTCCCGTCGGGCGAGCCGTTCGCCGGATCTTCGAGGTTACAAACTTGACGCAGCGGCTCTCCCTCTGCGCCGACCGGGACGAGGCGCTGGCGAAGGCGCCCGTGTGACGCACCCGGTATGCGAACGTGGTAGGAGCCGATCTATGAGTCACCTCAATGCGCACATCATCGTCGCTTGCCCGCCGGCGCAGGCAGGTTCGCGCCTCAAAGCGTTCCTGCGCGACCGCGGCAACCGCGACGGAGGAATTGCGAAGTTCGCGCTCTCCATCGATGTCGAGGTTCCCGGCCTGCCCATCCCCCTGAAACTGCAGCGCTCGATCATCGCGACGATTCAACCGCATCATGCGGCGGGCGATATGGAACCGCGCTATTCCGTCCAATGGGCACCGGAACATCCCGGTCAATTTCCCCTCTTCGCAGGCGAGTTCATCATCGAGGGAACCGGCGACTACCAGTCGTTCATCATCCGCATCGTAGGCGCATATACGCCGCCCCTCGGGGTCTTCGGCAAAGGCTTCGACGCCGCCATCGGCAACCGCATCGCGCAAACCGTCGCAAACGACCTGCTCCGCCGCATGCGCGACACGATCGAGCACGATTACCGCGCGGACGAGGAACAAAAGCGGCCCGCAACTCAGGGCCCGAAAGAGACGTAATTTCCTCACGTGACGGGAAGCGCCCAAACGAGCGAACGACCCTTCGTCAGGTCATAGTAACGACGGCGGCCCCATCGATCGCGTCGGATTTGACGGCAGCGAGCGCCTCGTTGACGCGTTCGAGCGGGAAGACGTAATCTCGGGCTTGAGCCCGATCTCGGCCGCAATGGCGAGGAAATCGCCGGCGTCGGCTCGCGTCATATTCGCGACGCTGCGAATCTCCCGCTCGCCCCAGAGCAGCGAGTCGTAATCGAACTGCGGCATCCGATCGAGGTGGATCGCGTTGATCGCGACGACGCCGCCCTTGCGAAGCGCTCCGAGCGCCGCGACGACGACATCGCCCGACGGCGCGAAGGTCACCGCGCGATCGAGCGGGCGCGGCGGTTTCGCGGTCTCTTCGCCGACCCAATCCGCGCCGAGCCGTTCCGCGAAGGCACGGTGCTTTGCGCCCCGGGTCGCGACGGAAACCGAACAACCCCAACTTTTGAGGACCGGCAGTGCGAGATGCGCGGACGAGCCGAACCCGTAGAGCCCGACATGTTCCCCGGGCTCCACGCCCGCAACGCGCAGGGCGCGAAATCCGATGATCCCGGCACACAAGAGCGGTGCCGCATGCAAATCGTCGAGGCTCTCGTGCAGCGGATGCGAAAAATCCGCGCGCGCGACGACGGATTGGGCATAGCCGCCATCGACGTCGTACCCCGTGAATACCGGCGCGTCGCACAGATTTTCACGCCCTGCACGGCAAAAGCGGCACGTGCCGTCCGTCCCGCCGAGCCACGATATCCCGACGCGCGTTCCAACCTCAAGCGCAACGCCGTCGGCACGAGCAGCGACGATGCCGACGATCTGATGTCCGGGAACGATCGACGGATGATGCGGGGGAAGGTCGCCTTCTACGATGTGCAGGTCGGTTCGGCACACGCCGCAGGCGCGAATGGTGACGAGAACTTCACCGGGATGCAGTCCGCCCGGGTCGCGCTCCTCTAAAACAAGCGTGGCGTCAGCGGTCGTAGCGGGGTTATGCAGAACTGCGGCAAGCATGGTACCCACTTGCCCAGAAAGAAGTGCTTCTTCCGCTGCAGGCGTCCGCGTTACAAAGCCAAAGCAAGTTGTTCGGCACTGGGGGCCATCGGGGGGCACGCCGCCCCGATCTTACTGGGGGCCATCGGGGGGCACGCCGCCCCGATCTTACTGGGGGCCATCGGGGGGCACGCCGCCCCGATCTTACCGAAGGCGAAGGCGAACCGTGAACGACCGTAACCAGGAAGACCACGTGCACCACCGGCACCAACACGAGCACGGCGCGGCTTGCGGCCACCTCGCGGTGATCCACGACGACCACGTCGATTACGTTCACGACGGGCACTTGCACCATCCACACGGCGACCACGTCGACGAACATCAACTCGCCGCCTCGGACCTCGCAGCCTGCGATCCGAAGCACGCCTGCGGCGCCCATCCGAGAGACCACGTGCACGGCGTAGGCTGCAACCACGTCGCGATCCCGCACGACGGCCACATCGACTACGTCGTCGAGGGACACATCCACCGCCAACACGGCGAACATTGCGACGACCACGGCGAACTGCGCCTCGCTTGAAATCGACTCGCGAGGAGCCGCTTTTACGTCGGGATTGAGCGCCGAAGCCTATCGAAAGTGGGCGCTTGAATACCGCTCGCGCGAATGACCACCCCAATTTCCTCGGCGATCTCGGCCGTCTCTCGCCCTGCATGGCGCGCATGTGCAGCAAAGAAGATCTCACGGCGCGCTCCCCCGAGATACCATCGCCAATACGCCGCCGCGAGCGGCGCAGGTACATAGCGAAAGATTGCGCGGAGTAGCGGACACTCCGCCGTCACGCGAGCTGCGTCGAGTTCACTATTGGCGAGACGGAGGAAACACCAAGTGCCGGAAGCACGGCATCGGCCTGATCGCGGCGCACCGTGGCAAGGCAGAGATCGTAGCGGTCCGGTGGCCCTAACGACTCCACGACAATCGGACCAGCGATTCGCATGTCGCGAGAGCCCAGCACCCCTTGCTACCGCATCGCGCTCAACGTCGCGATCTCGCGTCGGTGCGCGCGTCTGTCTTGGCGCACTATCGCCCGAACTCATTCAGACCGTGGTGCCTCTAAGCGTCTCCACTCAAGCTGCGAAGAACTGCAGTTAGCTTTCGATCCTCGCATTTCCGAAGGTGGATAAGCGGCAGTGAAGCTGGAAGCACTTCCACTAGGGCCGCGTGCCAGAGGCACGATTTAGTCGTCAGCGAGGTCTTATGAAAGCAACGGAAGCCAAATTGCTCTAAAGCAACAGTTCGACGTAGGGGATTAGTCGCCGCGTGCGCGCCCGAAGCGGGGTCATTGTCATCGCGTCGCTCGCGAGCGCACTAGCGATCCACCGCGAAGAACTGGAGCATCTTTGGCGTCCCAGCCCAAGTGTCTCTCCATGATCTGACAGAGGTTCATGCGACTCGGCACGCCGAGCGGGTTCAGCAAGCCGTCGACCACGGTGCGCCCGTAGGCGCGCGCTCAGCCGGCCGCGTATTGGCAGGGCTCACAATCCGTGGTGCTGCGGCGTGCCAGCCGCTTGGCACAGTCGCGCGTTAAGATCCCGCTATGAGTTCCTCGAGCCCATGCAAACGGCGCGAAAGACCGGGCCGCGACACACCGTCCGGCTTATGTGAGCGCATCAGGCCTTCGGTCGAAGCAGTGCTGCACCGGTACGGTGCGGCCGGCATCGTTCCCGTTGAGGCGCTCGCGCGCGCAGTCATCGAGGGACTGGTCGACACATCGCCGCGGCTGAAGGCGCGCGAGCGAATAATCGCGGAGTGCGGCGGGGCACCAACCTGTTGGATTTGCGGACTCCCCATCCCGATGGACGCCGAACTGGATACGCCCGAGCGCTTCTCGATCGATCACGTGGTACCGAAGCGAGACGGCGGCGCGATACTAGGCTTCGAGAACCTTAAGCCGGCACACCGACTTTGCAACTCGATGCGCGATGTGCCGACGCCCTCCCCCAAAATTCTGCAGTGGCGTCAGCACTTACTCGCGCGGCTTCGTGTCAAGGACCCAGCCGAAGCGGAGCGTTGCGACTGATGGCCGAGTACACTTGCACGGCCGCTGAAGCAAAGTGGCGTAATAGGGAAACAGCCACACGGTTTGGCCACGAACAAGTGAAGTGGCGGCGCACTCTCGGCTATCTGCCGCCGCGTTAAAGGATGCGTTCGGCCTGACACACGTCGCGCGCTCACGACCAAACCGAGCTCATCCGCGACAGCCTAAATTGCGCTTGACGGTCTCCCAAGCAGCCGTGAGGATCTCGGGTCAACTCTCTCCAGCGGTCATGCTTGAGTAGAGCGTTTTCCTCCGCTCCGCATCGTTGCGAAAGCCATCGGCGCGCGGTCGAATCGATAAGCACCCGAAAGAGCCACAGCGTTGATGAAATTCCAAGTCGCGAGGTCACAACCTAGCACTCCGCAATCGCAGGGCATTTACGATCACCGATACCGAACTAAACGACATTGCAAGCGCCGCGATCATCGGGCTTAGCAACAGTCCGAACGCCGGATACAACGCGCCCGCGGCAATTGGGATGCCGATGGCGTTGTAGGCGAACGCGAAGAGAAGATTCTCGCGAATGTTGCGCATGGTCATGCGACTGAGGGTTCGGGCCCGCGCGATGCCCGCCAGATTGCCCTTCACCAGGGTGATGCCGGCGCTCTGGATCGCGACTTCCGTCCCGGTGCCCATGGCGATTCCGACGTCCGCCGCGGCGAGCGCCGGGGCATCGTTGATGCCGTCCCCCGCCATGGCGACGACCTGGCCTTTTCTCTTGAACGCGTTCACGAGGCGGTGCTTGTCGTCCGGCAGGACGCCCGCCTCAACCTCCGATATCCCAAGTTTCTTGGCTACCGCCTGGGCCGTGATCAGGTTGTCGCCCGTAATCATGACCACGCGCATGCCGGTGGCTTGCAGGCCTTGGAGGGCGGCAGGCGTCGATGCCTTGATAGGATCGGCGATAGCGATAACGGCCGCGGCCTTCCCGTCGAGGGCGAGAAAAAGTGCTGTCGCACCGTCCGCGCGTAGTTCGTCGGCTTTCCTCTCAAGGTCAACGTTCACGATGCCGGCATCGCTCAATAGTTTCGCGTTGCCGAGCAGCGCATGGTGTCCACCAACTTCGCCGCTCACACCTTCGCCCGTGACGGATGCAAAGTTTGTGGCCGCGGGAACGTCGACGCCGCGCTCCTTCGCGGCTGCCACGATTGCCGCGGCCAGGGGATGTTCGCTGAGACGCTCGAGACTCGCGGCGAAGCGCAGGATGTCATGGTCGGAAAAACCTGAGAGAGAAACGATGGCCGTCACTTTTGGCCTGCCTTCGGTAAGCGTCCCCGTCTTGTCGACCACGAGGACGTTCACTTTCTCCATGCGCTCGAGCGCGTCAGCCGACTTGAAGAGCACGCCGGCCGTCGCACCCTTCCCCATCGCGACGCTGATGCTCATCGGTGTTGCAAGCCCGAGCGCGCAGGGGCAGGCAATGATAAGCACCGATACGGCCGCGATAAGTGCATAGGTGAGCGCCGGGGACGGCCCCCAGATTGCCCAGAGGGCGAACGTGATGACTGCGGCGACGAGCACGGCCGGCACGAAGTAGCCGGCGACCGTATCGGCCAGGCTCTGAATCGGTGCTCGACTTCGCTGGGCTTCCGAGACCAGCGCTACGATTTGCGACAACATCGTGTCCGAACCGATCTTGTCCGCGCGCATGATGAGCGAGCCCGTCCCATTGATGGTGCCTCCGATGAGCGCATCGCCGGCGATCTTTGCAGCGGGCATCGGCTCGCCCGTGACCATCGATTCATCGACCGCGCTGTTGCCCTCTACGACAACGCCGTCCACGGGCACACCATCTCCCGGGCGCACCCGCAGGCGATCCCCGACCTGCACTTGGGCGAGTGAGACATCCTCGTCTTCGCCGCCCTGCGTGATGCGCCGGGCGGTCTTCGGTGCAAGGTTCAACAGCGCACGAATGGCCCCACCAGTCTGTTCGCGCGCACGCAGTTCGAGCACTTGGCCGACCAGAACGAGGACCGTGATAACCGCGGCGGCTTCGAAGTAGACGGCGACGGCCCCGTCCATGCCGCGAAACTCCGTCGGAAAGATGCCGGGTGCGAGGGTCGCGACGACACTATAGAGATAGGCTACGCCGGTGCCGAGTGCGATCAGGCTGAACATGTTGAGGCTGCGGTTGACGAGCGACGCCCAACCGCGTTCGAAAAACGGTCGACCGGCCCACAGAACTACGGGCGTCGACAGAACGAATTCGATCCACGTCGCAACGATCGCCGGCACCAGACGGTGCAAGCCGAGCGCCGGAATATGACTGCCCATCTCCAACACGAAGACCGGGAGTGTGAGCATAGCTCCGACCCAGAGCCGCCGCGTCATCTCGATCAGCTCTTCGTTCGGTGCGCCGTCGGCGGTAGCGACGAGCGGTTCGAGCGTCATACCGCAGATCGGACAAGCTCCGGGCTTATCCTTGCGAATCTGCGGGTGCATCGGGCAGGTATAGAGCACGAGCTTCACGTGCGTGCCGCGCACGGGATCGGCAAGTTTTCGACCGGTCGAATCCCTCTGAACCACCTAGATACCGAAGAACTTTCAAGGGATCACCACCGGCGGCGAGGCCCACGCTGTTGCGTACCCAGAAAAGCCGGCTTGCATCGAAGGACGCTCCGGCGCTGCTCGCTCCCAATCGTTACAGCACGCGTGAGCTCCGGTCGTATCCCCCATTTCACGGTGGTCGTTCCGGTTCAAAGCGCGTATGATGATGCTCGGGACGCGCATAGCGCTGCGTTTTTGAGAAGGGACTGCTCACCTCGTGGCAACGGTAACACCGACGCGCGTCGATGTCTCGAAGCCGCTGATGCCGCCAGGACCATCCGCTCCAATCCCGCCCGCGCCGCGGCGGGGCGGCTTGCGCCGGTTGTTGGTGGTCGCTTCGGTCGTTGTGTTGCTCGCGGTGGCCGCAGCCTTCGTGGTGCGGGCACTTGCGCCGCGTCCGCCGCTGACTGAGCTGCCGGTGAGCGGCCGACTGGAAGGGTACCAGAGCGATCTGGGTGCGAAAGTCGGCGGACGCGTCGTGTGGGTCGCGGTGCGCGAAGGCGCGGACGTTCGCGAAGGACAGGTGCTCGTGCGGCTTGACGATGCGCAAGCCCGCGCGCAATCCGCAGCGGCGGCCGCTGCAGTGGTGGCCGCCGAAGACCGAGCGCGGCAAAGCCAAGCCACGCTCGCGGTGCTGGCTAGCCAAATCAACGAAACGGCGCTCGGCGGCGAGCAAGCGACAGCCGACGCGAGCGGCCGCGTAGCGCAGGCGCGCGCGAATGTTGCGGCCGCACAAGCACAAACGACCGAGGCAGCTGCGGTCGTCCGGCAGGCGCAGGCGAGTCTCTCGTTCGCGAGCATCGATCGTGCGCGTTACGACGCGCTGAGCAAGACGGGCGATGTCTCGCAGCAGCGCGCGCAGGAAGCCGACACGGCGGATCGCACGGCCGTCGCTACGCTCGAACAGCAGCGCTCGGCGTCCGCGGCCGCGCAACGAAACGTCGCAGCCGCCGTCGGCGCGCTCGACCTCGCCCAGAGCACAACGTTTAACGCGCCGATCCACGCGGCGCAAGTCGTGACCCTCGAGCGACAGGAACATCAAGCGCAGGCTCAGATCGCCGCCGCGCGCGCGGACGCGACTCAAGCACGCGCACTGCTTCGCCAGAGCGACGCCGCGCTCGGCGATCTCACCGTACGCGCGGCAAGCGACGGGACCGTCATCGCACGCGCCGTCGAACCAGGCGAGGTCGTCGCACCGGGACGGATTCTTCTCTCGGTCGTCGACCTGGATCGCGTGTATTTGCGCGGTTACGTACCCGATGGTGAGATCGGTCGCGTTCGAGTCGGCCAGCGGGCGCACGTCGCGCTCGATTCAGATCCAAGCCATCCGCTCGAGGCGCGCGTCGGCGAGATCGATGCACAAGCGTCGTTCACGCCGGAGAACGTGTACTTCGAGCAAGATCGCGTGCAGGAAGTGTTCGGCGTGAAGCTCGACCTGCTCGCGCCGCGCGGCTACGCCAAGCCGGGGATGCCGGCCGACGCCCACATCGACCTCGCGCCTCAGTGACCGCGGCCCCGCCGATCGATGTGTGCGTGCGCGGCCTCGCGAAGCGCTATGGCGAAACCGAGGCCGTGCGCGGCATCGATTTCGAGGTACGGCGTGGCGAAATCTTCGGCCTCATCGGCCCCGATGGTGCGGGTAAGACGACGACGTTCAACATCCTAGCCGGCATCCTCCAGCCCACGTCCGGCGAGATCACACTCCTCGGCGAGCACCCGCGTCTCGCGCGCGCGAACGTCGGATATCTCACGCAGCAGTTCTCGCTCTTCGTCGATCTCAGCATCGACGAGAACCTGCGGTACATCGCCGGACTCCGCGACGTCTCGGCCGCTGACTTCGCGGAACGGAGCCGGCGTTATCTTGCCTTGATGGATCTAGGCAGAATCGGAGATCGCCTCGCGGGCGAGCTTTCGGGTGGAATGAAGCAGAAGCTCGCGCTATGCTGCGCGCTGATCAGCGAGCCGCGGGTGTTGCTGCTCGACGAGCCCACGGTCGGCGTCGATCCGCTTTCGCGCCGTGAGTTCTGGAGCGTGCTTGCGCGACTTGCAACGAACGAGATGACGATCGTCGTCGCTACGCCGTATCTCGACGAAGCCGAGCGCTGCCATCGCATCGCCCTGATCTACGACGGCACGATCCGGGATCTCGGTACGCCGGCCGAACTCGAGGCGCAGTTGAACTGCAAGCGCCTCGAAATTCGTTCTTCCGATACGGCCGGCGCCGAGTCCGCGCTCCAGAAGGTGCACGACGGCATTCTTGACGTCCAAAGCTTCGGCGACCGTGTCGATGCGTTGGTTCCCGACGTGCAACACGGCGAGCGCGCGGTCCGCTCCGCGCTGGCGGCGGCGTCGATTACCGTCACCTCGATCGAAGCCGCTCCGCCGACCCTCGAGAACGTCTTCGTCGCACGTTTGCGCTCGCTCGGCTATGGCGAGCCGTACACTCCGTTTCCCGGCTCCGCACGTGCGCGCGACCGAGGCGGAGCTTTTGCAATCGACGCAAACGGACTCACCAAGCAGTTCGGCAAGCTCCGAGCGGTCGACAACGCGACGCTGCAGGTCGCCTACGGTGAGATCTACGGGCTGCTCGGTGCCAACGGCGCAGGCAAGACGACGATCATCAAGATGCTCTGCGGACTCCTGGCGCCGACATCCGGTACGATCGCACTCGCCGGCAAGACCGGCGGCCTGCGGGCGGAATCGCTGCGGCGACGCATCGGCTACATGAGTCAGAAGTTTACGCTCTACGACGATCTCTCGATCATCGAGAACCTGCGCTTCTACGCCGGAATCTACGGACTGCGCTCGAGCGAGCGCGACGAGCGCATCGCTTGGGTACTCGAGAACTCCGGACTGCGCGGGCGCGAACACCTGCGCACCGGCCGGCTTCCCGGGGGGTGGAAGCAGCGGGTCGCGTTCGGAGCTGCGGTGATGCACGATCCCGAGATTTTGTTTCTCGACGAACCGACATCGGGCGTCGATCCGCTCGCGCGCCGTCAGTTTTGGCGCTTGATCGAGGAGCGTGCACGGGCAGGCACGGCGATCGTCGTCACCACGCATTATCTCGAAGAGGCCGAGCATTGCCGGCGAATCTGTTTCATGTCCGCCGGGCGCATGGTGGCGCAAGGTTCGCCGAGCGAGCTTAAGGCGGCGCAGCCCGGCAAACTCTTCGAAATCACGAGCGACGCGCCGGACCTCGCCGCGGCGGCGCTCGAGAAATGCTTCGTCGCGTGGCGGGTCGCGCTCTTCGGGACGCGCCTGCATCTGATCGCGCTCGACGACGGCGATCTCGAGCGAGCGACGGATGCGCTGCGCGCCGCCGGCGTGAAGGTGATCCAGACGCGTCCGCTGCCGTTCTCGCTCGAAGACGCGTTCATCGGGACGATCGAGCGCGTGGCCGCCGCATGAATCCGCGGCGCGTTTGGGTTCAATGTTGCAAGGAGTTGGTCGAATTTCGGCGCGACCGCTTGACCGTCGCACTCGCGTTTGTATTGCCCGTCGGAATGCTGCTGATCTTCGGTTTCGCGATCCGGCTGCAGATCAAGAATATTCCGGTTGCCGTTCAAGATTTCGATCGCTCGGCCTTCAGCCGCGATTTCATCGGGCGCATCAATGCGAGTCAAGAACTCATCGCAGTTCCCGAGCCCCTCGATCGCTCGCCGCTCGCGCTTCTCGATGCGGGCAACGTGCGAGCGGCGATCGTCATTCCGCCCGGCACGCAGCGCGCGATCGCAGAAGGACGCGCGGCCCCGATTCAGAGTATCATCGACGGCAGCGACGTCGTCAACGCTCTGACCATCGAGCAAATCCTGACCGCAACGAGTGCCTTCGTCGGCGCCGGCTATGCTCCAGCACTCGCACCGGCAAACGTCACGCTACAGGAACGCATTTGGTTCAACCCGGGCGGCGAGGAAGCGCTCTTCTTCGTACCGGGCGTCTACGGCGTGATCCTCGCGATGTTTCCAACGCTGCTCGCCGCGATCGTGATGGTTCGCGACAAGGAGCGCGGAACGATCGTCCAGGCCTATGCATCCCGGCTGCGCGCATCCGAACTGATCGCGGGAAAGTGTCTCGCCCTGGAATGCGTCGGGCTCGCCGAAGCGCTCGCGATCATGCTGATCGGTTGGGCGGTGTGGGGGGTTCATTTCGCGGGGGATCCCGTGCCGCTCTTGATCGCAACGCCGCTAATGGTGTGCTGTCAGGTTCTCTTGGGGCTGCTCATCGGTTCCCGGACGAACACGGTGACCTCCGCGATCCAAGCCGCCGGAAGCGTGAATTCGCTCGTCTCGTTTCTGCTCAGCGGTTTTCTGTATCCGGTGTCTTCAATGCCGCTTGCGTTCCAATGGATTTCTTTTTTCGTTCCGGCGCGTCATTACATCAACGTCAGCCGCGATGCATTCGTACGGGGCGCGGGCTGGCCCGGCGCGTGGAGCGAGGTGGCGGCACTCGCATTGATCGCTTCGATTCTGGCGGTCGGGGCTTGGGTGCCGATGCGCCGCATGCAGTTGGCGGGCGCCACGTGAGCGGCGTTTTTTCGTGGCGGCGCTGGCTCGTGCTCGTGCGAAAAGAGTTCGAACAGATTCTCGGAAACCGGCAGGTGCTCTACATCTTGCTCTTTCCGCCGATCGTGCAGGTGACGATTCTCGGCTACGCACTCAACCCGCTCATCAAGCACGTCGCGGTCGCCATCGCCGACGAATCGAAAAGTCCCGCCAGCCGCGACCTCGTCGATGCCTTCACCGCGGACGGTGTGTTCGTGCCGCACGCTGCCGGCGACGACGCGGCAAGCGTGTATCGGGCCGTGCAAAGCGGGACGATCGATGCGGGTCTCGTGATTCCGGCCGACTACGCTGCCACGATCGGCCGCGGCGGGTCGCCCGACGTGCAACTGGTCTTCGACGGAGTGAACAGCTATGTCGCTAATCTCGGCGCCGGCTACGCGAGTGCGATCGTTCAAGTGTATAACGCGCGGGGGGCGCCGGTTGCGCCGCTCTCATCGGAGATCACATTCGCCTACAATCCGGGCCTAGTCACGGCGTGGTTCTTCGTTCCGGGTCTGCTCGGCTCGATCTTGATGATCACGGGACTCTTGGCATCCGCCTCGGCGAGCGTGCGCGAAAAAGACGAAGGGACCCTCGAGCAGCTCCTGATGACTCCCGCATCGTCGCTCGAGGTTCTCCTTGCGAAGATTGCCCCGCTCTTCTCGCTCTTCATCGTCGCGATGATGGCCTCGCTCGCGCTCTCGCGGCTCATTTTCGGCCTGCCGTTTCGAGGCGATTTTCCGCTATTTATGGGGATCTCGTCGGTCTACATCGTTGCGGCGATTTCGATCGGGATTCTCATCTCCACGTTCGTATCGACGCAGCAGCAGGTCGTGCTCATTTCGATCTTCACGGCGCTCCCGTTGATGATGCTCTCCGGCGCATTCGCACCGATCGAGAGTATGCCGCCGGCCTGGCAAACAGTTTCGCTGCTCAACCCGCTGCGCCACTACATCTCGATCGCGCGCGACATCATTCTCAAGGGAGTTGGGCTCGACGTCATCTGGCCGGACGTCCTAGCGCTCGGGGCGTTCGCGGTCGTCGCGATCTGGGTCAGCGCGACTCGGTATCGCTCGCAACTGCGCTGAACGCCCCGTCTTCCTTGTATTTCACGATAGCGCGGCCAGCCGGAGCGCGATACAATCCACGCGTCGGTGCTCGACTGTTCCACACTTTGCATCGCCGCGATACATTTGAAACCTGATTACGTGTGAACGCGGCATATCCAATCTCAGAAAGGTTACGGTGAAGCCAATGATGACGACGCAACAAGATGCGGCGAATGCGCCGTCGAACGGCACTTTCGGCTCGCTTGGAAATCGCCGCCTCTTCGCTGATCCGGGATATCACTTCCAGGCGTTGCGTGTCCTCAATGAAGTGGCAAACGGCGGCGCGGACGTAACCGAGATCCTCGAAACGATCGGCCTGATTCATGGGGGCGACGCCGACGGCTGGTACGACGCCTGGACTGCCACAGCGAAACGCAACGTTGCTCGCGCAGAAGCAACGCGCGATCGGGTCAGCAAGGGACTCGCGTACCTGCGCGCACACAACTATTGGCGCACCGCTGAGTTCCTGCTACAGCCCGAAGATAGCCGGCGCCCATCGGCTTGGACCGCGCAGGTCGAGGCCTTCGATCGTGGCCTGGAGGCGCTTGGCATCGCGCACGAGCGCTCGAGCGTGGCCTACGAGAAAGGCGCGTTGCGCGCGATTTTCTATCCGGGCCCAACCGGGTGGGAGACCAAACCGCTCATCGTGTTCGTTGGCGGACAAGATTCGACCCTGGAAGAGCTCTACTTCGAGTTGGTTCCGGCGGCCTATCGACGCGGCTATGGAGTGCTCACGTACGAGGGTCCCGGCCAGGGTGCGGCCCTGCGCGAGCATGGACTATTCTTTACGCCGGAATGGGAGAAGCCGAATGCGGCGATATTTGACGCCTACCTCGGCACCCACGGAAAACCGCCTTCGATCGTGCTCATCGGGATGAGCATGGGCGGCTACTTCGCACCACGCGCGGCTGCGTTCGAGTCGCGTATTGACGGCGTCGTATCGTTTGATGTTTGCTACGACTTTGCCGAAGTCGTGCGGCGCGGCGTCACGTTGGCGCGGGATCCTCCGACATCGGATAGCTCGCTCGCGGCGGGCCTGATCACGAATTCGAAATGGACGTGGGGAGTACAAACGCTCGATGAAATTCTCGAGAGCTCTTTGGCTTACCGCTTGGCAGACATCGCCGGCCGCATTTCTTGCGATGTGCTCGTTCTCGCCGGAACGGACGATGAGGGGATCCCACTCGCGCAGGCCGCGGCGTACGTCTGCGCCCTCACCGGCGCTCGTTCCGTCGAGAAAGTGATCTACGACCGGGCTTCAGGCGGCGCGGAACACTGCCAAGAGGGCGCTAGCACGTTGTGGCACGAGACGTTCTTCGACTGGTTGCTGCGACGCTTCCCGGACACCTCCGATACGCCCTGAACACAACTGTCGGGTACGCCGACACTCGTGCACTTCGGTGCGATCGACTCAGGCTCACCATCCGTGGTCAGCGCGAGTGTGGGAGCCGCGGCCGTTCCGCCGAGCGCGATCGGACTGCCCAAAATCACAATCGTGGGCGCCGCGGAAGGCGACGCGGACGACGCCGCTGCCGATGCTGTCGTCGTCGCTTTCGGAACGACTTTGACCGGCGCGACGGGTTGCGACGTGCCCGAGCAGCCGGCTATGTAAAGAGAGGCGGCGATAAACGCGGCATCGCAAGTCTCGACACGTTCATAACGCCTCACGTCGCAAAGACAAAGCTATTCCGCGACCTTTTTTACTCGCCTCGCGTCGTCAGTAAAGATTAAGTTCAAATACAAGGCTCGGAGAGTGCGCGGCCGCCATCAAGACGATCGGCGGATCGGCAACTGCTATTGCGCTGCCATGTCACTCGCCATAGCGTCTCACCTCGCGATGACCGGTTCGTTGACCGCAGAAAGCCACCCGCGGAGGGGGTCGTGCCGAACGGCCTTATCCGCCGACAACGAAGGTTTGTAGCTACATCAGAGCTTACCGGAGAGCCATTTGTCTTCGATGCTCTGCAGTGTGCCGTCGGCGCGAATCAGGGCGATGCCGGCGTCCAGCCGTTTGAGCAGGTCGGCATGCGTGCCTTTCGTCACCGCCAGAGCGAGCGCAAACTGCACGAACATCGTCGTCGGGATGGTAATTTTGCCCGCGTATGAGGCTGCGGCGACTCTTGTGCCTTCGTGGATGTTGAGAGCAGCCGCATCGGCTTGACCGCTGACGACTTCGTTGAGGCTCGCGGCGTACTCGTCGCTCATCGCCGCTCCCGCGGCCGGAACGAGCGTGACGCTCGGGAAGTTCTTTGCGAAGAACGGTATGAACGGTCCGTCCTTCGGCGTGATGACCGTCTTGCCGGAGAGATCTGCGACGCCGGAGGGCGCCGGATTCGGCGCGCGCACGAAAAGAGCGCCGCCGGTCGTCACGAATGCCGTGCTGAAGTCGTATTGCTGCGAACCGATCGGCATCGGCGCGATCGCATCCGCCGTGCCGTTCGTCAGTGCCTCGTTTAACTGTACCGGCGATTCCGGCACAAAAACGAGATCGATATCCTCCCGCGCCGCTGCGGCACGGAGGATGTCCGCCACCAAGCCGGTCGTTTTCCCATCTTGGACGTACGCGAAAGGCGCGAGCAGCGGGTGCGCGATGCGCACGGTTTCCGCCGCAGCTCCCAGCGCCGGTAGCCAAAGAAATGCCAGCAACGGCCCAATCGCTCGAACTCTCATTTTGCTATTTTCGCCGATAGTCGCTCGAATCGCTTCGGATTGCGTCTTTCATACCGTTGACGATGCCGAACCTGAGTGCTTCGCAAGAAACGCAAGCAGCAACTCACTCACCGCTTTCGGCTGTTCTTGCTGAACCCAATGACCGGCGTTTGGAACCAGATGCACGGCCTCGAGTTGCGCGCAACCCGCCGTCTTCATCGCTGCGAAGGCACCGGGAGCCTGGTAGACCCCCCAATCGTCCTTACCCGCAGCGAAGATCGCCGGCACCCGGACGCTCATTCCCGAGAACCGGGCTAACTCGGCGACGTACTTCGGCGCTCGGCATCGATACCACTGAAGGCCGCCCTGAAAGCCGGTTCGCGCGAACTCTTGCGTGTAGACGGCTAGCTCTTCGTCGGGCAGCCACGCGCAAGCGGCAACCGCTTGCGCGGAGGGCATCTGGGGCGCCACCGTCTCGGGCATCGTCTTGTCGCGATCCATCACGTAATATGCGGGCAGCTTCGAAAGCTCGAGCGCCGTCGACGATTGGAGTTCGAAGGGCTCGTTCGCCTTCCAATCCGCGCTCTTAACGTGATAGTAGGCGCGCAGGAACGCGTGAAGTCCCTGCGCGCAATGCAGCATATCCCCGTTTGCCTCGGGAGTGCTGTAATATGCCGTGTAATGTTTGCGCGGAGGTTGAAGACGCCCCAGATCGTCGGAGACGAGCGAGCTGCTCTGCGCGGCTGTCGGAACGGGTGGACCGGGGAACGGCGCGCTCATCAAAATCAGCGAGCGAAACACATCGGGGCGCAACAGCGCGCAATACGCGGCGACGGGCGAACCGAAGTCGTGTCCGGCTACGGCAGCGACGCTTCGATAGCCCAGCGCAGACACGAGCGCAAGAACATCTTCAACGAGATCCGGTATCCGAAACGAATCGAGATCGCCGTCGTAACGAGCGTCCCACCCGCTCGTTCGGCCGTACCCGCGCTGGTCCGGAGCGACCACGTGAAAACCCGCGGCGGCGAGCGGTAGCATCACTTTGCGCCAGCTGTACGCGAGTTCCGGGAAGCCATGCAACAACACGACGCACGGCGTCTGCTCGCCTGGAACTCCCGCCTCGAGCACGTGCATCGTTAGCCCATTGATACCGGGCACGATGCGAGAACGGATACCGGCGGGGAGCGCCAGCACGCTCACGCGATCGCCTGCGTCCGCCGTCGCGCGAAGCGCGCGAGCGCGTATTCGACGAACGCGATGAGGGAGACGTAGAATCCGACCGGCCAGTCCGTCGCATACGCGAGCATGATGCCGGCTACGACAGCAATGATTCCAAGTCCGGCCGCAAGCGAGATCGTTGCCGCGGGATTCGTCGCGATGCGCGATGCGGCCGCCGACGGACCGATCGTCAAGCTAAACACGAGAAGCGTACCGACAATCGGAACGGTGACCGCAGCAGCGAGTGCAACGACGATGAGAAAAATGAGGTCGAGCGCGAACACGGGCACGCCTGCGGCGCCCGCCGCCGCGCGCGCAACGCTCGCAAAGAGCAGCGGCCGCGCGATCGCCGCGAGCAGGGCGATCGCGCAGAGGGCCGCCAGTGCGGTCAGGAGCACCTGCAGCCGATCCACGCCGACGATCGAGCCGAAGAGCAAGCTAAAAGCGTTCGAGGCATAGTCGCGCTCGAGTGCGAGAAAGAGCGCGCCCGTTCCTAGCGAGCACACGAGCACGAGTGCGGTCACGACGTCACGCGAGCGCGAGCGTTCGCCCAGAACGCCGAGGCCGAGCGCCCCGAGAACCGCGAACACCAGAAGCCCGATCAACGGCTCGATGCCGAGCAGCTCGGCACCCGCAGCACCCGCAAATCCGATCTGCGAGAGCGCGTGCGTCGCAAACGCCGCCTGGCGCGCGATCACAAAGTATCCGACAAACGCAGCGAGCAACGCAACGATAATGCCGCCCCACAACGCGTTCTGCAGATATGGCTCGGACAGGGCCGCCGTAAGACTCGACACGTTACGATGCGGTCCCGTCGCGAAACGCGCTCGCACCGACATACACCACGAGGGCGATGGCCGCGACGAAAAAGCTCACCGGCCAACTGTGCGCGCCCGCCGACCAGCCGAAGCTCGCAAACGAAAGCGCGATCGAAACCCAAGCTTCGACGATCGCGATCAGCATGGCGAGCGCGACGCCGCGCAGCGGATCGCGGACGAGTGCGATCGCCGTGGCGGCCGGACCGACCAGAAGTGCCGTGCTGATGAGAACGCCGACGATTTGCGCCGTTTCGGCAACGGCGACTGCCATAATAAGGAGAAACGCGTATCCAACGCTGCGGATGGGGACCCCGGCCGAACGCGCCGCATCGGGGGCAACGCTCGCAAAGAGCAAGGGGCGGTACATGATTGCCAGCGCCGCGAGCGCGAGCGCCGCGAGTATGGCGACGACGCGCAAGAGCGCAGGATCCGCATCGAAGACGGAGCCGAAGAGCAGCGAGGTCTGAGCGTTCGCGAACGTCGTCTGCAAGTGCAGGAACAGCGCGCCGACGCCGAGCGCAAGCGATAGGACCAAGCCCGTTGCGAGATCGCGTTCGCGCGCTCGTTCGCCGAACACACCGATCGCCGCGGCCGCACCCACCGAAAATGCCAGCAAGCCGAAGAGCGGATCGAGACCCACGAGCAGCGCCCCGGCGCCGCCGGTCAATCCGATGTCGGTAACCGCGTGTCCGGCAAACGTGAGGCCGCGCAGCACGACGAAATAGCCGATCGCGGCGGACAGCGCGGCAACGATCGTACTCGCGACAAGTGCCGCGTCGACGCTCGGGCTCGAAAAGAACGCGCTCATTGATGGGTCTCGTCGCCCGCGACGACCACGACGCGGCCGCGCACGCGCAGCACGTCGACCGGTTGATCGTAGAGACGGCTCAGCGTATCTTCGTTGATGATCTCATCGACTTTGCCGAGCGCGGCCCGCCCGCCGGCCAAATACAAGACACGATCCATTACCCGCAGCAGCGGATTGACATCGTGCGCGACGAGCAGCACGGTCATTCCCCGCTCGCGCCCGAGCCGTGCGACGAGTGCTGCAATCTCCGTTGAACTGCGTAAGTCGAGATTTGCGAGCGGTTCGTCGAGCAGCACGAGCTTCGGCCGCCCGACGATGGCTTGGGCGATCGCGAGCCGCTGCTGTTCGCCCCCGGAAAGCCGCCCTGCGGGTTGGTCCGCGAGCGCAAGCGCACCAACGTCGGCCAGCGCTTCTTCGACTTTCGCTTTTCGGTTCGCATTGGGAAGAGGCAGCCCGAAGTGGGCGCCGTCGAAGCCGAGTCCCACGAAGTCGCGCGCGCGCAGCGGCAGGTCCGGGTCGAGTTCGATGCGCTGCGGCACGTATCCGATCGAGCCGCGCGCACTATGGGGCGGCTCGCCGAAGACGCGAATCCGGCCGGAGGTCGGCACGAGGGTGCCGATGATCAGTTCGAGCAGCGTCGATTTGCCGGCCCCGTTTCCGCCGATGATGCCGATAAACTCACCGCTCTCGATCTCAAAAGAGACGCGATTGAGAATATGGCGTTGAGCGCGATCGAACGCCACATTTTCGAAAGAAACCGCAGGGCTGCTCACAGTGCGCGGTCGAGCGCTGCGACCTCGCCGTCGATCCAGCTCTGCGTCGTCTCGCCGGCAGGCAACGTTTCCGTCACCGGGACCACGGGCACGTGCGCCGTTTGGGCGACGGCGAGAAGCCGTTCGGTGCTCGGTTCGACCGTTTGACGGTTGTACACGAAGGCCGCGACGCTGCGCGACGCAAGCAGCGACCGCATCGCATCCACATCCTGCGGAGCCGGATCGTTCCCTTCCTCGATTGCATGGGAAAATGAAACGGGCGTCGCGATGACGAGACCCGCAGCGTGCAGCACGTAATCGAACACAGGTTCCGTGATGGCGACGCGGACGCCGGGATGCTTTGCGCCCACGGACCGCACGCGGGCGGCGAATTGGGCGGTCCAGGCGAGCAGGGCGTCGCGCTGCCGCTCGAACGTCGCGCGCCGCTTCGGATCGCGCATTGCGAGGTCGGCCGTCAACCCGCGCAGGAAACGCTGCAGCGTCGAGGCTTCGTACCACACATGCGGATTGTCGCCGACGCTGTGGCCCCCAAGCGCGCCGACGTTGATGACCGTGCGTCCGGATTTTGGTGAGGCGGCCGTGAGTTTGTCGGCAAAAGCATCGTATCCCAAGCCGTTTTCGATGACGATGTCGGCGGCCGCGACGGCGTTGGCGTCTCCGGTCGAAGGCTCGTAGGCGTGGGGGTCGGCGCTCGGGCTATTGAGGATCGTCGTCACCGTCACGGCCGTTCCGCCGATCTGCGAGGCTAGATCTCCATAGACGCGTTCGACTGCGACCAGGCGAAGCGGCCCGGCGGCTGCTGCGCCCGAACTTCCGGTCGCGACGGGCGCGGGCTGCGTTCCGCACCCGCCGGGTCCGAACAGGGCCGCGAGCAGGAGCGCATATTGAGAACGCGATTTCATTTATGGCATCGTTTGCGGCGCCGGCGGCCAGTTCCGCTCAGGGTGCAATTTTGAAAGTTTTTCACATGCTGAAAGGAAATGAGGACCCTCCCGGCCGATGTAACGCGGCTCTCTAAAACGTCGGGCGTCGAGTTCCCGATGGCCCCAAGCGGAGCGCATCCGGAGGAATTCGTGGCCAAAGCCATCTCGACGCCCACTTTCGAGCGGCACGGACTGAGCGACGAGCAGCTGACGTGGATGCTGCACAACATGTATCTCCAGCGCATGCTCGACAACCGCGGGTTCCAGCTCAATCGCCAAGGGAAGATTCCGTTCGCGACGGGCAGCGAGGGCCACGAGGGCATCCACGCGGGGACGGGGCTGGCCTTTGCGCGCGGCCGCGATATCCTGGTCCCCTATTACCGCGACATGGGGCTCTGCATCGGCGTGGGCATGCCTCCGCTCCAAGTGCTGCTTTCGATGTTCGCCCGCGGGCGCGACGTCTCGGCGGGGCGGCAATTCCCCAACCATTATTCCTATCATTCCCTCGGCATTCTCTCGATCAGCTCGATCATCGCCGCCCACTGCCCCCACGCGGTCGGCGCGGCCTATGCGATGAAGCTGCGCAACGAAAGCGGCCGGGCGGTGCTCTGCACCTTCGGTGACGGCTCGACGAGCCAAGGCGAGTGGCACGAGTCCATAAATTTCGCTTCGATCCACAAGCTGCCGATCGTGTTTCTGTGCGAAAATAACGAATGGGCGATTTCGACGCCGCGCTCGCAGCAGATGGCGATCGAAAATATCATCGATAAGGCGCCGGGCTACGGATTGCCGGGCGTGAAGGTCGACGGGTCCGACCCGATCGCCGTCTACGCGGTGATGAGCGAGGTACTCGAACGGGCGCGCTCCGGCGGCGGCCCGACCCTGGTCGAGGCGACGTGCTATCGCTTCCTCTCGCATACCACCGACGACGACGACCGCACGTATCGCACGCGCGAAGAGATCGAACGTCACCGCCATCTCGATCCCGTGCCTCGCTTCGAGGCGCTGCTCATCGAACACGGCGTCGTTTCCTCGGAACGGGCCTCAGCCATGAAACGCGACGTTTTACACGAAGTCAACGCCGTCACGGACGAAGCGGAAGCGCTGCCGTATCCCGAGGCGCACGAACTTTACCGCGCAGTCTACGAAGGAGCGTACGAACCGTGGCTCTAGCTTCCACCGAAACGACCGTCATGAACAACGTGGAGGCCGTGCGCACCACGCTGTACGAAGCGCTGAAGGCCGACGAGCGCACGCTCATCATGGGCGAGGACGTCGGTGCGCGCGGCAACGTCTTCCTGATCACCAAGGGCTTCATCGAGGAATTCGGGCCGGAGCGTATCATCGATACGCCGCTCGCCGAAGCTTCGATCGTGGGCATCGCGGTCGGCATGGCGATGGAAGGCTTGCGGCCGATCGCAGAGATTCAGTTCGCCGACTTCATCTATCCCGCGTTCAACCAGATCGTGGGTGAGGCCGCGAAAACGCGCTATCGCAGCAACGGCGATTACACGTGCCCGCTCGTGATTCGCACCCCCTACGGCGGCGGCGTGCGCGGCGCCCTCTCGCACTCGGTTTCGATCGAAGCGCTCTTCTACCACGTGCCCGGGCTCAAGATCGTGGCGCCGTCGTATCCCGCCGATATGAAAGGCTTGCTCAACGCCGCGATCGACGATCCCGATCCCGTGCTCTTTCTCGAGCACAAGAAAACATACCGGCTCGTCAAAGGCGAAGTGCCGAACGGCCATTACACGATTCCGATCGGGAAGGCCGACATCAAGCATGCCGGCGACAAGCTCACGGTCGTTTCGTACGGTCTCTACGTGCATCAAGCCGTGGAAGCAGCAAAGCGTCTCGCGAGCGAAGGCACGAGCGTCGAAGTGATCGATCTCCGTTCCATTCGCCCGATGGACCGCACCACGATCCTTGCGAGCGTGCGCAAGACGCGCCGCCTGCTCATCATCCACGAGGATAACAAATTCGGCGGCATCGGCGCCGAGATCAGCGCGATGGTGGTGGAAGAAGCGTTCTTCGATCTCGACGCACCGATTCGCCGCCTATGCGGACCCGACGTACCGGCGATGGGCTACGCCGCACCGCTCGAGGAAGAGTTCATGATCTCAACCGATCGCATGGCCGACGCCATGCGCGACCTCGCGGCGTTCTAAAGATGGCGACGACGATTACCATGCCGCAGCTGGGCGAGACGGTGACCGAAGGGACCGTCGCGCAGTGGCTCAAAAAGCCCGGCGATTCGATCGAAAAATACGAATCGTTCGTGGAAGTCTCGACCGACAAAGTCAATGCCGAAGTGCCCTCACCCGTCTCGGGTATTCTGCGCGAGATCATCTGCAAAGAGGGCGAGACCGTCGCCACCGGCGCTCCGATCGCCATCATCGATGAGGTGGGCGCCGCCACGCCGCCGCCGGAACCAGTCGCGCCCTCGAGCTACGGAGCGCCCGGGACGAGCGTCGCACATGCGGAGCCCGCGCGCCGCAACGGATCCGCGGCCAGCCCCGTGCCCAACGGCAAATCGCTCAACAGCAGCGAAACCCTGCGCCGCGTTTCGCCCGCAGTACGGCGGCTCGCACGCGAACATGATATCGATATTTCCGCCGTCGATGGGACGGGACAAAACGGGCGCGTCACCGCAAACGACGTGCTCGCGGCCGTAAGCGCCGGATCTTCCGCAGCGACGGCCGCGACGATCGTGCACGGGCCCGTCACCACGACGTCCGTTACGACGACGCCGGCGACGGCCGGGACGGCCGGAACCGCTGCCAAACCCGCCGCAGCCGGCGCAATTTCGGCCGACGCGCCGCGCTCGACCTATGCGGCTCCGCTCCCCGGAACGCTCGTGCCGCTCTCACCGGCCCGCAAGATCATCGCGCAACGCATGGTCGAATCGCTCGCAACGGCGCCCCACGCGTGGACGATGGTCGAGGTCGACGTCACGAACCTTTGGGCTTGGCGCGCGAAAGCGAAAGATCGGTTCGCACAGGACAAGGGCTACGCGCTCACGCTGCTTCCCTTCTTCATCCACGCGGTCGTCGCGGCACTCAAGAAACAGCCGCTGCTCAACTCACGATACACGCCCGAGGGCATCTTCGTCGAGAAGAACTACAACATCGGCATCGCGATCGGGATGGAGTCCAATCTCGTCGTTCCGGTGATCCGCGACGCAGATTCGCTTTCGATCTCCGGCATCGCGGTCGCCGCCGGCAAGCTCATCGAAAAAGCGCGCACGGGCAAACTGGGCGCAGACGATCTGGGCGGCGGAACGTTTACCGTGAACAACACGGGGGCGAACGGTTCCGTTCTTTCCAAGCCGATCATCAACGGCGGACAGGCTGCGATCGTCACGATGGAGGCGGTCGTCAAACGCGCGGTCGTCCTCAACGATGCGATCGCGATCCGCTCGATGATGAACGTCTGCCTCTCGCTCGACCACCGCGTAATCGACGGCACCGCTTCGAACGCGTTTCTCGGTGATCTCAAGAAACGGCTCGAAGCGATGGGGCCGAGCGGCGAACTTTAGCGCCGAACGGCGCTCATGCCGTCGACGGTAACGAATTCACCGGGGTGAAGCCGGCGCCCGGTCGGGTTGATGACGGTCCCGCGATGCAAGAAGATCGTCCGGCCGTTATCGAGGGTGACGTCGCTTCCTTGAACCCGAAACGATCCGGCCTTGCACGGGGCGATGTCCGTGCATCGGGCCGCCGGAGGGTTGCGCCGACGCCGCCGGCGGAATTGCGACGGCGACGCCGAGCGGACGGAGGAAGTGCTGCGAAATGGCTGTGAACTCGCGCGGCGAAAGGCAACAGACGTCGTGCTCATCCGCAAACACTTCCGCTTCGAGGCGGCGCACGTGCTTCCGCACCACCCCGGCAAATGCGCTCGCGTTCACGGCCACTCGTACCGCCTGGAAGTGGCCGTCGCCGGACCCCTACAAACGTCGGGCCCGGCGCAGGGCATGGTCGTGGACTTCGACGCGATCTCGAGCATCGTCCGCCCCTTGGTGATCGACCGGCTCGATCATTCGTCGCTGAACGACGTCATGGAAAATCCAACCGCGGAACTGATCGCGCTCTGGATTTGGGAAACCCTCGCGAGCGAACTCGCCGGCCTTACCGAAATTGTCGTCTGGGAAACGCAAACCGCCTGTGCGGTCGTGCGCGCGGAAGATGCTCGCGCTCGCTGAAATTTTCTACAGCATTCAAGGCGAGGGAACGTGGACCGGAACGCCGGCCGTGTTCGTGCGGCTCGCGGGCTGCAACCTCAACTGCCGCTTTTGCGATACGGATTACAGCACGAAATTTTTCGCGACGCCAAGCGAGGTCGTCGCACGAGTGCGCGAACTCGGCGGCGATTGTCCGATGGTCGTCTTGACAGGCGGCGAGCCGCTCGCGCAAACCCGCGCGAGCGAACTCATCGAAGCTCTCATCGCCGACGGACGGCGCGTCCACATCGAATCGAACGGCAGCGTCGCGGTGGAGCTCCCCTCATCCGTGTGGCTCACGGTATCGCCGAAAGAGCGTTTGCACGCCGCGATGGCCGCGCGAGCCGACGAGATCAAGCTGATCGTCGATGGCCGCGTTCCGCTCGAGTGGCTCGCATCGTTTCCCGAGCGTGCGATTCCGACGTTCTTGCAACCCGAAGGCAACAAGCGCGAGAATGTCGCACTCGCGCTTGCGGCGGCGAAAGCCGCTCCCGGCCGGCTGCGCCTCGGCCTGCAAACGCACAAATTCATCGGCGTCCGTTGAGCGTGATTCTCGTGATGTGCGCGCTGCTCGCCGAACTGCGCTACTTTCCCAAACGCGCCGGGGTTGAGGTGATCGCGTCGGGGGTCGGCCCGATCGAGGCGGCGCTCGCGACGGCTGCCGCGCTTGCGCGCCGGCCATACCGCGCGGTCGTCAACGCCGGCATCGCCGGTGCCTTTCCCGGCCAAGGCGAGGTGGGCGATGCCGTGCTCGTCGGGACCGAAGCCTTCGCCGGTCTTGGGCTCGAAGGTGGCGGACGGCTCGCGTTACCGGACGGCGCGCAGCTCATCGAGTGGGCCGAGGCCGATGCAGCCCTCATGGCACAATGCGCGCGAATCGGCCTTCCAACGGTACGTGGCGTGACGGTTTCGACGATAACTACGACAGATGAAACTGCAGCGCTGCTTTGCAGTCGGTATAATGCCGGTGTCGAATCGATGGAAGGCTTTGCCGTTCTGCGAGCCGGAACCGTCGCCGGCATCCCCGCTTTGGAAGTGCGCGGCATTTCGAATTACGTCGGCGACCGTACCAAAAGCGCCTGGAACTTCGAATCGGGCGCGCGCGCTACAGCCGCAGCACTCGGTGCTGTGCTCGATCACCTTGTCTAGGAGTCCGCGTTGAACCGTCCCGCCTTCACGATCCTCGCCCTCGCCGGACTGCTCATCGCCTTTCAATTCCCCGTTCGCGGCGCGCGCGCGCTCACGGGCTTCGTACCCGCGCCGGAACAATCGACGCCTCAGCCGACACCGACCCCGACCCCCGACACATCGCAAACGGCGCCGCCCGCTCCCACGGTCGTGGTACCGCTCGTCGATCTCTCGGTCTCAAACTCGGCCGCCCCCTCACCCTCGCCCACACCGACTTCGTCCTTTCCCCCGCTTCCGACCCCGAGCCCGACGCCTGCCCCACATCGTCGCGGGAGAGGCGAACCGGCGCCAACGCCGACGCCGAGCTCAACGCCCGTGCCGACCGCGCTGCCAAGCCCCGCACCGACGTCCCCGCCTGCGCCTACGGCTTCGACCAGGCCTAGACAGCCAGCGATTATTGCGCCCGTCACGCCGGCGGCCATCGACCGGGATGGGGGAGGGAGCGACGGCTTCGCGACGCCGATTCCGACCCAGCCGCCCACTCCTCGTCCGATCGCCCCGATCCAACCGAGCATCCCGGATTCGCTCGACGATCCCAACGTCCAGAGCATCCTCACGCGACCCATTCCGCAACTCTCGCAATTCGGCTGGATGACGGGCACCTGGGGCGCGCACATCTTCGAAGATCACGGCGAGGGAGCCCAGCGCGATCTCGGCAAGAACACCTACGTTTTCGCCACGACGATGAAGGGGCGCTGGATCTTCGGCGGAGATGGCCATGGCTCGGATTATTTTTACATCACGTACGATCCGTTCTCGCGGCATTGGGCGCTCACGCGCATGAACGGAAATCCCGCTTACGGGATCTGGATCTCGTTCACGGGCTGGCGCCAGAACCGCATTCAGTTCGATAGCACCTATTCGTGGGTGAACGGCAGGCAATATCACCGCCGGCTCACGCTCATCCACACCGACGCGCGGCAGTTCAGCCTCTTCGATGAAGAGCAATTGCCGAGCGGCGCGTGGATTGCCGATCAAACGATCCAATTCACAAAACAACAGTGAGCGGCGCAACGCTCTCGCTCGCATACTCACCCTGTCCCAACGACACGTTCATTTTCGCGGCGTGGACCCGCGGACTGCTGAGCGGCGCTCCGCCGGTCAAGGTCGTGCTCGACGATGTCGAAGCACTCAACGAAGCGGCCGGAGCGGCGCGCTTCGAACTCACGAAAGTCAGCTACGGTGCGATCCCGTATCTCTTGCGTTCGTATCGCATCTTACGCGCCGGCGGGGCACTAGGCCGAGGCTGCGGGCCGCTGGTGGTCGCGAAGCCGGATGCCCAGGGATCCGTCCCGACGCTCGCCACGCTGCCGCGCAACGCGCGGATTGCAATTCCGGGGTACAAGACGACCGCCTACCTGTTGCTGCGATTGGCACTCGGCCGAGAGGTGGAACCCGTGCGCATGCGATTCGACCATATCGTCGACGCGGTGGCGCGCGGTGAGGTCGATGCCGGGTTGATCATTCACGAGTCGCGCTTCACTTTCGGCGCGGCCGGCCTCGCGTGCGTTGCCGATCTCGGTGCGTGGTGGGAACGCGAAACGGGGCGGCCGATTCCGCTCGGAGCAATCCTCGTGCGCCGCGACGTGCCGTGGGAAGACGCCGCAACGATCGATGCGATCATCCGGAAAAGCCTCGCCTTTGCTTACTCCAACGGTGCGGCGATCGCACCCTACGTGCGCGAGCACGCCTTCGAAATGGACGAAGACGTGATGCGCGCGCACATCGCTCTCTACGTCAACGAGTATTCGGTCGACCTCGGCGACGAAGGCACGGCGGCAATCGAAACACTCTTCGAACGCGCGCATGCGGCCGGACTCATTCCCAACTCCGTTTCCCCCGAGTTCGTATAGCGATGCGGCGTTCGACGTTCTTCGCAAGTGCCGCCGCCTGCGCGGCAACAGGCGCTCTCGCGCACGCGGCCCCGATGCCCGCTGCCAACGTCCGGCTGGGCGACGATGCGTTCGTGAACGGTGCGTGGCGCGATCTCAAAGGCCAGAACGTTGCGGTCGTGACCAATCAGACGGGCGTTACCTCGACGCTCGAAACGATCGTCGATGCGATCCATCGCAATCCGCGTATTTCGCTGCGCGCCATTTATTCGCCGGAACACGGTTTGCGCGGCGACCGGGCCGCCGGCGCGTACGTCGGCTCGTACATCGACCACACGACGGGACTGCCCGTGTACAGTCTCTACGGCGCAACCCGCAAGCCGAGCGCCGCGATGCTCGCCGGAATCGACGTGATCCTCTTCGATATTCAAGACGTCGGAGACCGCGCCTACACCTACATCTCGACGCTCGCGTACGTGATGCAAGCGGCGAAAGCGCACGCGAAAACCGTTTGGGTGCTCGATCGTCCGAACCCGATCGGCGGCCGCGTGGTCGAAGGGCCGGTCCTCGAGCCGCGCTTCTCTTCGTTCATCGGTCTCTATCCGCTGCCGATTCGCCACGGCATGACCGTGGGCGAACTCGCGCGCATGTATAACGAGAATTTCGGCATCGGCTGTTCGCTGCGCGTCATCGCGATGGAAAATTACACGCGCGACATGCTGTGGCCCGATACCGGCCTTGCCTGGGTGCAGACCTCGCCGAACATTCCGGAATGGGATACGACCCTCGTCTATCCGGCGACGGGTCTCATCGACTCGGCCGGCATCAACAATGGTACGGGCTACACGAAACCGTTCAAGTATGCCGGCGCCTCGGGGCTCGACGGCGAGCGCCTCGCGGCCTACCTCAACGACCGTCCGATCCCGGGCGTGCACTTTCGGGCCGCAGCCTGGACGCCGCTTTCGGGCTTTTGGGCCGACAAGACACTCTCCGGGGTCGAACTCGTCGTCACCGACATCCACTCGTTCCGCGCCGTGCGGACCGCAGTGGAACTGCTCGTCGCCGTGCGCACCATTGCTCCGGCGGCAATCTCGATCTCTAGCGCAGCAGCTTTGGATCGCGACTGGGGCACGGACACACTGCGTTTGGGTTTGCAAGGCGGCTCGAGCGTCGAAGAAATTCTCGGCGGCTGGACGCACGCAACCGATGCCTTCACGAAAATGCGCGAACCGTATTTGCTCTATGCATAGATCGTTCGCGGCCGGCGTCTAACTCACTCGATGAACGTTACGATAATTGGCGCCTCGGGCTTCGTAGGAAGACACCTCGCGCAAGCCTTGACCCGGCGGGGAGACCGCTTCACGCCCGTATCTCTGCGCGATCCGGGTGCCGCCGCCAAAGCCTGCGAGGGCGCCGACGCGGTGGTCAATCTCGCCGGCGAGCCCGTCTCGCAGCGCTGGACGCCCGATACGCGCAAACGCATTCGCGCGAGCCGGGTCGACGCCCCAGCCGCGCTGATCGCGGCGTTGGGCAAGCTTAGCGCGAAACCGAAGACCTATGTTTCGGCCTCCGCAATCGGATATTACGGCAGATCCCTCACGGAGACGTTCGACGAAAGCAGCGGCCCGGGCGACGATTTTCTCGGCGAGGCGTGTGTCGCATGGGAAGCAACGGCCGACACTGCAGCCGCTCTCGGCATGCGCGTCGCGAAAGTCCGGACCGGCCTCGCCCTCGGCACCGACGGCGGCGCCCTCAAAGCATTGCTTCCGCTCTTCAAAGCCGGCGCCGGCGGCGTCGTCGCTTCGGGCAATCAATGGTACTCGTGGATTCACATTGCCGATCTCGTGGGCATCTATCTGCACGCGCTCGACGGCACCGAGGGCGTCCTCGACGCAACCGCTCCCAACCCCGTGATGAATCGCGATTTCACGAAGGCGCTCGGCGCGGCACTCCATCGCCCAACGGTGTTTCCGGTGCCGGCGTTCGCGGTGCAGCTGCTGCTCGGCGATGCAGCCGTGATCGTTACCGAAGGGCAGCGCGTGCTGCCGAAGCGCACGCTGGAAACGGGCTATGTCTTTTCGTATGCCACAATCGACGGCGCGCTCGCAGCCCTGGCGAGAGCGTAGGGGAAAGAGCGGCAGATGCCGACTTCCTCTACCATGGCAAAACTAAGCGTGGGCGACCAAGCCCCGGAATTCACCTTGAAGACGGAAAAGGGCGAGCCCGTCACCTTAGCGGGATCGCTTGCGAAGGGCCCCGTCGTGCTGATTTTCTATCCGATGGATAACACGCCGGGCTGCACCGCTCAATTGTGCAGCGCACGCAACGACGCGCCGCGCTATGCCGAAGCCGGCATTTCGGTGTACGGCGTGAACAACGGCGGAGCCGCATCGCATCAGCGGTTCTCCGAGAAGCACAACTTGCAGGCGCCGCTGCTCGTAGACGACAGCCTCAAGGTCGCCGCCGCCTACGATGCCGTGATCTCGCTCGGGCTCGTGCGCTTCATCAACCGCACGGTCGTCGGCGTCGCTCGCGACGGCACGATCGCCTTCTACAAACGCGGCACGCCTTCGACCGATGAAATCTTGGCGGCGTTCACCGCGAACGTGTAGCGGCGTTAGGAACCCGCCGGTTCGGGTACCCACCGTAGCATGAACGCTACCGCACCGAACCTCGCAACAACGCCCCCGCGCAGCGGCCGCGACATGCTGGGCCGGTACGGCTGGCTTGCGCGCCTGGCCGACAAGGCCCGCGCCGATCACGCCGGTACGGCGGGAGAATACGTCGCCTATTGCCCGCTCTCCATGGGATTTCTCGATCGGGCGGGCGTGAGCGAGCACGATTTCGATAAGCTCGTTCGGGATGGAGCGAGCGATGCCGACCTCGTGCGCTACTTCGACGACCACGTCGACGACGCACACCGCAAGACCGCGAATTCATTCGTGCTCGACGAGATGAAGTCGCACCTCGACCAACAGGACGCCGAAGAGGGCCGCTAGCTGCTCCCACGCAGCTGGTTTCGCGTCGTTCATTCTTTCGTTTTCCGCAGTTCTTCGCGATATGCGTCGATGGCCGCATCGTCTATTTCGCTACGATGTTCTCGCACGAAGCGATCGAGCAACGGAATTCGAAACTCCAGTAGCCGCGGTCCAGGCGAAATAATGACGTCTTTCTTGATGAGGTTCGCGCGGACCGAGCCGAGCCGTTCCGACGGGACGCCAAACGAATGCGACACGTCTGCAAGGAGGCGCGGACCCGATCCGAGTTCGGCGAGTGCGATCACGAACGCGAGCTCGCGGGTGGTAAGGCGATCTAGAACGTCGCGATAGAACGTCTTTTCGATCTTCGCGCGCACCGGCGGAAGAGAGCGCTCGATGTCTGCAAAGGTAATGCGCGCGCCCTTCCGTTCGTTCCAAACCGTACTGGCGAAGAGTTGCACGAAGTAAGGATAGCCGGCACATTCGCCCGCAAGAAGGTCGATCGCATCGTTGTCGATCGAAACGCCGGCCCGCTCGAGCGGAATTCGAATCGCGCTGACAATCTCGGCTCTGGTTAGGAGTTCGAGGGACAGATGATCCCAGCGCTGAGTATAGGTTCTTATCCGTTTGAACAAGAGTTCGGCCTGAGGCAAACCTGCGACGGCGAGAAGAATCGGCGAATCGGTAGCGGCACTCTGATGAACCGCAGCCGCGATCGAACCGAGCGCGGCTACATCCGCATCTTGGACCTCGTCGATGAGGATAGCTAGCCGCCGCTTCTGCGCATGCAGCGCTTCATTGAAGAGTTCGAATACCTCCGCGAGCGGTCCCGATTCGAAGTCTGCGGGGGACGCGCCGGTTCCGGATTTTAAGGCGATCGAACCCAAGTGCTCGGGCAATTCGAGCGTAAGTGCGGGGATATGTTGCAATGCCTTGTCGAGCGCGTTGCCGAGGCGCTTTGGCAAAGTCTCGGCGTCCCGCCGCGCGCGTGCGATCTTGCCACGCACGAGTTCCCCAAGCGACAACCCTCGTTCGACTTCCAGTCGGATCACCACGTTACGATCAGGTTCTAGCCGACTCTCGATTTCCGAGAGAAGAGCCGTCTTTCCAAGGCCGCGCAATCCGACCATCGCAATCACGACAGGTGGACTACCCGAGTTCAAGCGCGCCACCGCATCGACGATGGAAGCGAGCTCCGCATCGCGGCCTACGAGAACCGGCGGCCGCGCACCGGCAGCCGGCTGGAATGGGTTTTTCTGGATTTTCTGCATGGGACAAGCCTCGAAGCCATCCGGCGACAGCAGTCGACAGAAACGTCAGGCTGTCTGATTTGTCGGTTCTGTCAACTGCTGTCGGACCCTTCGAAGGTTCCGTCTGCCCCTGGCCTGCCTTGGCAAACTGTTTAAGTAAGCCGCTAGCGCGCGTGGTATGAGAACGAACCGGCCCGCCACTCGCAAACGCTGCCGTCCTTCATAACGAACGTCTCGGCGCCGTCGACCTCGGGGTTGAAGCCCTCATTTTCGGCCTTGGTGCGGGCCACGTCCACGTCTGGATCCTTGCGGGCGGCGGCGCGCGCCTTGACGTACGAAAACTGCGGCGACTTCGTCAGGACGTTGAGTGCTTTGGCGAGCGTTTGCGCTTGGGTCACGAAACTACGGCGCCGCGCCGATCATGCCGCCCGCCGCGCGTTCGGCATCGAGTTCTTCGAGATACTTTTCGGCTTCGAGCGACGCTTTGCAGCCCATCCCCGCAGCCGTGACCGCCTGCTTATAGCGAATGTCGTACACGTCGCCGGCGACGAACACGCCGGGAATGTTCGTGTGGACGCCGTCGGGCGAGACGATGTAGCCGGCCTTATCGAGGTCGAGCTGATCCGCAAAAATCCCGGTATTGGGATCGTGACCGATCGCGATGAAGATCGCGTCCGCCGCAAAATCCGTACGCTCGCCGGTCAGGAGATTTTCGAGAACGAGCCCCTCGAGATGGAGTTCGCCCTTGGCTTCTACGACCGCGGTATTCCAAATGAAATCGATCTTGGGATGCGCGAGCGCGCGATCGGCCATGATCTTGCTCGCGCGCAGCGATTCGCGCCGGTGAATCACGGTCACCTTCGAGCCGAAGCGCGTCAGGAAGAGCGCTTCTTCCATCGCGGAATCGCCGCCGCCGACCACCACGATATGGCGCTCCTTAAAAAACGCTCCGTCGCAGGTCGCGCACGTGGAGACGCCGCGACCGCGCAGTTGCGCTTCGCCCGGAATATCCAGCCAACGCGCGCTCGCGCCGGTTGCGACGATCACGCTATCCGCCTCGTAGAGGTCCTCGCCTGACCATACCCGGAACGGCCGCTGCGTGAAATCGACCTTCGTTACGTCCTCGTTATGAATCTGCGTTCCGAACCGTTCGGCCTGAGCCCGGAAGCTTTCCATGAGCTCGGGCCCAAGCACGCCGTTAGCAAACCCCGGGTAATTCTCGACTTCCGTCGTGAACATCAGTTGACCGCCGTACTGGTAGCCGGCGAAGAGCACCGGCGCCAAATTTGCGCGCGCAGCGTAAATTGCGGCGGTTAGGCCGGCGGGGCCCGAGCCGATGATGATAAGGCGTTCCATCTCGCAATGTTCGACCGCCCCGGCAGGGTCCCCGGTTGCGCCGCCTTGAAGCGCCAAGCGGCATGTTAGAAGACGATTTTACCGACATCGTGCGCAAAGCCAAGCGCGGGAACCGAATCGACGACGCGGAAATCGCGTCGGTCACGGGCCTCCCCGTTGCTGATGTAAAGGCTTGGCTGAGCGGCAGCAGCATCCCGCCGGGCGACGCAGTCCGTGCGATTGCGCGCGTGCTCGCACTCGATCCCGGAAAGCTCGCCGATTCGGCAGCGCGCCGCTGGGAACCGAACGTCCCGCTGCCGCCCGACGTCCGCCACCACCCGCACGATCCGCATCCCTCGAACGGGTACCTATTCTTCCTCGAAGACGGCAAGACGGCCGCGCTCATCGATCCTGCCGGGCTTCCCGCAACGATCATGAACGCGATCGCCGAAGGCCCGTATGCGCTGCGCTACATCCTCATCACGCACAAACATGCGGACCACTGCGATGCGACGGCCGACGTCGCGCGCGCGTTTCCAAAAGCGCAAATCGTCATGCACAAATCCGACGTTTCGGCAATCGGTAATCTTGCGTCGAGCGCGCTGCCCGTCGTCGACGGCGACGAACTTCCGTTCGGCGACAACGCAGCGATTCGCATGCTGCACACGCCCGGTCACACGGACGGTTCCGCGTGCTTCTTGTTTCGTTCGACCCTCTTCACGGGCGATACGCTATTCGCCGGAAGCGTGGGCGGCGCGTTCGGCACGACCAGCACCTACCGCGACATCCTCGATAGCGTCCGCACCCGTATCTTCACGCTCGACGATGCCACGGTCCTGATGCCGGGACATGGCCCGCCCTCAACGGTTGCGGAAGAGAAGGCGCACAACCCGTTTTTCTAGAGTGTACGCGAGCAGGGCGCGAAGGTTCGTTAGAGCGACGTCAGCCCTAAGGTTTAACGCCAGGAGCTACCGGCAGTTCAATGTACGATCGGTGTTTCGTATCGTGCAGAATCGTTTGATGCTGAACCACGTATCGATCTTGGTGTTGACCAGCCTGGATAGTACCCAGGTTACGCTCAAATTTCGGGAAATTCGAGGACGAGATCTCCACTCGTATGCGATGGCCCGTCGGGAAAATGTACGCAGTATTTCCTACTTGAAGGCTGTACTGGTACGGCACGTTCGGCACGATGAACGCCGGCGGCAGCTTGGAATTAAATCTGAACCGGGCCCGAATCACGCGGTCGACGACGTTATTGTTCAGACCGTCGGGATGAACATCGACGAGCTTGACCGTGAAATCGGTGTCGGCTGCCGACGTGATGGCCCAGAACGATGCGTCCACCGTACCGATGACCGGCATATTCGAAACGAGCGGAGCACTCGTATACACGAGGACGTCCTTTCGAAGCTCGACTGTTGACTGATCCTGGAAGCCTTTGGTGTGAGTCAAGGCGTCGGCCGTCAGAAGGTTGCCTCCGACGGTGGGCACCGGGTTCATCGGGTCGAAGGTGAATTGATCGTTCGACGTAGAGGGCTGCAAGTTCGCGATAGCGTTAGCGTTAGCGTTGACCGCTCGAACGAGATACCCGTCGCCAAGTCGTGAATTCGCGTGGCCGCCGCTGCCCAAGAAGAAGCGATAGAGCGTCGTTCCCGTCAACGGGAAATTGTCGGCGTTTAGCCAGAAACCGGTGCCGGTTTCGCCCTTGTCCGGCGGCACCAACACGTAAACGTACGCATTAGGTTCCTGCTCGTACCCGTTTTTGGCGCCTTTGAGATAGTGATCGAAGAACTGCAACTGCTCGCCGCTCGGCCCGGCCGTCCACGGAACGTCGTCGTTCCCGAACGTGGGAGTTCCCGAATCTCCGGCGTGTCCGTATGCCTGCCAATACAGTTTGGTCCCCGTTCGCGCTGCTGCGGAACCGCCGAAGGCGCGCATCCCTTGATAGTTTCGGATCGCACCAATATTGAAGAGATCGTCGGAAGCGCCTCCGATCAATGCCGGCACCGTGATGTGCGGCCAATGCGTTTCCGTATCTTGAGCGTTCCAATAGGCGTCATAGTTAGGGTGACCGACCCACTTGTAGTACCAATGTGTTTCGGGGTAGGAGTGGTACAGGCCCATCGACTCGAGCGGTATCGTTTCGACGTAGCTCGGGAGATTCGCCGTATACATAGACTCGAACGAAGGTATTTGTTGAGGCATCCCTTCGCGCGTGAGGTCGTCCGGCACGAAGTCTGAGGCGTACTGGAGGATGTCGCTCAGACGAAGGACGCCATTTTCGTAAACCGGATTGTCGTGCGGATCGGAGGCCGCGATATCTGGATTGATCGCGTACAGATGAGGCGGCCCCGCGACGGCTGCCATCCATTGGTCGATCCCGAGGTACGACCCGCTGGTCATTCCGACTTTTCCGGTCGACCATCCTTGGGCGGCCGCCCATTCTACCGCGTCGTAGCCGTCGTTTAATTCCTGAGTAAACGGATCGAAAACCCCTTCCGAGGTATACGTTCCGCGCACTTCTTGAAAGACACCGACGTATCCGTGCTCGGCGAACTGCGCGAAACTAGGTTCAAAAAGCCCGGCGAAACAGCCGAAGCCAAGCAAGAAGCCGTAGGGACTTCTCGCGAGAATGACGGGATGAACGCCTCCCTGTTGAGGGAGGTAAAGATCAGTGGTTAACAACGTTCCGTCTCGCATCGGAACCTGAACCGTCTCGCAGTTCACGCCCGGAGCTACGGGTGAAGTCGTATATGTTGCCGTTGGGGATTGGACGGCGGCTTGCGATTGGTTAAAGCTCGCCGCCGGCCCAACGATTGCCGCGGCAAAAGCCGCTGCGATGAAAATGGTTTTGTTCACAAAGCTCTCCTAGACACGGTGGTATGAGTAACCGAGCGGCACCCAGGTAGGCGCACCAAAGAAGATCCCGTTCATCGTGCCACAATCCGAGGAAGAAAACTACCGGATGCGGCTCTGCGAGCTTTAAGTTTCCTTCTTGACTATCTGGGAAGGCAGTTACTCCCAGAAAGTTTTGTCAGGCTTGCGCCGTAGCGCGCCTCCAAAACCATAAAGTTATAAAGCAAACGACGACCCGCGCGCTACTACGAAACAACCGTTGAACAAAGCTGTCCGGCTATGTTGCAGCTCGTTACGCCTCGAGCCTACCGGCGGTTTTGCTACTCGTTGTACCACCGCCTAAACGGGACAGGCGTGGAACGGCCGGATGATGCTCATGAACCTGCCGACGAGATCGACCGGCGGTCCGCAGGTCGGTTGCGGAGTCGGCTTCGGCAGCGTGATCGCCGGGCGCACCGGCTGCGCGGCAACCTGATGCTGCATGGGGGACGGCGTGCGCCTCGTTTCGCCGCGTAACTTCGGCCTCCATTGCGAGCAAGAGATGCTGTCCCCGATTAACCGCAGCGCGCGAATGGGTACGACGTTCCGCAATGAGCGTCAAAACATTCGCGTTCGCCATGTATCCGGGCAAAGACGCACGCGCAAAACGCGCCGGCACCGGAAAAACCCGACGATTATCCGAATTGCCGGATGGTGTCGTTCGAAGATCCGAGGGAAATAAGGTGGGCCCCCATCAGATGAAGGGCGCCGGATAACTGAAAATCCCCGCAGCCCTCACTTCAGCCCTTAGTTCGTTGACGCCGGCCGCCGCCGCAGGCATAGCCATCCTGTGCTGCATCCTCGGCGTGTTCGGAACGCAACTCGCGGCGAAAGCCTGGCGGGAGGTGGACGACAACGCACCGGAAGAGGGTGCCGGCGCGTTTGCGCTCGCGCATGCGCGAGCTGCGGCCGGTCGCGCGCGGGCGCAAGCCGAGGCCGCGCAATTCGCAACGACCGTGCTGTTGATCACCGCCGGTTGCATCGCGCTGTATGCCGTTGCGCCGGGCCTGCCGACTGCAGGCATCGGAGGGCTGGCGTTAGCCGGCTGCCTCTATCTCCTGGGCGACGCCTTTCTGAGCTACGCGGCCGAAGTGCGCAGCGTCGCCGACGACGAGAAATTCGACGATTTCATCGCCCGGACCGCGGAAATCGGCCCGGACCGCTGGGCCGCATTCTCCCTCGTGGAGCCGGCAGTCGCAAAACGAATCCTCAAACGCCGGCCAGGAGTCCCGGAGGACCCAATGGTCCACCTTTAGGGCCATTAGCCTTCTGGTGCTTGAGCCGAAGGCCATGCGAGGGGGACGAGATGACTCAAGGCCGCTGTGTACGGAAATCTAAACAAAACGCCAGTGCTACTAACTTCCATGTAAAGCGGGCTTATTGTGTTTTCCATCTTCCTCATCGACGACGCGGCTCAGGGCCTCGTCGAATACGCCCTGGTCATTTCGCTCGTCTCGCTCGCTGCGGTCGCCGCAATGAAGCTGCTCGGCCAGAAGTCCAGCACGACCATCCACAACGTTGCTACGCTCCTAAAGTAGCGAAGTAGCGACGAGCCCGTAACGCCCGCAAGGGGCCTACGTCGTCGCAGAAAAGCGCTGCGGGCCGTCCGAACCCGTTACGCGCACTTTTGGCGCCGGGACCTTGCCGGCGGGCGGCACCAGCTGAAATTCGACGACCTTTACGCCGCTTTCAGGAATGAGGATGCTGACCCGAAAGGGCGCACAAACCCGATCGCTGCAGAACGATGCAACCCAGTGGCTGGGCACATCCGTCGCAGCGAGTGCGATATTATGGCCCGGCGTGCCGGCGACGACCAATCGGTACTTGATCGTGTTGGGAATGCTGCCCGGAAGCCCGGGGCCGGTCCAGGGCACGAGCGAGACCGAGGGCTCTGCGCGGGCTGCGCCAAGAGACAACGCGACCATCGCCTCCTGACTCTCTTCGACGTACATGTCGTGACGCGGGTTGCTCTCCGGTAACCGCTCGGCCGTGGTGAGCGCTGCGGCAAAATCGGTGCGAGCTCGATCCGGCGACGACGAATCAGCCTCAAAGCGGCCCGCATAGAGCTGCGCGTAGGCGAGTGCCCGAAGTGACGACGCGTTCGTGGGATCCGCCTCGAGGTTCTGGTTCGCGAGTGCGATCGCGCGCGCGAACGTGGCGCCTGCGGCGTCTTTATTGGCGGCCTTCGCTTGGGCCCGCGCGAGTTCTACGAGATCGCTCGAATCCTTCGGCTCGAGCGCGGCGAGCTTCGCATCCGCATCGGCGGCCACATCATATTTTTCGAGCCGGGCCGCGGCCTGCGCCGTTCCGGACAGCGCATCTTCGTTTTTCGGGTCGATTGCCAGAGCCGCGGTATACGCCGCAAGCGCTTCGTTCCAATTCTCACGGTCGCGAGCCGCATCGCCGTTGAGGCGCGGAAGCAGTGACTTATCGTCGACCGCGGTGCCGAAATTAACGAGAGCCGCAATCGCGGCGTCGCGCACGGCTGCCTCTTCTGCGCGCGTGCGCAAGAAATCGGTCGAATTTCCCGAAGCGGAATCGCTATCATCGAGAAGTTTCTCGGCATCATCGATGGCCGCGTCGGCTTTCTTGGCGGCCGCTTCCGCCGCTGCAGCATCGCTTCCGAAATCGTGCGGCACTGCGGCAAGCGTGGCATCGATCTTGCTTTGCAGCGGCGATTCGAGCGTCGCGTCGCGGCCGTGCTGGGCCGCATCGACGAGTTCGAACAGCTGCTTCGGAGCGAGCACGTCGATATAACGGGCGCGTACGATGCCCTGCGGATCGATCACGAACGTCGTGGGAAATTCCTGGATGTCGTAGGCCTTCGCAAAGCTTTTATCGCCGTCGATTGCGAGCGGATACGGAACGCCCTTGGCGACGGCGAAGGCGCGAACCACAGGCGCTGCTTCCGTGGAATCGACTCCTAAAAACTCAACGCCGGATTTCATGAGCTTCGTCGCCGAGGCGATCAGATCGGGCGTTTCCTCGCGGCACGGCGGGCACCACGTGCCCCAGGCATTGATGACGAGCGTCTTGCCTTTGAACGAATCGAGCGTAACGTGCTTACCCTCGATCGTCTCGACATCGAAGGCGGGCGCCGCCGTGCCGACTTGCGGCCCCGTGAGAGCCGGGGGCGGGGAAACTTGCGGCGTATCGCCCGCTACTGCGGCCCGCGGGAGGGTCAGCAGCGCGGCCAGCGACGTGGCGGCGAGAAACGTGCGAGGGGTCATTTCGGCACACTTCGGCTCGCCTTCGGCGAAGGCATGTCTGAGGCGAACACCGTCAATCCAACCGGCTCCGAGGTGCCGGCATACCGATGGTCCGCGAGCTCCCTGAAGCGCGCTTGCAATCGTTTGCGCAGCTCGAGGACGAGCGAATACGGGACGTCGCCGCGGTCGGCAACAGAAGGGTCCCAAACGAGCGAGATCCGCGCATAGCGCGCAGCGGCCGTCGCGGCGATCCGCGCAACTGCATCGTCAACCAAAGCGGGCGCTCGCCATGCCCCGGGCATACAGCGAACGTGCTCGGGCGTATCCCATTGCGGAATTCCCGCAACGGCGATGTCGCGTCCGCGAACGTAATACCGCAGCGACGATCCTAAGTAATCCGGGGCGACGATGACGAGCGTTCGCGCATCGAAGGCGCCCGGACTATCCGCCGTCATGGCGCGCATGCCGGAGCGCGCTTGGGCCCGGGCGAACTCCGCGTACGCGCGCGATTGTGCGGGGAGGCCGGCCATAAGCGTTACCGCAAGCACGCAGCCTCCGAGCGTGCGCAGCCGCGCCGCACGAGGCCAGGTTCGCTCCCGCACGAATGCGACGACCGGACGCACCAAATAGGCACAATACGATGCGAGCAAGACGTCGGCCAGCGGCGATACGACGAACATGTACCGCGCTTCGCGCAAGAGCTGCTGCGTTTCGATCAGCGTCACCAGGAGCACGGTTAGTGCGAGGCTGCGCAGCCGAACGTCCTTTGAGAACACCGTGAAGGCGCACGCTAGTGCCAGCGCCGCCGCGTATTGCGAGTGCATAAAGACGACCGGTAACGCGAATCCGAGCTGTTCGATGAAGCGTCCGCCAAAAGCCCCGGCTTGCAACGGTGCCAAGAACGCGAAGCACTCGTGACGGATCGGAAAGAGCACGCGCATCCACGGCAGATACGCAACCGCAACGACGGCGTTCGCTCCGAGAAAGACGAGCGCGCGACTCCGCGTCGCAGCGTGGAACAGCAGCGGCAACCCGGCGATGCCGAGCGCGGCGATCACGATCAGGCCCGTGTAGTGCACGTACGCGAGCAGCAGCGCGGCTGCAACGTACGCCGCAAGCATCCGATCGTCGCGAGCGCCCGTCTGCACCCGTAATGCCAGCGCAGCAACGAGGGCGGCGAGCAACGCGGCGAGCGCATAGGGGCGCGCTTCGCCGGAGTACGTTACGCCGACTGTGGAAAACGCAGCGAAGCCTGCCGCCAACAGCGCTGCCTTTCTCGACGTAACGAGACGCGCAAGCGCGTACACCGCCGGAACCAACGCCAGCCCGAAAACGAGCGAGGGCAGGCGCAGCGCGATCTCGCTCGTGCCCGCGAGCCCGCTCCACAGGTGCAGCAACAGAAAGTACGCGGGCGGGCTGAACTCCGCGAGCCGCACCTCCCGCACCACGCCGGCCAAGCTCGCCTGTGCGATGTCGAAATAGGTGCTGCCTTCATCCCGCCACAATCCCAGATGCAGCGACGGTGCGCGCAGCGCACACGCGACGGCGACCAGGAACGCGAGCAGGGGCCGCGTCAAACGCGCAGCTTGAAACCCGAGATCGTCAGGCGCAAGGCCACCGCTACGGAGACGACCGTCAAGGCGATCACAATGCCGATCGAGACTTCGAGCGGCACATCGCTGCGTCCGGTGAAGGCAAATCGAAACGCATCGATCATGTAGAACATCGGATTGAACAGCGAGAGCTGCCGCACGAGCGGCGGCAGAAACTGCGCCGAAGTAAAGACGCCGCCCACGAACACCAACGGCGTGATGACGAACGTGGTGAAGACCGCGATGTGATCGAATTTCTCGGCGAAGAGCCCAAAGATGATGCCGATCGCGCTAAAGAGCGTCGCCACGAGCGTCGTCATGAGAAAGTACAGCGGCCAATTCGTCGGCATCGTATGGACCATCAGGAACCCGACCCCGAGAATCAAGAACGCGATAAGCAGCGCGCGCATGATCGCTGCGACGATGAAACCAGTCACCATCTCGACGGCCGAGAGCGGCGCAACGAGCAGTTCTTGAATCGAGGCCATGAAGCGGCCTTGAAAGAGCGAACTCGACGACTCTCCATAGGTCTGGTCGATCACCTGCAGCATGATGAGACCCGGTATCAAGAATGCCGCATACGGAACGCCCTGCACGCTCTGCACGCGGCTTCCGAGGCCTAGGCCAAAGACGAGCACGTAGAGCACCGTCGTGATGATCGGCGGCCAGATCACCTGGTTGATCACCTTGTAGGTGCGAACGAGTTCGCGTTTGACGAGCGTCGCGAGTCCCACGGGGTTGCGAAATCCGAGTGCGTCCATCATGCGTGGCCGACCAAATCGAGGAACACGTCCTGTAAACTCGAGCGTTTGAAATCGACGTTCTCTATCTCGTAACCGAGCGCGACGAGTTCGGCAAGTGCGGGAGCGATCGCCGCAGGGTCGACGCCCTCAAAGCGCATGGTACGCGTGGCGGCATCGTAGCGAGCGCCGCGCCCCAGGAGCGTCGCGGGGACATCGAGCACGGCATTGCGCACCGTGACGCTCAGCGTGGTCGATCCGCGGCGCGCGAGCAGCCGTTCCGTCGGCTCGAGCGCCAAGAGTTTGCCGCCCTCGATGATCGCGATATTGCGGCACATCGATTCGGCTTCTTCCAAGTAGTGCGTGGTCAGGATGATCGTAGCGCCGCCGGCGTTGAGCTCGCGCAAGAGCGTCCAGAGTTCGATCCGCAGTTCCACATCGACGCCGGCCGTCGGTTCGTCGAGGATGAGAAGGTCCGGCCGATGGATTAACGCGCGCGCGAGCGAGAGCCGCCGCTTCATGCCGCCCGAAAGCTTCACGAACGTATCGCCGGCTTTCGAAGCGAGCCCGAACCGCTCGAGCAGGTCGTCGGCGAAAGCGCGCACGGCCGCACCGCGCAGCCCGTAGTAGCCGGCCTGATAGATCAGCACGTCGCGAATCGAGAGGTACCGGTCGAAATTGTACTCTTGCGGCGAAAGTCCGATCAGCCGCCGCGATTCCCGCCACGAGCGGGCGTTATCGTACCCGAAGACTTCGATCGAACCCGACGTCGGCGTGGCGAGTCCCACCACGGCATTGATCGTCGTCGTTTTTCCCGCGCCGTTGGGGCCGAGAAATCCGAAGAAGTCACCGCGTTCGACGTCGAGCGAGATCCCGTCGACGGCGACGAAATCGCCGTAATTCTTCCGCAAATCGCGGATGCGCAGTGCGGGCGTCACGGGATGATCTCCGCGAGCTGCTTGTAGCGATGGCGGCGCAAGACGCGCACGCGTTTGGTCACCTCCGGCATACCGCTCTTCTCGAGCTCGGCAACGACGCGCTCGACTTCGAACGGTACACGGCGGTGCTTGACTTCCCAACCGCCGGATCGCTGCGTAAGAATCGCATAGCCCGCGCGCGGATCGCCGTCTTTGGGTAAGCCCGCCGAGGCGACGTTGACCAGCAGCCGTCCGCGCCACGATCGGGCGTAGGGGAGATGCAAGTGTCCGAAGGCGATCGTCCGCTCCGCCACGCCTTCCAGGAAGCGCTCCAAAAACGCGTCGTCTGCATCGGGCCAGAGATGATCGTCGTCGGTCTTCGGATTCGCGTGGACCACGAGCAACGCGTCGTCGCCCTCGCCGAAGCGCAGGGAGAAGGGCAGCGCGGCGAGCCATGCGAGCCAGTCCGCGCCAAGTTGTTTGCGTTGCCAAGCGAGCTCGAGGCCTTCGCCCTCGTCCGTGGCGGGAAAGGTTGCGAGATCGCTCACGTAGCGGTCGGTGTTGCCCCGCACGCAGTCGGCGCCGACTTCGCGCAGCCGCTCGAGGACCTCACGCGGCCGAGGCCCGTCCATGCAATAGTCACCGACGCCCACGATCGCATCGGCACCGCCCTGCGCGCGCAGATCCTCGAGGCACGCGTCGAGCCCGCGCACGTTGCCGTGGATGTCGGAAAATAGAGCTAGCCGCATTCAGTTGCGCTTTAACGCCAATGCCAGCGCCGACGGCGTGACGCCGATCTTTCCGAATTCCCAGAGATCGATCGCCTCGACCGCAATTTTCGCTTTGCGCAACAGCGGGATCGTCTCCCGAAAACGCAGGTTTGCGAGCACGCGCCGATTCCCGAGCACGAGGACGCCCGCCCCGTAGTCTTCGCCGCGAGGCGCCTCGAGGAGCGTCATGTTCGCGAAGGCGGACGCGTCGAGCAACCCCGGCGCGAGGAGCATTGTCGCTCGGTCGATCAGCGAAGCAATCGAACGCAGCCGTCCGACCTCGCCGGCAATGGCAACGTCGACAACCTTGCGGCCGGTCGAGCGGGCGTATGCCGCCAGTTGCTCTCGCCCGAATGCGTTCCCGTGCAACGCAGGCGGTATGCCCACTTCGGCCCGTCTCGTTTTCGGATAGCCGATGAAGAGGGTATCTTCCGTGAGGAGAACGTCCCCGCCGTCGAGGAGCCCGGGTGCTTCGATGCGGCCGACGGCCGGTACGCCCGCACGAGCGAGCGCATCCTCGAGGTTCGCGATTTCGGCGCGCCGCCGGACGTCGCTCGGCCGCATCATGAACGCACCGTCCTCGAAGATCACTGCGCCATCGGAGCAGGAGCAGCCGAACGTCGCGAGCGCCGCACCACCTTCGAGGGTCGCGACCTTCACGCCGAGCGACGATAGCCGGCCGGCGAGGATGTTGAATTGCTCGAGCGCGCGCTCCGCAATTGCGTTGGATTCGCCCTGTACGGGAGCGACCCGGGCGATGCCCTCCGTGGGCCCCAAGAGCAGCACGTTGTGTAAGGCGCCCGCATCGGAGCGAAGGAATGGAGCGTTGAGCGCGGCGCTTGTCGTCACCGAGAGTTCTTCGCCACGACCGTGCGGCGGAACTACCGTGCCTGCGCTTCCAACAAAAGTCTATTGGCAAGCGTGTGTCTAATGGATATCCTCTCCTCACCCCCTCTTGTTCGCCGGAGGCTCCATTGTTTGCCCCGCTGTTTTTGCTGGCTGCCCTGCAGGTAATCACGTTTACGGAAGTCGGGTCTTCCGAACTCGGTTCGACGGTAACCGTGAGCGGACGGTGCCAGGATCTTTGTCCTAGCGGCAGTGTCAGCATCGGTGCGGGAGAAATCATCGGACGGCGTTCGGATGGCAAGCTGCTCGTGCTGACCGCGCGCCACGTCATAGAGCGAGCCACGTCGCTCGTGGTGTTCGTCCGCAACGGAGCTTCGCCGGGCATCGAGTTCGCATCGTTCTCGCGCATCGCCGCAGGCCGCCGCGCCACGGTAGTCGCCTACGCGGCCAATGTGGATCTGGCGCTGGTCGCGTTCACGCCGCTGCATGCGGATCAATATAATTTCGCGCCGATTGCGGCCAGCTGGATAACGAACGAATCCCAGCCGGGCGTGATCGTCGGCGATCCCAACGGGTCCCTATGGACCGTTTCGAGCTATTCGTTTCTGCGAGGCAACGCCAACACGTTCGAACTCAGCTGCGATACCTGCGGACCCGGCGACTCGGGCGGCGGCGTTTTCGATGCGTCGGGCAAACTTCTCGGCATCGTCGTGCAGCAGGCGATCGATGGAGATTCCGCCGGCCGCACCTCGCAGTTTCGCGCGGTGGCTCTGCCGGAAATGAAGATGTTTCTCAGGGTCACCGGAACCGATAACGTGATCTCGGAACGCGCGCACGATACGGACGCGTGGAAGCGTTTCGATACGATGCGGAGCCGGTTTAGGCGAACTTAGGGCGCCGCGATACGATCGTACGGCGTCGGGTCCGGCTTCGAAGTAAAGAAATCGCTCATGTCGCTCGCGAGCGCGTCGCCGAGCGACAGCGCCGGCAGGCCCAGAATCTCTTCTTCGGTCTTCAGGACGCTCGCGGTTGAGAGATGCCGCATGCCGAGGTAGTGGCGTTTGGCAAACGGCGACACAACGATCGCGTAGGTTCGGCTCGGAGCCACGTGATCGCGCGAGCCGAGCGAGTCGCTCGGTGTGATGAAGATGGCCGTCGACTTCCACTGCGGGATGTGCGTGAGATAGTCGACGATCGTTCCAAGTGCGCGGTCGCCATCTCCGACCGGCTCTTCGAGTAGCGGCGCGGTTCCGGCAGCCGTACTCGGACGGGTCCCTGGTAACCAGATGTAGGTGAAGGCGGGCATCGTCTCGCTCGTCACGTACGTATCGAAATCACGCACGAACTCTTGTGCGCGGCGCGCGTCGCGGATCCGTACGTTCCAGCCCGGGTAGGTGAGATCGACGTGGCCGGAAAGCGCGAGCGGCGCAGGTACCGTGAGCGCGTACAGTCCGCCGAGGCTCTGCGTCGGCGCGAGCGTATCGGCAGGATTCACGTAGGCGGGATCGTCCGTTTTTGGATCGCTCGCGTTGCCCTCGTCGTAGCCGCTCAGGCGCAGCAGATCGCCGTAGTCGCGATATGTTTTCCCGCGTAATGCGAGGGTATCGAAGATGTACCCGGCACGCGGATAGTCTTCGGGATCTTGCGAGGCGCTGCGCGCGAGCGCAGTCCGTTGCGTAAAACTCGTGGCGATGCCGCCGGCTGCGAATTGGCTGCCCGTGCCCGGCTCGTCGGCATCGGCAAAGAAATTTCCGGCAAGCCCGTACGTGCGTGCCAGCGCGTGAAGATTGGGCGCAATCGTTGCGTCGAAGGCCACGTAGCTCGGCTCGCCGGTACCGTAGGGAGCGCCCGACGCGTCCGCAAGATCGCCCAGCATCGCATCGTACGATTTCCCAGCTTGCAAAATAAACACGACGTGCTTGAGCGCGGAGCTGCCGCTCGATCCGAAGCGCTGCGGAATCAAGGGATTTGTTTTGGCCGGCGCGATCGTGCGCAAATACGAGAGCGCCAGCGGCGTCGACTTGCGCAGATCGACGGTCGAAAGATCGATGCGCTCGAGCGTCGACCACAGCGCGCTGCCGTCTTCGCGCACCCCGGTAACGCGTCCGCGTGCGTCGAACGCTGAAGCTTGATCGCCCGTGAAGCCGCGATCCGCGCCGATCCCCTTGGCGTTGGCGACGAAGAGAAACCGGCCGTCACGCGAGAGCGTCATCGCCGCAGGATACCAACCCGTGGGAATCAGTCCGACGCGATGGAGATGGCGAGGATCGGCCGTATCGAGCACGGCGATCGCATCGATTCCGGCGAGTGCCACGTACAAGCGACGTTCGCTTGGAGCGAGCGCCAGCGCGACCGGCTGCGTTCCATACGGTCCCCGATTGAAAAGGCGCAGCTCCGTGCCACCCGCAACCACGGGCGCCGCTCCCGCGAGCGAAACCGTGGCGACGCGATCGACGTTGCTCATCGCCACAAACGCATATGGGCGGTGCCGCATCGCTACGACGGCAGAGGGTTGCGCGCCGCCGATTTCGCGCACGCCGTCCGGCGTCCGGTCGAGCGGCGCATAGGCTGCGACCGAGGGGCCGAGCGATCCGTCGGGATTTTGCGGGACGATGGAAAGCGACGAAGCGCGCGCGAGATCGGAAGGTACGGTATCGAAGGGGGGCGCGGAAGTGGGTGCCGGGGCAAGGATGTACGAGAGCAAGCCTTCGTTGGCCACGAGCAATCCCGCATTCGCAATGGCGGCGCCGAAAGGGGAGAAACCAACCGGCACAGGCATGCCGGAGATCGCGCGCGTCGCCGTGTCGATTTGCGCGACGTCGTTACCCAGTCGATCGATCGCGTACACCCGCGTGCCGAGCGCGTTCGCGACGAGGCCGCTCGGAAACGCACGATTGAGGTTGGCGAAACGCGCGTCGCTCGACGCCGCAATCGCGATGGTATGCTGTGCGTCGCGCTTGAGATCGCCGGCCGCGTCGAGATCGAAGGCATATACCACATTAGCGTTGCCGCCGCTTGCAAACACGATCGTATTTGCGGCATCGAGTGGATCGGACACCGCAACGATTCCGGGCGAGAAGCTTTCGCTCGGATCGGAATAGCGCGAAACGACCGCCATCGTCACCGTGTCGACGACCGCGAGCGTGTAGCCGCCGGTCGTCAGCGGGTCCAAAGCACTCGTCGCGGTCGACAGCAGCGGGTCGTCGTTGGAAACGATTGCGAATCGCCCGGAGGGCGATAATGTCACGGCCTGCGCTCGCATGCCCACGACCACACTTGTTCCCGCCGGATGAACGATACGGCCCGAGGGCAAGATGCGGCCGAAAGGATCGCTCAGAGAGGTCGCGCCGGACGGCGCGTGATTCGCGGGAGACGTAAAGACGACGCCGCCGGCGGCGGCCATACCGCGAGCGGGAGCAACAGCGATCGTAACGAGCGCTGCGAGCGCGATGAGGGAAAACTTCAACATGGCGACCCATCGCTTACGGCCGGGCGCCGCGACGCTCCTTTTACTATTGCAGCTGCTATTGCGGTGGTTCGACCAGCTCCGTCTCGTCGGTCGTCCCGCCGACCTCGAAATCCAAGACTTCGTGCGGATCGGCCGCGATGTTGGTAAACTGCACGGCGATGTGATCGTAGACGCCGTCGGCACAGTCGACCGGCGCATTCGAGACCTCGCTTGTGATGTACCACGAGCCGTCGATCTGGGTATACGCGACGCTCCAAATTCCCGTGCCCGTTTCTTTCGCGGTAAAATTGCCGTCGGTACGCAAGCGAATCGTTTGGTACGACTTCTCCTCGACCCACAGATCGCGCAGCCGATACCTGCCCGGATTGCCGAGCGGACGCAGCCGCAGATGCCAACACGGCGTGCCGTCGACCGATTCTTCTCCCACGAGCCGCACGTCGTAGTTGCGCGCGGATGCGGAGACCGACACGATCGTGCGCAGCGTTCCGTTGTCGAGGTTGCTCGTGCGGCGCGGAATGGCGGTCGCGAGCCCGAAGGCATAGGTCGGCGCGAGCTTCGGAATGCCGAGGATATCGGGTTGATCCGTTTTATCTCCGCCGATCCCGGCCACGCTGAAATTGATGCCGCGCGGCTTTGTAGGATTCGCAAACTCTTCGTCGCTGACGAGCCGCGCGATGATGCGCCCCGAAGGCCAGTGTTCGAAGCCTTGATAGCTGCGCCCGGTCCAGGCGCCGCCGCGCATTCCGCTGACGCGCACGGTATATCGAAACGTCGGCGGATACGCCCGCGCAACGAACGCCGCACGCGTACGCGCGAATATGTCGGCAGCGCGCACGTCGGGCGAGGGCGAGGGGGATGGTGAAATCGGGATCACGGGATAACCACGCGTTCGGTTTCGCCGCGCGGGGTTGCGGACGCTTTCAACACAAGGCGCGTCCCAAGCGTTCGACCGCTTCCGACATCGAGCGTTCGTCGAGATCGCCGAAACCGAGTCGCAGCGCCGGAGTTCCCGTGCGCGTGGGATACCACGGGTCTGCCGGCATCGTCAGGACGCCTTCTCTGGCACACGCATCGAAGGCCGATTGCGTTGAGAAGCGGGAAGGCAACGGCAGCCAGAGCGTCGTTCCAGCGGCCGGCGGCGTAACCTCGATGCGCGGCAGCGCGCGCCCGAGCGCTTCTACGAAGGCATCGCGACGCGCGCGATAGAGCGTCCGAGCGGAGCGCAAATGGCGCGCGTAAGCGGGCGAATTCATGAAACGCCAAAGCGCCCGCTGCATGAGCGTCGAGGTGAACGAATCGGCGCGCATCTTGGCCGATTCGAGCGGCGCGCGCAATCCGCCGCGCGCGAATACGTAGCCTACGCGTAGCGCCGGAAAGATCGATTTCGAGAGGCTCTCGATGAGAATCACGCGGCCGTCCGTATCGTGCGCCGCAAGCGGCGAGGGCGGTTTGCCTTCATACGTGAAGACCCAGCCCGTCTGATCTTCGAGCACGACCACGTCGTAGCGGCGCGCGAGCGCGACGATGGCTTTCGCGCGGCGTTCGGGCAGCACGGCACCCGTCGGATTTTGCGCGAACGGATTCACGTAAAAGAGCCGCGGCCGGTACTCCGCAAAGACGCGCTCGATATCGTCGATGCGTATTCCCGCCACGTCGGCCGCGATCTCCACGTAGGTCGCTCCGCGTGCATCGAAAACGCCGAGCGTCGGCGCGTACGATGGCGATTCCGCGGCAACGACGGCGCGGGTTTCGAGCAGCGTCGAAGCGACGATATCCGCGGCTTGCTGCGCGCCCGAACACACGACGATATCGCCGGCACTTGCCGGCACGCCGCGCGCTACGAGGGCGCGCGCGAGCGTCTCGCGCAAATCGGGATCGCCGTTGCCGGAGGCATACTGCATCGTTTCGGGCGGATCGCCCGCAAGCGTGCGCTGCACGCACTTGGCGAACTCCGCAAGTGGAAACGTTTCCGGCGCCGGATGGCCCGTTGCGAGCGAAATCGTACCCGGCGCCGAGGCTCGCGCCAGCCGGTCGAGCACGCCCTCCATGCGCGCCCGTGAGAATCCCCCGATATCCGGCTCCCAGCGCCGGGCAAACGGAGCACTCGGCACGGGCGCCGCCGCCACGTAGGTTCCTTTCCCCGCGCGCGCCACTGCCCGCCCCCGAGCGACGAGGGAATCGTACGCCTGCGACACCGTCACGAGCGCTACTCCAAGCCGTGCCGCGAGCACGCGCATGCCGGGCAGCCGCTCCCCTTCGACGAGCTCGCCCCGCTCGATGCGCGCAGCAAGCTCATCGGCCAACTGCACGTAGAGCGGGCGCTTGTCGCGCGCATCGAGTTCGAGCCCATCCAGTTTGGATTGGGGGGAACTCACGCGCCGAGCGTGCAGGGGGCGGGGAGCCGGAGGCGGGTCGCATTCAAACTAGGTACATCCTCGCTAAGACGCGGAGCAATGCGCCGCGATAGGCTTCCGGCGGGCGCACGGTCGTGCTTTGGACGGGATTTGGGAAAACAGCAGCGGTTTCTTCGGCGTACCGCGCAAGTCGTCGTCATGTACGCGCTTCTCGGCCCCACGCGCTTAGCGTGTGGGGGGCGCGGAGCCGAAGGCGCACCCAAATGCGCGAAGCGCATTAGGGGTTCGCGTCGAGCCGGTAGCCGATGCCTCGGACCGATGAGATCTGGAGTTCGGCACCGACTTCGCCGAGCTTCTTGCGTAACGCAGCGACGTGCACGTCGACGACGCGCGTCGGGACGCCGGAGACGTCGTTCCAGACGCGTTCCAAAATCTGCGCGCGCGTCAGCAAGCGGCCATCGGCCTCGCCCAAGAACCACAGGAGGCGAAATTCCAATGCGGTCAAGCTGACGGATTTAGCTCCCTTCTCCAGCGTGTGCAGGTCGCGCACGAGGGCGGCATCACCCAACTGCAGACGTCCGTCGTTATCGCGCAGCCGCGCGCGTTCGCGCCGCCGCAGGAACGAGCCGATCCGCGCGACGAGTTCGTTGCCTGAGAACGGCTTGCTGATGAAATCGTCGGCACCGAGGCCGAGGCCCGTGAGCTTGATATCCTCGCTCGAATGTCCGCTTACCATCAGGATGTACGCATCGGCCGTTTCGGCGATCGAGGTGCACACGTCGAGCCCGGACATGTCGGGCAAACCGATATCGAGCAGAACGACATCGGGCCGGTAACTTTTCGTGAATTCGAGGCCGTCAGCTCCCGTATAGGCGATCTTGGTCTGATAGCCGGCGCGCGCCAACATCGTTTCTTCGAATGCGGCAATGTCGGGATCGTCCTCGATGATGAGGACGCGCGCTTTCTGCTCAAGAGTCGTCATATACGGAAGGAGCCTGCCTTAAACGGTGGCGGGAAGATCTTCACCTTCGGCGACCATCAATTGACGCCTGGCGACACCTTCCTCGGCTGCTGCTGCGGCGACATCCCGCGCCACCGCGGCGACGACGCGCGTATCGAAGACGCTCGGCACCACGTATTCCGGGCCCCGTTCGCTGTCGGTAATGATCGCGGCGATGGCTTTTGCCGCGGCGAGCTTCATGCCGTCCGTGATGCGGCTGGCGCGGCAATCGAGGGCACCTCGGAAGATGCCGGGGAACGCCAGCAAGTTGTTGACCTGGTTGGGGAAATCGCTGCGCCCTGTGGCCATGACGGTGACGTAAGGAGCGGCCTTATCGGGCATGATTTCGGGAGTGGGATTGGCCATCGCAAACACGATCGGATCGCGTGCCATGCTCTTGAGATCTTCGGGCCGCAAAATGTTGGGCGCGGAGACGCCGATGAACACGTCGGCGCCGCGCAAGACTTCGGCCAGAGATCCGCGCCGGTTCTCGCGGTTCGTATGTTCGGCAAGCCACGCCCAATGCGTATTGTCGTAGTGATCGGTACGATTGATCGCACCCGCGCGATCGACGGGAATGACGTCGCGCACGCCCGCTTCGAGCAGCATCTTCATCGTAGCGGTTCCCGCCGCGCCGCTTCCGGCCACGACGACCACGAGATCCTCCATGCGCTTGTTCACGACGATCACGGCGTTGAAGAGGGCCGCAAGGATCACGACCGCGGTGCCGTGCTGATCGTCGTGCATTACCGGGATGTCCAGCCGCTCTTGCAGGCGCCGCTCGATTTCGAAGCAGCGCGGTGCGGAGATATCTTCGAGGTTGATGCCGCCGAAAATCGGCGCGATACGCACGACGGTTTCCACGATCTCATCCACGTCTTTGGTATCGAGACAGATCGGGAACGCGTCGATGTCGGCGAACTGCTTGAAGAGCATGCTCTTGCCCTCCATCACGGGCGCCGCTGCGAACGGCCCGATGTCGCCGAGGCCGAGTACGGCGGTTCCGTCGGTCACCACCGCAACGCTGTTGCGTTTGATCGTGAGTTGGAACGCCTTGTTCGGATCGTTCGCGATCGCCATCGCGATGCGCGCGACGCCGGGCGTATACACCTTCGAAAGATCGGCGCGCGTCTTGACCGGGATCTTCGGTTCGACGGTAATCTTGCCGCCGAGGTGCGCGAGAAAGGTGGAATCCGATACGCTCACCAGCCGCACACCCTCCAGCTTTTCGATCGCCGCGCGCACGCTGTTCGCCACGGCATCCGAGCCCACCATCACGCTCACGTCGCGCGTCGAGGTGGTCTTGCCGACGGACCGCATGTCGACGGCCCCGACGATTCCGCCCGCCTGGCTGATTGCCGATGCCAGCGATCCGAAGACCCCCGACATCGTCGACATCTCCAGGCGCATGACGAGCGTGTAACCAATCGCAGGTGAAGCCATATGGCGGTTGTTAGGCGCCCGAAGCGCTCGCCCCCTGGCAAGCACCGCAGAGAGACGCTAGGCCCCGCCGGAGACCGTCATTTCCGCAACGCGAAAGGTCGGCGCCACGATGGGCTGATCGAAGACGAGGTCGCTCGCCACAGCGTCGATCGCAGCCAGCATTTCCACCAGATTTCCTGCAATCGTGAACTCGTCTACCGGGTGGGTGATTTCCCCGTCCTCGATGTAATAGCCGCGGGCCCCGCGGCTATAGGTACCGGTGACCGATTCCGTGGCGAAGCCGATCGTATCCATCACGAGGATCCCGCGCCGGGTGGAAGCGATCAGTTCCTGCGGCGTTCCCGGACCCGGTTCCAGATAAAAATTGTTGGGCCCGATGCCGCCGCCCGCAGCGTTGGCGGTGCTCGCCGCGCCGAGCTTGCGGCCATAGTAGGTATCGTACAGAAACGTTCTCAACACGCCGCGCTCGAAGACGACGTTGCGCCCCGTGGGCACGCCTTCCGCATCGAAGGGCGAAGTGCCGAGCGCATGCGGGAGGCGCCCGTCGTCGACGATCGTGGCCAGTTCGCTTCCCACGCGTTCACCGATTTTGCCGATCAGAAACGAATTGCCGAGCGAGACGTTAGCGGCGTTGATCGCCGCAAAGATGTCGCCGAGCACGCTCGCGGCGACGTCGCGATCGAAGATGACCGCGCACCGCATGGTGGGCGGTTTGCGCGCACCGATCATGCCGAGCGCGCGATGCGCGGCTTTGGCAGCCACGGCGCCCACGGCTTCGAGCGTGCCGTACGAGCGCGATGCGGTGCCGTAGGAACCGACCAATTTGTTCGCGCCGTCCTGCGCGATCGGTGAAGTGGCGAAGAGCGCGCTCGACGCGCGGTACGCGCCCGCGAACCCATTCGAATTCGCAAGAACGATCGTAGCATCGGTATCGAGCACGCGCGAACCGCCCGAGTTGACGATGCGCGCATCGGCTGCGCGCGCGATGCTCTCGAGTTCGAGCGCATCTCCGATTTTCGATGCGGCCTTTCGCGTGGTTACGTCGCCGGAATACATGCCGAGGCCGGCATCGGAGGGCGCGACCAGCGCCAAATCCGGCAGCCCGCCGAATTCGTCGCCCGCAACGTAGCGCGCCGCATCGACCGCCTCGCGCACGAACGCCGCCAGAGAATCGGCCTCAAAATCCGAGGTCGCGAGCGTCGCTTTCGCGCCCGAGACGAACACGCGCAGCGATAGGTTCCGGCTCACAGACTGCTCGAGTTTCGTTATCTCTTTATCGCGCGCTTCCGTACTGAAACGGCGCGCGACGGAAAAGGTCGCTTCGGCTTCGTGCGCGCCCGCGCGCACCGCTACATCCACCGCGCTCCGCGCGAGATCGAGCTCAGCTTCCAACCGACGAGCCTCCCACCGTCACGCTCGAAAGCTTCACCGTCGGCATCCCCACGCCGACCGGCACGTACTGTCCGCCTTTGCCGCAGGTGTAGTGGCGGGTTGCAAAGCGCGCGTCGTTGCCGACCATCACGACGCGATTCATCACGTCGGGTCCGTTTCCGATGAGGCTCGCTCCGCGAATCGGCGCCGTGAGCTTGCCGTCTTCGATCAGATAGCCTTCCGCGAGCATGAACACGAAATCGCCTTTGCTGATCTCGACTTGCCCTCCGGCGAACGACGCCGCAAAAATTCCCCGCTTCACCGATCCCACGATCTCCTCGAAGGTCGAGGTGCCGGCCGGCATATAGGTATTGCACATGCGCGGCTGCGGCATCACGCGAAACGATTGACGGCGGCCGCTGCCCGTCGAGGTGCCGCCCATGAGCCGGGCGTTGAGGCGGTCGTGCATGTAGCCCCGCAGGATGCCGTTCTCCACGAGCACTTTGTGCTGGCCCGGCGTCCCCTCGTCGTCGATGCTGATGCTGCCGCGTTCGCAGGGCACGTCTCCGTCATCGTAGATCGTGACCAGCTCGCTTGCGACTCGCTCGCCCATGCGTCCGCTGTAAAGGGACGTGCCTTGGCGGTTGAAATCGCCCTCGAGGCCATGCCCTACCGCTTCGTGCAGGAGCACTCCGCCGCTGCCGGCCCCGACCACGACTTCACAAACGCCCGCGGGCGTTTCGCGCGCGTCGCAATTCACGCAGGCGATGCGCGCCGCTTCCCGTGCGAGCTTCTCCGGCGATCGTTCGAGCAGCACGTCGAGGCCCGATCGGCCGCCGTCGCCGCAAAAACCGGTGCCGCGTTCGGTGCCCTGCGCGACGCACTGCACCGCAAGCGTCACGAGGGGGCGCCGGTCGGTCACGTATCGCCCGTCGCTCGTCGCGATAACGACGTCTTGCAGTTCGTCCGAGATCGAAGCGTTGACCGAGCGAATGCGCGGATCGTATGCGCGGGCCGCGATGTCGGCGCGCGCGAGCAGATCGACGTACGTCGCAGATTCCGCCGCAAGCGAGGAGTGCGTGGTGCCGTACACGCTGACCGCCTGTTCGGGATGCGCCGGAATGCGTATCGACGCGACGCGTGCCGCACCATCCTTGGCGATCAGTGCGGCGACCGACGCCGTCTCGAGCAGCGCTCGCTCCGAAAGATCGCCCGTGTGCGCGTAGCCCGCCCGGTCGCCGGAAATCACGCGGATGCCGATGCCCGAGACGACGGACAGGCCGGCTTCGTGAACGCGGCCCTCTTGCAAACGAAACGAGCGCACCACGCGCCGCTCGTAGAACGCATCGGCATAATCGGCCGCACCAAGCGCGCGCGAGAGCACGCGCTCCAAAAGATCCGCTCCTGGTTGCATCGTCGCGGCGCGATTCGCCGGGGCCCCTAATACTCCGCTAGCGCATCGAGCGCACGATCGACTTCTTCGTAAACGACGTCCGCGTTCGCGCGCGGATCGTTCACCACGAAGGCGAAGGCAACGCGGCCGTGATGGAGCGTCGCGACCGTGCCCGCCAGGCCGTTCACATTTTCGATGTGGCCGCTCTTGGCGCGCGTGCGGCCGAGCGCGAGGTGGAGATCGTGATGCTTCACGGTGCCCTCGATGCCCACGAGCGGAAGGCTGCGGACGTAGAGATTGCCGAACCGGCCGCGCGCTACCGCTGAAAGCAATTTCGCAAGCGAAAGCGGCATGATGCGATCGCTCGGAGCGAGGCCGCTCCCATCGTAAACCGACATTCGGTCGCGCGGCACGCCGAGACGCGTCAACTCGCTCTTTTCCACCGCGATCCCGGCGCCGTCGGTGCCCGGGTGCCCGGACCGTTCGCCGAGTATGCGCAGCAGCGTTTCGGCCGTGTGGTTGTTGGAATTGACCAGCATCTCGTGCACGATCGTATCGAGCGTCGCCGACTTATGATCCCACAGCAGCGCCGCACCGAGCGGAGCCGCGCCGATGCCGTATCCACCGGCAAGCGAAATACCGCGCGCGGCGAGCATCGCGGCGGCCGCACCGCCCGCGTACCCCGGCAATCCGAGGACCGGTTTATAATACACTTGCTTCTCGCCATAGGCGATCGCGCCGCTCAAATCGTAGACGTTGCGCGGCTCGCGCGTCTGCGGGCCGGCGATATCGGGCTCGCGCTCGATCGTTACGTCCGTATCGTAACTCGAACTCGCGCTGCGAATTTCGCCTTTGTACGAAATCGAATCGTTCTCGGGAACGACGGCCACCTTCGCCGGGCTTCCCGCCGCATCGGGGGTCACGTCGAATTCCACGGTATCTTCATCGAGCGATATCGCGCTCGTACCGGCTGCGTAATCGTAGGTGAGGTCGTCCGGATCCCAACGCGGATTCTGCTCCGGCCCCGAGAAGGCGGAGCCGTCGACCATGAGCGATCCGTCGATTTGCCGTACGCCCGTGCGATAGAGCGCGCCGACGCCCCGTCGTAGATCGTCCGATGTGAGCGTCGGGTCCCCACCGCCGACGAGCCATACGTTGCCTTTGATCGTCCCGATCGGCTCCTGCGCCGGCGCGTCGGTCACGAAGCGCGTCTCGAAGCGATAGTCCGGTCCGAGCACTTCGAGCGCGCTTGCAGCGACGACGAGTTTGAGGGTTGAAGCGGGAGCGACCGGCACGGTTGCGCGCCGTGCGAAGAGCGTGGATCCGTCGCCGGCAACTACAGCGAGGCCCGTTGCGCTGCGCGTGATGTCGTCGTCGAAAATGCCCGAGAGCGTCCGCTGCAAATCGTCGCGCTGCGACGACGTCCACGTCGGCTGCGGCTTAGGAATCCAAAGCGGTGTCGGACTCGGCGTCGGCGCGGTGGAAACGGCGGATGCGTGCCCGCAGGAACACAGGAGCGCTGCGAAGAGCGCGCACCCGGCCGCGCGCCAAAGTCGTGCCTTCAGATGCCCGCGCCCCCCTCGAATTGGACGTCAACGCTGCCGCCGCGCGATCCGAGTGCGATCGTTTCGAGCATGGCAATCCAGGCGGCGTCGTCCACGCGATCGCGAATGCGGGCCGAGGGGCGCGTGGCGCGCAGACAATCTTCACGCAAGATCGTCATGCCGAACCGTCGCGCGCGGCGCATCCGCTCGAAAGCCGGCGCCCCGTATTCGATGAGCCCGACCTGGCGCGCGAGTTCCCAGCGAAAGATCGCGCCTGCGGGCGCAACGAACGAGAAGTGCGTGCAGTACGGCAAATATTTCTCCCATTTCGTATCGCACAGAAAATCGCCGCGCGACGACTTGATTTCGTAGATACGCACTTGGCGCGTGTACTTCGCAATGCCGACGACGTCGAACCGGATGCCGGTACCCGCGGGCGAAAACTCGTTCGCAACGTACGCATATCCAAGGTCGCGCATCCGCTGCGACGCCAAGTCGCGAAGTTCCGCCGTCGCCGCACCGCGCCCCGCGGTAGCGGTCAACGGAATGTAATCAAGCATTGCTCGCGGGCGCGTTCGCCCGAACGCGGGCGGCCTCATTCCCAGGTTCGCGCTCCCAGCGCAGGATGGCGAGGCCGTCCGGCAGCAAACCCTCGCACCAGGTGAAGTAATATTTGCGCGGCGTCGTTCCGCCGAAACTATACGGATGCACGCCCCCGTCGGTAACGGTAGCGCAGGCGCGATGCAGATGTAGTGCGATATCGGGCCGCGTTGCGAGCGGCTCTTTGTCGACGAAGAGCGCACGCCCGGGTCGTCGTTCGTCGGGATACCACGAACGCGATTCGCGGCCTTGCCAGTTGTAGCCGATTACCACGGGTGCGACCCCCGCGTCGAAATCCATCACCGAAGAAAGGCCGTACCCATCGGTCATCACGACGGCGTCGCGGCGGTCGGCGAGTTTGGCGGCTTCGTTTGCGACCATCGAGTACGTCATGATCTCGAAGGGTCCGCCGTTGCGCAGTTGCGCTCCCGTCTCGCGGTTGACGATCTTGTAAATCGGAATCGGAGCGAACGTCACCGCGAGAATTGCGGGCACGAGGATCGCGCCGGGAACGACGCAGATCGTGGTCCACACGATCTTGAGACGGTGCGACACCTGAACGTAGGCGATGCCGAGCATCGCACATAGCGACGCGAGCGTGCCGAAGATCCAGTGAATCTCGACGCGCTCGAAAAAAGCGAGCAGCGTGATGACGACCAGTTGCGGAATGCCGGTCCACGCGAGGAAGGCATTGCGAGGCCGCAGCGCGAGCAGCAGCACGGCAATGAAGATGCCGGGCGAATACGCCGCGGCTTGCGCCGCCAGCAGTTGCACCACGCGCGCGAGCGAGAGTCCGTGATTTTCTTCGTGCCGGTACACGAGGCCGAACAGCAGAGTAACCCAGTGATGGCTCGCGTTCCACGCGATGAAGGGCGAATACAGAATTGCCGCGATGCCGAGTGCGAGCGGCAGCCCGCGCCGCCACACATGCCGCTCGGCAGGCCGCAGTGCGTACGCGCAGATGCCGAAGAGCAGTGCGAAGCCGAGCACGCGTGAGAGGAGCACGCCCGCGAGCGCGAGACCGAGCAGCGCCCAATCCGCCGGCGCATCGCGCCGAAATGCGCGTGCGCCGAACCAGAGCGCGAGCGACCAAAACATCAGGTACGGGCCATCGGGTGATGCCTGCCCATACGCAAGCGAAGAGAGGGGCGCAAGCGTCATCGCAAGCGCCGCCACCGCACCCGCGCGCCGGTCGCCCGTCAGCTCCGTCGCGCACGCAGCCAGCGCGATCGATGCGATGAGGCCGCAGAGCACGAAACCGAGCCGCACGAAACCGGGCGACTGCCCGAAGACCGAAAAAAGAGCGATCGTGGCCGCGACGGCCGGCGGATGATCGACGTAGCCCCACGCAAGGTGGCGGCTCCATTCCCAATAGTAGGCTTCGTCGCCGGTAAGCGGCAGCGTGAAGGCGACGACGCCACGGACGAGCACGATAAGTATGACGACCGACCAGGCTACCCAAAACATCGGCCCGCGATCATTCATGCGCTTCCACGAGTCCTCCGCTGACTGCGAGCGTTTGCCCATTGATGAAGCCGGCTTCCGGCGCAATCAAAAAGCGAACGGCGTACGCAATATCTTCCCAAGAACCGGCGTGTCCCGTCGGATTTTTTGCCGGGATCTCGCGGGCAGCCGCCCGGTCGGCCTCCTTGTTGCGAATATCACCCGGCTCGACGACGTTGACCGTTATCCCGCGCGCAGCCTCCTCGAGCGCGAGGGTTCGGGCGAATGCGACCACTGCGGCCTTCGCGCCGCCGTACAGGCTCATCGCCCGTGCCGGCTGCGTCAGGTGCGAGCCGTTCATCCCAAAGAAAACGAGCCGGCCGAAACCGCGCTCGCGCATGCGCGGAAGTACGGCGAACGCGCCCTCCACCGCGCTTTCGAAGTTGGCGGCTACCATGCTTCGATAGTCGTCCATGGTGGAATCCGCGAACCTCTTTACGATGATCGGGCCGACGGCATGGATGTAGGCGTCGATCGTTCCGAGCGCTTCTTGCGCCTGCCGTACGCTACGCTCCGTCTCGCCGCTGCGGCCGTGGTCCGCGGCAATTGCCACCGGAGCGGACGATCCGGTCGCTTGGACGGCCGCGAGCGTTCCTTCAGGCGGCGTACCTCCGCTTCGGTACGAGAAAGCCAGCCGATAGCCAGCGCGCGCAAGATCGACCACGATCCCGCGCGCGAGGCCGCTCGCGGCGCCTGTAACAAAAGCAGTTCGCGCGGGGGCCACGCCCGGCTTATTGGGCGTGAAGCCGGAGCTTCTTTTCCGCAGCTTCCTTGGTCACGGGGTCGGTGGAGATCACCGTTAACCCTATGGCTGCCCCGGGGACGGTTTGCAAACTGATCGATTGCGAGAAATTCCCGTTTCCGTCGGCGATCGTATCGCCGCCGTACGATCCGGCGCCGAAGGCAAACACGCCGCCCACCGATGCCGTGGCCCCGGCGATGATGTGCACGTGCGCATTGGGCATGGTGTGACCGCTGACCACAAAGCCCGGGCCGACCACTGCCCCGTCGACCGGCGAGCTGAGGTGTAGCTCGTTGACCGCGGCTTGCGTTCCGGTTTGGAAGTGCCACATGTTTTCAAACGGCGGTCCGTTCGAGAGTTTGCCGGCGACCTGCACCTGGTGCGGAATGGATTGAAGCGGTGAGGCCGGCGCAAAGATGAATCCGGAGGTCGAGATCGTCGCGAGCGCCGTGACGTCGCGCCCATCAAGTGAGATTCGGACGCTCCCGGGATCGACCGGCTGGTTGAAATCGGCGGAAATTGTCGGGCGCACCGAGCCTACGGACGAATCGCGCTCGGGCTGGTGATGAACGAGCACTTCGACGTGCGGCGGCCCTCCCGGCGGGGGACCTTGGCCGGGGCCGCCGGGGCCTGTGGTCAGGGCGACGAGCTGGTTCGCGGCGTCGAAATTGACGCCGGCACCGAGCGCCTCGCCGACGAAACGCAGGGGCACATACGTGCTCGCGCCCACGATGAACGGCGGCGTGTCGAGCGTACGCGGCTGCCCGCCGACGGTCGCCGTTGTCGACCCGATTTGCAGGGAAATGGCTCGGCCGTTTCCGGTGGCATTGATGACGCCGCCCTGGTAGACGACACTCGCGCCGAGCCGCTCGAAAACGCCGCGAAGGGGCACGAAGACGCGCCCCGCCCGCATGATCGGCGGTGGGTTGAAGGGGACCAGTTGGCCATTCACCGTGACCGTCACGGCCGAGGCCGCCGCGGAAACCACGGCGACTGCCGCGCAGGTAGCGAGCGTGGCAAGAGAACGACGGAGTACAGAAATCGAACGCATGAAAACCTTTCGGGCAGGTGAGCCGTTTCGCCGGGGCTTCCGGGAGGCGTGCTGCCGGACCCGCACCTAAGCGCGGGGTTCCCGAGTTCCTATTCCCCGCTTCCACCGGGTTTTCTCCCCACACGGCCCGATAGGCCGGGAAGTTCTACTCGCCGGAGACTCCGGCCCCAAGGCGCGGACCTTGCTCGAACTCGGGCAGGTCGCGCTCGGCCTTGCGGGCAGCGCGCGCTTCGCGGCGACGCTTTCTGCCTTCGGCCGCGCCCATCACGTAGGTGTACATCACGGGCACGAGCGCGAGCGTGAGGATCAGCGAACTCAGTAAACCGCCGATTAGCACGGTGCCCATCGACGCGCGTTCCTGCGCGCCCTCGGTGAGACCGAGCGAAAGCGGCAGCATGCCGAAGATCATCGCAAAGGTCGTCATGAGAATCGGCCTAAAGCGCGTAGACGCCGCAGCGAGAATGGCATCGCGAACGCCGAGATTGAACTTGCGACGTTGCTGGTTCGCATAGTCGACCAGCAGGATGCCGTTCTTGGCAACGAGTCCGAAGAGCATGACGATCGCGATCAGCGAAAACAGATTCAGCGTCTGATGCCGGATCGCAAGCCCCGCGAGCGCACCGACGATGGCCACCGGCACCGAGAACATCACGACGAACGGCTCGACGAACGAACCGTAGAGCACCACCATCAGCACGTACACGAGCATGAACGAGGTGACGAGCGCGAGGCCCATGCTCGTGAACGTCCGGTTGAAGAGATCGGCATCGCCGTCGGCTACCGCTTTGACGCCGTCGGGCAAGAAGCCGGGCTGCGCGAGTTTTTTCTGCACCGGGCCAAGAATCGTTCCGAGGGAAACGTCGGCGTTCGGATCGACGTCGGCCGTCACGCTAAGAATGCGTTCGCGCGCCTGACGATCGATGCGCGTCGGTGCCTTCGTAAGTTTGAAATCCGCCACTTCCGAAAGCGGAATGAGCATCCCGTTTGCGGCGCGCACCTGCAGCGCCTTAATGGTGTCGAGGTCGTTGCGCTCCTCTTGCGGCAACTCGAGCCGCACGTCGGTCAGGCCGCTCTCGAGCCTTACGCGGGTCGAGACCGTCCCGCCGATTGCGATGCGCGCGACGGTCGCCGCATCGGCCGGCGCAACGCCGACCGTATTCGCGCGATGCGGATCGATTCGAATGTTGAGCCGCGGGCCTTCGGACTGCGCGCCCGTCTGCACGTTCACGGCACCCGGCTGCGCTTTGATCAGTGCCGCAACGCGCTCGGCAGCCAGATTGAGCGCAGAATCCGGACCGCTCAAATTGAATTGAATCGGCGAACCGCCGCCGCCGCTGCCGCCCTCGGCCGCGATCTGATAATTCGCCCCGGGTACGAGGTAGCCGAGTTTACGCGCGTCGGCCAGCGCCCGATTGGTTTCGCGTCTGCGGTCCTTGGCAAGGACCACGGTGAATTGCGCGACGTGGCCGCCGGTGAGATCCGTGAACCCGAGTTCCTTCGCGCCGACCGTCGAGAGCACCGATTTCACACCGTCGATCTTCAGCAGACTCACTTCGAGTTTGTCCATCGCCCGTACCGTCGTCGCCAGCGGCTGACCGACGGGATACTGCAGCGACCCCGAGAGCGCCCCGGTATCGGAAGACGGAACGAATTCCGAACCGATGAAGCCGAGAGGCACGAGCGCGATCGCGCCGACGATTAAGCCGATGCACGCAATGGGAATCCAGATACGGTGCCGCAGCGCCCACGGAAGCGCGCGCTGCGCGTACCAGTGCTGCACGGCATCGAAGCAATTTTGAAACCAGCGTGCCCAACCTGGAATACCCGGGTGCTGGTATTTCGCCGACCAGCGCCCGGCCAGCAGCGGTGTGAGCGTAAAGGATACCAACAGCGAGAACAGCGTCGCGACCACGATCACGATGCCGAACTCTTTCATGTACTTGCCGATGATCCCGGAAAGGAAGGCGATCGGGAGAAATACGACGACGTCGACGAGGGTGATTGCGATGGCGGCGCTGCCGATTTCAGTGCGGCCGGTATAGGCCGCTTCGAGCGGATCTTCGCCCATATCGCGGTGGCGCGTGATGTTCTCGAGCACGACGATCGAGTCGTCGACGAGGATACCGATCGTGAGGCCGAGGCCCATCAGCGAGATGACGTCGAGCGTGAAACCAAGGAGCTTCATCGCGATGAACGTCGCGAGCAGCGATGAGGGGATCGCGATCATAACCACTGCAGCATTGCGCCATGCGTGCAGGAAGAGCAGCATCACGATGGCGGTGAGCACGATACCTTCGAAAAGGCTCTGCAGAACGCCGTTTACGGAGGCGCGCGTGTAATCGGCGGAAGCGTCGATCTCCGAGAATTGCACGTCGGGATACTGCTTCACGAGCTCGGCGAGCTTCGCGCGCGTGCCTTCGGTTGTTTTAACGGTGTCGGCATCGACCTGGCGCTCCACGTTGAGCAAGATCGAAGCCGAGCCGTTGTAATGGGAGGGTCTGCGCGCCTCGACGTGGCCGTCTTCGACGGAGGCGATATCGCCGATCTTGAGGCTCGAGGTCGCGAGGTTCGTTTCCGATCCGTTGAGCACTTGCAGGGGGATCTGCAAGATGTCTTGCGGCTGTTCGATATCGGCATAGACCGAGACCGTGGTTTCCGTGGTCGGAGAATCGACTCGGCCGCCCGGCAAATTCGCATTGTTGTAGGAAAGCGCGTTATTGATATCGAGCAGCGTAGCATTCGCACCGAGCAAGCGAGACTGCGTCGGGAAAACGTGAATCTCGCGCGCCGTATCGCCCGCGGTCTGGACGTCGAGTACGCCCGGCACCGTCTTGATTTCCGGAACGAGTTTCTGCGTGACCAAGTCCGACAGCGCGGCTGCCGAGAGCTTCTTCGAGCTGACGGCTTCTTCGAGAATCGGGTCGGTCGCCGTGCCGAGTTTAAAGACGGTCGGCGGGACGAGATCCGTCGGCATGTAGACGCGCGCCGTATCGACCCGCCGCTGCACGTCGACCGTCTCGTAATTATAATCGGAATCCAGCTTGAAGCGCGCGAGGACGGTAGCCGTACCCTCCTGCGCGTTCGCCGTCAAGCGGTCGAGGTTTTCCATGCCGTCGAGCTGATCTTCGATCGGCTTGATGACGAGCTTTTCCATCTCGGAGGGCGACGCGCCCGGATAGGAAGCCGTCACGCCGACGAAGGGATAGGCGACGTTCGGGTAGAGGTTGACGCCGAGGGTCGCGTACGAATACAGCCCGTAGATCGCGAGCCCGATAAAGAACATCGCGGTGATGACGGGCCGGGTGATGGCGAACTTCGTCAACCACATAAAAGAAGGGACTCCCTGGCAAGCGGATCGCCCCTATGTACGGCGCGAGCGATACCCATGTTTCGCGGCCGCACGCCGGATTCCGCGCACCCTCGTGCGGCTCGGTGCCGACGAAGCGCCACGGCAGTGAGGATCGGCCGGCATTCACTCCATACTACGAATTGAGTGCGTCGCCGAATAGCACGAAAATCCAGGCACCTTCACAACTGGTCCTGCGCGACGCCGTACGCTCGCGCGGCGGCTAGCGGCGCACGAGTTCCACTCGCCGGTTGAGCGAGCGCCCCGCTTCGGTCGCGTTGGACGATTTGGGCCTGGTCGCGCCGAAACCGGCAGTAGAAAGCCGGCCGGGAGCGATGGCAAACCGCGCGACTAACGCTTCCATGACCGAGCGCGCACGGCGTGCCGAAAGGTCGAGGTTATAACTCGCACCTCCGACGTTGTCGGTGTGACCCTCGATCGTGAGTTTCCACGCCGGATTGGCTTTCAATGCGCCCGCGATTTCACGTAGGACCGGATCCGAGTCCGGGCGCACGCGATCGCTGTTGAAATCGAAGTAGATGCCGTACACGGCCACGCGTCCGGTTCCGGCGAGTTGTGCCGCGATGGACTTTCCGCGTTCTCCGATCAACGTGACATCGGCGTGCGCCGAATTCGCGCCGCTCGTGCCCGTTACCACGAAGCGGTATGCCGCAGCCGATGCCGCTTGCGGAACGTCGATTGTGAGACGCACGGGCGCAGCGTCGCCGCTCAAGCGCACGACGCTCGGCGAGACGGAAGCGCCGAACGAAGCGCCTTCCGGTGCCGCGACCGAAAGGCTAACGTCTCCCTTCCAGCCGAGGTTGGCGAGAACGTGCAGATCGATGGTGAGGCGTTGCTTCCGAAGCGTCGCATAGGGCAGATTCTGCGACGACGCTATGACGAAGCTACCCGAGGCGGCTTGCGCGCAAGGCAACGTGCCTTGCGTAGGTTGATCGAGTTCGAAGCGAAGCACGCGGCGATTCTCCGGGTTCGCGGCGTCGTCGCCGTCGAGGCCGTCGTAGACGATCAAACCCTTTTTGTAGCGCGCGTACATCTGAACGAAGCCGCCGGTGTGGAGTCGATTGGTTCCGAACAGCTGACCGCACCAATGGGGATCTTGCGTTTCAACGATGTTGGCGTCACCCAGATCTTGAACGCCGGCGACGTACGCTTTCGTGTCGATAAAATGGGTCCGATCGCTTTCGTCCGAGCCGAAGCTATCCGACTGCGCGAGGTAGAGGTTCTGCCCGCGCGCGCCCGTCCTTCCGGCGTCGGACGTCGTGAACGCATACGGGAGAAAGCCGTAGTCGGTTTTCGTGCACGCATCGGAATCGTGAATCAGCAATTTACCGCCCGACGCGACGAAATCCACGAGCGCCTTCTTCTGCCAGTCGGAGAAAACGTTCGTTGCGTCGCAGACGGCTGCAATCACGGCCGTATCGGTGTGCGCCAAATCTTCAACCGGTAAGAGCGGCGCGACGACGGACACGAAGCGATAGCCGCGATACCACGGCGTCGGAGCGGTCGAACCCGGTGGATAGCCGCGGCCGATCACGAGAACGGGTTTACCGTTTCCGATCGGAGGCTCCGTTTGACACGGCGGAGCGTGGGCCAGTCGTAAGGCGATGAACGGGAACGTATTTGAGTCGTCGACTGCGACGAGCGTCGTGCCTTCACGATCGAGCGTCGCGGTGCCCGGGGATCCGTTCTGTCCCGTGAGGCGAATCGTCGCGCCATCGGACCGGCCGTGCCAAATCGAGACGCCGCCCCCGCCGCACTCAACGAGCTGCACCTCGTTCCCGCGCTGCAGAACGTGCAGCACTGAATAGCGCTGCGTCAGCACCTCTTCCGGCCGTTGCGGCAGCGCGGTGCTGCTGCTGTAAAGCGGATCGTTCGGTACCTTCAAGCGGTCGTCGATGAGCCACACTCCCGCGACGGAGACGTCTGCTTTCGTTTCAGCTGCCGCCGTTCCGCCGGCGCTCACGCCGCTAAAAACGGCGCTCGTCCCTTGCGGCGCCGCGAGAGTAAGTCGCACCCAGCGAGCCGTTACCGGCGACGGGAGCGCGACTTGTTGAGGAGCATACGATGTGCCCGAAACCTCGAGAGCGCCGACATCCTGGAAGCCCGCGCTCGCCGATGTCGTGGACACGGCGAATTGCGCGTGCTGGAGCGGCGGCACGACACCGTATCCCGGCACGGAAATGGCCAGCCGCTCGATCGATGCCGTGGCGGGAAGCTCGAAGACAAATGCGAACGGCCCGCTCTGGCCGGGCGCCGACCGCCACACTGCGCTCAAGAGTGGCGAGACGGGCGAACCTTCAAGGGCGCTTCCGCGAGGCCAACTGCGCACCAGCGCGCCGCTCGCAAACGAGAGCAGATTGGCGCCGGGCGAAGGTGAGGGCTGCGCTGCAAGGGCTGAACCCGAGGGCGCCGGCGCCGCAGACTCGAGGGGCGTGCTCGGCTCGGCGGCTTCGGGCTGCGTCGGCGCCGGCAGCGCCTCCGCAACGGTCGCGGACGGCGCCGGCGAGGTTTGCGCGGTCGACGCTTCGCGCGGACTGCACCCGTGAATTGCCGCGGTGAGCCCGAGGACGATCGCCAGCCGGGCGCGCTGCGCTGTCATTCGTACAGCATAACCGCTTTGAATGCCGCCGGCATCCCGTTCACGCAAGCGCTGACGAAATTTTCGATCCGGCGCCTACGGCGCCCAAAAGCCGTTCGGTACAGAAACGCGCGCCGTACGCAAAGCGCAGTAAGGGCCCGAACGAGAGCGCGGCGGACAATCCGACGAAGAATAGCCCGGGAACGGAAGATTCGAACGTGCGCGAAAGCACGGGCGACCCATCATAGGTCGCAATCGCGGACCGCAGTGACTCGGGCAAGAACGGCAACCGCGAGAGATCCGTACGATACCCGGTACCTGCGATGATATGGTCGGATTCGAACGTGCGCAGCACGCCGCCTAGGTCGCGCGCGTGAAGCCGGGCGCGCCCCTGGTGAATGTCCAGCGCCTCGAGCGTGAAACCAAGATGTGTCGGTACTTTACCTTCGATTTGCTGCTTGGTAAACCAGGGTGGTGCCGGACCGAGGGTGCGCCGAACGAGTTCGGCCCGCGCGCCCGCCGGAAGACGATGGATGAGGTCGGGGAACCGGGTGGCAAGGAGCGGCTTGATGCCGTTACCGAGACCCGTACGCGGGTGACGCAGCCGGTGCAACAGCGATTGGGGCCCTTCATCCGGAGGCTCGTGGAACCTCAAGGCGGCCGTTCGCGCTACGACTTGGACCTCCGTGCCGGCTGCGCGGAGCAGCGCCGCAAGGTCGATCGCCGATGCACCCGCGCCTATCACGGTTACGCGCTTACCTTGGAAACGCTCTACATCATGGTGCGCCGCTGAATGCGTCACGAACTCCGGCGGCGCAACCGAGAGAAGCGCGGGCATATATTGGAACCAATTGATCCCGGCCGCGACGACGACCGAACGCGCGCGAACGGATTCACCGTCATCGAGGACGAGCGTGAAACCTTCGCCCGCGCGTTGGACGCAAGTGACGTCGCGCGCATCGAGTTCCGGCACGAAACGCCGTTGGAACGCAAGCCCGTACTCGGAAAACGTCGCGAGCGCGACGGGCAGGCCCACATCGGCGTACGGAATATTCTGCTCCCGGCAATACGTCTCGAGCGTGAAGCTGCCGGCCGAGTCATAAAGATTTGAAGCGAAACCCTCAGATTTAAGATGCATTCCGCGAGGCATCGCCGTGCGCCACGTGTGCATGGGCTTTCCAAAGATTCGGAAATCGATGCCGCGAGCGTTAAGGTGAGCTGCCAGCGAAAGGCCGTAGGGGCCGGCGCCGATAATCGCGACCTGATGCAACGTCGCGCTACCGCCGACGTTTTCGATGGCTCAGCACGACCGTGGCAGCCTTCTTGAGGCGCCCGCCGAAAAACCGGACGATCTCGAAAAGGACGAGCCGCCATTCTCTCGGGCGAAACTCGTGGATACTTGCGCGCAAACGGTCGAGCAGCCGGCGATCGTGCCAATCCGGTCGCGTTGCGAGGTAGAACAGATACGATGGGAAGTAACATTGCGCCGGCTCGCGTCCGTCGTAGACGTCGGGAGCAGAAAAGCTTCCGCGACGCAAGAAGCGCTCGATGGCCGGCGCGAAAAAGGCGCGATTTGCGGCGGCGCCCGCGAACCCTATGGTCGGCCGCGGATTCATTTCGATGACGAAGAGTTTGTCGAGAGCCGGATCGTACATGAAATCGACGCCGGCCAGCCCGTGAAACTTCGTCGCTTCCCCGAGCGCCGAGAGCACCGGTTCGATGGCCGGATGAGCAAAATATTGATGTACCGTCGAGGGCGAGAACCTTCCCGGATACTCGCATTCGGTCATGAACGTTTTGTACGCACTTAACTTTCCCCGGTCGTAGAGCACGCAAGCGGATACGGGGATGCCCCCGATCCGGCCTTGCACGAGAACGCGCGAATAGGCTTGCAGAAACCGCTCCGCAACGCGCCGCACGCCTTGATCGTCGGTTAGGCACCTGACTTGCAGCCCCGCGAAACCGTGCTCGCCTTTCAGGAACACGGGATAGCCGATTTCCTGCGCGTAGGCGACAGCTTCGTCGGCAGATGCTGCGAAACGGTTAGTAGGAACGCTCAAACCCAAGGCGTCGGCCCGTTCGATAAACGTATACTTTGAAGCCAATAGGTCAACCGCGAGACTATCCGCCGGGTCGACCGGAAACCATTCCGTCCGTGAATCCAGGGATCGACCATCGATAAGCGCGCGCAACAACTCCTCGTCGGCAACGATCACCCAATCGAACGGGTTGCATCGCAAATACGACTGCAACTGGGTCGCCGCCGTTGCAGGATCGCTGGAGCAGGCGACCACGCTTGGGAAGTTCCCAACCATGCCCAGCAACGCGGGACAAAACACAACGACCTGCGCCGAGACTTCCGAGAGTAAGGCCGACAGCGATGAGGTCGAAGCCCACGTCAGGCATGTTGCGATTAAACATCGAGCAGATGCCGATGGTCCTGATTCAGATACGGAATCTGCTCTTGCGATTACGTCGCTAACCTCCGCGCGCCAAAGACTATGTATCGCTCGCTCTGGGCCGATAAAACCTGTCAGCCGGCGCTCACATCGTTGCGCAGCCGCGGCGGTCGACGCCGCCGTTCTAAAAAGCGTTCCCCGGCGTTACGAGCCAAAGAGCCCGAGGATATAGCGTCCCCGGGCTTTGGAAATGGTGCGCGAGACTGGACTCGAACCAGCACGCCCTTGCGGGCGCTAGCCCCTCAAGCTAGTGCGTCTACCAATTCCGCCACTTGCGCACGAGGGATACCGATACTTCATCGGCCGGGATAACTGCGAGATTATATCCGATCGGTCCTGTAGGCGCAAACGCCGCTCGGCTAGGCCCTACTTCATGTTCGGGTCGAGAGCGTCGCGGAGACCGTCTCCGAGGTAGTTAATGGCGAGGACCGTCACGAGTATGCAAATCCCCGGGAAGATCGCGACCCAGGGAGCGATCGCCATGTTGGACTCGGCGTTAGCCAGCATGTTGCCCCAGGACGCCGTGGGCGGCTGAATGCCGAAGCCCAGAAACGACAGGGTCGATTCGAGGATAATGACGTTGGCGACCTCGAGCGTGCCCTGGACGATGATGGGCGCCACGGCGTTGGGCAGGAGATGCCGGAAGATGATGCGCCCGTCGCGGTTGCCGAGCGCGCGGGCGGCCTCGCAAAACTCTTTTTCGCGCAGGCTCAAGAACGAAGCGCGCACGAGCCGTGCGACGGCGGGCCACGACGTGCCCCCGATGATCACGACGATGACCCCGAATCCGAGCGCGGCCTTGTTCGAAGATGCGGCCACGATTGCGGTGAGCACGAGGAGCAGCGGCAGCAGCGGAATCGAGAGAAACACGTCGGTAACGCGCATCAAAAGGTAATCGATCCAGCCCCCGTAGTAACCCGAAATCGCTCCCACGACGGTCCCGATCGAAAGCTCCATCAACACGGCAAAAAAGGCGACCGTCAGCGAGATCTGGCCGCCGTACATGAGCCGCGAAAGCAAGTCGCGCCCGTTCTCGTCGGTGCCCAAAATGTGGTGGGCGACGCCCGGCGCGAGCGGGTAACCCGACCAGTTCGCCTGATCGATGAAGTTGGGATCGGCCGGCGCGATGAACCTTGCGAGAAACGCCGTGAGGGTGACCAAGATGATGACGCCGGCACCCACGAACGCAAGCTTGTGCTTGCGGAAGCGTTTCCAGACGCCGTTGCGCTCGATGCGAACGTCGTCGAGATCGGGGGCCGCGATCGGCTGGCCCGGAACGAGCGTAGTTGCCATCAGCGGTCCTCAATCATATTTCACGCGGGGGTCGAGCCACGCGTACGCAACGTCGGCGAGCAGGTTGAAGAACACGACCAGAAACGAGACGATGAGCAGATAACCCATCAGAAGCGAAAAATCGAACTGCCCGAGCGCGTTGAAAAACAACCGCCCCATGCCGGGCCAAGCGAAGATCGTTTCGGTAACGACGGCGCCCGCGAAGAGACCGGGCAGCGAAAGCGCGATGATCGTCACGACCGGAATCAGCGCATTCTTAAGGCCGTGCTTGAGAATGATCTCGAGTTTCCCGAGACCTTTCGCAGCGGCCGTGCGCATGTAATCGGTGCGAATCACTTCGAGCATCGAGCTGCGCGTAAACCGGCTCCAGGTCGCGATGTACACGAGGCTAAGCACGACGGTCGGCAGGATGAGGTGGACGATCCGGTCGCCGATATCGACGTCGTCGGTCGAGGAGATTCCGGCCGACGGTAACGCGAAGTGATAGCCGAATGCGGTTATGCCCGTAACGGCGAACGCGAGCTGCAGCATCAGCGCAAACCAAAAGATCGGCATCGACTGGCCGAAGAACGCAAGCGTGGTAACGGTATAATCGACGGCCGAATACGGCTTGATCGCGGCGAAGATGCCGATCGTTACGCCGATCAGCAGCGAGACGGCAAACGCCGTGCCCGTCAGCAAGAACGTGGCAGGCAGCCGTTCGACGATCGCGGCCACGACCGTTTCCGAGTTGCTCGTGGAGTATCCGAGATCGCCCTGCACGACCATCCCGAGCCAGCGAATATAGCGCACCGGCAGCGGCTGGTCGAGCCCGAAATTATGCTTGAGCCGCGCGATATCGGCAGCCGTGATGTGCGGATTTTGCAGATAGGGCGCGAGCGGGCCGCCCGGTGCATTGCTCAAGATCCAGTACAGGATGATCGAGATCAGCAACAGGAGCGGAATCGATTGGAGCGTCCTGCGGACGACGAAGGTTAACAGGGTAAGGACCTCGATTCGGTTAGGGGCACGCCGCCCCGATCTTGAGGTTCGCTACGGTCGGCGACTTCGCGGGCGGGTCGCCGGGTACTTCTCACCGATTGGCTAACGCCGCGGCACCGAGACCGAGCAGTTCCCGGGCTTCGCCCGGCGAGGCGACCGGGCGGCCGAGTTCTCCCGCGATCCGCACCACCCGGGCGACCAGCTCGTCGTTGCGCGCCAGCCGCCCTTTCGAATAGTACATATTATCCTCGAGCCCGACCCGGACGTGGCCGCCCATCGCAATCGCAACCGTTGCCAGGGGCAGCTGGTCGCGCCCGATGCCGGCGACGGACCAGGTGCAGCCGGGCGGAAGCGCGTCGACCAGGTGCACGAGATTGCGCACGCTCGCGTCGAGTCCGCCCGGGACGCCGAGCACGAAATCGACATGAGCGGGAAATGTCAGGAGTCCTTCGGCTGCCAACCGTTTTGCATTACTCAGATGGCCTGCGTCGAAGATCTCGAGCTCCGGTTTGACGCCGTAGTGCACGAGCTTGGCGAGGATGCCCCGCATGATCGGGAAGCTATTCTCGAAGATGTCGTCGCCAAAATTGACGGTGCCGCAAGTGAGCGTCGCCATCTCGGGCCGCAATTCGAGTGCCTCCGTCCGCTGCTCGACGGTCATGCCGATTGCGCCGCCCGTCGTGAACTGGACGATCAGGTCGCTTTGGGCGCGAATCGCATCCAGCGCGGCGCGGAACCGCTCGATGTCGCTCGTGTTCGAGCCATCGTCGCGGCGGCAGTGCAGGTGGATCATCGAAGCGCCCGCGGCGCGGCAAAGCGCTGCGGTCTCACCGAGCTGCTGCGGCGTGATCGGGAGATGCGGCGTCTGCTCGGGGGTGAGTTCGGCGCCCACGGCAGCAACGGTGACGATCAGCGGGTCCATGCACGTGCGTTCCCGCCTTTGCGTCGAAGCTCCGCCACGGGGCCTCACACGGGGCCGCGCGCTTGCCCGCGAGCGTCGGCGCGTGATAGGGTGGCATGAATCTATGGCAGTCGAAGAAATCGTTCTTCCGATCACCAAACCCGAAACCGAATGGGTGCGCGGTCGCGCGCTCCAAAAGATGAGCCCGACACGGGATCACAGCCGGCTGCAGACGGACATTGCGATTGCCCTTGGCCGCTGGTCTCGCGGCCGCGGAGAAGTCGGCACCGAGTGGCGTTTTCGGGTAACCGTCCCCGGCGAAGCGGCGCGTCCGCTCGTCCCCGACATTTCGTTTGTTGCTCTCGACCGGTTGCGCGGCCTCAGCCATGAAGCCATTCAAGCCCCTGCGTTTGCGCCGACGGTCGCCATCGAGGTGCTCTCACCCGGCGACGATCCACGCGACGTCGCCGACAAGGTAGCCGTCTATCTTCGCGGCGGAACGTCACTTGTGATCGTCGTCGATCCGAAGACACGGACGGTGACCCTGCACGACGCCGCCGGAAGCAACGTCCTCGGGACGAACGACATATTGCGGCATCCCGCGTTGCCCCGCTTCAAGGTGCATCTGGGAAAGCTGTTTTCGGGAGCGCTCGACCTCCCGGTCTAATCCGCGCGCCGGCTCAAGTTCGCGAAATGGGCTCGATCGGCCCGTACTTCGCCTCGTAATACGAATCGCGAATGTTGCCGAGTTGGAGATCGCCGCGCACGGGCGCACCGTCGCCGCGTTCTACGGCAACGGCTTTGACGAGCGTAAGATAGGCGCCGAGCCGCGCGGTCTTCCAATCCGAGACGCGCCAGCGCTGCGGCGCCATCGCGGTGTAGTCATAGCTGGGAAACGTCTTCGTCTTCGCGAGCAGCGGCGTCAATTTTACGCGAAAACCTTCGACGACGTAGATTTGCTCCTCGATCTGCGCGAGCGTCGGCATAGCTAAAACAGCGCCTTCGCGCGGGCGATCAGGGCGGGCTCGAGACCCAAGGCTTCGGCAAGCGCGATCGCATCCGAGGCGGGAAGCGCATCCTGCGAGACTTCGTGCAGCCGGTAATCCATCGCATCGGCGATGCGGGCCAGCGCGGTCGCGAGATCGAGCGGGCCATTTGGTTGCGGCGCGAGATTCGCGAGACCGCCGATCGCAAAATGCGTTGCGCCGCTCGGCGTGACGTTCGCGAGATGCGTCGCGGCAAGCGCCAGCGCTCCGCGCGCGCGAAGCGTCTCGAGCAATGCGACGAGCAGCGCGCGCCCTTCCAGCGGCGAGGTGGTGCGCGCAAACTCGTCGATAAGCACGAGCTCGCGACGGGCGCCCGCGTCCAAGAACGAACGCACCGCAATCACTTCCGAACCGAAGGCTGAAAGTAAGCCGTCTTCGGAGGCGTGCGCGCCGATGCCGAGCCACGCGATCTCATCGAAGAGCGGAATGGCTGCGGACTCCGCCGGAACGGGCACGCCGAGCGCGACGCATGCGGCCAGAAACCCCACGGTTCGCAAAGCCGCCGTTTTGCCGCCCATGTTCGGCCCCGTCACGATACCGGTTCCGGCGAGATGCAGCGAGATCGGCACGTACCGCCGCCCTAGCCGTTCGAGCGCGCCCGCGAGCGGCAAGTAGCGCCCGCGCTCGAATACGATCTCGGCCTGCGGCTCGATCTGCGGTACCACGCACCGGTACCGCATCGCAAACGCCACGCGCGCTGCAAAAAGATCGAGCGCGCCGAGAGCGGCGGCAGCCTCCTCGAGCTCGCGGGCGCTTTCGGCGACGCGTCGCGAGAGGCGCGCGCGCACGCGCTCTTCCGCCTCCGCAACCTGCGCGGACGCGGCCTCGCGCGCCGTAAGCGCTTCCAGCGACGCCTCGTCGAGCGAAATCTCACACAGCAGATACGCCGGCGTTTCGCGCAGCACGCGTACTTCGGGCGGCAGCGGCCCGGACACCGCATCGCGCATCACGACGAATTCACCATCGCGGACCCGCTCGACGCCGAGGCGCCGCGCGATTCGCTCGGCAAGTTTACTCCGTGCGAGATCGTAGGCCGCGTCGTACGAAGCCGCAGCTTGGCGCCGGCTCGCGAGCTCCGCATCGAACGTGTCGGCGATGTAGAAGGAACGCGCCGCGCCGCGGCCCGGCTCGAGCATGCTGCGCAATTCCGACGCATCGGCGGGAACGTGCGCGGCAAATGCAGCGAACTCTGCGAGCGGCGCGAGTTCGGCGAGCGCGTCGAGGAAGCGCGCGAGATCGAAGAGATCGACGTCGCCGAGAATGCCTCCCGTTCGCGCCTGCACGAGTACGAAGCCCGGATCCGGTGCCGCGGCAATTGCGGCGCGCACGCTCGCGAGCTTCGCCGCATCGATGCTTGCGGCGGCGGCACCGATGCCGCCGATCGCTTCGCGTGCTCGATCTTCCTCGCCGGGCCGAAACGCCCGTTCTCGCTCGCGCGCGGCGCGCCCGAGCGCCCCACTGGGCGCGAGTTCTTCGAGCAGCCAATCTGCTCCGAAGGCATGCGCGCTCGCTTCGTCCCAAGCGGCGCCGTTCCAGGGAACGCTCATGCGGCGGCCGGTTCTACAACGGTGCCCGCATAAACGTCGTACGCCGGCAGGCCCGTCCGCTGCGCTACCGCCCGCGCAAAGGAGCGCGGTTCGAACGAGCGCTCGCGCGCCATCGGCGCGACGGTGCAGCCGATAACGTTGAAGCTCCGTTCGCAGCGCAGATCCAACTGCGCGGAGAGTTCGAGGAACGTGCGGCCGCGCAACGTCACCGCAGTCGGGTCGCGCACGACGATTTGCCGCTTCTCTGCGCCGCGCACGTAGGCGGCCGCAAGGCTCGGCGTTAACGCACCTTCGACGCGCACGTAATCGCGGAGCGGGTCGACGAGCGGCAATTGCAAGCGCCGCGTCAAGGCGGCAACTTCGTCGAGCGCGCGCGACAGCGCGGGTGCCGTCGCGGCGCCCACCGCAACGACGATAGCATCGGCGCCATCGCGCAGCGCAGCAGTGCGATCGACGGCACCATCGACGAGCACGAAGCGCCCCTCCGCACCGAGTGCCCCCACGATGCGCCGCAGCGCAGCGGCGCTCGGCGGCCCTGCGATTTCGAAAAATCCCGCCGCTCGAACGCGCGCCAGTACGATCGGGCCGAGGGCGCTCCGTTCTCCCGTCACGCTCAGGATCTCGAGTGCCGGCGTCCGCGGGACGAGCGTCGCCGCCGTCGCAAAGACGGCCCCGGCGCGCAAGTGCACGCGCGGCTTGGCAGATCCGTCGAGCGCATCGGAGGTTTCTCCGTCGCGACCGATCGAGCACACGCCGAGCGGACTCTGCGCGCGTTCGATGGCTTCGATCAACGCGCCGATGACGACGGTTTTCCCCGCGTTCTTACTCGCTCCGACGACCGCGATCGATGGCGCTCCCGTTTCGCGCGCGCGAGCGAGCAACGACGCTGCGACGTCCACGTTCACGGCGTTCGCCTTCCGCACGGGTGGCGCCGGTTCCGCCGCGGTCGTACAGTTCCACACCATCGTCGCTCCACAACAGCTTGTAGCGGCCGTCCCGGACGCCTCGCTGCAAACTTGGCCGGTACTCCCGCGTGAACCACGAGTTCGCGTATGTCGCGTCGACCAGCGCGTACCGCGGCGAGCGCCGCAAGCCGAGGTAGGCGCTGGGATCGAAGCCGACGTGCGCGTACATTTCATCGAAGGTACCCACCTCCAAATTCGTCCCGATCCTGCGCACGGCTTCGTCCAGCACGGCATCGTGGGCCGTGCGCGGCCCCAAATAATGGCCCCAATGCGTCGGGCTTGCGAACACGAGCACGAGCACGCAAAGGACGGTCGCCGTCCGAACGAGCCGGCGGCCTAGAACCGGTCGTCGCCGGTAGATCGAAGCTATCCCCAGGACGTACGCGAAGAGCACGTACGGGATCCATACGGCCGCGTAGTGCGTCCCCATCGTGTAGGTGATGGATTCGTGCGAGCCGAGAACTTCCGCGAAGCCGGGCAGCGCGAATACGAACGCGGGCGTCGCGAGACACGCGAACGCAAGCGGAACGACCGCTTCCAGGAAATAGGCGGGGCGCCCGATCGAATACCACGGCGCGCTGCCGCGCGGGTCGACGATGCGCGTCCAGGTATAGAAGTGCGTCGGCGCCCAGATGTCGCGCGCGCCCGCGAGCGAACGCACGACCTCGAAAAAGAAGACGAACGTGGCGACGGAAGCTGCCAGCGCTCCGAGCGAAAACAGCGCCCGCGCACGATCCCCCGTTCGAACGAAGTACGCGAACGAAACCAGAGCCGCGAACGCCAGGATAACGCTCTGATCTTCTTTGATGCAGAGCGCGGCTACGAGAAATGCCGCCGCCGCGCCGAAGCGGCGCGCGTCCACCGCCCACAAGAGCCACAGCGTTACCGCCGGCGCGAATCCGTTTTCGTGGAAATCCGTAAACGTCGCGCCGACCAGCGGCGGATAGAGCGCCGCCACGACGACCACGCCGAACGCAAGCGCCTCGGGCATGCGCTTGCGCGCGATCAGAAAGATCGGCGGCAGCGCGAGCCCGCAGGCCGCCGCCTGGATCGCCGTCAGCGCGAGCGGAGAGTGCGTGAGCAGCAAGAGCGGCGCGCACAGATAGACGATCGGCGAAAAGTGGAAGGTGAAGTGGCTGCCGCCTTCACTCGTGTTGCCGAAGCCGCGAAATACCGTCGCGATACTCTGCGTGAACAGTCCGAGATCCGAACCCGCGCGGTAAGTCGCGTAGCGATCGATGCCGAGCCCGAACAAGATGAAAGCATAGGCGGCACTCACGAGCCACACGCGGCGCAGCGTCGTCATTCGAGATGAAAATACTTGCCGGCTGCGAAGGCGATTCCGGTAAGGATCAGCACGATGCCGGCGAGCAATCCGGCGCTCGCCCCGACGGCCGCGCCGAAACGTTTCCCGAACGTGAGGCCAAGAAAGGTCGCCGTCACGGAAGCCAGCGCAATCGCGCCCAGCGTCAGTGCGACTGGCACGCCAATATAGACGATCGTGAACCCGATCCCGAGGGAATCGAGGCTGATCGAAAGCGACGCCAAGAAAAGTCCCGAGCCTCGCGAAAGGTCCAGCTTCGAAGTTTCGTCGTTGCCGCGCACCGCTTCAATGATCATGAATGCCCCGACGCCGATCAGCGCGGCAAATCCGATATACGCGGCTACGCCTCCGATCGCTTTACCGGCAACGTTCCCGATTGCCGCACCGATCAGATTCATCCCGACTTCGGCGCTCGCGAATGAGAGTCCGATACGCACCATCGCCGGCCGCGCGACACCGCGAATGCCGACGCCTACGCTCACTGCGAACACATCGAGCGCGAGCGAAACGGCCAAAATTACGACGCGTAGCGCTGCAGCGAGCATCTCGGCGAAGTACGCCGCTTAGCTCCGGAAAAACCTTGTTATGCGAAACGGACGCGCGGGAGGAGGCAGATACCGATCGTCGCCCGCAGCTGCGCGAGCGTAAAAGGCTTGTCGAGAAACGCATTGACTCCGGCCGCTCGGGCGCGATCGCCGACGCCGAGCGATCCGTGGCCGCTGATCATGATGATCGGTACGGCGGCCGCATGGGCGCCCCCGCGCACGCGTTCGACGAACTCGAGACCGTTAATTCCCGGAAGACTGAAATCCGAAATGATCACGTCGTAGGCCGGCTGCGTTGCGAGCAGCGCGAGCGCAGCTTCGGCATCGTGAACGGTCGTGACGTCGCCGATAGGCGCGAGCACGCGTTCGAGCAGCGAGCACACGTCGATATCGTCATCGGCGACTAAAACGCGCTTGGGGCCGTCGCCGCCGAACTGCGCGAAATCTTCCTTCACTCTATTGACTTCGGACATGCCTGAAGGCGCGCCTAGGGTCTTGGAGCGCCTGCCCGTAAGGTTTTCTTAGCCGAGACCGTACAGCACACAGTATGTTGCCCATGCGGGTTGCCCTCGCGACGTTGTTGGTGTTGGTCCTAGCCCCGCTCTTGAACCTTCTTCTCGCCGTGCCGCTGCCTGCATTTGCCGCCGCCCTTACGGCCCCGGAAACGAGCGCGGCGCTGCGGACATCGGCCCTGGCATCGCTTTGCGCGATCTTCGTGGCAGCGGCACTTGGCGTGCCCGGCGGTTACGTGCTGGCTCGCAGCCGGGGTGTTTGGCGCACGCTCGCATTGCTCGCGCTGACAGTGCCGCTCGCCCTGCCGCCCGTCGCCTCGGGGATCGCGTTGCTCGGACTTTTCGGAACGCGCAGACCGCTCGGTGCTTTTTTGTCTGCGCACGGCGTAGCCGTCGTCGATACCTTCGGCGGCGTGACCATCGCGGAATTTTTCGTTGCGGGTTCCGTCGTTGCGATCGCCGCGACCGCAGCCTTCTCCGGTGTGGATCGCCGTCTCGAAGAGGCCGCGCGTACGCTCGGCGCCGGACCGCTGCGCGTGCTTCGCACCATTTCGATTCCTCTCGCCGCGCCCGGCATCGCGGCGGGCATTTTGCTTGCGTGGCTACGCGCGCTCGGCGAGTACGGTGCCACATCGCTTGTGGCATATCATCCGACCTCACTTCCGATCGAACTTGTGGTCGCTCTCTCTGCCGACGGTGTCGAACGCGCGCTCGCACTCGCCGAAGCGTTCGCGATCCTCGCAACGCTCGCGATCTTGCTCGCCGCGCTCGTGCGAAGGCGGCTCGTGTGACCCGTCGAAAGCGCTCGTCTCGATGACCGTCGTCGACCGATTGCTGGCGCCAGATTCCGTCTTTTCGAACCGGTTCTTCTTCCTTGCGAAGCGTTTCATCCCAGGCGAAACCATCGACTCGGCGCTCGATGCAGTCCGCAAACTCAACGCAAACGGCCTCACCGCCACGCTCGATTTTCTCGGCGAAGACGTTACCGACGTGCGCGAAGCACAAGTGACGCGCGACACCTACCTCGAGATGCTCGCTGCGATCGAACGCATTTCGGCCAACACGAACGTTTCGGTGAAACTCACCGCCCTCGGGCTGCTCGTCGATGAAGATCTTTGCGCCGGCCATCTGGGCGATATCGTCATCCGCGCGAAAGCGCTGCCCGATCCCTTCGTACGCATCGATATGGAAGGTTCGTCCGTAACGGAGGCGACGCTGCGTGTTTTCGAACGCGTCTTTGCATCGCACTCCAACGTCGGACCCGTCATCCAGGCCTACCTCAAGCGCTCGCCCGGAGATATCGAGCGCGCGGTGGAACTCGGCGCGCGCGTGCGGCTCTGCAAGGGGGCCTACGGCGAGCCCGCAAGCATCGCGCTGCAATCGATGCCCGCGATACGCAGCGCATACGTGCGACTCGCGGAAACGCTGCTCTCCCGCGGCAACTATCCCGGCATCGCAACCCACGACGAGCGCTTGATCGAAGCGATCAAGGCGTACGCGCAATCGAACGGCATCGGACGCGATCGTTTCGAATTTCAAATGTTGTACGGCGTGCGCCCCAAAGCACAGCGCGATCTCGCGCGCGAGGGTTATCGCGTGCGCGTCTACGTTCCATTCGGAACGCACTGGGCCGGATACTTTTTCCGCCGCATCACCGAACGCAAAGAGAACGCCTTCTTCGTAGCCCGATCCCTCTTCAGCAAGTAACCCTTTCAACAGCGCGAGTGCGCGCTTGGGGGGCATCGGGGGGCACGCCGCCCCGATTTTCAACAGCGCGCGAGTGCGCGCTTGGGGGGCATCGGGGGGCACGCCGCCCCGATCTTCAACAGCGCGCGAGTGCGCGCTTGGGGGGCATCGGGGGGCACGCCGCCCCGATCTTAGAATTGCTAGCCGTCTTTGAGGCGGGCTGCAAAATTGATGCGGTCGCGCTCGTCCATCCTGGCGAGCACATCGAAACCTTGCTGGATCTCGCCGAAGACGCTGAAGGCGCGGTCGAGATGCAGTTGCGGAGAGAGGGTCACATAAAATTGCGTGCCCGCGGAATCGCGCTCGGCGCCGGCCGCATCGTAGTTGAGCCCCATCGCGATGATGCCCGAGCGTTGCTCGACCGGATTTTCCTCAGCGGGAATCATGTAGCCGGCATCGCCGTCGCCCGTGTTCGTCGGATCGCCGGTCTGCACGACGAAATCGGGCACGATGCGAAACCAGCGGTTGCCGTCGAAATAGCCGTTGCGCGTGAGTTGCAGAAAATTTGCGACGGTCGACGGCGCCCATTCGGGATACAGCCGAACGACGACGTCGCCCTTGGTGGTGCGTAGCAGCACGCGGGGATGCGGGCCGCAGGCGGGACCGTTCATGTCGGCAGCCGTGCGCGGCAGCAATGCCCCGCCGAGCGGAAAGACCGATGGATCCGGCGCAGCGGGTTTGTCCGGTGAAACCTGGGGAACCGGCCGCACCGGCGCTTCGGCCGCGTCGGCATTCGAGCTGACGGGCGGGAGATTGATTCCCGGCGGCATCGTCCGCAGATGCTGTGTAGGCGGCACCAAGGATAAGCGACGCAGCGCTTCGCGCGCCTCGAACTGAACTCGCCACGAGGGATCTTTCAGTCGCGTGCGCACGATGGCTGCAACTTTGCCTTCACTGCGACGTCCGAGGGCTCGCAGCGTTTCCACACGCACGAGTTCGTTGCGGTCGCCGGCCATGCGCTTCAAGAAAATCAGGTCCGCGTATTTCGCATAGCCGCGATACAGCATCCAGGCCGCGTGCCAGCGGACGCTCTGATCGGGATCGCCCGCGATGCAGTCCTGAAGCTGGTGCGCGATGACGGCCGCAAACGGGAGGTTGCGAAACGCGTCGAGTTGCGCAAGGGCATGTCCGCGCACCACGGGGTCGGAATCGTGCATGCCCACACCGAGCAGTTCGTCAGCGGCATCCCGGGTGAGCAGCAGCGGGTCTCCCCCGGCGTAGATGCGGCCGAGCGCGTCGAGCGCGGCGTAGCGCACCGCGGAATTCTCGTCGTGCATCGCGAGGCGGATTCCGGGGAGCGAACCCTGGTCCCCAAGGAGCCCGAGCGCGTAGATCACCATCGCGCGCACGGAGGGGTTCGCGGATGAGGCATGCGCGCGAAGGGGAGCCGCGGCTTCCGCAGTGAGCTTCGTGCGGCCGAGCGCGAGTGCCGCACTGGCCGCGACGTGCGGGGGTCCATCGAGAGCAGCTATCATTTCCGGCGAAACGGTGCGGTGGAATTCCCCCATTTCGAGCGCTCTAATCTGACCCTCATCTTACGTAGCGGTTTGCCAGCATGATCCCAGTAAGACAGCGTATAGCAAGATAACGAAGCGCCTTAAGAAGAGCGACCCAACCATTTCAGCATGCACTGCGTTAAACTAATGAGCGGCGCTTCGCTCTCCCTCTCAAGCGAGCCGTACTCGGCACCAGAATTTCGGAAGGTACCCCCACAATGTCTACACCCAAGCAGAAAGTCGGCGGCGGCATGACCGTCCGCGAGGCCGGCCAAAAAGGCGGCGAAACGGTCAAGAAAAAGTACGGACCTGAGTTTTACGAGATGATTGGGCGCAAGGGCGGCGAGGCCACGAAGCTGGCCCACGGCCACGAGTTCTACGAGCAAATCGGCAAAAAAGGCGGCAAAAAGGGTGGCGAAGCCACTCGCGACCGCTACGGACCGCAGTTCTACGAACAGATCGGCCAAAAAGGCGGCCAAAAAGTCAAAGCGCTGATCGAAGAAGGCAAGAAAGCCGCCGCAGCGGCTGCCGAACGAGAAGCGGAAAACAAAAAGGCTTCGTAGAGATGTGGGCTCGGGGCCCACAGAATACTATGGCCCATGGCCCGCAAAAAAGTTTTCGCTAGCGCCCGCGTTCTGGGTCCCCTGGTCGCGGTGCTGGCCGTATGCCTGTACGCCCGCGTCCCTCCTGCCGGAGCTATTCCGCCGCCGGAGGCACCGCGCGGGCGGCCGAGCCCAGGCTCAACTGCGGCCCCGACCCCCGCGGGTCCCATTTTGCCGTACGGATCGGCAATATTCTTCGTCCTCGACGATAAGATCGATTCGGGGAAGACGCCGGTAGGAACCGTTATCCACCTGCACCTGCAATCGCCGTTGAGCGTCGGCGGCGTCACGTTGGCGCCCGCGGGAACACCCGGGACGCTCACGCTAATTTCGCGGCTCAAAGCCAACATGGGCAACGAGGACGGCGCGGTTCAACTGCACATCGATCCGCTCGCGCTTGCCGGGCGCGGACGCACCTTACCGTTGCGCCTTTTGCACGAATATCTCACGATCGAGCGCACCGGCGGCCAACAAGCCACGAGCGACACCGTCGATACGATCGGCGACATTTTCATTCCTTACCACTTGCTCTATCATTACATGCGGCCGGGCCATCAATTCGTGTTGCCGCCGGGAGCCCTCGTGCGCGCGACGACGGAAATGACGATCGACGCGAGCGACCCGAAAACGATCGTTTTCTCGACGCCGCCTCCGTTCGAAAGCACCTACGACACGCCGCACTCGGATCTGACGCCGCAGCCGTTGTATACGCCGGCTCCCGACCGCCCCCATCCGCTGCGCAAGGGCAAGCCGACGCTTCCGCCCTCGCCGCCGCCGAGCATCACGCCCGATGCCAGCACGCCGTCGCCCATCGCTACCGGATCGGCGCCCGCGGCCGGGCCAACGCCCGTGCCGGGCTTGGCAGGAGCAGCCTCGCCGAGCGCGAGTCCGTCGCCCACGCCCGGTAGGTAACGCGAGCGAAAGAGCGCATTTCGGCCAGCATGAAGATTCGTACGATTATCGCGGCATTGGTCCTCGCAGCGCTTCCGGCGCTCGCCCAAGCGCAGGCGAGTCCCTCGCCTGCGGCCTCGCTTTCTCCCGCGCCGGAGGCAGCGGAACAACCCTTCATCGCGCAAGCAACCAAAGATCTCGAAGCGCGCTATCCAACCGCTGCCGATGCGGTGAAAGCCGGGTACTTCCGGTACACCAACGAGGACAAATCCGGATCCATCAGTTACGCGAACCTGAAATGGACGAGCACCGACGCCGACACTCCGAGCCAACTCTGGTACGACGTCAACGGACGGTTACTCGGCGCGGATTACTCGGTGCCCTATGCGGCAGAACGTCCAAATCTGTTCGGCATCGATCCCGCGCGTTGGGGCGAGTTTCACGCCCACGTTCACTACGGGCTCGTTGCCCCCGACGGAACGATCTCGCTCGGCGGCGCGGGCGGCAAAAAGTTCACGAGCACGGGCGGCGACATCGCAAATCCCACGGCCGCCCAACTCGTCGCTGCCGGCATTGCGAAGAGCCCAAGCGACGTGAAGTTCGTTTTCGCCTTCCCGCACATCTGGGACCTCGAAGTGTGGATTCTCCCGAACGCAAGCGGCGCATTCGCGGAGCTCAACCCAGCGGTAAAGCCCGTCCACCCTATGGGCGAGATGTAGCAAAAAAGAGGCCCTGAGGGGGCCTCTTTTTTTATTCGCTCGACCAGTAGTCTTTAAGCGCTTTGCCCCGCGAAGGGTGGCGCAACTTGCGAAGTGCTTTGGCTTCGATTTGGCGGATGCGTTCGCGCGTGACGCCGAACTCTTGCCCGACTTCCTCGAGCGTGCGCTGGTGGCCGTCTTCGAGACCGAACCGCAGCACCAGCACTTTGCGCTCCCGTTCGGTGAGGTTTTTGAGGACGTCGGCCATCTTCTCTTTGAGCAGCATGACGGACGCGGCTTCCGCGGGCGCGATCGCTTCCTGATCTTCGATGAAATCGCCCAGATGCGAATCTTCTTCTTCGCCGATGGGCGTCTCGAGCGAAATCGGTTCCTGCGAAATCTTGATGACTTCGCGGACCTTTTCCGGCGTGAGACCCATCTCGTGGGCGATTTCTTCCACCGTCGGATCGCGGCCGAGTTCTTGAAGCAACTGGCGTGAGATCTTGATGAGCCGGTTGATCGTCTCGACCATGTGGACCGGGATACGAATCGTCCGGGCCTGATCGGCTAGCGCGCGCGTTATCGCCTGACGGATCCACCAGGTGGCGTACGTGGAGAATTTATAGCCCTTGCGGTAGTCGAATTTTTCTACCGCGCGGATTAGCCCGAGATTGCCTTCTTGAATCAGATCCAAGAAGAGCATGCCGCGGCCCACGTACTTCTTCGCGATGGAAACGACGAGCCGTAAATTTGCTTCCGTGAGTTTGCGTTTGGCCTCGAAACCCTGCTCGATCACGCGGCTCTGCGCCTGACCATTTTTCTGCGCTTCGAGTTCGCCCGATTCGATCGCCATCGCGAGCGACTTTTCTTCATCCATCGACAGCAGCGGGACGCGGCCGATCTCCTTGAGATACATCCGGACCGGATCGTCGAGCGAAAGGCCCGCGGGCAACGAATCGCTCTCGCTCGTAGTGCCGCCCTCTTCGGACGCCGGCTTCTCGACTTTCTCTTCCTCGACGACCTCGATGTTCAGTGCAGCCAACTCTTCGAAGAGCTGATCGATCCGATCCGGATCGACGTCTTCGACGTTGTCGAACATCGTGTTGATCTCTTCGTACGTCAGAGCGCCGCGTTTTTTCCCGCGCTCGACGAGCTTCTTAATCTGATCCTCGAGCGGCACGGCCGTCGCCGTCGCTTCGGTAGCCGCAGCTGCCGTTTTCTTACGCGCCATAAATTCTCACCCCCCTTCTGTAAGATCGGGGCGGCACGGCCCCCCGATGCCCCCCGGGCCCGGACTCCCGGGCCCAAAACTTTTCACTTGGCACCTTGGTCGCGGTGGCGCGGCCTTTCTATTTGGTGCCGAGTCGCTTTTTTTTGCGTTGTTCTCTTTCTTCGCCCAGGAGGCGGTGTTCGTCTCTTTCTTCCTGTGAAACGTGAGCATCCGAGAGGAACGCCTCGTCGATTTTGAGGTCCAACTCCCGCCAGCGACGCTCCGCGCGACTCTCCGAGAGACCCTCCACGACGCGGTCGAGATGCGCCCGGCGCGCGGCCGAATCCTGGAATCGGACTTTGGAAGACCGGTCCGGCTTTTGTAGCGCGACCAGCAATTCCACGGAATTGCGATCCTCACCGAGCACGGCGTACACGTCCGCCGTCGTCTGTAACTCACCGGCTTTCTCGCGCAGAACGCGATAGATCTCTCGGTAACGCGCTTCGCGAAACGCCTCGAGCCCGATGCGATCCGCGTATTCGGCGACCAGCGCCGGCTCGTCGACCAGTGCCGCGAGGATTTCCCGATCGATCGCGGGCGGCTCCGCCGCCGGCGCGATATGGCGCACCATCGTTGCGGCGCCCCCCGAGCGCGGCGCGAAGTTCGCCGGATCGGAAACGAATCGCGTATTCCGCAAATCCTCGATGGAGAGGTCGAGCTTATGCGCGGCGTACACGCGCCAACGATCCCACTCCTCGCGCGGAAGCGACCGCAGGAGAGCCTCCGCTTCCCGAGCGGCCTGCCCTCGCGGCAAACGTTTGGTCAGGATCGCGTCGAGATCGCGATCGAGTTTAAATTGAATCCAGGGAACTGCGGTGTCGAGCGCGGCCGTAAATGCCGTAGCCCCGTGCGAACGAATGAAAGTGTCGGGATCCTCTCCGGGCGGCAGCTGCACGACGAACGCCGTGCAGCCCGCGACTCTCAACACGTCGATGGACTTCGCGGTTGCGGACCCGCCGGCAGCGTCCGCGTCGAAGCAGAGAAAGACGCGCTCCGCGTACTTTCGGATCTCGGCTGCCTGTTCGCTCGTAAACGCTGTCCCGAGAGAGGCGACCGCGTTGGTGAAGCCGGCTTGATGGAGGGCGATGCAATCGAGGTAACCCTCGACCACGATGAGGGCGTCCATCGCGACGGCGCTGCGGCGCGCCACGCTGAGCGCATAGAGCCCGCGACCTTTGACGTACACCGGCGTGGTCGCGGTGTTGAGATATTTCGGTTGGGCGTCGTCGAGCGCGCGGCCGCCGAAAGCGACGACTTCGCCCGTGGTCGCATACGTTGGAATCATGAGGCGTCCACGGTAAAAGTCGTAGTAGCCGTGCTGCCCGGCTTTTACGAGTCCGGCCGTCGCGGCGACCGCGAGATCGTGATCGTTGGCAACGAGTTCCCGCACGAGGCCGTCCCAGCCGGGCGGTGCATAGCCCAGTTTGAAGGCCTCGATCGTCGCCGCGCTCAGGCCACGCGTCGCGGCATACCCGCGCGCTCCCTCCCCTTCAGGAGAAAGCCGGAGCGTCCGATGGAAGAACGCCGCCGCACATTCGTTTGCGGCGTAGATCTGTTCTTTTTCGCCACGGACGCGAGCCGCGTCGGATGTTTCTTCAGCGAGTTCGACGCCGGCGCGTTTGGCGAGCACGCGCAACGCGTCGGGGAACGTGAGGCCTTCGAGTTCCATCACAAACGAAATTACGTCGCCGCCCTTTTGACACCCGAAACACTTGAAGAAGCCGCGATCGGGATGAACGTGGAACGACGGCGACTTCTCGGCGTGAAACGGACAAAGCCCGACGAGATCGGGACCGCGCTTGCGCAATGCGACGTACGTCCCGATGAACGCGCCGATATCCGTTCGCGCGAGAATCTCGCGCTTGACACTCTCATCGATCCGGGCCACAGGCGCCTTAAGTTCGATGTAGGCCCGGCGTTTCATTGCCCGCAGGAACCTCGCCGGAGCGTCCGGCGAGGCTCGTCGCATCAGTCGTAGTTGTTGATCGAGTACAGAATTACGGTTCCGCTCGTGGCCGAGCCGGACGGGAGGCTAAAGCCGACGAGCACGGCTCCGCACTGCACGGTTGCCGGAATCGACGTCATGCTCAAGACTGCATCGTCGCCGTTGTTGCTATTGCCCGTCGCGGTATATGTTTGCCCGTTACACAACGCATCTACATACCAGGCCGTGCCGGTCGGCGAGTTACTAAGGATCTTGACGATTTGACCCGGCTTGAAGTACGTCGTCGTCGTCGTTGCGATGAAGCCGTTCGTACCGCCCGAGTAGGAGATATCGTAGCCTTCGGTGGGATCCGTCGCAACACCCGTAATCGATCCAGCGAGGCTATACGCCGTGGCCGGCTTCCAATTAAAGTACGATAGGTTCGATCCGGTATCGTAAAAGAATTCCTGGAACGTCGCGCTGCCTCCACTGCTTTCCGGTACGCAATTCATCGATCCGCAAAGCTCCAAACCGGACGTTACGGCCCACGGATTCCACGTTCCGATCGTAACCGGAAATGACGAGCCGCTGGGCGTTCCAACCGAAACTTCCGGAAGATTGCAGAGGGTCGAAGAATCGTCGATGCAGCCATAATTAAACCCGGTCGTCGCCGTAATTTGTTGGCTGAAACCAGCGGAGCCGAATGCCGCAGCCTGCGGATCCGTGACCGTCATCGTGATCTGAGCGGTTCCCGAAATCGTAAGGTTCGAGGTCGTCGAGTTTCCAGGCGCGCGCGGGGCGACTCCCTCGAGGGCACCGTAGAAGGGAGGCGTCGGCGACGTCGCGCTCGGAACGGTCGCCGCACCTACGATGAGATCCCCGCCGTAGACGTGCTGGAACGTAACGCTCCCGTTCGCCGTAGGGTAGAGCTCCGCCTCAACTTCATCGGGCGCGGCCGTTGGTGAAGTATACGGCGTATGCAGCGGCACTTTTGCAACGCTACCGAAGAACGGGTTCCCATAGACGCTGATGGGCGAATCGTCCGGATTGATTCCAATCTGGCTGGAAAACAGCTGGTAACCGTTCGACACGAAGTTCACTTCACTTTGCTGCCGGTAATCCCAGACCAGCGACACCTCCGATGGAGTCTGCGTGTTGACGGAGACGACGAGAGTGCGATTATAGATCGAGGCAAGCTGGGTCAGGATCGTCGAAAGCTGAGCATCCGAGAACAGCCCGGTGTTGGGATCGGGCGAGGTGCCGCTGTAAACGCCGGGTAGATCGTTCGCGAGCGTCGTTTGGTTTTCGAGATCGTAGAGCGAAACGATTCCGGCCAGAATGCCCGAACCCGCAACTTGAAGAGCGAGCGTCGACGCAGCAGTGATCGTGCCGTAAGCCGGCGCCGATCCGGTGTTCACCAAGCCCCCAAGGTCACCGAGTGCCAAACAGCTGCCCGTACCGCTCGGTGAATCGCAACCTTCCACTTGCACGAGGACGAACTCGTTGTTGCCTGCCGGCACGTTATTAAACTCGAGCGTAACGGAGGAAGGTACCGATGAGCTATTGACGGTCACCGTCGAATAGACGACGTTCGCTCCGGCGTAGCTCGGATAGATGTATCCGGAAAATACGACGCTGCCCAGAGTCTCCGCGGCCTTGAAACGTTTTCCCAATCGGCGATACGCTTTGGCGTGGTCCGATTTGGCACGTTTCGTCAACGCAAGAAAGGCGCCGCTCTGCGGCGTCAGCACTTTGAGCGTCACTCGAGCGCCCCGGCTTTGCGGTGCGTCCGCGGTCGGCACGGCCGCCGGCATCAATCCGCCGCCCGAGCGATTCGCTCCGCCTCCCGAACACCCGGCGACCAGAAAAGAAGCAGCGACGAATGCTGTAAGTAACCGAAACGAGAGGTAACGCATTCTCATTGTGGCTCCGCCTGACGATCGAATACGAGAAAGGACCACGCCTAGTGAAAGGGCCTTTCAAAGCCTGCGACAGGCGCCAGCCCTTTCCTGGAGCGCAAGCCGCGGTGCGCCGATAAGAGGGGCGATTCGACGTAGCGGCGGGATTCGCCGGGGCGAGTCCGATTGCGAGTACCGAAGGACGGTCTCGCCGGGTCCCTGAACCCATCGTATTCGTGTCTCCAGCATCGCGACTACTGCAGACGGTTTTGGCACGCGCAAAAAGCCCTTACGTCGTCGCCAGTTCCGCGCTCATCCTCACCTGGCTCGCCCTATGGCTCGCGTCGTTTCACAACCTGTATGGTTGGCTAACCGACGATGCGACCGTCTTTAGCCGCGTCGTGCTGTACGAGCGCGGCGGGGAGAATATCTTCGACATCCAGTGGTTCCACGCGTACATGTGGCTCGTACTGTTCCTGCCCTGGACGTTTCACTGGACGGTTCCCTCCCACGATATGCCGCGCGCCTGGCAGCGAACCGCAGAATTTCGCGCCTTAATCCTGTACGTGATCTTCCTTCACGCGATTTTTCTCGCGATCGTCGCGTACTTTTTCCGCACGGTATGCAAGAACGCGCTCTTGTGTTTCGGCGCTTTCGTTCTCTTCGTGACGTCGCCGACGCTGCTCGAGTATGCGGATCTGCTCGATTCCAGATTTCTCGGTCTGCTCGCGGGCTTACCCTCGGCACTCATTCTCATGCACCAGTTTCCGTCAATTCAGTCGGCGGTCTCGCGCAAGCGTATTCTGCTGGGCTTCTTCTTGGCGGGCTTCTTACTCGCAGTCGGCCAAGCGATCCATTACACCGAATGGTACTTTAACGGGCCGCTCTCGGCCGCGTATTGGGTGCTGGCACTGAGCTCGAATTGGCGCTCGTCGCAGACCTGGCGCAAGCTCACGACGTATGTTGCCGGAATCGTCGCGTGGTTCGCGCCGGTGCAATGGCTGAGCCTGCGATACCACGGTTTCGGCGAGAGCATGATCGGCACGATGATCTTCCAGGTCGACAACCATCTCTCACCCTACGGGCGCGGCGAGGATTTCGTCATCTGGTTGCAGGTGTTCCGCGACGCCATGGGACTGCCGATGATCGTCGCGGTCGCCTGCGGCGCGGTCGTTCTCTCATTCGATCGCTTGCGGCCGGCCTATATTGGGAAATTTCACGCGCAGCTCATGGTCTGGACCACCGTCATCGCCTCGGCCTACTTTCTCGCCACGCCGGCCTTCCCGTTCTACCGTCAAGTGTCCGGGCTGCAGCTCTTCTACGCACTTTTTGCAATGGTCGCAATCGAACGAAGCGTCTGGTGGATCTCCAGAACGTTCTCATCGATCGGTTTCGGCGGACGAATCGCAATCGGCACGCTGCTGTTCCTCGCGGTCGCCTTCGTTCCGTCGGTCTTGCGCGGATCCGAGGTTTTCGCAGCGCAACAGGGCCTCGGTAGGGCGGTGAACTACGCCTACGAACGGGCGAGCGCCGGCCACGTTTTCTTCATCGCAACCTACGATTGGGACGAACATCCCAAGGCTTTGGTCTCACGGGCCGATTTCGATCGCTTGAGTGCGAGCGACTATATCGTTACCGACTATCCGATTTTCTTTCACGTCAAGTATCCCGATCTCTTCGCGCTCATGCACGATACGAAACCGCTCGCTTCGTTTCCAACGCTCTGGTGCACGCAAGAAAACTACGCCGAGCTGCGTGCTTTCTTCGCGTTCCGCCGCTGGGACGAAGAGCCGGAGAACTGCGAATCGCAGGTCTTTAGCGTCGCTCAATTGCGTGCCGAAGCCGCAAAGGCGCCGCTCGAAGTGACCTCGATCCGAGCGGACTCCACGCTGTCGGCCTCGCACGCCGCCGAGCGCGCCCTCGCGATCCGAAACCCGCAAACGGGACTCGACGACAACTATTTTGGGCGCGGCATGTTCGACGATCTTTGGGCATCGAAGGCGAGTTCGGGAACGCACTGGATCGAGGTCACGTTCGCGCGACCGGAAGTGCTCGGGGCCGTTACCATCGTTCCCGCCGATTTTAAGGGACCGCCGGACTACAAGAACGTCGGCCGCATCGCTTCGTTGACCCTGCTCGCGAACGATCGGCCGGGCGCCGCCTTGAAGCCCGTTTGGAGCGGAAGAGATCTCGAGAACGATGCTATTTTCACGGCCACGTTCGCCGCGCGACGCATAGCGACGCTACGCTTCGAGATCGCAACGGGCGCGGGCAACGGCGTCGCGTGCCTCGAGTACATTCGCTTTCCGGGCCACACCGTGCACCTTACGAAACCCGCAAAGGCGCTAGGACAGAGTCGGTTCGCGCTGCACTGAGCGCGCGTCCGCATCTTGGCTCAGGTGGTAGTGAATCGAGCGCGAGGTTAGGAGATTGGTTACGACCCGGCTGCCCTCGAACTCGGCGCCGTACGTAAGCCGGGACATCCCCTGAGATTCCATGAACTCGGTCAGGCGTTTGCCCTTTTCAGGACAATAAAGCATCAAGAAGCCGCCGCCGCCGGCACCGACGATCTTGCCGCCCAAGACGCCGAATTCGGCGCGAACGTGATCGTAGAGTCGCTCCGCGGCATCGACCGTCACGCGATTCGAGAGGCGTTTCTTCGCGACCCAATGTTCGTGCATCAATTCGCCGAAGCGATGGAAATCGGCGGCCCGAAATGCCTCTCCGATCCGATATCCGATATCGAGAATCTTGCAGAGATTCTCTTCGACCGCACTCGAAGGCGTCGCGAGTGCCTTGCTCTGCTCCGCGAGAATGTCGGTCGTGACCCGCTGGACGTTGGTATAGTACAAGTGCGTATTGGCGAGGAATTCCGCAATCGCATAACTCGGAAGCGAGATCTTATGGACTCGGACCGTACCGTCGCGCGCGATGTGGAGTTCGGTCAGACTCCCGATCGCAGCCATGTATTGGTCTTGCTTGCCGATCGGTTTTTTCAAGATCTCGAGCTCGATATGACAGGCTTCGTCCGCTACTTCCTCGGCCGAGGCAGGGCGCGCGAGGTAGGCCCGGATCGCTGTTAGTAGACCGACCAGATAACTGCTGGAGGAACCCAGACCCGTCCCGGCCGGCAGATCGGCGACGGAGGCGATTTCGATCGCGTCGCGGATGCCGTGCGCGCGCAACGCTTCGCGGGCCAGCTCGTGCTTGAGGTCGTCGACGTGATCGACGGTCTCGCTTTGCGTGTAGTGCAGCCTGATCTTGCGATCGGCGTAGGGCACGTTGAGCGCGACGTACATGTATTTGTCGATCCCGAGGGCCAAAACGTAGCCGCCATGCTTTTCGTAAAAACTCGGGAGATCAGTACCGCCGCCTCCAAGCGTAATGCGAAACGGCGTTCGGGTCACGATCATCGCGTTGTGATTCTCCGCACGACCGGCGATACCGTTTCGACGCGAAATCCAGGAAAGCGCACGGCCGCGATGGCTCCGTACGACATCTCGGCATCGTGCCCTTGGCTGCGGATCACGATGCGTAAGCGCGAGAGCCGTTGCGGTGGAAACGTCGCATCGATGACGGCGTCGTCGTCGAGGTTCGAACCACTCCACAGGAGGTGCGGCGGGTTAGGCGCGAGCGCTCCGAACACTTCGAGTGCGTTGAACCCGCCGACGTACGTATATGCCGGCGGCACGATCGTAACCGACCCGATGCGCGCGGAGGAAACGAACGAGATCTCGAGCCAGTGCGGCGCCGGGATTTCCTCGTACCACTGCAGCGCGATGGGCTTTGCTTCCCAAACGTCGGATGCCAGCCGGATATCGCCGTATGCACTGTCGAACGGCGGCTTCGGATCGCGTCGCGCAAAGACCCGCCGGGGGGTCTGTGAGGGCAGATTCACGGAATCGGCTCGAACGCTTGCGACCGGAAGCGGCGTGCCGAGCATCGCTCGACGCAGGTCGCCCACGCGGTAAACGCGCGATTGGCAGATCTCCGGTTCGTCGTACCACTTGCGATAGCCAAGGAATGTGGCGCGCTCCGCGTACGCTTCTCGAGCGCACCATTCCGTGGGAAACGCCGCCGCCGGCGCCGTGTCGTGGAAGAGCGCTAAGAGATCGGGATACTTCAGGAAGAAGTCCAGCGGATAGTCCGTGACCAAATAATCGTCATCGCGTAACGCATCCATCTGCTCGCGCGAGAGCACCGCACGCGCATTGCGATCCCAATCGTAGGTCGGCACGAAGTATAGGTGGCCTGCGCCGCCCGCTTTCACCGCAGCGGCAATCGCCCGCCCGAGGCCTTCGTGACTGGAGAGCGCATCCAGCGACCGGCTAGCCGGGATCCACGTAGTCGCGACGAGGAGAACTGCAAGCACGGCGAATCTCGCGCGACGTGCAAAGGGGGCCGCGAGGGAAACCGAGCGTTCGATGCCGATGGCCGCAAAGAGTGCGTACAGCGGCTGAAGCGTCGCGAACTGCGCGTAACTCGCGCGGCCGCCGCCGAGCGCCACCCAAACTCCGGCGAGCGTCGCCGTCCAAGCGAGTATCGTGAGGGCCGTACCAGCCGCGTACCCAGGGCGCCATCTGCGCGAGAGCGTGCTTGCAATCCCGATCGCGCAAGCCAGCATCATGGGCAGGCCCATCTGCGTACGGAACTCCCGCAGCCATTCGCCCAGATCGAGATACTTCGCGAAGGGTGTCAGCGCCGAAGGTTGTCCGACCAAAGCGAACCAAAAACTTCGGCCGAACGGTGTGCCGCTCACACTGAGAACTTCGCCCGCCACGAGCCACACCGCGATGCCGAGCGCGTAGAATAGCGTGCGGCGGCCGCCATCGGCGAGCGCGCGGTCCCGCAGCATCGTAACGCCTAGAGCGAGGGAAAAGCAGGCGACGAACACGATGGTACTCTGGTCGAACCACAACGCCACACCGAAGAGCGCGCCGGGAAGCGAATAGCGCAGCACGGCATCACCGGCGTTTCGCAGCGGCATCCCGTTCGCGCGCAGCGGCACGAGCGCGATGGGCAGAAGCACCAGCAGGGCGGCGAAGCGAGGGTCGAGCAGCGGCGCGAGAAACCAAAGCGTCGGAGTGCAAAACAGGAGGCACAGCGCGAGCAACGCGACGAGCGGATCGCCCGCAACATCGCGCAAGAACCACGCGCAGATTCCGAGCGTGGCACCGTAGATCAAGATCGAACATGCCGCGAGAGCGCGAAACGTGCCGGTCGCGTGCCACAGGCGCGGAACCTGATGCGAGGGCAGCGCCGCATGCAAGCTCAGCGGCACGAACGCGTCGAGCCAATAATAGATCGATGAGAACACGGCCGCCGCCGAAGATGGGGCTTTATGTAAAGCTACGAACGAATCGAACATCTCGGCGTCGGTCGTCAACCAGCCGTACACGTTCGGGAACGCGAACAGCCAAATCGCAAACCACGCCGCACAGATAACGATCGCAGCTACAGTATACGCCCGAGCCATGGGATTCATGATACGCCGCCGCGTATGCGGGATGCCTCCGACATCGCGAAACGCGCGACGATTACGAGAGCGCACGAAAATCCCGCCACGCCGGCGAGTAGTTGCGCGAACGCGAGCGCATTGACGACGAGCATCCACTGCGGGGCCGGCCGGGCGGGCAAGCGCCAACCATTGATGGAGGCGTCGAGCCGCAGGTGGACGAGCGGACGAAACCCCGGCATCCCAAAAGCTATCCAATACGGATCGTAATTTTCGAGAAAGCGAACGACGCCGCCGCCCTGCGGCGGAAGAGACACCTCCGCGAGCCACGACGCGGCGATGCGGCTCGGGAGAGCGCCGGCTTCTGTTGCGGGGGCCGAAAGCGGAACGCCCGAATCGTCGCCGGTTCCGACGACCAGGCATCTGCCGTAGCAGTAGAGTTTGCGCGGATCGCCGCGCAGCCTCACCCAATGGTAACCGCCCGTCGATGCCGTTACGGTCGCGCCGCGTTCGTCCCGCAACGAACCTTCAACCGCTGCCAAGATCTTCGGCGAACCGCTTTCAATTTCCAGAGGCGTCGCAGCCTGAGAAGTGTACGCCCCGCCGAGGCCCTGGCCGAGCTCGGGCCGCTGTGCGTAGACGATCCGCGCGTCGATCCAGCCGAGCGCGGGATCCACCGCGCTGCGCGGCTGGCGCACCGGATGCAGCGGCCATGGGCCTCCGGCATCACCAATAAAGAGGTTGCCGTTGCCGGCCTGCGAGCACAGGCTGCAGCGCCCGGGCTCCGTCTGCAGGCCAAAAATCGGGGCGGCGTCGCGCAGCTCCGTGTCGCCGGAAACACACCGGCCGTGCGTTCGGACTACGAATGCCGCTGCGCCTATCTCGCGAAACGCCGGCCGGCATTCGATGACGTCCACACCGAGTTTCGCGAGCTCCGACGTATCGCCGTGGAGCCAATATGCCGCAAGCGCTGCGTCCGCAGGATAGGTCGGAAGCAGCGCATTGAGCGGCGCGTTTGCCGCCGACGTACCGAGAAAAAGCTGGTCGGACCCGGCTCCTCGGCCCTCGTAGGACTGCGGTTGAAAGGGCGGCATAAGCGCATAGCGCGCGGCTGCGCGCAGCTGCGGCCCGGGCTGCGGAAGCGATTCCTGCGCGACCCACATGCGCGCCGGCGGGTTCACGACCCACGCCGCCACGAGAATGAGTGCGCCGGCGAGGGCCGGCCAGCGAAGCACGGAAAAGCGCGCCATCGCGGCCGCGGCGCAAACCGCGTACGCGATCGTCACCGGCCCGATCAAGTCGTAGAGTTCGCGGTAGACGCCGACGACGGGAGCGTTCACGATCGCCCATCGCCAGAGCACACCGAGCGGCCCCGTCGTCCCGGCGGCGATCAGCAGCGTTGCGAGGCCCAGGAACGCGGCGATGGCAATGCGCCGCGAGCGGACGGCGACGACGCCGGCTACGGCGAGCGCTACGAACGTAAGCACGCCCCACCAGCCGAACACCGCAAACGGCGCGTCGGCGTAGCGCGTGAAGTAGCCTTGTAAGAGAACGCCGCGTCCGAGCGCGACGGATTGTGAATTCTCCCAAGCAACGGTTAAGGGCCACGAGAGCAGCGTGCCCGCTCCGAATGCGATCCCGAGAATCGTCGGTGAGAACACGGCGAGTCCCAGCAGTACGGCAACGCGCACGGACCTCACGCGAACGCGCAGCGCGCACAACGCGAACGCGATGAGGATGAACTGCGTCTGCATCGCGGCGACGAGTACTGCAAACGCGATGCGGCGCGGATCGGGAACGCGTTCCAACAACTCGGCTGCGACCAGCGCCAGGCCGGCGCAGGCGAGCGGCATCGTGAGATGTCCAGCGACGACCCTGCTATACGTCCAAGGATTGAATAGAAAGAACGCGCCGGTAGCAAGGGCCGCGACATTCCCCGCGCCGAGCACCGCTGCGACGCGAGCGCCCGCGTATTGCACCGCGCCGGCGACGACGAGCGAAAAGCCCGCGAGCGTCGCGCGACCGCCGGCGAAGAGATCCGCAAGCGCGAGGGGCCAGGCGACGAAATACGTCATCGGATAGGGCTGCGGTTGACCGAGACCCTCCGGCATCCAACCCGTGCTCAAATCGAGCATGCGTTGCCGGAACGCCGCAGGATCCGTCGGCCAGGACCAATCGTGTCGCAGCGCGGGCGACCCGGAACCCGCCACGAACCAGCAAAAGAGCGCGGCTACAGCGGCATAAGCTACGCCGCTAGTCCAAACGCGGAGCCGCGGAGATCTAGGCAGAAAACTCGCGCGTCGTCTCGATAGAGAAGCCCGCTTTAGCTGCATCGGTATGGAACATCTTCACGGTGTCGAGCGAATACTCGAGCAGATCCTTTCCGACGAGCGGCAGCTTCGCGAGCACGTCGTTGGTGACGGTGATGATGTGCACGCCCACCGAATCGGCGTGAAAAATGTTCAATAGTTCGCGCGGACTCGCCCAGATCAATTCGAGATTTTCGAACGGGGCGAGGATCTTGACGGCCTCGGCCATCATCGGCAGCGGATCGCGGCCCGTATCGGCAATGCGGCCCGCAAATACCGATACGTACGATGACGCGCCGCCTTCGAGTGCGGCGGCGGTTTCCCGCACCTGATCGAGCGTCATGAGCGCCGTAACGTTGAGCTTGATCCGTTTTGCCGCGAGACGGCGCACGAGCGGCGCGCTGCTCTCGCCGCGCGTGTTGGTCACCGGAATCTTCACGTAGATATGTTCGCCCCACTTCGCGATGCGTTCGGCCTGGCGTTCCATCTCTTCGAATTCGTCTGCAAAAACTTCGACGGAAAGCGGACGATCGGGGATCGAGCGCGAGATGTCGCGTGCGAAGGCTTCGAAATCTACGATCCCGGCCTTACGCATCAAGGTCGGATTCGTCGTAAAGCCCGCGATGTAGGGCTTGGCGTACATCTCCAGCATCCCGGCCTTGTCGGCACCGTCGGCGAAAATCTTGACCTTCAAATCGGCTATGGTTTTCATACTTCTCCCAGCTGGAGCGCATCGCCACGCAGCAAAGCGTCGCACAATGCAGCGACGGCTTCGTCCGTCGATGCGAAAGTAAAATCGGGTGAGTTCGAGGGGGGCCGCTCGTCGTATTTTCGATCGATGAAGATGGTCGTGCAGCCGGCGGCAGCGCCGGCATCCACGTCGCGCCAACGATCGCCGACCAAGAAACTCGCGCGCAAATCTACCGCGAATTCTTCGGCGGCCGCCGTAAGCAACCCGGGGAGCGGTTTGCGGCACGAACAGCGATCCGCATCGTCGTGATAGCAGGTATAGAACTTACGGATCGGAAGGGCTCGTGCGATCGCTGCATTGAGTGCCTCGTTCGCCTCCCGCGTTTGCGTTCCGCGCGCCACATCGGGTTGGTTCGAGACGACGAACAGCAGATCGACGGTTTCGTGCAAGCGCCGCACCGCTTCGGGTACGTTCGCTTCGAACTCCAAATCGGCGACGTCCACCACGGGATGCGGACGGCCCTCACGAACCAAACTCTTGATAAGAACGCCGTCTCGGTCGAAAAAAACTGCGCGCCGGCTCCGTGTCAGCGCACGGACTCCCACTTCGTGTTAGACTGCTTGAGTTTTGGATGCGAGACCAGTAGGTGCCATACGACTGCTTGAAAAGCTTCGGAATGCGGGGTCACGTTTTCGGCATTTACGGTCGGAATGATCACGCATGCATCGGCAACCTTTGCCGTGTAGCCGCCGTCGCGGCCGACGATACCGAGCGTCGTCGCGCCCACCGTCTTCGCGTACGCGAGCGCCCGCACGAGATTGGGGCTAACGTTTTTCTCGAGGCTGCCTCCGCCAACCGAGAACACGAGAATCGTATCGTTCTTCGAAAGGCGGCTGGTCTTGAGCCAGGCTTCAAAAACGGTTTCCCATCCTTCGTCGTTCGTGCGCGCCGTTAGCTCCGAGACGTTATCGGTCGGCGCGTACGCTTCGATGCCTACGATCTTGCGAAAATCGTTGACCGCATGGGACGCGTTGCCCGCACTGCCGCCCACCCCGAGGATGAATAGGCGGCCCTGCCGTTCGCGAGTCGCCAGCAACAGATCGGCCGTCTTTTCGATGGCCTCGACGTCGAGCCCGTCGATAACGCGCTTAGACTCATCCAAAAACGCGTCCGTAAAAGTCGCATGGCCGACCATAATGCTTTCCTTTCCAAACGGCGCCGCCGTGTGGGCCTAACAAGGGGACATAAACTATCGAAAGGGTAGTAGGGGATTGCCGCGTGGGGTCCCTTTCGCGCGGTTGCGTGGAGAATCCTCAATGAAGGCCATGGTGTTAGCTGCGGGTGAGGGCTCGCGTTTGGGTGCGCTTACCGAAGACAAGCCGAAGCCCATGCTCGCTGTGGGCGGCGTTCCGATACTCGAACGTAACGTGCGCCTGCTAGCGCGGTACGGAGTCGAGGAGATCGTCATCAACCTCCACCACCGCCCTGAGGTGATCGTCGATCATTTCGGCGACGGCTCGCGATTCGGCGTGAAGATCACCTACTCGTTCGAGGAACGCCTGCTCGGGACCGCGGGGGCGCTCGGGAAGGTCAGGGACATCTTCCGTGACGATTTCTTTCTCGTCTACGGCGATAATTTGACGACCTGCGACCTCGGAGCGCTGATGCGGCTCCATCACGAGAGGGCGGCAGCCCTTACGATCGCCCTCTATTACCGGGAAGACCCTCGCGCCAGCGGCATCGTCGGCCTCGACGCGGAGGATAGAATCGTGCGCTTCGTGGAAAAGCCCCTCCCAGACCAAATTTTCAGCCACTGGGTCAACGCCGGATACCTCGCGCTCGCTCCATCGGTCCTCGATCTCATCCCCGTCTCGGGAGCGAGCGATTTTGGGCACGATATATTCGGCAAACTCCTGCGCGAAGGCGCGAGAGTCTATGGCTACCGTATGACCGAGAAGCTCTGGTGGATCGATTCACGGGTTGACTACGAGCGGACGTGTCGCGAATTCTTAGAGTTAGATTCGTCGCAAGGCCAAGGAAAAGGATAGATGTTAGTCCAGAAGTCGAGATTGCCCGAGGATGTCAAAACCGGGGTGAAGTGGTCGCTCAGCGTCGTTATCCCCGCCTATAACGAGACGCATCGGCTTCCCGAGACGCTGGCAACGATCGCACCCTACCTGCGCGAGCGGTTTCCAAGACACGAAGTAATCGTCGTCGACGACGGCAGCTCCGACGGAACGCCCGACCTCGTCCGGCGCGTGGCGGAAACCTGGCCGGAGCTTCGCGTGCTCGTGCAGCCGAAAAATATGGGCAAAGGCGCCGCGGTCAAGCGCGGCATGCTCGCGGCGACGGGCGATCTCGTGCTGTTCATGGACGCGGACCTCGCGACGCCGATCGAAGAGGTCGAAGCCATGCTTCACAACTTTGACGAGCGGCTCGATTGCGCCGTCGTCGGCGTGCGCACGTACCAGACCGACGATTCGAAATGGCGCCGCGTGCTCGGCCTCACGATGCAGATCATCGCACACATCATCGTCTTCGATCGCGCCGTGGTCGATAGTCAATGCGGCTTCAAATGTTTCGGGCGCAACGCTGCCCGCGACATATTCCAACTCTGCCGTACCGACGGCGGCATGTTCGATGTCGAGATCTTCGCGATCATGCACAAGCTCAACACGCCGCTCGTCTACACGCCCGTCCACTGGGCTAATAAAGCCGGCTCGCGAATCAACGTTCTGCGCTGCATGATTTTCGATAACGTCGATATGATGGGGATAAAGCGCAACGCCCTCATGGGCAAGTACTCCCCCTCGCGTTTGAGCTCGGCGAAATTGACGCCGGTTGGAGCGGATCGCTAAACGGTGTCGATCGGAAAACTCGCGATTACGGGTTTCCCCGGCTGGCTCACGACCGCACTCCTGGACGATCTGCTCGCGCATCCGGCGCAGGCTCCGGACGAACTCGTGCTCCTCGCGCATCCCGCGAATATGTCCGCAGCCGCGACTGCGGCCGCACGCTATCCGTGGCGAAGCAGCGTCGTGCCGCTCGAGCTAGGTGCCCCCCTTTCCGTTACCGATGCCTTGCGCGGCGTAGACGTCCTCGTGCATACTGCTGCGGTTATCCACGTCCGCCGCACCGACGATTGGTATCGGATCAATACCCAGGGTACGATCGCGCTAGCAAACGATGCGAAGCGAGCCGGCGTCTCCCGCTTCGTGATGATCAGTTCGATTGCAGCTGCCGGCAAGAGCCTGCCCGATCGCCATCTCGTCGAGGAAGACGCATCGAAACCGATGCATCATTACGGCCGCAGCAAACTGCTGGCCGAACGAGCGCTTCTCGAACTGCACGAACCCGGCAAATTCGAGGTCGTCATCCTGCGCCCGTCGATGTTCTATGGGCCGCCCGTTCCGCAGCGCCACATCGACGTCTACAAACGTATCTTGACCGGGCAGATGCCGCTCGTCGGCGGCGGGAATTTCAATCGCAGTCTCATCCACATCGATAATCTGACGCAGGCAGTGCGCTTGGCGATGGTAACCCCGCGCGCGGCCGGCCAGACGTATTTCATCGTCGATCGCTCGATCTACACGACGCGATCCGTCGTCGAAGCGATGGCCGAAGCGCTCGGCACGAAGCCGCGCTACGTCCATCTGCCGGCCTTCATGGCTGAGGGCGCCTATCAGGTCGATCGGGCGCTCGCCGCCGCAGGCATCTACGTGACCCCCATCCACCTTCTGGGCGAGGCGCACTGGCATCAGAGTGCGAGTTGCTCGAAGGCCGAGCGCGACCTCGGGTACGCGCCTGCGGTGGAACTGCGGGAAGGCATGCACGGCGCGATCGCTTGGTGCCGAACCGCGGGAAAGCTCTAGCTACACGCGTTTATAGTCGACCGTAATGACGACGCTGCTGCATTGCCACCGGATGACGGGCATCCACTCCACGTTCTTGTTGAACCACGTCAGCGCCGGCAAGAACCAGCGCGGACACTTGAACGGAAACAGGAACGGGTAGATCGCAAATTTCGTGATCTCGTAGCCGGGCTGGTTCATAAAGAAGCTCTTGTAGCCCCACGGCGTGTACGAGCGTTCTCCCGCGGCGCGGTGACCGGGCGTCAGCTCGAGCAGTTTCCGCGGAATGCTCAAGCCGTTCGATTCGACCATGAGCGTGCGCCCGCGGCCGACCCGCATCAGCTCGCGTGCCATGTCGCGCGGCCGCTCGACGTGGTGCATCACGTCGAAATCGATGACGGCGTCGTATTCTTCGTCCCGGCACGGAAGCGCCTGCGCATCGGCACGTACGGCCTCTATGCCCTGGTTGCGCAGCCAAATCGCCGCGTCTTCGAAATAATCCGAACAGACGTACCGTCCGATCTGTCCCTTATTCTCGTTGAGAATAGCGCGCGACAGATCGCCGTTTCCGCTTCCCACTTCGAAGAACGTCTGATCGCGCCCCTGGCCGAACGTGTCGTAGAACAGTTTCACGTAGCGCGGCACCACGAAAATGTCGTTGATCTCGCCGATGAGCTGCTTGCGCCACGACTCGTCTTCCGTGTGAATCGCCGCCCACGTGACGCCTTTGCTTTGCTCGGTCGTCTCCTTATCGAGCATGGGCGAGCGCTCCGTCCGGCTTGCGCAGGGTGAGATAAAAGTAAAACAAACGATGCCGCTCCAACACGATCTCGAACCGTTTTGCCGTGAGCACGGCCCAGACCTTATGGAACTCGGGCAGATAGTCTTTGAGGAATGGCCATTCGTCGCGAATCAAGGCACCGAAATACTTTAGGTAGGGCGTAAAGAGGAACTGCTGCCGGCGGAAGAACCAAAACGCCAATTGGATCTGCGGGCTGTTGGGAAAGTCGACGATCGCGATGCGGCCGCCGGGCCGCAGCACGCGCCAACATTCATCGATCAGCGTTTCTACGGTCTTCGCGTCACGCATGTGGTGAAGCGCGTGCAGAACGAGAATTAAATCTTGACTCTCGGGGGGAAGCTCCGTGGCGCACGCGTCTCCCGCTCGCACGGCGAAGCGCCGTTCTTCGAGCAGCCGGGGCGAGGGCGTCATATCGACGCCTAAGAGATTGCGGTAACCGGCTTCGTAGAGGGTCTCGAGGGCTTCGCCGTTGCCGCAACATAGATCTAAGACGTCGATCGGCGAGGGTTCGAGCTCGATGCCGAGCGCTTGCAGCTTGGCCGGCATCGCCTTCGTGCGCCGTTCGGTGCCGACGTCGGAGTGATAGCTACGCAGCCACGCTTCGCTCTCAGGCTCGCCGGCCTTTCGCACTGGGGTCTCCAAAGGGTCGAACTCCGTTCGCATAGGTTGCCGGGACGTCGAGGAGTTTGTTTCGGCCGCCGACCAGTCCTGGCAGCATGACGGCGGCTCGATTTCACAGGCGCCGTATTTGGACCTTATGGTAGGAGCATTCCGGCATAGACGCTGACGGCGGAAGGAAGGGACGTTGCCGCAAAAAGCACCCAGCCCAGCGCTACGAAAACGAACGTTGCGAGTGTCGATACGGCTCCTACGGCAAACGACGGTTTCCGCAGAAACGCCACGTGCGGAACCACGGCAGCATCCCAGAAGCGATGGACCGCGAGCCCGAGCCCGTGCCAGAGCCCCCAAGCCACGAACGTCAGCGCCGCGCCGTGCCATAGCCCGGCGATCGCCATCGCGATGAAGAGGTTGGCTGCCGTTCTAACGCGGGAACCACCGCGGCTGCCGCCGAGCGGGATAAAGATGTAGTCGCGGATCCAAGTGGAGAGCGACATGTGCCAGCGCCGCCAAAAGACTGCAATGTTCCCGGACCAATACGGCCGATCGAAATTCTCCGGTATACGCAGGCCGAGCACTCCGGCAACGCCGATCGCAATATCGGAATAACCTGAAAAATCGAAGTAGATCTTGGCCGAGTATGCGAGCATCGCAATCCAGTAATCGGCCCTGCCGTACGGAAACCCCGGCGCAAGAATCGGCTGCGTGAGCACGCTCATGGAATCGGCGATGACGACTTTCTTCACGAGGCCGATCGCGACGCGGTACAGGTTGAGCGCGAGGATCTCCGTACTCGGCATTTCGATTGCGTCCAATTGCGGTGCAAAGGATTCGAAGCGCTTGATGGGTCCGGCGACCAGCGTTGGAAAGAACATCGTAAACGCCGCGAAGTCGCGCAGAGCCAGGCGCGAGATCTTTCGCTGATAGATGTCGACCAGAACATGAACGAATTCAAACGTGAAGAACGAGATGGCCAAGGGCACGACGATTTGCGGAATCGGCAAGATCGAACGATGCGCCACTTGGTTGACCGTAAGCGCGAGAAATTTCGTATACTTAAACGTGACGAGCGAGCCGGCAATCGCGACGACGGCGAGACTAAGGATCGCGCGCCGTTGGGCCGCGGGCAGATCGCCCGAGAGCAGTGCCTGTCCGCCCGCATAGGTGATGGCGGCGAGCGCGAGGATAAGCAGCAAATATGCCGGCACGGCCCAGGCATAAAAAATGCAGCCTACGATTACGAGATACCACGGCCGCGCTCGCCTCGGAACGACCGTCCAGTACGCGAGGACCGTTATGGTCGCGAAGACGGCGAACGTCCAGGTGTTAAAGATCACGGGCGTACGTCGCGTTCGAGCATATCCGCCAGGTGCGCGTTCCCCGGCGCCGTGAGATGGTCGTTATCGATAAACTCGAGCGCCGCGAAAGTGCGGTCGTAGTCGATAACTCGCACGCCGCCCGCTTCGAGCACGTGCCGCACCGTCTCGAGGTTCCGGCCGTATTCCGGCACGTCGACGTAGTCGTGCAGCAGTCTATGGTTCGTCGGCGTGAGGATCGCGTAAGCCCGCACGTGCTGCTCGCGCAAGAGCGCGACCGTATCCGCCAGAAACGCCATCGAAACGTTCGTCCGGTCGATCGGCGAGAGGTCGTACGTGCCTTCGAATTTGTCCGGCGTGGGCACGTGCGCGGCGGCCGAGCGCTCTGCGGCTCCGCTTCGCCGCTCGATCCATGCCTCGAGCGCGTGGGCCGCATCGACGTCGTTGAAAATCGCGTAGCGCACGTCGGCGCGCATCCCGTACAGCTTCCAGACCTGGGCGAGATGCTCGTCGATCCAGGAATCGAGCGTCGTCGGGCCGCGCGTCGGCGTAAGCAGCGCGCGCTGCCCGGCCGATAACGCAGGCCATACCAGGGTTTCGACTCCTGGATAGAGCTTCCGATACGCGCTATCGGCAGCGTTGAATTCCTTGAGATTAACGTTGAAGACGACGGCTTTGGGATGCCTTGCAGCGAGCAGCAAGCGCAGGACGGCGTAGGTATTCGCCGGGCTTCCGCCTTCGTAGGAGAGATTTTCCGCCGCTATACCTCGCTCGCGCAGCAGGCTCACCGCCGCTTCCGTTGCCGGCAGATCGTATCCCCAAAGAGCCGAGTCGCCGAGATATACCACGCTATTGCCGTCGATAGCATCGATCGTTCGAAGCAGATATTGCGGCGAGAAGTTGTCGGCGAGCCTCAAGCAATGGGGCAACGTTCGCTCGAAAACGCGATCGGCAAAAAAGAGCGTGAATGCGGCAACGAACGCGGCGACGAAAAATGCTCGAAGAAAACGCACTGATTCAGAAATCGGTATAGATAAACCGGGATTCGGACGACGCGCCGAAGACGATCATTGCGATTGCTGCGAGCGCCACGGCAAAACCGAGCACGATCGGCAGCCTCACCGCTCCCCGCACCAGAAAGAACAGCGGATCGGTCGCCAGCACGTCGCGAACGTTGCGCGAACCGGGCGGATGTATCGGTCCCCTATCGTCCACGCGAAATCCCTACCCGAGTTCGGATCGGACCGCCTGCCAAAAAAGCGGAAACAGCAATTCGTGCGGGCCGGTAAGCGCATAGCCTCGCCCGTTCGTGCCCAGATGCGGGCGCCGAACCACGTTTGTCAGCGGCCGATATTGCCGTATAAAATCGAAATCTGCCGTCGTGAAATCACCACGATAACCGAGGTTACGTGCCACGCTCACCGCTTTGAGGAATGCTTCGGGCAAGAGGACCGCCGAGCCGAAATTCAAGTACACGCCGCCGTCGAGCAGTTCGGCGACGACCGAGCAGAGCATTCGAAAATCGACCAGCGCCGCCTCGCCGAGCGCTGCCCCGTCGGCTTGCGGATGCGCGTGAATCACATCCGTGCCGATGGCAACGATGACGGAAAATGGCGCGTCGCCGGCGGCGCACGTCGCAAGTACGCTCGTCGCGGCATACGGCGCGGGCTTTGCCAACAAGGCGCTTCCAAGCGCGCGGCCGATGCCGGCGCTCGGCGCTGCGGCGATGGCACCGAGAATGAAAGCCGCCGTCTCCGCGGACATTCCGAACGAACCGTCCTGTAACGCGGCATCGACGTCTTCCGAGGTCTTCCCAACGATCGCGAGCTCGGAATCGTGGATGGTGACCGAGCCGTTCGAAACGACCGCATCGACGAGGCCGTTGCGAATGAGGTCGCAGAGCATGCCGCTAAGCCCGACTTTGATGACGTGTCCGCCGATGCCCACGAGTACCGGACGTTTCGCCCGAATCGCGGCGGCCGTCTTCGCGACGAGCTCGCGGAGGTCGCGTCCGGCGAGAATATTCGGCAGGGCATCGAACCAGGACCGAAAGGATGCGTTCGCCTCGACCACGCGGCCCGAATCGGCGTTATCGACCTTCGAGGGGCGCGCGTCTAACGACGTGGTCTTGAGGCGCCGTAAATCTATGGGTTCATAACGCACGAGCCAAACTTTGCGCTATCCGGCGGTGATGCCTTGCCGCATCTTCCTAATAGATCGAAGCAAACGGCCGCTGTTCGAGGTGCATCTCTTCGAGGAGCGTCATCCAGCGGATGTTGTAATAGCGCGGATCGCCGTACGTATCGATGCGATCGAGCGGCAATTCGTGCAGCATGTTCCGGATGGATTCGAGCACGGTGCGCGAGGGCGTGAAGCCGAGCTTACGGCTGAGCTTCGCGTTACTCATCCGGTAGTTGCGAACCATCGAAGGCAGCGGCGCTTCGGTGAGGTCCACGCGGATCGGCGGATCGACGAGCGCGAGCGACCCCGCCACCAGCATCGCCAACTGCCGGATCTGGTAGTTTTCTTCGAGGACGTTGAAGATCTGGCCGCCGATCGCGGCCGGCTGCGCGCCGAGCGCGATGACGTGCACTTGCGCGACGTCTTCCACATCGACGAGCGGCCGCCACATCCATCCGCCGCCGTGGAGGTAGAGCTTCTTGAGGACGATCGCATCCTTCACGAACGTGTTCACGACAAGATCGAAACGCATCCGCGGGCTGTAGCCGTAAACGGTACCCTGACGAAAAATGACCGGTGCAAAATTTCCGTCGGCGGCTGCGAGCACGGCTTGCTCGGCGTGCCGCTTCGAGATCGAGTACGCGCCTCGCGGTTCGACCTCGGACGATTCGTCACACATGATCGGCGAGCGCGAAAGATCGCTCTCGCCGGCGCGGTCGTAGATCGAAGCGCTCGAAGCGAACGTGAACCGGCCGATGCCCTTCTTCTTGCACGCGGCGACGAGGCGTTCGGTCGAAACCGCGTTCATCTGCCAATTGGCCTCGGTATTGTACTCGGCGGTCGGGTCGTTCGAAAGACCCGCGAGATGGCATACCGCATCGATGCTGTGCAGCCACGCGTCGTCGAATTCGCGCAGATCGCCCGCGATGATCTCCACGTCCAGTCCTTGCAGCGGCTTGCGCCCCCAAAACAGGCGGTCGAGAACGACGACGCCGTGCCCGGCTTCGAGCAATTGCCGGCACAGTACGACACCGATGTACCCGGCGCCGCCGGTAACGAGAACGCGCATCGGGCCTCCTTAGCCGTCTGTGATGACCGTTCCGTTCCCCGCGAGGGCAGCGCTCAGCGCTCCCACGCCGGAGCCGCAGACGATCGCGGAGCGCGCGCCTGCAGCGAGCGCGTCGAGTGCGGAGCGAATCTTCGGACGCATGCCGTCTGCGAAGGTCCCGTCATCCAGATAGGCGCGCGCCTGCGCGCTGCTGAGGCGCGGGATGCCGGAGGACGGGTCGTCGCGCACGCGGCGCACGCGCTCGACGTTGGTCACGACGATGTATGCATCGGCTTCAAGAGCGCCCGCAATCGCGCCGGCAGAAGCATCGGCGTTAATGTTGAGCGCATGCTCGGACCCAATTTCGATTCCGAGCGGCGCAACGACCGGAACGAAACCCGCCGCAAGCAACGCCGCGAGCATCTGAGGATGGACGTGAACGATTTCACCCACGAAGCCGAGCGCCGCGCCGCTTCCGCTTGCGAGGCGGCGGGCTTCGAGCAAGCTGCCGTCCTGCCCGCTCACGCCGGCGGCGGCGACCCCGCGAGCCGCGAGCGCGCGCACCAGCGCCTTGTTCACGTTGCCGCACAACACCGCTTCCGTGACGTGCAAGGTCGCCGCATCCGTGACGCGTTGCCCTTCGATGCGTTCCGTTACGAGCGAGCGCTCCGCAAGCGCCGCATCGATCTGCGGCCCACCCCCGTGCACGAGCACGATGCGATCGCCCGCCCGCGCGCGTGCCGCAATGTCGTCGAGCAGCGGATCCGGGCGGCCCGGTTCCCCCATGGCGTTGCCGCCATATTTGAGTACGATCAGCACCCCGCTCTCTTTCGGTTGCGCGGGGGCGGAGCCCGCCCGGACGCGAACGAGTACCGTGATGGCGCATCTATCGTGAAGCGAATTTTCGATCCGATCCACCATTTCATCGAACTCGACGATCGCGAAATCGCGCTGCTCGACACGGCACCGATGCAGCGCTTGCGCCGCCTGCGTCAACTCGGCCTCGCCTATCTCGCGTTCCCTGCGGCCGAGCACTCTCGTTTCGGTCACGCGCTCGGTGCGCTTGCGATGGGCGAACGCGTGATCGAATCGCTGCGCCGCCACGACGAGGGTTACTTCGCAGACGAAGCGGATTATCTCGCCCAGCGTCGCTTACTGCGCGTCAGCCTCTTGCTTCACGATATCGGGCACGGCCCGTTCAGCCACGCATGTGAAGCCGTGCTCGGCGTGCAGCACGAAGAACGCACCAAAGCCATCCTCGCGCTACCCGAGATCGCAAATGCAATCGAGCGCGCGGACGTCGATATCGCTGCGGTCGTTGAGCTGATCACGGGTGACGCAGCTACGCCGTATCCCGTGCTGCGCGAACTCGTCAGCGGCCCGAACCTCGACAGCGATCGCATGGACTACCTGTTGCGCGACGCGTACTTCACGGGGGTCGTCAACGGACGCTACGACAGCGATCAACTCGTCGGATCCCTGCGGATCCTCGATCGCGCCGGCGCGCCGGTTCTCGGCGTGGACTCGCGCGGGCTCGTCGCACTCGAGTCGTTCTTACTCGCACGGTACATGATGTTCTCGACCGTCTACTTTCATCATACGACGCGACAATACGAGCGAACGCTGCAAGAGGCGCTCCGCGCGATATGGCGCGATCCGCGCGCACTCGATCCGGTCGTAACGTTCTTGGCCTGGGACGATTTTCGCGTCCTGGATGCGATGCGCGCGTCGACCGATCGATTCGGCACCGCGATCCGCAACCGCGATTCCCTCTATGCGCTCGTAGCCGAGTTCAATGCCGAAGCCGATTCGCAAACCTTTCAAATGTGCTACGCGCAAATGCGGGCGCGCTACGGCGACGCGGTTTGGGCCGACTCGCAAGAGCAATTGATGCACCGCTTGCCGCTCGTTCTCACCGATTCGAAACCGACGGTCCTCGTGCGTACGAGAGCCGGCACCGTCGACGCGAGGGAAGCCTCCGATCTGATTCGCCGCATCACCGGAAAAGTGCTCTGGCGAAAACTGTTTCTCGAACGCAAAGACGGGTTCGAGATCGAGCAGGCGCGCAGGCAGGCCGCGGAGATAACCAAGGCTCGCTAGTACGGCTCGCGACCGGGGGATACGACAAGGAACCGTAGACGCGGCGGTGATAACTACTTAACTATCGCCCGCAAGCTATACCAAGCAGCAGATGTTCCCTCCGATCGGTTCCCCACGATCTCGAAAGGTAGGAGTCCATGCTACGCGATGTACGTATCACGTCTCGCCTTTTCAGCACTGCGATCGTTTCCGCACTTGGCGTCGCGGGCTGTTCGGGGGGTGGCTCGGGCCCGGCGGCCCCCACCACACCGAAGGGGTCGGTCGCAACGAGCATGCCCGGTTCCGCGCTCAGTCGGTTAACGGTCAAAGTTGTGGTGCCCAGCAGCGGGCAACTGCCGCAACTCACGACGCAAGCCCGCAAGGACGCACTTCGCGTCAAGCAGCGCTTTGGCACCTCGCCGAAGCTCGGCAGCATCGTCTTTACCGGAACCCTCTATCCCGGCTACGCCGGCGCCACGCCCATCATCGTCTCCTCTACCGTCAATACGACCTCACTCCCAACCGGCGTCTCGCTCGGCTTCAACAACGTTCCGGCTGGAAATAACGAGTGGGTCATCGTCGATGCGATGGGCTACGACTCAGCGAACGGCACCGGAAGCCACTACGATCTCGGAGAGTTTGCGGGTCTAGCGAGCACGGGAAGCCCGCCCGCCTTCGCGACCCTCGACGGCGGCAGCACGCTGCGCCTGCAACTCGCCCTCGAAGCGATGGGCTACGGCATCCTCTCGACCTACGACTTGCAGAACGAAACCTCGCTCGATACCGATCTCGGCAACCTCATCGGGAACAGCGGGCAGAGCGCAAACTCTGCGACCGGCCTTTTTACGAACTCGCAGTTGACCTCGTTGATCGGGACGATGTACGCCCAGTACAACCGCACGCTCACGATTCAAGGCAGCATCAACGCGCCGGAAGTCGCGTCGCTTGTCGACGACTACCGCAGTCCGGTGGAAGACGATTACTTCGAAAACGTTAGCAACACGGAATACGCACTCTCTCCGCTCGATAATCCGCCCGTTGCCGCGCCGTATCCGGTCGTCTATGGCGCCCCAACCTACTTTTACGACAACGGCCAGCAAGAAGAGATCGAAGCAGCGCGAAAGCCGAAACGCGGCGCCATGCGGCCACTCATCGCCATCTCGCCGCCGCCGGGGGTTGGAGTGCCGCCGCACACCCCGGGCTCGGGCACGCAACAACCCGGCGATCTCACCTACTATGCGGAGGAGTTCGACGCGAGCGGCGGCAGCGTGACGCTGCTGCACGTCTACGGCGGCGCGCTGATCGTCGGCATGTCGGCGCAACCCACGACCACCAGCACGCCGCCACCGTTCTACGGTGGATTCGTCGGCTTAGGCGGACGCGCCGTCAACGATTCGACGACGGAAACCGTTCCGATCTCAACGACCGATGTCGGCATATCGATCACGGACCCGCAGACCGTCGCCATGGGATACGATCCGTATTCTTACGAAGGTGGTCAGGAAGTGCCGGCCAACGACTATTTCGAAACCGAGTGTGACTACGTCGGCGAGAATTGCGTCCAGCCGTTTAATAATTTCGCGACGACGATCGTCGGCAACGTGGAAAACGTCACGCTGGACTCTTGGAATCCTTTTGCGTTTCTTTCCTCGAGCCTCGAGTTCTGCACGGGCATCGACTGCTTTCCGGTGGAGAACGACGGCTCGTACGCCGCTCGCTCACCGTTCTACGATAACGGCACGGATCTCGCATACTACGATTGGAGCGCTGCCGGCGGTGCGGTCACTACCGTTACGCAAGTTGCCGGCGGATACAAGGTCGCTTATTCCGGCGGGACCAGCGGATATATCGGAACGACCCATTCCGATGTGTTCTTCCAAGGCCAGCAAGTCGAGATTTTGTCGACTTTTCCCAACGGAACCATTCTCTATCTCAACGCGACGTGTTCGCCGAACGGTAATATCGCGGCGACCGGAATCGTGCAAAGCTCGGAAACGAGCATTGCTCTCACGCAGGCGCCGGCGGTCGTGAGCTGTTCGAGCACATCGCTCGGTTTCAGCTTACCGAGCGGCGCGCCGGCCTCAGGTTCGTACACCATCGATCAGATGTAACTGAGCACCGCGCTCAGATGAATCGTACAGCGGCTTCCAACGGTCTAGAAAGGCGAGGAGTTCATGCTACGCGATACACGTCTCACGTCTTGGTTTCTCGGCAGTTCGATCGTTTCTTTGCTCGCCGTCGCAGGCTGTTCGGGCGGAGGATCGGGCCCCGTTAGCAGCCTCGCACCGAAGGGAACCGTCGCAACGACCGCGCCCGGTTCCGCCTTGCGGCAGTTGACCGTAAAACTGGTCGTGCCCAGTTCCGGCCAATTGCCGCTACTCACGACGCAAGCCCGCAAGGACGCACTTCGCGTTAAGCAGCGCTTGGACACCTCGCCGCAACTCGGCAGTATCGTCTTTACCGGAACCCTCTATCCCGGCTACGCCGGCGCTACGCCCGTCGTCGCCTCCTCCACCCTCAATACGACCTCGCTCCCAATCGGCGTCTCGCTCGGATTCAACAACGTCCCGGCCGGAAACAACGAATGGGTCATCGTCGATGCGGTGGGTTTCGACTCAGCGAACGGCACCGGAAGCCGCTACGATCTCGGAGCGTTCGCAGGGCTAGCGAGCACGGGAAGCCCGCCCGCCTTCGCGACCCTCGACGGCGGCAGCACGCTGCGCCTGCAACTCGCCCTCGAAGCGATGGGCTACGGCATCCTCTCGACCTACGACTTGCAGAACGAAACCTCGCTCGATACCGATCTCGGCAACCTCATCGGGAACAGCGGGCAGAGCGCAAACTCTGCGACCGGCCTTTTTACGAACTCGCAGCTGACCTCGTTGATCGCGACGATGTACGCCCAGTACAACCGCACGCTCACGATTCAAGGCAGCATCAACGCGCCGGAAGTCGCGTCGCTTGTCGACGACTACCGCAGTTCGGTGGAAGACGACTTTGTGGAGAACGTCAATAGCACGGAATACGCGCTCTCTCCGCTCGATAATCCGCCCGTTGCCGCGCCGTATCCGGTCGTCTACGGCGCGCCGACGTACTACGACAACCAAGACGAAGAGATCCTCGCCGTGGTGAATCGAAATCGCGCCGCTCTGCCGCCGCACACCCCGGGCTCGGGAGGGGGACCCGGCGAAGGCAACGGCGGGCTCTATTACGTTGCGCAGGAGTTCGATGCGAGCGGTGGTAGCGTGACGCTGCTGCACGTCTACGGTGGCGCGCTGATCGTCGGCATGTCGGCACAACCCACGACCACCAGCACGCCGCCACCGTTCTACGGTGGATTCGTCGGCTTAGGCGGACGCGCCATCAACGATTCGACGACGGAAACCGTTCCGATCTCAACGACCGATGTCGGCATGTCGATCACGGACCCGCAGACCGTCGCCATGGGGTACGATCCCTATTCTTACGATCAGCTTGAGGAATTGCCCGCAAACGATATCTTTGAAATCAACTGTGCGTACGTCACCAGATGCATCGACCCGACCTACAATCTCGCGGTGACGATCGTCGGCAACGTGGAAAACGTCACGCTGGACTCTTGGAATCCTTGGGCGCTTCTTTCCTCGAGCCTCGAATTCTGCACCGGCATCGATTGCTTCCCGGTGCAGAACGACGGCTCGTATACTGCTCGCTCACCGTTCTTCGATAGCGGCGCGGATCTCGCATACTACGGTTGGAGCGCTGCCGGCGGTGCGGTCACTACCGTTACGCAAGTCGGCGACGGATACCAGGTCGCCTATTCCGGCGGGACCAGCGGATATATCGGAACGACCCATTCCGACGTGTTCTTCCAAGGCCAGCAAGTCGAGATTTTATCGAATTTTCCCAACGGAACCATTCTCTATCTCAACGCGACGTGTGCGCCGAACGGCAATATCGCGGCGACGGGAATCGTCAAAGGCTCGGAAACGGAGATTTATCTCACGCAGGCGCCGGCGGTCGTGAGCTGTTCGAGCACATCGATCGGTTTCAGCTTACCGAGCGGCGCGCCGGCCTCAGGTTCGTACATCATCGAGCAGATGTAGGCGATCGCAAGTAAATCCGATGGTCCGACCCAAGAGCCGCTCGATAGCACAAAGGGCAAGCGTCAATGCTGCGAGAGACGAGGGACCGGAAGCTCGAAGCGGAAGGCGCATCGAGAAATCGGCGACTCGTAAAGGGAGCTTAATATGGCGCAAAGCGACGATAGCGTAAGACCTTCCAACCGTGCACGGCCATTGAAGATCATCCTATCGATCCTCTTCGCGTACGCTGGATCGTTCGGCGTCTCGGACGCCGCGGCTGCGGGCGGGTACACCCCGGCACAGGCCGCGCGCGGCGCCTCGATCTTCGCCGCAAATTGCGCCTCGTGCCACGCTCAGAATCTCACGGGCGGCGCAGGCCCGGCCCTTGCGGGGCCGGCCTTTCATACCTCGATTCAGGCAAACTACAAGACGGCCGCGCGACTGAACGATTTTATCAGTAAGCAGATGCCGCTCAATGCGCCCGGCAGCCTCAGCCAACAAAATTATCTGGCCGTGACGGCGTACGTGATCAGCAAGAACGGCTACGCCCCGGGCTCGACTGCACTCTCAACGGCATCGGCCCCGCAGATCCAATTGGCCAACGTCAAGGTCGATGAAAACGGTTCCCCCGCGGGCGCCTCGGGGCAGGCCGACGAGATCGTGCGCGCGGCGCCCCCATCGACGGAAACGTTCGGACCGATGCCGAGCGGCGCCGACGTCGACATCAGCGACGATATGATGGGTGCGGCCGAGAGCGACGGGAAGAACTGGCTGCTCGGCGGCAAGAGTTACGCCAACGACCGCTATTCATCGCTCGATCAAATCACGAGCGCCAACGTCGCGTCCCTCGCTCCCGTTGCCGTCGTGCAAACCGGCATGACGGCAAGCTTCGAGACGACCCCGGTCGTTGTGCACGGCGTCATGTTCGTTACGACGCCCGTGGTCGAGCACAAGATGAAGATCATCGCCCTCGACGCGGCCACAGGTGCGCGCATCTGGGAGACCACCTATAATCTCGGCGCGTTCAAGATTTGCTGCGGTCCCGTCAACCGCGGCGTCGCCGTCGCATACGGGAAGGTGTATTTCGTAACGCTCGACGACAAGCTCGTCGCACTCGATGCGAAAACCGGAGAACAGGTCTTCGCAACCACCGTCGCCGATCCGAGCGTCGGCTATTCCGAAACGCTGGCGCCGCAAGTTTACAAGCAGCAAGTCATCATCGGCAGTGCCGGCGGCGAATGGGCGATTCGGGGCTTCGTGGCGTCCTACGATGCGACGACGGGCAAACAGCGCTGGCGCTGGGACTCGACCGACCCCGCATCCTTTGCGGGCGATTCCTACAAAAGCGGCGGCGGGATGGTGTGGACGACACCGGCGATCGATGCGGAACGCAATCTCATCGTGTTCAGCACGGGCAATCCGAACCCCGATCTGTACGGTGACAAGCGCAAGGGCGACAACCTCTATACCGATTCGATCGTAGGCCTCGATCTCACCAGTGGAAAGCTCCGCTGGGCCTACCAAGAAGTGAAGCACGACGTGTGGGACTACGATGCGGTCAGCCCGGTCGTTTTATTCGACGTGCATCAAGATGGGAAGACGATTCCGGCTGCCGGCGAGGCGGGCAAGGTCGGCTGGTTCTTCATCGTGAACCGCGAGACCGGCGCCCTGATTCGCAAATCCGATCCGTACGTCGCGTTTTCGCCGAACATGTTCAGCCAGCCGACGAAGAAAGGCGTGGACATGCTGCCGGGCGCAAACGGCGGCGCCGAGTGGTCCCCACCGGCCTATTCGCCCGCAACCCACGACGTCTACGTTCTCGCGATGGACCAGCTCATGACGTTCACGACGCAGCCCGCAACGAACACCAAGGGCGCGTTGCGTCTGGGCAGTGCCTTCGCGAACGTCAAACCGCACGGCCTGCAAGACGGCCGACTCGTCGCGATCGATACGGAAACGGGGAAGATCGCGTGGACGAAGACAACACCGCAACCCTTGATCGGCGGAGCGCTCGCAACGGCCGGAAATCTTGTCTTTATGGGCGAGGGCAACGGAAATTTCGATGCATTCGATGCGAAATCGGGCGACGCATTGTGGCACTACAATCTCGGCGCCGGCGTCAATGCTCCCCCGGTTACCTACGAGGTGGATGGTCAGCAGTACATCGCGGTAGCAGCCGGTGGAAATTTCCAGCTGACGTATCCTTTAGGCGATGCGATCGTCATCTTCAAGTTACCGAAAGCAGTCGCCGAGAGCAAATAGCACCAACAGAGAGGCAGTTCAGCGCTCACTGCGCGCATTGCAGCCCCCCGTCGCTGAAGAACGCGCCGGCAGATGCGTTCGTGGCCGTCACGTTCCCGGATCCGTCGACGACGAAGAGCTGCACTTTGATCGAAACGTTGCCGTTGGCGCCGGATGAGGGTCTCGTGCTGAGGCCGACCGAGCTCGAAGGGCCCACGAATTCTGCGATGCCAGGCTCGTAGCTCGAGCCCGGATCAGTGAAGGTGACGCCGGCCGGCGGCACGCCGCCGCTGGTCCCGAACTGCCATCCGTACTCGTACGACTCGCCCTGCGGCGGCGCAGGAGCCGCCGACGCGGTATAGCTCGTGGCCCCGCCGATGGGGATCGTCGTACATCCGAAGGGCGATATCGAAACGGAAAGCATCGGAGGCGTCGGAGCCGGGCTCGGCACGACGTGAACGGTGGCATCGGCCGTGCCGATTTGCGTGCGATTCCCCGCATCGACGTCGGCGATGGCCACACCGATCGTATCGGTTCCACCTTTGCCGACGTTGGCATTCGCGACGTAGGTCACCGTCGCACTCGAGCTCATGAAGTTATCTTCGTGGCCCGGTTGACCGTCGAAGAGGTGGCCGAATAGCGCCGTGTTCGTATACGTGTAGCCCAACGTTACACCCGAGCTTCCCGCAGCCGGCACTGAAGCCAAGAGCGTTCCATCGAAGCCGGCGACGATCGTCTGGTTCGCCGGGATGAGCGTCACAGTATCCGGCGTCACGATGACCTGGTAGACGTCCGCACGGTTCGAAGTAGCCAGCTCTTTGAAGACCACCGACGCGTCGAACGCTTCCTCTATGCGGTCCGCCATTCCAAGGCCGTTGAAATAGGCTTGGGTAGCTTCGAACGCACGCTGTTGCGCGGCAATACCTTGAGACAACAAAATCTGGTCGAGGACGCCTTGGAGGAAGTGGGCTGAGGTCGAGTTCGCACTCGCGACTTGCGTTGTCGCGAGCGCCAGCGCGCCTGAAGTATCTCCGCTCGACGATGCAGCGGAGATACTAGGAACCGCCGCAAGCGACGTGACGAGGTCGGCGATCGCACCCTGCACTCCCGGCGCTTCGAGCGTCTCGTCGAGATTAGAGCTCGGGATCACCTGGCTGACGATCAGCGGCAATAGAAAGTCGGTCACCATGAATTTCACGGCCAAATTGTTGCTGTCATCCTGGTACGGCGTACTGATCTGATCGAACGCACCTTCTAGTAGGCCGGGTCCGACGACGGTAAGCGCATAGAGCGTCGAGGTCGAATTCGGCACGAGCGGAAGCGGTGTGGAACTCGTCGTGATCGGCGAATAGGCATACGTCCCGTTGATGATATCGACGAGGGTTGAGACGGTGCCGCCCTGGACGCCCGCCGTTGCGGGAATGTTCAAGGGACCGTCCGGTGTGAGCGACCCCGGGTCCGAGTGCGTCCCGGCCGCATCGGCAAACGAGATACGATCGATGAAAACATCGGCGGGCCGGCGCAACTCGTTGAGGAAGTGGAAGCCATCGGGAAAATCGATGATCGGCGTTAGCCCCGGCGTCGGCGTATTGACCGCCGTGAAGTGCACGCCCATCGTCTTGTAGCCTTTAAGGAAGGGCGACCCGGTGAGAATCGTGTGCAGGCGCATGCGGGTTGCGTTCGTCGACGAGCTGGTTTGAATGAGGGACGCTAGCAACGTCTGCAGCGCCGCGCTCACCGCGGCGTTCGTCGTTGCAAACGTATCGGGATTCGAGGCGATTGCGTTTCCGATCGCGCTCGCGAGCGTGCTCAGTCCGGGCGCGCTCGGGATCAGCGTTAGGGCTTCGGCGCGCAGATCCGCCGTCAGCGCGAATGAGTCACTCGCATAGAAGAGCAGTACTGCTGCCGTCGAGTTGACATCGATCGTCGTCGATGCGGGCCCGAGCCAGCCGATCAAGAGCGGGTTTCCGTTCTTGTCGACGATCGTCGTGAGTTGCGGTCCTCCCGAGAACGTCGTGAGCGAGAAGCTTCCGTTTGAAGCGATCGAGGTGTGGCCCAGGCTGTTGAGCGCCGTGAGCGATGAAGGCGTTATGCCCGACCCGGCAGGTAGTACGACCGTGCCGCTCTGTGAAGCCGTAGGAAGCGACAGCGAAGCCGGCTGCCCCGTCGACGCCGCCGTCGGCTGCGTGCCCGGAGACGCAGAACTCTTCGAGCCTTGAGGCGCGAGCGCCGAAGTGGCGCCGCTCGAACAGCCCGTTAGAAGAGAAACAGAAACGAGAGCGAGACCGAGCGCGCGACGGATGCCATGGATCGTTGATTGCAACATGAGCGACTCCCCCTGATGCGGCGTCTCGACGCACTCCAAAGAGCACGCGGTGCGGCCGGCGCAATCATCGTAACGGGCCCCCGGAGCGTATCGTAAGGGGGGATTCCCCTCTGCGTGCAGGCGGCGTAGGGAAACCCCTCCTTCTCGCCCCGCCGCAGCGATGCTATTCATTGATGCGAGGCGCTCGTACACGAGCACGCCCGTTATTGCACCGTGTTAAATGCGGAGTCGCCATGCGCTCACATCTTCTCAATGTTGCCTATCTGATGCTCGCGTGCGCGAGCTTGGCGGGCTGCAACTCGTCATCCGGAGCGAACCTCGCCCCTACCGGTAGCGCGTCGAGCGCTCCCGGGACGAACCCAACACCGACACCGACACCGGGGAGCTCGACGCAGAGTACGCCCGCGCCCACGGCGACGCCGACGGCCATCGCCATAACGACCCCCTCGCCGAGCCCGGCACCGGCAACGAGTTCGAGCCCCGCTGCTACGACGGCATGTTCGACGTTGACGGAGTTTCCAGTGCCCGAACAAGACGGTGTGGGAGTGCGCGAAGAGGCGTTCGGCATAACCGATGGTCCGGGCGGAAACCTCTATTTTTGGATCTCGGATCAGGACGCGAACGGAAACGGGAACTTCATCGGAGTCGCTAACACGAGCGGTACCGTAACGCAGCAGTTGCCCACGCAAGCGCACACGCTGACCTACGACGGGATAACGACCGGGCCCGACGACAACTTGTGGTTTACCGACCTCACGAACAACGCAATCGGTACGTCCACGACGGCCGGCGCGATCAACGAATTTCCGATCCCAACTTCCGGCACCAACGTGGCCGGCATCGTCTCAGGTCCCGATGGTAATCTTTGGTTTACCGAACAGCATTCGAGCAAGATCGGACGCATCACGACGAGCGGTTCGATAACGGAGTTCTCGCTGCTTACCACGCACTCGGATCCCGTCGGCATCACCGTAGGTCCGGACGGCAATCTCTGGGTAGCCGAATTTAACGGCAACAAAATCGCACGCATCACGACCAGCGGCACCGTCACCGAGTTCCCGCTGCCGACGGCGGGTGCGGGACCCGTCGGCATCACGAAGGGACCCGACGGCAATCTGTGGTTCACCGAAAACACGGCGGGGAAGATCGGCGTCATTTCCACGAGCGGCAAGGTGATCGCAGAACATCCGGTCCCCTATGGACCCGCGCCCGGAGGCAATCCCTCAAGTCCGCAGGCCATCGTCACGGGCCCGGACGGCAATCTGTGGTACACGGATACGAATGAAGGCATCATCGGGACGGTCACGCCGAGCGGTACGATTACTTCGATGCAGCTTCCCGAAACGACGACCGGAAACGGAAGCAGTCCGGTGCCGATCCCGAATTCCGAACCCCAGAGCATCGTCGTAGGACCCGACGGCAACTTGTGGTTCACGGAAGCGTTCGGCAACCTCGGCAAGATTGCGTGTGCCCCGGTAACCCCGTCGGCTAAGCGGAGGATTCGCCCGCAGTGACGCTCGGCGACGTCGCGGCGTTCGCAGCGCGGACCATATACGCGGCAAGCTCGGTGCGAGATGAAAGCCCGAGCTTCGCGTAGATGGCCGTGAGCGATTTCTCGACGGTCTTCTCGCTGATGGCAAGGGTTGCCGCGGTCGCGCGGTTGCCTTTGCCGGCCGCGACGAGTTCGGCGACCGCGTGTTCGCGTTCGTTCAGGATCGATCCGGCGGCGCGCTCGCGTGAATAGGACGCGCGATCGAGCCGCCGGACTTCGCCCTCGGCTCCGCAGCGGCGATAAACTTCGAGGGCCTCGGCCGCGCAGCCGGCAACTTCCAGCGCGCGAGCCGCGTAGAGCGGCCACCCCAGTGCGGCGAACTGCGCTCCGGCGTCACGTCCGCGTTCGCGCCGCTCCTCCGGCGCGCGCGCGAGCGCCGCGTCTACGTACGCGAGGAGCGCACGGTTGACGCGGTCTTCAGCGGCGGCCGCATGCGCGGCGAGCACGGCACGCAGCGGTTTCGCGAGGTGCGGCTCGAGCCGAACGATCGTCACGATCGCCTCGCTCAAACCGAACGGATGCGTGATCGCGGCAGCGGCTCGTTCGAGCAGCGGCTGCGCTTCGCGCGCACGCCCGAGCGAAGCCAGAGCGAGCGCGAGCGCACAGTTCGCCTCGATCTGCGCGTGATGATTGCCGCCCGATTCCGCCGCGGACACGATCTTCGGATCGAGCAGCGCCGCAAGTCTTTCGCGATCACCGAGTGCGACTGCGACACCGATCGCCGCAAGCATTCGTTCCGCGCGCGGCAGCATCTCGTGCGTAGGGCGCGCCTGCTCGACGAGTTCGCGCGCGAGCGCGACGTTACCGGCTCGCAGCTCGATCTGCGCCGTCACCGCGAGCGCGTAGGTCAAATCCAGCCGGCGTTCGCGCGCGATCGCCAAACTGCGCGCTTGCTGCTCGCGCGCCGTCTCGAGATCTCCGAGCGCAAGTGCTTGAACGGCGATGCTTCCGGGCAGCCAACGCTGCAGGTAGATGTTTGGTTTGGACGCTTCGCACACTTCGAGCGAGCGCGCGTAGCAGGCGCGCCATGCCGTCACTTCGCCGCGCTGCGCGTGCACGGAACTGCGCACCGCGTAGTACTCGAGCGCGAGCGCACTCGAACCGTCGAGAGCCGGCTCATCGACGCTTTCGATGTGCCGCCAGGCGCGCTCGGTGCTGCGCACGGCGGCCTCGAGCGACGCCAGACGAATCGCGGTGAGATCTCGCAGGCGCGGCAATTCGGCGGGGATCAACGCGAGCGTTGCTTCGCCGCACGCGCGTGCTGCGTCGGTGCGGCCGTCGTTCCCGAGGGTACCCAGAATGTAATTGCGCTGCTCGACCGCGCGTTCGAGGTTCCCCGCCTTTAAAAACGCCGCAGCCGCCTCTTCGCGCACCGTAACGAGACGATCGATCACGTCGGTCTGCAGGAGCGCGTCTGCAGACTTACCGAGCAGGCGGCCCACCTCCGCGGGATTTGCCGTATGCCCTTGCGCTGCGCGTTCGTACCAATGAGCGACCTCGTCGTAGGCGAACACGGCCCGCGCCTCTTCTCCGGCGCGCTCGCAGAACGGCGCCGCTGCCTCGTATTCGCCGGCTTCCCAAAAATTGTGCGCCACAATTTCGGCAAAGGTTACGGCATCGGGGCGATTGGCGAGCGCGCGCGCGATGCGCAGATGGAGCGGCCGCGTTTGCGCCGGCAGCATCTCCGCGTAAACGGCATCCCGGGTGAGCGCGTGCCGGAATTGAAAGCCGTGCGACTCGCCGTCGCGCACGTCGAGCAGTTGCAGCTCGCACAACTGTTGCAGCGGTGCGATCAGCGTCGCGAGCGGCGCGTCGAAGGCTTCTGCCAGGAGATCGGCGCGGAAGCGGCGCCCGAATACCGCGGCCTGCGCCAGCAGCTCGCGCTGACGTTCCGTGCAGCGATTGAGCCGCTCGCTCACGACGGCGCGCACCGTAAGTGGAAGTGCGCGCAAGGAGGTACCGCCGCCCGCGCGGGCGCGGTCGATGACGTGACGCAACAACTCTTCCGTAAACAGCGGGTTGCCGTCGGATCGGCGCAGCAGGTCGCGCACCATCGGCGGCGCCAACTGCATGCCGCCGCCAAGCGCGCCGTTCAAAAGGCGCTCACCGTCGCGCTGATCGAACGGGTTGAGTTTCAGGAGCGACACGCCTTCCCGCCGCAGCAATCGTCCGAGGGGAATGAAGATTGAATGCGCCGCTGCGATCTGGTCGTCGCGGTACGTGGCCACGATCAACACGCGGCGCGTGCGCGCGCGCTCCGAAAGCAGCTCCAGGGTCGCGATCAATCCGGCGTCGGCCCAGTGCAGATCTTCCAAGACGAACACTGCTGTGAGATGTTCGGTCGCGCGATCGAACGCCGCGAGCACCGCCGCGAGCTGATCTTCTCGCGTGGCGGCGCGCTCTTGGAACGGACTCGAGCCGTCGGCCTCGCGGAGAAGGTCGGCGAGCGGGCCGAACGGCCGCTGTGCGAATTCGCGGCATACCGCGTTCGCGATCCGATGCCGCCCCGGGGTGAGGTGGCTGCAGAACTCGTCGACGAGCCGCGACTTGCCGATGCCGGCCTCGCCCGCCACGAGCACGAGCCCTCCGCGCCCCTCCGCCGCAGCGCGCCTGCGCGCACGAAGATGTTCCAGCTCGTCAACGCGGCCAACGAAGTCCCGACAAACGACGCGCTCCGATACCATTTAGCTCGCCCAGGCGGTTCGCGCGGCCCGCTGGTGCGCCCTTGGATTCGCCGGCGTGGCTTCGAAAGCTTAACGGTGGCCGATGAGGATGTACGTACGCGCCCTTGGCTCCGCCGCGTTGGCATTTGACTCGCTGAGTCGGAATTCATACAATCTGAGTATGAAGAGCATCGTCAGCGAGAAGGGGCAGGTAACCATCCCGAAAGCGCTCCGCGTGAGCCTCGCGATCTCGCCCGGCACCGAGCTCGATTTTACCGAAGAGAACGGTATGCTCATCGCGCGGCGCGTCGTGCCCAGCGACCGGTTCAGTTCCCTCGTCGGCATTTTACCGAGCACCGATGTCGACGGGTTGCTCGCCGACCTCCGCGGCCCAGCGTGGACCTCCGAGCTCGACGAGCGGCACTCATTTGATCACGGCGGTTGATACCTCGGTTCTGATCGACGTCTTCACGAACGATCCCGGTCACGCGGTCGAATCGCTTGAAAGGCTGAGATCGGCAGCAGCACTTGGATCGCTCATAGCGTGCCCCATCGTCTGGGCCGAGGTCCGCGGATCATTCCTTGACTCGGCCCGGATGGAGGCAGTACTCGCGGCCGCCACGATCGGATTTGACCCGTTCGACCGCGATTGCGCGGAGCTGGCCGGCGCGATGTGGCGGGACTACCGTCGCAGCGGAGGCTCCAGGTCCCGCTTGGCCGCCGATTTTCTGATCGGCGCGCACGCTCAGGTCCGCGGAGGACGACTCCTCACACGCGATCGCGGCTTCTATCGAAGATACTTCGCAGCGGTCGCCGTCGTTTAAGCTAGAGCTCGAGCGGCACGATCCGCCCGTGCCCAAAAGCCGCCTGTCTGCCCGTCAGATCTGCGCCATGCCCCCATCGACGAAAAGTTCGCTGCCGTTGACGAAGCTGCTGTCGTCGGATGCGAGAAACACAACGGCCTTCGCGATTTCGTCCGGGGTGCCGGCGCGGCCGAGGGGAATCGTCGTGACCATGAAGTCGACGAAACCCTGCACTTGTTCTTTTGTGAGACCCATCAGGTCGTAGCCTGGAGTCGGAACGAGACCGGGACTGACCGCATTGACACGAATGTTGCGTTCCTTAAGATCGAGCGTCCAGCTTCGCGCAAATGACCGCACGGCTGCCTTTGTCGCGCTGTAAACGCTAAACGCCGGCGTGCCTTTGCTCGCGGCGGTCGACGCGTTCAAAATGATGGACGAACCTGCGGGCATCAGCGGCAGCGCCTTTTGAACGGTAAAGAGCAAGCCGCGAACGTTCGTGTTGAAAGTTCTGTCGAAGTGTTCTTCGGTAATCTGGCCAAGGGGCGCTAGGCCACCGCCGCCGGCATTTGCGAAGAGAACATCGACTCGCCCTTTTTGCTCCCGGATCGAATCGAAGAGACGGTCGATATCTGCGAGGTTGGCCACGTCGCCGGGAAGCGCCATCGCATTGCCCCCGAGTTCTTTCGCCGCGGCATCCAGCTCGCTTTGGCGTCGACCGGTGATGAAAACATACGCGCCTTCGGATACGAACCGTTTAGCCGTGGCGAGTCCGATACCGCTGCTTCCGCCCGTCACTACGGCGATTTTCCCAGTGAGTCTCTGTGCCATGGGTGTGTTTGCCTCCAGGTGCTCGTGATTGATCTGGATGTGCGATCGGCAATTATGTATCGATTGGTACGGAATACATACACTATGGACACGAGTCCGTCAATCCTTTATTGTACTTGTTGGTATGAAACAAGAGATGGCGGTACCGGCGCTCGGGCGCCCGCGCGCTTTTGATTCGCAGAAAGCGTTACACCGGGCGATGCTGGTCTTTTGGCGGAAAGGTTACCTCGGGGCGTCGCTTTCCGACCTCACGAATGCCATGAAAATCAATCGGCCGAGTCTGTACGCGGCTTTTGGCAACAAGGATTCTCTCTTCCGCAAAGCGCTCGATCACTACGCAAAAGGTCCCTCGTCCTATCTAAGTGAGGCCTTGCGAGAACCGACAGCGCGTGCCGTAGTCGAGCGGCTGTTGCACGGGGTCGTAAATCTGCTGACCGATCCGCAGACGCCGGTTACCTGTATGTGGGTGCATGGCGCACTTTCGCACGGCGACGGTCCGCTGCGGGGCGAGTTTGCCGCGCAGCGCGCCGCCGGGTTGGCCGAGTTGCGGACGCGCTTCAAGCGCGCTGTTGCCGACGGGGACCTGCCGCGAGACGCGGACACAGACACACTCGCGCGCTACGTACAAACGGTCAACTTCGGATTGACCGTTCAAGCGTCCACCGGTGCGACTCGCAAGGAACTGCTGCGCGTTGTTGATGCGGTCTTAAAGGAGTGGCCGAAATGATAGGCTTTCCGAGAATCGGAGCCGATATTATTTGTGCCGAAAGGCCCATCCAATGCAAACGCGGGGGACTTCTCTAAGTACCCCGGCGTGGACGTCTTTGATGCAGGTGACCTCGCGCGAGTGCGTTGCGTGCTTTGCAACTCCGAGTCAATCCGGCCGCTCGTGCTCCTCTCGCGCGCCGGCGTGGCTCCGGGAAAGCCCGAGCACAATATCGCGTACAGTCACACGATCATCGTCCGTTGCGATGCCTGTGGCGGCGGGTTCATCGAGGTCCACGAGCACGACTGCTTCAATTTCGACGACGTGTTCGATCGAAGCGAGTGGTTTGTAATCGATCGCCAGTCCGAAAAAAGATTACAAACGAAGCTCTCGATTTGCCCTCGACCGCTCAGCGAATCGTGCACCTGCCCGCTCCACGAATCGCTGCGAGCGACCCCATTGCCCGTCTGCGGATGGACCGACGGATTCGAGACCGGAGCGCGCGTCCAGCCGATCACGATCGTTCTTCGGAACGGCCTTCCGTCGATGGAATGTTCACGAGCGCAACCGCGCGATCGTAACCAATCCAACTAATCCGCATTGCCCATTTAGCCGCCTGGCGGCGATATTTTTGGGCTTACCGGGCGCAGGAGGGTAGCCTCCTTTTTTTCCCGTGACCTTTTATCGCGCGAACGCGCTGGTCATTTTGAAAAGTGGGACTCTATCCATATGTTCCGTGACCACGCGTTTGTGAAAATCATCGATTGGCAAAGTGCCCTTGATCGCCGGCCAAACGTCGCGCATGCGACCCACCATGTCGTGCACGGCTAACTCCGCTGCTCTTACGGAGAGGCGAGCGTGCGACGCCAGGCGCGCTATTCGTTCACGATCGATATCGGCGAATGCTTTCGTCCCAGCGAGGTTCATGCCAAGGTTCTCGTTCGGCATGTACTTGATTGTAGACAGATAGTCGTATGCGGGAGCCAGGGATGGCGTGCGGTCGTCGAGGTATTGTATGGTCCAATTTTTCGCGTGCATGTCACCGTTTCCAATGCCGATGTTAAAAACGATTCGTCGCAAAAGCTTCATTGCAACATCGCTTCCCATGAGGTCGGCTACCTGCGTGAGCAGCATGTCGAAATTGAATCGCTCGTATTTTTCCGACGGATACAACACGTTTGCTTGCGCGAAGTCTTCCATATGGATTCGTTCACCTAATGGGCCACGGTCGAATCTTTGAATGTAATACGCATTCCCGGAAAACCTCACATCGCCCGGGAGGCCTTCGATCTCGCCCGCTGCCACGAGGCCGATATTCGGTACGTCTATACCGACTTCTCGGGCGAACGTCATCATCGAATATTCGTTCTCGGCTACTCCCGCAAAGCGCTGATCGGGCAGCTTGAGAATCCAGCTTCCGCCTTGGCCACCAACTGGGATTGTAAGGCCGCGCTCCGGATCACCGCTCGCGGAAAACTTCAACTGAACGCCGGCAAGCGAAAATCGTAACACCTCTGACGTCGCGGCAGGGTTATCGCTTTCGTCTTCTGTGTGACCGCGATCGGGTGGAGGCTGCAAAGCACCCTGGTCGTCCCGCACGATCAAGGCGCCGGGCAGATCATTTCCGAGTAGCCAGAGTAACGGGAAATCCCTAATCGGCTTCACATGCGCGCGGCGTGAAATGTACTTTCGGAGCGGTCCTTCGGGTAGAAGGTTCGCAAAATATGGATGGACGACAGTCTGGGTTGGTCGAATCGTCGACCGATACGCTCGTGTTACAGGATCGCGAAACGCCTTGAAGCTGAGTACGGGCGCTTGTGGGTCACTCGCGAAGTCGCGGTCAATCGTGACGACGTTAGTGTCGCCGGGTGTGTTTGTAATCGTCGCGACTTTGTGACCGTGTAAAGTGATACTCAGTTGAGCTGTCACGTGGACTTCCCACTCTCGCCAAGATCGTTGCGCGCTCGCCTTCGAGGGTTCAGATAGCGCCGTAAGTTGTTGGGTGAGACCTCCAGTGTGGGCTCATGTATTTCGTCCCGATCACCTTCGTAGTACGGTTCGTCGCCTGCCCCCGTATAAACGGCAGTATGGTCGCTCGTACGGGCACCCTCGACCATCACCTCAATATTTGAGCGCAATCGGCGCGGCACTATCATGAGGTCGAGATCGAGCACCCTAGCTATTTCGATGAGGGTGCTCGCTCGTAAATCACGTCCGGCCTCAGCACGCGAAATCGTTCCTTGAGTAACGCCAAGCTTTTGTGAAAGTTCAAATTGGCTCAGGCCGAGTGCGAGCCTAGCTTTCCTGAGTAAGCGCCCCATGGTTGATAAATCAACTGACACGTTGAGATTATATCACATATCAGTTAGATCGTGAAAATCCTCTGATTTGTTTGTCGACTAATAAGAGTATCTTAGTCGATATATCGACTATCGGCCTGTCTTCTAGCGGCGAGAAACTGCTTGATAGAACTTTTCAGGGCGAATGAGCGCCACAAAGACTCCGGCTTTTTGGGCAGACCGGTGTTTTGTTGGGCAAGCACCGTTTATTAAGCAAACCCCAACGAATCCTTGCATTTTTATACAAACCATGTATACTTATGCACTATGTTGGCATCGATGCCGGGGGAGGGCCTCCGCGGGCGGTCTTTCCTGGAAATCGCGGATTTCTCGCCGTCGGAGATTGCCACGGTGCTGGCGCTCGGGACTCATCTCAAAGAGGGCCGCAACACCGACCAGCTCCCGCTCCTGCGCGGTCTGACCCTGGGCATGCTCTTCGAGAAGCCGTCCCTGCGGACGCGCGTCTCGTTCGAAGTCGGGATGACGCAGCTCGGCGGCCACGCCTTGATCGCCCACGGCTCGGATTTCATGGTCGGTTCGCGCGAGAGTCCCGAAGATGCGGCGCGCGTACTCTCGCGCTACGTCAATGCAATCGTGATCCGCACGCACGCCCACGAGCCCCTGCAACGTTTTGCCGCCGCCGCGACCGTGCCGGTCATCAACGGCCTCTCGGCCGTCGCGCATCCGTGCCAAGCGTTGGCCGACCTGCTCACGATCCGCGAACGCTTTGGAACGCTTGCCGGCCTGCGCCTTGCCTACGTCGGCGATGGACGCAACAACGTGGCGAGTTCGCTTGCGGAGGCCGCGGTGATGATGGGCGTCTCCGTCACCTTCGGCGTTCCGCCCTCGCACCGTCCCTCGGAACGCTTTCTCGTGCATCTCAATGCTCTGGGAAAGCCGCAGGGCGCGACGGCCCGCGCGTTTTCGAATCCGATTCGCGCCGTACGCGACGTCGATGTCGTGTACACGGATGCCTGGACCTCGATGGGCGAAGAACATCTGGCGGAACGCAATGCCGCCGCACTCATGCCGTATAAAGTGGACGACGCATTGATGGCCGTTGCCGCGCGCCACGCCATCTTCATGCACTGCCTTCCCGCGCATCGCGAAGAGGAAGTCACCACGAGCGTGATCGATGGTGCACGGAGCGCGGTCTTCGATCAAGCCGAAAACCGGCTGCACGTGCAGAAGGCGCTGCTCGTCGCACTCCTGACCGATCTGCGAGGAATGCCCGCATGAAGACCACTCGCCAGCGCGCGATCCTTTCCCTCATCGCAACGCGTCCCGTGCATTCTCAGGAAGAGCTTGCGCATTTCTTAGAGCAGCAAGGCTACGACGTCACGCAGGCTACCGTTTCGCGCGACATCAAGGATTTAGGGCTCGTGAAGGTTCCGCTCAAGAACGGCAACGGTAGCGGCACGCAGTTCAAATACGTCGAACCCGGACTCGGCAAGGGCTACGCCAGCCGCCTGCACCGCGTCATCGCCGAACTCGTTCGCGATTGCCGCGGCAGCCTCAACCAAATCGTCTTGCGCACGCCGCCCGGAAGCGCCATGCTGGTGGCTTCGGCTATCGACGAAGCGGACTGGCCGGAAATCATGGGCACGCTCGGCGGCGACGATACCGTGCTCGTACTACTCGACGATCCGGCGAAATTGCCGGTCGTCAAACAACGCTTTGAAGATATGCGTTCGGAGGATCCCCTGTAGTGTCTACCATCGTGCTTGCGTATTCGGGCGGTCTGGATACGTCGGTCTTGCTGAAAAAATACGTCCTCGAAGGCCACAAAGTCATCGCGATGACGCTCGATCTCGGGGAGAGCGACGGCACCGCGGGCGCCGGCGCCTCCGCCGCGCTGAACGAGGTGAAGGCCAAGGCGCTCGCGCTCGGCGCCTCCGACGCGCTGCTGATCGATGCCAAAGAACGCTTCATCGGCGAGTACGCGATGCTCGCGCTGCGTGCGAACGCGCTCTACGAGGGCGTCTATCCGCTTTCGGCAGCCCTCTCGCGCCCGCTCATCGCCGCGCTGCTCGTGGAAACTGCCCACACGTACGGCGCGGATGCCGTCGCTCACGGCTGCACGGGCAAAGGCAACGATCAAGTGCGCATCGAGATCGCCGCACGCGCGCTCGACCCATCCATCAAAACGCTCGCGCCGCTGCGCGATTCCCCGCTCTCGCGACCCGATGCGATGATCTTCGCGCAAGAACACGGCGTGCCGGTGAGTTCTACCGTCGCGAAACCGTATTCGATCGATGCAAATCTCTGGGGCCGTTCGATCGAAGCAGGCGTGCTCGAAGATCCATGGGCAGCACCGCCCGAAGATGCTTACGCCTGGACCGCAGCCGCGCACGCGCAGCCGAGCGATCCCGAATATCTCGTGATCGATTTCGATGCGGGCACGCCCTCGTTTGAAGGCAAGTGGGGCGCGAGCTTAGTCGCAACCCTGAACATGCTCGCGGGTCACCACGGCGTCGGCCGCATCGATCTCGTGGAAGATCGCGTGATCGGGGTGAAGTCGCGTGAAGTCTACGAATGCCCGGGCTCGATCGCGCTCATCACCGCGAACAAAGCGCTCGAACGCCTCGTACTCACGCGCGACGAACTCCGTTTCAAAGCGCTGCTCGATCAAAAATACGGCGAGCTAATCTACGACGGCCTCTGGCCTTCGCCGCTGCGCACCGCACTCGACGCATTCAACGCCTCCCTCGCAAAACGCATGACGGGAAAAGTACGCCTCAAGCTGCACCACGGAACGGCCGTGTGCGATGGAAGCCGCTCGCCGTTCGCGCTCTACGATGAGGCGCTGGCCACCTATGGCGCGGGTGATCGCTTCAAACACGACGCTGCTGCCGGCTTCATCGAACTGTGGGGACTGCCGATCGAACTTGAGGCGCGCGTCTCTCGCCCGGCGAGCGGTGCGCCCCGAAACGGGGCGCCGGTGTCAACGCATCCGCCGCTGCCGGTGCCCACGGCGTAACGCTCGCGATGCACACGCTGCAATGGGGCGGACGCTTTGCGGGAGCTCCGGACGCAGCGTTGCTCGCGTTCGGATCCTCGCTCGAAGAAGATCTGGTCCTCGCACCCTTCGACGTCGCGACCTCGCGGGCGCACGTCACCGCCCTCGAATCGGGTTCGATTCTCGATGCCGCGCGCGCCGGCGAACTGCGCGCGGCGCTCGACGCCGTGGCGCGCGAAATCGCCGATGGAACGTTTGCCGCCGCAGCGCGCGCCTCGGAAGCCGAAGACGTTCACGGCGCGATCGATGCGCGCGTGCGCGAACTCGCGCCGGCGGCGGGCGCCACGCTGCATGCGGGTCGCAGCCGCAACGACCAGGTTGCGACTACGCTCGCACTCTACGTACGCGCGCGCGCGGAACTCGGCGGCGCGCTCTGCGCCGGCATCGCATCCTTTGCACTAGCGGAGGCTCGCAGCGCGCTCGAACGCGAGACGGTGCTCGCTGCAACCACGCACTGGCAACCGGCGCAACCGATCCTGCTCGCATTCTGGCTCGAAGCCGTCGCGGAAATGTTCGCACGCGCAGCCGAGCGCTTCGATCGGGTCGCGGCCGACGCCCGGGTCGCATGCCCGCTCGGTTCGGGCGCGTGCAGCGGAACCACGCTGCCCCTGGACCGCCTCGCATCGGCACGCGAACTCGGCTTCGCGCGCGCATCTGCTAATGCGCTGGATGCGATCGGCAATCGCGACCTCGCACTCGACCTGATGCATGCCGTGGCCCGCGCGCTCGGGAGCGCATCGCGGGCGAGCGAAGAACTCGTGCTCTGGTGCACGCCGGCATTCGGTTACGCGCGCCTCGGCGACGAAGCGTCGACCGGCTCGAGCCTGATGCCGCAAAAGCGGAACCCGGATCCGTTCGAACTCGTGCGCGCGCACGCTGCATCTGCGAACGGAGCGCTCGGCGCCGCACTCGGCACGACGACCGGCATCGCGCTCTCCTATCATCGCGATCTGCAGGAGACCAAGGCCGTAATCATTCGCGCGACCGAACGCGGCTTGCTCGCACTCGATGCGTTCGCGCGCGCGCTGCGCTACGTGCACTGGAACCATGCAGCGATGAATGCCAAGGCAGCCGACGGGTACACCGTCGCGACCGACATCGCCGACGCCCTGATCCTGCGCGGCATAACGGCACGTCGGGCGCACGAACTTGTCGGATCCGCGGTCACGGCAGCCGAGCGCGAGGGCCGGCCGCTCGAACTCACCGATCTCCACGCGCTCGCAACGGCGGCCGGGCTCGAGGGTCCCTTCGACGCGCCGCTCGACGCGCTCGCCTCGGTTCGCGCGAAGCGCACGGTCGGGTCGACCGAACCGGGGTCCGTCGCGGCGGCAATTTCTTCCCTTCAGGCGGTACTCGCCGAGCGCGAACGAAGGGTTCGTTAATGACGCGCGTTCACGTCGTCGGGGCTGCCGGATACGCCGCAAGCGAAGTCATCCGGCTGATCCTCGCCCACCCTCACCTGGAGCTCGGTGCGCTCGAAAGTTCGTCGCACGCGGGCTCGCCGATCGCGGAGCACGTGCCGGAGCTGCGCCGTTTCGAGCGCGCTTTCGATCCCCCCGGCACCCTTGAGGCAACGCTCGCGCCGGGCGACGCCATCGTCTTCGCCGGCGGCGCGGAACTCGCGCGCAAGAACGTGCCCGCCATGCTCGCGCGCGGCGCGCGCGTGATCGATCTCTCCGATGCATTCCGCCTGACGGCGCATGCGGAAGGGGCGATCTACGGCCTCGCCGAGCGCTACCGCGATGCCCTGCGCGATGCGCGTTTCGTCGCGAATCCCGGTTGCTATCCGACGGCGACCCTGCTCGCACTGCTGCCGCTGGCCCCGTTTGCCGCAGATATCGCGCAACTGATCGTCGACGCGAAGAGCGGCATTACGGGCGCCGGACGCACGCCCGCCACGGCCAATCTCTTCGCCGAAGTAGCCGGCGACGTGCGGGCGTACGGGCTCGACGGTCACCGCCACCAAGCGGAAATCGTGCAAGAACTCGGCGCCGCCGGCATCGAGGCGCCCCTGCTCTTCACGCCGCACGTGGTTCCGATCCGGCGCGGGATGCTCGCGGATTGCTACGCGATCTTCGAGCGCGAGCCCGAGGAGGCGATGATCCGGGCCTCTTACGAACGCGCGTACGGCAGCGATCGCTTCGTGCACGTTCTCCCGCCCGGCCGCGCACCTAGCGTCGCGGGCGTAGCGGGAACCAACGACGCTGAAATCCACGTATCGTGCAAGGGACGCGTCGTGCGCGTGATCTCGGCGATCGACAACCTGGGTCGCGGCGCGGCCGGAAATGCCGTTTTGAATCTCAATCTCATGCTGGGCTTGCCCGAGGAGTCTGCTCTCGATGATCGCGCCTCACGCGTCTGACCATTCGCATTCCAACGAGAATGGCACGGCGACGCGCCTGATCGAATTGCGCGGCGGCCTCGGCGCCGTTCCCGGCGTCAAGCTTTCGGGCATCGCCGCCGGTATCAAGAAACGCAAATCCGATCTTGCGGTCGTCGTGTTCGCCGAGCCGATGGCGTGTGCGTCAGTCATAACGACGAACGAAATCAAAGCCGCACCGCTGATCGTGAGCGAACAGCATATCGGGCTCAGCGGCACCTCCATGCGCGCGATCGTGTGCAACGCCGGGTGCGCGAACGCGTGTACCGGCGAACGCGGCGAACGCGACGCGCGCCAGACGGCACGCCAGGCCGCGGCGCTGCTGGGCATCGAGCCCTCTCAAGTGATCGTTGCGTCGACGGGCGTGATCGGCGTGTACCTGCCGATGGATCGCGTGGTGACGGGCCTCGCGCGAGCGGTTAAAGAGCTCGAGGAGGGCATGGAAGCCGCCTACGATGCCGCCGAAGCGATCATGACGACCGATAACGAACCCAAGCTCGCAGCCTACGCGTTCTACGACGGCGACACGCGCTACGTGGTGGGCGGCATCGCCAAAGGCTCGGGGATGATCGCTCCCAACATGGCGACCATGCTTGCCTTCATCGCGACCAACGCCCCGATGTCGCGCGAAGCGCTGCGCGACGAATTGAGGATCGCAAACGAAGCGACGTTCAATATGATTTCGGTGGACGGCTGCATGTCGACCAACGACTCGTGCTACGCCTTCGCACCGCCGGGCCAAGGAGCCGCGCCATCTGGATTTGCCGAAGCGTTGCGGGCCGTGACGAGGACGCTTGCGATCGCCATGGTGACCGACGGCGAAGGGGCAACCAAGACGCTCACGGTCGAAGTCTCCGGTGCGCGCGATGAAAAACAGGCGCAGATCGTGGCACGTGCGATCGTCAATTCCAATCTCGTCAAGACGGCGCTCTACGGCGAAGATCCGAATTGGGGCCGCATCGTTGCGGCCGCGGGCTCTGTCGGCGCGAACATCGATCCGGACACCTGGTCGCTCTTTTTGGGAGATAAACTTTGGGTGGATCGGGGGGCGCTGGAGATTCTCTCGGAAGCCGAGGGACATCGCGAACTTGAAAACACGTTCGTGAACGTGCGTTTAGATCTCGGGATTGGAGAAGCGAGCGCCACCGGCTGGGGCTGCGATCTCTCGCGCGACTACGTGCGCATCAACGCGCACTATCGGACGTAGCGATGTTCCGCACGCAATCCGCCATCATCGCGCCGGTCGAAGCGGTCCGCGAGCAATTTACCGGGGCACAGCATCTGCTTCAGAACTATAATCGGGCGCCTGTTGAGATCGTGCGCGGCGAAGGCTGCGAGCTGATCGACGCGGATGGAAATCGCTACCTCGATATGGTGGCGGGCATCGCGGTCTGCGCGCTAGGACACGCGCATCCGGCGATCACGGAAGCGATCGCGAAACAAGCCGGGACGCTCGTGCAGGCGAGCAATCTTTTCCATCACGAGCCGGCCGGAACGCTGGCAAACGAACTCGCGCGGCTATCGGGATTCGAGCGGGTCTTCTTCTGCAACTCGGGCACCGAGGCGAACGAAGCCGCAATCAAACTCGCGCGCAAACGAGCTTTTCGCAAAGGTGAATTCGAACGCGTCAAGATCGTTTCGTGCGAAGGCAGCTTCCACGGCCGTACGATGGGCGCGCTCGCCGCAACGGCGAACCCGCATTACAAAGAGGGCTTCGAACCGTTACCTGCCGGATTCGCCTACACGCCCTTTAACGATATCGGTGCGCTCGAAAACGCGATCGACGATACGACCGCAGCGTTTATCGTCGAGCCCGTGCAAGGCGAGAGCGGAGTAAAACCGGCGGACCTCGCGTTTCTGGAAGCGGCGCGGCGTTTGTGCGACGAGCACGGGGCGCTTTTGATCTTCGATGAGATCCAGTGCGGTATGGGGCGGCTCGGCACGCTGTTCGCGTTTCAAACCTTCGGCGTGCGGCCCGAGGTGATCACGCTCGCGAAATCGCTCGCGAACGGGTTGCCGATCGGTGCCGTGCTGATCGACGCCGGCGCCGCATCCGCCCTGCAACCCGGAGACCACGGCACCACCTTCGGCGGCTCACCCGTCCCCTGCGCGGCCGCACTCGCACATCTCAAGGTGCGTGCGAGCTTCAATATCGACGAGCACGTCAAAGCAGTCGGCGCTACCTTCTTCGCGGGCCTGCGCAAATTGCACGAGCAGCATCCTGAGATGTTCGGCGAGCCGCGCGGCACCGGCCTCATGCTCGGGCTTCCAGTGCGCGAACCATACGAGGCAAAGACCATCGTCGACCAAGCCCGCACGAACGAGCACGTTCTGTTCAATGCGGCAGGCGACAACACGCTGCGTTTCGTACCGCCGCTCATCTTGTCGCAATCCCAAGCCACGACAGCTCTCGACGCCCTGACCCGCATAGTAGACTCGTGGCGCGGGTCGACCCCGCCCGCATAAACGGCGATCCGACCTGAAAAACGAAGACGCCGATATCGAAGGTGAAGTCGCCGGCTCGCACATCGATGTGATCCCTCCGGGGCGAGGGTACCGATCGAGGATCAGGGCGTTCTTGTGGCTTGCTGTTGGAGAACACGCGCCGAAAATGAGCCCGCTCGCTTCGGCCGCGAGGATAACGGCGCCCATACCCTGAGCGTCCTCTGTCATGCAGCCTTCGAGCCCTTTTAACTAGGCGGGTCGACACCCGGACCCTATTTTATCGGAATAGCACGTTTCAATCTTTGTTGCGATACGAGAGGACCGAGACGGTCAAAGTAGTCGGGCACCCGTAGTCCGCGATCTACTCGGACGTTTCCGGCCAAGCGCAGCGGCAACATCGTGAAAGCCTGTTTGTGAAGGGCCAAAAGAGCTAGGACGATTCGGACGACCTGCGAGTAGAGTGAGACTTTCGGGCACTACGTACGTTCGATAACGGCGTTCGGCCGGAATTTTCGCTAAAATGTCCGTATAGGGAACGACCGTCGGCTTGACCGGCGGGTTTCTAACTGTTTCCTATGCGCGACTTTGCAACGCGTTCTCTTTCGTTTTTCCCGCTAGGAACTGACGATTGTTTGCTATGCCCCCGCTTCGCCGCATCCTGTGTCTCGCGCTTTCGGTGTCGATCGTGCCGCTGCGGGTTGCGAGTTTCGACGCCGTCGCCCCAGGCTCGGCGGCCGTGGGCGTCCATGGCAAAAATGCGTCGAAGGCCCAGCGCGAGGTCGAGAGCGCAAGTGCGCAGACGCTGCTCAGCGACACCTTCGAAGAGGCTGCGTCGGTAGCGAACACCTGGCTCGCGATCGGCGACGCTTGTTTAACGGCCGGAACCTCCGCGACGCCGAGTACGTCGATTCCGGCGTGCGGCTCAAACGCGCCGCAAGATGCCGCGGGCTCGGGCGCGCTGCAACTTACGCCCGGAACGCAAAACCAGAGCGGTATGATCGTGAGCAAAGCGGCGTTTCCGACTGCAAACGGGCTCAACATCACGTTTTCGTATAATGCCTTCGACGGAACGCAACCAGGTGCGGACGGCATCACCTCGCTCCTCACCGATGCATCGAAAGCTCAGCCGACCGCGATCGGCAGTCTCGGTGGTTCGCTCGGCTACGCTGGTTCGCCCGGCATTGCGAACGGCTATATCGGCATAGGCTTCGACGCATACGGAAATTACAGCGTGTCGGGCACGGGTCAAACGGGCGGCCCGGGGCGAACTCCGAATACGATTGCCGTTCGCGGAGCGGCTTCGCTAACGTATCCGTATCTCGGTGGGTACGAAAGCGGCGGCGTTGCAGCGAGCCTGCCGTTCTCGCTCGATGCTCCGGCGTCGACCACTCGTCCGGCGAGCCCGCCGATCATCAACGAAACACTGACGGCGGCCGGCGTGCTAACCATTTCCATCAACACAAACAATGGGAACGGCTTCGTAACCTATTTCACGCAGTCGATCGTCGGAACTTCCGGCCAGCCCGCGGTCCCGGCCAACGTGTATCTGGGATTTACGGGATCGACCGGCGGCAGCTACGAGCGCCACCTGATTACCGGTTTGACGGTAACGACGATCGGCACGACGGCGGCGAGCCCAACTCCGACGCCGTCGCCGTCGCCGTCACCTACTCACTCACCATCGCCGTCACCCACTCGGTCACCCTCGCCCACGCCGTCGCCCGTCGCATCCGCCGCCGCAACGCCCTCGCCCTTGCCGCTCTCCACCGCGGGGGTTTCGGGCGATGCATTCTCGGAGCCGAGCACGCCGCCGAACGCGTGGGGCTATGCCGGGCGGCCGTGCCTCACGGCGGGAACATCGACAACGCCCACGACCTCGATCCCGGCTTGCGGAACGAACGCGCCGCTCGACCCGAGCGGAGAGGGCGCTCTTCAGTTGACCGGAGCGGGTCCGAATTTCGCCGGCATGGTGGTAAGCGAGACGCCGATTTCAACCGCGAACGGTGTGCACGTTACGTTTAGCGACAACGCGTTCGGCGGAACGTCTCCGGGGGGCAACGGCGTCCTCGTGTTCTTCACCAATGCCTCGGCGCCGCCGCCCGTCAGCTTAGGTGCGGCGTATGGCGCGCTCGGGTATGCGAACGCGTACGGCGTAGCGGGCCTCGCGAACGCCTACCTCGGTGTGGCCTTCGATGAAGCCGGCGCCTTTTCAAGCACGTCAGTCGGGCCGGGCGGCCCCGGCACGGTCCCGGAAACGATTGCCGTTCGCGGCGCCGCGTCAGCGAAGTACACGTACATCGGCGGCTACGAAAATGCTTCCGGAGTCGCAGCGAGCCTCCCATTCGACCTCGACGCTGCGGGAGTGACGGTCCGGCCGGCGACGCCCCCTACGATGGACATCGTGCTTTCTTCGACGGGCCTGCTGACGGTGTCGATCGACCGCCACGACGGCAATGGTTTGCTACCCTACTATTCGCAATCCATCGTCGGTCGGAGCGGCGAACCTGCCGTCCCCGCCAACGTGTACGTCGGTTTGAGCGCCTCAAGCAGCAGTGTGTACCAACGGCATCAGATCACCGGACTCGCAATCGCCCCTGATCCCGGCAGCGTCCCGGGAACGACATTCGTGCCTACGAGCATTGCGAGTCTCGTCGCTTGGTACGACGCCTCGAAGCCGGCGAACGTCACGGCTTCGGGCGGTGCCGTGTCGGCGTGGCTAGATAGCAGCGGTAAAGGAAACGCCCTCGCGCAATCGACGACCTCGGCGCGGCCAAGTTTCCTTACCGCAGGGATCAACGGGCTTGGCAGTTTGTCATTTGCTTCGTCTGCGTATCTGACGAGCACGAATACCTCCCTTTCTACGGCACTCTTTAATGCCTCGACCGTCTTCTTCGTAACGAATCAGGCCGCGAGCGCGCAAAGCAGCTCCGTCGGCTCGGCGGGTGCGGTCAATGCGTCTCCCACTTGGGATCTGCGCCTTTCCAACAGCGGTACGTCGCAGTTCTACTTCAACAACGCGGGTGCCGGACTGCTGGCCCCGGCAGACGTGCCGAATGGGCCGGCGATCTGGACGGCGGCGGGCAGTTCTGCCGGTGCGATTCAGGAGCTTCGCAAGGACGGCAACAACCTTTCGGTCTCGACGGGCCCCGGCGCCACGGTCTCAGGCACTTACCCCTTTGTCGTCGGCGCAAATCTCGCTTCAGGGGTCGCCTCGTACCTGTACGACGGCCAGATCGGCGAGATCGTCATCTACGACAGTTTGCTTTCCTCCGCCCAAACGGCCTCGGTCGAAGGCTATCTCGCCTGCAAGTGGGGATTGCAGAATCGTTTACCAGCGAACCATCCGTATCGCACGGTGTGCCCCGGCGGTGGGACTTCCGTGTCGATGCCGATCCCAACACCCTCGCCGAGCGCTCTCGTGGATCCGCTGCAAATTCGCAGTAACAACGGCGAACTCGTCTTCAACGTCATCGCGAGTCAGAACGCAAGCGGCGCACCGCAACTGACGTACAACGGCTCGAGCGTTCCGCCTACGCTGCGGCTGCTGCCGGGCGATACACTGATCGTCAATCTGACCAATAATCTGCCGGTGCCGCCGGCGGGCGCGGGCTATCTCAACGATACGAACCTGCACTATCACGGGCTCCACGTCAGTCCAAATTCGCCCGCCGACGATTCGATCGACCTCTTAGCGATGCCGGGACAGTCACTGCACTACGAGATTCCTATTCCCATCGATCATCCGACGGGACTCTACTGGTATCACACGCACTCGCACGGCGAAACAGACCGGCAGAACCTCTCCGGCATGTCCGGCGCGCTCGTCATCGACGGGATCTCGCAGTACGCTCCGCAGGTCGGGAATATGCCCGAGCGCATCCTGATCGTGCGTGACGTAGAGCCGGCGGGGCAGGTGCTTCCGGATGCGGATCCCAAGCAAGTCGCAGCAATGCTCTGGGCGATGCGGCATTCTTCATCGCCGAGTCATCGGATGATGATGAACCCCTCGGTGCGCGGCAAGAGCAACGCGAAGACGCGCAATCCTTACGTCGTCGTGAACCGGCACTATCGGGCCATGGTGCATCCGCTCACGGCCGATACGCATTGCACGGGCACAGAAACACCCGTGAAGAATTGGACTCTCAATGGGCAGACCGTGCCGCTGGTCGGCATCCGCCCCGGAGAACAGCAATTCTGGCGGCTCGTCAACGCGGGCTCCGACACGTACTTGAATTTCGCGATAGATAATACGACGATGCAAATAATCGCGCTCGACGGCGTTCCGCTGGCAAGCGTCGGCAACGCGCCGCTTACCGTCTCAAATTTCGTCGTGCCGCCCGCGAGCCGCATTGAGTTCATCATCACCGGACCACCCGCCGGTACCACCTCGTATCTGCGTACCGAGTGTTTCGATGCGGGAGCCGATGGACCGGCGATGCCCGCGGCCGTCCTGGCGCAGATCAGCTCGACGACCTCTCTCACCGACGACGCGAAGCATCGCGAGCGCCGCGTAAGCTCGAAGCGCCGGCCTCGCGTGCACACGGCCGCCTTCATACGCCACTATGTGAAGACGGCAACCACGCCGCTGGTCTCGCAAACGCTGACGTACAGCGATCAAGATACGATTAACGGCCTCACCTACGATCCGGGTGCCGCTCCGCAGTTCTACGCTCAGGTCGGCACGATGCAATCGTGGCAGATCGTCAACGTATCGAACCAAGTGCATACCTTCCACATGCACCAGGTGCACTTTCTGGTCGATCAGATCGTGGGCGGCACGGCGATCGAACAGAGTAACGTCGGACAAGTCCTCGATAATATCAGCGTTCCGGCCGCCACCGCCAACGGGCCGGGCACGGTATCGTTGACGATGGATTTTACCGATCCGTCGATCCTCGGTACGTTCTTGCTGCACTGCCATATCGCGTCGCATGAAGATCAGGGTATGATGAGCAAGATCCGGATCGGCACGGCTCCCCCTCTCACCACAAATATGTCGAGCGGAACCACGTTCGCTTCGACGAACGCCTCCGCGCAAACCGTCACGGTGAGCGGAGGACAGGCTCCATACTCCGTGAACGGCTGTTCCGGCGTAGTCAATGCAGCCGTGAGCGGCGCGCAGATTGTGATCGCGCCGGTGGGTGCCGGGCAGTGCGTTCTCACGGTCGCCGACAGTTCCGGCTTGACCGCGAACATCACGATTACCGTGGCCGCTGCTGCGGCGGCGATGACCGTCTCTCCGAACTCGCTCGCGTTCTCCGCTCCGGGCTCGGCCGGGCAGAGCGCTACGATCTCTGGGGGTACGCCGCCCTACAGCATAACGGGTTGTACGAACGTCGCCGCCGGCTCGATTGCGAGCGCGATATTGACGGTGGTTCCCGAGGGTGTCGGATCCTGTACGCTCGTTGTCTCGGATTCTGCATCTCATACGGCAAGCATCTCAGTCGGCGTCAACGCACCGCCGTCGGGCTCAATACTCGACAACGACACGTTCCATCAGAACACCGCGCGTCAAGGCTGGTATAAAGGCGAGACGCAGCTGACGAGTGCGAACGTTGCCTCGGGCAGCTTTGGATTGCTCGGGACGCTGAGCACCCCCTCCGGCATGCCCGCCTTCGGCAAGGTATACGCCCAACCGCTCTACGCGAGCGGCGAATCGATCGGCGCCACGGCACATAACCTCGTGATCGTTGCAACGGAAACGGATCAGGTCTACGCGTTTGACGACGCTACGGATCAAGTGGTGTGGGGGCGCAATTTTACGAATCCGTCGGCCGGTATCAGGCAGCAATTGGCGACCGATACGAACTGCCCCAACATCAATCCCAATATCGGCATTACGTCGACGCCCGTCATCGACCGTTCGAAGGACCGTATGTACGTGGTCGTTGCTACCTACGAGAGCGGCGTCTTCCATATGCGCCTGCATTCGCTATCGCTGCAGAACGGTACCGATGCCGTAACGCCCGTCGAAGTGAGCGCCTCGACGACACTCGCGACGGGCGGCGTCGCGACGACCGATCCTGAGTATAATTCGAGTCGCGCGGCGCTGTTGGAGGCGAACGGAAACATCTACGTCGGCCTAGGCTCCCACTGCGATTACCATTCGGCCGCTACGCACGGCTGGATACTCGCGTTCTCCGCCGCGACCCTCGCGCCGGCCGGCAACGCGGCCGATCTCACGAATTCGAATAACGGCACGTCGTATTTTCTCGGTTCGATTTGGATGAGCGGGTACGGGCCCGCGGCAGATAGCGCGGGAAATGTCTATTTTGCAACCGGTAACGGCATCTGGGACGGCGTCTCGAGCTTCGCAATGTCGGTCCTAAAATTGCCTGGAAACCTCAATATGACCGGCGGATCGTACTTCACCCCGATCAACGAGTTAACCGAATCCAATGCCGATCAAGACTTTGCCTCGGGCGGCGTTCTGCTGCCGCCTGACGGCATATCGACCGCTTACCCGCACATGCTCGTGGCGGGCGGCAAGTGGGGCGCTAAATATGTGCTCAACAGGGACCTTCTCGGCGGCCAGCAGACGGCCGACGCGGGCGCTCTATGGAGCGAGATCATTGCCGGGGGAACGTGGGGCGGCCCCGCGTACTTCCAAGACTCGAGCGGTGCTTCGTACGTGATCTATGGAGATGGCGAACCGCTGTACACATTCAAGATGTCGACCACCACCGGAGCGCTGGCCGCGTATGCTGAATCGGCCAACGTCGGCTGCCTCGAGTGCCGCGACCAGGGCTCGCAGCCGGTAGTGTCCTCGAACGGAACGACGCCGGGAACGGCCGTGGTGTGGGCCCTTAAGACGCCGAACAGTGCCGGAGGCACGATGTATCTCTATGCATTCGACGCGCTGAAAATGACGACGCTCTTCGACGGCGCCGCAGGAGTTTGGACGAATGCGGCCGGCCAGAGTAACGTAGGTGGAGCGCTCGTATCGCCGCTGGTCGCGAACGGCCGCGTCTACGTTCCGACGGACGGCTCGGTTGCGATCTTCGGATTACAGCCATAGAATGGGAGGGCAGATGGACCGGTTTAGACCCGCAAGTTTCGTGACGTTGCTCTCAATGGTATCGATTCTCGTAACGCGGCCGGTGGCGGCAGCTGCGCAATCGCATCCGTCGACGCAGGCTGCCCCTTTGCGTGGCGGCATCGGTCTGGGGCGATCGAGCGGGCTAAGCCGCACGGTGCACAACGTTTTCGGGACGATCGTTTCGTTCACGAATTTGCAGACGAACTTCGTCTTGCGCACGCGAACGGGCCATCTCATCCTCGTCGATGCTGCGAAGGCCGCGACCAGCGGCGCATACTCCGCTCCTCTTTTCGTAGGGAAGCTCGTCGTCGTCAACGGCAATTACGATGCGAGACATGTCCTCTACGCGACGGCCGTTTCGTCTATGACGCATCTGGACGCCGGGACTCCCCCCGACACGTAGTCCGGCAGCCAAGGCCGGCCACCCTGACGACACCGGGCTTAGATGATCCTCAGCAAAACCGCGCTAGCCGCCGCGACGTCGAGAGCCAGCGTCGAGCCGCTTGCCGAGATGCCCGGCTCGATGTTCGGAAGCCAAACGCCGTTGGCGGCTACCGTAGCGCCACTGAGCAGGGTCCCGGTAGTCGCGCTAAGGCCGGCGCCGGAGAGGACGAGCGAATTGGCACCCGAGGCTGCTGCTCCAAGGGCTATCGTGGCAAAAGCTGCGTTCGAGGGATCCTTGTTTATGATGACGAGGTATGTCGCCCCGTCGTTCCCGGCGACCGCATACGCAGTCATCGAGACCTCGGCATTCACATTGACGGCGTACATCCGTCCTTGCGCTATCTGCGCTACGAAGAGCATGGCATAGTACACCGGCCGCAGGTCGACGGGCGCCCCATTCTTGTCGGCGATCGGAGTGTATCCCGGGCCGTCGCCGCCTCCATGAAAATTAACGCCCGCCGATCCGTACTGTGCGTTGAGCATCAAGAAATCTATCGCCCACAGGGCGGATCCGAACGCATCGCTGACGCCCGGCGCTCCGCCGTTGTAATACGAATTGGCTTCGGCAAGCCGATAACCGTTCGAAATGCCGAGAGAACCGGCCGCGCTTTGCAACGTCGTAAGCATACTCAGCAGATAGGAACTGGGAGCCAAGAGTTCCGACATCGTTGACGACGCACTTTGTCCGTTGCCGCAATAGTAATGCTGCGTCAGGAGATTGATTTGCGAACTTTCGCTCGAGGCGAATGGAACGGTCCACGTTCCGGTATTGGCGGCGGAAGCGGGTCCGCTCAGCGGCGCGTTCGGCACGGCCTGGCGGATTGCCGACGCATAGCTCGACCATTCGGTAATGAAATCCGATACGTCGTACGCTGAGGGGCGCAGGCCTTTCATCGCGTACTGATCGCACTCATTGCCGATCTCGAAGTTGAAAAGGCTGCTGCCGAATGCGCTCGCCGCATAGGCCGCCTCCGCGGCGGCCGATGAAGGGGTATTCGTAGCGAGATTGATTCCGTAAATGATACGCCAGCCTGTTGCCTGGGCGAACGCGGCGAGCGCACTAATATCGGAAGGCGCCACTTGCCCGTTCGTACCGCCGGGGCCGTTTGGCGTCCACGTGGTTTGATCCACGGAGTTGCCGCCGATACGCAATATGCTTGCACCCAGCCTGGTAAAGCAGGCGATCAATCCCGTGTTCCCAGCATTGAACGTGTTCGCCGAAATTTTACTCTTCTCGTAGCTCAGCCCCGCCAACATTGGCGGCAGGACGCCCGTCGTTTGCGAGCGGGTGATGGTAATACTAGCGCTGCTCGAAGCCGCATTAGGCGCCGCTGTCGGCGTCGGGCTCGGCGACGTGCCGTTGACCGGTTTTTGCGCCGAACCGCTCGGGGCAACGTTGATAACACCGCCGCCGCTGCATCCCGCAAGACCGGTACCGATGGCGCCCCCGCTCAAGAGTAAGAAGCGTTGACGCGAGAGCGCCGCCTCGGTTAGGTTTTTCAACTTTGCCTCGAACGCGAACGTAGCAGCAACATAAGGTGTCATCGAAAGTATCGGCTCGCCGCGTGGCCCGTGTTACGCGATCTGGGGCGGCTACGCGCGCTGAAAACCGACAGCGCACAAGGCAGCCTAGCCAAGGAGTCGGCCGTTTGAGGTTTACGGGATGCATTCCTTCGCAGTTCGGGACGCCGGCATCCAGGGTGGCCGAGCTGCCGGGTAAGGGGGCCTGAAACATCGCGGCGAACTTCGGGCGATGCGAAATACGGTATTCGACCGTCTTAATTTTCTGCGCGCCGGTGCAGCTGTGGTCGCCGGCGGCATCGTCGGATGCGGCGGGGGCTCCGGAGGCAGCGGCACGCCGCCGCCCGTGCCCACCCCCGTTCCCACCGCAGGTAACGTAGCAGCGGTTACGATCCACCCGGCGATTACCGGCACGCTCACATCGATGTTTGTGGGCCTTAGTTACGAAAAGGCGAACGTCTCCTCGGGATTGTTCACCTCGGCCAACGCCTCGCTCATCGGCTGCTTCGGGCGGCTAGGGACGAGCCTGCTGCGCTTTGGAGGCAACACGACCGACCAAACCACCTGGGTGGGCACCGGTAGCGGGGGCGTAGCCGGGCAAGTTGCGCCGGCCGACATCAACGCTTTGGCCACGTTCCTGGCCGCTACGGGATGGCAGGTGCTGTACGCTATTAACCTCGGCAGCAACACTCCGCAGAATGCCGCCGCAGAAGCGGCCTACGTCATTCAAACCCTCGGCTCGAGCTTGTATGCCTTCGAAATCGGCAGCCAGCCCGATCTGTACGGAACCAACGGTATCCGGCCTTCACCGTACACGTTCTCGGATTTCCTCTCCGAGTGGCAGACCTACGCAAGCCAAATAACGGCGGCCGTCCCGGGCGCGAACCTGGCCGGCCCCGCAACGTCCTCCGAGAACGTTCAAGGTTGGACCGTACCGTTCGCACCCGCGGAAGCATCCGAAATAACGCTGCTGACCCAACATTATTATCGCGGCAACGGAACGTCGGCGAGTTCTACGACGGCCGAATTGCTAGCCGGAGATCCGGCACTTCTGGGCGACTTCCACGCCCTGCGCTCTGCTGCAACCGGCGCTAAAATCTCCGGCGGGTATCGCATGGCCGAAACGAACTCTTTTTCTAACGGGGGAGCCCTCGGTGTCAGCGATGCATACGGTTCCGCGCTGTGGGCGCTGGACTATATTATGATCGGGGCCGAAAACGGCTGCGCCGGTTTCAATTTCCACGGGGGAGGCGACAGCGGCGGCTATACGCCCATCGCCGATTCGAACAACGCGGTCGTGGACGTTCGTCCGGAATTCTACGCTCTGTTAATGGTGCGGCAGATCTCGCCCGGCTCGGTGTTGACCGTCACGACCGACACCTCGCTGCCCTTCACTGCCTATGCCGTCGCAGGCGGCGACGGCGCAACCTATGTCGTGCTGGTCAACAAGGGCGCATCTGAAAAGGCGGTAGTATCGGTAACGCTTCCGTCGAGCTTTTCACACGGCACCACTCTAGCGCTTGCCGGCCCCAACCTCGACGGCACCAGCGGAACGACCCTAGGCGGCGCTGCGGTGGCGCCGAACGGGCAGTGGACTCCACTCGCCTCGACGCCGTTCGCCATCGGCGGAACGAGCTTTCAACTCGACGTGCCGGCAGCGAGCGCGCTGCTCGTGCGGTGCACGTAGCCGGCCTCGCCAATCGAATCATGCAAGAAGGCCATGTGATATACTTCCTCCACATGGCTTCTCCAAATTGCAATGTGTGCTCTGGCTCCACCGGTGTACCGCGATGACCGCTAACGAAGCGACGCGCGTAACGATGGAGGAAATAACGGCGCTCGCCAAGCGTCGCGGTTTCATTTTCCAATCGAGCGAGATTTACGGTGGACTCGGCGGGTTCTTCGATTACGGTCCCCTCGGAGCCGTCCTCAAGCGAAACGTCAAGGATGCGTGGTGGCGCGAGATGGTCGAGCTGCGCGACGACGTCGTGGCCTTCGATGCGTCGATCATCATGCATCCGAGCGCGTGGATCGCTTCGGGCCACGTTGCCGCCTTTCACGATAAGCTCGTCGATTGTAAAAATTGCAAGCACCGCTTCCGCGCCGACCACTTAGCTTCACTCGAGAAGTGCCCGGATTGCGGCATGCGGGACACGCTCACGCAGCCGCGCAACTTTAATCTGATGATGCAGACTTCCATCGGTCCGATGGAAGATTCGGCCTCACGTGCGTACTTGCGCCCGGAGACGGCTCAGGGCATCTTCGTAAACTTTAAGAATATCTATCAGAGCGCACGCAAGCGACCGCCTTTCGGAATCGCGCAGATCGGCAAATCGTTTCGCAACGAGATCACTCCCGGCAACTTTACGTTTCGCGTTCGAGAATTCGAGCAAGCAGAGCTCGAGTACTTCGTTCCGAACGACGGCGGAGACATGGCCTGTTACGAAGAGTGGGTTGCGGCTCGCAAGAAATGGTATAGCGATTACGGCATCAGGGAAGATCGCTTACGTTTCTATGAGTTGACCCCCGAAGAGCGTCCACACTACGCGAAGGCCGGCACCGACGTCGAGTACCTCTTCCCATGGGGATGGGGCGAACTCGAATCGATCGCGCATCGTGGAACCTACGACCTCGACGCACACATGAACCTCTCGGGCAAGGACCTCACCTATTTCGACGAAGCGACGAAGACGAAATATACGCCGATATTAATCGAGAGTTCGGCCGGCATGGACCGTACTACGCTGACGATGCTCGTCGACGCATACGAAAACGAAACGATCGTCGACGCGGACAGCGGCAAAACCACGTCCCGCGTAGTCCTGCGATTCCATCCGAAGATCGCTCCCGTCCAAGTAGGCGTATTTCCGCTAGCTCGCAATAAACCCGAGCTTGTGGAGCGGGCGAAGCGGATCGAGCGCGATCTACGGCCGTTCGCACGCACGCAGTACGATGAAGGAAATGTCGGGCAATTATATCGCAGGCAGGACGAGATCGGTACACCTTTTTGCGTGATGGCCGATTACCAAACGCTCGACGATGCCAGCGTCACCGTGCGTAATCGCGATACGATGCTGCAAGACCGGGTCGACGTCTCGCAGATTCGGTCGTACCTCGCCGAACGGTTGTAGCCGGAGATTCAGGAAGAGCTTAGATCGCCTTCGGATACCTCATGCTGATGGCTCGAACCGATGCCACGATGCCTGGGTCCGCCTCGGCTCCACTCCAAAACGTTCGCTACCATGGCGGCGCGGTTCCGGGAACCGGTCTTCTTTAGGAGGCGTTTGAAGTAGCCTTGCACCGTGTGCTCGCTGATGTGCAACGCTCCCGCGATCTCAGCGGCATTTGCGCCTTCGAGGATCAACATTAGGACCTCGTGTTCGCGTTTCGTAAGCGCATAACGCCTGGCCGCGACCCGCACGGTATCGCGGCTGCGAAAAGGCTCGAGCATAAGCACGAACAGGACTCTCCCAGAGCCCTTCAATCGGCGCAAACGCATCAGATGTCCCGGGGCAACGAAGGTGGAGCGAGCGGCGGACCCTTGCGTGGTAGCGGGCACATCCATCAGGGCCAGAGCGACGGCGCACAGATCGGGTCGAAGCCGCCCGGGCTCCGGACAAAAATCTACGAGGTGGTCGAAAGCATTTTCTTGCGATTCGTAAACGATTGCGCAGGTCTCATCCACGACGAACAATAGCGGCTCTTTTCGCTCTCGAGCGCGATCGAGCCGGTTTTGGGGATCGGAGTGTTCGTCCATCGACCTATCAACAACCTGAGCGAACGAGCCTTCGTTCTGAAAAAGAGCAATAACAGTTCAAGCCTGCCGTAATTACTCCGCCCAGGCATGCTTAAGTAGTACGGCATTTTGTGCGGGAGCTGCGTCCCGAAAAAGCCATCTGAGCCAGCTTCCATTCATATCGGCAAAGGGCAGGAAGCTCTTAAGACCCGCTCTCATAAAGGTGCGCTACCTAGCACACGACCTCGCCACCAAATGTCCGACGCCGCCTAAGGCGCCGACGCGGTGTGCGCTTACTCCGGCGAGGAGGACGGTGTAGGCGACGGGCTAGGCGACGGGCTAGGGGTCGCCACCGGCATCTCGTGCCAGGTAATCGACATTTGTAATGAAGCCTGCCCGAGATAGGGTTCCGGCGTGCTCACCGCCGGCGGTGATGCAGCGTTTACGCTCTGGGCGCCCGTAGCCGAAAGCGTGCAGATATAGCGCGTCACGTTGCTGGGTATGCGCAGCCCCCTGCCGCTGCAATCGTACGATGGGCCGCGACTAAGGGTATACGCGTCGACCACGACCGTCCTAGGATCGTTGTTCTTGAGGGAAACCCGAAACTTTCCGTTCATCAACTTCGTGACGACGAGAGTAAGTCTCCCGTCCTGTGTAGTCTCGCCGGAGGCAAGGGTTGCCGAATTCGTTAGCAGCGCAAATCCAGGAGAAGAAATGAACATCGCGGCTAATGCGCACCAGAGCGCAATCCAGATGCGCAAGAGCCGAGTAGTCGCGACGGCACTTTCCGTTCGTTGTCTGACGAGATACGCCATAGTATCCTCGTTCCTCGAACGAGCGCTGCTCGTCCTCCTTGACCAAGCCCTTCCCGAACCAGGCTCGCCCGCGTATTTTCAAATGGCGTGCTGGAGCGGATCGCTGAATTGTGATACGCACGACTCTTTTCGAAAATTTCGAGCTGAGGGGCCTATATCTCCGATGCCATACATATGGACTTTTGGCTGCGCCTGCGCGGCTTCGGTGTCGCGTTGTTGCTTCCCGTCAGTGCATGCAGCGGTGGCGGCGTCGGCGCGAGTGGTTCGGGCGCCATTCCCGAATCGGCCGTTGCAATACAGCAGCCGGGCGGAGCCATCGACCCTGCCGCAGCTTCGACGCAGACGATATGTGTCGGCGGCAATGAATTTAGTACGACGGAAGACGATGAATTTTCAGAAGATTCGTCGCTCGGCTCGATGTGGGCCACGAAGCTACCGTGGGGCAGAACCAACAACGCAGGGACGGACGATGCGTACTACACCGATCCTACCGCCGGCTTCGGCGGTTACGATCCCGTGTCGTTCAGTGACGGCGCGATGAACATCACGGCAGAACCCGTCCCGGCTACTGACGCGAACGCTCCGGCGCTCTCCATCGACGGCACAAAGCGTCACTGGCTATCTGGCGCACTTTCGGGGCCCCCACAAACGTATGGTTACGTCGAGATATCGGCAAGAGAACCGAATTTGCAAGGATTCTGGCCCGCCCCGTTGTGGCTTTTCGGTACGAGCGGAAAGCAGCCGTTTACGCCGCCGGCTTTTCAGGAACTCGACGTGAATGAACTTCTAGGAAGCACCTTCGGCAAATCGTCAGTGCAGCAAACGATGCTCTATGGCTACCGCACTCCGACAGATGGCATACCGGTCCGCACGGTTATAAGTCCCGACCCCGGTACTACTTTTCACACCTACGGCGTTCTGTGGACCGCGGGAAAACCGGGGACAGTAACGTTCTACGTCGATCGTCATGTCGCAACCCCAACGTACCCGGCTCAGTCCAACTACCCGATGATCCCAATCATAAGCCTCCAAGTGTTCGCATCCGGAACGTGGTCATTACCACCGGTCGATAACACTCCACAAACGATGTCGTTGCAATACTTCCGCTGGTATCAACCGACGACCGCGAGCTGCAGCCCATCGAACATCGTGGCAGCAGCGGCAACGCGAACGGGCAGTCGGGAAGTCGCCGGCTTCCACTAAACAATCGTTCTCGCCGGCGGCCGTAACAGAACTGAGCCTAGGCCGCCGCCTTCTTTCGAGTAATAAAAACCTTTTCGCCGCGCACGAGCGCGTACGTCTGCAAGTTGGGCTCAACTGCGGTGAACTCCTCAACATCAAAACCTGCTTCGACGATGCGGCGGCGCAGATCTCCGCCGTAGTAACGGACGTGATCCTTTTGACCGAAATGCCAGATCCGGTCTGCCTCAGTTGTGATGGAAGCATTCTCGTAGGTCTCCGACCAACCCTCAACGATAGGAACCATGATAAGCGCGAAGCCGTCAGATCGCAGAACGCGAATAAGCTCGGCGAGCGCTCGTCGGTCGTTTACATGTTCCAGCACGTGCGAACATAGAATAACGTCCACGCTCTGGTCGGGTAGTGCTATCTGCTCGATGTTCAGCACCATGTCGGCCCGTAAGGGTGCTATGTCTGCGGATTCATACGATCCTACGATCGGCTTGACGATCCGCTGCATGACGACCTCCGGCGCAAAATGGAGCATCTTGCGTCCCGCTAATAGCTGCCGGTGGCTGTTAACCCAAAGTGCCAGAAGCCGGTGACGCTCGAGGCTACCACAGCGGGAGCATTTCGCGTTGTACCGGGGCGGATAACCATACGCCCTGAAGCGACCGTGGAAACCGCAGATATTGCACGTGGACTTCGGACCGCCAAAGATCAATCTGGCGAGAACCTTAACAATGTAAAAGAAACATCTGATTCGATCGAGCAGACGCGAGATAATAGTGCTCTTCAGGAGTGCTCTCATACTGTGGGCCTTTTTACTAGCTATAATATGCTCCAACCATCTTTCTTTTGGACCGTCGCTCCCGCTTATATCTAGCCGACACGGCTCCCTTCCCAACATTTTGATAACGGCCAATGGGCCATCAGTTGAAACTCCATGGGTTAAAGCGGGACCAAAGTGCAGAGGCCGAGCCCTCAACGGCGCCCTCGAGTCCGTTCATCGTCGATAACGCTCGATTTTCGACATCATGTACCCGACATCTCCTCCGGTTGGAACTAACCGCGGGATCGGCCTGTGAAGCACTAATGGATAGCAGAACAGCGTGGCAACCAAGCGAACGAGAGATGAAAGGAGGAGCGCAAATGCAGCCCCGCTCAAGCCCATCCGCGGCACGAGCAGCACGAGGAAAGCGATCGACGTCGCTATCCAACCTGCTTGTAGCAGCGTCACAGTACCGGGACGTCCAGTCGAGTTGAAGGCCTGTGCCAAGACGGAAGCCGCGCCCATGAGAAATGTCTCGCCGATTAGAACGCGCGTGATCGGCGCTGCGGCGGTAAATGCGCCGCCGTAAAATAGCGGCAGCACCACGGGTATGATGGCAAGTGAAACGAGTGCGCCGGCAAACGTGACCAGGTTGCTGATCCGAACCATCCTTCCCACCAGTGCCAGCGCCTTATCGAACTCGAGCCCGCTAGCTTTCGGAAGCAACACCATGTTGAGCGAAATCTGGAGCACGTTCAGAGTCCGAGACGCAGCCAGCGCGACGGTGTACAGCCCGAGCGATGCGGGCGACAGGAACACAATGATTACCGCTTGATCGACTTGGCTGGAAAGCGTGAAGAACACGTCGGTGCCGTACGTTCTCAGCCCGTAAGAGAGTAGGGTCCGTGAATCGGGAATAAGTGAATGCAGGTTAAATGAAAATCGTTCCGCTAAGTCGCAGCCCAACCACACCGTCTGAACCACAAGCGGTACGAAGAGCGTGAGCCCTGCAGTAAATGGCGTGAGGGCATGAAGCAGCCAAAGCACCGCGAGGCCGAGTAGCGTAAACAATGTAGGCCATAGGCGGCTGGCGTTAGAAGGCGCAAAAAGTCCTCGGGCCTCTAGATTGGCCCGAAAGACGTTGCCTAGCAAAATTGCCGGCGAAAAAAGTAAGATGACTTGCGCCGAGCGTATGACGTCCGGCGAATATCGCGTTAGGTAAAATGGGACAACGAAAGATCCAACCGCCGCTCCAATTGCACCCGCCGCCGCGGTGAGGATGACTGCAGCGAAGAGAAAGCCTCCCTCGGAATGTCTGCTTCGGCTCGTGTGATATGTGAGCGCGGGCGAAATTCCCAACCCGGCGAGGCCACTAACTAAGTACGGCCACAACACGATCGCACTCTGGGCGCCGCGTCCCGCGGGTCCCAAGGCACGGGCAGTGATCATGCCGCAACCCAGCGTGAGCACGAGGACCAATGCCTTGACGACAAGTGACTGAACGACGGACGTTGCCGCCGTCCTCGCGAGCAGAATCTTGTTTAAACTAATCAGCGCTGTGCCGGTCCTTGCTCTCGGAATTTCGTTTTGCAACGAATTTCGTCCCCTTCACCTGAATTAAGAAGTCTAGCGGAATCAGAGCTCAAGAATCTGCTTCCAAGATTCAAAGCATCGAGCGGCTCCGTTTTTCGATCTAAGTTCTTCTACGACACGACGGGGATCGATGTGCTTAAGTTGCGACACGACGTTGCTCAAATCATCGCCGTCGAATACGTTAACGAAATCAAATTGCGTTTGCAGGTACGAGCTGAAGTCGCCACGCCGCGCGAGAATGTTGGCCCCGAACGACGCTGCATGGAAAAATGCTCCCGAGACGATCATCGTATCTTCCATGTGCGGAAGGACGAGAAATTTCGTACGAACGAGAAGCGCATTAAGCTCGGCATCGGGCAGAAATCGCCCTGTAAATTCCACATCCAACCTTCTCGCCTCAACTATCCGTTGGAGTTCCGCGAGAAGATCCGGATCACGAACGGAGCCCGCGATGTGAAGTGACTTCTCCCTGGGCCATACCTCAAGCAGCCGGTCGAGCCCCTTATAGCGTTTGATTGCTCCGAAATACAGGAACTCGATGTCTCGAACCGTCTCGGGGAGATTACCCTCAAAATAGATCGGGTGCGGCGACACGATGGATTGGATCGCGCCTAGTTCTCGGTGTGTTACGATCTTTGTGGAAAGCCGCTGCATCAATGCGAGCAGTAGATCCTGCCTAAAGTACTTGCGCGGGAGATCGTGCGGCCAGTAATTGTGCCGTACCCAAATGATTTTCTCACACGCAACCTTCAGTGCTAATAGGGCGACTACGTTCGAAAGGAATGTCCGGTTTGGCTTCGTTTTGTGGTAGCCGGTACGGTCTTCGAAGAGGTTGAGTATAGCGACCGTCCCGGACCTACGAAATACGTTTTTTACTAGCGCGAGGGGGTGCAGTGGCCGGATGTCGTTGCAAAGGCCCTTAAGAATCTGAATTTGAAGCTTGGGATAAAGATTTCCCTCAAGGATAACCGGATAGAAATATATTCTCCTGATCATTGCAGTCGTAGGTCACCGCCTAACTTCGAATGCGTGGGATCCGTCTAAAGAACGGTCGCGCCTCACAGCATAGTCACGGCGTCGTCGCGAGAGGTACCTTGCGTTGGCCGATTCCCAAGAAATCCGCTTTCGGCGAGGCGGACAGCCTTCCATGCAGTGTTTATTCGATAGGCGCTTGGTCCACACCGTCTTTCGATAACTGACAACTTCTTACCATAAGCAGAAACGCCGCGGCGGCGGAAGAAAACTTCGGAACTGCGAGCGCTCCCCGTCACGTCGGCAGTCTATTGCGCCAAACGAGTGGCTAGCCGTATCCTATCTCGCTTATTTTTCATTTCTCTGCATTGGCCATTAACGTGTACGTCGTGATCGACCAGGGCGGTAAAGTAACGAAAACGGGAGACTTCCACGAGTCGCCCGATTTTGAAATGGGCCCGTTCCAAGGTCCGTTGTCTCTCGTTTCATCGTAGATCTTCTTCGAATATTGCAGCATTTTGTATCCGGGGCCACCGGGAATTCCGTCGACGGTCAACCGCACGGTCTTGTCGTTGTTCTCGTCTAGGTTTATGAGACACACAACGTACCGATGTTGTGCGGCGTTATATGAGGCGTAGGTGCGAAGCGCCGGCGTCGGGTTATCGATCAATACCGACGACGAACCCTCCGAAGCGAAGCCGCTCTGGGCATACAATTGGATAGCGCGGCCGCTCGGAAAGATGGTCCCGGGAGGCGCGGAAAACGAAGCATGCGGGCAGAGGAGTGGATCGGGAACGCCGGCAAAGACGCTCAGGCCCAGAGCTCCAGTTCCATGCTGCCAACCATAGACGGGAGCCGCCGGATCCGCATTATAACCGGAGGCGCCTGGGGAGTTATCTTGGCAGCCCTGATCCACGAAAAACTCCGCTCGCGAGACCCCCGCATTGAAGAATTCCCCGAGCGTTTCGGCAGCGAATAGGCCTTCAACGATCGTGAGCGTCTGCGGCGTTGGATTATGGGATACCGAGTTCCACTCTGAGATCGATATCGGGAACCCAGTGCAAGGGCTGGTGCACTTACCTGCGCTCGCAAGTTGCGAGCGAATGTTAGCCATCAGTTTCGCGACTTCAAACGGCCCTTGCGTGGGTGCGGCAAGGAGACCGGCGTCTGAGATATGCGGATAAAACTCCGGGTAGTAGTGAAAGACGACATAGTCAAACTTAGCGCCGGCTAGGACCTGCGAATCCCAATTCGGTACACCGTGGGCGCCTGCAGTAACCGGTATGCCGACCAAGATACTTGGATCCACCGCCTTCATGGCAGAATAAAATGGCGGCTCGAATTGCGCGTAAGACTCCGCCGAATGTGGGTTCGGGTGTTTGTCGGGCTCGCCTCGCTCGTAGACCTCGTTCCCAACCTCCCACCATTTTATGTTATAGCCCTTCGTGATATTCGCATACTTCACCCAAGCTGCCGCGAGCATTGGATCTCCGCCTTGCGTACACTCCGGCCATCCGGACGTGCCATAATTTACCGTAATTTCGGGGTTCAGCCCATCCGGTATTGCGAGTGAATTAACGTATGTATCGAAATCGCCGTCAGCGCTAACTTGACGAATCCTTGAGTTGCAGTAAGGCGTCATTTGAGACGGCGCAGCGTCTTGCCAATTGAACATATCGGCGTGTGTTCCGCCGGGCCAGCGCGATCCGGATGCGCCTATCGTTGACAACACCCGGGAAGCCGCCGCCAACGCGGCCGCACCGTCATAGCGCGTGTCGCTGTTCACGCCGAGCACGGCTCTATGAATTGAGCCTAACACGACAGCGGGATGTACGTTGATATGGATCGGCTCCGAGGATATCGCCGTGCCCGAGCCCGATAGCGCCAAGGCAGCAAGAAACGCAACATGCCGGCAAAGAGTATTTCGCATCGTAAATTTAGTCACTCGACTTTCGTAGAAGCCGCAATTAGAAGCGACGCAAACCCCGTGGGCAGACCGTAGCGATCACCTTAGAGTTCCGTTTGAAGGCGTGCCGTTCCAGCCCGCTTGGAATCCAAGATGCTCCGAATGATCGAACTCGTCTCGAGTGCTCTTCCGGTGGTAGCCGAGCGTTGCATATAGGAACGCGGTCACGAAAACTACCCATCTCAGTTCGTTGTAGACTGCGAACGTCGGGTCGGCCACGTTCATCACGATCAAGGATATTACAGCAAGCAGCGGCCATGCATCGAGCCGCTCGTCGCTACTGTTAAAGAGGCGGAGTGTTCTCCGCAAGGCCTCGACCAAAAATGCCATAAAGACGGCCAGCCCGACGAGCCCAAACTGCAACGCAATTTCCAAAAATCCATTGTGGGCGCTAACGGGCTCCCAGCCCAAATCTTTCATAAGATATCGTCTAACCGGGCCGTCGACTTCCCAAAAAACCTGATATCCCCATCCGAGGACAGGTTTCTGCTCTATGTATCGGATCACGTAGCTCCATATTTCCGTTCGACCCGTCAGTGTCGGATCTCGACCCAACAGGAGCAAAACGTCCTCGGGGCCGTAGCCGACGAGATGAGCGCAGACCGCGAGCGCCACGAGAGCCGAACCCACCAATGTAACCGCGAAGCCAATCTTCTTCCGCCGTAGCCGAAACATAACCGATAAACAAAGCAGTACGAACAGGAGGGCGACGATCGGCGTGGCGCTACGCGATCCGCCAAGGAGAACGGCACAGAGGACGACCGAACACCACAGATAGATACGGTAGCGACCGCGAGTGCTGGGCAGCATGAGCAGCATCGTCACAATGCCGATTTCCATAACGCCGCCGAGACGATTTTTCTCCCAGAAAAGTCCTTGCCAGGCGCCCTGGTACCGCTCCTGCATGAGTCCGTATTCGGGCGTAACCACGACCATAAAGAGACTTATGATCGCACTCGCATTAATTGTGAGGACGAGCGTCTCCAAAAATGCTCTGAGGCTGTAGCGAGATACGAGATAAAAGGCGATAGCGGTCGTCCCAAACAGGCCGAATGCTCGTCTGAGCGTCAGAGCTGGATCGTACGACCACAGCGTTGAGAGTGCGGCGATGCCAACGATAAGTAATAGCGGCAGCGATTTCCTTATCAGCGGATATGCCGTCTCCCGTTCCGCATATATCCCGACCATTGCAAGGAGGTATGCGAACGCCCAGACGATTTCTGCCGGGAGAGAGCCTGAATCCGAATCCTCACCGGCAGCAACGCGCGTTAACGCAATACCCAGGAGCATGATCGCGACGAACAGCAAGCGCTCGAGCAGGCTCGGTTCGCCGGCTACCCTCTTGACCTCTTGCCCGGCGCTTACATCAACTAGCAAGGGTCGTACTCATCTCTGCGGAGCGCGGTGCGCTATGTTTCGTAACGCCGGCTTCCTTGAGAAATCGACGCCACTGGTACTGATAGAAAATCCGGTACGCGGCATGCACGAGCTTTCGCCCCGGCATCATGAGATTGACCCCGGTCTTTGCAAAAAGCCAGCCTATCCAAGCCTTCAAGGTTCGCGCCGGCCATAAACGGGGAACTTGCGGCAGCAAGCGAGTTGCGGACTCGTTGAAGCCATACATGAGAAACCGAAAGTAGAGTTCTCTCTGCTGAGTCTCGAGAAATCGAGCCGCCTGCGACGCGGAAAGTAAGTCCCGGCTATCCGTCACGATAGAAAACGATGCTTTCAGCGCTGCGTCGTAATCTCTCAGAACCCGGCGCGCTTTCCCGCTCATGGTCTGCTTGTAGATCGTTGCGTAATGGCTCGTTGGAAAGGCCGGATACTTGTGGCAAGCCCGCAGGATGAAAGCGAAATCCTCGTGATAACGACGCTTGACGTCGAACCCCCCGAGGTCGTCGAAGATCGCCCTATGAAAAAGAGATGCGCTCGGGATTATGAATGGGCTTCCGTTCAGGAGATGGTCGAAGACATCGCCGGAATACGTCGGTGCCGGAGAGCGATGAAAGAGCATCCCATCTTCATCGACGGAGTACCACCAGCTATAGGCGATGCCGATCTGGCTCTGTGCACCCTCGAGAGTTGCAATCTCCCTCTCGAGCTTATCCGGCAGCCAGCAGTCGTCGGCATCCAAAAAGGCAATGTATTCCCCAGTCGCGTGGGTTAGCCCAAGATTGCGAGCGGTCGACGCGCCGGCATTCTCCTGGGAAAAAGCGCGAACGCGGCTATCTCGTATCGACTGCAACAACGGCCACGTGCCGTCGGTCGAGCCGTCGTCGATCGCCAAAATCTCGATATCTTCGTGGGTTTGATTGAGAGCCGAATCGATCGCGTCCGCGACGCATCCCTCGCCCTGGTAGACGGGTATGATAACGGACACCCGCCGGGCGCTCGAATTCATTTCTGTTTTGGCTCGGGAAGCAGAGCGTCGGCCAGAAGATGCCACGGTTCGAGTAAGTATCGCCGCTTAGCACGCACCGAATTCTCATCAACCAAAGTTTCAGACGACGTGCCTGCATCCGAACGCGTAGGGGTCTTCGCTTGCGACATTCCCTGACGCCTTTGCACCACATATTGCCATGCGATCAACATACAAAAGCGCACGTTCCCAACGAGATAGCGCTTCCACAGGCGTCCCGGCTCCGCGCAAAGGCGGTACAACCATTCCAGGCCTGCGCGCTGCATCCAACGCGGAGCGCGGGCGACCACGCCTGCAACGAACTCAAAGCTTACCCCGACGCCGACGGAAACCGGCACCATCAGCCGTTCCAGGTGGCGATGCATCCAGTATTCTTGCTTGGGTGCCCCAAGCCCAACAAACAGAAGGTCCGGCCGGCACGAACTGACGGCCGCGAGGGCAGCTTCGCTTTCCAGCGGACTGTTCTCGAAGCCGAACGGCGGACAGTACACACCACAGATCTGCAGCCCAGGATGGCGGGAAACTAAGCGCGCCGCCGCTTCCGAAGCGGCGCCCTCCCTGCCGCCGAAGAGAAATACGCGAAGCCCTAAACGCGCGGCCTTGGCGCAAAGGGCTTCGAAGAGATCGGTGCCGTTTACGCGTTCGTGAAGATGTGTGCCGAGCAATTTGCCTGCCCAAAGGAGTGAGACGCCATCGGGCACGACCAGGAACGCCTGCCGGTAGATCTCCCGGAAGTGGGCATCGTCTTGGAATACGACCACATGGTGAGCGTTCGGCGTAACGACGTAGCTTGGTTCGGCGCCGCTGACTGCACGCGCAATAATCTCGTGTACGACCGCGTCGAACCCGAGCGAGTCGATACGGACTCCGGCGATCGTGGCGGTTCGTTCGCCGGAACTCAAAACGCCGTCGATGCTCTCGGCCACGTGGGCCACTCCGCCACCTCTCAGCGCGCGTACTCTTTCTCGACGTGCACGGCTGAGTTACGCCGTACTTCCTTGCTGATTCCGGGCCCCGGAATAATGTTCGAATCGGCGTTGGTTATCGACGAGTCGACTGCGAGCACTCCCAAGAACCGCACGCCGAGACGATTTAGGAGCGCAGCGAGCTGGGCGTCCGCTGCTTTTTGGCGGCGACCCGTTTTGACCGCTACGAGGACGGCATCTGCAGCCGCAACAACGGACGTTGAAAACGAGCTCGCTACACCGACTTCCGTATTCATGACGACGTAGTCGAACTTGCCGCGCAGCGACTCTAGGGCAGCATGTATGTTGCGCTGGCTCGTCGTTTTCTGCAGCGACACATCGCCGAGCGCCAGCACGGCGAGGTTTCCGCCACCCGAAGCCGGCTCGATCTGACGCCCTATTTCTTCGAGCGTAGGACCGGCAGTCGGCTTGGCCGAACCACGGATGCTCGGAACGGTGTCGATAAACAGTGTCGGGTAACCGGTCGTAGCGAGGGAATGTGCCAGGCCGCGGGCCGAGATTTCGGCACCATCCAGAGATGTTGACGAGGTAATGGCGATGACCGCCGGACGCGGGATTTCTACCTCGAGGCGAGCGCGAAGCAGGTCGAAGCTGCCGACCCCGGCTGTAGCTTCGGGCGTGGGATTCCGGCGAAAGAGATTCATGCGAGTCCTCCAACCTTAATAAACACTGGGCGGCCATAGACGCGCTCGATCTCGCGATTGCCCCAGAAGCGTCGATCGAGCGCATCGAACGCGTAGGCGGCTCCCACCGCAAGCATCAGCACCAGAACACCAATCCCCAAGAGCCACGCCCAAAGGAGCGATGGTCCCGGAATTGCGCGGCTTACGACGACGAGCGATCCGAGCGACGCCGCTTGCGCTGCATCCCCCTGAGCCCCACTCAACCGCTGCGTGAGCGAGATGTATTGCTGCAACGCCGCATCCCGTTCGGCCCGCAGCGTACCGACGACGGCACCCGCGCCGGCGACTTGCCGAAGGTGGTTCTGTTCGTCGGCAAGTTCCCCGTCGGTAGCGCGCAGGCGCTCGCGATCGGATGCGACTAAGCCATCGGCACGCTCGCTATCCAGCACGGTCTGCGTATACGAAGGACTCTCTCCGGCGCCATTGTTGATCGCGACGGCCTTGACCGAATCAGCCTGGTCGCGCTCCGAATCGAGCCGATTGGAGAGAGCGCGAAGCCCCGGAAACGAATCGCGAAATGATGCCCGCTCGGAAACGAGATCTGCCGTGTCCTTTCCGACCTCGGTCTGAACCTGTTGATAGACGACGTCTTTCTGCAGGATTTCGCCGCGCACGATCGGTGCGATGTCATTGAGTTGCTTGTGCAAGGCGGCCGCGGTTGCTTGATCCGCAGAAAGGGACGCATTGATCTGACCGCGCTGGACTTGCAGATCGTCGATCTGTGAGGTTAGGTCGTCGAGCGCCTTGTCGGAGCTTGCGAAGGCATTGTTCGCGGAGGCACTCTGCAGCCGCCGATCGGCGTCGGCAATGGCAGCTCGACTCTGAGCGATGCGCCGGTTAAGCGCTACGAGTACGTCGGAGTAGCCGCGAGTGGCGACCTGGTGAAAATATCGAGCAGCCTCGTCGGCGATTGCGTTGGCGACGTTCGCGGCCACAACGCCATCCGGATCTTTATACGTTACTTCGATAACGCTCGATTTCGCAGGCAGCTTTGTCTTGACTTTCTTGGAAAGCTTATCGGGATCCATATCGAGGTGCAGCTGCTTGATCACATGGGTGAGAACTTCCGTGCTGGTGATGACGTTCGGCAAATCCGGATCGGACAATGTCGTATCCTTAAGTGCTTGACTAACGATCAACAGATCCGCTTCGCCCTTGTACGCTGGAATGAAGATCGATTCGATCGGCATCGCCGCGAAACCGATGATACATACGATTAGGATGACGAGCCACCGGCGCCGCAGCAGAGTCCAAAAATGATCCATTTCCGAGTTTTTCTTCATATCGTCTCCAGCGCTACTTAAATGTGCGAGGCATCATACGCGCCCGCAAGGACGCCTATGATTCCCTGGAAGAAGAGACCCGCGTCGATGCGGTGACCTTCCGGGACGTACACCACGTCGCCGTCGGTGAGCGGAACGTTGTTCGTGAGATCACCGTGCTGCAAGCCCGCCAAGTCATACGACTTGCGAGTACCGTCGTGAACCACTTCGATGTCGCGAACCGCGGCGTACTTCGTCGGTCCACCGGAGAGGTACAGGGCGTTCACGAGCGTCGAACCGTTCTTGAGCGTATACTCGCCCGGATTGGGCACCTGCCCGACCACCGTAACGTGCGGGGCCGCTCGTACGACGATCGTGTCGCCGTTTTGCGGGACCTGACGCAACGCCGCGCCGCCGAGCGGTAAGGGAACTTCCTGGCCGCTTCGGATCAGCGACGTGTCTGCCGTCGAGGCACTCGGAAGCGGGCCGCCGGCCTCCAACACCGCTTGTTCGAGCGTATCGTTGTCGTAGAGATAGATCGGACCCGGTGCGCCGACTTCGCCGCGCACGAGCACCTTCACGGGCTTACTTGCGAAAAGTAAGGTATCTCCCGGTTGGAGTGACGGCCCGGGCTGGCCCGACCGAAGCAAATCTTCGCCATCTATCGGCGGATCCGAATGCCGATCGCGTTCGACGACGACCTTGCGGAGATCGATCGCAGAACGCAGCAGAGTGCCGCCGTTCTTATCGCTGGTCGTTAGCGCGGGGCCTTCATCCTTTTCAAGCTGCTCGCGCAATTGACCCAATGCCGACGACAGCGTCTCGCCCGGCAAGAAGGTCAGCGTTCCGGTCGTTGCGCCCGTTAGAAAGATGAGTTGGCTCTGCTGCAAGAGCCGCACGTTTACGGACGGATCGCGAACGTATTCCGCGAGCCGGCTCTCGATGAGCGCCTTGATTTGACTCGTACTCTTGCCCGCGACATGGATCGTGCCGACGACCGGAATCGATATCGATCCGTCGCCTGCAACGACGAGCTGGTCGGCGTTGAGTGCTTTCAGGCGGCCCGCAGAATCGTCGATGACCGCCGCATAGTTCAGCACATCGATCCCTATGGTGTCTCCCGGGTGGACGATCGGCGCCGCGTCCGTTCGACCCACAGCGAAAAGTAGCAGTACTGCGACGGCTACAAGATGTTTCTTAAGACCCATACGTACACTCCATCTTCCATACATGTCGAACCTCAAACCGGAAAACCCCAAACCCATCGCTCGACCGCGCCGCAAGACGCAATCGGCGTACCGAGCGTCAACCTCGCGATTCGAACGGAGCCGATCATGACATGGCTGCCTAGCGGCCCGATCTCCGCCGCCTCGAGATCCGTGCTCAGCGACGGACTATCCTCAAGCTCTCCGTCGACGACGACCACGTGCGTTAGGACGGCGGACGAAATCGAGCGCCGATGGATGCTCAGCGGATCGACGGTGTAAAACGTAAGATCGAAACCGGCGTCGTACCACAGCGAGGCCTCGATGGCCGGCCGGTAACGCGGCGGAATCTGATCGATCGCGGTAGAGCTCACGGAAACGAGCGCGGGCAGCCCAACGACCTCGAGGGACGTTTCGCTCACGAAACCATACGCGAATGCTACCGCTGCCCAGCCTCTGCCATGAAGATGGAGCCCGAGAACCTTCGTTGAGTCCAAGTCGTCGCCGACGAGCGCGATCGCGGCGCCGTCCTTCTCGAGCAGAACGCCGTTCAAGAGAAAACCCGAAGTTTTACTCGCCACCGCTAAGCACGCCGTCGCGATCATCTCCTCCGCGACGAGCGGAAGCGGCGTTCGTAACGCGAGCCCACGCACGATGCTGCCGTCGACTTCCAGCTGCCACCCGTCTCGCCCGGAGAGCGCCCTAACTCGCGTGGGGGCCGATGCTGCCGGCACGTCGCGCGAGCACGAGTACAAGACTGCTTTTAGTGCCGCGAGAACTCCCGGAGACGCGACCGTAAAAGCGACTAGATGGCCACCGAATTCGTGCACGCAATCTTCTTCGGCGAAGGTGATGGCCGAATTGCCGCCTTCGCCTATAAAAGAAGCTTGCATTAAACGACTGCCGTAGAGACGCTCGGTTCACGCTCCGGCATCGCGCTCGGGCGGCCGACTCCGTGATAAAAGAAACCTTCTTCCCGATAGCGGTCCGCGTCGAGGACGTTTCGTCCGTCGATGAGGATCGCTTGCCGTAGGCGCTTCTTGACGCTGGAAGGCGAGATCGCAGCGAACTCCGGCCACTCCGTCAATACGAGCAGCGCGTCGGCTTCGGCGGCTTCGAGTGCGGAAGCCGCTAACCGGCTGCCCGCCGGCAGTTGCGCGACGTGGATCGCAGGATCGTACACGATCGTCTTGGCACCGCGACGCGAGAGTTCGTCGAGAATTACGAGCGCGAGCGAATCGCGAATGTCGTCGGTACCGGCTTTGAAAGCGAGCCCCCAAACCCCGATCTCCAGGCCTTCGATCGAGCCGCACGCATCCTCGAGCAGCGAAACCATCCGCTTGGGCTGTGCATCGTTCGCGCGAAGCGTCGCGGCGAAGAGCTGGCTCCCCGTATTCTTCTGCGACGCGACGTAATTCATGCTCTTGACGTCCTTTTCGAAGCAGGGGCCGCCAAAGCCGATTCCCGGCGCCAGGAAATCGCGCCCTATCCGGCGGTCGTAGCCGATGCCGCGCAACACGTCGTCGGCCGTGGCTCCCGTTGCGTCGCACAGGTTCGCAACTTCGTTGGCGAAGCTAATCTTCAGCGCCAAGAACGCATTCGAGCACGATTTGATCAGCTCGGCGTTGCAGCGCGAGGTGAAGACCACCGGCTTCTGCAGGCTCTCGAACAACCGCACGTACGGAAGCGCCGCCGCCGTATTCTCGGCCCCGACCACGATTCGATCGGGGTTGAGGAAATCCGTAACGGCCGATCCTTCACGCAAGAATTCCGGCGCGCAAACGAGCGCAGCCCAATCGAGCATATCCTCGGCGACGCGGTCGCACGTTCCCGGAGGGACGGTCGAGCGAATAACGATCGTCGGAAACGACTTAAAATCGAGCTGGCTAAGCTGTGAGAGCGCCATATGAAGCGCGGACAGATCGGCCGACCCGTCGTCGCGCGAGGGGGTTCCGACGGCGATGATGATGACGTCCGCCTCGAGCGCCGCAGCCTCGAGCGATTCTTCGAAAGTAACCATGCCCGAAGCGAGATGAGCGCGCAGTTGCTCTTCGATCCCTTGCTCTCTGTACGGAGTAATGCCGCGCTTGAGCTTCTCGATACGGTCGCTCTGAATGTCGTGACCAACAACGCGCCATCCAAGAGTCGCAAATCCTATCGTGCACGCCATCCCGACGTACCCGGTTCCAACTACACAGATTCGTGCTGCCATGACGTTAAGAAGCCCCTTTTGAACAATGAAGAGCGGCAAAGGCCAGTGCGCCCGATGCTCTGTCGAGCCCGGCGCAATTGGGCGTGATGTGTCCGAAATCGAGGGCACTCATTAGCACGTGGCGTTCGCGAGCTGCATTAAGCAGTGAACGAGCGGCGCGACGATTTCATTTCGGACGATTTGCTCCTTCAGGAATGGGAAAGGACCAAACTAGTTCGACGGTTCCATACGCAAGAGGTCGAAGCGGAGTTACCTTATGATACGGTCCGCGGTTAGAATGGAGTATAGTCGAATGGTACACTCATCCGCAATAACGCATGCCCCTTGTAGCATCCGGAAAGGCTGCGGTCAATAACCTAAAGCGGGTGTAAACAATGTAAAAAAAGGCCCACCGTCACGCGAAGCGCGTGCAGGAAACTTTCTCGGGTCCGCTCACGGAGCAACCCTCGCCAATTGGGCCTAACAAACCGCTCCTGGCTGCGCCATTTGTTACAGAAGTTTTGCTTCTCGCACATGCCTTCCGAACGATCGCCCGCGAATTCGCGTAAAATTCTACCCGAAAACTCGTCGCTATCTTGCGGAACCCGACGTGCATCGTCAACGGCGCCTCGGGGATGAGGCGCTCCCCGCTGGGCCCACCAAGTCTGGCAAAAATGAAGAAAAAGCCTGCTTCGGTAATGCTAGGCTTCAGATGACGTTGCACACGCGCTGGTCGGCCGAATGTCCGATCGAGGAGCGGACGGAAAGGGTTGTCTCTTAAAGTCGTCTTCATAAGTCAGACGGGAGAAAACCCGGCCGGCGCCGAGGAGAGCCTCAATCTGCTGCTGCAGGCGCTACCATCTTCGATCGAGCCGGTTGTCGTTGTGTTCACTAGAGGAAGCTTCGAACGCCGGCTGCGCGCGCGCGGCCTCGAAGTCGTGGTCCACCCCGTCGGTAACTCGTTCAGCCGTGCCAGCCGCTACGGTAACGCAGCATTTGCAGCTGGGAGCGCGGGCTACGAAATAGTCCGGATGGCCTCACTCCTGCGCCGCATCAAACCCGACATCGTGCATACCAATACGGTGAAAGCTCACGTGATCGGTATTCCGGCTGCGAAGATAACGGGCACTCCGAGCGTCCTTCACGTGCGGGACACGCTCGTGAAACTCGACAGATGGATGTTGTTTTCGCTCGGACGATATGCTGCCTCGAGCGTCATCGCGGTGTCGCAGCACATCGCAGAGTGGTACGCAATCCCCAATACGAACGTCATCTACAATCCATTCGAACACGTTTGCGATAAGGACCGCCCTTCACGCAAGGAAGCCCGAACGTATCTGGGCATCGAAAGCGACGTTCCCGTTTTTGGAATCGTCGGAGCGACCCATCGCGACAAAGGTCACGAGCGCTTCCTTCGTTGCATCGCTGCACTTTTAAGACAAGTCGACGTCGTCGGCGTGATCGTGGGCGATGCACGCTCGACCGATAGCGCGCGCAACGAAAATTTGCGAGAGTATGCAGCGAGCCTAGGCATTTTGAAGAATGTCGTCTTCGTCCCATGGCTCGAAGACGTCCGCATCGCCTACGCAGCCATCGACGTCCTCTGCAATTGCTCTACGCGCGAGCCGTTCGGCCGAACGATCGTCGAAGCGGCAGAGCTGAGTATCCCAAGTGCGATGTTCGACGATTGCGGGGCATCGGAGGTTCTGGCCGACGGCATCTCGGCGGCGGTTTCTCCGGCCCACGACGAGTTCGCGTACGCGCGGCGGCTCCACGAACTCGCAACCGATGCGCGTTCGCGCGAAGCCCTCGGTGCGGCGGCGAGAGAGGCCGTGCTCGAGCTGACGCCCGAGCGCCATGTAAGCCAAGTGCTCGACGTTTACGAGCGTCTCCCGCGCTCCAGCGGGAAGGTGCAACTCAGCAGGCCATGAAGGGTGTAGGGTTATGCACGGCCTCGCCCTCGTCAATGCCTCGGACGAGCTCCCGGTGGATTTCGGCCGACTCGAGTGCGTAGCCGGCCGGCTACGGGCGGAGTTCAGTTCCGCGCGGCCGTGGCAGCATATCGTCATCGACGACTTCCTAACCAAAGCCGCCGCCACCGAAGCTGCGGCCGCCTTCCCGCCGATGGATCCCGCCAGACGCCGCCTGGCCTGGACCTTGGGCGGCCGATCGTACCTCGGCTCGATCGGCCCGGGGGAGGGTCTCATCAAGACGATCTTCGACGCGCTGCACAGTCGCCGCTTCGTTGCGCTTCTGGAAGCGATAACAGACATCGATCATCTGGAACCGGATCGCGAAAACATCGGCGCCGGCTTCCACCAAGGCTCGCGCGGCAGCTACCTGCGTCTCCACGCCGACCACAACACGCATCCGAACGATCCTGCCTCGTTCCGTCGCGTCAACGTGCTGCTCTACCTCAATTCAGAGTGGGCAGCCGAGTGGAATGGAGATCTCGAGCTGTGGGATCGCGACGCCCGGGATTGTAAAAAACGGATCGCTCCGCTGTTCAACCGTTGCGCCATCATGCAGGTCGACGATTCCGCGTTCCACGGCTACGGGCCGTTGCGCCTTCCTGCGGCCCGAACCCGCAACGCGCTCGCCGCATACTACTACGCCGAAACACCGGCCGGGCTCCAAACGATGGTTCCGCATCCCACGATTCTGCCGCCGCTGGCCAACGAGAGCCGCATCGCGGCTCTTGCCGAACGCGTCCGCCGCGTGCTCCTCGATCGCGCCGAAAAAGCGTTGGGAATTAGGAAGTAGCGGTCGTTGGGCGTTGTTACGGTGCAGTGGCAGCCGCCAGAGGCGATGCATCCGGCAGCGACAATGGTTTTTCGATGCGGGCGAAGACGATCGCCGAAAACACCAAGCATATCATTAGCGCTACGGGTACGAACGCGGCGGCCCCAAACAAGCCGTACTGCTGCAGATGCAATCCGCCCAATGGGGCGATGAGAAGATGCAGCGCCAGCGCGTGCGTTAGATAGAACGAATAGCTCATATTCCCGAGGTATCGCAACGGACGAACCCTAAAGAGACGCGCCAAAATTCCGTCCGACGAGAGACTGCAAAGCCCGATCGCCGCACACGTACCGAACAACGTCGCCGATCGTAAAGCACCGAGCTGGAGCCAAGTCGCATACGTCGCATCGTGCCCGGTTACCGCGCGCAGCCAATCGAGCCAAAACGTCGCAACTGCAAACGGAATGATGGCGAGGGCGATCAGACGTTGCCGTCCGCTTCCACGTACCGACGACTCGTCTTGGAGAATCTCGAAAACACACATACCGCAGAGGAACATGATGAGGCGGATCCTAGTCGAGTCCCAATAGACAAAAAACGGAAACACCTTCGGAAACGCAACGACAAAAGCGACGTAGCCGATCGCGAGGAAGGCGAAGATCGAAATTCGCACGGTTCTTGGCCAGCGATTTACTGCGAGCGCCAAGACGAGGAGCGGAATGCTAAGGTAGAAGACCCACTCGTAACTTAGCGACCAAGCCGCCGAAATCGTAGCCCGAATATCGAAGATCCCGGGAAGAAAGATTGCATTCGCAACCACATAGCTTACGCCGGCAAATCCTTTCGGCCCGCGAAAGTCCATGAGACCGATAACGGACAGCGCATAGTACGCCGTCAGTACCACGAGAAACGTCGGATAGATTCGTTCGACTCGGCGGGCGAGAAAGCTAAAATATCTCCGGCCTGCGCCGCGCAATGCCGTGCGGTAAATCAGAAAGCCGCTCAATAAAAAGAACAGATCGACGCCGCCGGCACCGAACTCACCTAACGTCGCTGCCATGCGGGTCGCCCCCGCTTTGGGAGCTAATACCGGAACGATCAGAGCCACGTAATGCGAACAGAACACGAGCAGTATCGCTAGACCACGCAGACCCTCCATGGCCGAGAGACGCTTACTGGCACCGGGGAGTTCGAAGAGCTGGGCGGATACGTACGAAATACGAGCGGCGTAATATTTCAACCTGGGACCAGTCGCTTCCACGGTCTTCCGATTTGGCGGACTCCGAAAGCATCACCTCCGCTATGCAGCATTGAGGAAGCCAACACAGTGCAGAGATTGATTCGGGTCGCTTTTGCGAATCGAACGGCCGCGGAAACCGGAGGCGCAGAAGAGAGCCTCGCCCTCCTCATCCAGAACATGCCGCCGGAATTTGCGCCACACGCGCTTCTCTTCGAAGACGGGATTTACGCGGAACGATTACGGGGCCTAGGCATTCCCGTACACATCGTGCCTATGGCGCAGCGATTTCTTACGACGACACGCGAAAAACCGGACCCTCGCGGATTGCTCGATGCACCGCACGCGCTAGCTTCGGTGCGCGAACTCTTGCGAAGAGAACAGATAGATGTCGTCCATACGAATACGGTCAAGGCGCATCTTATCGTCGTGCCGGCCGCGAAAAGCTTGGGAATCGCCAGCGTCGTTCACCTGCGTGATATGGTGCCGGGCATCGGTCGCAACATCGTCGGCTTCGCGGCGGCGCGCGCTAGTCGCCGCATAGCGATCTCACGGGCGGTAGATCGCTGGTACGGTATAAAAAATACACGCGTCATCGCAAATCCGATCGACCTATCCCAGTATCGCCGGGAACTCGATCGCCGAGCGGCTCGCTTGAGTTTAGGCATTCCCGGCGACGAACCGCTCATATCGATCGTGGGACGCATCAATCGATGGAAGGGCCACGACCGCTTCCTACGCATCGCCAAGAAATTGCTCGAACGGCGTCCCGCTCGCTTCGCGATTGTGGGCGAGGCTCGCAATCGAGACGCGGACTTTCTGCCGGAGCTTCGAGAACTATCGAAAAGCCTCGGCATCGACGAATACGTTCGCTTTATTTCATGGCGAGAAGATCCACGCGAAGCGTACGCGGCGACCGACGTGCTCTGCAATTGTTCGGAGCGCGAACCTTTCGGCCGAACCATGATCGAAGCGGCAGCCTGCGGCGTGCCGAGCGTAGCGTTCGACGACGGCGGTGCGCCCGACATCATCGTGGACGGAGAGACGGGGTTCCTCATACCGGCCGGGGACGAAGACGGATTCACAGCTGCGGTCGAAAAACTCTTGGATCCGACGCTTCGCGAGCGCATGGCAATCGCCGCTAAAGCGCGCGCGAACCAATTCGATTCTACGAACCACGCCTTACAAGTCGCGAACGTGTTGCGTGAGGCTATCCGGCGGCCTTGAGTGTCGCCGCTTCCTCCGGCGGCTTTGCTAACGCCGCCAATGCGACGGTGAACCAAAATATGATCCCGGGGAACGCCGAATGATGATCGTGCGAACCATCCAAAATGATGAGGATGAACTGCACCGCGATCGCAAGTGCGAGGGCATCACGCTGCTCTAAACACCGGCGCCAACGCGATATCGTATAGGCGAGAGCTCCCAGCGTAACCGCGAGGTAACCGGCGAAACCGAACCAGCCTAACTCAACGAGACGCGCTAAATAGCCGTTATCGATCCAAGTCGGTGCGGCAACGTCGTTATCGTTTCTCAAGCGGTGCGCGACGCCGAACAGTCCGACTCCGAGGCCGAAGGGACGCTCGCGGCTCGCTTCCAGCGCGTCGTCGGTTTGCTGCTGACGATCGCGCACCGATTGATCGTTTGCGGGGTCGCCCAAGGTGGAAAGCCGGGTCGAGAGATTTACGATCGTCGAATCTACCTTGGGCATCGATCCGGCAGCGACGGACACGATTGCTGCGGATATCAGAAGAATCAAACCTAGCCCCGCCGCGATCCGTAGACGATTGGGGGAAAAACATAAATAGACGATGACGCCTACGACGAACGCCAACCAACACGACCGCTCCGAAGTTAGCGCGAGTGCAACGCCATCGAGTACGAAAAACGCCGCATACACGATCGGATTGCTTTTCAGCCGCCCGAGCGTAATGAGCATCGCGCAAGCCGTGAAGGCCGCGTACGTGGAAGGAGCCGTCAACGTACTGAAAGCTCGAAGCTCGTAGGGTTTTGCTATCCCAATGCCGTTAGCGCCGCCGTTGAGCATCCATGCCGAATCCCACGGCGGCAGGAATGCAAACTGAAACAGCGCATAGGCGCTGGCGACCGCAGCACACCATACGATCGCCGTACCGAAGATGCCCGAAGCGCGTTCGGAATCGAGATTCTGAGTCGATAGCCATAGGGCGAACGCCATCGGCAACAAGAAATCACCAAAGCCGAATGCGCCCGAAAGCGCATCCCCGCTTGCGATCGCTACCACAAAGCCGAGCACGAACACTCCAAGCCACGTCCATGCGAGCACACGCAACGGCATCGAGACCCGGTCGAAACCGGTTCGCAACAGAGACAAGAACATTGGAACCATCGCGAGGAGCGGCAAGATGGTAACGGGGTTCAGATCCTGATACCCGACGACGAAATCGAGCATCCGCCGAACGAGCATATAGAACGCCCAGATAACCAGAACGACAACGCCGTACCAAAGGGGCGGCCCCGCCGGCAAGATCTGGTGCGCGTTTGAGATGGCACGTTCCCGAGTGGCCCGAGCGCGGGCCATCGCCGTCCTCATATCAAATTCTTCGCAGCCCGCCGCCGTGCAGCCTCCACGGTTGTACGACGTCAACGGGGTGCGATACAATTCGCAGCATGCACGGTTTTCGCATTCTGTCAGCGTTTGCGGCCTTTGTGGGTTGCCTGGGAGTCGGCGTGGCTCAAGTCGACTCGTCGCACCGATCGAATGCTATCGTGAGCTTGGCAGCCGCTGATGGGTCTTCCGTCGAGCCAAGAAGCGACGGCGCGGTTTGGAATTTCACACAGGATGTGCTCGTGAGGTTTGCCCAGCCGCTCGGCTACCCTCCGAGAATCGATATCGATCCATCGCCCGAGGCGAAGGCGATTCGAATAGATCCGCTTCAAGTCGAACTTCCCCCGAGCGATGCCGCGAGAACCTTGGAAATTCGCTGGCAAAAGCGCGCCGCGACGACGTATCGCGTCACACTTTCCCGGGGCTCGATCGGCCCCGCACAGCAGAGCTTCACGATCAGAACCCCGGATTCGTATCCAACCCCGCAGGCGCCGGTTATCTCGAAGCGCTCCGATCCCTATTACTACGGCAGCTTAGAGCATAGCGCGCAGTATCCGTTCGGACTGAAACTGCCGGCTTCGGGCCGCATCGATCCTCGGGCGCTCGCAGCTCTTACGGGACAAGGCATACACTTCGTTCGATTCGGACCGACGCCAACCGAAGTCGCAAGCCGAGAGTCGGGCCCACAGAGCCGGCAATCCTATAGCTTTACATCGACGGATCCGACCATCGATGCGCTCCACAAGGCCGGAATCGAAGTACTCTACGTGATCGACGCCGGGGCGGCGCCGCGCTGGGCGAATCCGAACACGGCCGGTGACCGGCGGCCGATCTTCGAGACGCCGGCCCTTTATGCGGAGTACTGCTCCGGGGTTGCGACGCACCTCGCGCAGACCTATCCAACGATACGTCGCGTGGAAATCGGTACGAACGAACCGAACTATCCGCGCAACTGGACGAACGCGCAAGCGACTGCCGACGGGATGCCCGAGAATGCGGACCAGACGGGCAGCAGTTTGGCGAGATACCTGCTCTCTTGCTATAGCGCAGTGAAGAAAGCGGCTCCGCAAATTTCGGTGGTAGCCCCGGGCATCGCGCTTGGAGGGAAGTCCAACGGCTTCTTACCGTTCGTCGACGCCCTGTATCGCGCGGGCTGCAGAACCGGCAAATGCTGGGATATCTTCTCCCTGCACAGCTACACGTGGTCCGATCCGAGCGCTTCCGTAAATCTCGATCTTACCGATAATCTCTATGGACCCGGCGACGGACCCACGGCGTTCTACTCATATAAGGATCTGCAGAAACGAGCCGTCGCCGACGGCGAGCAAACGCCGCTTCGCATCATGATCACGGAAACCGGATTTTCGTCATACCCCAGGCACGTCGACGGAGTCGCGCCCGAGCTGCAGGCGTATTATACGAGCGTGGCCTTCAACCAGTACCTTCGCGATCCGACCGTCGCCGGGATCGTCTGGGCCGACGTCGTTCAGCACGAGCGAGGCGGCCTTTTCAGCGGGATCGCGACGTCCGAGGAAAACCAGCAACCGAAGCCCGTCTTCAACGTCTTGCGAACGTTTTGCGAATACTAGCCCGGACGTGAGCCTCTTCCTAAAGTAACAGAAATCGCTGCCGACACAAAAAGTAACACTTGCGTTATCAGAGGTGTTTTTTGTGCGCGGTCAGGGAGTTCTTTAATGTACGTGCGCTCCAGTGTGGGCCCTGAGTTAGAGGCGATTTCGGTCTTACACGTTCTGGAAGCCACTCTGGGCGGCACCCGCCGGTACGTTAGTGATATCGTCGATGCGAACGTCGGCTTGAAGATGGGCCTAGCCTACTCAGTCGAACGAGCCGACGTCCAGTTCCCGGAACTCCTCGTGCGAGCGCGCGTTCATGGATGGGCGACCTACGAAGTGCCGATGGTTCGCAGCATCAAGCCCGTTACCGACATTTCGTGCCTGCTCGCTCTTCGTCGAGCAATGGTAGCTTTCAAGCCCGATGTCGTACACGCTCACAGTTCGAAGGCTGGGGCGCTCTCGCGTATCGTCGCACGAACGTTGAAAAAACGGCCGTCCGTCGTTTATAGCCCACATTCGATTGCGAGCGGGCTCGGCGTTGCATATCGTTTTATTGAAAATGGTTTAGCGACGGTCACCGAACGTTTTATCGCGGTATCGAAGAGCGAGCGCTCCCAGTTACTCGCGCTCGGGCTCGCGCCGCAGTCCCAGATCGACGTGGTACACCCAGTCGTCGACGGTCGTTACTTCGAACCGAAAAGCGAAGCGGCCGCGAAAGCGGCGCTCGGGCTGACAGGCGCAACGGTTCTCTTAGGAATTGGGCGCCTAAGCGATCAAAAGAACCCGTTCGACTTCTTCGAGATTGCCGCTCGAGTGAGGGCGGCCGTACCAGGAACGAAAGCCTTGTGGGTGGGCGACGGCGAACTGCGCGGCGCTCTTGAAAAACGGATCGCAGCGGAAAACGCGTCGTCGTGGTTTGAAATCCTCGGCTGGCGCGCCGACGTGCGAAGCTATATCGCTGCCGCCGATCTCGTCATCAGTGCCTCTCGCTATGAATCCTTTGGGTATGCGACCGTAGAAGCACTCGCAATGGAGCGGCCGGTCATCGCATCTAACGTCCTCGGTACGCGCGATATCATGCTCGACGATCTTAGCAAGATGATGTACGCACCAAAGGATACCCGCGCTGCCGTGGAGCTCTGCATATCGGCGTTACGATTACGGCAGCACACTGCGGAGATCGTGCGGAAGGGACGCATCGCGCTCCTGAAACGCTACAGCTCGGATGCGCTCCGCCTCGATCTTACGCGGTCGTACCAACTGGCCGCCGAGCCGCACCTGTAGACTGTTCCGCGACGATCGCACGATAAAGTTCTTCGAGGCGGTCGACTACCCGAGGCAGAGCGAATCCGGCCTCGACATATTCGCGATTTCTCTTCCCGATCGCATCGAGTTGCGCGCGTGACATGCCGAGGAGGTCGCTCAAGCCTTCGGCTAACGCTACCGGATCCCGCATCGGGACTTTTCGTCCAGCATCGGCCGGAACGATCTCGCCGAGTCCGCATTCCTGCGTAACCACGACGGGAAGTCCGCACGCCATGGCCTCCAACACGGTCATGCCGAAGGGCTCACCATGAGAAGGCAAGCAGTACACCGTTGCTCGCGCCATCGTATGCGACATATCTTCACGGCCAACCGCACCGACGAACTCCACCCGGCTCCCCAGCGACAACTCGTCCACCAAACGCCGAGCTTCGTTTAATGCGCTTCCTGACCCCGCGACCAAGAGACGTGACGTGGGGAGACGCGAGGCAACGAGCTCGAAAGCTTTAATGAGCGTGAGAATGCCCTTTCGCGGTATCACGCTGGCTAAGAATAAAATCGTCGGCGGAGCTTCGGCATCGCGCGCGCACGATACCAAGCCGTCCACGTCGATGCCGTGCGGTATGACGCAGAGCTTCTTCGCGAGGAGCGCGGCTAAGGGCACCCGGTTACGGGCAGTATGCGTCGTAAGAATGATCCGCCGAGCGCGAATCTGCTGGATGCCGGCAAGCGTGTCCCGAACCCGATCGGCAAAGAATGCTTTCAACACCTGCGAAAAGCCCGAAGTAGTCTTTTCCCGCTTCCAATTCTCAATATACGATCCGAGCACGAGCGGCGGCGACAAGAAGAGAAACCCGAGGCTCAGGCCGGCAATGACCGGATTGAGTTGATGCACGATATCGAACGGCCGCTGCTTCGCTAGCGTATTGAAAAGACGTCGAGCTCGGAACGCATAGAGCAGACGATCGAAGAAGCGCTCCCCACGGCCGGCATCGATGCGATGTAGGATCACGTTCGACGGCATCGGCTCACGTAAGCTAAAGTGCGTACCGGCGATATGGATGTCGTGTCCTCTACGCGCCAGCTCCCTCACGAGAGCAGCCGAAACCAGGCCATCGCCGTGCGGCAGATAGTCTGAAAACCCGGCTGAAGAAGCGCTGAAGAAAATACGCAATCGCAACGCCGGCTCTTACAGCGTGCTAAGCCTTAGTGCGAGAAAAGACGGCCGAATCAGCGGCCCGGGACTTCGCCGGGTTTTCTTTAGCGCGACGCTCCTCCATCTTTTGTATGGACTTGGCAGGCGTCATGACCACGCCGAGTTTTTTGATTTCGAGACGCTCGAGAAAAGGCGCCATCTGACGATCTTCGGGAGTAATCGAACGGCCGCTGCGAACGGCGCACAGGATGCCTTGAGCGTGGGAAGCTATGCTCAGCGCGCGGGCGTTCGACATAAACGCGGGCGCCAAAACGATAAGCATATCGTGGCCGCTCGAATCCGAATCGAAGCTCTGCAAAGCAGTCGCGAACGCCGCCTCATCGAGATTTGCCACGCTTCCGGTACGAACAGAACCAACCTCGGTGGCGCCGGTATCGAAAAGACCGACTCGCTTCCCGCTTGCAGCGAGGGCATCGGCCAAGTCCCTCGCGATAAAACCGGCACCGTCTCGTTCAGTAGCTGAAGCGACAAGCAAGACGGCTCGTTGCCCGATTTCGACCTCGACTAAGAGTCGAACGGCCTGAAGTGAACCTAGCACGTTTTTCATTCTGGTTGTCCTCTTAGGCCCGGGAGAACGTGACGACTGGCATTCCGTACATGGATTCCACCGTCTCCGAATCGACGAAGCGCGGATCCCGCGAATCGAGGAGATATGCAAGCGAGATCGCGGCCCAGAGCGTGATGATCGCGATCGCCGAGAGCGCGACGATCCCGACGAGGTCCAGGTTCGGCTTTGCCTCTATGGCACGATCGACGACGACCAAGGATCCGGTGGAGGCAGCTTGCGACCGATCGGCGAGCGCCTGCGCGTATCGTGTGACGAGAATCGAATATGCGTCCTGAAGCGCTTCTCTATTTCGACGCAACTGCGCTGCGCGTAACGCCGTGGCGGGGTCTACCGTCTGCGCTTTGAGCGCTGCGAGATCGTGCTCGAGTGAACCTAGGCGGGCCGCGTCGGCCGCGCGCTGAGCGTCGACCTTAATGACCTCTTCCTTTGCATTCTCATACGTCAGGTTACCGCCAGGGCCGGCCGCTTGTGCTCCGGCACGCGCCAAAGCCACGCCGGCTTTTTCATGCGACACGATCGATTGTAGTTCCCTAACCCCGGGAAACCTGTCGGATTCAGACGCTTGAGAGAACGACAGGCGCGATGCATCGCGGGCGTAATTGATCTCTTGCGAGTGGTAGACCGGGTCGGTCGTAACGACGTCGCGCACGCCTACGGGCTTCGCCGCAGCGACCAAGGCGTTGGAGATATGCAGTTGTGCTTTATCGGCAGCCGCGGCAGCGGCAGCGTCGGTACGCTCCGTGGCGAGTTTTATCAGGCGATCGTAAACCGACTGTATGTCGTCCTTCGTGTCGACGTATGGATACACGGCGGCGAGCGTTTGCAGCTGAACGTCTAATCGGTGGAGTGCGTCCGAGCGCGACTGCATTTGCGCGCTCAGATCCGAGATCAATGAATCGAACCGGCTCGACGCTATCTGCCGATAGAATTTGGTCGTGTCTTCGGCCAGCGCGTTCGCGCCATCGATCGCACTTTGCTCTGAGTCACCGACGTAGTCGATGTACATGATGTTCGAATTCAGCGGTACTTTAGCTTTGATCTTCTTCTTGAGCTTATCGAGCCTCAAATGGCTGCCGATCGACTTTCGGAAGCGGTCGAGCACGGTGGCGCTCGTTGCAATCGAAGAGAGGTCGGTAATCACGAACGGACTGGTCTCCGTGCTGACGACGTTCGTTGCAGCAGCGTTTCCGCCCGCGACATCGGCTACCATCCCGACGGATGACTCGCCAACGAATTGCGAAGGAACGTTCATGTACACCACGATCATCCCGATGATGCCGAGTAGCAGGACCGCACCAAAGACGAGCCGTCGCCGCCAAAATACACCGAGCGCCGGAAAGATCGTCGTAATTCGGCTCATACCGTGTTATCTTCTCCCGCGGCCATGCCGCCCGCATCTAATCGTATGTTGAGCTGGTTCATCAAAGTCTCGGAATCGCATACGCATAACCGCCCAGAGCGCTTATAAAGGGCAATATGTCAATTCGATGACCCTCGGGAACGAAGACGACATCGCCGTCGTTCAGCGGAGCGTTTCCGCTGAGGTCACCATGAGCCAGGCGAGAGATATCATACGACGTATGAACGCCGGCACGTACTACTTCGACATGCTTCAGATCGGCGTAGCGGTTCGGGCCGCCGACGAGATAGAGGGCAGTAAGGAGCGTCGTGTCGCTCTTCAACGCCGTCGAACCGGGCGTACCCACCATTCCAACGACGCTCACTACGGGCGCGGGGTGTATCTCGAGTGAGTCCCCGTCCCGTGCGCTCGATGTGACCGTTTGACTCGCGAAGGAAACGGTCGCAGCGGCGCCGCCCCTATCGAGGGTAATGTTGCTTGTCGACGCCGTGGTATTGAGACCGCCCGCTTCATCGATCGCTTGCGCAAGAGTCTCGCCCGGATACAGATACTGAGGACCACTCTTGCGTACATCTCCGTGCACGTCGACCCGAATTGGCTTGTTCGACAACATTATTTCGTCGCCGGGTTCGAGCAGAGGCCCGGAGTTTCCATGCCGGCCTAGGTCCTCGACGTTATAGCTCCCAAGTCGCTTACCGTCGCGCAGGATGCCGACATTGCGGAGGTCGATGGCATCGCTGTGAATCGTCGGGATCGGCAACTGGTTGTTGGGATCGGCCTGCACTAAAGCGGCTTGCTGCTGATTCCAGCCGGCGATCGCGACAACGAGCGTCTCGCCAGGTTGGTAGCTAAGAGACCCGACGGTCGAGCCGGTCACGAAAATCGTCTGTCCGGCTGTATCTACTCGGACGTCAACGGCGGGATACTTAAGGTATGGGGACAGCTTGGCGTCTAAAAACGCGGACGCAGCCTGCAGGGTAAGGCCGCCAAGATGAACGGGACCCAGAATCGGCATCGACAGGGTTCCATCGCCGGCGATCATCGTATCTACGGACAAATCGGGGTGGTTCATAACGACGACGTTTATTTTGTCCCCGGGATGGATTCGGCTCGGAGCATCCGCGAGCGCCACCGTTAGTGAGCCGAAAAGCGCACACGACAGAAAGCAAGCGAACCTTAGCGCTCGTCGTCGAAATAATGAAGTATGAGTTGCCACTAGCATCCTTTGATGTAATAGGGCTTAGACGTGCCGATCGTACTACACACCAGGGCGGGTGTTTGCAGCGGCGGCGTGCCCTTTACGTATCGTCACAATTTCGCGTGAGCTTAGTCAGTCCGTCACGTCGCGTCCAGCGACGTGGGCCACAAATTCGAGGGCGATCCGGGCTAAAAAAAGCGTTAGTCCCGCCGTTAACTGAGATATGCGTCACGCCGGCAGGATTGCCATTCTCTCGATCATACCGCTCTTCGCCGCCTGCTCGGGCGGCGGTGGATCCACTCCGCCGGCCCAAAACACCGCACCGACCGCGGCGCCGGTCACGCCAATCCCCGCTCCCTCGACGCCGAATCCGGCATCGACCGAGACCCCGCTTGCGGCCGGCTCGAGCATCCAGACCGGAGGCAGAGTAGGCACGACGATCGTCGCCCACCATCCCGCCGACTTCTGGGAGTATTCGGAAGATCCGGTCGTCCTGTTCCCTACCAAAATCAATCCGTACGCATTCAAGATAACCGTTTCGCCGGCGCCGCTCTCGGGCGTCTCGATCATCTTCCCGGTTCAAGCGAACGTCCCGGCAATCGCGGCCACCAATGCTTTAGAACTTCAGTTCTCGAAGGTTCCCGGCGTCAACTATTCGATAAACGTCGTCGACCAAACAAAAAGCAGTAACACCGCTTCATTTGTAGTTGCCACGAATCCCGTGGTACCTACGCCACAGCCGCCTTCAGAATCGAAGCATGGCAATCCCTATTACTACGGCACCTTATCTCACGGCACGGTCTTTCCGAACGGAATAAAGCTGCCAAACTCCGGAGCGATCGACCCCCGGGCGCTTGCGGTCCTCGTAGCACAGGGTATCGGCTTCATCCGGTTCGGCCCGGTCCCAACGGAAGTTGCGGCGAACACGACGGGGCCGCAAAGCGAACAGGATTTCAGCTTTGCATCGACCGATCCGGCTCTGATCACGCTTCACCAGAACGGCATTACGGCGTTGTATACGATCGATGCCGCGGACGCACCGGCTTGGGGCAATCCGAACACCGTCGGCGACGCTCGGCCGATCTTCGAGACCCCTGCGCTTTACGCCCAGTATTGTTCCGGTGTCGCTTCTCACATAGCTTCGACGCTGCCTTGGATAACGCGCGTGGAAATCGGCACCGACGAGCCGAATTTCCCAGTCGATTGGGAGAACAATCAGGCCGTAGCCGACGGCATGCCGCAATATGCGGACACGACCGGATATGCATACGGCCTCTACACGAAAGCATGTTATGCGGCGGTGAAGTCCGTCGCCCCCAATCTTGCAGTCGTCTCGCCGGGCGTGGACATCGGTGCGGATTCATACAGCTTCACGACGTTCTTGGATCATATGTACGCCAGCGGCTGCCGCACCGGAGTATGTTGGGACATCCTCTCCGTACATAGTTTCACCTGGTCGGATCCCAAGGCCGTCACATCGCAATCGTTCATCGATAATCTAGACGGACGCGGCGGCGGTCCCGGCTCTTTCTACTCGTATCGAACGTTGCAACAAGAGGCCGTCGCAGACGGCGACACGTTGCCGCCGATAATGATTACCGAAATGGGCTTTTCTTCGAGTGGATCCTCGCCGCTTGGCGTCGACAAGAACGTACAAGCGCTCTATACGAGCGAGGCTTTCAATCAGTACATGCAAGACCCAACGGTCGTCGGAGTCGTGTACACGACCCTCGTCGATTCGTCCGGCGCAGACGACCTCTTTTCCGCCATATCGACGCTCGATGCATCGATGAATAAGAAGCCCGTCTGGTCCGTGTTAAACCAATTCGCCACCAACTGAACTCACGCCGCGCTACGCCGGCGACAACGCCGGCCGGTTGACTCGAATGCTCAAAGCTCTTCGAGGGATCGTGGCTTCTCGAACGGCCTCATCTGCGATTATTTACACGCTGATCGGCCGGGTCGGGGTGGTAGTCATCAATACTGCGACGGGCATTATCATGGCTCGGACGCTCGGGCCCGCGGGAAGAGGAGCGGCTTCTGCCATCCAGCTTTGGCCTGTAATACTCTCGGGACTGCTGACGTTCGGCGTGCCCGTCGCGCTTCGATATAACGTGCGCCGCAAGAGCGACGATCCCGCGCAGTTGTTCTCGGTGTCGCTCGTTATGAGCACGCTGTTCGGGGTGTTCGCGACATGCGTCGGAATCGTTTTGATCCCGCATATCCTGGTTCATTATTCACCGGCGGTTACGCGCTTTGCTCAAGCGATGATGCTTTTCGCTCCATTCATGACCGTCAACTTGCTCCTAATGGGATATCTCGAATCGCGGGGCGAGTTCGGCAGGTCGAATAGCATGCTCTACTTTCCGCCCCTGGGTACGCTCACGCTTCTAGTATTGCTCTATTTCGCGCATAAACTTTCGGTGTTTTCGGTGCCACTTGCCTACGAGCTGCCATACTCGTGCATCACGATCGCGACGCTGTATCGCTTACGGGGGTCGATAAGATTCCCGACGCAGTTTGTCGCACGCGGAAAACTGCTGCTTCATTACGGCCTGCGCGCGTACGGGCTGGACGTTCTCAATACGTTGTCACTTCAGATCGGACAGTTACTGGTCATCGGATTGCTGTCCGCAGCCAGCTTCGGGCTCTACGCGGTTGCGCTCAATGCATCGAAGACGTTGGCTGTCGTGGGCGCATCGCTCAATACGGTGCTTTTTCCTAAGGCGGCGGAGCTCGAGAAGGCCGGCGCCGTCGCGCTCGTTAACCGGTCGACGAGGCTGGTCTTCAGTGCAAATTTGTTTGCGGGCGCGCTTCTGGTCGCAGCGATGCCGGCGCTCGTGCGGCTTGCTTACGGCAATGCGTACGGTGCGGTGGTCCACCTCGCACAGGTATTGACGGTTGAGGTCATCCTCAGCGCCACCGTCAGCACAATGACGCAAGCATTTATGGCCACAGGACGCCCCGGTCTCGTTACCGTTTTTCAAGCGATAGGCCTTTGCACTAGCATCCCGCTCATGCTGATACTCATCCCGAGATTTGGCGTTTCCGGAGCCGCGTATGCTCTACTCTTTTCGACATCTTTTCGCTTCGCGCTCGTGCTCGGTTCGTACCCAGTGTTCTTGCAGAACGCGGTTCCCCGGTTAGTGCCGACGCTGGGCGACTTGCGTGACCTTCGCACGCGGTTCCAGCACGCCGGAGCCTAATACCCTAATACGACGACCCGCCGCAATACGACCCATGGGCGGTGTCGTGAAAGCGTATTTCTGCAACGAAGTCGCGACGGTCGCAGGCCGTTTTGCCGCCGAACGCGCAGTGCTCGCGTAGCATGACCTCCAACACGCTGCGAGTCGCATTCTTGAATCAGAGCGGCGCCAGCGTGGGCGGAGCCGAGCGTACGCTTGCGACCTTTCTCGCGAATAGACCGCCGGATATCTCGCCCATCGTCATCTGCTTCGAGGGCGGCGCCTTCACGAAGGAGATGTCGGAACTCGGAATAGAGGTTCGCGTCATAGCCGCATCTCTGGCTTTAAAGAGCTCGACTCGAGAGCGACCCACTCTGGCGGGAACGATCGCTATGTTACCGGTCGCGTGGCGTCTCGCCTCGCTACTGCGCCGGGAACGCATCGACGTGCTTTACACAAATACCATGAAGGCGCACTTCATCGGAGCGTTAGCCGGCCGGATCGCCCGAGTACCGTGCCTCATGCATTTCCACGATATCGTAGAAGGCAACGCGCTAGGGGCGCTGCGCTTTGCTTCCCGATTCGGATCGAGCCGCAGAATAGCTTGCTCCAACGCGGTAGCGACGTGGATGGGCTTACCGAACACCCGAGCCATCTATGGACCCGTCGATCTTACCGTATTCGACTCCATGCCCTCGCGCTCAGAAGCTCGCGCCCAGCTCGGTTTGGCCGCAGACGTTCCTATCGTAGCCCTGATCGGCCGAATCAACCGCTGGAAAGGACACGAACGTTTTCTACGGATCGCGGCTGAGGTCCTGAACTCGGTAGATGCAATGTTTCTCATCGTTGGTTCTCCGATCTTCCGCGATGAAGACTTTCTCGACGAATTAAGAGCTTCGGCCGTGAAGCTCCAGCTCACTCGAAACGTGCGATTCTTGCCCTGGACCGAAGACGTGGCCGGCGTCTATGCCGCTATCGATATCAATGCGAACTGTTCGGATCGCGAACCATTTGGGAGAGCAGTTGTTGAGGCAGCCGCCGCGGGGGTTCCGAGTATTCTCTTTAGCGACAGTGGAGCTGCGGAAACGATTCTGGGTGATATCAACGGTGTGGTCGTTCCGGCCGGCGACGAAAAGGTATTCGCAAACGCGCTCCTGCGGATGCTGGAGCGCATTCGGCTCAGTGATTACGATGAAAGAGCAATCCGCGAAACCGCGAAACGCTACGACGCCCGTAGCATAGCCGCAGAGATGGCCGAGGAGATTCGCTTAACCGCCCTAGACGAACTCTAGAGCTTCAGTGCGAAACCACTCGTAACTGCGGCGTAAACCCTCCTCTAGGTTAACTTGTGCGGACCATCCGAGGGACCTCGCGAGGGAGGTAACCGGCTTACGCCGCTGAGGATCTTCCGGACGCGCTGGTAAAGAAACCGTCCTAAGCTCGGCGCCGCACGTTCTGGCGAAGGCTGCCGCAATCTCGTTCACCGTATGCTCTTCTTCGCTTCCCAGATTGACCGGCTGTAGCTTCTCCGGCCTCCAGTCGCGCACGATCTGGAGTCCCGAAATGAGATCGTCGATGTAGGTCATAGAGCGTGTTTGCTCTCCCGACCCGTGGATCGGATACGGTTTGCCATGGCGGGCTGCTTCGAACAATGCCGGAATCAGACGCCCATCGCCGATGTCCATGCGCGGACCATAACAGTTAAATATCCGCACGATGCGTCCATCGAGACCGCGGGAATTTACCGCAACGGACATGGCCGCCTCGCCGAAGCGCTTCCCTTCATCGTAGCAAGCGCGCGGTCCGATGGGATTGACGTTACCAAAATAGCTTTCCGGTTGGGGATGCACGAGCGGGTCGCCGTAAATCTCTGAGGTGGACGTGAACAACATTTGGGCGCCATGCTCGAGTGCGAGTTCGATCAGCGCCATCGTGCCGGTGCCGTTGACGGCAAGCGTCTCCCACGGATGCGCGTTGTACGCTTCCGGGCTCGCCGGAGAGGCCAGATGATAGATCTCCGTGAGTGGCTCGTGGGCAGCTTTCCGGACCTCGTCCCGCAGATGATCGAGCGAACACGCGACATCGCACAAGACAAAAGTCGCTTTGCCGGTTTTCAGTGCGCGCTCGACGTTACGCAGACTCCCCGTCGCGAGATTATCAAAGATAATGACGTGCTCACCGCGCTCGATGCAGTTGTCGACGAGATGGCTGCCAACGAATCCGGCGCCCCCGGTAATGAGAGTTGTCATACTTACGCAATACCTCAGCTTGCCGCAAGAGTCCGTTCGACTATAACGCAATACGGTTGGTATTAAAAGCGAGTGTGCCGGGTTCGTTTAGGCCAAATAGGTAAACGTGCGCGTCCGGCAAAAAAAAACTTGCGCCCTTCCGCTACCCGCGCGAACGGTATTTGCGAGGGTAGAGGGTCGGACGCGTGTCGAGGGAAGGCGCTCGCTTGCATGGCCGGTAGAAATCCACAACTCGATGGAATCCGCGCTTTGGCGATCGGGCTCGTGATCGTCGCTCACGCGTTCCACACGAACCACCCTATATGGGGCGCAGCGCGTGAAGCGATCGGCGAAGAGGGCGTCGGCATCTTCTTCGTTCTGAGCGGATATCTCATTACGACGCTGCTCCTTCAGGAACGCGAGCGCACGGGCTCCGTGAACATCGCGCAATTCTGGATCCGCCGCGCTCGCCGAATCTTCCCAGCGTTCTACGTGTATCTTGCCGTCATAGCCCTGATCGCTGCAGCGCAGGGTAAGCTCGGCCTCATCGGCCCGGACATTCTTCGGGCCGGCCTCTATCTGCGCGATTACCAGATTCAAACGTTCTCTTGGCTCGAGCACACGTGGTCGCTTGCGGTCGAAACACAGTTTTATCTCATTTGGCCGGCGGTCTTTCTGCTGTTCGGAAACAGAGCTGCCAGATTCGCAGCCATCGCGTGCATCGCCATCGAACCGCTCGTTCGGATCGTGAACTATTTCGCGTTCGCTTCGAGCCGCGACCTCATGAGCATCGCGTTTCACACGCGAGCCGACGCGTTGATGTTCGGTGCTGCCGCAGCGCTCCTCACGGCGCACGGTATTCCGGCATGGCTGCATCATATCGCGCGAAGCCCCGCGACGCCCGCGCTCTGTCTCTTGCTTATCACCGCCTGCATCGCCGCCACGGGCGTCTTTCACGGTGCTTTCCAATTCAGCATCGGGATGACGCTCGAAGGCATTGCGAGCGCCGTTCTGCTCTTAGCGGTCGTCGATAACGGCGCTTCTATCCCGGCCCGACTCCTCGCGAGTTCGCCCGCCACCTGGCTCGGCCGAATCTCATACAGCCTGTACCTCTGGCAGCAACCGTTCCTCTTCAACCATTCGGCGGTCGGATGGTTTCCCCTCAACGTGCTCCTCGCGCTCGCGGCCGCGTGCCTGAGCTATTACGTTGTGGAGCGGGCCTTCTTCAAGCCAAAGCCCGTCCTCGTTACGACGTAGCTGCCGGCACCAAATGTGCCTTCGGTTGCGTTTGCGCGCGGAGCTGGCCGCACGCCGCTGCAATATCGCGTCCCATCGGCGTGCGAACGGTCGTAGGAACGCCGGCCGCCGTGAGAATCGCTTGGAACGCGCGGATCCGCACCTCATTCGTCCCACGCAACGGCGCATCGGGCGTTGCGTTGTACGGCATCAAGTTCACGTGATACAAATGGCCGCGCATCAATTTCGCGAGTGCACGAGCCGAATCGTCGTCGTCGTTCACGCCCTCGAGCATCACGTACTCGAAGAAGACTTTACGTTTCGTAGCGTCCACATATCGCTCGACGGCGCCCATCAGATCGGAGAGCGCGAATTTTCGATTGACGGGCATCATCTTCGAACGCTGCGAATCGGTCGGCGCGTGCAGCGAAATCGCAAGATTGACCTGCACGCCTTCGTTCGCGAAGCGGTCGATCTGCGGCACGAGGCCGACCGTGGAGATCGTGATGTGCCGGTGCCCGAGGCCGAAGCCCTCGGGATCGTTGAGCAGCCGCACCGCATCCATGACCGCATCGTAGTTTGCGAAGGGCTCGCCCTGGCCCATGAACACGACGTTTGTGATCTTCTTCCCACGGGCTTTGAGCTCGCGCGCAAAAAAACGTGCTTGGTCGAAGATTTCAACCGCACTTAAATTTCGCGTGAACCCGGCTTGCCCCGTCGAACAAAACTCGCACGCGTAGGCGCATCCGGCTTGGCTCGAAATGCAGACCGTCGTCCGGTCGCCGCGATGCTCCATGAGCACCGATTCCACTTCGCTCCCGTCGTGTAAGCGGAACAGCGCTTTGCTCGTCTGGCGGTCGTTCGAACGCTGCACCACGACCGTTTCGACCGATTCGAGCGAGAAGTGCTCGGCCGCAAGTGCGTCGCGATCCGTTTGCGGCAGCACCGTGATCGCCGCAGCATCGGCTACGAGTTCTTTCGTCGCCGCACGATAGATCTGGTCGAGCCGGTACGATTTGTAGCCGTGCGCCTCGGTAAAGGCGGCGGCGTCTGCGTAGCCGGCACGGCGCGCCTTTTCTTCGAACCACACCTGGCGCGATGGAGAAGCCATAGAACGCTAGTATACCATGGCCGCCCTAACGCTGGGAACGAATCGCGTCCCGATAGATTCGCTCCAGTTCGTCCGTGACGCGCGGCCACGAATGACGCCGCTCCGCAGTCGCACGATTGGCCCGGCCCATGCGTTCCGCCAGCTCGCTCGAGGCGAGGATCGTGCGCAGGGCGGCCGCGAGTTCCTCCACATCGCCGGGACGAAAGCTCAGGCTGCCGTTCCCATCCGCGAGGTGGGGATGACCGCCTTCCGTGGTGAGAACGACGGGCCGCCCCGAGGCCATCGCTTCGACCACATTTTGCCCGTACGGCTCTCCGAACGACGGCGCGCACAGCAGCGTACAGGCGCGCATCCAGCCGGCAACGGCTCTTCGGTCGCAACGGCCGGCGAACTCGGTGCGATCTGCGACACCGAGTTCGGCGACGCGGCGCTTCATCGCATCTTCCCAATCTCCGTCGCCGACGAGCACGAGACGGGCTTGTGGAAGATCGGCGACGACGCGCGCAAACGCTTCGACCAGGGTCATCACGCCCTTGCGAACGTCGAGGCCGCCGACATAGAGCACGCTTTGCGGCCGCACGCCGGGATCTCCGGGCATTGCTTCAGGGTTAAACAATTCGAGGTCGACACCGTGATGCAGGTACCGGATTCGGCTTCGCGTGTCGCGTTTGAACGGTACGCGCACGAGCGCGTGCGGCGTCGCTAGGACGACCGCGGCCGCAGCGTGCTGCTGCAGTCCGTCGATAACGGCCCGCAAGAGCGTGAGCGCGCGCTGTACCGCGTTCCGGCGCCGAAACCCCGGCGGCGCCATCGACTGATGCCAGTCGCCGACATAGGTCCCCAGAACCACGGGAGAAGGCGTGCCGAGCAATGCCAAGCTCAGCCCGCGCACCACGGGGTTCATCTGGTGGACCACATCGACCCCGGCGCCGGCAGCCAGCCGGCGGTAATACCTGCGTGCTTTCCACATGTACGCCGCGTAGTGGAAGAGATCGTTCGGCTCGGCCCAGGGATATTCCACGATCGTCACGTTCGGCGGCGGCCCGGCCAGCAGGTTCGCTCGTTCGGTGAGCACGTGAATGACGTGCCCTCGCCGCGCGAGTTCCGCGATGAAGCCCCACGCGACCAAACCGTCGCCGTGAAAGAAGTGATCCGTCAGATAGGGTGAGCCGTGCACGACAAAAATGCGCAGCGGCGGCCCGTTCGGCGCCGGGGGACCAGTTTGTTCGTGAAGTGTCACACCACCGGCCTTACAATGCGGTCAGCCTAGAATCGTCGCGGCGCGCTTGTTGCCTATGGCTGCAAGCCACCCTCGCCGGCTTCGGGGAAACCCTGCGGCCCGAACGATGGGGGATCGAACCTTGCCTCACATTATTGACATTCCGCTAAAATTGCGAGGCCACGGAACGGCCGGTGCAAAACTGGGCACTTTACTTACATGATCACCAATAGCGAACGCGGAAGTCCATTACTGAGACTCGCTGATTGTGTGGTCGGGATTCCCGCCATTACCGCACTTGCGGCCTACCGGCGGTTGACCCAGGCCTCGGGCCGGACGATGCCCGCGAACCCGCAGGTTATCGGACTCTTAAAAGCTTCGGGCATCGGCGATGCGGTCATTCTTTCCGGAGTGATCGCTGATTTGCGCCAACATTTCCCGCAGGCCACCCTCGTGCTCTTTTCCGGCGAAAGCAATTACGCGTTCGCGCGGCTGATCGATGGACTCGACGACGTGGTTGCCCTGCCGGTGCGCCGGCCGCTCGAGGCGCTGGCTCGCGTCCGCGAGCTGCGACCCGACGTCATGATCGATTTCGGCATGTGGCCCCGCTTGGAAGCGCTGCTCTCGGCGCTCTCCGGCGCGAAGTGGGTCGTCGGCGTGAAGACGCCGGGGCAGCACCGCCATTATGCCTTCAACCTCGCAGTCGACCACACGACCGAACACGAGATCACCAACTACCGCAATTTGGTTGCTCCCTTTGGTATTGAGAGCAAGAGCATGCCGAGCTTCCGCAGCGGGAGCCACAGAGGGCGCCCGCTCGAGCGCCGCTATGCGATCCTGCACCTGTGGCCCGTCGGGGCGAATGCCGCCGAGCGTTCTTGGCCGACCGAGCGCTGGTTCCAACTCGCGCAGGAATTAAAGGACCGCGGCCAAGCCGTCGTTCTCACGGGCGGTCCGGCCGATGTAGCGGTGGCCGAAGCACTCGCCGGCGTTTGGCGCAGTCGCGGCCTCGATGCCTTCAGCATTGCGGGTCTTCCCGCTGAGGAAACGATCGTCTGGCTACGTCATGCGGAGGGCGTCGTGAGCGTTAACACCGGGCTGATGCATCTCGCCGCTGCCGTGGGCGCTCCGACGGTGGCTTTAAACGGTCCCACCTCCGGCCGCCGGTGGGGCCCGCTTGGAGCGCGCACGCACTGTGTCGCCTCGCCTATGATTCCGGAAGGCTACCTCAATCTGGGGTGGGAGCGAGATGACCGTTTCCGCAATTGCATGGAGGCGATCTCGGTCGACTCCGTAATCGCGGCGTGGAATCAGCTCGTGGGCGATTACCGAGTAAACGAAGAGTTGCTCGAAGCTTCCGCCGGATAACGCGTCGTCGTGTCGCCGCCAAACGCGCTGCAAATCGGCATGGCCTCCTTCGAGGTCCATGCCGGCGGGCTCGACCGCTACTACTTCGAGCTGCTGCGCGCGTTCGAAAACGACGGCATTTCCGTGCGAGGTCTCGTGACGGGCAACGCCGCAGCACCGAGCGGCGACCCGAACGTCGGCATCTTCGCCGACAATCGCGATCTGCTGCTGCTCAAGTGGCTCAAGATGAGACGGGTCGCAGGGCCGCTGATCGACTCGAGCGATCTGGTCGTTTCGCATTTCGCGCCGCATACGTTTCCGATCGTCGACCGCCTCAAGGGTAAGCCGCTCGTCGTTCACTTCCACGGTCCGTGGGCCGCCGAGGGCGATGTTGAAGGGCGCGCCGCCTACCGTACGGCGCTGAAGCGCCGGATCGAACGTGCCGTGTACGGCGCTGCCGCACGCGTGATCGTGCTTTCCGACGCGTTCGGTGAAATCGTCGAACGAGACTACGGCGTGGCGCCGAATAACATTCGCGTGATTCCGGGCGGCGTGGATGTAGCGCGCTTCGAACCCCTTGCATCGAAAACGCAAATGCGCGAACGGCTCGGTTGGCCAATCGATCGCCCGACCGTCGTAAGCGTTCGCCGGCTCGTGCAAGCCAAAGGCTTGGAGAACCTCATTCGCGCGGCCGTTCTGCTGCGCGAACGCATCCCCAATATTTTCATTGCGATCGGGGGCACGGGGCCGCTCGCGGAAACGCTGGCTGCATCGATCGTCGAACTCGGGCTGCAAAATACCGTTCGCATGCTCGGGAGAATCTCCGAAGACGATCTCCCGAGCGTCTACGGGGCCGCCGACCTGTTCGTCGTGCCGACGGTTGCGCTCGAAGGGTTCGGACTCGTAGTGGTGGAGGCGCTCGCCTGCGGCACGCCGGTGCTCGTTACCCCTGTCGGCGGTCTTCCGAGCGTCGTGCGTGCGCTCGAACCTGGTTTGATTCTCGAGAGCGCCCAGCCGCAACATCTCGCAAACGGCATCGGAGCGGCCCTCGCCGGCACGTTACCGCTTCCGAGTGCGAAACGCTGTGTCGCCTACGCTCGCAACTTCTCGTGGAGCGCGATCTCTCGCCTGGTGAGCGACGTGTACCGTGAAGTGGCTGCCCCACACGCTCTCGATGCCGGCGATACGAACCTTCGCATCAAGGCGCCGTTCGAACTCGTACGATAGCCACACGGTCGTCGAGTGAGAGGGCAAGCTCCCGGCGAGATGCGCGCCCGGGAACGAGCCGATTCGTAGCGTCATAGGTGAACGGGGTCAATTCGGCATCTTCTTCCGTACGAACGCGAACGATGCGAAGCGGCACTGCAAGCCGTTCGCGCGTATCGGGCTCGATGCTCGGACGTTCCACCCAAAGCGCGAGGTAGAACGTGCCGTCGTGCTTCTCGAAAAGTTCGTGCCGGAGGCCGGTGGAATCGCCGTCGAGGGAATAGCGCAAAACGTCGAGGCGCGTTGCATCGGAGTCGTCGAGAACTTGGAGAAGGCTTTGCAGGGCGGTGTACGCCGGCTTCGGGGTGAGATCCGAACGCAGCAGGCCGAAATGGCTATAGGGCTCCGGGCCTTCGTCGAGCAACTCGTATTCGTCGGTGCGCGGAACGCCCGCTGCGAAGTGATCCAAGAAGAGTCTCGGTACGTAGGCGGCCTGCACGTCTTCCGTGACGTCGCCGCGCGCATCTCGCGTTCCGTAGCCGGATTCCGTTGCAAAGATGGGCTTGGTTCCCGACACGGCGCGTGCGGCTGCAAGATTGTAGGCGATGCTGCCGTACCCGCCGGCGCCCCAGCCGCGCGTCTCGGGCTCGCGCGCGCCGAAGTAATCGTGCATGTTTCCGGCGTCGAGATACGCCGAAAGATCGCCGACCGCGCGGAACGCGCCCGCGGAGGTGAGCGATGGCCCGATCACCCTGAGCGCCCGGGTGGACGCGTTGCTTTTCACGGCATCGTAGAGCGTCGCTTGAAAGGTCCGCAGCGTCTGTACCCACGCATCGTCGGTCGCCGGATGGCTGATGTCGTATTCGTTGGGCCCTTCGAACGCTTCGATCGCCGGGCCTACACAGGCCGCCCAGGTTGAGAAATATGCGGACGGCATCGCCGGCTGCGTCACGTACTCGAAGCGAATGCCGTGGGCGGCCAACGTGCGCTCGCGTTCGCAGACGAGCGTCTGACCCACGACCACCGTATCGCGTACGTGCCTGATTCCGAGCTCGATCAGACGTTTCGCGACATCGCCGAAGCGCTTCGCGTACGGCGTATCGTAGTAGGCAAAATGGGTCACGACGCCCACCGAGTCGATAAATGCCGACGCGGCCGCCGCTTGTTCGCCTATTGTTACAGCCAATAGCATAAATATAGTACTGATGACATATGTAAAGTGCGAGGCGACACATTGATCCCCCCGAACACTCTTGCAATGAAGCGCACGCGGTGCCGATGGGTCGTATGATTCATCACAAGAGTCGGGCGCATGAGCCGAATGACCCTTTTTCGACGCTGCAAATCGGTTACATTGTCGCTTCAAGCGACCAGCCTGTAAACGGTTCCGAGCGCTACTACTTCGACTTGCTTCGCGAGCTTCCGAGGGTGGGCGTGACGAACGCCGGCCTCGTCCTGGGCGATCTCGGGGCAACGAGCCACCGGGAGGAGGGCGTCGAGAGCTTCGCTCCGCAAAGCGGCGTCAGCGCGCGCACGCGTATCAGGAACTTGCGGAGCGCGGTCCGCCGCATGAAGCCGCAGGCCGACATGATCGTCGCGCACGCTGCCGAGCACGCGTTACCGGTGCTCGACATCATCGGGCGCAAGCGGCTGGTCGTCCATTTTCAAGGTCCGCGAGCACTGGAATACAAGGCGGAAGGCGAGGGTTTCAAGCGCGTAACCTTGGCTCGGATCGCGGAACTGTTCACCTACGCGCGAGCCGACCGCTTCATCGTGTTGTCGGAAGCCTTCGCAGAGATTCTATGCAAGCATTATCATGTTGCGAGAAAGCGCGTGAGCATCGTACCGGGAGCGGTCGATCTGCAACGTTTTCGTCCCCAACTCTCGCGCCGGGAAGCGCGAGCAAAGCTGGGCTGGCCGCCCGATCGCCCCGTGGCTCTGGCCGTACGGCGGCTCGCGGCAACCAAGGGGCTCGAGAATCTCATCGATTCGATCCTTCTCGTTAAGGCGCAGGTGCCGAACGTCATCGTCGCCTTGGTTGGCGGCGGCCCGTTGCGGGCCGCACTCGAAGCGCGGGTGGCGAGCCTCGGGCTCGAAGATAACGTCCGTTTTGAAGGCCTGATCGCCGAGGAACTGCTGCCGCACGCGTATCGCGCAGCCGATGTGAGCATCGTGCCCTCAGTCGAACTTGAGGGGTTCGGCCTCTCCATCGTCGAGTCGCTGGCGTGCGGCACGGCCGCGCTCGTAACGCCCGTTGCCGGCCTTCCGGAAGTCGTCCGCGATCTCGATGCGGGGCTCATTTTGGACGGAACTGCGCCCGCCGATCTCGCCCGGGGGTTAATCAAGGCCTTATCCGACCCGCAGAGCTTACCGACCGAAACGCGCTGTCTCGACTACGTACAGCGCTTTAGCTGGACAGCGATCGTTGCTCGCGTCAGGGAAGTGTATCGCGAAGTCTTGAATGGGTGAACCTGTCTCACATTGCGCCGGGCGCACGAGGCTGCCCTCAGACTTCCGCGAACAGCCGCGAGAAGGTGCGCACGGCCGACACGTTTTCGACACTGCAGATAGGCTATATCGTTGCTTCGGATGGTCAGCCGATGACCGGCTCCGAGCGATACTATTTCGATTTACTCCAAAAACTGCCATCCTTCGGCGTGGAAAACATGGGGCTCGTCGTCGGAGAGCCCGGGAAGAAAGCCCCCGCATCGAAGATCGAAGGGTTCGCTCCCGAACGCGGCATGAGGGCGCGAGAACGAATCGGAAATTTGAGGCGTGCCGTTCGGCGCATCGAACCGCAAGTAAGTTTGGTCGTGACGCATTCTCCGGAGCACGCCCTTCCGGTACTCGATCTGATCCGCCGCAAACCGCTCGTCGTGCACTTTCACGGCCCGCGCACGCTGGAATATGTTGCCGAGGGCAAGAGTTTTCGGCGCATCGCGATGGCTCAAATCGCGGAGACGTTGACCTATGCGCGTGCGGTTCGTTTCGTCGTTCTGTCTGAGGCGAATGCCAAGATCCTTCGCGAACGGTATCGGATCGCGCCCGAGCGCATTTCGATCGTGCCGGGCGCCGTCGATACGACGCAGTTTCGGCCGGCCGTCTCGCGCGCGGAGGCTCGCGCGAAGCTCGGATGGCCTCAAAACCGCCCTATCGTAACGGCCGTTCGCAGGCTCGCGCACACCAAGGGCCTCGAGAATTTGATCGATGCGATCGCCCTCGTGAAGGCGCGGATGCCGCAGGCGTATTTTCCGATCGTTGGAGCCGGCCCGTTGCTCGAGGCACTGCGTGCGCGCGCGGATGCCCTCGGCCTCGCAGATCACGTCCTTTTCGCGGGGCAGATACATGAAGATTTGCCGCTCGCGTATCGTGCCGCCAACTTCAGCATCGTTCCATCGGTACAGCTCGAGGGCTTCGGGTTATCGGTCGTGGAGTCGCTGGCGTGCGGCACGCCGGCGCTCGTTACGCCCGTAACGGGACTGCCCGAGGTCGTTCGCGACTTAGACGAGGGCTTGATCCTATCGGGCACGTCGCCCGAGGACCTCGCGAACGGCATCGTTGCCGCGCTCTCGCACCCGGAACGGCTCCCAAGCGAAGATGCGTGCCTCGAATACGTGCAACGGTTCGCGTGGAATTCGATCGCCGCACGCATCAAGATGGTCTACGAGGACGTTCTTCAGCGCGCGGAATGAGCCGCCCCCGTGTCTTATCGCTGCAAACGCCGCTGCTCGGAAACAGAACCTACGGCGAACTCTTGCGGCGCATGTTCGATGGAAGCGACGCCATCGATTTCCGAGCACTTTGGGCTGACGCCGAGCGAAATGCGTACGAACGCACGCCGCTCGGACGCGTCATTTACCGGCTCGCTTTCACGCAAGCTCCGCTCGGGTGGCTGCGCGATCGAAACGCCGATCTGTATGCGCTCCGCTACGAACTCGGGTCGTCGTATTGGGCGCGCCGGCTCTTGCGACGCGAGCTTGCGCGCAGTTCGCCGGATGTTCTGCACTTTCATACGCAAGGTCTCGCGCTGCTCTCGCGAGGCACTATGGAGCGATATCCGACGGTGATTTCCGGCGACATGACCTCGCGGCGCACGGCGGAACAATTCACGCATGCGAGCTGGCGCAGGACGCACGGCCTGCAGCATGCTATCGAGGGAGCTGCGTTGCGGCGCGCGGCTGCACTGGTGCCGTTCTCACAGTATGCAGCTCGATCGATGATCGACGATTATCGCGTCGATCCCGCAAATGTTCACGTCATCGCGCCCGGGGTCGACCTCGGCCTCTTCGGTACGATTGGAGCAGAACGCGAAGCGCGTCACGATCCGATACGGCGCATTCTCTTTATAGGCGGTGAGTTCGAGCGAAAAGGCGGTCCCGATCTCGTCGAGGCGTTCTTGCGCACCTTCGCGGACGATGAGAACGTCGAGCTGCATATCGTTACGCACGCTCCCGACTCGGTCGCGGCGCATCCGAGAATTTTCGTTCACCTCGATGTCGCTGCGTATTCGCCCCGCTGGCGCGAACTGTACGAACGCGCCTGCGTCGTCGCGTTGCCTTCGAGGCGCGAAGCGTACGGTCACGTGTACCTTGAAGCCGGCGCCGCGCGGTTACCGGTCGTTGGTTCCCGTGTTGGAGCCGGGCCCGAATTAGTCGTCGACGGCGTCACCGGTTTTCTGATCTCGCCGGGCGACGTCGCCGCCCTGGGTTCACAACTCAAACGCCTCACGTCCGATCGCGAGCTAGCCGCAGCCTTAGGGGTCGCCGCTCGAGAGCGCGTTGAAAACGAGTTCGATGCGCAGCGAAACGCGCGCCGACTCGAGCAGTTGTTCGTTACGGTATCGAGAGCGGAGGTTGCGCGCGCGAAGAAGCCCGCTCTCGACTGAGAGCGGGCTTCCGTGCACGGTAGGACCGATCGGACCTAGTTGCCGATGTCCTGAATTTGGAGCGCGATGTCGAGCGAACCCAGACCCGACGCGAGGTCGTAGCCGGGGGCCGCCGGATAGCCGACGTTCGTACCGACCTGGATGTCGTTGAAGCCGCCGACGGTTTGCGTTAAGTCACCGGGACGCCCAAGAGGGCCGGCGGTGTTGTCGTCGCCGAACTCCTTATAGAGCACGGGGCCGGCGAAGCCGTATTTTTCACCGTTGTTGGACTCGATGCGAGCCCACACGGCTAGCGCCATCGGTGACGCGAGACTGGTTCCGCCGATGATCTCCGTTGCGCCGCCAACCGTTACGTCGGCACCGGAGACGTTCGGGTCGGCATCCATCGAAATGTCGGGAACCGAGCGGATTCCGGTGACCGTCGAAGTTGTGGCTACAGATGTTGCCCACGAGCCCTCAGTCTCGAACGGCTCGAGGCCGCCGCCGGCGCCGGCCCACGGGATCTCACCCTGATAGAGGTTGGCCGGCGTCGTGATGAGCGACGTTCCGCCGACGCCGATCACGTATTCCGACGAAGCCGGATATTCGGTGCCGGGCACGCCCGCGGGAACGCCGTTTTCCACGCCTTCGCATCCCGTGCCGGTATCGCCGCTCGAAGCGAATATCGTTTGGCCTTGCAGCGCCGCTGTGGCGAAGATGCCGTCCTCAGTCGGCAGTTCGCCCGAGAGTTCCTCGAGGGCCGTGCAGCCGCCGAACGACGCGCTTGCAGCCTTATCGGTACTATTCACGAACTGGTCGTAGGTGACGATGAGGTCTGAGTCGTCGAGCGAAAGCGCGTCGAAGATATCCAGGTGTTTGACGTTACCCGCGACGCCGCTGCTCGTCTGCGTGTCGAGATCGAATTCATCGGAGCCCGACGTATCCGTTTGCGTCCCGCCGCCGCTCTCAGGAACGATCGTGAAATTCGTCTGCGGCAGATTGTAGAGATTCTCCTGAGTGCGGAGATCCTCAACGACGCCGGTCAGGATGCCTTCGCCGAAGATGGCGATCGGCGTATTGATGCCGCTGTGATAGTCGGCCGTCTGGCTCCCATCCGTCCCCGGCAGATTGCCGCCGGCGTCGTACGCAACCCAAAAGGCGCGCGGCGTGAAATCGTTAAGGGCGCACACATTGAGTAACGGAATTACTTCGCAGCTCGCGCCGGCCTTGCGCTTCTGGATGTTCGACACCATCGCAACGGTGTGAACGCCGATTACGGACTGGACGGTGGACCCGAGCGCCGCCGGAACGATAGCAGGACGCGAATTGAAAAGGATGGCCTTGCCATAGCGTCTCAGTCCGACATGCTCGGCCGTGCGAAACGCTGCGTTCACGGTGCCGACCGAGCCTCTGGCCTGCACGAGCCGATTATCGTCCGTGACCGAGATATCCCTGAAGCCTTCACGCGCCAGGTACGACTCGACCGCTAAAACCGACGAGCGCGTCGGGCTGAACAGCGATTTGGTCTGCGCCGGCGTGAGATACTTGTGGTACAACGCGCTCCCCGGCCTATTTTGCTCGGCGAGGATCGAGTTCACGAGGGAAGCGTTACGGATGTAAAGCCCGATCGTCAACTTCATCGGCGTCGACGCCGGCGCGACACCCATGTCGCGGACCATGCTGGTCGGAAAAGCCTTGGTTAGCGTCTCGACGGCTCCAAACGGCGTCAGCGCCGGGCCGGCGGGTCGGATCGCGTTCCGCGCGGTCATCGCGGAGGCGGGCATGAGAGACGCGCTCAAAAGCGCCATCGTCCCAATAGCAATTAAGGGTTTCAACGATAACTCCAAATTCATGCTTGCGATGGGCTACGGCAAAGTACGCCAGCGCTCGGGCACCCTTAAACGACGCTGGGCGTAGAAATGACGATGCGCGAGGGTTGCACATCGCCGGTTCCACGATTTGGGCCAGTATGGACATTCAATTCAGTGACGCGGCTTACATTCCTCTAAGCTAGCGCAGCACCGACGCAACTTGATTTCGCCATCGCCCAAATCGAGAGCAGAGATTTTCCGCAAGCATTACCACGTCACGAGGCACGTGAGCACGTCGTCTCTATTAGGACACGCATGCTTTTGGTTCGGTGACATTACGGCTTAGAATTTGCTACTTGTCGGAGGTAGCGATGCCGTCACGAAAAGCTTCGAGATACGCCCGACCCCATTTCCGGTCGGGTTCGAGGTAATTGCCTTCCGCCCACTCGTTCCATGATTTCACAAACAAAAGGGGTTCCGCACTCGGCGCCTCTCTAATGCGATTCACGGCGTGAACCACATGGTTTTTGAAACGCTCCGGTGTGGAACCGCTAAATACATAACCTCGTCGGCCACTCCTTGGCGTATTATCCCAATTAGGTACAACGCATGGGTGATACACAATTCCGGGCACATTCGGAGGAATCAATGCTGCAGCCATCTCTGTGTAAGGTATCACCATCGGGTAACCACGCTTGTGAAGCAAGTTATTTAGTTTAAGCCTTAGTCGTTTTTCGAGGCCAATGCTTCTCCCATAGCTGGGCTGAAGGCGAGTGAAAATAGCCGCGTCGAATCCATAATCTTTTGGATCGACCGTCGGATCATGGGTAAAACAGATTAAGTACAGGCCCCGCAAGCCCGACCTTGCAGCCATCTCTCGCCAAAGTGCCGTTGTCGCTAATGGCTCCGGCAAATCGGATGGCACGGCAATACCAAAGACGGGCAGACCGTTAACTCGAATATATCGGTCGTCTGAGAAAGCGGGCAACAACGACTCAAAGTGGCGCCGGTGATCGTCGATTCCAGGATACGTTTGCTCAATTAAGATACGATTTGGCGCACCATACCAAATTCCGGTCCAAGTGTGGTTTGCCCAAACGAGGCAAAACGGGAAGGAAGGTTGGCCGGTCTTGACTACCTCGGAAAACGGTCGTTCGAGAATCTGCTTACCAGCAAACCAATAGTGATAGTAAGCGAAGCCCTCGATTCCATAAGCGGACGCCAGCCGCGCTTGATCCTCCCTCGTTTCAGCGAGGCGCAAATCATAGAAGCCAAGCTCTCCAGGTAAGTTCGGTTGATGGTGGCCGGGGTATAGGGGCCGGGCCTTTGCTGTATTGACCCATTCCGTGAAACCAGCGCCCCACCATTCGTCGTTTTCCGGAGTTGGATGAAATTGTGGAAGGTACAGCGCGACGCTGCGCACTGGGCGCTCTCGACGCTCAGCAGCATCCGGGCCAATTCCATGAATATCTGAAAGAGGCAGCACTAGGTTGCTCCATAGTTGCAGCTATTGTGCTTAGCAGATGAGACCATGAACTATAAGAGCCCTAAGGCTCCGAGGAGTTGCGATTCGAGCGACCTCCACGAATAGCGCTCTTTAACGAGGGCGAACGCAGCACGTGCTTGACGCTGTCGCCTAAATCCATCTAGAAGTAACTCGAGACATCGATCGCCCATTTCTTCGACCGAGCAAATCTCGATGTCTCGCCCGGCGACTGCTTCGATTCCCTCAGCGCCTTTCGCCGTACTGACGACAGCAATTCGCGACGCAAACGCTTCCAAGATTTTTATTCGTGTTCCACCGCCGGTAGTTAGCGGAACGGCAAGTACGTCAATGTCTCGCAGGTACTCTCGTACGTCATCCACCTCGCCGGTTACTATAATGTTAGGGTCTTGGAGAGCGCTTCGCTTCATAAACTCGGTGGGACCCTTACCTATAAGAAGCAGCCGGCTCCCTCTTAGTGCGCTAGCAACTCTTGGATGGATATCTTGTATGAGCGCCTTTGCCGCCGCGGCGTTAGGCCCGTAACCATAATATCCCACGAATCCGATAGTGGGATGCGATGACGCGTAACCCGGATTATCGTCCCGGGATGTAAATTGATCGAACGCCTCAAGATCAATTGCGTTTGGCCAAACTACGATAGGCGGGAGACGGTTATCCATTTGCCTGAAGATATGCGCGTCTTCGGCACTGGTGACCCAGATCCGATCGGTCTGCTTAAGGTAATTCAACTCGCGCCGTCGCCACTGATACAATTGAAAACGCTGGCGAAGAGTTAAGCGGCTTTTGTTGGCGCAGGCCAGATGCGTCGCCAAGAGCGACTCTACATTATGTGTATCCGCGATGAGTCGATGGCGGCCGCGGAGAACGCGCGGAAGTGCATTGTGCCAATGTGAAACGACGATCAGCTGCGGGTTGACGTTCCGAACGACCGTCAACAGGCGCTGGCTGATATCGTCGGTTGCAAAGTCATTCTCAACTGGAAATTCGCGCGGGCGCGCCAAGCGCAGTAGTCGCGGAAGCATTCCATGCGAACGAATAGGGAAATCTCGCGCGTCCACATGCGTCCAGGAAGCAACCTTTGGCATCGTCACCTCGCCCTCCCGTATCCCTACCGAGAATACGTGCACGGGTCCAAGCGTCGCCAGCAGACAGATGTTCTGCCAAGTTCGTAAGGGCGCGCCGCTGCGAGGCGGATAAGGCGCATCGTGGACGACGAAGAGTGTAGTCATATTGGGTGGAGCGCCGGAAGGGGCGCCCGCGAGAAGTCCGCGCAAAGACAGTCGATCGGCATACTCGCTGTCCCTTGGGCGTGCGCACAAGCTTTGCCCGTTACGCGACGTATCTTGTCACATAATTGGCGGCAGGCTCGACTGTTTAAGTGGACGTTCGGCGTGCCCGACGAAGATGGGTAAGTCCTTACGGCCGCTCACGCCCACACTCATGGAAGATGCCACCTTGCAATTCATCCGCGCCGGTATGCTATGGCGATAGAAGAGGACCGACCTGCCGACGTCGGGATCGGTTCCATCGACGGTGCCGTTTTGGCCGGCGGGAAAATTGGCAAGCCGCTTGTCAACGTGGTCGTCGATTGGATCCTTCGCTTGCATCGTGAAGATCGGCGTGCTTGGTTGGCGGACGTGGCCCTAGGGATAGATCTTTTTCCGGCTCTTGGTACTATCGATAAGCGAGCGGTTCTTAAAAGCATCGCGATCCGTGACGCATACCACCGAATGTACCTTCGGGTAATTCTAAAATGGCCGGTCGTTGCGCAGGTCTTAGCTCGACTTATGCCCGTCCGCAATAGAAAGAACTTCGATTCGATTCCAGCGGACCGGCCGATCATTCTAGGACCAATGCATTTTGGTCCGATCCACCTAGCGTGCGTTGTTCTCGCCAGACTTCTACCGACTCGGACGGTACACGTCGTGCACGCCGATGGTGATCAAGGAAGGGAGGTCGCCCGCTTCTTCTCGAGGATCGGAATTCATCCAATCCTCAACGATCGTAATGCCATGCCCAAAATCCGCCAAGCAATGACTAGCGACCCTGGCTGCGCTGTTATCATCGCCTTCGATTACATGGGGCGCCCGGGCCGTTGGATACTTCCCCTCCTCGGCACTCCGGTTGGGCTCTCAAATGGGACAGCCTCGATCGCCGATGAAATGAATGCAGTTGTTGTTCCGGCTTACTGGGAAGGCTGCGCATCCGGCTTACGGCTCGTGATCTGCGAAGCAGAAGCTGTTGACTATCGGCTGGAGCAAACAGAACGGCAGACACAGCTATTACAACGTCTTCTCCAATTGCTGGGTTCACGGTTATCCGCCGAACCGCAGGCTTGGGCAGAATGGCACAACTGCCCAAAATCGGTCGTTCGGTCCAGCGAGGCACAATGATAGCTAGGCAGCGGTGCGACCGGCCAGGCTCTGCGCCGGGTCGCACATCATCCGCGCGCCGTCGACGACGCCTGCAGACGCCATACGTAACCTCGGATTCTCCACTTTCTTATTGAGTCGCTAGCGATCGAAGCGACTAAGACGTTTTGTCGGGCATCCCACCCTTACCCCTTCGGAGGCTCACTTGCGGGAAGGCCCGCAAAGCATCATTCAAGTCATCGGGGTTGCAACGACGTAAAATTGCAGTGTCCGAAATTCTTTCACATCGTTAGCAGTAAGGTTTTGAAGCACGAATTTGTCGGTCCTATCATTCTCTGATTGAAGAGGCAAGACTTCAGGCACGCGATCGTCATAGTTGCTGACCATTTGCACGATCTTGTACCCCGTCTCGGCAAACATCTTTTCGATTTCATGGCGAGTAAAGAACCGAATGTGGGTTATGTCTAGAAGTCCATTTGAGTCGTAGCTGAAGTTTCCATCATTCACTAGACGCGAGAGCAGCCAGTAATTGCGTGCATTTGGAATACTCGCAATTATCTGCCCGGCCGGGGCGAGCCGGCTGCGCAAGCGGCACAGGGCATCCCACGGGTCGTAAAGATGTTCTAATACATCGAGCAGGAACGCGACGTCGATACTTCCTTCAGCTAGACCATGGCTGTCGTAGTCAAGTTGTTCGATCGATGTTATTATTACGCGATCGAGGCGTTCTGCAGCTAACTTAGCGGAGGCAGGGTTCTGCTCGATTCCTACTACTTCTGCTTCCGGAAAGCGGCTCTTAGCGGCACTTGCAGTCATGCCATTTCCGCAACCGAGATCGACTAGGCGACGAGGCGTCCCGCTTACTAGATCGAGCAGCTCAGTCCTAGCTGTCGGGTATTGGCCGGTTATGCCGCTTAGCGTTGGTTCAGCGATCGTTTGCCAGAGATACGGTTGCGGAAAAAATGCCTGTCGCAATTTCCGTATGACGCTTTTTGCTCTAACGCGGGACGGCGCCGGCACCATGGATCTTATGATGCTTCTGATCATGAGAAGTGCCACGCGCCGACGCTCATCATGTATTCTGTCCGTGATCTCAAGACTTCCCCTCCATGGCATAGCAGAAGCTGGTCGCGCGCATCCGTGCCGACGCCTGACGAGCCGCTCGCACCACCGCAGACTGTAGTGCGCGGCGAGAACCGCAAAAGTGTGATGCGCGCCCCAAACGCACGCTCGCACGTAGTCAAACCCATTGCGAGGTTCGCCTCTGCTCCAGCGTTCTTCAGGTGCCTAACCGTGTTCCTGGGCCGTTGCGAGCAATCCAGCCGTTGTCGCAGGCGACGCGCCTCTGGAATCCGGCCTCTCTTCCCGCCGTCGATCGTCTTCGCGGTTCCTAAGTATGGCGGTAATCTTTGCCGCGCTGCCGTATAGTACGACACGTCGCAAGCCGATTGACGGACCCGTCACACCTGTCTAACTCTCGACCGGCCGGCGTTCTGTAATAATCGGAGGCAACACGTAATGCACGGAGAGCACCGAATGAAACCCGATCGGAAATTCGCAGTTGGATAACTTTAAAAACGCGGGCCATTCCGCGGCCCCTGTAGCGATCTTTGAAAACTTCGACTTGCGGACATTGTACCTCGAGCAAATGATACGGTCCCTGACCCGGTTCGATTATACTGACGAATTCGTAGTGGTACGCCCCGTGCCCGGCAATTATTTTCGACGGATGCTAATACGCGTCCTCACCTCGTTCCTGCGCGGTAAGAACATCGAATTGGTACGGAGGAGAAAATTCGATGCGGGAACGCGGCAGCTGGGCCGCGATTGGCCGATTAACGCGGATACGATGGTCGGTGTCGAGCGCCTCAAGAATATTTGCGAATGTGTAAGGACGGTCATTGAAGACGGTATCCCCGGAGATCTCGTGGAAACCGGCGTTTGGCGTGGCGGAGCCGCCATCATGATGCGAGCCGCACTTGAAGCCTACGGTGACCGCTCTCGCCGTATCTGGTGTGCCGATTCATTCGAAGGGTTACCGGCGCCCGAGTTAGATCGATATCCTCAGGATGAGGGTATGGTGTGGCACCTGCGACCGGAACTTGCCATCTCATTACAACAGGTACAAGCAAATTTCGACAAGTACGGCTTCTTAGACGATAGGATCACTTTTCTAAAGGGTTGGTTCAAAGACACCTTGCCGGAAGCGCCTATCGGCGAAATTTCGATTCTGCGCTTGGATGGAGATCTCTATTCGTCGACGATGGATGCATTGCAAAGTCTCTATTTTAAGGTGGCCAAGGGCGGCTTCGTTATTGTTGATGACTATGGGATCGATGAAGACACTTGTAGGCGAGCCGTCAACGATTTTCGAGCGGCCCATGATATCTCCGCACCCATCATCGATATCGACGGGTATGGGGCGTACTGGAGGCGCTAATCTTGCGTTGCGATTCGGCCACTAAGCTCTGCGCGAGTGAATCGTTCCAATGCTGACCTGGACGTCGAACGACCCCAAGCCGTTGTCGGTACCAATATCGTCGCGCCTACGACGCAGTTCTAAAGCCATTGGCGGAGTCCGGGTTCTCGCTTCGCTGTACGATGCGTTGCCCGCTTAGTTTCAGCGCAGAGCGCTGACTACGTCGTATCCACCCTAAACTGATTGCCATTCCTTGTCTTTCACGAGCGGAAGAAAGGCAGCTCGTGCCCATCGGACAAAGGGCTTGTCGAGAGCGTTTGCCAGGTCCACGGCCGGCAATATTTCAAGCCCGAGATCGTTCCTCACAAAGAAGGCGTTGAAACCGAGCTTCTGGAGCCCGACCAAGCGATAACCCTTGCGAGCGGCGAGTTTCGCGAACGCCGCTAGGCTTGCCCCGGAGTAGATCCCAAACCCGTTTTCGTATTGAGTTCGAAAATCCGGACTATAGGGCACAGTCACGGAAACATCCGATCCCCAGATACACTGTATTTCGGCCACAACAACCCGGGGTCTGACCACATCAAGCGCCTCCCAGATCCAATAATCGACGCCGTCGAGGTCGAGCGATAATAGGTCGATCTCCGCTCCAAAATGCTTCTCATCGATGAGCTGATTGACATTATCTCGTGTAATCCATGCGCGAACCAAACTCGGTGGAAAAGCGCAAGTGTCCGGGTGGCTTGCGTAAAAGGCCGATCCGCGCGCAATATTGTGCTCGTCGCCATCGAAAAGAAGCGCGTGCCAGCCATGATTAATGATCAGATTGGCTGTATTGCATTGAATCCCGTCCCCCGCACAGATCTCCACTGCCAAGCGATTCGTCATACCGAGAAGCGAGAACAGATAGAGAAGAATACCGTCTTCGCCATTCTGACTGAATGCTCGAAATTCAACGCCTTCAAAACTCGGCAGTGGGAGCCCATTGCGGTGAAGCTCCTGATATCGCTGGATCAGCAGCAACTGACTGAGCTTGCTAGTGGTCGAATCACCGTCCGAACTCCGCGGTGCTAGGAGCGCGTCACCACCGGTACTGGTAACTTTTCGGAGCGCGCGAACAGCGCGACGGATCGAATTACGCATGGCAGGATTGCTCCTCGTGGCGGTTGCTGCAGCCAAGACTCAAACTGTTTGGACCTGATGCTGGGTGGATGAGGCTATCCCGTAAGTACCGCAGAGGATACGTGGAGTGTTTGGGGGCCGAGCCAGACTTTCGAGGTTCATGTTGGGAGTTTCCGCACGAAGTCCTCGGGCGTGAGATATCCTAGCGAGCTGCGATGCCGCGATATTGGCCGCGCCGAGAGCTTCGGGATAGACGCGCCAAACTTAGCCTCGCGTTGATCGTAATGTCACGCCGCCGAAGCGCTAGATAAGAAAAAGGCGCAGCAACCGCTGCGCCTCCTCTACTTAACCGTAGCGACCTACGGCCCGTGCGCGTAGCTCGAAGGCATCGTTCCGATGCTGACCTGGACGTCGAACGATCCCAGGCCGTTGTCGGTGTCGTACCCCGGGAGCGCCGCGGCGCTGCCGTTCGTGCCGAGGAACGTGTCGTTGAAGCCGCCGATGAGCTGCGTCAGTGCGCCGACCGGAGGCGTAGGCGGCGTGTACAAACCCGTCGTGCTGCTGTAGCTCGTATAGTTCTTGTAGAGCTGGTACAAAAGCGGGCCTGCGAAACCGAACTCGTTGCCGTGCGCGCTCTCGATGAGCGCCCAGCTGGCCATTGCGAGCGGCGACGCAAGGCTCGTGCCGCCCACGCCTTCGGTTGCTCCGCCGACGTAGATGAGGGCGGGCGAGAGATTATCGTCGGCGTCCATCGAGACGTCGGGCACGCAGCGATCGCTCAAGACGCCGGGAAGCTGGCCTTCAACGGGCACGGTAATCACCGGAGTATTGCAAGCCGGGTTGACGACGCCTTGCTGCCAGAAGGGCGAATTCTCGATCGCGCTGATGCCGCCGCCCGTGCCTTCCCAGACCAGTTCGTAGGCATAGGTGCTGCCGTTGGGATTACGCGTGGTCGCATCGGTGAAGAGCGACGTGCCGCCGACCGAGATCACGTACGGCGAGTCGGCCGGGTAGCTCTGCGTGGGAAGACCGGTTCCTGGGACGCCGGTCGAAGCGACTTCGGGACAGGTCGTGCCGTTGTCGCCGGCCGAGGCGAACACCGTCTGTCCCTGAACCGCGGCTTCCGCGAAGATCGCGTCGTCGTCGACGAGCGCGCCGTCGGTGTCCGGGACGACGTCGCACTCGCCGAACGATGCACTGCCGGTCTTGGCGAGGTCGTCGGTTTTGAAGCGATCGAAGCCGACTTCGGTATCCGCATCGGTCAACGACGTATCGTCGTAGAGGTACTGGTTCTGCGGAAACTGGGTCATGGCCTGACTGCTCTGCGTGTCGAGATCGAACTCGTCGGCGCCCGACGTGTCGGGCGACGGGATGCCCGGATGGATGATGGTCGGGTGGATCGTGGGGAGATTGTTCGCTTGCTCGTAAAGCGCGAGATCGCTGAGCACCGACGTCATGTCGCCTTCAGTGAAGAGCGCGATCGACGTGTACTTCGCGGTGTTGCCCCACGTGTTGTCGCTCGTCGGATTCTGCGCTACGTCGTACGCGTCGCGAAACGCTTGCGCGTTGTATTCATTCTCCGTACAGACATTGCCGAGCGGGATGCCGTTGCAAGGCACCGGCGTGTTGAGGGCGGTGGGGCTCGTGATACTACCTAAGCGGCCAACCGGCAGAGTCGTCGCGAGCTTATGGCGGCTTGCGCTTTGCGCGCGGAGGCGGGCCATCGCGGCAGCGTGCGCCGCAGGTGACGTATACTTCATATACGAGTGCATCGTGTAGTTCTGGAGGCCTTGCACCGACGCGATCATGCCGTGCATCGCGAACGGGATCAATGCGGGTCTCACGTTGGCATACATCGTGCGGCCGTTGAGCGCCATCTTGTGGATCTCGGTCGCGAATAGTCGCGACGCATTGCCGGCGGTTGTATCACCGATCATGATCAGATTGTCGGGCGTCGCGTGCAGATTCCGGAAACCCGCGCTTGCAAGGAAGGAGCCGACTGCGTTGACTTGGCTTCCCGAAGGATTGAACGCGCGCGTCGTTTCGGCCGGCGTCAGGTACCGGTGGTACAGCGCGTCGCCCGGCGTAAGCTGGCGGCGAAGAATCGTGTCGATCGCAGCGCGATTGACGTGTCCCATGTTGATGGCGAGATGCATCGGCATGCCATCGGAAACGCGACCCAGATCGCGCATGCCGCGCAGCGCCGGGAATTCGCGAGTTGCGGTGCGTTCGAAGCCGGCGCGAGCAGCGGCCATCGGTCCGGTTCGCAGGGTGGCAGCTTGCACGGGCGCGAGTGCGCCCATAACAAGAGCGGCCCCCGCTAAAGCGCCGGTAAAACGAAGCATTGTTGGAATCCTTACGGGAGGTAGCAGTGTGCGGTCATTGTGCTGTCCGGCCTGTAACGAATCGCTAACAACGGCTGCGCTTCGACCCGACATTGGGCCGAAAGAACGAGAATTAGGCTAAAACCGGGACCACGACTTCTCGATAGACGGCCGCTACACGCGCCGCGATCGAGGGCCAGCCGAATCGTTGCGCATATGCGATACAGTCTTCGCGGGCCGGAACGGTCGAGCGGTTCAGGAGCATTTGCACGACGCCGTCTGCGATTGCCGAAACGGACGTGTCGCGCAAAATGAGCGATGCGGACAGCCCGCGTACCGCCTCGGGAAGACCGCCGACCGGCGTCACGAGCGCGGGCGTACCGCAGGCAAGCGACTCGAGGACGGAGAGGCCGAACCCCTCCCATGCATTTGACGGCACGATCGAAAGATCGGCCGCCCCGTACATTTCCGGCAAATCGTTGCTGGGTACGTGACCGGTAAAGCGCACGCTTTCTCCGAGCCTCAACTCCTGCGCGCGCGCGCGCAGCGCGGTCGCAAGCGCGCCCGTGCCCGTAATAATGAAAAGCGCCTGGGGTACGCGCTCGCGCACGAGCGGGATCGCCTCGATGAGCGCGCCGATGCCTTTCGTCGGTTCGAGGCGGCGCGTCGCTAAGACGATCGGCCGGTCCGCAGGCCAGCCGAACCGCGCTCGAGCTTCACCCGCGCCGGCCGCACCCCGAAAGCGCTGCAAATTAACGCCGCCCGGCACGACACGCACCATGGAAGCATCGACCCCGAACTCGCGCTGCAAGGTCTCGGCAAACGCCTGCGAGAGCACGATGTAACGCCGCGCGCGACGGTAGACCGCCGCCTCCTGAGCGCGGCGAACGAACTCCATCACCCGGCCGACGCCCTCTTCGCGACCTTCCAACGCCCAAGGCCCGTGGAAGTGCACCACAAGCGGCCGACGCCCGAATTTATCCAGCACGTAGAACGCGTGCGGCGCACCGTGCGACACGACGAGATTCGCACCCGGTAGAAGACGCGTCGCAGCGCGGCGTGCGCCCCGAATGCGCGCGACCCGGCCGGCGTCTTCCGAAGCGAACGATTCGATGCCGGCAACCGGATCTTCAATGGCTTGCGGCTCGCCGATCACCATGCCCCGCACGCCGATGCCGTGGTTCGGAAGTTCGCGCAGCAGCTCTTGAAAGTAACGGTCCGTGCCGGACATGTGCTTGCGCGAAGCCGTCATGCCGATCTGCAGCGTCTCGATGCGTTCCTCAGGCAACTTCGCGATACACCGCATCGACGCGCGCCGCGATGGTGCTCCAACCGAACCCTTGGGCGTAGCGCAAACATGCGTCCTCGTTCGGAACCGCGATGCGGCCGCAGAGCGCATCGCGCAGGCCGGTGCCGATGTGCGCCACTTCGGTCCCCTCAAAGATGAGGCTCGGCTCGAGATCGCGCACCACCTCCGGCAATCCGCCGATGGGTGTGACCATCACGGGCGTGCCGCTCGCGAGCGACTCGAGGCACACGAGCCCGAACCCCTCCCACGCCTGCGAAGGCACGACCGAGAGATCCGCGGCGCGATACAAGAGCGCGAGCTGCGCATCGTCGATCATGCCGGCAAACCTGACGTTGGCCTCGAGTCCTCTTTCCCTTACGAGCTGCAGGAGCGACGAAGCGAGACTCCCCGTCCCCGCGATCACGAACAGCACCTCGGGAACCTCTTTGCGCACGAGTTCGACTGCGCGAGCGAGCCGGTCGATGCCTTTGCTCGATTCGAGGCGGCGCACCGAAACGACGATGGGGCGATCCCGCGGCAAATCGAGCTGCTCGCGGGCTTGCATTCGCGAAACGGCGGGCGCGAATCGATCGAGATCGACGCCGCCCGGCACGATGCGAATCTTGCCTGGGGAGATGCGATACTCGCGCTGCAACACCTCGGCAAACGAACGCGAGAGTGCGACGATGCGCTTCGCTCGCCGATAGACGCTCGCTTCCTGCAGCAAGCGCAGAGCGATCGTGCGGGGCGGCAACTTTGCGAAGCGGCCTTCCAATGCCCACGGCCCGTGAAAATGTTCCACCAGCGGCCGCTCGCGAATAATATCCAATACGGGAAAAACGTGCGCCGCCAGATGCGACACCACGACGTCGCTCTGTGCGACGAGCGGTCGCACCGCTCGGCGCAGCCCGCTCCAGCGGCGCAGCGCGGGGCTTCCCTCGGGTGCGAAGCTGTGAATTCCGGGGAGCGGCTGCTCGACATCGAGCGGATTTCCGAGCACGACGCCTTCGTTGCGCGCGCCGAGCTGGCGCAGCGCGCGCAGCAAGTTGAAATAGTAGCGATCGGATCCGGACGTTTGCCGCGACGATGCGATGAGCCCGATCTGCAGCGTCGCGGGCATGCCGGTCACGAAATGGCCGAACGCAAACGCGCGAATCGCGTCGCAATTTCGGGCCCATCTTGAGCCCACACACCCGTAACGATCGACAAGCCGGTGAGTACCGCTACATGCACGAGCGCAACCGCGCCAAGGACGATGAGCCCAAGAAGCCGGTTCCCGAAACACTGCGCGACGAGCGGGAGATGAACGATGTAGAAGATCGCGGCGCTCGCAAGGAGATCCGAGAACGCCAGCCGCACGAACGGCGAGCCGATCGGGCCCCACCACGACGCGTGCCGTATTTGGTGATACACGTAGAGGAAGTACGCGGTGCCCGCGAACCAGCCGATCGCGGTACCCATCGCTACGCCTACGATGCCGTACGCACGGACCAAGACGATCGTGCTCCCGAGATTGGCGAGCATCGCAACGGCGGTGTAATACGTTTCGTAACGCGGCTTTCCCGAGGCGCGCAAAATCGTCGTTCCGACGCCGGCAAGGCTATTGACCGCGTAGCCGAGCGAAATCCAAAAGATGATGCTCGAAACGTACGGATACGATCGCCCGAGCCAAACGCGCACGATCGGATCGGCGCCTCCGATAAGAAATCCAGCGAAAGCGAATGTTAGGAACACAGAGTAGCGCGTGGCGGCCGCATACATCCGATCGAGCGTGCCTTCCTCGTTCCTGGCATCGGCGCTGGCCGCGGCCGGCATCAGCGCATCGAGCAGATATCCCGGGAACACCTTGGAAAAATACGAGAGCTTGCTTGCGATCTCATATAAGCCGACGCTGGCTACGCTCACGACGCTCGCCGCAATGAACCGGCCGACATCGAGATTGACGACGGTAAAAATCGCGTTGAGCTGCATCCAACTTCCAAAGCCGAACAAGCGATTAACGATCGGCCGCTCGATGCGTAGCGGATTGTGCCACAGCGAGCCAAAGAGACGGTGTGCGGTCACGATCTGCGTCACTCCGGCTACGACCATCTGCGCCGCCATCCCGATCACAACGGCTGCGATGCCGTAGTGTAACTTTAGAAAGACGAGCGTGAAAGCGGCGTAGGCGAGGTAACCCGCAAAACCGTTGCGGCTCGCCAAATCCATGCGCTGCATCGAGACGACGACCATGCCGGGAACGCCGCCGATCATCGAAAGGATCAACAGTCCGAACATCACGCGCAGCAGTGTGGCCGCAGCCGGATATTGTGCCGGCGCCATTTTGAAGAAATGCACGATATACGGCGCAAAGAAAACAATCGGTCCCGCGAGCACGAGGCCGAACCCGGCGTAGAAGAGCATGCCGAAGATCACGACTTGGCGCGCGGACGCCTTATCGCCGCGTTCGACGTATTCGGTGATGAACTTTACGAACGCGCCGCTGAGCCCGAAATCGAGCAGGCCGAGATAGCCCGCGAGCGATCCGACGATGGACCACAGACCATACTGCGCGAGCCCGAGTTCGGAGATGATGAAGGGCGTGAGAAGAAACCCGATCGCCATCGTTGCGACGCGATTGCCGGCACCGCTCATCGCATTGATGAGGATGCGCCCGGCTCGCGAGCGTTTCGGCGCCGCGTGTGTTGCGCTCACGTTCGCCTGCCCGCGAGCACGCGCGCATACATCGCCTCGATGCGATCGATCACACGATCCCATGCATAGACGGATTCGGTCTTCTGCCGATTGTAGCGCCCCATCGCCTGCGCCCTCTGCGGCGAGCGCAGGATCTCGATCAACGCGGCGGCGAGGGCGGCTGCATCTGCGACGGGCACCTTGATGCCGCCGGCGCTATCGACGATGTGCGCCGCTCCGCCCGCATCGGTAACCACGACCGGTATGCCGCTCGCCATCGCTTCCAACAGCGCCATGCCGAAGGGCTCACCATACGAAGGGGCCGCGAAGACGGTCGCACGATGCATCAGTTGAGGCACATCCGCCCGTTCGACGACGCCGAGCAGACTAATGCTGCTGCGTTCGTCCATCGTCTCCACGAGGGCGGCGATTTGGCCTTCGCGCCCCCCGGCGCCGGCGATGAGCAAGCGCGCTTCCGGGCACGCGCGCAGCACCACCTTAAAGGCCTCAAGCAACTCGTAAATGCCCTTGCGGCGCTCCGTTCCGCCGAGGAACACGATCGTCGGCTCGGCGCCTTCCTCGGGTTCGGCGGCCCCGCGATCGTAGAGCCCAGGATCGATGCCGTGCGGGATTTCGAACACCTTTGCGCGCTCGAGTGCGGGAACGACGATCTGCGCCCGCGCCGCCGGCGTCGTGACCACGATCGCCGAAGCGAGCCGCTGCTGCACGGCGGTGACCGCCCGCCGCAGAAACGCGGCAACGGGTCCTTCGGCCGCGCCCATGATCGAAGGGCTATCGGCGCCGGGCGGCCAGGGCGAGACGTAGGCCCCGAGCACGACCGGAACCCGGGTGCCAAAAAGTGCCAGGCTAATACCGGCGTGCACGGGATTGAGCTGGTGAATCAAATCGAACGGGCCCGTCCGGCGCAACCTCGCGTACGTCGCACGAACCTGCGGCAGATAATCGAGAATCCCGCGCGCACCCATGTGCACGGGCTTCGACAAGGGATGCAGATGCAGGGTCGCAGGGAGGGAGCCCGTGAGGTCCATCGTCGTCGCCATCACGTGAACCTCGTGGCCGCGCGCGGCGAGCCTGCTCGCAACCTCGAATGCGACGAGCCCATCGCCGTGCGGGCGATAATTCGTAAACGTCTCCGACGCGTGAGGAACGAAAATGCGGTAGCGATCGCTCACCGCCCGGGAAGTGGGTCGGTCTTTTCTCCAACACGATGCGCAAACAGAATCGAGAGCGAGAGCCAAAACAAAATGCCGGAAAACTGGTTGTGGTGATCGCCCGAGATATCGAGAAAGATCAGCGAGATTTGCATGCCGACCATCGCGGCCGCGATTGCAGCTGCCGGCCGATTGCCGCTGCGAGAAAAAGTACGCCAACGGCTCAACGTGCAGACAAAAACAAAGCCGATCGTCGCGAGGTAGGCGGCCGTGCCGAAATAGCCCATCTCGGTGAAGCGGGCGATATAGCCGTTATCGAAATCGACCGTCGCGCCGGCCGCCCCGAGCTTCGCGGCCGTTCCAACCACGCCGAGCCCTGCACCGGTCGGCTGAGAAGCCGCCGTGGTCAGAGCGTCTCCGAAGTAGCGTAGGCGATCCCGGTACGATGTATCCGTGCCGAGCGAGGTGAGAGAGGCGAAGCGGTTCTGCAGATCGATTGCAGCTTGCGAATTGCCGAAAAGCGCGGCAGCATTTGCCGTGAACAGCACGAGAATGATGCTCACTGCGGCGATCGAGGAGAGGTTTTGTACTTTGCGCGGGCTCAGTGCGACGAAAATAAGCAGCGCGAGCAAGAGCCCGATCCAATCGGCACGCACGAGGGTCAGCGAGAGCGTCACGATGTTGAGCACGATCGCCGCGGTGCGCCAGAGATTTCCAAAACGAAAACGCGGCAAATTGAGGATCACGACGCCGAGGATGAAATCGGCATAGGCGCCCGGGCCGTTGAGCGTACTGAAGGGCTTGAACGAGAACGCAGCGGCACTTCCGACGCTCACGATCGCGGTCTGCTGAATCCAATACAGATCCCACGGCGGCGGCGCGACATATTGGTAGATGGCGTACAGCGCGACGGGCACGGAGAGCGCGAGGGCATATTTCGCGATCCGTTCGTAGAGCGTCTCCATCGTGAGGTCGAGCGTGGAGACGTAGACGCCGAAGCACATCGGCAGCACGAAGTTCAAGAACGTATACGTCGCCGAGACCGCGTTCCCGGTAGCAATCCCGACCGCATAGGCATAGCCGAAAGCCCCGAGCCAAAGCCAAGCCGCCACCAGCGGAACGCGCCCGATCTTCGTGCCGCGCGACCAGCCGAAGAGAATCGCCGCTGCGGGAATCAGCGAAAGCAGCGGCACGATGCTGACGATCGAAACGGAGCTGAAGCTCGATTTCCAATCGACGATGCGGCGCAGGCCCGGAACGATCGCCCAGAGCGACAAAACGACGTAGGCGTACAGCCACGGCCGCGCGCGTAACCAGGCGACTGCGCCGCCGGCGTTTTCTACGCCTCGCCCCTGCCGGATACTGGAAACCATCAAACGCTACCGGCTACTTCACGCAAATTGCAAAGCTTCGGTGCGAAACCAATCGTAACTCCTGCGCAGGCCTTCGCGCAGCGTCGTTTCGGCGGTCCACCCAATGCTGCGAGCGAGGCTCGTTACGGGCTTGCGGCGCTGCGGATCTTCGGGACGCGCGGGCAACGATACGGTGGCGAGCTCGATGCCGAGCGTTTGCGCGAACGCGGCCGCGATCTCGAGCACCGTGTATTCTTCTTCGCTGCCGAGATTCACGGGGCTTACGCCGCCCGGCTTCCAGGCTTGCACCGCGAGCAGGCCCGCAATGAGATCGTCGACGTACGTCATCGAGCGAGTCTGCAGCCCGGTTCCGTGAATCGGGAATGGTCGGCCGTCGCGCGCCGCCGCGAACAGAGCGGGAATGAGCCGGCCGTCGCCGATATCCATCCGGGGGCCGTAGCTGTTGAAGATGCGCACGATCCGCCCATCGAGGCCGCGCCCGCTAATCGCCACCGCCATTGCCGCTTCGCCGAATCGCTTGCCCTCATCGTAGCAGGCGCGTGGGCCGATCGGATTGACGTTTCCGAAGTAGCTTTCCGGCTGCGGATGCACGAGCGGGTCGCCGTACACTTCCGAGGTCGAAGTGAAGAGCATCCGCGCGCCGTGTTCGAGCGCAAGCTCGATGAGCGACATCGTGCCGATGCCGTTGACCGTTAAGGTTTCCCAGGGATTCGCATTGTAGGCTTCGGGGCTTGCCGGCGAGGCGAGATGATAGATCTGGCCGAGCGGCTCTTTCGATACGCTTAGGATTTCCTCGCGCAGCCGGTCGACCGTCGTGGCTACGTCGCAGTAAACGAAGGTCGCTCGGCCCGTCTTGAGCGCGCGTTCGAGATTTCGAAGATTTCCGGTCGACAGGTTATCCATTACGATCACGTGCTCGCCGCGCTGTACGCAGCTATCGACGAGATGGCTTCCGACGAACCCCGCCCCTCCGGTGATGAGCGTCGTCACGCGGTTAGCTGCCTACCTCGGCCTTACGCTGCTTGTGCGGTACGAACGGTTCGGCTTGCGATACCGCCCCCGAGGCAGGCACGGCCGCCGGCGCGGTCACGTTCTTGCGCGGAGTCGTAGGCACCATGCCGAGCACCTTGGCGTTGCAATCTTCCAACAACTTCATCGTCGTGCGATCCTCCGGAGCCGGCTTGCGGCCCAGGCGAATCGCGACGAGCACGCCATCGGCTTCGCGAGCAAGTTCGTAGGCGACCGTGGAAATGGGCATGGGCTCGGCATCCACGACGATCACCGCGTACGTCTCGCGCAGCTTCGCGACCACGCCGGCGAGCGCCGTGCGCCCGCCCGGAACGTCGACCGTTAGTTGGTCGGCGCTCGCGCGTACGAGATTCGCGCGGCCGTCGACGGGTACGATAGCCGGCATCCAACGCCGCCATGCGAGCGTGCCGGTCGAGCGCGTGGTGACGAGCACGGTTGAATGGCCGGCTTCGGCAAACGCTTCGGCGAGCCCGGAGGCCACCATCGAAGCATCGTCATCGGCAAGCGCGGAGGTGACGGTAACGATCGATGGTCCCTTGAGCTTGGATTCGACGGAAACGCGTAGGAAGTCGAAAGTGGACTGCGTGCGGTTCATAAACCTCTCCTAACCGACCGGCATGAAAACGGGCTTGCCGTAGAGCTTCTCGATCGATTCCGGCGTACGCAGACGATCGTCTGCGCCATCGAGGAGAAAGGCCAAGGTGATCGCAAGCCAGATGGTCGCGATGGCGATTGCGGCGCCGAGAACGGGTGCGCGCCCGAGCAGTGCAGGCACCGCGCCCGTCGCGTGATCGATAACGACGACGGAACCAATCGAACCCGCTTGAGCGCGATCTGCGCTAGCCCGCGCCAAGCGCTGCGAGAGATCCGTATACACGTCTTCGCCGGCGGCCCGCGCGCGGCGCAATTGCGCCATCAACGAACCCTCGTCGGAGCTGCCCGTAAGATGATCTTGCAGCTGATCGATCTCGGCGCGAACGGCGTCGAGCTGGGCGCTATCCGCGGCAAGCGTGGAGTTTGCCCGGTTCGCAGCGATCTCTGCGGCAACGTACGAAGAGCTGTCGCCGGGATCGCGAGCACTTTCGTCTTCCGCCCGATTCACCGCGGCAGATTCCTTTTGCACTTGGGAGAGATACGATTTGAGGCCGGGATAGCTCAACGTGTACGAAGCCAATCCCAAGTTGAGCTGCGCGATATCCTTACCGAGCGATTCGCGCTGGGCTACCACGGCCGGATCTTGCGCGAGAATCTCGTGGCGCGCAAGGGAATGCGAGATTTGAGGCTCTTTGGCCGTCACCGCAGCGGCAGCTTGATCTCCGCCGACGACCGCTTGAAGTTGCTCTTCCTGCTGCTGCAGAGCGATCAGGCGCGTATCGATCGCACTCGTACCGGTTTCGGGGGTTACGTAAAAATCTTTGGACGAAACGGCCTGAATGCGCTTATCGATGCGTGCGAGGTCCTGGCGGCTCCCCACGATTTGCCCTTGGAGATTCGCGATGAGTTCGTCGTACCGGCCGGTCGCGAGTTTCTTGCTGTACGCCGCCAGTTCGGCCGTGAGCGCATTGGCAATCGAAACGGCCAGATCCGGATTCGAATCGGTGACCGCAATGGGAAGCACGTCGGAGGCAAAGATGGGCTTCGCCGTGACTTCCTTTGGAAGCTTTGCAGTTTTCTCTTTGGAGAGGCCGAGCTCTGCTGCGACGCGGCCGAGGACGGCTTCGCTCACCGCAAGCGCTTGCAGATCGTTGAGTCCGACCGCAGACGTGGTTGGATCTTTCTGCGGATCGAGGAGGGCGCTCGCTCCGGCCGGAGCGGTCGATGCAAGGAGCGTCGACGTCGCCGTGAATTTGCGGAATTGCGGCCAGAGCACCACGAACGCGATGAGACCGAGCACGAGCACGATCGTAACCACGGACCACTGGCGACGCATCGTCGCGAAAAAGGTAGACACGCTCATACGCTACGGCTCCTAAAAAGCGCCTTGCGGCCGCACGAGCGCCGCAATGGTGCGCAAAATGATCCGGCTATCCGTGCGCGTCGATGCGATGCGGACGTACTCGAGATCGATCTTCGTGGCATCGGGATCGTGCAGCGGGATTTGCTTGCGAACGGAAACCTGCCAGAGGCCGGTGATACCGGGCTTGCGCAGATGCCGGCAATGCTGCCACGGCTCGTACTTGTTCACGATGAACGGCATCTCGGGGCGCGGACCTACGAGTGCCATCTCTCCGCGAAACACGTTGAAGAGCTGCGGCAATTCATCGATCGAGGTTTTGCGCAGCCACCGGCCGACGCGCGTGACGCGGCTATCTTTGGAGCCGCTCGGGGAAACCGCGTCCTTGCAATCGTCCAGTTTCATCGTGCGCAGTTTATAGATTTTGAACAACCGGCCGTACTGGCCGACGCGATACTGCGTGAACAGCGGAGTTCCGCGATCCTCGAGCCAGATTGCAAGCGCCGCGGCCCCGAGAACGGGACCCGCGATGGTAAGCGCCGCCGTAGCGATCACGAGATCGAAGGCACGCTGGCGATACGCGTAAGCCCGGTCGTGGCGGAACGCAACGTGCACGTCGCGCTGGATGTAGCGCTGGATGTCGCCTCGTCCCGTCATCGATACTCCGCCAAGAATCCGAGTGTCGCAAGCGCTTGGAAGATGGTGAGGGCATCGATCGTGCTGCCTTGCGGAACGAAGACGACGTCGCCGTCCACGAGCGGCGGATTGTCGCCCGCGTGGCCCTTCTGCAAATGGGCGAGGTTGTATTCTGTCTTGACGCCGTTGCGCAGCACCTGGACCGATTTGAGATTCGCGTACTTGTCGGGGCCGCCGGCATAATAGATGGCGCTCACGAGCGTCTGATTGCCGCGCAAATACGTTTCGCCCGGCTTCACGACGGTGCCCAAAACATCGACGCGCGGCGCCCTCGGCACCGTCACGATGTCACCGTTAACGGCGGGGGTGCTGAACGCAGGGCTACCGAGGCTGACGAGCTGTGCCGTTCCGCCGCGCACGAGCGTAATCTGCGTTTGGCTTCCCGTGGTGGTCGTGCCGCCGGCCTGATCGATCGCCCGCGCGAGCGGATCCTCCGGATAGAGATACACTGGCCCCGGCTGCGCCACTTCTCCGTGCACGGTCACGGCGACGGGCTTGTTGACGAGCTGGACAGTATCGCCGGGAGCGAGCACCATACCGGGCTGGCCTGCGCCGCGCAACGCGATCACGTCGTAGGGACCAAATTCCTTGCCGTCGCGCAGCACCGAGACGCGCTTGAAATCGACCGGGCCTTCGAAGATGTCCAGCGGCTGGGCGGACACTTGTTCCGGCTTCCCGGCCGTATCGTAGGCATTCACCGTGGCGGGGACCGCCCGCTGCGTCGGGCTAAATTGCAACTGGTCGGCGATGCTCGTGAGGGTCTCGCCCGGCATGTAGTGGAGCACGCCGCTCGGACCGCCTGCCACAAAGATCGTATCGCCTTGCGCCGTCAGCACGACCCGCACGGCCGGATTTTGGACGTACTTCGAGAGCCTCGCTTCGATGCGGCGGGCGAGTTCCTCGGTCTTCAAGCCTTCCGAGGAGATGGTACCGGCCACGGGAAGCTGGATCGTGCCGTCGGAGTTCAGGGTCACCGTCGAGGAGAGTTCGGGGTGATAGAACACCACGACGTCGACCCGGTCGCCCGGGTGGAGGGTGGAAGCAGCAGCGGGGACGAGGCAGCAGAGCCAGAAGGCGCCGATCGCGGCGAGGATTCTGAGGCAGGCCCCGGACGCTAAGGCGCGGCAGCGATTGATGATGTGCATCGACTCCATGATAGGTTCGTGGGTATGACAGTTCGCGAACAGCGCGATACTCGGGCCCTCCGGTCGTCTACAAGAGCCATTGACGCCCGCGATGTAGGCCTTTCGGGGGTTGCCTTGTCTTATTCCGTGGCGTGGCGAGCGATTTCAGTCCGACGCTTGGAGCACCGTTCGCCCCCCACCACACCAGTAGCACAAAGACCCACTTAACGGAAGCCGCTGTAAGGAAACTCCCCGTTTTGGGCCACTGGAATGGCAGAATCAGCCACGGTCGCTCTCCTTAGTTGTCGGCCGCCGGGGGCTCGGCCCGACGTGGGCGAGGCCTCAGAACTTAAAAGTGACGAGCGTAATATGATCGTCGACCGGAAGGGTTACGGCCGCCCCGGCTACGGTTACGGCCTTGGCAGCGAAGCTTCCGGTATCGGTCAGAGCTTGCGCCGAGAGCGTGGAAGGCGGAATCTCTAAATCGATCGTTTCGCTCTGCGCCGGCACGACCGTTTCCGTGTTCGTGTTGGGATTCCAGGAAGACGTCTCATTCCAAAGCGCGAGGATATAGGTGCCGTCGTGCCGCTGGAACAGCGCGTGATCGAGATTTTGGTTCGTGAGCGAGTACGGGAGCGCGCTCGTGGCGGCCACGGCGCCGGGATCGGCGAACACCGAAATCAGGTTCTTGACCGCGGCGAAGGACGGCTTCTGCGAATCGTCCGTTCGAATCAGGCCGTTGCCGTAGAAATTATCTTGGCCCGTGTAGTCCTTGAGGTCGTAGATATAGGTATGGGCGACGCCGGCTTTAAGATTGACGAAGAACACGCGGCTCAAATACTTGGCCTGCGTCAATTCGTCGACTTCGTCTTGCGAATTCCAGCCGGTTTCCGTGACGACCAGCGGCTCCGTCCCGCTTTCGACCTGGGCCAGGCACAATGCCCAACTGAGGGCGCCGTACACGCCGCAAGCCGACGATCCGCCCCAGCCGCCGGTTCCGGGATTGCGACCCGAGAAATAGCGATGAAAGTTGCCCTCGGTGACGAGTGCTGAAATGTTCCCGAGCGTATACGCGTTCTCGTTGGGATCACCGAGTGCGGGAGCCAAGAAGGGAAGGTTTGGGAGCGCGCTCGCGAGGCTCGGTAAGCAGGCCTTCGTATCCGCGACCCAGTTCGAATCGCCGCGCAGGTCGGGTTCGTTCGGGCTCTCCACGCTTTCCATGCGGTTGCCTAGGGACGATTGAAACTGTTGGATCGATGCCGGGCTCGTCGGCGAAGTCGGGTCCTGCTCGATGCCGGCACAATCGGTGATGCCGTCGACCTTTGCGCCGGTAGCGTTGAGCAGTTGATTGAGGGCAGCTTCATACGACGTCATGCCGTTCAAAATGCCGTCGCGCAGATGCCGCACGCCGAGCGACTGTTCGAGCGATACGATCGTCGAGAAATCGGACCCCACGTAGTTGGTCGAGGTGTGGTCGTTGAGCCCTACCGCATCCGCGAGCGCGTCCGCAGCAAACGGCACTTCGGAGGTCGAGATGATGGTCGGGATGGGCGCCGGCGTCGGGACCGGAGTCGCCGAAGGTCTCGCGGTAGCGGTAGGGGTCGCGGTCGCGGCAGCGGTAGCGGTCGCGGTCGCGGCGGGGGCAGCGGTAGCGGTGGCGGTGGGGGTAGCGGTTACCGTCGCTGCCGGAGTCAGTTTCGCGACCGATGGGGCCGGGGTCGGCGACGCGCTCGCAGCGGCGGCCGGCTGCGAGGGAACGGTTACGGTCGGCGCGCTCATCCCGCCGCCGCCCGAACATCCCGCTGCGGCCAGCGCGAGCGCGGCACAAAAAAGGAGTTTCGGTCGGAATTTCAATGCGTGGCGCACATTTTCAACATCGGGTTTAGTGACATTTTCTTTAGGAACCGTGCGCCGGAACGCATGGAAAAACATATCGACCTCCGGAGGCGGTGACGGCGCCCGTATTCTTTGATGAGCGTTTGCTACCTGCGCCGTTTCGAGCGGCATCCGGCGCTTGCGAGCCGAAACCAGGCCGCGTTGAACGGCCTCATTTCGATCTGCATCCCCACCTACAATCGCCCCGAGCTTTTACGAGAAGCGCTTGAATCGTGCGCCGTGCAAAACTACGAGCAGCTCGAACTCGTCGTGGGCGACGATTCGGACGACGGCGCATCGGCGCGCGTCGTCGAGGCGTTTGCCGGCCGACGCTCGTGGCACGTTTCGTACGTTCGCAACGTACCGGCGCTCGGCCAGAATGCCAACGTGGCCTCGCTTTTCGCTCGCGCGAACGGTGACCGCATCCTCTTGCTGCACGACGACGATCGTCTTCTGCCGGGCGGCGTCGCGGCACTCGCCGCGCCTTGGGTCGCTCATCCCGATCTTGCGATCGCCTTCGGGCGAGTGCAAAAAATTTCGCACGACGGCATCCCGACCGGGCGCGAAGGCAAGGCACCGGGGACCGCCGGACCCATCGAGAGCCCGATGAAAGCCGCGCTTCTCTTGCAGATTCCGAGCGACGGATACCTCGTCTCGACGGCTCGCGCACGCGAGACGGGCTATCGCTCCGATGCCGAAGTCGGCGTCTATTGCGACAAGGATTTTTCGCTTCGCCTCGGCGCGGCGCTCGCTGCGAACCAGATGTACTTCGTCGACGCGCCGGTCTCGCAATATCGTATCACCGATGGCGCTATATCCCAGTCGGCCGCGTCGCGGAAGTTCGACCACGCCCGCTCGGCAATCGCAGTGTACGAAATGTTGGACGCGCTGGGCGTGCCGGCGAGCCTCGCGGCCGAAAAAGAATTCCTCGTCGATCATCTCATCGATAAACTGGTCAAAGGCTACGCGACCGGCGGCCGGCGCGCAAAGGCGCTCTCACTCTACCGCTCGCGCACCTACGGCTGGAAGCGGCGCTTGAGCCCGCGCGGCATTTACCATTCGGCGCTCATCCTCGAGCCGCGCATCGACCGCTTGCGGCTCTACTCGTAACTCTTACGCCTAATCGCGCTCGAACAGCGTCGCCTGGATGACGACGGGCTCCGGAGGGGGCGGGACGGGCGCTTCTAATTTCGCCCGCAGCATCTTGAGATCGTGCCATACGAGCCGTTTCGACGCTTCGAGTTCGCCGCCGGTCATCCGTAAGATATAGGCCGGATGAAAGGTCGCGATGAGCGGGATGCCGCCGGGGCCTTCGAACCACTGCCCGCGCTGTTTCGTAATCGAAAATTTTGGCCCCAGGAACGACTTGACCGACGGCGCGCCGAGACACAGAATCGCGCGGGGCCCAATGAGCGCGATTTGCTCGTCGAGATACGGCCGGCAATTCGCCATCTCGTCGGGCATCGGAGGCCGGTTGCGCAAGCGGACGCCATCGTCGAACGTGGGCCGGCATTTTACCGTATTGCAAATGAACACGTCGCCGCGCGCGAGGCCGATCGCGAGCAGCATCTTTTCCAGCAGCGCTCCCGCGCGGCCCACGAAGGGGCGTCCGAGCTTGTCTTCGGTCTCGCCCGGGCCCTCGCCGATGACCATCACTGCGGCGCACGGGTCGCCTTCGCCGTAGACGCTGTTCTGCCGGATCGAACCGATCGCGCATTTGCGGCAGCGTTCTACCACCGCCGCGGCATTCGCGAGCGCTTGCTCGCGCCGCGCGCGCTCCGCCACGCTCATTGGGGCGCGGGGTCCAGCAGAACGGCTTCGCCGCTTGCGACCACGCGGGTGGATCCATCGATCTGTTCGCTTGCCGCGAAATGAAGCCCGACGACGCCGTTGGCGCCCAGCAGTTCGGCGTTTCCGCGCAACTGCGCGAGCGCGGTGCCGCGCGCGCGTTCGGCATCGGTTAGGCAGTCGGCCGTCGCAAGGCCGATCAACGTGCCGATCGTGCGAAAGGTCGAGGCCAGGATATTGCGGCCGAGAAACGCCTCGCCGCTCACGATGCCGAACGAGTGCGACACGGCGAACCCTTCGAGCCGCTCGAAGGTGACGACGGCTTCTGGTGCGATGATGGATTTCACCGCGAGCGCCAGGCCGAGCGCAGCGCGCCGAAGCCGGCGAACGCGAGCCCGAGATAGAGCACGTAGCGCCCCACGAGCGCGGCTACGAGCGCGGCATACCACAGCATGCCGTGGTGCTTGATCCAATACGCACGCCGCGACCTCTGCTTGCGCTTCTCTACATTATACTGTCCGCGCGCGCTGCCCATCCCCTCGTGAATCGCTTCGCTGGCCGGAACGTACCACGTCTCGAAGCCCGCCGCCGCGGCGCGCTTGGCGAAGTCGACCTCTTCATGATAGAGAAAGAAGCGCTCATCGAAGGTACCGATGCGATCGAACACCGCTCGCCGGATGCACAGCGCCGCACCGATCGCCAGATCCACGCGACGTTCGCTTGCATGTTGCCACTCGCGTAGCGACGCGCCGTTTGCGAGCGGCCGCAGCAGCGGCCACTCACCCCACGCGCTCGAACGCAAGAACGCACCGAGCCACGTATCGAACTCCCCACACGATTCTTGAATCGTCCCGTCGTAGTTGTAGATGCGCGAGCCCGCGATGCCGCAGCGCGGATGGCTCTCCATAAACTCGAGGATCCCGGTGAGCGCGTACGGCCGCAGTTCCGCATCGGGATTCAAGAGGAAGACGTACGGCGACGAGGTCGCCGCGAACGCCCGATTGCAGGCGGCGGCGAAGCCGAGGTTCGCACCGTTCTCCACGATGGTCACGCGATGGCCGTAGCGCACGCGCAAGAACTCGCGGCTACCGTCGCTCGAACCGTTGTCCGAAACGACCACGTGCGCGAGATCCGGATCGCGCTCGACTTCGGGCAACGCGAACACGGAATCCAGCGCCGTGGTAATCTTTTCGCGATCGTTCCAGCACACCACGATCACGTCGATGCGAGCCACTACCCGACCTTATCCAGGCGGCGACGTTGCTGCAGATAGGGCCAGACAAACGGATCGACGTCGCCGTCGAGCACCCGCGACGCATCCCCAACCTCGACGTTCGTGCGATGGTCTTTCACCATCGTATACGGCTGGAGCACGTAGGAACGGATCTGGGAGCCCCATTCGTTGGCGCGGCGGTCGCCGCGCAACTCCATGAGCTTGGCTTCTCGCTCCTCGATCTCGCGCTGCACGAGTTGCGAGCGCAGCATCGTCATCGCGAGTTCGCGGTTCTGAATCTGCGAGCGCTCCTGTTGTGAAGCGACGATCGTCCCAGTAGGAAGATGCGTGATGCGAATGGCGGATTCGGTCTTGTTGACGTACTGGCCGCCGGCGCCTCCGGATTTGTAGGTCTCGATCTTGAGATCTTCGGGTTTGATCTCGATCGAAATCTTTTCGTCGGTCGCGATCTCCGGTACGATATCGACCGATGCGAACGAGGTGTGGCGCCGATGCTGCGCGTCGAACGGCGAGATGCGAACGAGGCGATGTACGCCGCGTTCGCTCTCGAGCTGGCCGTATGCGTTCTTTCCACGCACGAAGAACGCGATCGATTTGAGGCCCGCTTCTTCACCCGGCGACTCGTCGACCACGCTCGTCGTGAATCCCTTGCGCTCGGCCCAGCGTGCGTACATGCGCGCGAGGATCTGAGTCCAGTCCGCGGCATCCACGCCCCCGGCGCCCGCGTGAATCGAGACGATCGCGCCGTGATCGTCGTACTCGCGGTCGAAATTCGCCGCCATCTCGAGCCGGTCGACCCGCTCGGTGGCAGCGGCAATCAGCGCGTCGATTTCGGCATCGGCGCCTTCCTCATCTCCCAGGATCTCCACGGTTTCGCGGGCATCGAGCAGTTGCTTCGAGATGCCGGACATCTCATCGATTTCTTCACGCAGCTCGGCGAGTTGCTTCATCACCTTCTGCGCCGCATCGGCGTCGTTCCAAAACGCATCGGCCTGGGAACGCAGGTCGAGTTCGGCTACGGCGCGCTGCTTGCGTTCGTAGTCAAAGACGCTCCTTGAGCGATTGGAGCCGCTCCTCGAGCCGGGCGATCGTGGTGAGATGCGAGTCGGACATAGCGACGCGGGTTTCTTCGTGCCGCTTGGCTTCTCATGTCCTGTGGGGATCGCGAGGTCCCTCCTCTTTATGTGCCGCGCGGCTTGCCTGCGCTCGGGATCCTGCGTCGACCTGGCGTTAAGTTTTGTCAGGCCGCTCGCTCGTCGTGGGGATGCCTTTCGGCGCCGCGAATCTTCCCGCCATGTGGCTCGGCATCGATTTCGGGACTTCCAATTCGAGCGCTGCCCGTTTGGTCGGCGGACACCCGCACGCGGTGCGGGAGCCGATCTCGCAGCAGCCGTTTTTTCCCTCGTGCGTGCTTCTGGTGCCGCCGAACGGTGCCACCGAGGTCGCCGCGAGACTGCTCACGGGCGTTGGCGCCGAGCGACGCATGCGGATTTTTCCCGATCGTTTTCGCGCGGAGCTCAAACGCAATCTGGGCGAACCCTGGCCGCTCTTACTCGGCGGCGAAGAGGTCGCCGTCGTCGATGCGATCGGTGCCGTGATGCGAGCCCTCAAAACTGAGGCCGATCGCATGTCGGGCGGCCCCTTTTCGAGCGCGATGCTTTCGGTGCCCGTGGCCTTCGGTGCCGAGCGCGTCGGCCTCATCGAAGCGGCGGCCCGCAGCGCTGGCTTCGAGGACGTCAAGACGTGCCTCGAACCGGAAGCCGCCGCGCGCTACCACCTGCACGTGGTCGACGACGAAGCGGGCGCGGACACGGGCGAACTCTTGCTCGTCTACGATTTTGGCGGCGGCACGTTCGACGTATCCCTCGTGCGAAAGCAAGGCGCAGAATTCGCGATCCTGGCCTCCGCCGGCATCGAGGATTGCGGCGGCCGCGACCTCGATCAGGAACTGTACGCGGCGATCGCGGAGCGCGTGAGCCCGCAACTGCGCGAACGGCTCACGCAATCGGTCGCCGTGACGGGCGACCTCGATGAAGGCGAAGCGCAAGCGCGGTTGCGCCTCCGGCTCACGGCGCTCGAGCGCTGCCGGCGCGTCAAACACGAACTGAGCGTTTCCGATTGGAGCGAAACCGATCTCGGCGATCCGCCCGAAATCGTGCGCGTCGACCGCGCCGAATTCGAAAAACTCGTAGCGCCCCACCTCGAGCGCACGCTGGATTGCTGTGCGGCGCTCGTACGCGGTCAAAGCGCGGACTGGAAAGACGTGTCGCGCGTTCTGATGGTAGGCGGGACCACGCGGATTCCTTATATCGCACGCATGCTGCGGGAGCGCTTCGAGCGCCCGGTCTTCTCCGTGGAAGATCCCGAGCTCGCGGTCGCCTTCGGCGCTTCGCTTGCGATCGGCGCGTCCGCCGCGCCGCGCAACGGCGGCGCTAGCGCCGCGCCCGCACCGACGGATAGCGTCGCGAACATTTCGCTGCAGGCGCTGATCGATGCCGCAGCCGAGGGCTCGACCATCACGATCGCGCCCGGAATCTACCTCGAGCCGCTGCACGTCGATAAGGCGCTTTCGCTCGTGTCCGGCGCAACTGCGACGGGCGGCCGCGTCGTGATCCAAGCGGAACGGAAACCGGCACTCACCGTCAAGGCGAAGGGCGTTCGCCTTACGGGGCTCGGCTTCCACGCCGTCGAGTCGGATGCGGTTATTCGCATCGAAGAAGGTGAGGTCGAAATCGATGCTTGCGACCTGTGGGGCGGCAAGGAGGCCTGTATTGCCGCTCGCGGCGACGCGAAGCTCGTACTGCGCGGCTCGCGCATCCACGACGGCCTCAAGAACGGCGTGCGTTTCGAAGCAGCCGCCGGCGGCCGGATCGAAAACAACGATATCGCCGCAAACAAAAACGCGGGAATCTCGATCGCCTCCTCGGGCAAGATCGAGGTCGAGAATAATCGTCTTTCGCGCAACGCCATCGCGATCCAAATTGCAGAAGGCGATGAGAACGTGGTCGTGTCACGCAACGACGCATTCGAGAATGCCTTCGGCATGGACGTTGCGGGCAATCGCTCGTCGCCGCTCGCCCGGGAGAATCGGCTGCACGACAATACATCGGCGGGACTGAAAGTTTCCTTGACCGCGCGCGGCAACTACGAACGCAACGAAATCTTCCGCAACGGCGAGGTTGGCATCCTCGTGCAAAGTTTCGGCGCACCGTTGATTCGCGCAAACGTCATCGACGAAGGAAAACACGTCGGCATCGGCAGCACCGGCGGGGAAGCACTGGTTCTCGAAAACACGATCGTTGCGAAGTTCGGTTTGCGTCTCTCGGGCGACCTAGGATCGGTCGTGCGCGACAACGTCGTCGAAGCCGATGATCGCTGTCTCGAGATCCAGGGCTCGGGCAATCCCGCCGTCAGCAACAACCGCTTCGTGGCACGAGGAGCCGAGACGATCGGCATCTTCCTTGCGGAAGGCGCCGGCGGGCGCGTTCGCGGCAACAGATTCGAAGGTCCCTTCGCCGCGTATTACCGCGCGATGCCCGGCGCGAAGTCGAAGCCGATCAATTTCTCCGGCAATCGCATCCACATCGTCGGAAGGGCCGACGAGCCGTATCGCGTCCTCGCCGAAAAGCTCGAGAGGGAGTTGTGGAAGGCGGCGGACGACGAATCGATTCGCCTCGTACGCGCCGCGCTCGGCTCGCAAGTCGTGAAAAGTAAGGAAGACGCCGCCGCACTTCCGGACGCACTGCTCGTCGCACTCGACCGCCTCTGGCGGCTCGCCGCAGACGAGCCGCTGCGCAACCGCGGCTGGGTCCGGGCGCAGGATGCCGGCGTTACGACAGTGAGCTGGAACGCCTCCACCTATCTCGCACGCCGGCTTAAGGACCTCAACCTCTAAATCCCCGTGGATTCCACGGTGTTGCGCTCGGGGCGCGACCGTTACGATGCCGCCATCTGCTGCTAGAAAGGAAGCGCCATGCCACTCTTACCGGACCCGGCCCCGGAGACGGCCGCCAAAACCATCACCCCAAAACCCGAAATTAACGTCGCCGACCTGCACAAATCGGCGCCCGCCCGGCTCTTGATCGTCATCGGGATGGTCCTGGTCGGCTTCGCGATCGTATCGGTTGCCCTGGGCACGTGGGCCTACATTAACGACCCGTGCCTCATGACGGGCGAATGTGCCGGGCACAATGCGGCCCCAATGGTGTACCTCGAGATCCTGCTCTTCTCCGTGCTGGGATTTCTTTGGAAGAAACTCGGCGAGTAACCGGCCCGCGGTTCCGGCGCGAACTTCCCGTGGTTCCCACGATGTTCGCGCCGGATCCGCATTCCTAGGATGAGTCGTAAGGGCGATTTGCCCCCCACTTGAAAGGAGACTCATAATGGATAGCCAGGACACCACCCTCAGCCCGGCGCCGCCCGATTCGAACGGCAACCTGTTCGATGAATTCGAAAGCGCGTTCGAGCACGACATGCAGAGCATCGCGAATGCCGTCTCCAGCGGCTTCGAAAGCGTCGCCCACGACCTCTTCCCAACCCCGGCCGACCTCGCAGTGCCGCATATCGATCTTCCTCAGTCGGACCTCACGTTCGTCAACCTGCCGATGCCGGACGATCATCCCATCGCGACCACGCCTACCGACGATACGATCGTCGGCGATCCGCTCGACGATCTCGCTTACTGGCATCTGCAGACCGCCGACGACACCTGCGCGATCTGCTCGCAGCAATTCGTCATCGAGCAGCTCACGGGCCAGCCGGTGAGTGAAGACCAACTCGTGGCTCTGGCCGAAGCTCACGGCTGGTACAAACCCGGCGGCGGCACGAGCATCGACGACGTCGGCAACCTGCTCCAACTCTACGGGCTGCACTTCGAAAAGCACGACAACGAAACGCTCGACGATATCGAAGCGCAGCTCAAAGCCGGCCACGGCGTGATCGTCGGCGTACGCGACGAGATCCTCTGGGGCACCGATGCGAACCCGGCAGCCTCGATCGCAACGTCGCCCACCATTCCGGGGCAAGGCGCGGATCACGCGGTTGAAGTGATCGGCGTCGACCGCAGCGACCCGAACAACCCGCAGGTCATCCTCAACGATTCCGGTACGCCGAACGGCCGCGGCGAACTCGTCCCACTCGCGACGTTCATGCAAGCCTGGGCGCCGAGCGGAAATATGATGGTGGAGGCATGGTAAGCGCAGCAGCAGCCACCAAGAAGGAACGGCGTATGGAACGGATGTTGGCACAGAGCGGCGCCGCAGCAGCGGGCAACGGCCCGACGATGGAACGGATGCTCGAGGAGTTGCGCGCGACGCCGCTCTACCGCCAACTCGTCCCGATGGAGGCGGGCATCGGCTGGCCGATCCCGCTTCGGCGCGAGGGCGCCGTGTTCGTAACGCTGCCGCTCTTCGGCTTCGGCGTCGCCCGCAGCGAAGGCAAGCGCATCGAAATCCATCCGCCCTTCGCCTCGCTCACGCTCGCGTGGTCGACGAAGCGGCCCACGAAGTACGTCGACTTCGCCTTCGAACGGCCGTGGCCGAAACCACCCGCCGGACCCGTCGGCATCTTCCCGCACGAATCGATCGCAACGCTGAGCGTGGGCGAGTACCGCGAACGCCGCAGCGAACTCTTGGCGCTCTACGACGAACTCTGCGGTGCGCTCTCGGGCACGGGCAGTTTCCCGGCCGATCGCTCCGCACGGTTCTCGGAACTCTTGCGGCTGCTCGTGGAGCCGTCGCTCCGGCCGTACTACCGGGCCCTGGGCCCGTCATTCTTCGACCGCTTCCTTGGAACGAGTACGCCATGAACGCCGGAGATGAGGGCGCGCGCGAACGCGCGATCGAACTCGGCCGTGCTACCGCAGCGCACGCGCGGCGGCTCGGAGCGCCGGCGCTTGCGGATCAAGCGGATGCGATCGTCGCGCAAGTGGAGAGCGCGCGTTTTCCGGTGATCGTCTGCGGCGAATTCAAGCGCGGAAAATCGAGCCTCGTCGGCGCGCTCGTGCGCGATCCGGAGCTTTGCCCGGCGGAAGTTGATATCGCGACCAACCTCGTGACGGTGCTCGAATACGGACCGCGCGAACGCATCGAAGTGCGCTTCGCGGGCGATCCGGTCGCGATCGAACGCGGCGCGATCGCGCGCTACGTTACCGAGCACGGCAATCCGGGCAATTCCGAAAATGCGGAGTTCGTCCACGTCGCGACGCCTTGCGAACGGCTGCGCTCGGGCCTCGTCCTCATGGATTCCCCGGGCGTCGGCGGGCTCAATGCCGCACACTCGACGCTAACGTACGCGCTGTTGCCCGCCGCGGCGGCTGCGATCTTCGTGGCCGACGTCGTCGAACCGCTCAGCGCTTCGGAACTCGCGTTTGCCGAACGCGCACTCTCGTATGTGGATCGCGTGCTCGTCGTGTTGACGCGCGCCGATCTCGTGGTCGATCCATCGGCCATCATCGCGGATACGCGCCGCAAACTCGCGCCGTTGCTCGGGCGGCCGGAATCGGAACTGCCGGTCGTCGCAGTTTCCAACCGCGCGTACTTCGACTATCTCGCATCGAACGATCCGGCGGATCTCGCGGCGAGCAATTTCGTGGAACTCGAAGCGGCGCTATGGGAACTGGCCGAGCGCGATCGTACCCGCGTTCTCGTCGAGCGCTCGGCGCGCCAATTGCGCGCAACCCTCGAACGCCTGCGCGCGCCGCTCGAAAGCGAACGGGCCGCAAGCGATGAAGGCGGCCAAGCCGCAGCCGCGCGCATCGAAGCGCAACTAACCGCAAGCGCCGCTCGCCTCGAGCAGCTCTCGTCGGAGTCGGCGACCTGGCGCAAAGCGTTGACGCGCGCACTCGAGGATGCGCGCCTCGAAGCGACCGACGTCGTCTCGGCGAGCTGGCGCAAACTGAACCAGACCTTCGCAAACGAGTATCTCAACGACGATCGGCTGCTGCGCGATTCGCAAAAGCTGAGCGCGCTGCTCAGCCGCGATGTCGCACTCGTTACCTCGGCCAACGCACAGACGATCGAAACGCTCGCGCGTTCGGTAGCCGAAGAGATCGAGCGGATCAGTGGACTCGAGCTCGGCGGTCCGGAACTCTCGACCTTCGCGAAGAGGTTCGACGCAACGCCCGCACCGGCGAAGGCCGCGACGAGTACGACCGCCTTCGATCGCGGATTCGTGTACGTGCGCAACGCGTCGATGGGGGCGGGCGCGGGAATCTTCGCCGGCAATGCGGCGGGGATGGCGCTCGGAGCGGTGGGTGCTTCGGCCTTCGCCGGAGCGATCGCACCGATCGTGCTGGCACTCGGTGTGGCAGCCGGGGTTCGTTTCGCGCTCACGCAGATCAAGAAGGAAGACCGGTCCGCCCAACGCGAGGCCATCCGCACGGCCTGCGGCCCGTACTTGCAGGATGCGCAGGCGCAAGCCAACTCGAATCTCGCGCGCTCGCTGCGCCAACTCGAACGCGAGTTCATCGAAGCCTTTGCGTCGCGGCTGCTGGACGAAAGCGCAACGCTTGCGGAGACGCGCAAGGCGCTCGCGAGCGCCCGCGGGCGCAGCGTTGCGGAAGCGAAGACCCGCGTCGCAGAACTCAACCGCGCGCTCGAACCGCTCGAGCGTCTGGAAGCATCGCTCGCATCGCTCGTCTCCCGGGAACCCGTGCTGGCCGCGGCTGCCCCGAGCGACGAAGCGTGGGCCGACGTCTGATGATTGAAGAAACCCTCATGGAGCGCGCGATCGCCGCCTTCGACCGCGCGCTCCAAGGCGTCGGGCCCGGGCCCGAAAGCGCCGTATTGCGCGACGCGCTGCTCGGTGCGCGCGCGCAGATCGAGCGCCCGATGACGGTGGCCGTCGTCGGACGCATCAAAGCCGGAAAATCCACGATGACCAACGCCCTGCTCGGAGCGGAACTCGCGCCGACCGGGCCCGTGGAGTGCACCTATAACGTGAACTGGTTCCACTATGCGCCCGAACCCGAGCTTGCCGTGCGTTATACCGACGGCCGCATCGAACGGCGCGACGTTGCCGATCTCGACGCCCTGACGCGCCGCGCGCTCGATGCATCGGTGTCGCAGAAAGGCATCGACTACCTCGACGTCCGCGCGCCGCGACCCATCCTGCAGCGCTTTAGCCTGGTCGATACGCCGGGGCTCGACTCGGCCTACGTCGCCGACTCGCAAAATACGATGAATTTCATCGGCGCCGGAACCGGCGCCGCGCTCGACATCACCGCCCGCACGCAACGCGAAGCGCGCAATGCGGATGCCGTGCTGTATCTCTTTAGTCGCGGCCTGGCATCCTCGGGCGCCGCGGTCGTCGAAGAGTTTCAGGGTCCGGCGTTCGGGCGCGCGACGCCGCTCAACGCGATCGGCGTTCTCACGAAAGTCGACGGCAATTGGCGCGACGTCGACGATCCGGTCGCGCGTGGTGTGCAGAGCGCGGAGGCGTGGATGCGCGAACCGGCGGCCCGGCGTTTGTTTTTCGCGATCAGGCCGGTATGTGCGAAGGTTGCACTCGGCGCGGCGACGCTCGAAGCAGCGGAATTCGAAACGATTCGCGTGCTCGCGGCCCGCTCCGAAGAAACGCTGCGCACTGCGCTAGCGAACGCGCGACGCTTCGCGACCGGTGACGATAACGACATCGAGGCTCCGGCGCGAGCTGCCGTGCTCGAGCGGCTTGGACAATACGGTGTGATTCTTGCGGCACGAGCGGTGCGTTCCGGCGCGGCGACGCGCGAGGATCTCGCGCGCGAACTCGGGCACGCGAGCGGAATGACGGCGCTCTCGGATCTCATCGTCTCCCATTTCGGAAGTCGCGCGCTGCTGATCAAGCTCGAACGTTCGATCGTCGAACTTCGGGCGCTCGCGCTACGCGAACGCAACAACAATGCGGCAGCCGGCGATTCCGGGCGCGCCGTCGACGACGCGCTCGACGCATTCTGGACGCGGGAACACGGGTTTGCGGAACTCGCCGTCCTGCGGCGCTACTATGAAGGTGCGCTCGAACTCGAAGGCTCCGAAGAAGACGAAATGCTGCGCGTGACGGGCGAAAGCGGCACCTCTGTTGCCGAGCGGTTGGGTGAAAGCGCGGGAGCGTCGCCGCAAGTACTGCTGGGCATCGCATCTCGGCGGATCGCCCACTGGTCGGCGCGCGCCGAATTCGCTGCGAACAAGGCCACGCGCGATGCCGCGAAGACGATTCGGCGGTCCTACGAACGGCTCGCTGCTCTCGCTCGAGCTTCGGGCGATTCACGCGTCGCGGAGCGCGTCTAATGGCCGTCCTCCCGGTTTGGTGGCCGGCTCTCGCCGCGGGATTCGCGGGTCTGGTGGCGGGCGGCTCGGGCACGCTCGCGGTAGTGCGTTGGCCGCGTGCCCGAAAGCACGGCGCACCGGAACCGCAGGCTGGACCCGCGCAAGAAACAGCAGCATCGCCGGAGGCCGTGCACGCAGCGCAGACCCCGTCGCCGGTTGCGCCATTAAGCATTGCGGCGGGGGCAGAGCCGAAACGGGCTGCTGGAGCACCGCGAACGAGCGGGGAGGTACCACCGGTCGCCCGCCGCATCATCGAGATTCGCGACTCGCTTTACGGCGCATCGCCCACTCCCGAACTGATCGCGCTTGCGTATGCGCGCCTGGGAACGGCGCTCGAAGATCTCGATGTCCTCACACTCGAGGGCGCGGGACCGATCGATTGGGACCTTCAGGAACCCGTCGGCACCAAGCCCGCGCCGGACGGATCGCTCGACCAAACCGTCGCTTCGACCGTGCGTCCCGGTTACCGGTACGGCGGCGCGATCGTCCGGCCGCAAGAGGTGATCCTTTACGTCGCACGGTCCGGCGAGGGCTGATCGCGCGCGATCCGCGCAGCAAGCTCGGCCCGATTTTTGAGGGACAGCTTGCGCAGCATCGCGCCGACGTGATCTTCGACGGTCCGTTCGCTCACGAAGAGTTCCGCGCCGATCGTTTTGTTCGACTTCCCTTGCGCAACGCGTTCCGCGACCTCGCGTTCGCGCTTCGTGAGCTCATCGCGGGTGCGGCCCTGCCGGTTGCGCACCGGCACATCCAGGCGGTCCGCGTCGTCGCACTCGGCTGCACGGTAGACGGCGAGCGCGTCGTCGGGCGCGCGGACCGCCTCGAACGCCGCACCGAGCGCGGCGCCGCTCGCATGGAGACGCCTGCGCGCGCGTGGATCGCCGGCTGCGGCAGCGACCGCCGCATCGAAGTGCACGCGCGCTTCGCGTAAGGCATCGCTCTTCATCGCCGTCGCCGTTCGGCGCAGGGCGAGGCGAACGTCGATATCGCGAAACGTCCGAACATCGCCGCGACGGGCCGCTTCCGCTCGTACGGCGACGATAGCGGAGTCGTCTGCGGCTTCCCCGGCAAGCGCTAGAAGCGTCGCGGCGCGAAAGCGCAGATCGTCGTCGCCGTCGTTCGCCGTCGCAAGGTCGAATGCGCGTTTCGCATCGGAGAGCGCGCTCGCAGCATCGCCCAGATCGTCCGCAACGGCCGAGCGCAGCAGCAGCGCGCGAATCGTGGAGGGGTCGCCCGCGGATGCAAACGCTTCGAAGGCTTGTGTCGCATACTGCGCGGCATCCTCGGCACGGCCTGCGAAGTGTAGCGCTTCACCGTACTTAAGTGCAAATGCGCCCACGCTCCCGGCGTTCGCCTCGTGCCGATCGACTCGTTCGTACGCGCGTGCGGCGTCATCGAACGCGCCCGCTGCGGCGGCGGCGTCTCCCCAGCGCTCCGCATACACGCTTGCGCGAGCGTGGTCGCCGGCCTCCCACCAGTGGTGCGCGAGGACGGTATCCGCAACGTCGCCCGACGTGGGCGCTTCGAGTTCGCTTGCGATGCGCGCGTGAAAAAGTCGCACTTCCTCGGCGAGCAACGTACCCAGGATGATGTGCCGCGTGCGCTCGTGTCGAAACGCGTACGTGCCGCGCGCGCGCTCGACGACGAGCGATGCCGCGATCGCGCGCTTCACGGTTCCGATCACGCCGTCGAGGCTCGCGCGGCCGACCCGCGCCAAGAACTCCGAGGTGAATTCGCGCCCGATCACGGCCGCGCGAGAGAGCAGATCGCGATCCTGGGGCGGCAGCGCATCGTAACGGCGCAGCACCGCCTCGCGCTCGCTGACCGGCAGATCCGCCGGGCGCGAACCGTCGCCCGCGAGCAGGCTTCGCACGAGCTCTTCTGCGACCAGCGGATTGCCTTCTGCCAGCGCGCTCAATTCGTCGAGGCGCATCGCCACGCTCTGACGCCGGCCTTCCACGGCATTACGAAGCAATGCCCGCATCTCGAAATCCGAAAGCGGCTCGAGCTCGAGCAGATGCGTCGCCGCACCGCGCTGCAGCGACGCGAGCGTATCCCGCATCGCAATCGGCAACGCTTCGCCGGTCCGGTACGTCAAACAGCACACGACACGCAGCGTCCCGATCCCGTCGCTCAAATAGCGCACAAAATCGCGCGTGCTCTCGTCGGCCCACTGAAAATCGTCGAGCGCAAGAACGAGCGGAGCGCGGCTGGTCGCGGTCCGCAAACACTCCAGAAGCCGAGCGAAGAGCTCCCGCTTAGCGAACGACGCATTCCGATCATCCGAGGCGGGAGGCTCGATATCCGCTTCGGCGAGCGCTTCATGCAACGGAGCAAACGGCGCCGGCGCATAGTCGAGACATCGACCGAATCCCGCTGCCGCATTTCTCGCTCGCGCAAACGCCACAAATTCACTTGCGATCCGGCTCTTGCCGATCCCGCTCTCGCCGCCGACGAATACGAGCGAACCGCGCCCTGCAACGGCCTCTTCGAACGCGGCACGTAGGACATCGAGCTGTGCGCCGCGCCCGACAAAGCGCGCCGAGCGCGTGGCGCCGTCCGTCACCAGCCGAACCATACGCTACTCAGTTACGACGCGGCGCTACGCGGCCGCCTTGCGGGACCAAAGCAACTTCCTGCGTTCGTTGCTTCGTGCGTAGCTCTTGTGCTACACTCCCGATGTGGAGAGGACCATTACGCAACGCGAATTGCGTAACGATAACGCGAAGATCATCCGTGCGCTTGAGAGCGGCGACACGTTTGTTATCACGCGAAACGGCGTGCCCGTTGGCCGATTGACGCCCATTCTCCGCAGGACGTTCGTCCCGACGTCAGAGCTCATAGAAAGTGCTAAGCATCTCCCGCACATCGATTTCGAAGAGTTCCGAGCCGACGTCGATCGCTATATCGAGCGAGATCCAACGCCCCGTGTCTAGACACCAGTGCGGCGTTCTCGACACCTCGGTGCTCATGGCCTTCTCTCTCCTGCGAGAGAGCGATCTGCCGGCAACGTCGTCGATAGCCACGCTGACGTTGGCAGAGCTTGCGGCCGGACCATTAGCAACGACCGACCCGATGAAATCGGCCGAACGGCTCGAACGCCTCGCGTGGGCACAAGCCCGCTTCGATGCCATCCCGTTCGATCTCGCCGCGGCTCATGCGTACGCTCGGATCTACGCCGCCATGAAGCACGACCAAAAGCCCCGTGGGACGCGCGCCGTCGATTACCTGATCGCAGCTACGGCCCTCTCTCGCAACCTGCCGCTCTATACAAGAAACGCCGTCGACTTCAAGAGCATCGGGCACCTGATAGAAATCGTCGCCGTGTAAGACGCCGCTGTCGGCGTTGCGAAAAGGAACGGACGAAGGCGGCGTAACCGCCGGCATTTAACCGGAGATCACTCATGCCTAAGTTTCTCACGATCGGATACGGAGATGAAGCGGGATACAACCGAACGCCGCTCGAGATACGTGACGCGGCGCATCGGCATGACGCGTATCTGCGCGAGTCAGGCGCGATCGTCGGCATCGCGGGGAGCCCCGTGCAGGTCCGAAATCCAGCCGGTGAAGGCGTGCAGACCAGCCGCGGTCCGTTTATGCGTGCGGATCTGCCGATCGCGGGCTTCGCATTGATCGACGCCGCGAGTGTCGAAGACGCGATCGAACAGGTCGCGAAAACTCCCTGCGCGGTGGCGTACGGTGTCGTGGAAGTCTGGCCCCTCGAGGGTTAGCGAGAACGGACCGAATCGGATTTACACCTGAACTCGTCGGACGCAGAGGCGCGACTGCGAAGGCGGCCGCCGGATCCGCGAGGCACCATTCGCTAAACGCCCTTACGCCGTAACTCCATGGCAGCGCTTGAACTTTTTCCCGGAGCCGCACGGGCAGAGTTCGTTGCGGCCGACCTTCGCTTCGCTCTTGGCCGGCTTCTTCGGTTCGCCGTCGCCGAGGTTTGTGTGCAGTTCGCGCTTTTGCTCGGAGCCGGGAATCGGGCCGAGCAGCTTTTGCGCATAGGCCGGGTCCAGACGCGAAGCCTGTTGCGGCTGCGCTTCCGGTTGAGGCGGCGCGAGCGAACCGTTCGGAACCGGTTCGAATGCGGGCACGGCTGCGCTGCCGTTTTGCGGCAGTTGCTGCTGCGCGGGTACGACCGGGCCGCCCTCGTGCCCGATCTGCCCGCCGGGCGGCGCTTCGTCGGAGCGCTCGACGACCACGCGGAACACCGCCTTGATCGCTTCGTCGGCGATATTGTTTTTCAGATCTTCGAAAATCTCGTAGGCTTCTTTTTCGTACTCGACGCGCGGATCTTTTTGGCCGATTTGGCGCAAGCCGATGCCCGTCTTGAGCGCGTCCATCACGTACAGATGGTCGACCCATAGCCGGTCGATGATCGGCAGCATGATGTACTGCGATTCGATCGTGCGCATGATCTCGGGCGTCAGCTCTTCTTCTTTTGCCTCGTACGCCGCGATCGCGAGTTCGTTCAGGCGCGCCTTCATGCCGCCGCGGTCGAGCTTCTCGAGATCGGTTACGGCGATGGCGTGCCGCACGGGGAAGATTAGCTCGACTTCCGCGAGGATCTCGTTAAGATCCCACTCCGAAGGATGCACGTTCTCCGGGGCGTTCTGATCGACCGCGAGATCGACTTTATCTTGCAGCGTCTGGACCATGAAATCGCGCATCGATTCGCCACCGAGAATCTTGCGCCGTTCGGCGTAGATCACTTCGCGCTGCTTATTCATGACGTCGTCGTACTCGAGAACTTGCTTGCGGATCTCGTAGTTGTAGTTTTCTACCTTCGATTGCGCGCGTTCGAACGAGCCCGAAATCATCTTGGCCTCAACGGGCGTTTCGTCCGTAAAGCCTACCATGCTCATGATTTTCTTGATGCGCTCGGCTCCGAAGAGGCGCATCACTTCGTCGTCGAGCGATGCGTAAAAGCGCGTCGAACCCGGATCGCCCTGGCGGCCGGCGCGGCCGCGCAACTGGTTATCGATGCGACGCGATTCGTGGCGCTCGGTGCCGATGATGTGGAGCCCCCCGATTTCGGCGACGCCGTCGCCGAGCTTGATATCGACGCCGCGGCCGGCCATGTTCGTCGCGATCGTCACCGCGCCGTATTGCCCTGCGTCTTTGATGATCTCGGCTTCACGCTCGTGATACTTGGCGTTGAGGACTTCGCACGTAACGCCGCGACGGCGCAGGATCAGCGCGAGCCGTTCGCTCTTCTCGATCGAACGCGTACCGACGAGCACGGGGCGCCCCTTCTCGTGTTCGTGAATGATCTCGTCGACCACCGCTTCGAACTTCGCGTCTTCGCTCTTGTAGACGATATCGCCGAGGTCGTCGCGCGCGATCGGACGATTGGTCGGAATGACCACGACGTCGAGGCCGTAGATATCGCGGAACTCGCGTTCTTCGGTCTTCGCAGTACCCGTCATGCCGGCGAGCTTGCGATAGAGCCGGAAGTAATTCTGGAAGGTGATCGTTGCGAGCGTCTGGTCTTCGCTGCGCACCTTGAGGCCTTCTTTAGCCTCGATCGCCTGATGGATGCCCTCGGAATACCGGCGCCCGTACATCAAGCGGCCGGTGAACTCGTCGACGATGATCACTTCGCCGTCCTTGACAATATATTGCTGGTCTTTGTGAAAAAGATTCCACGCTTTGAGACCGGCATTGAGCTGGTGCGTCAGTTCGAGGTTGCGCTGATCGTAGAGGTTCGAGACGCCGAGCATTTTTTCGACCTTCGCGACACCCGCTTCGGTTATCGGGACGGCATGCGCTTTTTCGTCGACCGTGAAATCTTCGTCTTTTATTAGGCGGGGCAGAATCTGCGCGAACTTTCCGTAGAGGTCGGTCGCATCCTGACCTTGGCCGCTGATAATGAGCGGCGTGCGGGCTTCGTCGATGAGAATCGAATCGACTTCGTCGACGATCGCAAAGAACGGCGCGCGCTGTACCATGTCTTGCAATTGCCACGCCATGTTGTCGCGCAGATAATCGAAGCCGGCTTCGTTGTTGGTGACGTAGGTGATGTCGCAGTTGTAGGCATCGCGCCGCTGCGGAGGCGGCAAATCGTGCTGGATGATGCCGACCGAAAGCCCGAGGAAGTTGTAGAGCGGCGCCATCCACTCGGCGTCGCGGCGCACGAGATAATCGTTGACCGAGACGAGGTGTACGCCGTTTCCGAGCAGCGCGTTCGCGTATACGGCGAGCGTGGCGACGAGCGTCTTGCCTTCGCCGGTTTTCATCTCGGCGACCTTACCCTCGTGGAGAACTTGGCCGCCCATGATCTGCACGTCGAAATGCCGCATGGCCAGGACCCGCTTCCCCGCCTCGCGGCACACCGCAAAGACCTCCGGAAGCATCTCATCGAGCGGAACCCCGTTCGCAAGCCGTTCCCGAAACTCAGGCGTCTTCGCCGACAGCTCCGCATCCGAAAGCGCTGAAATCTCCGGCTCGAACGCGTTGGTCGCCAGCATGGTCCGCCGCAGCTTAGAAACTTCGCGCTCGTTCCCATCGAGAAGAGCCTTCAAAAATGCCATATCAACTTAAACCTTTGGGACGAGTACCAGGTTGCCTTCGACACCCACCCCCCAATAGACTGGGCCCAGCCGCGCCGAGCCCGGCCCACCACGAGCCCACGGGCCCGAGAGTCCGGGCCGGGGGGATCGGGGGGCCGTGCCGCCCCGATTACGACGGCAGGACGAGGGAGAACGTGCTGCCTTCGTTTTCTACTGTGGCGAGTTCGATGCGGCCGTTGTGAACTTCGAGGATCTTCTTGGCGATGTAGAGGCCGACCCCGGAGCCCGAAATGCCCCGGGAACGAGCGTTTGCCGCGCGGCCGTAGCGCGAGAATATTTTTTCCACGTCTGCCGTCGGCACGCCGATGCCCTGGTCCGAGATATCCACGCGCGCTTCGCCGCCGGAAGCCGAAACGCGCACGTCGACTCGCCCGTTCGAATACTTGAGCGCGTTTCCCAGCACGTTATCGATCACGTGACGCATGCGCATGCGATCGAAGGAGACCACGACCGGCTCCTGTGGAGCATCGATAAAGATACGCTCGCCCGCGCGGTCGAGCGGTTCGGCGGCTTCCCGGATGAATTCGCTCAGATCGTCGGGCATGCGCTTGAGCGAGAAGCCGGCGCTCTGAGTGGCCGCAAGCGCCAGCGCATCTTCGCTTAGGCGGGCGAGGCGCCGCGTCTGCTCGCCGATCGTGGTGGCGGTCTTGCGAACTTCGGCATCCTCGACGTCGAGCAGCAGTTCGGAATACCCGGAGATGACGGTGAGCGGCCCCTTGAAATCGTGCGCGAACATCGCCATGAGATCGTCTTTGAAGGCATTGCTTTCGGCAAGCGCGCGATTGGCGTTCGTGGACTGCTCGTAGAGATCGACGTTGCGAATTGCGAGTGCCGCAAGGGATTTGAGCGTTTCGATCATCCGCAGCTCCGAGCGCTCGAACGCGTGCGATCGCGATACCACGAACAGACCGTTGTGCTCGAGCGTGCTCGCTTCATCCGGCAGCCGAAGGCGGGTGACGATCAGCGGCGCGCTGCCGAACGCAGAAGCGAGCGCACGGGACATGTCGACTTCACCGAGTTCCACGGTTGCCGGAGGCTCCAGTTCTTCTTTGGTTGCGGCGAAGGCGATGAGGGCGAGTTCGCCGCCCCGGTGGGCGTAGATGCATGCGCGATCGGCGTGCGCCAGACGCAACGCCAACCGGCAGAGCGCCGCCGCTAACGGCTCGAGTTGGGTAAAGCCGAGGATGGTGCGCGCAGCTTCGGTGAGGGCGGCACCTTCCGCTGCGTAGCGGCGCAATTGATCGAAGGCGAGAGCGTTGGTCAGCGCGAGGGAGACGTGGGCGCCGATCGCGCGCAAATGTTTGATATCGTCCTCGGGCAGCGCACTCGACGCGCGCTCGAGCACGAAGAGCGCGCGCAACTGTCCGTCACCCGCAACCGCCAAAAGATCCGTATCTTTGTGCCGCACCACCACGCGCAGGCGCAACGTTTCGAGATCGATTTCGCCGAACTGCGGGCCCGGGCGACTGCTCGCGGCCTCGTTGGCAAAAACCGGCCGAAACGATCCGTCGCGAAATTCATACGCTACGCACGGCCGCTTGAAATCGCGCGCGAGGCCGCGGGCGACGATCGCGAGCACGTCATGTACCTCGCGCGCGTCGCGCAGTGCGAACATCGTTCGTTCTAGGCTTTCCGAGCGCTTTCTGCGGTCGAACTCCGGCGCGGCGTCTTCGACCATCCGCTACACGCGAAACTTGGCGGGATGCAAGATCTCACCGGGCGGGACGCGTGCGAGCAGTTGGCCGGCGGTCACGAACGAATAGCCCGCAGCGCGAAAACGCGCGACGATCGCCGGAATGGCGTCGATCGTACTCTGACGCCCGCTGTGCAGCAGCACGATATCGGGAGCCGATGCGAAACGTCCGATATGATCGACGATCGCCGCGGGGGTCATCGGCCGCCAGTCGCCCGGATCGTCGTTCCAGAGCACGACGTCGTAGCCGTCGCGTTGCGCCGTCAGCACGGTCGCTTCCGTAAACCTTCCGTGCGGCGGCCGCATCATGGTGCGAATTCCCGGATCGTGCACGATGCCTTCGAGCGTTGCTGCTCCGCGATCTAGCTCGCTCTTGACTTCGGCATCGGAGAGCGCATCGAAATCGGCGGGATGCGTTTGCGTGTGATTCGCGATCTCGTCCCCTGCGCGCTGGATGCGGCGCACGAGACCGGGGAACTCCGCGGCATCGTTCCCGATCAGAAAGAACGTCGCCGGCACGTGGAGTTCCCCGAGCACGTCGAGCAAGAGCGGCGTCTGGACGGCATAAGGACCGTCGTCGAAGGTCAGCGCGACGAGCCGCGGATTCTTCGCCCGCTGCGCGAGCGGCGGCGGCCGGTCGTGCAAGAGACGATCGATATGCGCCGCGATGCTTTGCGAAAGCAACCGGTGGGCGTCGGTACTACGTACGACGATCGCGGGTATGGGCGGCTGCATCTCCCGGATGATGAGACGGTAGCCCGCATACCCGGCTAGGGCGACCAGCACGAGCGCCGCGATCGTTCGAAGCGGCCTCACTTCGCTGTGGCGGCGTCGTCCGGCGGCGCGAGCGCCGCGTAGTCGCGGCCGACGATCACCGTCACGTCGCTGCCGGGCGTAACGCTCGCGCTCGGCGCGTCGGGTTGTACGGTCGCCGTTTTTATGGCGATCGCCGCGAGGATACTTTGGCCCGCGAGCGGCGTGGCGCTGGTGTGGACGTGGATTTCCGTGGCGTCGTACGCGAACGAATCCGCGTTACGGACGCCCTCGATTTGATAGCCCTTCTTGCGGAGCATCGCTGCGAGTCTCGCGCCTTGGCCGCGAATGCCCGAACCGTTCTGGATATCCACGTGAATCGTCGCCGGATTCACGAGCGCGACTGCCGCATCCGTGGGTGCTTCGGTGCCGATTGCCGGCAGGAACATTTTTTTCACGAGCACGTTCTTGGCGGAATCGTCGGCAACGAGCACGTTACCGCAACACGCGAGATCCTTCGTCGAAGCGTACGGCACTTGCTGCGTGTCGAGTTTCGCGACATCGATGTGCTGGAAGGCCCAGGCGAGGCTCAGCATTTCTTGCTCGCTCAGATCGGTGTAGACGTTCTTGCGCAGCACGGCGATCAGCGCGTTGATGTGCAAGAGATCGTTGAAGCGATCGTTCTTGAGCTTGGCGAGCGTAATGCGGATGACCTGATCTTGGCGCTTGATACGGCACGGGTCGCTGCACGCATCGTGGCGGAAGCGGCTGTAGGAAACGGCCGCATCGCCGTTCATGTGGTACTTCTTGCCGCCGATGAAGTGGATGTGCAAGTGGCCCCAATTGTCGTCGTAATCCATCGTCTCATCGGGAACGACATCGATGCCGCCGATCGCATCGATGAGATCCTTCGTGGCATCGATGCGTAGTGTCAGGTACCGGTCGAACTGCGGGATTCCAAGGAAACTCGCGACCACGTTTTCTGAACTGTGGGCCGCGGTCGCGTAGTTGTAGCCGAATCCGCCGTAGGCCGCGTTGATCTTATCTTCGCGGCCGTTCGGAAGCACGACGTCGGTATCGCGCGGCACCGAAAGGATCGAAACCGAGCCGTTGGGGTTCGAGCTGTCGGGAAAGTTTAAGGCAACCGCTTTGATCGTGTCGGTGCGGGCATTGGCCGAATACTCCATACCGTGGGAATCGTAGTTGTAATCGATGCCGAGCAGCAGCAGCGCGATCCGATTCTTGTGAAAGGCGCTCTGCGGCGACGGAATCACGGGCGGCAGATCGCCCATCGCGGTCGCAAACGGATTCTTATGCTCGATGATCGACTGCGCGGCGATCGCGACGCACGCTAGGAGGACCACGATGCCGAGCCCGGCCGCTAGGCGCTGGAAAAACATGCCGATTCCGAACGTGCGCGGCTCGGGCGGCGCCATGTGTTTAGGCAAGCGTCAATACCCCCGCGGGCTCTGCGCCCGCTCCCGCTTCGGGCGCGACGCAGAGCTTGGCGTAGAAATCAAATGCCGTCGCTCCCGCAATCGTGACCGGAACGAAAGAACCCATCTCCGCTTCGCCCGTGAAAAAGATGCTGCCGTCCACGCCGGGCGCTTCGCCCATGGAGCGGCCGGCCCAGGCCGCAGTAACGCCGAGCGCCCCGCGGATCGGATCGCTCTTACGCAGCGCGCGATAGTCTTCGACGAGCACGCGTTCGACGCGGCCAACGCGCTTGGCCCGCGCCCTCGCGGAAGCCAGCCGCTGCGCTTCCCGTAAACGCAAGAGCCGCGAGCGTTTGGTTTTCGCAGGCACTTGCGCACCGAGGTTCGCTGCCGGCGTACCGTCTTCGCGGCTATAGGTGAAGAAGCCGACGCGGTCGAGTTCCGCGCGCCCGATCCACTCCTCGAGATATGCAACATGTTCTTCTGTTTCGCCGGGAAAGCCGACGATAAAGGTGGAGCGCATGGTAATGCCGGGAATACGCTCGCGGAACTGCGCGATGATTTCGAGATAGCGCTCGCCGTTGGAAGGTCGCAGCATCGCGCGCAGCATCTCCGGATGTGCGTGTTGCAGCGGCATGTCCATGTACTTCGCTACTTTCGGCAGGCGCGCCATCGCATCGATCAGTTCGGTGTCGACCGTCGCGGGATAAAGATAGAGCAGCCGGATCCATTCGATGCCGTCGACCGCGTGCAGCTCTTCGAGCAGCTGTGCGAGTCCGCCGCGTTTCGAGCCGCGATCGCGGCCGTACATCGAGGTGTCCTGCGCGATGAGGATCAGTTCTTTGGTTCCCGCTGCGGCGAGCGCGCGCGCTTCGAGCAGGATCGATTCGGTGCTGCGGCTGCGGAATTTGCCGCGCAACTGCGGGATGATGCAGAACGTGCACGGATGATCGCAGCCTTCGGCGATCTTGAGATAGGCGGTCGCGCGCGGCGTCGTGATGAGGCGAGGCAGAAAATCGTGTTCGGGCTCGGCTTCGAAACCGAGCCGAACGGGGGCCATGCCGGCGCGCGCTTCATCGAGGACCTCGACGATCGAGGCATAGGCGCCGGTGCCCACGACGCCGTCGATCTCGGGAACGAGCGACCGCAGTTCTTCACCGAAGCGCTGCGAGAGGCAGCCTGCCACGATCAGTTGTTGCCCGGGGCGCTTCTGCGCCGCATGGAGCAAGATGGTATCGGTTGATTCGGCCTTCGCCGCATCGATGAACGCGCACGTGTTGATCACGACCGCGTCCGCATCGGCGGGTTCGGGCACGAGCTCCCAGCCGGCCTGACCGAGCTTGCCAATCATCACCTCGGAATCGACCAAATTCTTCGCGCACCCGAGCGAAACAAAGGCAACGCGATTGGCGGTATTGGGTGGATACCCAATTTGGAGAGATTCCGACACGACCCTAAGCATTTCGCCGGACGCGCCGTTCATCCCTGACTGCTCATACGACGATAATGTGCCACGCAATTCTGGGATTACGCCCGTCCTGTCGATTTCACGAACGCTCATGCGACACTTAAACACAGCGCGAGTGCGCCGTCAGGGCCCATCGGCGGCACCTTTCAACACGGCGCGAGTGCGCCGTTGGGGGCCATCGGGGGGCACGCCGCCCCGATTTCAACAAAAGGCACGCCGCCCCGATCTTTCAACACGGCGCGAGTGCGCCGTTGGGGGCCATCGGGGGGC